>Ga0180218_1000020_pt1 | contig 456627 bp, 423 predicted proteins | sample eDN3rd37CKraftBY_FD_151334 | JGI IMG/M metagenome (GOLD analysis project Ga0180218, IMG submission 151334) | Enriched backyard soil microbial communities from Emeryville, California, USA - eDNA 3rd pass 37_C Kraft BY (version 2) (version 2) | ecosystem: Environmental > Terrestrial > Soil >... | reverse complement strand
GCATGCCGATCCACGACGTCGCGCCGGTGCGCCTGCAATTGCGGGGCGGCCCGCGCGCCGCCCTGGCCGCCACGGAAGCGCCGCGCATCGCCATCGAGGAGGTCCGTCCCAGCGTGGATGGCGGCCGCTTCCCGGTAAAGCGCATCGTCGGCCACGCGGTGCGGGTCACCGCCGACGTGTTCACCGAGGGCCACGGCAAGATCGCCGTCCGGCTGCTGTGGCGCCCCGCCGACGAGCCCGCCTGGCGCGAGGTGCCCATGGCCTTCGTGGTCAACGACATCTGGGCCGCGGCCTTCGTGCCGGAGCGGATCGGGCGGCATCTCTACTGCATCGAGGCCTGGGTCGATCACTTCGAGGCCTTCCGCGACGAGATCGCCAAGAAGCACGCGGCCGGCGTGGACATCACGCTGGAGCGGCAGGAAGGCATGGCGATGCTGGAGAAGGCGCAGGGCGCGCTCTCCGGCGAGGCGGCGGAGCAACTGGCCGCCATCATGGCGCGCCTGGGCGAGGCCGAGGATGCCGAGGCCGTGGCGCTCTTCACCGCGCCAGAACTCCGCGCCCTGATGACCGAGGCGGATACCCGCCCCTTCAAGGTGCGCACCGACCCTTTCAAGCTGGATGTCGAGCGGCGCCGCGCCGGCTTCGCCTCCTGGTACGAGATCTTCCCGCGCTCGCAGAGCGGCGACCCCAACCGGCACGGCACCTTCGACGACGTCATCCGCGCCCTGCCGCGCGTGCGCGACATGGGCTTCGACGTGTTGTACTTCCCGCCGATCCACCCGATCGGGCAGAAGAACCGCAAGGGTCGCAACAACAGCCTGAAGGCGGAGCCGGGCGACCCCGGCAGCCCCTATGCGATCGGCGCCGAGGAAGGCGGGCATGACGCGCTGCACCCGGAGCTGGGCACGCTGGAGGACTTTCGGCGCCTAGTGCGCGCGGCGGCGGAACATGGGCTGGAGCTGGCACTCGACTTCGCCATCCAATGCTCGCCCGACCATCCCTGGCTGAAGCAGCACCCGGACTGGTTCGATTGGCGCCCTGACGGCACCATCAAGTACGCCGAGAACCCGCCGAAGAAATACGAGGACATCGTCAACGTCGATTTCTACACCGAGGGAGCCAAGCCGGCGCTGTGGATCGCCCTGCGCGACGTCGTGCTGTTCTGGGTCAAGGAGGGCGTCAAGCTCTTCCGTGTGGACAATCCGCACACCAAGCCCCTGCCCTTTTGGGAGTGGATGATCGGCGAGGTGCGGGCGCGCGATCCGGAAGTGGTGTTCCTCTCCGAGGCCTTCACGCGGCCGAAGGTGATGTACAGGCTGGCGAAGATCGGCTTCTCGCAGTCCTACACCTACTTCACCTGGCGCAATGCGGCCTGGGAGATGCGCGAGTATCTGGAGGAGCTGAACCGGCCGCCCGTGGCCGACTTCTTCCGACCGCATTTCTTCGTCAACACGCCGGACATCAACCCGGTTTTCCTGCAGACCGGCGGCCGCGGCGGCCACCTGATCCGCGCGGCGCTGGCGGCGACGCTCTCGGGACTCTGGGGCGTCTACAACGGCTTCGAGCTGTGCGAGGCGCGACCGGTGGTGCCGGGGAAGGAAGAATATCTCGACAGCGAGAAATACGAGATCAAGGCGTGGGACTATGATCGGCCTGGCAATATCGGCGCCGAAATCACCACGCTGAACCGCATCCGCCGGCAGAACCCGGCCTTGCAGACGCATCTCGGCACCACCTTCCTCACCTCCAACCATGACGGCATCCTGACCTATGTGAAGTCCACGCCGGACCGGGAAAACGTCGTGCTCGTAGCGGTCTCGATGGACCCGCATCAGCCGTTGGAAACGCATTTCGAGCTGCCGCAATACCCGATGGGCCTGCCGCCTGGCGCCACGCTGGTCGCCGAGAACCTGATGCAGGGCGGCGAGGAGCACTGGCAGGGCACGCATCGCCATGTCCGCCTCGACCCGCACAGCCTGCCCTTCGCCATCTGGCGCCTTCGCGCCGCCGACAAGGTCTGATCCATGCCGCGTAAGACCAAGCCGGAAATGCCGGCTGATCCGCTCTGGTACAAGGATGCGGTGATCTATCAGCTCCACATCAAATCGTTTTTCGATTCGAATGACGATGGTGTGGGCGACCTGCCGGGGTTGATCGCCAAGCTTGACTACATCGCATCGCTCGGCGTCGATGCCGTCTGGCTGCTGCCCTTCTATCCCTCGCCGCGGCGCGATGACGGCTACGACATCGCCGAGTACAAGGCGGTGCACCCGGAATACGGCACGCTGCACGATATCCGGCGCTTCATCGCCGAGGCGCATGCGCGCGGCATCCGTGTCATCACCGAGCTGGTTATCAACCATACTTCCGACCAGCACCCCTGGTTCCAGCGCGCCCGCAAGGCGAAGCCGGGCTCGGCGCACCGCGACTACTATGTCTGGTCGGACACCGACAAGAAGTACGAGGGCACGCGCATCATCTTCCTCGACACCGAGAAGTCGAACTGGACCTGGGACGCAGAGGCCGGCGCCTATTTCTGGCACCGCTTTTACAGCCACCAGCCGGATCTCAACTTCGACAACCCGCAGGTGATGCGGGAGGTGACGTCCGTCATGCGCTTCTGGCTGGAAGCCGGCGTGGACGGGCTTCGGCTGGACGCCATCCCCTATCTGATCGAGCGGGAAGGCACCAACAACGAGAACCTGCCCGAGACGCATGCCGTCCTGAAGAAGATCCGCGCCGCGTTGGACCGCATCGCTCCCGGCCGCATGCTGCTGGCCGAGGCCAACCAGTGGCCCGAGGACACGCAGCAGTATTTCGGCGACGGCGACGAATGCCACATGGCCTTCCACTTCCCGCTGATGCCGCGCATGTACATGGCAATGGCGCAGGAGGACCGTTTCCCCATCACCGACATCCTGCGACAGACGCCGGACATCCCACCGAACTGCCAATGGGCCATCTTCCTGCGCAACCATGACGAGCTGACGCTGGAGATGGTCACCGACAAGGAGCGGGACTATCTCTGGGAGACCTATGCCTCTGAGCGCCGCGCGCGGATCAATCTCGGTATCCGCCGCCGGCTGGCGCCGCTCCTGGAGCATGACCGCCGCCGCATCGAGCTGATGAACTCGCTGCTGCTCTCCATGCCCGGCACGCCCGTGATGTACTACGGCGACGAGATCGGCATGGGCGACAACATCCATCTGGGCGACCGCGATGGTGTGCGCACGCCGATGCAGTGGTCGCCCGACCGCAACGGCGGCTTCTCGCGCGCCACCCCGGCCAAGCTGGTCCTCCCCGCCATCATGGACCCGGTCTATGGCTACGAGGCGGTGAATGTCGAGGCGCAATCGGCCGATCCGCATTCGCTGTTGAACTGGACACGGCGCATGCTCGCCGTGCGCCGCCGGCACAAGGCTTTCGGGCGCGGCAGCTTTGGCTACCTCTACCCTGGCAACCGCAAGATCCTCGCCTATCTGCGCGAGCACGAAGGCGAGACCATTCTCTGCGTCTGCAATCTCTCGCGCACCGCGCAGGCGGTGGAGCTCGACCTTTCCAGCTTCGCCGGCCGCGTGCCGGTGGAGTTGCTGGGCGGCTCCTCCTTCCCGCCGATCGGGCAACTCACCTATCTGCTGACGCTGCCGCCCTATGGCTTCTATTGGTTTCTCCTCGCAACGGAGGCTGCCATGCCGAGCTGGCACACGCCTGCACCGGAGCCGATGTCGGAGCTTTCCACCCTGGTGCTTCGCGGCGGGCTGGCGGAAGTGCTGGCCCCGGCGCCTCGCAAGATCATCGAACAGGATACCCTGCCGCAATACCTCGCCAGGCGCCGCTGGTTCGCGGGCAAGGACGGGCCGGCGCCCAACCCGCATTTGGCCTTTGCCGAGGCGCTGTCCGGCACCTCGGTCGAGGTGCTGCTCACCGAGGTCGAGGTCACGGAGGCAAGCGGCCCGGCGCGCTATTTCCTGCCGCTCGGCATCATCTGGGAGGAGGAAGTCAACACGGCCCTGCCGCAGCAGCTGGCCCTGGCGCGCGTCCGCCGCGGCCGCCGTGTCGGCCTGCTGACAGACGCCTTCGCGCTGGATGCGCTGCCCTGGGGTGTGCTGCGCGGCCTGAAGGACAGCCGCGTCATCCCGCTCTCCGAAGGCGAGATCCGCTTCCTGCCGACCTCGCATTTCGATGCCACCAACTTCCCCCCAGACCTGGAGATCCGCCGGCTCGCCGCCGAGCAGTCGAATTCCTCGCTGATCATCGGCGACCAGGCGGTGCTGAAGCTGGTGCGCCGCGTCAGCGAGGGCATCAGCCCGGAAACCGAGATGACCCGCCATCTGACGGAGCGCGGCTTCACGCAGACCGCGCCGTTGCTCGGTGAGGTGGTGCGGGTGGCTTCCGATGGCACGCCGCGGACGCTGGTCGTGGTGCAGGGCTTCGTGCGCAACCAGGGCGATGGTTGGGAATGGACCACTCAGTTCCTGAAGCGCGCCGCCACCGAGATGGCGGTGACCGAGGCGCCGGCCGACGAGCAGGAGGATGCCTTCTCCAGCTACACCCCCTTCGCCACCGCGCTGGGCCGTCGCCTGGCCGAGATGCACGCGCTGCTGGCCGAGGACAGCGACGACGAGGCCTTCCGACCAGAAGCCGCGACCGCGGAGGATGCAAAGGGCTGGGCAAAGGGCGCACGCGATCAGTTCGATGCCGCAATGGCCGCTCTCAAGGCCGCCAGTGGCTGGCGTGATTCAGAGGACGCCGAGCGTGCCGAGCGGCTGGTTGCGCAGCAGCAGACCCTGACCGCCGCCATCGAGGAGCGCGCCAAGGCCGCCATCGGCGTGCTGAAGACCCGCATCCACGGCGACTTCCACCTGGGCCAGGTGCTGGTGGCGCAAGGCGACGCCTATATCATCGATTTCGAGGGTGAGCCGGCGAAGTCCCTGGCCCAGCGCCGCACCAAGACCTCGCCGCTGCGCGACGTGGCGGGCCTGTTGCGCTCCTATGACTATGCGGCTGCGAGCATCGAGCCCGAGCAGATTTCGCCCGGCGAGACTGCGGACCGGCATGACGTGTTGCTGGAGAGCTTCCGTCAGCGCGCCACCGGCGCCTTCATGGCGGCCTACGAGGCGGTGCATGCCGCCGCGCCGCGCCGTTGGGCGCCGCCCGAGGCGGAAGCCGCCCTGCTCGACCTCTTCCTGCTGGAGAAGGCGGCCTACGAGATCTGTTACGAAGCGGCGAACCGGCCCACCTGGCTGCGCATTCCGCTGCGCGGCCTGGATGCCATTGCCACCCGCCTGCTGGGGAAGGAGACGCCGCATGGCTGAGACCGCGCTGCAGCCCGATGCCATCCATGCCCTGGTCGAGGGGCGCCATGGCGATCCCTTCTCGGTGCTCGGGCCACATGCCACGCCGGCGGGGCAGATGGTCCGCACGCTGCTGCCGGGTGCCAGCTCGGTCGAGGTGGTGACGCGCGGGGGTGCCCGGAAGCTCACCGCAATCCATCCCGGCGGCCTCTTCGAAGGGCCGCTCGCGGAACAGCCCTATCTGCTGCGCATCGACTGGAACGGCACAATCCAGGAGACGGAGGACCCCTACGCCTTTCCGCCTCTGCTCGGTGACATGGACATCTATCTTCTTGCCGAGGGGACGCATCAGGACATCGGCCGCGCCCTGGGCGCGCATCCGATGACCGTGGAGGGCGTGCGCGGCGTCCGCTTCGCACTCTGGGCGCCGAATGCGCGGCGCGTCTCGGTGGTGGGCGACTTCAACAGCTGGGATGGCCGCCGTCACCCGATGCGGAAGCGCATCGAGGCCGGGATCTGGGAGATCTTCATCCCCCGCCTGATGCCCGGCGCCATCTACAAATATGAGTTGCTCGACCCAAACGGCAGCATGTTGCCGCTGAAGGCCGACCCCGTGGCCTGGCAGGCGGAGGCGCCGCCCGCCACCGGCTCGATCGTCGCCGACACGGCGAACATCTTCAGGCCGAAGCCTCTCGGCCTCCAGGGCGACCCGGCGAAGCAGCCCTTTTCCGTCTACGAGGTGCATGCCGGCTCCTGGATGCGCGGCGACGGCAATGTGCCGCTGAGCTGGGAGGAATTGGGCGACAAGCTGATCCCCTATGTGAAGGGCATGGGCTTCACCCATGTCGAGTTCCTGCCGATCATGGCGCATCCCTTCGGCGGCTCCTGGGGGTATCAGCCGCTGGGCCAGTTCGCGCCGCATGCCCCCTTCGGCCCGCCCGAGCATTTCGCGCGCTTGGTCGATCGTTTCCATGAGGCCGGCCTCGGCGTCATCCTCGACTGGGTGCCGGCGCATTTCCCGTCCGACGCCTATGGCCTCGCCCGCTTCGATGGCACCGCGCTCTACGAGCACGCCGACCCGCGCGAGGGCTTCCACCATGACTGGAACACCTACATCTACAATCTCGGTCGGCGGGAGGTGCGGAACTTCCTGATGGGCAGCGCGCTGCACTGGCTGGAGCATTACGGTGTGGACGCGCTGCGCGTCGATGCCGTGGCCTCGATGCTCTACCGCGACTACAGCCGCCCGCATGACCAGTGGGTCCCGAACATTTATGGCGGGCGCGAGAACCTGGAATCCATCAGCTTCCTACAGGAGCTGTCCCGCGTCATCGCCGAGCGTTGCCCGGGCAAGCTGCTGATCGCCGAGGAATCCACCGCCTTCCCGGGCGTCACCCGCAAGGCCGACGAGGGCGGTCTGGGCTTCGACTTCAAGTGGAACATGGGGTGGATGCACGACACGCTCCACTACATGCAGGACGACCCGGTTTACCGTCAGTACCATCACGGCAGCATGACCTTCGGCCTGGTCTATGCCTTTTCCGAGCGCTTCATGCTGCCGCTCAGCCATGACGAGGTGGTGCACGGCAAGGGCTCGCTGATCAACAAGATGCCCGGCGACGACTGGCGAAAATTTGCCAATCTGCGCGCCTACCTGTCCTTCATGTGGACGCATCCGGGCAAGAAGCTGCTCTTCATGGGCGGCGAGATCGCTCAGTGGCGGGAATGGAGCCATGACCGCTCGCTCGACTGGCACCTGCTGGACGAGCCGCGGCATGCCGGCATGCAGCGCTTAGTGCGGGACCTCAACCGCCTCTACCACGAGTTGCCGGCACTGCACGCGCTGGACACCGAGCCCGCCGGCTTCCGCTGGGTGGTGATGGACGACGCGCAGAACAGTGTCTTTGCCTTCCTGCGCCAGGGTCCGGAGGGCACGCCGCCGGCGCTGGTGGTCTCCAACATGACCCCCGTCACGCGGTCGGGCTATCGCCTGGGCGTGCCGCTCGCTGGCGGTTGGCGGGAGGTGTTCAACTCGGACGCGGCCATCTACGGCGGCGCCAACAACGGCAATGGCGGCATGGTGCATGCGGCCAACGAGCCCTCGCACGGGTTCGATGCTTCCATGGCGCTGGAGCTGCCCGGCCTCTCCACCCTGGTTCTGGTGCCCGCGGAGGGCTAAGGCCTTGCCGCTTCTGCCAGACAGGTTGCTGCCAGGACGGCCCGACCCGCTCGGCGCGACCTGGGACGGGCTGGGCGTGAACTTCGCGGTCTTTTCGGCTCATGCCACGCAGGTGGACCTCTGCATCTTCGATGCAGGGGGCCGCCGCGAGGTGGCGCGCATGCCGCTGCCCGAATGCGTGGACGAGGTATTCCATGGCTACCTGCCCGAGGCACGCCCCGGATTGATCTATGGCTACCGCGCCCACGGCCCCTACCAGCCGGAGCATGGCCATCGCTTCAACCCGCACAAGCTGCTGCTCGACCCCTATGGCAAGCAGTTGCATGGCACACTGCGGTGGTCGGACGCGCTGTTCGGCCACCGGCTCGGCGCGGCGCGTGCTGACCTGACCTTCGACCGGCGCGACAGCGCCGCCGCCATGCCGAAATCCGTCGTGGTGGACGACACCTTCAACTGGGGCGATGACCGGCCGCCTGCCGTGCCCTGGGACCAGACCTTCATCTACGAGGCGCATCTGCGCGGTTTGACCCTGCTGCGCGATGATCTGCCGCCCCGCGAGGCCGGCGCCTTCGCTGGCCTTGCATCGCCGCCCGTGATCGAGCACCTGCAGCGCCTCGGCATCACCGCGGTGGAGCTGCTGCCGGTGCACGCCTTCCTGCAGGACCGCTTCCTCGTCGAGAAGGGGCTGCGCAACTACTGGGGCTATTCCACCCTCTCCTTCTTCGCGCCCGAGCCTGCCTATCTGGCGAATGGCACGCTCGACGAGCTGCGTGTCGCCATCCGCCGCCTGCACGCCGCCGGCATCGAGGTGATCCTGGACGTCGTCTACAACCACACCTGCGAGGGCGGCGAGCTTGGCCCCACCCTCTCCTGGCGTGGGCTGGACAATGCCAGCTACTATCGCCTGATCCCCGGCCACGAGCGGCACTTCATCAATGACACGGGATGCGGCAACACCGTCAACCTGTCGCATCCTCGCGTGTTGCAGATGGTCATGGACAGCCTGCGCTACTGGGCCACCGCATTCCGCGTAGACGGGTTCCGCTTCGATCTCGCCAGCACGCTGGGCCGGGAGGGGACGGGATTCGATCCGGGCTCGGGCTTTTTCGACGCCATCCGCCAGGACCCGGTGCTCTCGCGCCTCAAGTTGATCGCGGAACCCTGGGACATCGGCCCCGGCGGCTACCAGCTCGGCAACCATCCGCCTGGCTTCTCGGAATGGAATGACCACTTCCGCGACGGGGTGCGCCGCTTCTGGCGCGGCGATCCCGGCCAGCGCGCCGACTTCGCCGCGCGGCTCTCAGGCTCGGGCGAGCTGTTTGACCGCCGCCGTCGCCGGCCCTGGGCCTCAATCAACTTTCTTGCCTCGCATGACGGCTTCACGCTGCAGGACCTCGTCAGCTACCGCGAGAAGCACAATGAGGCGAATGGCGAGGACAACCGCGACGGGCACGGCGCCAATTTCAGCGCCAACTGGGGGGTGGAAGGCCCCACGGACGACCCGGAGATTGCCGCGCTGCGCGAGCGGCTCAAGCGGGCCATGTTGCTGACGCTCTTCGCCTCGCACGGCACGCCGATGCTGCTGGCCGGCGACGAGTTCGGCCGCACCCAGAATGGCAACAACAATGCCTATTGCCAGGACAACGAGGTTTCCTGGCTGGACTGGTCGCTGCTCGACACGCCCGAGGGGGCGGCGCTGATGCGGTTCGTCACCCGTGCGGCGGAGCTGCGCCGCCGGCACCCCACCCTGCGCTCCGCGACCTTCCTGCATGGCCTCACCGAGCCATTGCCCGGCGTGCCGGATGTCGCCTGGTTCGACGAGAACGGCCGTGCCCTCGTCAGCGCGGACTGGCACCACCACGAATACAGCCTGCTGGCGCTACGCCGCCTCGCGCCGGCAGGGCAGGATCTGGTGGAAGCGACCCTGCTACTCGTCAACGCCTCGCCCGAGGACAAGGTCTTCACCATCCCCTCTCCGGACTTCCCCTGGTTCGCCGCGCTCGACAGCGCCGATCCGGAAACACCCGAGGCACCGGTGACGGGCGCGCGCGTCATCGTCTCCGGCCGCTCGGCCCGACTGCTCGTCGCCATGCTGCCCTCGGAGGATTCCCCGTCATGAGCACACGCCTCTCCTTCGGCGCGCTCCCCCTCCCAGGAGGCCGGACGCGCTTTCGCCTCTGGGCCCCTGGGCAGCCCAAGGTCACGCTGGAGCGGCGCGACGCCGCGCCGCTGCCGATGCAGGCGGAGCCGGATGGCTGGTGGTCCATCGAGACGGAGGCCGCGCCGGGCACGCGCTATCGCTACGCCCTGGGCAATGGCCCCACGGTGCCCGACCCCGCCAGCCACGCGCAGGATGGCGATGTGGATGGCTGGAGCGTGGTGGTGGATCACGCGGCCTATGCTTGGCAGAACGGGGACTGGAAGGCGCATCCCTGGCCGCGCAGCGTGGTCTATGAACTGCATCTCGGCGCCATGGGCGGCCTGAGCGGCCTGCGCGACGAGTTGCAGCGGCTCGCGACCCTGGGCATCAACACCATCGAGATCATGCCCGTCGCCGATTTCGCCGGCAGCCGCAACTGGGGCTATGACGGCGTGCTGCCCTATGCGCCGGACGAGACCTACGGCACCCCGGATGCGCTGAAGGCGCTGGTGGACGCGGCTCATGGCCATGGCATCGCCGTCATGCTGGACGTGGTCTACAACCATTTCGGCCCGGCGGGGAACTACTGGCACAGCATCGCGCCGGACTTCTTCCGCAAGGACATCCACACCCCCTGGGGCGACGCCATCGACTTCCGCGAGAAGCCGGTGCGCGACTTCTTCATCGAGAACGCCATCTTCTGGCTGACCGAATACCGCTTCGACGGTCTGCGGCTGGATGCCGTGCATGCCATCGCTGATGACACCTTCCTGCACGAGCTGTCGCAGCGGGCCCGCGCGGCGGTGGGCGACCGCACCATCTACCTGGTGCTGGAGAACGAAACCAACGACGCCGCCCGGCTGGAGCAGGACTTCGATGCGCAGTGGAACGACGACGTCCATCACTGCCTGCATGTGCTGCTGACCGGCGAGCACGACGCCTATTACGCCGACTATGCCGACGACCCGGCCGGCCGCCTCGCCCGCGCCCTGGCGGAGGGCTTCGTCTATCAGGGCGAGACCTCGAAAAACCTTGGCCATGCGCGCGGGAAGCCCAGCGCGCACCTGCCGCCCTCCGCCTTCATCAACTCACTGCAGACGCATGACCAGGTCGGCAACCGCGCCTTCGGCGAGCGCATCGCCACCCTGGTGCCGATCGAGAATCTCCGCGCGGCAACCCTGCTGCTGCTGCTGGCGCCACAGGTGCCCATGCTGTTTATGGGCGAGGAATACGCCTCGAAGCGGCCCTTCCTGTTCTTCACCGGCTTCCCCTCGCCCGATCTGGCCAAGGCGGTGCGCGAGGGCCGCCGCAAGGAGTTCGCCCGCTTTCCCGCCTTCGCCGACCCGCACCGCCGCGAGACCATCCCCGACCCCAACGACCCCAAGACCTTCGAGGCAAGCTGCCTCGATCCGGCTGAGCGGCGGCAGGAGGAGCAGGAGCAGATGGAGAGCTTCGTCTCCACCCTGCTGCGGCTGCGCGCCATGCGGCTGGCGCCGCATTACGAGGGCGCCACGTCGCTCGGCGCGGCCAAGCTCGGCGAGCATGGCGTGCGGGCGCAGTGGAAGCTGGCGGATGGTGCGGTGCTGACCATCGCGGCGCAGTTCGGCGAGCAGCCGGTGCCCTGCGAGGCGGGGCCGGGCCGGCTGCTGGCGGAATCCGCGCCCGGTCTCGCCGATGCTGTGCCGGAGCAGGGCCTCGCTCCCCGCTCCGCCGCAGCATGGCTGCAGGAGGGCACCAGTCCGTGACAGGGGATGCCGACCTGCGCCGGCTGGCGCGCGCTGTCGGGCTGATGATCGAGTGGGAGGATGCCACCGGTCAGCACAGGGCCATCACGCCGGAAACGTTGCGCATCGTGCTCAAGGCGCTGGGCTTCCCGGCGGACAACACAGCGCAGATCCGCGAGAGCCTGCGCACCTGGCATCATGCGCTGAAGGCCTCGCCGCCGCCGCTCTACACCACGGCGCCCGGCGCCAGCCTACGTGTCGCAGCCCAGGCCGGTCGCTACCGGCTGACGGCGGAGGATGGCCTCGCGGTGGAAGGCACGGCCACGCCCTCCCCCGGCGGTGCGCGGCTGACCGCTCCCGCCCTGCCGGGCTATTATCTTCTGGAAATCGGCGAGCGGCAGATCACGCTCGCCGTTGCACCCGAGCATGGGCACCGCATCGAGGATGCCTGCCCCGGTGGCCGCGCCTGGGGCCTCGCGGTGCAGCTCTATTCGCTGAAGCGCACCGGCGATGGCGGCATCGGCGACTACACCGCCCTGCGCGATTTCGCCGCCGGCGCCGCGGTGGCGGGGGCGGATGCCATCGCCATCAGCCCCGTCCACGCGCAGTTCACCGCCGACCCGTCGCGCTCCAGCCCCTATGCCCCGTCGAGCCGGCTGCGGCTCGATGTACGCTATGCCGACGGCGAGGCGCTGATGGCGGAGGAGCCGCCCTTCCCGCCCGGGCTAAAGGCGGAATGGGCACGGCTGGAGGCGCTCGATCTGATCGACTGGCCGGCCAGCACGCGCGCCCGTCTGGCTCGCCTGCGCGAACTCTACGAGGCCTTCCTGAAGGTGGCGCCGGATGAATTGCGCAACGCCTTCACCGCCTTCCGCGCCGAGGGCGGAACCTCGCTGGAGAGCCATGCGCGCTTCGAGGCGCTGCATGCGGCGCAACTGGCGCGGGATCCCGCCCGCTGGCACTGGCGGGACTGGCCTGCCGCGCTGCGCGACCCGGAAAGCGCCGAGGTCGCGGCTTTCGCCGAAGCGAATGCCGAGGAGGTGGGCTACCACGCCTTCCTGCAATGGCTCGCCGACCGCAACCTCACCGCCGCGCATCAGGCGGCGCGCGAGGCCGGCGCACGGATCGGCCTGATCGCCGATCTCGCCGTGGGCGTCGATGGTGGCGGCAGCGATGCCTGGGCGCGGCAGACGGAGTTCCTGGCCGGCGTCGAGATCGGCGCGCCGCCTGACATTTTCAACGCGAAGGGGCAGAGCTGGGGCATCACCACCTATTCGCCGCACGGACTGGTGGCGAACGGCTTCTCGGCCTTCCGCGAGATGCTGGGCGCTGCCTTCCGCAATGCCGGCGGGGTGCGGCTCGACCATGTGCTGGGGCTGCGGCGGCTTTGGCTGGTGCCGCAGGGCGCCTCGCCAGCCGAGGGCTGCTACATCCGCAACCCGCAGGACGACCTGCTGCGACTGGTGGCGCTGGAATCCATGCGCCATCAGGCCATCGCCATCGGCGAGGATCTCGGCACCGTGCCGGAAGGCTTCCGCCCGCAGCTACAGCGCACCGGCCTCGCCGGCATGCGGGTGATGTGGTTCGAGCAGAGCGGCCGCGGCTTCAAGGATCCGGCGCGGTGGACACGTGAGGCGGTTTCCATGACCTCGACCCATGACCTGCCGACCGTCGCCGGCTGGTGGGGCGGGCGCGACCTGGAGTGGCGGGCCGAGCTGGGCACCAAGTTGGAGGGGCAGGCGGAAACGCGGCAGGCCGAGCGGCCGAAGCTCTGGGCGGCCTTCCGCAAGGCGGGCGTGGCCACGGGGCCGGTGCCGGGGCCGGAGGAGACGGCGCGGGTGGCCGATGCCGCCGCCGCCTATATCGGCCGCGCCCGCTGCGAGCTGGCGCTGCTGCCTCTGGAGGATGCTCTCGCCGCCGTGGAGCAACCGAACATGCCCGGCACCGTTGATGAGCACCCGAACTGGCGCCGTCGGCTCGATCCACCGGTGGAGCTGCTGTTCCGCGACCCCGCCTTCGAACAGCGCCTGCGCGCCCTGGCGCGGGCGCGGAGAGCCCCCGAATGACCCCGCCCGCCGCCACCCGCCCGCGCAGCACCTACCGCATCCAGTTCCATGCCGGCTTCACGCTGGACGATGCGGTGGGCATCGTTCCCTATCTGGCGCGGCTCGGCGTCAGCCATCTCTATGCCTCGCCGCTGCTGCCGGCAGCGCCGGGCTCGATGCATGGCTACGACATCGTCGCGCATGACCAGGTGAACCCCGCGCTCGGCGGCGAGGCGGCGCTGCGCCGGCTGGTCGCGGCCCTCCGCCAGGAGCGCCTGGGGCTGCTGCTCGATATCGTGCCCAATCACATGGGTGTGGACGGCCCGCACAATGGCTGGTGGCAGGATGTGCTGGCGAAGGGGCGCAAGAGCGACTACGCCAGCTTCTTCGATATCGACTGGGAAACCGAGGATCTCGCCCTGCGCGGCAAGATGCTCGCCCCCTTTCTCGGCAAGCCCTATGGAGAAGCGCTGGCGGAGGGCGAGCTCTCCCTCGTGGCCGAGGGGCCGACCGGCATTGCCGTCGCCTATTACGACAACCGCTTCCCTGTCACGCCGGGCGATGCCGAGGCGATCCTCGGCGAGGATGACGGCCTGACGCGCTACGACGCCAGGAGCCTGGACGGGCTGGCGCGGCTACATGCGCTGCTGGAGCGGCAGAATTACCGCCTGGCCTGGTGGCGCACCGCGACGGACGAGATCAATTGGCGCCGCTTCTTCGACGTCACCGGCCTCGCCGGGCTGCGCGCCGAGGAGCCGGCGGTCTTCGACGCCACTCACGCGCTGATCCTGCGCCTCTATGCCGAGGGGCTGATTGACGGCGTACGCATCGATCATGTGGACGGCCTCGCCGATCCGCATGGCTATTGCCGCAAGCTGCGGCGGAAGATGGCGGAAGCCGGCCGCCACCGCCCGCCCGAGGCACCCGCCGGCCCGCCCTACATCCTCGTCGAGAAGATCCTGGCGCCGGGCGAGCCGCTGCCCGTCAACTGGAGCACCGACGGCACCACCGGCTACGACTTCATGGACCAGGTCGGCGCCGTGCTGCACGACCCGGCCGGAGAGGCGCCGCTTTCAGCCCTGTGGCGGGAGGTCAGCGACAGCACCGCCGATTTCCCGGCCGAGGAGATCGAGGCCCGCAAGCAGATCCTGCGCGACAGCCTCGCCGCCGAGCTGGATGGCTGCGCGCGTGCCCTGCACCATCTGGCGCGTGGTCATATCCGCTCGCGCGACTTCGCCTACAACGCCATCCGCCGTGTGCTGGCGGAGCTGCTTCTGCACTTCCCGGTCTATCGCATCTACACCCGCGCCGGGCGTCCGAGCCCGGAGGATGCACGGGTGCTGAAGCAGGCCGCCGACGCGGCGCGCCCCCGGCTGCGCACGACCGACCACGTGGTGCTGACGCATCTGCTCTATTGGCTGGCCGAGGAGGACATCCGCCAGCGCCCGCCCGGCGAATCCCGCCGCGACCTGCTGCGCGCCCGCACGCGCTTCCAGCAGCTTTCCTCCCCCACCGCCGCCAAGTCGGTCGAGGACACCGCCTTCTACCGCTATGGCCGGCTGCTCTCGCGCAACGAGGTCGGCTCGCACCCAGACCAGTTCTCCCTCTCGCCCGAGGACTTCCACGCCGCCTGCATCACCCGCGGCGAGACCTATCCGGACGCGCTGCTCGCCACCGCCACGCATGACCATAAGCGCGGCGAGGATCTGCGGATGCGCCTCGCCGTGCTCTCGGAAATGCCGGATGATTGGGCCGCCGCGCTGCGCGGCTTCCTCGCGGAGAGCCAGGATCTCGTGCAGGCGCTTCCTAACGGCCCGGCACCGGAGGGTGGCGATGCGGCGATGGCCCTGCAGATGATCGTCGCCTCCTGGCCGCTTGGCCTCACCGTCGCCGACCGGGCCGGCGTGGAGGCCTGGATCGAGCGGCTGGCCGGCTGGCAGCAGAAGGCGATCCGCGAGAGCAAGCACCGCTCGGGCTGGGCCATGCCGGATGAGGGCTATGAAGGCGCCGCGTCCGGCTTCCTGCGCGGCCTGTTGGATCTCGGCAGCCATCCCGGGCTGGCGCGCAAGCTGGAGGCCTTCGCGACGCGCATCGCCCCGCTCGGCGCCATGAAGAGCCTGGCGCAGGTGGCGCTGCGCCTGACCGTGCCCGGCGTGCCCGACCTCTACCAGGGCACGGAGTTCTGGGACGAATCCCTGGTGGACCCGGACAACCGCCGCCCGGTGGACTACGAGGCCCGCCGCGCCGCGCTGGAGGCGCAAGCCGACATGACGGCGCTGCTGGCCGGCTGGCCCTCCGGCGCGGTGAAGCAGTTTCTCATCCACCGGCTGCTGGAAGCGCGCAACGAGAGCCCGGCGCTGTTCCGCCAGGGCCGCTATATCCCGCTACGGCCGGAAGGCGCCCACGCGGCGGACGTCTTGGCCTTCCTGCGGCAGGAGGGTGCGGAGAGCCTGCTGGTCGCGGTGCCGATCCGCTCCCTGCCATTGCTTGGCTCCGCGCAGGACAGTCTGGCGCTCCCCGAGGGCGCCTGGGGCGACACGCGGCTGCCTCTCCCTGCCGAACTGGCCGGCCGCGCATGGCGCTGTCTGCTGACCGGCGCAAGCCTGCCGGCCACGGCCAGCCTGCCACTGCGGGCTGGCTGGCCCGTGACGGTGTTGCACAGCACGTCCTGACGCCCAGCGTCGGGCCGCGCGCGGTGAGGCGGGAGGGAGTGCCCTCCCGCCCGTCATGGCCGTTCTTGCGACTGGCTCGCAATCGGAATATGGCTCGGCGGAACGAATGACAGCGAGGACAGATTCCATGCTCCGCCGCACCCTGCTCGCCGCCCTTCCGGCGCTCGCCCTCGCCGCCCCGGGCCTTGCCCGGGCACAGGAGGCGGGGGACATCAATCTCTATTCCGCCCGCCACTACGACACGGACCGCGCGCTCTACGAAGCCTTCACGAAGGAGACGGGAATCCGTGTCCGGCTGATCGAGGGGCAGGCTGACCAGCTCATCGAGCGCATCCGCAACGAGGGTGTGAACAGCCCGGCGGACGTGTTTCTGACGGTGGATGCCGCCCGCCTCGCCCGCGCCGCCCAGGCCGGCATCCTGGCGCCGCACGGCTCGAAGGTGATCGAGGAGCGCGTCCCGGCCGGGCTGCGTGACCCGGCGGGCCTGTGGTTCGCTGTCACCCAGCGCGCCCGCCTGATCATGTATGATCGCGAGAAGGGCCGGCCGGAAGGGTTGGCGCGCTACGAGGACCTCGCCGACCCGCGCTTCAAGGGCATGGTCTGCGCCCGTTCCGGCGCGCATCCCTACAATACCAGTCTCGCCGCCTCCATCCTCGCCGCCGACGGGCCGGAGAAGCTGGAGCAGTGGGCGCGCGGCGTGGTCGCCAACTTCGCCCGCCCGCCGCAGGGTGGCGACCGCGACCAGTTCCGCGCGATTCCCTCGGGCCAATGCGGCATCGTGATCGCCAACAGCTACTATCTCGGCCAGTTCGGGCGCTCCGAGAAGCCGGAAGATCAGGCGCTGTTCAAGCGGATCGGCGTCATCTTCCCGAACCAGGGCGAGGGCGACCGCGGCACGCATGTGAACATCTCGGGCGCCGGGCTGGCCAGCCATGCGCCGAATCGCGCCAATGCCGTCCGCTTCCTGGAATTCATGACAACGCCCAAGGCGCAGGAAATGTTCGCGCTGGGCAACATGGAGTATCCCGTCGTGGCGGATGCGCCCTTGCATCCGGCCCTCAAAGCCATGGGAACCTTCCGTGCCGAGCCGGTGAATGCCGCCGGCAACCTCGACAGGACGCCTGAAGCGTTGCAGATCATGCAGAGGGCCGGCTGGAACTGAGCCGTCCGGCCCTTCGGGGAGGCCACCCACCGCGCCAGGGGAAGCAACCCTGGCGCGAGTAACGGCTTCCACAGGTGGCAGGGCCCGGGCTGCGAGTCCCGGTCTGCTGTTCTCCTGTCCCTCCGCCTCCCGCTTCGGAGGCGCGCGGGGCCCTCGGCAACGAAAACCGCGAGGACCTTTTCATGCGGACACTCTACCTCGCTGCGGCGCTGGCCGGCCTGGCCAGCGCCCCGGCCATGGCACAGTCACCGGCTGGTTCGCGGGCCGGCGCCCCGGCCAGTTCCATCGTGACCCAGGCCGGGACGGTGGCCGATCTGGCCGCCCTTTGCGACCCGAGCCCCAACAACCCGCGCCGCCTCGAATCGATCGCCTACTGCCAGGGCTACGTGACGGCCATCGGGCAGTACCACACGGTGCTCCACCCTCAGGGTTCCGTGCAACCGCCGCTGTACTGCGTGCCGAACCCGCCGCCGACCATCGCGGAATCCGGCCTGGCCTTCGCGGCCTGGGCCCGGCAGAACCCGCAGTACAGTGGCGAGCCGGCGGTGGAGGGCCTGCTCCGCTGGGCCAGCACGACCTACCCCTGCCCGACCTCCACCCCGCCGCGCCGTCCGGCGCGCAGCGGCGCGGCCCGCTAAGGCAAGGAGCCAGATCATGATCCGACCTGTTCGTCTTGCCCTGCCGCTGGTGGCGTCCCTGGCCCTTGCCGGCTGCGCCGGCGGCATGAACCCGCAGACCCGCGACATCGTCGGCGGCACCGCCGGCGGCGCCGCGCTGGGTGGCATCATCGGTTCCTTCACCGGTGACGCCGGACTTGGCGCGCTGCTCGGCGCCGGCGCCGGTGCCGGGGCTGGCTACATCTACAACCAGTCCCAGGAGAACCAGCGCGGCTACTATGGCCGCCCGCCCCACCGGCGCGGCCGCTACTGAGCGCCTTTCCGGGGGCGTCACGGCGCCCCCGGACCCTTCTCAGCCCAGCGCCGCAGCCAGTGAGGCGGCGACCGCCGCCTCTACGCGCAGCGCCGCATCCAGCGCGGCGCGGCCGGCGCGGCCATCCACCACCACTGGCACGCCATCCAGGCAGGCGGCGACGAAGGCGGCCTGCTCGGCCTCCAGGTTGTCGTGGTCCTGCCAGGAGAGGGTCTCGATGCCGTGGCCGGGGATCTGCTCCAGCGGCGCCCCCTGCCCCTTGCGCACCAGCTTCAGCTCGCGCGCCAGGAAGTCGAGGCTGGCATAGCCCTCACTGCCGAAGACGCGCAGCCGACGCTCCATCTTCAGGCTGGCCCGGCTGGCGGTGATGGTCGCCTGGGCGCCATTGGCGAAGCGCAGCCGGGCATTGGCGATGTCGGTCCGCTGCGAGGCGACCGCGGCGCCAACCGCCTCGACCGCCACCAGCTCCGATCGGGCAAGGGAGAGCACCAGGTCGAGGTCGTGGATCATCAGGTCCAGTACCACGGAGACGTCCAGGCTGCGCGGCCGGAAGGGCGCGATGCGCACCGCCTCCATATAGAGCGGCCGCCCAACCCCGGCGCTGCCCGAGAGCGTCGCCATCCCGGCGGAGAAGCGCTCGACATGCCCGACCTGCAACACCCGCCCGGCCGCGGTTGCCTGGGCCACCAGGGCATCCGCCTGCTCCAGCGTGGCGGCGACCGGCTTCTCGACGAAGACATGGCAGCCAGCCGCCAGAGCCGCGGTGGCGAGTTCGTGATGGAAGGCCGTCGGCGCCGCGATGATCACCGCATCGGCGGCCGCCATCAGCTCGGGCGCCGCCCAGCTGCGGCAGGCCGCCTCGGCGGCCACCGCCGCGGCGCGGGCGGGGTCGGCATCCGCCAGGCCAAGGAATTCGACACGCGGCGCCTTGGCGGCCTTCAGCGTGTGGAAGCGCCCGAAATGACCCGCGCCCAGGATACCCAGCTTCAGCCGCATCGCTGCCTGTCCCCTCGTCTTTGCCGGGGCGCGTGTAGCAGAGAGTTGCCAGCGACGCATGGTGGGTTGCATCGGGGGCGGCGGGGCAGCATTTTCCGCGCCTCTAGCTTGGGGGGCCTGCTCGGCCATGCTGTATTTCGCGCGGTGGAAGGTCGCCGCCATCCTCGGCGTCATCCTGTTGGGGGTGCTGCTCTCCCTGCCCAACCTGTTCCCGCGCTCGGCCATTCCGTCCTGGCTGCCGGCCCGGCAGGTCTCGCTCGGGCTCGACCTGCGCGGGGGGTCCTACCTGCTGCTGGAGGTGGACCTGGACGCGGTGGTGCACGAGCGGCTGGAAAGCCTGGCCGACGCTGCCCGCACCCGGCTGCGGCAGGCCAATATCGGCTATCTCAACCTCCAGGCCGATCCGGCGAACAGCCGCCTCAGCCTACGGGTGCGCGACCCGGCGCAGGCGGATGCCGCCCTCGCCGCGCTGCGCGAGCTGGCCAACCCCGTACCGGTTGGCGGCGGCGCCACCGCGCCCGACCTCGACTTCGCCAGCGCGCCGGATGGCACCATCACCGCCAAGCTGAGCGAGCCGGCGCTGCGCGCACGCGCCAGCAGCGCGGTGGAGCAGTCGCTGGAGATCGTCCGCCGCCGCATCGACGAGACCGGCGTTTCCGAGGCGCTGATCGCGCGGCAGGGCAGCAGCCGCATTCTCGTGCAGCTGCCCGGCGTGGAGGATCCGAACCGGATCAAGGAGCTGCTGGGCCGCACCGCCCGCATGACCTTCCGCCTGCTGGACGAGAACGCCAACATGCAGGCCGCGCTGCCGCCGCCCGGCGTCGAGTTCCTGGAGGGCGAAGCGCCGGGCGTCCGCTACCCCGTCCGCCGCCGCATCGAGGTGGATGGCGCCAACCTCTCCGACGCCCGCGCCGCGCGCGACGGCCAGACCGGCGAATGGGTGGTGAACTTCACCTTCGATTCCGTCGGAACCCGCCGCTTCGCCGATGTCACGCGGCAGAATGTCGGCCGTCGCTTCGCCGTGGTGCTGGACAACAAGGTGATCACCGCGCCCGTCATCCGCGAGCCGATCACCGGCGGCCAGGGGCAGATCAGCGGCAGCTTCACCGCACAATCCGCCAATGACCTCGCCGTTCTGCTGCGTGCCGGCGCCCTGCCTGCGCCGCTGACCGTGGTCGAGGAGCGCACCGTCGGGCCCGAGCTGGGAGCGGACGCGATCCGCGCCGGGCTGCTCAGCCTCGCCGTCGGCGCCGCCTTCGTCTTCCTCTACATGGGCCTGGCCTACGGTCTGTTCGGCTGGTTCGCCAACCTGGCGCTGCTGGTCAACCTGCTGCTGATGCTGGCCGCGCTCTCGGTGCTGGAGGCCACCATCACCCTGCCGGGCATCGCCGGCATCGTGCTGACGCTGGGCACTGCGCTGGATGCCAACATCCTGATCAACGAGCGCATCCGCGAGGAGACGAAGCTCGGGCGGCCGCCGATCAGCGCGCTAGAGGCGGGCTTCACCAAGGCCTCCGGCACCATCATGGACAGCAATCTGACCAATCTCATCGCCATGGCCTGCCTCTACGGCTTCGGCTCCGGCCCGGTCCGCGGCTTCGCGGTGACGGTGGCGATCGGCACCATCGTGCAGATGTGGACGGCGACGACCCTGGTGCGCCTCTTCGTCTCCTGGTGGTACCGCGCCCGCCGCCCCAAGGCCCTGCCGGTCTGAACGGGAGACCCACGACGATGTTCCTCTCGCGCCCCCTGTTCCGGCTGGTGCCGGACAACACCAACATCCCGTTCATGCGCGGCCGCATCCTGGGCGTCGCCTTCTCCGCGCTGATCTCGCTGCTCTCGGTTGTGCTGGCCTTCTATCCCGGGCTGGAAAAGGGCATCGACTTCCGCGGCGGCATCCTGATGGAGGTGCGCACCTCCGGCCCTGCCGACCTCGGCACCTTGCGCGGCGCGGTGAGCGCGCTCGACCTCGGCGAGGTGGGCATCCAGCAGTTCGGCGACGCCTCCACCGTGCTGCTGCGCCTGCCGGTGCAGGGCGAGGAAGGGGCGACGCAGAACGCGGTGAATCAGGTGCGCGCCACGCTGGAGCGGGTGGCGCCGGGTGCCCGGCTGCTGCGCACCGAGGCGGTGGGCAACCGGGTCAGCGATGAGCTCTTCACCGGCAGCCTGATCGCCCTCGGGATCTCCATGTTGGCGATGATGGCCTATATCTGGTTCCGCTTCGAATGGCAGTTCGCCTTCGGCGCGATCATCACGCTGATCCTGGAGACAACCAAGGTCGTCGGCTTCCTGGCGGTGACGCGCATCGAGTTCAGCCTGACCACCGTGGCGGCGGTGCTGACCATCATCGGCTTCTCGGTGAACGACAAGGTGGTGGTCTATGACCGGATGCGCGAGAACCTGCGCAAGTATAAGGCCATGCCGCTGCGGCAGCTAATCGACAAGTCGATCAACGAGACGCTGAACCGCACCATCGGCACCTCGATGACGCTGCTGCTCTCGGCGCTTCCGCTCGCCCTGTTCGGTGGCGATGCGCTGGCCGGCTTCGCCTGGACGATGATCTTCGGTATCGTCGCCTCCACTTGGTCCTCGATCTTCATGGCGGCGCCGCTGCTGCTTTTCCTGGGTGAGAACCGCCTTCGCCGCGGCACCGAAGCTGCCGCAGCAGCTCCGGCGCAACCGGCCCGCCCAGGGCGCTAGGGCCGGCACCTACCGTCGCGGCTGGACGCAAGGACGTCCACCCGCGCCGGTATTTGCACCATTGCGCGAAGACTTCTCGCAACTTTTTAAAGAACGAAGTAAAAAACTAAACCAAAGGTTGTTTATTCTTTAAAATCCGTCTCTAAACTTATATTTTTCTTTACAAAAGCCACACCGGCTGCCTAGACACGGGCCGCAACTTCCCTGTGGAAGGGGAGATGAATGGCCCTGCAGCTTCGACCCATTCCTTCCGAGACGGATGCCCCGTTACTGATCCTGGCGCGCGATCCGGCCGTCATCGAGGCTGCCCGTCTCGCGGCCGCCCGGCTTTCTGTTGCCCCGCCACGGCTGGTCGGTTCCGGGCAGGAAGCCCTGCGCCACCTGTTCAGCATGGGCGGCAAGGTGCGGCAGCTGGTCTGTCAGCCTTCCGCCGCCGGCGAAAGCTGGCCCGCGCTGCTGGCCACGGCGCGCGACCCCTTCGCCGCTGCCGGCGTGGTGGTGGTGCGGGAGGGCGGGAAGCCGGCGGCCGGCATCTCCGGCGTGCCACCGGTCGCCGAAGCGCTGGCCGAGGCCCTGCGCGACGCCGTTGTGCTCCAGCCTGACGCGCCCGGCGCCGATTCCGAGGATCTCGCCCTCGGGATGGCCCGTGGCGAGATCACGGTGCGCTATCAGCCGGTGGTGCGCATCGCCGACCAATGCCCGGTCCTGGTGGAAGGACTGGCGCGCTGGCACCGGCGGGACGAGGCCCCCCTCGGCCCGGATCAGTTCGTGCCGCTGGCCGAGCAGAGCGGGCAGGTGCAGGACCTGACCAGGGCGGTGGCGGCGGCCGCTTTCACGGAACTGGCGGCGGCACCCGCCCGCATCGGCGCCTCGCTGAGCCTCAATCTGCCCTTGGCCGTGCTGCTGGAGCAGGACGTGCTGACCTGGCTGTCCCACCTCATGGCCCATACCGGCTTTCCTCCCCACGCCCTGTCTCTTGAGTTGACCGAGACCACACCCGTGCGCGATCGCCCGGCACTGCGGAGGGCGCTCTGGCGGCTGCAACGCGCCGGTATTCCGGTGCTGATCGACGACATGGGGCTGGAGGAGGACCGCGCCGCCTTGCTGGAGCTGCCCTTCGCCGGCATCAAGCTGGACCGCCACCTAGTGGCCGCCATGCCTCGGCAGCGGCGCGCCCGGGCCGAGGTGGAGCGGCTGACCCGACGCGCCCATGCGCGGCGGATGAGCGTCACGGCCGAAGGTGTCTCCGACGCCCGGCTGTGGCGCGCCGTGGCCGCCGCCGGCGTGGACAATGCCCAGGGCTACGCGGTCAGCCGCCCGCTCCCGGCGGCGGCGCTGCGCGCCTGGTCCAGGGCCTGGCGCGGCGGGCTGCGCCGCCAGCGCTATCCGGCGCCATATGTCTCGCGGTAGAGCGCGATGATCTCGGCCGCCTCGGGCACGCGCGGATTGTTCGCGGGGCTGCCGGAGGCCAGGGCCTGCTTCGCCATGGTGGGCAGGGCCGCCTCCCATTCCGCCTGTCCGATGCCGAATTGCCGCGGGCTGGGCACCCCGAGTTCCGCATTGAGCGCCCGCAGCTCGACCAGCAGCCGGTCGGCGGCTTCCGCGTCGGGCGTATCGGCGCCGGCCAGGCCCATGATGCGCGCCGCCTCGGCATAGCGGGTGCGGCCAGCCTGCAGGCCAAAACCCGTCACGGCCGGCAGCAGCATCGCGTTGGAAAGCCCGTGCGGCACATGGAAATGGGCGCCGATCGGCCGACTCATGCCATGCACCAGCGCCACCGAACTGTTGGAGAAGGCGAGCCCGGCCAGTGTCGCGCCCTGCATCATCCCGGACCGCGCCTCGGCATTGCGCGGCTCGGCGAAGGCGGTGCGGAGATTGCGCGCGATCAGCGGCATGGCGGCGCGCGCATAGAGATCGGAGAGCGGCGTGGCGCGCCGCGAGACGAAGGCCTCCAGCGCATGGGTCAGGCTGTCGATCCCGGTATCGGCGGTGATGCGCGGCGGCACACTGAAGGTCAGCTCGTAATCCACCACGGCTGCGAGCGGCAGCGCGCCAAGCCCGGCGATCAACATCTTCTCGTCGCTGGCCGTATCGGTGATGACGGTGAAGCGCGTCGCCTCGCTGCCGGTGCCGCCCGTCGTCGGGATGCAGATCACCGGCAGGGCGGCACGATCGGCGCTGGCGGGAACCTTGAAGTCTCGCATCGCCTGGCCGGGTGCGGCGGCGGCGAGGATGGCCATGGCCTTGGCCGTGTCCATCGGGCTGCCGCCGCCGAAGCCGATCAGGCAGTCGAAGCGCTCCCGGTGCAGCAGGGCGACGCCGGCGGCGACCACCGTGTCGGTCGGGTCCGCCACCGTGTCGGAGAAGGTCTTGGCGGCGATGCCGGCCTCGGCGAGCGGAGCCAGCACACGATCGATCATGCCGGAGGAGACGATCCAGGGGTCGGTGACGACGAGCGGATGCGACAGGCCGAACTCGCGCAGCAGGGCGGGCAGCTGCTGCACGGCGCCGCCGCCGATCAGCAGCTTGCGAGGGGCGACAAGGGACAGGGTCATGCTTCGTCTCCTCCGGAGCCGGCATGGGCGCGCGCGCCCTGCCAGTCTTACTCAACAGCACGGCCCCAAGCTGCACCGGCCGCGCCGGCGGCGAAAGGGCGCGCCTCGCCGATCCTGATCAAAGCGCGGCGGGGCGAGGCGCCCCTTCCCAAAGGTAAAGGCCCCTGGCGTGAGCGGAGCCGCTCGGGGAGGATGCACGCACCATGCTCCTCCTGCTGCAATCCGCGCCGCTCCTGCTGCTGCTCGCCTTGCTGCTCTCCGGGCGCGCGGGTCCGGTATCGGCCTGCCTCGCCGCGCTGGCGGCGAGCCTCCCGGCGGTCTGGCTCACCCTTCCGGCAAGCAGCCCTCCCCTCGCCTTCCTGGTGCAGGAGAGCCTGCGCGGCACCTTCCTCGCCCTGCAGCCGATCAGCGTGCTGGCGGGTGGCCTCCTGTTCCATGCCGCCGTCCAACGCCTGGCACCGGCCGGGTTGCCGGACCACGCCCCGACGCCACGCCGCATCTTCGCCGCCACCCTGCTGGGCGGCGCCTTCGTGGAGAGCGTGACCGGCTTCGCGGTGGGGGCGGTCTTCGCGCTGGCGCAGTTGCGGCGGATGGGGCTTTCGGGGGCGCCGGCCGGAGCCTTGGCGCTCCTGGCGCTGGTGCTGGTCCCCTGGGGCGGCCTCGGGCCGGGCACCGCGCTCGGCGCGGCGCTGATCGGCCTGCCGCCGCAGACCGTCGCGCTCGCCACCGCTTGGCCGCACGCCGCCTGGTTGCTTTGTCTGGCGCCGGTCGGCTGGCACGTGGCCGCGGCGGCGGGAGTGCCGGTGCCCGGGCGGGAGAAGCTGGCGCAACTCGCTTTGATGGCGCTCGTCGCCGCGCTCCTTCTGGCCGTCAATCTCGCGCTTCCCTTCGAGGTCGCGGGCATCCTCGCCACCGGCCTGCCGCTGCTCGGCGTGCTGTGGCGGCTCGATCCGCCGCGCGGCGCGCTGGGCTGGCGCCGCGCGCTGCGGACGCTGGCGCCCTGGGCAGGGTTGACGCTTGCTCTGCTGCTGGCACGCTCCTGGCACGGCGCGCCGGCCCTGCAACCCTGGCCCGACCTGCCGGGCCTGCCCCTGAACCATGTGGCGGTGGTGCTGTGGAGCGTGTCGGCCCTACTGCTGGCCTTGCGACCCCGGAACGCGGTGGTCACGGCGTGGGCGACGCTGGAACGGGCGCGCCGGCCAGTGCTGGCCATGCTGCTCTATGTCGTACTCGGGCGCTGGCTGGCGGGTGCCGGCATCGCCGGCGAGTTGGCCACCGCTGCCGCCGGCGCGCTGGGGCCCTTTGCCGCCTATGCGCTGCCGCCGCTCGGTCTGCTCTCGGGCATGGTGACCGGCAGCAATGTCGGCTCCAACGCCGCGCTGATGCCGGTGCAGGCCACGCTCGGCCAAGCGGCCGGATTGCCGCTGGCCAATGCCGCCGGGCTGCACAATTTCGCCGGGGCCGCCGGAGCCGGGATGAGCTTCGGCGTCACCGCCATGATCGCCGGCCTCCTGGCCGATGGCACCCGTCCGGCGCAGCTTTGGCGGCTCCTCGCGCCCTCGATGCTGGCGATACTGCTCTGTGGCTGGGCTGCGGTGGCGCTGGGCCTGCGTTGAGGAGCCGCCCCCCGCCCCGCCTTCCCGATCAGCCGGCCCAGTGCGGGCGCCGCTTGTCACGGAAGGCGGCGAGCCCTTCCCTGCCCTCCGCCGAGGCGCGCTGCATCCAGGACTCGTTCGCCAGCTGCGCCATGTCGCGGGGCGTCAGCGCCAGCCCGTTGGCCTCCAGCAGCGAGCGCTTGGTCACGGCGATGGCGCCTGGGGCGGAGAGCATGGTTTCCGCCAGGATCGCCTCCAGCCGCGCCTCGATGGCCTCCGGGGCGTGCACCTCGTGCACCAGGCCGATGCGCAGCGCTTCGGCGGCGTCGAAGCGCTCGCCGGTGACGGTATAGCGGCGGGCCTGGCGGAGGCCCATGGCATGGACCATGTGCGTCGAGATCGGCGTCGGCGCCACGCCCACCCGCACCTCCGTCAGGCCGAACACGGCGGCCGGGGTGGCCAGCGCCACGTCCACGCAGCAGACCACGCCGCAGCCGCCGCCGAAACAGGCGCCCTGCACCAGTGCGAAGGTCGGGCGCGGGAACTCGTTGAGCTTGGCCATCGCCTCCGTGGTCGCCATGGAGGCGCGATAGGCCTGCTCTGGCGCGGCAGTGGCGGCCTCGGCGAGCCAGTCGATATCGGCGCCCGCCTGGAAATGCTTCCCGGCGCCGCGGATCACCAGCGCGCGGAGGCCGGCATCGCCGCGCAGCCGGTCCAGCCCCTCGATCAGCGCCGCCAGCAGGGCGCCGTTATAGGCATTGCCACGCTGCGGCCGGTTCAGCGTGACCGTGGCGACGCCGCGTGAATCGATGGCGAGCAGTACAGGTTCTTCGGACATGCGGTTCCCTTCCCCGGTTCCTTGCGGCGCCATCCTGGCACGGGCGGGCCGGCGAGGCGACGCCGCACCCTTCAGCCGAAGGCTTCACGGCTTTGTTCGCGCGAGCCTCTTCAGCCGCGCCGGTGATTCCACCTGAACGGGATCTGCTCTAGTACCGAGCCCAGCACGTCTACCGAGGAAGCTCCATGCACAGCTACGGCCACTGGATCGGCGGGAAGTCGGTCGCCGCCGAGCGGCACCTGCCGGTCATCAATCCCTCCGATGGCGGCACCATCGCCCGCATCGCGCGCGGCGGCACGGCCGAGATCGACGCCGCGGTGCGCGCGGCGCAGGCGGCGCTGAACGGCACCTGGGGCCGGATGAGCGCCACCGAGCGGGGCCGCCTGCTGGTGAAGCTGGCCACCCTGATCCAGCGCGACGCCGAGGCGCTGGCCCAGGCGGAGAGCCGCGACGTCGGCAAGCCGATCCGTCAGGCGCGCGCCGATGCCCTGGCCTGCGCCCGCTATTTCGAGTTCTACGGCGGCAGCGCCGACAAGATGCACGGCGACACCATCCCCTATGCCGACGGCATGACGGTAATGACGGTCTGGGAGCCGCATGGCGTCACCGGCCATATCGTGCCCTGGAACTACCCGATGCAGATCGTCGGCCGCTCGGTCGGCGCGGCGCTGGCCATGGGCAATGCCTGCGTGCTGAAGCCGGCGGAAGATGCCTCGCTCTCCTCCCTGATGCTGGCCGAACTGGCCGCCGAGGCGGGCTTCCCCGAGGGCGTGTGGAACGTCGTCACCGGGCTTGGCGAGGAAGCGGGCGCGGCACTGACGGCGCATCCCGGCATCGCCCATGTCTCCTTCACCGGCAGCCCGGAGGTGGGCACGCTGGTGCAGGCGGCGGCGGCCAGGCACACCATTCCCGTCACGCTGGAACTGGGCGGCAAGAGCCCGCAGCTCGTTTTCCAGGACGCCGATCTCGACACCGCCGCGACCACGGTGATGAACGGCATCATCCAGAATGCCGGCCAGACCTGCTCGGCCGGCAGTCGCGTACTGGTGCAGGCGCCGATCTTTGACCGCTTCGTCGCCGACCTTGCCGCCCGCTTCGGGAAGCTGGAAGCTGGTCCCGCAGAGCGCGACCTCGATCTCGGCCCAGTTGTTAATGCCGAGCAGCAGAAGCGGGTTAACGGCTTCCTCGACTTCGCCCGCCAGGACGGGCTGCGCTTTGCCGGCGAGGGCCGCATCACCTCCAACGCGCCGGAGGGCGGCTTCTACGTGCGCCCCACCCTGCTGGCCGATGTCGCGCCCGACCACCGGCTGGCGCAGGAGGAGGTCTTTGGCCCGGTGCTGACCGCCATCCGCTTCACCGACGAGGCCGAGGCCCTCGCTATCGCCAATGGCACGCCCTACGGGTTGGTGGCGGGCGTCTGGACGGCGGATATCGGCCGCGCCATGCGCCTCTCGCGCGGCATCAAGGTGGGGCAGGTCTTCGTCAACAACTACGGCGCCGGTGGCGGCGTGGAACTGCCCTTCGGCGGCGTGAAGCGCAGCGGGCATGGGCGGGAGAAGGGCTTCGCGGCGCTGGCCGGCTTCGCCTCGCTCAAGACCATCGCCATCCGGCACGGCTGACCTGATGGGGCGAACGGCGCTGGTCTATCTCGCCGCCGCGCTGGCGGAGATCGGTGGCTGCTTCGCTTTCTGGGCCTGGCTGCGGCTGGAACGGGGCGCTTGGCTCGTGCTGCCCGGCCTTGCCTCCCTCGTCGCCTTTGCAGCGCTGCTGACCCTGGTGGAAAGCAGCGCCGCGGGCCGCGCCTTCGCCGCCTATGGCGGGGTCTATATCGTCGCCTCGCTGGGCTGGCTCTGGGCGGTCGAGGGACTGCGGCCTGACCGCTGGGACCTGCTCGGCGGGGCGGTTTGCCTTCTCGGCGCGGCCATCATCCTGCTGGCGCCGCGCGGGGGCTGAGCTGGCCTGGATTGAAACCCGATTGGGAATCGTCGGAACGGGCAGGATCTCGAAGTTGACGAAGTACTCCGCCGCCGAGTTCATCGAGACCGCAGCGACACTGTTTTCGTTGGTAATTATTATCTCTGATCTCTACAGGCAAAATCGGACTGGAGAGCTTCCTTAGCCAATCGAGGTGCAGGCAGTTCGTGGCTTTGAGGGTGCTTTTCAACAAAGTGCATAACAGCACTTCTAAGACGATGCGGATCTTCGCCATCAGGAATGCAGAGGGATTTCCCATCCTTTGCAATTAGAGGCGTGGTGAGAGCAGCAGCCGAGCCCTTCAAATAGGCGAAGCACCAACTGGCGGAATCCGTGTTCGGGAAAAGACAACGCTGATAGAGTTCCTCACCGGAGATTATTTCCCTGTGCTGCTCCGGCTGCCCCATGAACGGAAAGCAGCGTCAGAATGGCGGCAACCCAGCTTCGTCCCCAGGACGCGCTGTTACTGGCCTCCACAGGTTCCGCTGGGCCATCTTGTTGGCAGAGGGACTCATCGCGGATTTCCAATTTCAGCTCCTCGCGCGGATCGTGGCATGAACCGGCAGCCCGTCCGCGATGCGGACCCAGGCGAGGCGGCTCCGCGCCCAGGTATGGTCCTGCGGTGGCACCTGATCGGGGTCGTCCAGGCTGGCGGTGGTGATGTCGATCTCCTCCGGCAGGTCGTGCCGCTGATAGGTCAGGCTGGTGCCGCAATCCGGGCAGAAGCCGCGCTCCGCCATGGCGCTGGACGCGAAGCGCCGCGGCGCGCCGGCGGTGAAGCGCAGGCCGGCGCTGGGCACGCTGAACCAGGCGACCAGCGGCGCGCCGCTGCTGCGCCGACAATCTGTGCAGTGGCAGATAGTGGCGTTGTACGGTGTGCCTTCGGCCTCGTAGCGCACTCGGCCACAGGCGCAGCCTCCCTTAAGCATCTTCCAGCCTCCTTCCCGCATGGGCGGGCCCAGCATGCGCAGGACCGCGCCGGGCCGCAATGGAACCCGCCGCCGCGCCGCCCGTTCTCCCCTGGCACGCAGGAGACAGGAGAACACGCATGGCCGAGGACAAGAACCCCGCCGCCGATCGCACCGGCACCGAGAAGGTCCATCAGGAGATGGGCACCCCACCCAACCCGGAGACGCCGCGCCCGGATGCCGGCAGCAAGCCGGTGGACCAGGAGGCACAGAAGGACGCCGCCGAGGAACGCCGCAAGACCGGCGGCTACGAGTAGGAACAAGTCTGGGGGAAAGAATTCCCCCCAGCTTCCCTTCTTTTTTCTTCGAGTTTTTGCGCAGGAGCGCGGCCGGCGCGGCGCCAAACTGAAAGAAAGATGGGGGTCCGGGGGAATTCTTTCCCCCGGCCTTTTCAGCCTTCCCGCGCCACCGGTGGCAGCCGCGCCAGGAACAGCGCTGCGACCAGCAGCGCCAGCAGCAGGCAGCCGCCCACCAGGGCCCCGACTCCCGCCCAGCGCCCGGCCCCCCAGGCCAGCCCGCCCAGCACGCCGACGATGCTCGCCCCCATGTAGTAAGCGAAGAGGTAAAGCGAGGAAGCCTGTGCCTTGGCCGTCAGCGCCCGACGCCCAACCCAGGAGCTGGCCAGGGAATGGCAGCCGAAGAAGCCGAAGGTCAGCAGCGCCATACCCAGGATGATTAGCGGTAGGGAGTTCGGCAGGGTCAGCGCCAGGCCGGCGAGCATGACCACCACCGTGGCCCAGAGCATCCGGCGGCGGCCGAAGCGATCCGCCAGCCCGCCGATGAAGGTCGAGCTGCCGATGCCGACGAGATAGACGGCGAAGACCATGGCCACCGTGCTGTGTGCCAGCGAAAAGGGCGGCGCCAGCAGGCGAAAGCCGACATAGTTATAGATGGTCACGAAGCTTCCCATGAACAGGAAGCCTTCCAGGAAGAGCCAACGCAGCCCGCCATCGCGTAGATGCATGGCGAAGTTGGTCACCAGCCCGCTCCAGGAGAGTGGGCGCGGCTGGAAATGCCGGGAGTCCGGCAGGCTCTGCCAGAATATCAGGGCCGCGATCACGCCCAGCCCCCCGATGCCGCCGATCGCCCAGTTCCAGCCGCCCCAGTCCAGCAGCAGGCCGGCGAATATGCGCCCGCCCAGCCCACCGAGTGCCGTGCCACTGATGTAGAGACCCATAGCGAAGCCGCTGGAGGCCGGGTCAACCTCCTCGGAGATGAAGGCCATCGCCACGGCGGGCAGACCGCTGAGCGCGATGCCGAACAGCGCCCGCAGCAGCAGAAAGCTTTCCCAGCCCGGCGCGAAGGCGGAGGCCACCGTCAGCAGCGCGGAGACGACCACAGAGGCGACCATCACCGGCTTGCGGCCCAAAGCTTCCGACACGGCACTCGCCACCAGCATGCAGAAGGCCATGACGGCGGTCGGGACCGAGAGGGCAAGGCTGCTCGCCGCAGGGCTGACCTGGAAGGCCGTCGAGAAGGCCGGCAGCAGCGGCTGTGCGCAATAGAGCAAGGCGAAGGTTGCGAAGCCGGCGCAGAGGAAGGCGAGATTGGTGCGGCGGAAAGCGGCCGTGCCGCGCTGGATGTAGGGTGGCTCCTCGGGCACCGGGGTGGCGTTCATGACAAGATCCGGCAAGTGTTGCTGCAACGCAGCATGACGCATCCTTCCGCGCCTGTCGCGCCCGGGACCGGCATGGCTGCCCCGGTTTGCTGGTACGGCCGCCGGCGCGCCCCTTCCCTCATTCTTCGTGCGCGGAAAGCGGCGAGGCCACCGATTCCAGTGAGCGGCCCTCCGCCGCGAAGCCGAGCTTCCACTCGGTGAAGGCGGCCAGCACCATCAGCCCCGCCGCGAGCAGGAAGCCGAAAGTGATGTCCAGCCGCTCGCCCCCCTCGATGAGCCAGCCGAATAGCGCGGGTCCGGCGACGCCGCCGATACCCGTCCCGAAGGCATAGAAAATGGCGATGGCGATGGCCCGCATCTCCAGCGGGAAGCTCTCGCCCACGGTCAGGTAGGCGGCCGAGGCGGCGGGCGAGGCGAAGAAGAAGATCACCGTCCAGGCCAGGGTCTGCTCCCAGGCATTCAGCCAGCCCTGCTGGAAGGCGAGGCCGGAGAACGCCATCAGAATGCCCGAGATGGCGTAGGTGGCGGTGATCATGGTGCGCCGCCCGATGCTGTCGAAGAAAGGTCCGAGCAGCAGCGGGCCGAGCAGGTTGCCGAGCGCGAAGGGCAGGATGTACCAGCCGACCTCGCCGGCCGGCACGCCCTGGAAGGTGGTCAGGATCAGCGCATAGGTAAAGAAGATGGCGTTGTAGCAGAAGGCCTGGCAGGCCATCAGCGTGACGCCGAGCACGGTGCGCCGGCGCTGCCGGTGCAGCATGACGTGCAGCACCTCCCGCATCGTCGCCTTGCCGCGCCGCGTCAGCCGCACCGGGCCATATTGCAGCGGCGGCAGTGGACCCTGGCGGGAGGAGACCTGCGCCTCGATCTCGGCCACCACACGGTCCGCCTCGCCGGGTTTGCCATGCGTCATCAGCCAGCGCGGGCTTTCCGGCACCCAGCTGCGCAGCAGCATGATGACAAAGGCCAGTACGCCGCCGACGACGAAGGCGGCACGCCAACCGATCTCGGGATCGACGATCGCCGGGTCCAGCACCACTAGCGCCGAGAGGGCGCCGAGCGCGGCGCCGGCCCAGAAGGTGCCGTTCACGGCGAGGTCCACCGTACCGCGGCGCCGCGCCGGGATCATCTCCTGGATGGCCGAATTCACCGCCGCGTACTCCCCGCCGATGCCGGCGCCGGTCAGCGCGCGGAACAGCGCGAAGGACCAGAAGTCCCAGGAGAAGCCGGTGGCGATGCTGGAGAGCATGTAGACGACGACGGTGACGAAGAAGATCTTGCGCCGGCCGACCCGGTCGGTCAGCCAGCCGAAGAACAGCGCGCCGAGTACGGCGCCCACCAGGTAGGCGGAGGCGGAGAGGCCGACCTGCGTCTCGCTCAGTGCCAGGCTCTGGCTCTCATGGATGGCACCGGCCAGCGAGCCGACCAGCGTGACCTCCAGCCCGTCCAGCGTCCAGGTGATGCCGAGGGCGGCGATGATGAGCCAGTGGAAACGGTCCCAGGGCAGGCGGTCCATGCGAGCGGGCACATGCGTCTCGAAGACCTCCGTCGCCGCTCCGTGCCCCTGCCGCATCCTGCTCTCGCCCCCTGCCGTGCTGCCCGTGAACGCCACTCTGGCCCAGGCGTTGCCCATGTTGCAAAGCCGCAGGCCGCTCCCGTAAGAAGGAAACAATGGCGCGCCGGGCCCCTCCGGCGCCGTGGGGGGAAGACTGACCATGAAGATGCTGCGCCGTTCGGTGCTGGCCGCGATCCTCGCCGCCGCGCCCGGGCTCGCCGCCCAGGCCCAGACCGAGATCACCATCCAGCATCCGCTGCCGACCGCCAACAGCCATTACGGCGCCGGCGCGACGGCCTTCAAGGAGACGCTGGAAAAGCTCTCGAACGGCAAGTACCACGTCACCATCCAGCGCAACGACAACGAGCGCGAGATGATCGAGAGCGTGCAGATCGGCACGCTCGACTTCACCATCACCTCCACCGGTCCGGTCGGCAATTTCGTGCCGGAGGTGCGCGCGGTGGACGTGCCCTTCCTGTTCCGCGACTACGCCCATGCGCGCGGCGCGCTGGATTCCGACGTGGGTCAGTCCATCCTGGCGAAATTCCCCTCCAAGGGCCTGATCGGCGTCATCTGGATGGAGAACGGCTTCCGCCATCTCACCAACAGCCGCCACGAGGTCAAGGCGCCGGCGGATATGCGCGGCCTGAAGGTGCGCACCATGGAGAACCAGGTGCATATGCGCGCCTTCTCCACCCTCGGCGCCCTGCCGACGCCGATGGCCTTCTCCGAGCTGATCCCCGCCCTGCAGCAGGGCACGGTGGATGGGCAGGAGAACCCGATCCCGGTGATCGTCGCCAACAACATCGACCAGGTGCAGAAGTATCTCAGCCTGACCGGCCATGTTTACTCGCCCGCGCTGCTGATCGGCTCGCCCGCGCTGTGGGAGCGACTCTCCGATGCCGAGAAGGCGATGTTCATGCAGGCCGCCCGGGCCGGGCGCGACGCCAACCGCGCCAAGGTGACCGCCGACGAGCAGAACGGCGTGGCCGAGCTGCGCCGCCGCGGCATGGACGTCGTCACCCAGGTGAGCACGGAGGAGTTCCAGAAGGCTCTGGCTCCCGCCTTCGCGCAGTACGAGAAGGAACTGGACGTCAACACGCTGCGCCGCCTGCGCGACTGGAAGCCGGCGCAGTAACCCGCCCTGCCCCGGCACGGCTTCCGTGCCGGGCGCTTGCCACCGCCCTCGCGGCAGGAGTGACCCCCGCCTTGCGCATTCCCCTCGTGATCGGGGGCGCCGGATGGCGCCCGCCCGCATGAACACGCTCCCCCTGCAGATCATTGGCGGGGCCAGCATCCTGGCCACACTGCTCGCGCTATGGATCGCCGCCCGGGCTGAGCCGCTGCGGCGCGCCGTGCTAGCGGCCGATCGCGCGCTGACCGGACTTGCCGCCGTGGCGGCATGCCTGGCGCTCGCCCTCGCCGCCATCGCCGGCCTGTGGCAGGTGATCTCCCGCTTCGGGACGGAAACGCCGGCGGTCTGGAGCGAGGCCCTGGTCCGCACGGCACTGATCTGGATGGCGCTGCTCGGCCTCGCCGTGGCGCTGCGGATGGGCGCGCTGGTCTCCATCGACGTGGCGCATCGCTACAGCCGGGGCGCATTGCAGCGAACGCTGGAGGCGGCCTCGCTGGCCGCCAGCCTGTCGCTGATGGGCGTGCTATTCTGGTTCGGCTGGGGCATGGCACAGCGCGTGAAGTTCCAGGAGATGGCGGGGCTGGAGGTCTCCATGTCCTGGGGCTATGCCGCGATCCCGGTCGGTGCGCTCTTCGCCATGCTCGGCGCGGTGGCGCATTTCCTGGACCGGGAGCACGGCTCGGCCGAGCTGGAGGCCGCGGTATGACCGGCGCGATGCTCGTGGCGATGCTGGTGGGCTTCGCCGCCGCTGTCCCGGTGGCGGTCGCCATCGGTCTTGCCGCCATCCTCGGCATCGAGGGCTGGACGCGCTTCCCGATGATCGTCGCGGCGCAGCAGATCTTCGTCGCGCTCGACAAGTTCCCGCTGGCCGCCATTCCCTTCTTCATCCTGGCCGGCAACCTGATGGATGTCGGCGGCATCTCGCGCCGTCTCGTGGAATTCGCCAAGTCGATGGTCGGCGGGGTGCAGGGTGGGCTGCCAGCCACCTGCATCGTCACCTGCATGATCTTCGCGGCGATCAGCGGCTCCTCGGTGGCCACCACCTTCGCCATCGGCACCATCATGATCCCGGCGCTGGTCAAGCACGGCTACCCCGTGGGCTTCGCCGCGGCGCTGCAGGCGACCGCCGCGGAACTCGGCGTCGTCATCCCGCCTTCCATCCCGATGATCCTCTACGGTGTGACCACCCAGGTCTCGATCCCCGAGTTGTTCATCGCGGGCTTCGTGCCGGGCGCGCTGATCGCCGGAGCGCTGGTGGCGACGGTGCTGATCTGGTGCCGCATCAAGGGCTGGGGCAAGCGCGACGGCGAGGGGCGCCTGCCCGTCCTCACCGCGTTCAAACAGGCAGGCTTCGCGCTGCTGATGCCGGTGATCGTGCTCGGCGGCATCTATGGCGGCATCACCACCCCGACCGAGGCCAGTGTCGTCGCGGTGTTCTACGCCCTCCTCATCGGCGGGCTGCTGCATCGCGAGCTGGGTTGGCGGGACCTCTATCCGATCTTCCGCAAATCGGTGGTCTCCTCCTCCGTCATCATGTTCATCATCGCCTGCGCGGCGCTGTTCTCCTATCTGCTGAACCGGCAGGGCGTGCCGGACGCGGCGGCGGCCTGGATGGTGGAGACCTTCCAGGGCCCGGCGCTGTTCCTGCTCGGGGTGAACCTCTTCCTGTTCATCGTCGGCATGTTCGTCGAGACCAGCGCCAGCATCATCGTGCTGGCACCCATCCTGGCGGACGCGGCACAGCGCGTCGGCGTGGACGGCGTGCATTTCGGCACCATCATGGTGGTGAACCTGGCGCTCGGGATGATCACGCCGCCCTTCGGCGTGAACCTCTTCGCCGCGGCGCAGGTGGCCGGCTGTGGCATCGAGACGATGATGCGCTACCTTGTCGTCTTCATCGCCGTGGTGCTCGTCTGCCTCATGCTCATCACCTACGTCCCCGGCCTGACGCTCGCGCTGCCGGCGCTCGTCTTCCGCTGATGCTGGCGCCCTCCCGCCCGACGGCGCGCGGCCTCTCCCCCCGCGCGGCGCGGACGCATCTGGCCACCGACCCGGTGCTCGGGCCGGTGGTCCGGCAGGTCGGCGCCATGACGCTGAAGCCGGCGCAGCGCGAGCCCTACGAGGCGCTGGTGCGCGCCATCGCCCACCAGCAGGTGCACGGCCGGGCCGCCGAGGCGATGCTGACCCGCCTCCTCGCGCTCTTCCCCGGCCATGACTTCCCGCCCCCCACCGGCATCCTCGCCCTGCCGGAGGATGCGCTGCGCGGCTGTGGTTTCTCGGCGGCCAAATGCGCGGCCATCCGCGACATCGCGCACAAGTCGGTCGGCGGGCTGGTGCCGACGCGGCGCGCCGCGGCCCGCCTGCCGGATGAGGAACTGATCCAGCGGCTGGTCGCCCTGCGCGGCGTGGGGCGCTGGACGGTGGAGATGCTGCTGATTTTCACCCTCGGCCGGCCGGACGTACTGCCGGTGGACGATTTCGGTGTGCGCGAGGGCTACCGGCTGGCTGCCGGGCGCGACACCCAGCCCAGACCGAAGGAACTCGCGGAGATCGGGCTAGCCTGGGCGCCCTACCGCTCGGCGGCGGCGTGGTATCTCTGGCGGGCGGCGGATCTGGCCAAGGAAGGCCGCTTCAAGGCACCGGTGGCGCTGTAGGGCCGCGGGAAATGGCCTCTCTTCCTGCTGACCGGCCCAGCCCAGGCTCCGTTATCGAAGTCACATCCGGATAGCTGGCGGCCAGCTTGCCGCAACGGGCCGCGAGGATGAGCCCGCGATCCTTCGTTGGCTGGCCGGTGCGCCGCTTCGGCGAGAGTGGCGCGAGGTGGGCTCCTCGCGGTCGGTCAGCGCATGGCGCGACATGAGAGCGCTCGGCTGGGGTTTTTGCTAGGATCTCCGAATCGGCGCGCGCGATGGAGGGCGGTTTCATGGGTGGCACGATCTGGCACTGCCACATCGCCGTCTCCCTGGACGGCAAGATCGCCCGCCCGGACGGGTCCGTCGACGACTGGCTAGCAGCGGATTACCCGGCTGAGGACTTCGGCTTCGACACCTTCTTCGCCGGTGTCGATGCGATCCTGATGGGGCGTGGGACCTACGACGCGCTCCGGGGCTTTGGCGACTGGCCGTATCCCGGCAAGCCTACGGTCGTCCTGACGACACGGCCTCTGGACGACCCGCCACCGGCCGGCGTGGAGGTTCGCTCCGGCGACATCGCCACGGTCGCCGCCGAACTCGAGGCGCGAGGGTACCGCCGCGTCTGGGTCGAGGGCGGCGGCCAGGTCGTTCGGTCCATGATCGCGATCGGCAGGATCGACGTGCTCGAGATGGCCGTGATCCCCGTCATTCTGGGCGACGGCATTCCGCTCTTTCCGCAGGGTACCGGCGAGCAGGAGCTCCGGCTCGTCAGGTGCGAGACCAAGGCAAAGGGCGCCCTGCATCTGGTCTACGAGCGCCTGGACTGACCCGAGCCGCCTTAGCCCAGGAACGCCGACACGGCCGCCAGGAAGCCTTCCGGCTTCTCCGCATGCACCCAGTGGCCGGCACCCTTCACCGTCGCGAAGCGCGCGGCCGGAAACAGGCGGCGGAACAGCGGCCGGTGCTCGGGGCGGATATAGTCGGAATGCTCGCCGGACAGCACCAGGGTCAGGCCGTCGTAATGCGCGCCCTCCGGGAACGGGGGCGTCGCCTCGATGACCGGCAGGGCGGCGGCGATCTCGCGCAGGCCGATACGCCAGGCGGGCGGATCGCTGTCCAGCCGCAGGTTCTGCAGGAGGAAGCCGCGCACGCCGGCCGCCGGTACCGCACTGGCCAGTGCCGCATCCGCCTCCCGCCGCGTCAGGCCGGGGCGCAGATCCACGGCAAGCATCGCCTCGGCATAGGGCCGGAAGGCGGGGGGGTAGTCCACGGGGGCGATATCCGCCACGATCAGACGCTCCACGCGCTCCGGACGGGAAAGCGCCAGCGTCATCGCCACCTTGCCACCCATGGAGTGGCCCAGCACCACCGCCGGCCCTGCATCGAGCGCGGCCAGGGTTTCCGCGACATCCTCCGCCATGGCGGCATAGTCCATCGCCGCATCATGGGGCGACTGTCCGTGGTTGCGCAGATCGAGCGCGATCACCCGGCGCGAGGCGGCGAGCGCCTTCTGCACCGTTGCGAAATTCTGCGCCTGACCGAACAGCCCGTGCAGCAGCACCAGCGGCGGCGCCTCTCCCTGCCCCGCTTCGATCGCCCTCAGCCGCATGGTGCCCTCCTCATCCGCGTGTCGCCACGAGAACACTGGCGGCGATCAGCGCCCCGCCGATCAGCACGTCCCACCCCAGCGGCTCGCCCAGCCAGAGGGTGGAGACCACGACTCCGATCGCCGGCGCCAGCAGGAAGCCGACGGAGGACACCGCCCCCGGCAGTCGCCGCCCCGCTTCGATCACCGCCCAGGTGCCAAGCGGCGCGACGATGCCGCCGATCACCGCCGCATGCGGCCAGGCGCCCGGCCCGATCCCGCCATGCGGCTCCAGGTAGAGCGCCATCGGCACCAGCACCAGCGCGCCGAGCAGGAAGCACCAGGGCAGCGTTTCCAGCATCGTCCGGCGCGGCGGGAAGAGTCGCGTGATAACGATGGCGCAGGACCACAACAGCGCCGCCAGCACCAGCATCAGGTGGCCGAGCAGGATATCGGGGTCGCTCCAGTCCACCGCCCAGGGGCCGGTCAGCGCCGCGACGCCGCCCAGGCCAAGCCCCGCCGCCACCCAGCGCATGGTGGAAACCCGCTCGCGCAGTACCAGCACCGACATCGGCACCAGCCAGTAGATGGTGACATTGGCCAGGACCGCCGTTCGCCCCGCCGGCACCAGCGCGACCGCCAGATGCGTGAGCGCGAAAAAGCCGCCGAGCTGGAGAAACCCGACGCCGAGGGTTGCCGGCCAGTCCTGCCGCGTTGGCCACGCGAGCCGGCGCAGGGCGGCCAGCACAACCCCTGCGATCAGCGCACCCAACAGCGTGCGCGAGACCGCGAACCAGAGCGGCGTGGCATCCGCCAGCGCCGCCTTGGTGATGGGCCAGGCGCCACCGAACAGCGTGACGGCGATCAGCAGCAGGCGCAGGTCGGCGAATTGCCACATCAGGCCGGCTATTCGGCCACGGTCAGCATGATCTTGCCGATATGCGTGCTGCTTTCCATCAGCCTGTGTGCCGCCGCCGCCTCGCGCAGGGGGAAGGTAGAATGGATCACCGGGCCGCACGCACCGCGCGCCAGGAGCGGCCAGACCTTCGCCTCGAGATCGGCGGCGAGGGCACCCTTCTCGGCCGTGGTGCGCGGCCGCATCGTGCTGCCGGTGACGGTGAGGCGCTTCAGCATGATCGGCCGCAGATCCACCTTCTCCGCCTCATGCCCCTGCAGGAAGGCGATGATCACCAGCCGCCCGTCCTTCGCCACGCAGCGCAGGTTGCGCTGGAAATAGGCCGCGCCGACCATGTCCAGCAGGACGTCCACGCCCTGCCCGCCGGTCGCCTGCTTCACCGCCTCGACGAAGTCCTGCTCCTTGTAGTTGATGGCGAGATCGGCGCCGAGCTTCGTGCAGGCGGCGCATTTCTCGGCGCTGCCAGCGGTGGCGAGCACCTTGGCGCCGAAGGCCTTGGCGAGCTGGATGGCGGTGACGCCGATCCCCGAGGTGCCGCCATGGATCAGCACCGTCTCTCCGGCCTTGAGCCGGCCGTGGCCGAAAAGGTTTGCCCAGACGGTGAAATAGGTTTCCGGCAGCGCGGCGGCACGCACCGCGTCGAAGCCCGCCGGCCAGGGTAGGGTCTGCGCCTCGGGCGCCGCGCAGTATTCGGCATAGCCGCCGCCATTGGCGAGGGCGCAGACGCGGTCGCCGGGCTTGTAGCGACGCACCTCGGCGCCGACGGCGGCCACCTCGCCCGCGACCTCCAGGCCGGCGATCGGGCTGGCGCCGGGCGGCGGCGGGTAGAGCCCCATGCGCTGCTGCACATCGGGCCGGTTCACACCCGCGGCGAGGACGCGGATCAGCACCTCGTCGGCCTTCGGCGAAGGCACCGGGCCGGTGGCGGGGACGAGCACCTCGGGCGCGCCACCCGCACCGTGGTCGATGTAGGTCATGGTCTTCGGCAGGTCAGTCATGGGCTTCTCCTTCCCGGCGGGCGGTGCGGCAGGCGCGGAAAGGTCGGCGGCGTGCCGCTTCCCGTCAAGGCACGCTGCGCGTTCCGCACCATTGCGCAGGAATATTGTCACGCCCTGGCGAGCGCAGGGTTGCATCCCCCACGAAGGAAGAGGCCGGGCCGGCGGAGGTGGCGCGCAGTCTTGGTCGGCTGCCGTCGCGGGCGGAGACCGAGGCGGGCGTGGTTGCCCGCCTTCTGGGGCGGCCGCGGCGAGGGCGCCGCGGCTGCAGGTGAGCAGGGCCTGGCAGGCCCCGAGGTCAGTCGGCCTTGATGCCGGCTTCCTTGATGATCGGCTCCCACTTGGCGATCTCGTCGGTCAGCCACTTCTTCGCGCTGGCCGGCGTGGAATCGCTGCGGGTGGTCATGGTCAGGTCGGCGAGCTTCCGCTGCACCGTCTCCATCGCCATGACCTTGTTGATCTCCTGATTGAAGCGCTGAACGACGGCGTCCGGCGTGCCGGCGGGCGCTAGTACCATGTGCCAAGTATAGGCCTCGTAGCCCGGCACGCCGGCCTCATTGAAGGTGGGGATCTCGGGCAACTGCGGCAGGCGCTGCGCGGAGGAGATCGCCAGACCCTTCACTTCGCCCTTCTGCACGAAGGGCATCGCGCTGTTGGCGACGTCCAGCATCATCGCCACGGTGCCGTTCAGCAAGTCCGGCATGGCGGCCGCCGAGCCACGATAGGGAATATGGTTCACCTTCAGCCCGCCCGCCTGCTTCAGGAAGAGCTCGCTGGCGAGGTGCAGCGCCGCGCCGCTGCCAGTGCTGGCGTAGTCGTACTTGCCCGGGTTCTTCTTGAAGAGGTCGATCAGCTCCTGGAGGCTTTTGACCGGCACCTCCTTGTTGACCATCAGCAGCATCGGAATGACGCCGGTCAGCGCGACCGGGGCGAAGTCGTTCACCGGGTCGAAGGGCAGGCTCGGATAGATGGCCCGGATCGCCGCCTGGGCGATGGTGGTATAGAGAAAGGTATGCCCGTCCTTCGCCTTGGCCACGGCATCGGCACCCACCACGGTGCCCGCGCCGGTGCGGTTCTCGACAATGACGCGCTGTGGCAGCGTCTTCGACAACTCATCGGCGATCAGCCGCGCCGGGATGTCGGTCGGGCCGCCGGCGGAGAAGGGCACGACGAGCCGGATCGGCTGGTTGGGCCAGCCCTCCTGGGCCCGGGCAGCGGCCGGCAGGATGGCCGGGACAGCCAGGGTGGCGCCAAGCGCCAGCAGGTTGCGGCGGTGCAGTGTCACTGAGTTACTCTCCTGACCTGATTTGCCGCACCATTTAGAGGGTCGCTGAGGTTACTGAAAGTCCACCTTGCAGGGGCCGGCGCGCCGGGGCCGCGCGCATCGGCAGTCGCGCGCCGGTCGCCGGCTCGAAGAGGTGCAGCCGCGCCGGGGGCAGGTCGAGGCCGATTTCCTCGCCTCGCGCCGGCGCCGCCTCCGCCGGGCAGTGCAGGGCGAGGTCGGCCCCACCCTGCAGTCGCGCATGTACCAGCACCGAGGCGCCCAGATCCTCCACCATTTCCACCCGCGCCGGCAGCCGCCCGCCCCCGACATGCTCCGGTCGGATGCCCAGCGCCACCTTGCCCCGGTGCAGCACCGGCTCGGGCAGCCGCAGCAGCGTGCCATCGGCCAGGCGCAAGGTGTCGCCGCTGGCCAGCACCTCGGCGGGCAACAGATTCATCGGCGGGGCGCCCAGAAAGCCGGCCACGAACAGACTGGCCGGGCCGGCATAGACCTCGCGCGGCGTGCCCTGCTGCTCGACACGGCCGGCATTCATCACCACCAGGTGGTCGGCCAGGGTCATTGCCTCCTGCTGGTCATGCGTGACGAGCACCGAGGTCGCGCCCAGGCGCTCGTGCAGCCGGCGCAGCTCCAGGCGCATCTGCACGCGCAGCTTGGCATCGAGATTGGAGAGCGGCTCGTCGTAGAGGAACACCTTGGGCCGGCGGACCATGGCGCGGCCGATGGCGACGCGCTGGCGCTGTCCGCCCGAGAGCTGGCCGGGGCGGCGCTGCAGCAGCGGCGTCAGTTCCAGCGCCGCCGCCACCTCGGCCACCCGGGCCTGCCGCTCGGCGCGCCGCATCCCCGCCACCTTCAGGGGGTAAGCGATGTTCTCCGCCACCGTCATATGCGGGTAGAGCGCGTAATTCTGGAACACCATGGCGCAGCCGCGGTCCTTCGGCTCGCGCTCGTTCATGCGTGTGCCGCCGATGCGCAACTCGCCGGCACTGATCGCCTCCAGCCCGGCGATCATCCGCAGCAAGGTGGACTTGCCGCAGCCGGAGGGACCGAGGATGACGACGAAAGCGCCTTCCGGCAGCGCCAGGTTCACCCCCTGCACGGCGGTCTGCGCACCATAGAGCTTACTGACACCGGTGAGTTCGATGGCGGCCATGATCCTACTTCTCCGTCTGCACCAGACCGCGCACGAACCAGCGCTGCATCAGCACCACGACGGCCAGTGGGGGCAGCATGGCCAGCAGCGCGCCGGCCATCACGATGTTCCATTCCGGCAGCCCGTCCCCGCGCGGCACCATGCGCGAGAGTTCCACCATCACCGTGCTGCGCTCGGGCTCGGTGGTCACCAGCAGCGGCCAGAGATACTGGTTCCAGGCATAGACGAACATGATGGTGGCGAGCGCCGCCATGGTGGTGCGCGAGAGCGGCACCAGCACGTCGGCCAGGAAGCGCAACGGCCCGGCGCCATCCATCTTCGCCGCCTCCACCAACTCCTCCGGAATGGTCAGGAAGAACTGCCGGTAGAGGAAGGTGCCGGTGGCGGTGGCGATCAGCGGCAGGATCAGGCCGGGATAGGAGTTCAGCAGCCGCCACTCCAGCGCCACATGGATGCCGCTCACCGCCTGGATCAGCGCTGTGAGGCCGATGGCGTCCAGGATCGCCTGGAAGGGCGCCAAGGCATTGGCCGCCACCGCATAGGTGGGCACGATGCGCACCTCGAGCGGCAGCATTAGCGTGATGAAAATCGCCCAGAACACCAGCACCCGCGCCCGCCACTGGAAGAAGACGATGGCGAAGGCGGCCAGCATGGCGAGCACGATCTTGCCGAGCGTGACGCCGACCGCGACGATCAGGCTGGTGGTGAAGCGCGTGGCGAAGCCGCCGCGCTGCCAGGCTTCCGCGAGATTCTCGGTGAGGTGCGAGCCCGGCAACCAGTGGATCGGCACGCTGTTCACGCCGGCAACGTCCTGCGTTGCGGCGACCAGGGCGAGCCAGACCGGCACCAGCAGCGCCACGGCCGAGAGCAGCAGCAGCACGTGCGTGACGACATCGAGCCAGGGGCGGCGTTCGACCATGGTCTCCCTCCCCTCAGCGGTAATGCATCTTCCGCTCGACGAAGCGGAACTGAATGACGGTGAGCAGGATGACGAGGCCCATCAGCACGATGCTCTGGGCGGCAGCACCGGAGTAGTCGAGGCCTTTGAAGCCATCCGCATAGATCTTGTAGACCATGATCTCCGTCGCGCGCGCCGGGCCGCCGGCGGTCATGATGTCGACCAGACCGAAGCTGTTGGTGAAGCTGTCCGTCAGGTTGATGACGACGAGAAAGAAAAAGGTCGGCGCCAGCAGCGGAATCTGGATGTCGCGCATCCGCCGGAGCGGCCCGGCGCCGTCCATCGCCGCCGCCTCGATGAGAGGGCGCGGAATGGACTGCAGCCCGGCGAGGAAGAAGACGAAGTTGTAGGCGATAAGCTGCCAGGCACCCGCCAGGATCAGCATCAGCATGGCATGCGTGCCGTTCAGCGCCGGATCCCAGGCGGAGGGCCAGACCGCATTCAGAGCGCTGAACACGCCCGCGCGCGGATCGAAGACAAAGCGAAAGATCATGCCGATGGCCGGCGCGGCGATGGCATAGGGCCAGATCAGCGCCACGCGCCAGCCGCGGCTGCCGCGCACCTCGCGATCGATGAACAGCGCCAGCAGCAGCGCGACCAGGATGGCCACCGCGGAGGTGCCGAAGGCATAGACGAGGCTCACCCGCACCGAGGACCAGTAGGCCGCGCTGCCGAAGATCTCCTGGAAGTTCTGCCAGCCGACCCATTGCCGGCCACCGCCCCAGGGCTGCTCCAGGGTGAAGGCCCAGTGGAAGGCCTCGCCTGTCGGCCAATAGAAGAAGACGAAAATGATCAGCAGCTGCGGCAGCACCAGCAGCCAGGGCAACAGCGGCGAACGGAAGGTGGCGCGACGTTCCAAGATGACCTCACCCGGCGGACAGGAAGCCCCGAGCGCCACGAGGGGCGCGCGGGGCGGCTCGGCGGCCGGTCAGGGCAGCGTCTTGCCGCGATAGGTCTGCTGGAAGCGGCGCAGCAGCTGGTTGCCCTGCTCCTGCATCGCGGCCAGCGCCTGGTCCATCGTCTTCTGGCCGGCGAAGGCCGCCTGCATCTCGTTGGCATAGAGGGCGCGGAACTGCGTCAGGTTGCCGAGGCGCAGGCCCTGGGTCAGCAGCGTCGGCGCGCGCAGCAGCAGGCTCTCCATGGCGACCTCGCGGCCGACATTCTCGGGCCGCTCGAAGAAGCCCTCGTCCTTCATCCGCTCATAGCCGCTGCGGGTGACGGGGACATAGCCGGTCCTGGTGGACCAGAATTCCTCGCTCTCCGGCTTGGCCAGGAAGGCGAAGAAGGCGGCCGCGCCCTTGTACTCCGCCTGCGGCCGGCCCTTCAGCGCCCAGAGCGAGGCACCGCCGACGCGGGTGTTGTAGCGCTCGTGTCCGGCATAGACGGGCAGCAGCGCCGGGGTCCAGTCGAGCCCCTCCTTCGCGGTCAGCCGCACCGTCTGGTGGCTGGCGATCGAGCCGAAGGCGACGTTGCAGTCGCCGCTGGCGAAGGCGGCGATGACATTCTGGCCGCTCTCCGGCGTGCGGACCTTGATCAGCCCGTCCTTGTACCAGGTCATCAGGTTGTTGAAGTGCTGCTTCACCAGGCCCTGGTCGAAGACATATTCAGCGTCCAGCCCGCCGTAGCCGTTGTTCTTGCTGGCGACCGGGATGTTATGGGCGGCGGTGAACTGCTCCAGGATCGGCCAGCTGTCGAAGTCCATCGCCATCGGGCACTGGCTGCCGGCCTGTTTCATCGCCGCCAGCGCCTTGTGCAGGTCTTCCCAGGTCTCGGGCGGGTTCTCGAAGCCGACCTTACGGCCCTCGGCGCGGTTCCAGTACATCACCGCCGTGGAGGAGTTGAAGGGGAAGGACAGCATCTCGCCCTTCGAGGTCGCGTAATAGGCGGCGATGGGAGCGATGTAGTTGTCCCAGTCCACCTTGTAGCCCTGGCCCTGCATCAGCTCGCGGGCCGGCAGGTACTGGCCGGAGAGCATCAGGTCGAGCGTGCCGATGTCATAGACCTGCACGACGGTCGGCTGCTCGCCGGCGCGGAAGGCGGCGATAGTGTTCTGCAGCGCCTTCGCATAGTCGCCCTGGCTGGTGCAGGTGACGGTGTACTGGTCCTGGCTGTCGTTGAACCGCTTGCAGACCTCCTGCACCACGTCGCTGAGCTGGCCCGTCAGGCCGTACCAGAAGGTGAAGCCCTGGCGGTTCGGCTGGGCCTCGGCCGCCGGCGCGCCGAGTGTCAGCGCGATGCCGGCGGCGAGCGCCGTCAAACGAAACTTCATGCGGTCCCCCGATCTCCCGAAAGGGCGCGGTCTGGCCGGCCCGTCGGGCGGGGGGATTAGCGGCGCCTCATGACACCGGATTGACGTTCCGATGACCGTCCGGAGACGTCGCGCCGACGAGACGGGCATAGAGCTCCGGATCGGTGGCGCCCTCGGTGCCGAAGACCAGCACGCGGCTTTCCGCATCGAGGCCGAGCGCCGCGCGCGCCGCCGCATCGCCGGCGGCCAGCAGCAGGCCCACCAGGCCGGCGACGGCGCTCTCCCCGGCCACGATGGCGGGCTGCCGCGCGGCCAGCAGGCGCATCACATCCACCGCCGTCTCGTCGCTGACGGCCATGAAGGCGAAGGCGCCGCGCTCCAGCTCCTGCCAGGCCAGCAGGCTCGGCTCGCCGCAGGCGAGGCCGGCCATCAGCGTGTCCAGCTCGCCGGCGATGGCGGTGGGCTGCCCCGCCTCGGCGCTGGCCAGCAGGCAGGCCGCCTTCTCCGGCTCCACCACGATGACGCGCGGGCCGGGGCCGAAGCGGGCGCGCAACTGCACCGAAACCGCCGCCGCGACGCCGCCCACCCCGCCCTGGATGAACACGTGCGTCGGCGGCTCCGGCAGTGCCGCCAAAGCCTCCTCCACCATCAGCCGGTAGCCCTGCATGACGTCACGCGGCACCTCCGTGTAGCCGGGATAGGAGGTATCGGAGACGACGAACCAGTCTTCCCGGTCCGCCGTGGCCGCGGCCTCGCGCACCGCGTCGTCGTAAGTGCCGGGCACGACGCGGATCTCGGCGCCATAGGCGGCGATGGCGTCCCGGCGCGCCTGGCTCACCCCCTCATGCACGAAGATGACGCAGCGTGCCCCGAAGCGCTGCGCCCCCCAGGCGACGGAGCGGCCATGATTGCCGTCGGTCGCGCAGGTGACGGTGATGGCACGCGTCGCCTCGGCATGGCGGCCTTCAAGCAGGTCTCGCACCTGCGCGGCATTGGCCACGCCCCGCTTCGCCAGTTCGGCCACCAGCAGCCGCGCCACGGCATAGGCCCCGCCCAGCGCCTTGAAGCTGCCCAGGCCGAAGCGGCCGCCCTCGTCCTTGTAGTGCAGCGCGGCGATGCCGCATTCCCGGGCGATCTCCGGCAGCGGATGCAGCGGCGTCACGGCATAGCCGGGCCAGGCCGCGATCTCGGCGGCGGCGCGGCGGAAGCCGCTGTCGGGGAGCACCACCACGCCGGGAGTGCCCGGGCGCGGGTTCACGAGAAGGCGGAAGGGGCGATGCGGGATCATCCCCGCAGCTTGGCCCGGCGCGCGGCGCGCGGCAATCTGCGTCCATGGACAAGCACGGCGAGGAAACCATGCAGATCACCATTCTGGGCGGGGGCGGCTTCCTCGGCCGCAAGCTGGCGGCGCGGCTGGCGCGGGACGGCCAGCTCGGCGGCCGGCGCATCACCGGCCTGACGCTCTTCGACCTGAACACCCCCGCCGCGCCGGCGGAGGCTCCCTTCCCCGTCCGTACCCTCGCCGGCGACGTGACCGACCGCGCCGCCCTGGCCGAGGCCATCCCGCCGCAGACGGAGGTGATCTTCCATCTGGCCGCCGTGGTCAGCGCAGCCGCCGAAGCCGATTTCGACCTCGGCATGAAGGTCAACTTGCACGGTACGCTGGCACTGCTCGACACCTGCCGGACCCTCCCGAAGCCGCCGCGCGTGGTCTTCACCTCCTCGGTGGCCAGCTTCGGTGGCGGACAAAAGGCCATGGTGCCGGATGACGGTCGCCAGCTTCCGGCGAATTCCTACGGCGCGCAGAAGGCAATCGGCGAGCTGCTGCTGCAGGACGCCTCCCGCCGCGGCTTCCTCGATGCCGTCTCGATCCGCCTGCCCACGGTGATGGTCCGCCCCGGGCGGCCGAACAAGGCGGCTTCCTCCTTCGTCTCGGCGGTGCTGCGCGAGCCGCTGCTCGGCCTGCCGACCACCTGCCCGGTGGAGGAGGAGTTCGCCGTCTGGATCTGCTCGCCGCGCCGCGCGGTGGAGTGGTTCCTTTATGCCGCGTCGATGGATACGGCGCCGCTCGGGCTGGATCGCGGCATCAACCCGCCCGGCGCCTCGGTGACGGTGGCGCAGATGCTCGCCGCCCTGCCGCCAGAGGCGCGCAAACTGGTCAGCTTCGTGCCCGACGCGACGATCCAGGCCATCGTCTCCGGCTGGCCCGCCGCCTTCACCGCCGAGCGCGCCCGGCGCCTGGGCTTCTCGGAACAGGAACCGCTGGCGGATGTCGTGCGGGCCTTCATCGAGGACGACCTGGAGGCCACGCGGGCGGAACGTGCCAACGGGTGAAAAAGATCGGGGGGAAAGAATTCCCCCCGAGCCCCCCATCTTTTTTCTGTCAGTTCCAGCACGCGCTGGCAGGCTGCGCCGCAAACCCGAAGAAAGAAGATGGGGGTCTGGGGGAATTCATTCCCCCAGCCTTACTTCGCCTGATCCTTGCACCACTGCGCCAGTTCGGCATGCGTGGCGAACCAGATGCCTGCTTGCCCCTTGATGTGGTTGATCAGCCGTTCCAGCAGCGCGATGCGGCTGCGGTGGCCGATGACGTGCGGGTGCATGGTCAGCAGGAAGGTGCCGCCCTCGGCATAGGCGCCGTCGAACTCGGCGCGGAAGATCTCCTCCACGCCGGAGGGCGGCGTATAGGGGCGGATGGCCGAGAAGCGCAGCATGTTGAAATAGGGCGCGTCGTCGCGGATCCACTCGGGCGGCAGCTCGACGATGCCGGTCGGCTCGCCATGCGCCAGCAGCTCGTAGGGCTCGTCATCCGCCATCAGCGAGCTGTCGTAGAGCAGCCCCATCTCGCGGATGATGCCGAGCGTATCGACGGAGAAGTCCCAGCTCGCGGTGCGGATGCCGACGGGACGGCGGCCGGAGACCTTCTCCAGCGTGTCGGCGGCGCGCAGCGTCAGTTCGCGCTCGATGCCCGGCGGCAGGCTGGTATTGGCCTCGTGGATCCAGGAGTGGATGCCGATCTCGTGTCCCTCATCGGCCACCGCGCGCACCTCCTCGGGATGCAGCAGGGCCGAAACGGCGGGATAGAAGAAGCTGGCCTTGATGCCGTGCCGCGCCAGCAGCCGGCGGATGCGCGGCACGCCCTGGCGCGAGCCGTACTGGCCCTGGCTGATGCGCATCGGGCTTTCGTCGGAATCGCGCAGCGGGATGGTCTCATGATCGGCATCGAAGGAGAGCGCGACGCAGCAGCGGGCGCCGTTCGGCCAGCCCTTCGGCGTCAGGCTACGGCCGCCATAGGCGCGGCCCACGATGCGGCGCCACTGGTCCTCCGGCCATTCCCAAGGCTTCTTGGCAGGCTGGGCTGCATCGGTCATCGGGCGACTCCTCATGACAGGACGGGCCGATTCTGCGGCGAGCGGCGCGCCATGGAAACCCCATGCGCCGTCCTTTCGCGCCCCGGCACGCGCTGTTGCTGCCGTGCCGACGAGCCGGAAGCCGTTTGAAGCCGGCCTCCTCCGGCGGGGCGGCCATCCCGCCCCTGGCATCGGCGCGGCGCGCGGGGCAAGCTGCGGATGGGCCGGGCGCCTGTTGCTCCGGCCCAACTTCTTCAAGGCGGAACCCAGCATGTCCGATACCGATCCGGCCCTGATGTCGGCCGAGCAGCTCCTGGCCCTCTATGCCCGCCGGCGCCTCTCCCCGGTCGAGGCGCTCCAGGCGGTGCTGGAGCGGGTGGCGCGCTACAATCCTTGGGTGAATGCCTTCGCCGTGCTGAACCCCAAGGCGCTCGCCCAGGCCGGCGAGTCGGAGGCGCGCTGGGCCGCAGGCCGCCCCATGGGGCCGCTGGACGGCGTACCCGTGACGGTGAAGGACCTGCTGAACCTGCAAGGCTTCCCCACCCGGCGCGGCAGCAAGACCAGCGACACCACGCCCGCCACCGAGGACGCCCCCGCCGTGGTCGGGCTGAAGGCAGCCGGCGCCGTCATCCTCGGCAAGACGACCACCACCGAATTCGGCTGGAAAACGCCGGGCGATTGCCCGCTGCATGGTATTACCCGCAACCCGTGGAATTCGCAGCGCACCGTCGGCGGCTCCTCCTCCGGGGCCGGGGCGGCAGGCGCCGCGGGCTTCGGCCCGATGCATATCGGCACCGATGCGGGCGGTTCCATCCGCATCCCCGCCGCCTATTGCGGGCTGGTGGGGCTGAAGCCGACCTATGGCCGCATCCCGCAATGGCCGCACAGCGCCTTCGGCCAGGTCTCCTGCGCCGGGCCAATGACCCGCACGGTGCGCGATGCGGCCCTGATGTTCTCCGCCATGGCGCAGGGCGACATCCGCGACCCCTTCTGCCTGCATGATGAGCCGCGCGACTGGCGGGAGGGCATCGAGGACGGCGTGGCGGGCCTGCGCGTGGCCGTGGTGCGCAAGCTGGGCTATGCGCCGCCGATCGACGCCGAGGGCGAGGCCGCCGTGCTGGCCGCCGCGCGCATCCTTTCGGAACAGGGCGCCATCGTCGAGGATGCCGACCCCGAGCTGCCCGACACCCGCCACATCTTCGGCCGTGTCTGGGGCGTGGCGCTGGCGCGACTGGTCAAGACCATGGCGCCGGAGAAGCGCGCCCTGCTCGACAAGGGGCTGGAGGAAGTGGCCGAGCGCGAGGGCGGCATGTCCGCCATCGACTTCCTCGGTGCCGAGGCGATGCGCGGCGAGGCGGCGCATGCCATGGCCCGCTTCCACCTGAAATACGACCTGGTCCTCTGCCCCACCACGCCGACCGCCGCCTTCGCCGCCGATGCCCCGACGCTCAAGCCGACCGAGGCGCTGTGGCGCGACTGGGCGCCCTGGACCTTCGCGTTCAACCTGACCCGGCAGCCGGCCATCACTGTGCCCTTCGGCGTGGATGAGGATGGCATGCCGCGCGGCGTGCAGCTCGCCGCGGCCCAATTGCGGGACGATCTCTGCTTCCGGGCAGCGCGGGTGATCGAGCGGGCGGTGACCCTACCGGAGCCCAGGCCCGAGGTGCAGGCCTGCGCACACCACGCGCACTGAACGACAAGCCGTCGGCGCCCGGCGAGACCTCTTCTCCCTGGCCCGGCGGCGGCTTCTCCCGCCGGAGTATCCACCCGCCCCGGCTGGAACCCGTCCGGGCTGGCAGGTCCTAGGCGCCGCCCCGCGAGCGCGCCCAGATGTCCTGCACCGCCTCCTCCAGCTGCCGCATGGCATAAGGCTTGGGCAGAAAGCCCACACCCTGCTGCAGCTCGGCCGGGAGGGTCATGGCGGATTGGGAATGGCCGCTGGCCAGCAGGACGGGCAGGCCGGGATGGAGCGCCCGTGCCTCGGCGGCAAGCTGGATGCCGTCCATCCCCGGCAGGCTGAAATCGGTGATCATCAGCGCCGGTGACGGATTTGCCTTCAGCCAGTCCAGCGCGGCTTCCGCCCGGCCGAGGCCCACCGCCACGAAATCCATCATCTCCAGCATCTGCATCAGGTTCATGCAGATCAGCGGCTCATCCTCGACGACCAGGGCAACGCTGCCGACAGGCCAGCCCTGAGCGCCGCTCCCGGTGCTCGGGGCCGCCGAAGGACTGTGGGAGGTCGCAGCCTGCTCATGTGGGAGAGGACGGTCAGCCTGGGTCAAGGAACACACCTCCACATCGTTCCGGCTGGCGCACGCACCGGGGCGAACCGCCCGGGCTGGCGTCTGCCGTGCCAGGGCCTTCTACCGGCACCACCTTGCAGGGCGGTAATCAACTTCCCATCGCCTGTCCATTGCTGCCCCGAACACCTTTGCGCGCCGGCTTCACGCGGGAGGGCGAATTCGTCACCCTGGGACCGCACTTGGCAGATGAGGAGAGCGGCGGATGAGCGCCAGCGAAGCACGGATCACAGAGTGGCTCGCCACGCAGCAGGGAGCGATGCTGGCCGAGCTGGAGGCGATGGTAAACATCGACGGCGGCAGCTACGACAAGGCCGGGGTCGATGCCGTGGGCGAGCGGGTGAAGGCCTTCTGCGCCAAGCACGGCATCCCCGTGGAGGTGGTTCCCGGCCAGAAGCACGGCGATTGCCTGCGCGCCACGGTGGCGGGCGGCGACTCCGCGGCGGGCTCCGGCAATGCGCGACGCAACATCGTGCTGATGGGCCATCGGGATACGGTCTTCCCCAAGGGTGAGCCGGAGCGCCGGCCCTTCCGGGTCGAGAACGGCATCGCCACCGGTCCCGGCGTCTGCGACATGAAGGCCGGGCTGGTGCAGAACATGTTCGTGCTGGCCGCCTTCGCGCAGTTCGGCGGCGCGCCCGGCCCGCTGGTCGGGCTGTTCACCGGCGATGAGGAGATCGGCTCGCCCGAAGGCCGCCCGGTGATCGAGGCCGAGGCCCGTCAGGCCCGCGTCGTCTTCAATTCCGAGCCGGGCCGCCCTTCGGGCGCCGTGGTCACCGGGCGCAAGGGCGGCGTCTTCATGGTGATGGACATCGAGGGCAAGGCCGCGCATTCCGGCGGCAATTTCGAGGCCGGCATCAGCGCCATCGAGGAGCTGGCGCGCAAGGTGCAGGCGATCCACGCGCTGACCGACATCCCGCGCGGCATCACGCTGAATGTCGGCCTGGTCTCGGGCGGGCAGAGCGTGAACACGGTGGCACCCTGGGCGCAGGGGCAGATCGACCTGCGCTACATCCACCCCGAGGACCGCGACGACATCATGGGGCGCATCCACGCCATCGTGGAGAAGAGCTTCGTGCCGGGCACGCGCGCCCGCCTGGCCATCCGCGGCGAGTTCCTGCCGCTGGCGCAGAACCCGGGCACCGAGGCGGTCTTCGGCATCTACAAGGCGGCGGCGGCGGAGAGCGGCTTCGAGACCATGGGCGAGTTCGCCGGCGGCTGCGCCGATAGCGGCTTCACCGCGGCGGTGGGCGCGCCAACGCTCTGCGCTGTGGGTCCGGTGGGCGGCAAGGCGCACAGCCCGGAGGAGTATCTGGAGGTCGCGACCCTGGTGCCACGCGCCCAGGCCCTGGCACGGGCCATCCTGAAGCTGGAGAGCGCCGGCCTCTGACGAGAAAAGGCCGGGGAACTGCTTCCCCGGCCTTGGCTCCGCCCGGCAGGCCCCTGCCTCAGCCCAGGCCGAGGTCGCGGTGCTCGGCGATGCCGTATTCCAGGTAATGCTGCAGCGGATCCACGCCGGCGGCCAGCACATCCGGGTTCGCCGCCAGATAGGCGCTGGAGGAGAAAGCGGCGCTCGGATCGCGGCCTTCGTGCCAGCCATACTGCTCGTAATGCGTCAGCGGATCGACGCCGGCGGCCGCCACGTCCGGGTTGTGGGCCAGGTAATAAGCGGTGTCGAACATGGCATCCGGGTTGCGCCCTTCCCCGGAACCGTATTGCAGGTAGTGCTGCAGCGGGTCCATGCCCGCCGCCAGCACGTCCGGGTTCTGGCTGAGATAGTAGCTGGCGTCGAAGAGGGCGCTCGGGCTGCGGCCCTCGTGCCAGCCATACTGCTCGTAGTGCTGCAGCGGATCCATGCCGGCCGCCGCCACGTCCGGGTTGTGGTTGAGATAATAGCCGACATCGAAGAGCGCGTCAGGGGCGCGGCCTTCGTGCCAGCCGAACTCCTGGTAGTGCTGCAGCGCATTGATCCCGGCCGCCGCCACATCAGGATTGGCGGCCAGATAATAGGCGCTGTCGAAGCCTGCGGTCGGGAAGTCGGCGGCCGCGCGCGAGGCGGTGATGGTCAGGTCGAGCGCCGAAGCGCCGGAGGTGAGCCCCGCGCCATCGGTGGCCGTCGCGGTCAGGTGGTGGTTGCCGAGGGCCAGCGCACTGGCAGGGGTGATGCTCCAGTTGCCATCCGCCGCCACCACGCTGCCGAGCACTGTGATGCCATCGGTATCATAGACCGTGACGGTGCTGCCCGCCTCGGCGGTGCCATGCAGGGTCGGCGTGTTGTCCAGCGTCAGGCCGTCGCCCACGCGCCCGGTGTCGCTGGCGGCATCGAGCAGCAGGGAGGGCGCGTCCGGGGGCGTCGTATCGCCCGGATCGCCGGCGCCCACCGTCACCACCTCAGGCGCCGAGGTGCTGAACTGGAAGTAGTGCATCTCCCCGGTTTCTTGGCTGCGGGCAGCCTGAATGGAGGCGACGGCAAGGGTGTGCGCGCCGGCCGACAGAGGGCCGGTGGTGAAGTGCCAGACGCCCGTGGCGTCCGCCTGGGCCAGCGCCTGCAGATCCACGGTGTCGTTTATGGTGCCCGGAGCCTCGGTGGTGGGATCCTTGACGTACACCCACGAATTGGCTTCCGCCGTGCCACTCAGCACGGCGACGGTGCCGCCATTGCCGTCCGGCTGGAGGGCGATGTCGGTGATGCTCGCGGTGAGGTCGAAGTCTGCGCCTGCGGCAATGAAGTCGCTGACCAGCAGGTCACGCGTGCCGGCGCCGTCCGCCATCGAGCCGTGCACCGTCAGCGTCTGGCCGTTCGAGAAACTGAAGAGCACACCGCCACCGGTCAGCTGCGTGGCAGTCTGCATCACCTGATCGAAGCTGCGGAAGTCGAAGCCGGGCAGGCTGATCACGTCACCGCCGGCAACACCCGGCGTGAAGTCCATGATGGTGTCGTTGCCCTCGCCGGCGTGGATGATGAAGGTGTCGCCCCGCGGGATGACATGGCCGGCCGCATGGTCGATGCTGCCGCCGCCGTACAAGGTGTCGTCACCCGCGCCACCATCGAGGTAGTTCGGGTGGTCATTGCCCCTGATGATGTTGTCATAGGCGTTGCCGGTGCCGGTGGCCCAGCCTCCCCCGGTCAGCGTCAGGTTGGCATAGTCGGCATACTCGCCTGTCAGGCTGGCGCTTTCCCAAGTCTCGAGTGTGAGATTGGTGGGCGGAGGGGAAGCGGTCACGCGAAGGTTTCCTCTCGGCAGGCCATGCGGCCATTTGCAGCGCAAGCGCCAGGACCGGCGCCCGCAGTGAGCAGATGCCGCCAGGACGCAGGGGCCACGCTGCCGATGGAAGTTCTCACGGCTGCGTCTCTCCGCGCTGGCCCGGCATCCGGCGCGGCGACTCCCGGGGAAGTGTCGCGCCGTTCCGGCTCCCGTCTCCACTTTGAGACGACCGTGGTCAAGCTGCCCGCCGGGAACTAAAACGCGAGCAAGATCAGCCTATTACAGCCCTGTAAGGTTACGCTTAGGTTCCCCCGTCTTGGATAGTGCAGGCCCGGGTGGCGGCCGGTCCTGTCCTGGCTCGGAAAATTCCCTGCCAGCCAGTCCTTACAGCCAGCCTTTCCGTTTGAAATAAAAGACCGGAAGCACCCCGCTGATCACCATCACCAGCAGCGCGAGGGGATAGCCCAGGTGCCACTGCAGCTCCGGCATGAAGCTGAAATTCATGCCATAGATGCTTGCGACCAACGTCGGCGGCATCAGCGCCACGCTCGCAACCGTGAACGTCTTAATGATGCCGTTCTGGTCGATGTTGATAATGCCAAGCACCGCATCGAGCAGGAAGTTCGCCTTGTTGTTCAGGAAGGCGGCATGCTCGACCAGTGAGCGGACGTCCCGTATCAGGGTTTTGATGGCGGTCCTGTTCTCCTTGCGCACCGCGGTCGACTTCTCGGCGCCCACGAAGGTGAGGATGCGCGAAAGCCCCAGCAGCGTCTCGTTGGCGCGGCTGGTCACCTCCCCCACCTCCCCGAGCGCGATCAGCACGTCCTTCATCTCGGCGTCGCGCGCCTTGACCTTCACCTTGGAGTGGCTGCGGGCATTGCGGAAGGCAGCCTTGCTGGCCCGGTCCATATCGGCGCCGACACGCTCCAGCACATCGGCGAGCCGGTCCACCACCTGTTCGAACTGGCCCAGCATCACGCTGTCCGGGCTGTGCAGCAGGGCAGGCGCGCGTAGCGCCCGGTTGGCAAAGGCAGCGAAGGCCTTGGGCGTGGCGTAGCGCACCGTGACCAGGTTGTTCTCCGCCAGCACGAAGGTGATGGCGGTGGAGCCGTATTCCCCCTCATCCACGCCGTAGAGGAAGCTGGCGGTCAGGAAGAGCGCCAGTTCCTCCTTGTAGAGCCGCGAGGAGCTTTCAATCTCCTGCATCTCCTCGCGGGTCGGGATCTCGAGGCTGAGCGCCTCCTGCACCGCCCGCTCCTCCTCGCGCGAGGGCGCCAGCAGGTCGATCCAGACGGCCTCGCGCAGCGCCTCCGGCGACGGGATACCCTCGGCCCGGACGGTCCGCCCCTCGCGCACCGTGTAGGTGGTCATCATGCGGCGCGGCTCCCCGCTCGGTGCGTTTCAGGCGGCGTTGCCGGCTGGAAGGGATGGAACCGGCAATCCGAAACGCGCCGCCACCCCCGGGAAGTCCGCCGCCTGCGGATGGCGGGGGCTGGGTCGGGTGCCATCCTCCGGGCGCACCAGTTGGCAGACCTGCAGCCCGGCCGCGGCAGCCGCGTCCAGTTCCTCCGCCACGTCGGACAGGAACAGGATCTCGCCCGACGGTCGGTGCAGCGCCCGGGCGATGGCCGCGTAGCTGGCCGCCTCCCGCTTGCCGCCCACCGCGGTGTCGAAGAAGCCACTGAACAGCCCCGCGAGGTCGCCCGCCACGGAATGGCCGAAGAGCAGCTTCTGCGCCGCCACCGAACCGGAGGAATAGACGTAGAGGCCCAGCCCGGCGCGCGCCCAGGCACGCAGGCAGGGCGCCACATCCGGCCAGAGATGCCCCGTGACCTCGCCGCTAAGGAAGCCGTCGCGCCAGATCAGCCCCTGCAACGTCTTGAGCGGACCGATCTTGGCATCCTCCGCCATCCAGCGGCGCAGGGCGGCGCGGGGTTCTTCCCCCGGCCGCGCGGCCTGACGGACCGCCTCTAGGCAGGCCGCCACCTCGGGCTCGGTGCCATGCGCGTCCAGGAAGGCGTCCAGCGCCTGCTCCGCGAAGGGGAACAGCGTCTCCTTCACGAAGGCGATGGCGCTGGTGGTGCCCTCGATATCCGTCAGGACGGCGCTGACCGGCGCCGCAGTCACTCCGTCACCGCCGGGAAGCGTTCGGAGATGTCGGTGCCGGTATAGTGCGGGGTCCAGCCGCTGGTATCGGTGAAGACGCGCAGCACGGTGAAGGACGGCTCCTGGCCGGCATCGAACCAGTGCTGAGCATTGGCCGGCACGCTGATCAGGTCGCCCCGGGTGCAGTGCGCGTCGAACACCTTGCCGTCGGCGTGGATGATGAAATTGCCGCTGCCCTCGTGGAAGAAGCGGACCTCGTCCTCGGTATGGGTGTGCTCGGAGAGGAACTTCTGCCGCATCGCATCCTTCTGCGGATGGTCGGGCGAAAGCTTGATCACATCCGCCGTGCCGGCGCCGCTACCGGCCATAAAGGCGTCGAGCTGGGGGCGATAGGCCTCCAGCACCGCCTCGGCGGAGGCGCCGGCGGGCAGCGGCGCCACCTCCCAGCGCTCGAAGCGCACATTGATCGGGGCGAGCGCCGCGGCGATCTCCGCCACGTCGGTGCTGCGCATCAGCTCGGCGCCGGTCTCGGCATCCCTGACGGTCAGAAGGCTCATCCACCCCTCCCCTCGTGAAGTTCGCATTCCAGCATGAATTCAAGCGCCTCCAGCCTGGCCAGAGCCGCCTCCATATCGCGCGCCCATACATAGACGCCGTGCCCGCGGATTAAATAGCCCGGCGGAATGACATCCATGTTGCTCCAGCGCGCTTCCACCGCCGCCTGCAGGCGTGCGATGTCCTGGTCGTTGCCGAAGACCGGCACGGCCACGCTCGCCTCATGGGTGGCGAGGCCCGGGAAAGCTTTCAGCAGTTCGTAGCCGGCCAGTTCGAGACGGTCTCCGGCGCGGCGGGAGAGCACGGTATTGGCGATGGAGTGCCCGTGCAGCACCGCCCCGGCCTCCGGGAAGCGGCGGTAAATGCCGCAATGTAGCAGGGTCTCGGCCGAGGGCCGCAGCGCGGGCTCCTCCGGCCGCCCCTGGAGATCCACGACCATCACCGATTCGGGCGTGAGATAGCCCTTGTGCACGCCGGAGCGCGTGACGGCCACCCGCCCCTCCGGCAGCCGCAGTGAGAAGTTGCCGGCGGTGGCCGGCACCCAATTGCGGCGGTCCATCCGCTGGCCGGCGGCGATGATGGCCTCAATGGCGGGCTGGGGGACGGGTGGGTTCATGCGGGCGCTCCGGGGCGACGGGCGGTCGCGCCGCTGATAGCGCAGCCCCGGCCTGCTCCGCCAGAGGCGGCCCAGCCGCTGCATAACGGGCAGGGCGAAAACAGCAGCGGCCAGGGGGCCCTCGCCGCCCTGGCCGCGCTCCGATCCCTGGGAGCCGGTCCTCCCCGGCCGCGGTCAGGCCGCGGGGTGCGAGGAGTTGGAGGTGTTCGGCTGGGCGCTGCCGGTCGGGCGGGTCGGCGCCGGGCCGGGCAGGTTGCCGGCCGGCGGCTGGTTCACGTCGGCCGCCATGGAGGCGTCCTTCTCGTCGTCCTCCTTCATGTTCTGCTTGAAGGACTTGATGCCCTTGGCGAGATCACCCATGAGGCCGCTGATCTTGCCGCCGCCGAACAGCAACAAAATGACCAGCAGCACGACAAGCCAGTGCCAGATGCTGAAGGAACCCATAGCCACGCCTCGATCCAGTTGGGCGGCCAGCGGCCTGGAAGGAATGGCCCCGCCGGCCTGACCGCGTCTCCTCGCCTCGATGGAGGACAGTAGTGTCCCGACCACCATCACGCAAATGAGCAGATGGCGTGAATCGCGCCGGGAAACAACCGCCTCTTGTCATCGGATGAAAAATCGTCCATCTTCGTGATGGATCCGGGCCCCTCTGGCGACCCGGCGGATGCTCCGGCGCGGCCGGTGCCCTCCGCCCTCGTGATGTCGGATCGACTTTTCGCGCAATCGGGCCCGGCGCGCTTCCACCCTTGAGACAGGTGTTCCGTCCGGCCGGGCCTCAGAGAGGAGAGCCGTTCGGCATGGAAGCCTCACCTGTCTTCTGGCTTGTTTTCAACGCGGCCGTTCTCGGCCTGTTGTTGCTGGATCTTGGCGTCTTCGCCAGGAAGGATGCCCAGGGCGACCCTGCCCCGGTGCCGGTGCGCACCGCTCTCATCAAGTCCGCCGCCTATATCGGCCTCGCCCTCGCCTTCTTCGTCTGGCTGCGCCTGAGCTACGGCATCACGCCAGAGGAACGCGACGCCAAGAGCCTGGAGTTCCTCACGGGCTACCTGATCGAGTGGTCGCTCTCGGTCGACAACATCTTCGTCTTCGTCCTGCTCTTCGCCCGGTTTGGGGTGCCCGCCGCCTACCAGCACCGCGTGCTGTTCTGGGGCATCCTGGGCGCGCTGCTGATGCGCGGCGTCATGATCCTGGTCGGCACCGCCCTGCTGCGCGAGTTCGACTGGCTGATGGTGATCTTCGGCCTCTTCCTGATCTGGTCGGGCTGGAAGATGCTGCGCGCCGCCGAGGAGGAGCCGGACCCGACCGACAGCCCCGTGTTGCACTGGCTGCGCCGCCACCTGCCGGTGACGGACGGCTTCCGCGGCAATGCCTTCACGGTGCGGGAGGCGGGGCGGCTGATGGTCACGCCGCTGCTGCTGGTGCTGGTGCTGATCGAGCTGACCGACCTGTTCTTCGCGCTGGACAGCATCCCGGCCATCTTCGCCGTCTCGACCGACCCCTTCATCGTCTACACGGCGAATGTCTTCGCCATCCTCGGCCTGCGGGCGATGTACTTCGCACTGGCCGGCATCATCCACCGCTTCAAGTACCTGAAGCATGGCCTGTCGATCGTGCTGATGATCGTCGGTGCCAAGATGCTGGCCAACTGGTACGCGGGCGGCAAGGCGGTGCCGGTGGAATACGCGCTGCTGGTGACGGGCGGCATCATCGCCGGCTCGATCGCGCTCTCGCTCTGGAAGACGCGCAACGAACCGGCGGCACCCTCGGTGGCCGAGTGACGCAGCGGGCCTGGGGAGGCTCCCTCCCCAGGCCCTAGCCGCCCGCCAGCCGTGCCGCGGTGGCCAGCTTGTCGGCGCGCTCGTTCATCGGGTCGCCGGCATGGCCACGGACCCAGCGCCAGTCTACCTTGTGCGGCTTGGCGGCGGCCAGCAGGCGCTGCCACAGTTCCATGTTCGCCACCGGATCCTTGGCGGCGTTGCGCCAGTTGTTGCGCACCCAGCCATTCACCCAGCGGCTGATGCCGTTGCGGAGGTATTCGCTGTCGGTGTGCAGTACCACGGTGCAGGGGCGCTTGAGCGTCTCCAGCGCCATGATGGCGGCTGTCAGTTCCATGCGGTTGTTGGTGGTGGCCGCGTCGTAGCCGGAGAGCTCCTTCTCCGCCGTGCCGTAGCGCAGGATGGCGGCCCAGCCGCCAGGGCCGGGGTTGGGCTTGCAGCCACCATCGGTCCAGATCTCGACCAGCCGCTCCGCCGCCTCCGGCGGGGCCTCGGTGAAGACATCAGAGGCCATAAGCGGCGACATCCCTGGCCTGAGCGTGGAAGCGCAGGCGGCGCAGATACTCCAGGGGGTCCTTGCGCGTCACCAGCGCGCCGGGCGGCGTGTTGGTCCAGTCGTAGAGCCGGGTCAGCAGGAAGCGGATGGCGGCGCCACGGCAGAGCAGCGGCAGGGCCGCCAGTTCCTCGGAGGTCAGCGGCCGCAAGGCATGATAGGCCCCGATCAGCGCCCGCGCCTTGGTGACGTTGAAGGACAGGTCCGGCTCGAAGCACCAGGCGTTCAGACAGATGGCCAAGTCATAGGCCAAGTAGTCGGTGCAGGCGAAATAGAAGTCGATCAGGCCGGAGACGCGCGGTGTCCCGCGCTCCTTCTCCAGGAAGAAGACATTGTCCGGGAAGAGGTCGGCATGGATATGGCCGCGCGGCAAACCATGCGGCCAGCCGTGCAGGATGCCGGTGAGGTGCTCGTCCAGCTCCGCGACGAGGCCGGGCTGCACCGCGTCGCCGCCGGCGCGGCAGCGATCCAGCAGCGGCCTCCAGGCACGCGGCCCCAGCGCATTGGGCCGTTCGGCGCCGAAGCCCTCCCCCGCCGCGTGCAGCGCCGCCAGGGCGGCGCCGACCGGGGCGCAATGCGCCTGCCGCACCCGGCGCGGCCAGACCCCGGGCAGGAAGGTGCAGATCGCCGCGGGGCGGCCGCAGAGGCTGCGCAGCGCGCTGCCATCCCGCCCCGCCACCGGCAGCGGGCAGGAGAGGCCATGCGCGGAGAGGTGCCGCATCAGGCCGAGGAACCAGGGCAACTCGGCCGGGTCCACCCGCTTCTCGTAGAGCGTCAGGATGAAGTCACCGCCGCTGGTCTTCAGGGCGAAATTGCTGTTCTCGACCCCTTCGGCAATGCCACGGAAGGCGAGCAGTTCGCCCAGCTCGTATTCGGCGAGGAAGGCACGCAGCGCCTCGTCCGAGACTTCGGTATAGACCGCCATCGGCGTCCTGCAGTTGGAGGGTTATTTCGCCAGCGCCGCCGGCAGCTTGAACGTGACAGTTTCCTGCGCGACGACGACTTCCTCAAGGGTCAGCGTGAAGCGCTCGCGCAGCTTGGTGAGGATTTCCTCCACCAGCACCTCCGGCGCACTGGCACCCGCGGTGATGCCGATGGTGCCGAGCCCCTCGACCACCGAAGGGTCGAGGTCGGCGCCACGCTGCACCATGATGGCGCGCGGGCAGCCGGCGCGTTCCGCCACCTCGCGCAGCCGCACGCTGTTGGAGGAGTTCGGCGCGCCCACCACGATCACCATCCCGGCCCGTGTGGCGATCGCCTTCACCGCCGCCTGTCGGTTGGTGGTGGCATAGCAGATATCCTCCTTCGCCGGCCCGGCGATATGCGGGAAGCGGCGCTGCAGCACCGCCACGATCCCCGCCGTGTCGTCCACCGAAAGGGTGGTCTGGGTGGTGAAGGCGAGCGGCCCCTCGGGCGGCTCCACCGTCTCGGCATCGGCCGCGGTCTCGACCAGCGTCACGGCGCCGGGCGCCAGCTGGCCCATGGTGCCGACCACCTCGGGGTGGCCGCCATGGCCGATCAGCAGGATATGGCGCCCGGCGGCGGCATGGCGCTCCGCCTCGCGGTGCACCTTGGAGACCAGCGGGCAGGTGGCGTCCAGATAGACCATGTTGCGCCGCCGCGCCTCGGCCGGCACCGCCTTCGGCACGCCATGCGCGCTGAACACCACCGGCGCGTCGGGCGGAACCTCGTCCAGCTCCTCGACGAAGATGGCACCCTTGGCCTCCAGGCTGTTCACCACGAAGCGGTTGTGCACGATCTCATGCCGCACATAGACCGGCGCGCCGAAGCGGCGCAGCGCCTCCTCGACGATCTTGATGGCGCGGTCCACGCCGGCGCAGAAGCCCCGGGGGCCAGCGAGCAGCACATGCAGGGCGGGCTTGACGGTCATGCTGGCCTGTCCGATGGGGTCATGGTCGTTCATGCGGCGGTGCCCGGCTTTCCGGCCGGGGCATCCGGACGCGGCACTAAGAGGAAGAGTGGCAGCATGGTCAAGGCGCGGAACCTCCGGAACGGCAGGATGGCGGCATTGGGCGGGGCGCTCCTGCTGGTGGGGGCGTGCAGTGGCGGTACCACCGACCCGCTGCGCAACGCCACCGCCCCCTGCCCGCGCGTCGCCATCCTTTCCGACGCGGCGGACCTCACCCGCTTCCGCCCGGGCGGCGGGCAGGACCTCACGGCCATGGAGCTGAATGCCTCCCTCTCGGGCTTCCAGGCGAAGTGCGACTACGCGCCGGAGCGGGCGGGACTGGACGTCACCCTCACTCCCAACTTCACTGCCGAGCGCGGCCCCGCCGCCCAGGGCCGCACCGCCGAGATCCCCTATATGGTGGCGGTGGTGGAGGACGGAAACCGCATTCTCTCCCGCGCGACCTATACCATTCAGGTGGAATTCCCGCCCAATGTTTCGCGCAGCCGCAGCGAGGGCGAGGAGCTGAGCATCCGCCTCCCCGGCACGCCGCAATCGGCGGCGCAAAAGAGCATCCTGCTCGGCTTCGTGCTGAGCCCGGAGGAGCTGGCGCTGAACCGGCGGCGCGGCCCGCGCTGAGGGGCGTGACGGGCGCGGAGGCCGCAGCGGGGCTTCGGCGGGGGCCGAGGCCCTGCCCGCGCGACTTGAGACACCGGCAGAGAAGCCAGGCAGCACCCTCGCGGCGCTGATACCTTCTCCTCCCGGATGGGGCGGATCGCCCCTTCCGCCAGGGTGAGCGGGAAAGAAAGCTACCGGGCCGGCGCGTGCCAGCCCGGTGGCGCGGCGAGTCGCTCAGCAGCCGGTCTGCCGCGGGATGCGCTCCACCTCCAGCCCGAAGAAGGGGCGAATCCGGGTACCCAGGATGTTGCCCAAAAAGGCGGCCACCATCCACACCCAGCCATGCAGGCTGCCGGAGGCGATCCCGGAGAAATACGCGCCGATATTGCACCCATAGGCGAGGCGCGCGCCGTAGCCGAGCATGAGGCCCCCCACCACCGCGGCGATGGCGGAACGCAGCGGAATCCGCAGCCGGGGCGAGAAGCGGCCGGCCAGGGCTGCCGCCAGCATGGCGCCGACGACGATGCCGATGTCCATGACTGAGGTGACGTCGTTCAGCACGCTGCCATGCAGCGCCGCCTGCTGGGCCGGCGAGGACCAGTAGGGCCAGCTGTTCACGTCGAAGCCCAGGGCCAGGGCCGCCTTGGAGCCCCAGAGCGCGAAGGCCGAGGTGATCCCCCAGGGGCGCCCGGCCAGGGCCAGCGTCACGAAATTCAGCGCGGCCAGGGCCACGGCGCCGGCCAGGATCGGCCAGGGGCCGCGCAGGAAGCGGGCGAGACCCTCGCGCGGAGAAGCGGCCGCCCGCACCAGCCGGCCATGCCGCCGCCGCTCCAGCACCACCGTCACGCCGGCGATCAGGGCGAAGACCGCCAGGTTGGCGGCGAGTGCCGGCACCACGCCCCAGGACTGAACCAGGGAAATGGGCGGGAGATGCGGCAGCGCCGTCCACCAGTGCAGATGCGCCGCCCCCAGCGCCGAGCCGGCGACGAAGGCCGCCAGGGTCAGCACCATGCGCGTCGAGCCGCCGCCGGCCGTGTAGAGCGTGCCCGAGGCGCAGCCGCCGCCGAGCTGCATGCCGAGGCCGAAGAGGAAGGCGCCGAAGATCACCGAGACGCCCACGGGCGAAACCAGCCCCTGGACGGGCTGTCCGAAGAGCGTGCCGGCCGAGAGCACGGGGAAGAAGAGCAATACGGCGATGGCCAGCATGACCATCTGCGCCCGCAGCCCCTCGCCCCGCCGGTCGGCGATGAAGACCCGCCAGGCGGAGGTGAAGCCGAAGGCCGCGTGATAGAGGACGAGACCAAGGCCCGCGCCCAGCAGATAGAGCGCCGCCTGGCGCGGGCTGACGAGCTGCCCGACCGTCGCCATCCCGGCCAGTAGCACGGCCAGGGCACCTAGGGCGACAGGGGCATTGACGCCAGCCGGGCGCCGCTCGGGCGCCGGGCTGGCGAGTGTTGAAGCGGACATGGCTGAGAAGTCTCCAAGGCGCGGGCCGCCACCGGGCGGGCGCCGTGTCGTTTCAGCGTGAAATAGCGTTACTCATCCCGAATTTCACTATTCAATTACGAAAAAATCCTGAACCCCGCCACCACAAGGTAACTTATCCCTTCTGATCCTTGATCGGGCGGAAGCAAGCAGAAGGGAGACAGCCCGGCGGTTCGCCCCCCGGCCGTCGCCTGGACCGGGGTTTTCAAACGGCTGCCCATTCCATCTCCCTGGGGTGCACCCGTTCTGCCCCGCTTCGAAGTGCCCCCGAAGCGCGCCCCGCCCGCTTGGCCCTTGCAAGCGGCGCGGCGCTCAGGCACCTAGGGGGCACCCGCTGATCCCGCGCGGGAGAGAACGGCGCCGCTCGCGGTGGCCGTCGCCGAAGGCGCAACCGGCCCCCGGAAACGCTCAGGCAGAAGGGCCGCGCGGAGAAGGGGCCTCTGGAAAGCCCAAAGCCCGGAAACGGGGGCTGGCACCGACGGAGTAAGGCGCGCCAAAGCCCGCGCTGAATCTCTCAGGTCTCGGGACAGAGGGGGGCCACGAACCCTGACCCGCCGCCTCGCGCGGCGTTGGAGGCTGCGTGGCCGAGACCCTGCTTGAGACTCCCCTGGTATCCCTGCACCGCGAGCTGGGCGGCAAGATGGTGCCCTTCGCCGGCTATTCCATGCCGGTGCAGTACCCGGCCGGCATCCTGGCCGAGCACCTGGCCTGCCGCAGCGGCGCCGCGCTGTTCGACGTCTCCCATATGGGCCAGGCCGAGCTGGTCGGCGAAGGCGCGGCCGAGGCGCTGGAGCGCCTGACCCCGGCGGATGTGAAGATCCTGAAGCCCGGCCGGCAGAAATACGGCCTGCTCACCACCGAATCGGGCGGCATCCTGGACGACTTCATGGTCGCCAATCTCGGCGACCGGCTCTTCCTGGTGGTGAACGCCAGCCGCAAGCACGTGGACCTGCCGGCGATCGAGGCGGTGCTGCCCGCCGGCGTGCGGCTGAACCGGCTGGAGGACCGCGCGCTGATCGCGTTGCAGGGCCCGGCCGCCTTCGCCGCCGTGACGGGCCTCGCCCCCAGCATCGCCGGGCTCGGCTTCATGGGCGTCGCCGCCACCGAGATCCAGGGTATCCCCGTGCTGGTCAGCCGCAGCGGTTATACCGGCGAGGACGGGGTCGAGATTAGTGTGCCGGCCGAGCAGGCCGAGGCCCTGGCGCGCGCGCTGCTGGCGCTGCCGGGCGTCACGCCGGCCGGCCTCGGCGCGCGCGACTCGCTGCGGCTGGAAGCCGGGCTCTGCCTCTACGGCAACGACATCGACGAGACGACGAGCCCGGTGGAGGCCAACCTGGTCTGGACCATCGGCAAGCGCCGCCGCATGGAGTGGAACTTCCCCGGCGCCGGGCGCGTTCGGGAAGAGCTGGACAATGGCCCGAAGCGGCTGCGCGTCGGCCTCCTGCCGGAAGGCCGCCAGCCGGCCCGCGCCCATACCCCGATCGTCGCCGGCGGCGCCACGGTCGGCGAGGTGACGAGCGGCACCTTCGGCCCCTCGCTGAACGGCCCCTGCGCCATGGGCTACGTCACGCGCGAGCATGCCGCCGATGGCACCGCCCTCGAACTCATGGTGCGCGGCAGGCCGCTGGCGGCCCGCGTCGCGCCCACCCCCTTCGTTCCCCACCGTTACGCCCGATAAGGACCTGCCCCGATGGCCGAGCTGAAATTCTCCAAGGACCATGAATGGGTGCGGCTGGAGGGTGGCGTCGCCACCGTCGGCATCACCGACCACGCGCAGACCGCGCTCGGCGACGTGGTCTTCGTGGACCTGCCCGAGGTCGGGCGTGAGGTCACCGCCGGCGAATCCATCGCGGTGGTCGAGAGCGTGAAGGCCGCCTCCGATGTCTATGCGCCGATCGCCGGCAAGATCGTCGAGGTGAACACCGCCCTGCCTGACGACCCGGCCCAGGTGAACAGCGCGCCGACCGGCGCGGGCTGGTTCTTCAAGATCGAACCCTCCGACACCGCCGAGATCGACGCCCTGATGGATGCCGGTGCCTATCAGGCCTTCGTGGACAGCCAGGCATGAGCGACGCGCTCACTGAACTGAAGGCGCTGGAAGACCACGGCGCCTTCGCGGCCCGCCATATCGGCCCCTCCGAGGCCGAGGTGGCGGAGATGCTCGAGGTCGTCGGGGTGGAGAGCCTCGACGCCCTGGCCGACCGCACCGTACCCGCCGCCATCCGCGGGCAGGACTTCTCCGCCCTCCCCGCCCCGGTGAATGAGGCGGAGGCGATCGCCGAGTTGCGCGACCTCTCCGAGCTGAACAAGCGGGTCCGCTCGCTGATCGGCATGGGCTATCACGGCACCCATGTGCCGCCGGTGATCCTGCGCAACGTGCTGGAGAATCCGGGCTGGTACACCGCCTATACGCCCTATCAGGCGGAGATCGCCCAGGGCCGGCTGGAGGCCCTGGTCAACTTCCAGACCATGGTGACCGACCTCACTGGCCTGCCGGTGGCCAATGCCTCGCTGCTCGACGAGGCGACCGCCGCCGCCGAGGCGATGGCCCTGGCCCTCGCCGCCACCCGCTCCAAGTCGCACACGCTGCTGGTGGCGGAGGATGTCCACCCGCAGACCCTCGCCGTCATCCGCACCCGCGCCGAGCCGCTGAACATCACGGTCGATGTCGTGGCGCCGGGCAAGGCCGCCGAAGCCTGCGCCGCCCGGAAGCCTTTCGCCCTGGTGCTGCAATATCCCGGCACGACTGGTGCGGTGCGCGACATCGCGCCCGAGATCGCTGCCGTACAGGCGGCGGGCGGCCTCGCCATCGTCGCCGCCGACCCGCTTTCCCTGGTGCTGCTGACGCCGCCCGGTGAGATGGGCGCGGATGTGGTGATCGGCTCCTCGCAACGCTTCGGCGTGCCGATGGGCTATGGTGGGCCCCACGCCGCCTTCATGGCGGTGAAGGACGCCTACAAGCGCCTGATGCCGGGCCGCCTCGTCGGCGTCTCGGTGGATGCCGCCGGGCGCCCCGCGATGCGCCTCGCGCTGCAGACGCGCGAGCAGCACATCCGCCGCGAGAAGGCGACCTCCAACATCTGCACGGCGCAGGTGCTGCTGGCCGTCATGGCCGGCATGTACGCCGTTTGGCACGGGCCGGAAGGGCTGAAGCGCATCGCGCGCCGCGTGGCACTGCAGGCGCGACTGCTGGCCGCCGCCGCGCAGCGCGCCGGCTTCACGCTCCGCTACGACGCCTTCTTCGACACCATCGCCATCGAGGCCGGCAACAAGGCCGAGGCGCTGATGCACGCGGCGCTCGCCGCCGGCTTCAACCTGCGCCGCATTGACGCGACGGGCGTCGGCATCGCGCTGGACGAGACCGTCTCCCGCGCCGATCTCGAGACCCTTGTCGCCGTGCTGGCGGAGGCGGGCGGGGCGAAGCTGGCGCTGGCATCGCTCGCGCCCGCGGGCGGCATTCCCGTCGCGCTGGAGCGGAGTTCCGCCTTCCTCACGGCCGGCGTCTTCAACACCCACCACGCGGAGCACAGCATGCTCCGCTACCTGAAGACGCTGGAGGACAAGGACGTCGCGCTGAACCGCAGCATGATCCCGCTCGGTTCCTGCACGATGAAGCTGAACGCCACGGCGGAGATGATCCCGGTCACCTTCCCCGGCTTCAGCGAGATCCATCCCTTCGCACCGGTGGACCAGGCGGCGGGCTATCTCGCGCTGATCCGCCGGCTGGAGGCCTGGCTGGCCGCCATCACCGGCTTCGCCGCCGTCTCGCTGCAGCCGAATGCCGGCAGCCAGGGCGAGTATGCCGGGCTGCTCGCCATCCGCGCCTTCCACAAGGCGCAGGGGCAGGCGCAGCGCGACATCTGCCTGATCCCCTCCTCGGCGCATGGCACCAACCCGGCCTCGGCCGTCATGGCGGGGATGCGCGTCGTCGTCGTCGGCTGCGACCGCGACGGCAACGTGGACCTCGCCGATCTCGAGGCCAAGATTGCCCAGCACGCCGAGAAGCTGTCGGCGCTGATGATCACCTATCCTTCGACGCATGGTGTCTTCGAGGAGGAGATCATCCGCATTTGCGAGGCGGTCCATAAGGCCGGCGGGCAGGTCTACATGGATGGCGCCAACATGAACGCGCAGGTGGGCCTGACCGCCCCCGGCCGCATCGGCGCCGATGTCTGCCACCTCAACCTGCACAAGACCTTCTGCATCCCGCATGGCGGCGGCGGTCCGGGCGTCGGCCCAATCGGCGTGGCCAAGCACCTCGTTCCGCACCTGCCGAACCACCCGCTGCTGAAGGAAGCCGGCCCGGCGACGGGTTATGGCCCGGTCTCGGCGGCGCCCTTCGGCAGCGCCTCCATCCTGCCCATCTCCTATGCCTATATCCGCATGATGGGCGGGGCGGCACTCAAGCGGGCGACGCAGATCGCCATCCTCAACGCCAACTACATCGCGCGCCGGCTCGAAGGGCACTTCCCCGTGCTCTACAAGGGCGCACGCGGCATGGTGGCGCATGAGTGCATCCTGGACTGCCGCGGCTTCCAGCAGGGCGGCGGCGTGCTGGTCGAGGATATCGCCAAGCGCCTGCAGGATTACGGCTTCCACGCGCCGACCATGTCCTGGCCCGTCGCCGGCACGCTGATGGTGGAGCCCACCGAGAGCGAGCCGAAAGCCGAGCTGGACCGCTTCTGCGACGCCATGATCGCCATCCGCGCCGAGATCCGCGCGGTGGAGCAGGGCCGCATGGACAAGGCCGACAACCCGCTGAAGAACGCGCCCCACACCGCGGCGGAAGTCACCGCCGAGGAGTGGACGCATCCCTACAGCCGGGCGGAAGCCGCCTTCCCGCTGCCCTTCGTCGCGGCCCACAAGTACTGGCCGCCGGTGAAGCGCGTGGACAATGTCTATGGCGACCGCAACCTGGTCTGCACCTGCGCGCCGCTGGAGGAATACGCCCAGGCGGCGGAATGAAGACGCGCCGGGGGAGAAGCCATTCTCCCCCGGATCTTCCTGTGCCGGCAGGCGCCGGGCAGATCGCCTGCGCGCAGAAATTGTTGTTGATGCGCAATAAATCCCATGCCCTCATCTGCCTCAGCGTGCCGCACCAGGCGGGCTGAAGGGTGGAGGTTGGATATGACGCAGGAGCGGATGATCCTTCTTGTCGTGGGCCTCGTGGTTCTGGGCAGCGTGCTCCTGGCCGTATTCCACGACCCGCGATGGCTCTGGATCACTGGCCTGATGGGGGCGCATCTGATCCAGGCCTCCTTCACAGGCCTGTGCCCGGTTGTCGCCCTACTGCGTCGCACCGGGCTGCCATCGAAGGCCGGCTTCGCCTGACGCGCGGCCTTCCGACGGCACAGGGGAAGGCTAGGCCTCCCGCGCCTCCAGCGCCAGCACCGCGAAGCTGGCCAGCCAGTGCTCGCCCATATAGTCGCCCGCCACATGCGGCAGGCCGGCGGCGAGATGCAGTTCTGCCACCCGTTCCATCAGCACCCGCCGCGGGTCATCCGCCGGCAGGGCTTCCGCCAGAGTCCGCCAGCACCAAGCGCGGCTGAGATTCAACCCGTCCAGATGCGCGATCTTGCCGTCCGAGCGGTCGCTCACCTCGGCGGGGCGGAACAGCGTCATCGGCTGCGCGGTTGCGAGGCGCGGCAGGAAGCGCTCGAACCAGGACGCGAAACGCTCCGGCGGCAGCAGCCGACGCATGCATTCCGCCTCGATCAGCGCCGGAGAAAGGAAGTCATCGCCGCTCGGCTCGCCCCAGGCCGGGCAGTCCTCGTCCGCGCCGTACCAGCGCTCGGCCGTGTCGCGGAGCAGGGTGAGCAGCGCCTCGTCGCCCGCCGCTTCCGCATGGTCGGCGGCCAGGCGCAGCGCGAAGGCGGTGTTGAAATGGGTGCCCACCCGGACCGGGTAGGTCGCCTTGGGCAGGAAGTCGCGGAAACGCCCGACGAAGGCCTGCGTCAGCGGCGCCAGGTTCCCTGCCCAGGATACGTCCTCGTGGCGCGCCAGCTCCGAAGCCAACTTGAGCAGCCAGGCCCAGCCATAGGGCCGCTCAAAGCCGCGCGCGCCGGGATGCTCCAGATAGCGGCACTCCCCGGCCACCTTCTCCGGCGTGAGCTGCCGGTCGAACAGGGTGCGGATGGCCTCGGCCTGCGGCATCCCGGGAAAGCGCCGCAGCAGGTGCGCCAGCATCCAATAGGCATGAACGCAGGAGTGCCAGTCGTAGCTGCCATGGAAGACCGGATGCAGGGCGCTCGGAGTGCGGGCATCCTCCGGCCCGGCCAAGCCGTGCGAGAGCTTGTTCGGGTATTCGCGCGTGACATGGCCCAGGGCGATACCGGCGAAGCGGGCGGCCATGTCCTCGTTCAGGGTCGCGGGCATGCGGGCTCCTCGTGCTGGGGATGGACGGGCCGGGAATCTTCCCCCGGAAGCGCCGGCAAGGAAAGGTCGAAGGGCAAGAATCCCGCCGGGGCCGCCGCCCGCGTGGTGGACCGCGGGCGCGCCACGCCGCATCTTGCCGCCATGAGCGAAACCCCTCCTTGGCAGGTCCTGTCCAGCCGCACCGTCATGCGGGACCGCTGGATCGACGTCACCGCCGATGCCTGCCGCGACGCACGCGGCAACATTCTCGACCCCTACTACACCTTCACCTATCCGGACTGGGTGCATGTGGTGGCCATCACCCCGGCCGATGAGCTGGTGATGGTCCGTCATTACCGGCACGGCCTGCGGGCGCGGGCCCTGGAACTTCCCGCCGGGCGCATGGACCCCGCCGACACCAGCCCGGAGCAGGGCGCCGCGCGCGAATTGCGGGAGGAGACGGGCTATGCCGCCCCGGAGCTGCGCCTGATCTCCAGCCTCAGCCCCAACACGGTCACGCATCGCAACCGCGTCCATACCGTGCTCGCCCTGAACGCCACCCTCGCCGGCCCCACAGCGCATGAGGCGGGCGAGGACATCACCGTGGAGCTGTGGCCGCTGGAGCGGGTATTGGCCGGCATTCCGCAGGGGCTGATGCAACAGGCGCTGGACCTTCCCGGCCTGTTCCTGGCGCTGAATGCCATTGGCCGGCTGAGTCTGGAGTTGCGGCCGCGCTGAGCGGCCGGGATCTTCACGCCGCCTTGCTGCCCTGGGCGGCGGCGAGGCGCTTGCGCAGGAAGGCCAGCACCGCCGCCTCCTCCGGCTTCAGCTCCGAAAGCTCCTCGCGCAGCTCGGCCTCCACCTCGCGCCGGACCTGCACCAGCAGGGCGCCGTCCATGTAGCTCTCCAGCACTTCCGGATGGACGTAGCATTTGCGGCAGATCGCGGGCGTGTTGCCGAGCCGCGCCGCGGTCCGCTCGATCGCCGCCTTCACGTTGCGCTTCGCCGCGGCCTGGGTGTCGAAGCGCTCGAACTCGGCGAGCGCCATGGCGGCGAGGACGGTGCCGGCCCAGGTGCGGAAATCCTTGGCCGTGATGTCCCGGCCGGTCACCGCGCGGAGATAGTCGTTGACGTCGGCGGAATCGATGCTCTGCCGTTCACCCGCCTCGTCCACATACTGAAACAGGTCCTGACCCGGCAGATCCTGGCAGGCGCGCACGACCTTGGCGACGCGACGGTCCCGGATCGAGAGGCGCCATTCCTTGCCGCTCTTGGCCCGGAAGGCGAAGCGCAGCGCACTGCCCTCGATCGCCACATGCCGGTCGCGCAGGGTGGTCAGGCCGTAGCTCTTGTTGGCCTGGGCATAATCCTCGTTGCCAACGCGGATCAGCGTGGTGTCCAGCAGATGCACCACGGTGGCGAGCACCTTCTCCCGACCCAGGCCACGCGCCTGCATGTCCTGTTGCACCCGCGCGCGCAGCGCGGGCAGGCAGCGGGCGAAATCCATGATGTGCTGGAACTTCGTCGCATCCCGCGCGGTGCGCCAGTCCGGATGGTAGCGGTACTGCTTGCGGCCCTTGGCGTCCCGCCCGGTGGCCTGGATATGGCCATCGGCATGGGGGCAGATCCAGACCTCCGTCCAGGCCGGCGGAATGGCGAGGCTGCGGATGCGCTGCAGCGCCGCCTTGTCACGCACCGGCTTCCCCCCCGCGTCGCGATAGGAGAAGCCGCTGCCGCTGCGCCGGCGCGTGATCCCCGGCATCTCGTCGGACACGTAGCGCAGGCCCGCGGCCTTGGCCTCGGCTTCCGGCGGCAAGACGGAAGGAGCGGCGCGGCGGCGGGGTGTCTCGACCGCCGTGGCGGCTTCGGTCGGCATGTGAGGGCTCTCGCTTGGGCGCCTGGATGGAGACTCCTGAACGCACGAGCGCTCCAGCCGGTTCCGCATCCGGCCGAGGTGAAGGAAACATCATGTCGGGGGCGACCATCCGCCTCCTGCTGCCCGGAGGGAGCGCCATCAGGGACCCGCCGCAGGGAACTTCGCTCCTTTGCAGCGGTAGTTGATGGAAAGGGCGGCGAAACGCGCTGCCCACCCTCCCCAGGAGAGCAGGCCCGCCCATGTCCGACCGTCCAGCCACTGCCCGCCCCGTGATCGCCATCACCGGCGGTTCCTCCGGTATCGGCCGCTGCACGGCCGCGCTCTTCGCGCAGAAGGGCTGGGATGTGGGGCTGATCGCGCGCAGCGAGGCCGGGCTGGAGGCTGCCCTGGGCGATGTGCGCCGCGCCGGAGGCGCCGGCTGCACTGCCAGCGCCGATGTGGCGGATGCCGAGGCGCTGGAGCGCGCCGCCAGCGAGGTCGAGGAGAAGCTCGGGCCGATCCAGGTCTGGGTGAACTGCGCCGGCGTCAGCGCCTATGGCCGCTTCATGGACCTTTCCGAGGAGGAATACCGCCGCGTTACCGAGGTGACCTATCTCGGCGTGGTGCATGGCACCCGGACGGCGCTGCGGCGCATGCTGCCGCGCGACCGCGGCACCATCATCAATGTCGGCTCCGCCGTGGCGATGCGGGCGGTGCCGCTGCAATCCGCCTATTCGGCCGCGAAATACGCCGTGGCGGGCTTCACCGAGGCCGTGCGGGCGGAGCTGCTGCATGACAACAGCCATGTGCGGCTCGGCATCGTGCATCCCCCCTCGACCAATACGCCCTTCTTCAACCATGCGGCCTCCCATCTGAAGGAGGGCGTGCCGCGGCCACCGCCGCCGGTCTATGAGCCCGAGATCGTGGCAGCGGCCATCCATCTCGCCGTCACCAGCAACCGACGCGAGGTGAAGGTGGGCGGCCAGACCGTGGCCTTCGGCCTGGCCAATACCGTAATGCCGGGGGTGCTGGACTGGGCACTGGGCCGCTTCGGGCCGGGCATGCAGGTGTCCTACATGCCCCAGGCGCAAGCCCAGCGCGAGGACACGCTGTTCCGCCCCTCGGCCACACCCTCGCCCGTGCACGGCGCCTTCGGCCAGGAAGCCCTGCGGCACAGTGCGCAGATGGCGCTGAACCGCTCGCCGGGGCTCGGGACCATGCTGCTGGGGATCGGCGCCCTGGGCCTGTTGGCCTGCTTCGCCGGATCGTCCCGTCGGCACTGAGGCCGCGGAGGCCGCCGCAACGCGCGACGGAACTGGCTAACCAGTGCGGGCCGGGCGGTCCAGGCCGGCCACGAAGTCCCGCATCCGGTGCGCCACGGGGCCGAAGCCGGCCATCGCTGGGATCAGAAAATGCCGGAGATGGCCCATCCATCCCGGCCGGCCCCGCGCCAAGGCAGTCAGCTTCGCCATGCGGCCGACGACGCTCCGATGCACGGGGTGGCGCAGGCGTCCGTAATCGGCGAGCCGCCGCGGCTGGCCGGCCAGGGTATCGGCAGCACAGGCGGCGAAGACAAAGGCGTCCTCGATGCCGAGATTCATCCCCCGCGCGCCCACCGGGGAATGGATATGCGCCGCGTCGCCCGCCAGCGCCACGCGGCCCAGCAGGGCATGCTCGGCAAGCCGGTGGGAGATGTGGAAGGAGGAGGTCCAGTCGGCCGCGCCCGCTACCGTCCCGGGTGGCAGATGGCGCAGCGGCTCCGCGACATTGCCGAAGACCCGCCAAAAGCCCGACCGGATCGCCAGCAGGAAGACGAGGCCACCCTCCACGAAACAGACATGCGCATGGTCGAGATCCAGCGGGTCATTTAACTGAAGATCATAGAGCGGCCAGGACTCGGGGAAGGCGGAGCCCTCGAAGCCGATGCCGAGGGCCTTGCGCACGGTGCTGTGCGCGCCGTCGGCGGCCAGCAGGAGCCCCGCCCGGACGGTTTGCCGCCGCTCGTCGGCATCGGCCAGCACCGCGCGCACGCCGCTCTCGTCCTGCTCCAGGCTTTCGAGCGCAAGCTCGCGCTCCGGCACGATGCCACGCGCATCGAGGGCCTGCGCCAGCAGCGCCTCGGTGCGCGCCTGCGGCAGCACCGACATGGGATAGCGCGAGGGAAGCCCTGTGAAGTCGATCTCGGCAACGCGCCGCCAGTCTTCGTAGAAGCGAACGCCCCGGACCGGCCGCGCCTCGCGCAGCACCGCAGCGGTGACGCCGCTCGACTCCAGCAGTTCCAGGGAGCGAGGATTGATCACTTGGGCACGCGAGGTGGTGCTCGGCGCGGCGGCCCGGTCCACCACGCGCGCCCGCAGGCCATGTTCGGCAAGGAAAAGGGCGGCGGCCAGCCCGGTAGGGCCCGCGCCGATGATGAGCAAGTCGGTGTCCTGCAGGTCGCTCATGGGATGTCGCAAACCTCCCTGTCCTGCATCGAAGGCCGGACGGGGGGCACCGGTTGCCCGTCCGGCTGGAATGGCGGAAGGGAGAACCCCTCCCGCCCCCATCTTACTTCTGCAACGCCTGCACGATCTGCTGCGTCACCTTCTTGGCGTCGCCGAACAGCATCATGGTGTTGTCGCGGAAGAACAGCTCGTTCTCCACGCCGGCATAGCCACTCGACATGCCGCGTTTGACGAAGAACACCGTCTTGGCCCGCTCCACATCGAGGATCGGCATGCCGTAGATGGGCGAGGACTTATCGGTCTTCGCCGCCGGGTTGGTCACGTCGTTGGCGCCGATGACATAGGCCACATCGGCCTCGCCGAATTCCGGGTTGATCTCCTCCAGCTCGTGCACCTCGTCATAGGGCACGTTCGCCTCGGCCAGCAGCACGTTCATGTGGCCGGGCATGCGGCCGGCGACGGGATGGATGGCGTAGGAGACCTCGACACCTTCCTTCTTCAGCAGGTCGGCCATCTCGCGCAGCACCTGCTGCGCTTGCGCCACCGCCATGCCGTAGCCGGGCACGATGATGACCTTGCCAGCGTTCTTCATGATGTAGGCGGCATCCTCCGGGCTGCCGGACTTCACCGGGCGGGCCGGGCCGCCACCTGCCCCGCCGCTCGCCGCCGCACCCGCATCGCTGCCGAAGCCGCCCAGCAGCACGTTGATGATGCTGCGGTTCATGCCCTTGCACATGATGTAGGAGAGGATGGCACCCGAGGCGCCGACCAGCGCGCCGGTGACGATCAGCAACAGGTTGCCGACGGTGAAGCCGATGCCCGCCGCCGCCCAGCCCGAATAGCTGTTCAGCATGGAGACGACGACCGGCATGTCCGCGCCGCCGATCGGGATGATCAGCAGAAAGCCCAGCGCGAAGGCCAGCAGCGCAATGAGCCAGAACAGCGCGCCTGAGCCGGTGGCGACGAAGGCAATAACCAGCACCAGCAGCAGGATGCCGAGCGCGAGATTCAGCCAGTGCTGGAAGCGGAACAGGATCGGTGCGCCGGACATCAGCGCCTGCAGCTTGGCGAAGGCAATCAGCGAGCCGGAGAAGGTGATGGCACCGATGGCGAGGCCGAGCGACATCTCCACCAGGCTGCCGCCATGGATATGCCCCGGCGTGCCGATGCCGAAGCTCTCCGGGTTGTAGAAGGCGGCGGCCGCGACGAAGACCGCGGCCAGACCCACCAGCGAGTGGAAGGCAGCGACGAGCTGCGGCAGCGCCGTCATCTGGATGCGGTTGGCCACCACCGCACCGACGCCGCCGCCGATCACCACGCCGGCGAGGATCAGGAACAGGCTGGAGACCTCGACGCCGGGCCGCGCGAGCGTCGCCACGATGGCGATGCCCATGCCGATCATGCCGTAGAGATTGCCGCGCCGGCTGGTCTCGGGATGGGAGAGGCCGCGCAGCGCCAGGATGAACAGGACGGCGGCGACGAGATAGGCGAGGGTCGAGAGCGTATGCGCCACCGGCTCAGCCCTTCTTCCGGAACATGCTGAGCATCCGGCGCGTCACCAGGAAGCCGCCGAAGATGTTCACCGAGGCCAGCGTGACGGCCAGGAAGCCGAAGAACTTCGCCGCCCAGGAATCGCCGAGGCCGGTGGCCAGGATGGCGCCCACCACGATGACGGAGGAGATGGCGTTGGTAACGCCCATCAGCGGCGAGTGCAGCGCCGGCGTCACGTTCCAGACGACGTAATAGCCGACGAAGCAGGCCAGCAGGAAAATGGTGAGCAGCAGCAGGAAGGGCTCGGCGGCCTGGGCCACCGGCGCCACGGGCGCGAGGGTATTCTCAGCCATCATACGGGCCTGGGCGGCCAGCGCCAGGGCGCGCTCGGCGGTGGCCGTCGCCTGATTGGCGAGGTCGGTCGGGTTCATCTCTCGCCCTCCTTAGGCGGCCTGGGTCAGTTGCGGGTGCACCACGGCCCCGCCGCGCGTCAGCACCACGCCGCGCACGATCTCGTCCTCCTCCGGCAGCTTCGGCGCGCCGGCCTCCTTGTCCCAGAAGGTGGTCAGAAAGGTCAGTAGGTTACGGGCATAGAGTGCGCTGGCGGCGGCGGGGATGCGGCCGGGCCAGTTGCGCCAGCCCAGCACCTTCACGCCGCCCTCGGTGGTGATCGCCTCGCCCGGCACGGTGAGCGCGCAGTTGCCGCCGGCATCGGCGGCGATGTCCACCACCACGCTGCCGGGCTTCATGCTGGCCACCATCTCGGCGGTGAGCAGGGTCGGCGCCTTGCGGCCCTGCACCAGGGCGGTGGTCACCACCACGTCCTGCTTGGCGATATGCGCCGCTACCACCTCGGCCTGCTTGGCGTAGAACTCAGCCGAAAGCTGCTTAGCATAGCCGCCGGCGGTCTGGGCCGCCTTGCTTTCCTCGTCCTCGTAGCCGACGAAGCTGGCGCCGAGCGACTTGATCTCCTCCTTGGCGGCCGGGCGCACATCGGTGGCCGAGACGCGGCCGCCGAGCCGCCGCGCCGTGGCGATGGCCTGCAGCCCCGCCACGCCGGCCCCCATGACGAAGACATTGGCGGCCGGGATGGTGCCCGCCGCCGTCATCAGCATCGGAAAGCCCTTGTCGAAGGCCGCCGCCGCCTCGACCACGGCACGGTAGCCGGCGAGGTTCGCCTGGGAGGAGAGCACGTCCATGCTCTGCGCGCGGGTGATGCGCGGCAGAAGCTCCATGCTGCAGGCTTCCAGCCCGGCCTCGGCATAGGCCTTGGCACGCGCCGGATCGCTCACCGCATCGAGCGTGCCGATCAGCAGCGCCCCGCGCGGGATGGAGCCCAACTCGTCCACCTCCCCCTCGCCCGGCGCCAGGGGTGCGCGCACCTTGAGTACGATCCGGGCGTCCGCCAGGGCGGCCGCCGCGTCGCCGGCGATCTCCGCCCCCGCCTCCCGATAGGCGGCATCCGGATAGCCGGCGGCAAGGCCGGCGCCACTCTCGACCGCCACACTCAGGCCGAGCGCCGCCAGCTTCCTCGCCGTTTCCGGCGTGGCGGCCACGCGCGTTTCACCCGCCCGCCTCTCCTTGAGCACCGCAAGGCGCATCCGGCTTTCCCCTCATGACCGAAGTGATTGTTTCGGAGGATGCCGGGGGCGCCGGGGCACCGCAAGCCATACTGGCCTGCCGGACCGGACAGGGGAGTGCCCGGCCGGCCGGAAGGATCCGCGCTCTTGAGGGGCGTTCCGACCGCTCAGGCGACGGCGCCAGGAGCCTTATTGGCCATAGCGCAGCACCACCAGCCCCGCCTCGGCCCGCAGCGTGCGCAGGGCGGCACCTGCCTCGCCACCCCCCTGCTGCGAGCCGAGCCAGGCGCCATAGAGCCCCTCCAGCACCGCCGCGATCCAGCCCCCGGCCGCGTCGCCGGCCGCACCGATGGCCGGCGCGGCGCGATGCACCAGCCGCAGACTGCGGTCGCTCTGCTCCAGGCTGACGGCGACATAGCCCCAGGCGATCCGCCCCAGCGCCTCGTTCATCCGCGCTTCCAGTTCGGCCAGGGTGCTCGCCGGGCGCAGCGGCATCTCGGCGCCCATGCGCGCGCCGACGGCGCGCAGCAGCCCGCCGCGCGTGGCGGCGTCGAGATGGGCATCCAACGTCTCAACCAGGGCCTGCACGAAGCCACGCCACTGCCCGCTGACGTCCCGGCGCGCCAGATAGGAAAGCGCCGCCTGGTCTGTCTCGGTCATACCTGTCCTGCTCCTGCCATCCTGGCTTCCGCCATCCGGGCCCGACTCGCGCCTCTCGTCACTGGTCGAGCCGGTAGCGTGCATAGAGCAGACCCCGCGCCTCGCTCCAGTCGGCCGACTTGTCATAGCGCAGCGCGGCACCGAGCCGCAGCGTCGGGGTGACGGCATATTCCAGATCGCCGCGCAGCCCGCCGACGAAGCCGGTCTGCGACTGGCCGGGATAGAAGGCCTGGATGGTCGAATCAGTGGCCGCCTGCGCCTCGAGCTGCGCCTGACGTGCACCGTCGGTCGGGAAATAAGGCGCCCGATCCTCCCGCCAGGAGGCGATGCCGACACTTCCGCCAATCCGGTAGGAAAGGTTGCCCGCCTGCGCCCGGTAATCCAGCGGCACCGAGGCCGCGACATAGGATTGCGGGCTGTAGTATCCGCCATGCCCCAGGGTGAAGAGGCGCAGGTTCTTGTCATAAGACTGGTAGAACAGGTCCAGGCCGGTGACGAGCTCGTCGGTGGGGCGGCGGAACAGCGCGTGGCTGACGCCGACACTGGCCTCGATCCGGCTGTTGTCGGCCACCCCGTCGCCCTCCAGCGTCGAGTAGCCGCCGCCGGCATAGAAGTTGGTGTCGCCGACGCCGTATTCGAACTGGCCGCGCGCCGTGTTGCGGACCACCCCGCCCCAGATCTGCCCGGTCGCCGGATCGCGCCGGCCGGCCCAGGAGAGCAGCGTATCGGTCATCGCCCGCCGCTCGCCGGTGATGCGGAGCCGCAGATTGTCGCTCAGCGCCGGTGCCACCTCGATGCCGCCCAGCAGGTTCTGCTTGCGGAAGCCGAGCGGGGTGCTGCCGATGTCGAGCGAGAAATTCTCCCGCGTATAGGCAACCCCCAGGGAGACGCCGGAGGCCGAGGTGTCGGAGGGCGTCAGCGCCCGCGCCTGCCCTGGCGAGAGGCTGGCCTGCGGCCCCGGCAGGGAGAGCGCATTGGAGCCGAGGCGGCGCAGCGTGGCGGAATCCTGCGCCATGCTGCCCGAATCGATGCTCACCGCCTGGGCGCGCAGGGTGATGCGCCCGCCCACCCCCGGCATGCTGGTGGAGACTTCCGCACCGCCGCCGAACTCGGTGAGCTGGTCCAGTCCGGCCTCGCCCGAGCGTGTGCGGAAGGCAAAGCCCGGCGTGACGAAGGAGGCCGCTTGGTCCTGGATCGCCGCCATCTCGCGGTTGATCTCGGCCAGCAGAGGATCGGCCGCCGCGGAAGACGCGCCGGAGCCGTGGAGCGCGGGAGAGGCGCCGACGGCTAGTCCTTGCCCCGCCAGCGACACCCGCCGGAAGGGATTGTCGGCGACCGGCGCGGCCGCGGCGCCGCGCTCGACGCCGAGCTGACCGCGCCGCTGCTCGGCGGCGAGCTGCAGCGCCGCCTGGGCACGGCGCGCATCGCCGCTGGCACGGGCGAGCCGCGCTTCCAGCAGGGTCATGCGCGGGTCATTCGGCGCCAGGGAACGCCCCTCGGCCAGTAGCGCCTCGGCCCGGCCGCGCTGGCCCAGGGCGATCGCGGCCTCGATGGCGCTGGCCCGCGCCTCGGCACTGCGCGGATCGCGGCTGAGCACCGCCTCGGCGATGCGCTGAGCCTCACGCGGCTCGCGCGCCCCCTGGTAGAGCCGCGCCAGCGCGAGATTGGCGCCGGCATTCTGCGGGTCCTGCGCCAGCACGGGCGCCAGCTGGTCATAGGCGGCCGCCTGGTTACCCTGTTCGTTCAGCCGATCACTGGCGCGGATCGCGAAGCCCTGGCGCAGGCTGGCGAGCTGGCGCCGCTCGTCGGCGGTGAGGCGACTGTCCTGCGCGAGCTGGCTGGCCAGCAGCCCAGCCTCCTGCTCCAGGCCTGCCCCCAGCAGCGCGCCGGCGATGGCGATGCGGCCGGATGGCGGCGCGGCCCGATTGACCGCGAGCGCCACGCGGGCCGCCTCCGCCGCGCCGGCCTTGTCGCCGAGCCCGGACAGGGCCTCGACCACCTGTGCCGGGATTTCACCGCTCGGGTCGGGCCGCGCCGCCAGGGCGAGCAGCCGGCGCCGGGCCTCGTCGGGCCGGCCATAGCGCGCCGGCTCGGCGGCGGCGGCGACCTCCTGCTGCATCCGTGCGCGGCGCAGCAGGCGGCTCTGGTCCGCCGTGCGAAGTCGGTCCGGAATCCGTTCCACGAGCCGCGCCGCATCCGCCGTGCGGCCCTGCTCATCGGCGAAGAGCGCGGCGGCATGCAGCGCCTCCGCCGTGCCGGTGGCGGCAAGCTCGTCCATCAGCGCCCGCCCTTCGGCCGCCTGCCCCATGCGCGACAACCCACGGGCGAGGTCAAGCCGGATCCACGGGTTCTCCGGGTCGGTGGCGAAGGCCGCCCGCAATAGCGCCAGGACCGCCTCCGGGTCGGTGGCGCGATTGGCCTCGGCGCGCAGGGCCTCGGCCCGCTGCGCGGCGGCGGTGGCGGCGAAGGCGGCGCCACGGCGCTGCGCCAACTGCTCGGCCTCGGCGAAGCGCCCCTGCTGCTGGAGGGCGTCATAGAGCCCGGCCAGGGCGCCTGAGAGATTGGGCCGCTGGCTGAGCGCCTCGCGGTAATGCCGCTCCGCCCCGGCGGGATCATTGCGGCGGAGAGCGAGGTCGCCGAGCAGCACCTCAGCATCGGCACGCTCGCCGCCGTCACGGCGCGCGGCGCGCTGCAGCACCGCTTCCGCCTCGTCGAGCTGGCCGCGGCCGATCAGGGCACGCGCCTGGTTCACCTCGCCGGTGTAGTTCGCCCCCTCCAGGGCGCGCGCCCATTTGCGGCGGCCCTCCTGCGGATCGGCGGCAATGGCCTCGGTGAGGAGGCGGCGCGCCTCCGGAGTGCGCCCCTGCCGCAGGCGCACGATGCCGAGGCCACCTTTGGCATCCGCATCCTGCGGATGCTCCGCCAGGACTGCCTCGAAGGCCTGCGCGGCGTCCGAGAGCTTGCCGGCATTCAGCGCCGCGAAGCCGCGGGTGCGGGCCGCGCCGATCTCATCCACCGGTCCTGCCGGCGGATTGCGGGCCTCCTGGAGGCGCTGCTGCAAGGCGGCATCGCCCGGATGGGTACGCAGGAATTCCTCGATGGCGGGAATCGCTTCTGGGTTCGGCCCCTGCCATAGCAGCGCATCCCGCCAGGCCGCCGTGGCACTGCTGGCCATCTCCGGTTGCTGCGCCAGGGCGCGCAGCCGGCGGATACCCTCGGCCCGGGAGCCTTCGCGGTAGGTCAGGATCTGCGCATAGGCGAGTGCCAAGCGCCGGTCGTTCGGATGGCTTTCGACCAGCCGCTCCATCGCGTTCCGCGCCTCGGCGAAGCCCTCCTGGGTGCCGGCCAGGGTCTGATAGTACTCGGCGGCGTAGCTGTCCGGCGGCGTGCCACCGCCGAAGATCTGGCGGTACCGCGCGACGGCTGCGGCGGTTTGGCCGGACTGTGCCAGCCGGCGCGCCTCAGCGAGCGCGCCGGAATCGACGGTCGCGCCGCGCACCACCCGGGCTGCCTCGGTGTTGCGCGGATCGGCCGGCGCCACCTGCCGCATCCGGGCGAGATAGGCGTCGGCGGCGCTGCGATTGCCCGCTTCGGCGGCGGCTGCCGCGGCGGCGGCCAGCGCGGTCACATTGTTCGGCTCGACGGCGAGCACGCGCGCCAGCGTCTGCAACGCGCGGTCGGGCCGGTTCTGGCCACGCCAGTAATTCGCCTGCTCCAGCAACACGGCGATGGCGCCCTCCTGCGCCTGGGCGGGCGCCGGGCCGGCCAGCGGGAAGGCCGCCGCCAACGAGACGACACTGGCCAGCAGCCGGGTCCGGAGGGCAGTCATGGCGTGCGGGTCCTCAGGCGAAGGGCGGCACGGCGGCGCAGCACCCAATAGGTCGGGATGGCGATGCAGACCGCCGCGGCGATCGCCAGCAGCAGCAGCAGGTCCGGGCGCTTGCCCAGCCAGTATTGCGGCCAGAGATGCAGCGGCAGGCTGCCCACCGTGTAGTTCCGACTGACCTTGAAGGCGGAGACGCGGCCCGCCGATGCCAGGATCAGGTCACCCTGGATCTGCGGCAGCTTCTCCCGATCCCGCAGCGCGGTGACCATCGCCTCCATCCCCTGCGGATTGGTGCCGGTCAGCGCCACCACCGAGCGGCTGCCTTTGAGGGGGCTCTCGAAGCCGATCAGCATGCCCATGCCGTCACCGGGACTGGCCAGCACGGCCTCGAGCTGCTGCCGCTCCAGCCGCCGGTCATCGCTCAGGAACAGATTCCGGAAATTCTCCAGCGCCCCGGGCAGAGCCACCGTCACACGGCTGCCCTCGACGCGCAGCGGGCCGTCGCGCCCGAGCAGCGCGGTCAGCGCCGGCTGCCGGCCCAGCGCGCCCACCACCAGCAGGTCGCGATCGGCCACCTGCTCCATGGCAGCCGGACGCACCACCTCGATGCCCGTCGCGGGAGCACCGACGATGGCCGACATCCTGCCGAGCAGCGTCAGGAAGCTTGAGATCTCCAGCGTATTGGGGCGGTCCGGCAGCACGGCGGCGGTGCCGGAGAAATCCGCCATTCGCGTGAAGGGAAAGCCCGCACCGGCGAAGAAGGCGAGGTTCGGCAGTTCGGCGAAGTGATAGGCGCGGGACAGATCGATGGTGCTGTCGGGGTCCACCGAGGCGCGCACGTCGCCGGGAATGGCGACGCAGTCGCCGCGATTCAGCGGCCGCATGTCGAAGCGGAGCTGCAACTCGTTCTGCCCGAAGACGAGATAGGGCGGCAGGCCGACCTGCCCCTCGTCACGGTCCGGCCGGGCGCCGAAGCCCGTCTGGCGCGCCAGCCAGCTCCAGGGCCAGCTCGGCTCCACCTCTCGCAGAGGGAAGGATTTCAGATAGTGGTTGTTCAGCGAGGCATCGAGGCGCGACACCGCCACATCGGTGATCGGGCCGGGCGGCGCGCGGAACTTCACCTCCACCGGCAGCGGACGATCCCGCCAGGTGTAGAGGTCGGGCGCCGTGCGGAAGGGGATGGAGATCGCGCCGGGCGCGAAGCCGAAGCTCTGCAGCTCGGAGGGATCGACCAGCTCGCCGAAGCGCACGGGGCGGTCGTCGCGGATCCAGCGCGGGGCGTCATAGGGGCGGCGCGCCGGCAGTTCCGGCTGTTGCACCAGGGCGATCTCGCCGGAGAGCGCCTGCTTGCCCACCGCCAGCGCCTGCGCGGCGACGGCCGCCTCGGCACTGGTGCGGCCGCCCACCACCAATAGCATGGCGCTGGGATCGGCCGGGTTCGGCACCACGGCCAGCGTCGGGCCTTCCATGCGCGGCAGGGCGATGCCCGGAACCGTCTCGTTGCCCGCCACCAGCACCATGGCATTGCCACTCGGGGGCACGCTGGTGCTGACCGGGAAGGTGGCGCCTCGATAATCGGCCTGCACGGCGAACCAGGAGGTCGCGATGGCGGCGGCGCGGACCAGATCGGTCCCGGCGCCGTCCGGCAACACCACCGGCAGGGTCAGTGGCTCATTGCGCAAACGCGGATCGAAGAAAGGCTCCGGCAGGCGCGCCAGGTCGCGCGCGAGCGGCAACCGCTCCAATGTCAGCTGCAGGGCGGAAAGGTCGGAGATGGTGGCCCAGAGCAGGCCCGAGGCGGGATCGTTGCACTCGGCCGTGTAGCGGCCGGTGAAGCGGAAGTTCAGCCGGTTCGCCTCGGTGAAGTAGACAGGGTTCACCGGGAACTCGATCGGCCCGAAACTCGGCCGGCTGCGATCAGGCGTAATGGTGCCCACGAACTGCTCGTTCAGGGTGACCGCGATCTGGCTGAGCGAGGAGATCAGCGCCGGGCTGGTGGCGCCCTGCAACACCAGCTTGGCGCCGGTCACCACCTCATCCGCGCGGATACCGAACAGCACACCCTGCAGGTCGGAGGTGCCGCGAAGCTGCATCGGGCCGGCAAGACCGAGCTGCCGCAGGGTGCGGCTCACCATGCGGCCGGTGCCGCCAGTCCCCGGGCCACCCTCGGCCTGGCCTGCCGTGGCCGGCAGACCCCCCATCGGCGCCGGCTCTAGTGACGGCATCAGGCCGGGAACAGCCTCCTGCTGCGGCGGCTGCATGGGGCCAGGCGCGATCCCGGCATTCGGCTGTACGGGGCTGGCCGGCTGCCGGACGAGCGGCGCCTGCGGGCGCTGCGCGAAGGCCACGCTGGCCAGGGCGAGCCCGGCACCGACCAGCAGCAGCAGGGCCGCGGCGCGGCGCGCCCGGCTCCGCCCCTTGCCCTCATGCGTGGCCGGCTGGGAGGCTGAAGGCGCCTCCGGCCCGCGGCCGGCATTCCCGCCCCGAGCCCCCTGCCGCGCCGCGCGACGCTCCCGCCGCCGAAGCAGCGAAAGCTGGCTGTCGCCGCGGAACAGGCCGCCAATGCTGACCACAACTTCGAGCAGCGAGCGCAGCGGCTGGTCACGGCGGACATGGTCCCAGTCCAGCCAGGCATCCGCCCGGCCGAGCACGATACGGACGATATTGCCTTCATCCGCCACGCCCTGCGGAGCGAAGCGCACATGCATCCGCTGCTCATGGCAACGCAGGATCTCGGCAGGGATCACCACTGTCTCCGCACCCATTCCAAAACTCATCGACACGGGAAGCTCGGGCGGCAGATCGGCGGGCTGCTCCAGGATGAGGGCGATACCGCCGAGGGAGAGATCCAGGCTCTCCCCCTGCAGCTTGCTCCCGTCCGGCAGGGTGATCACGGTCGAGACCTGCGCGTTGACGCGGTGGCGCTCACGCACTTGGCGCCGCTCGCGGCCCACGGCGAGGCCGGCCAGCACCGTCATCAGCGACAGGGTGATCCAGATGGCGTTCAGCGCATTGGCCTGGAACTGCAGGCTGGCCCAGGGATTGGTGGCCATGCCGTAGATGCCGGACAGCAGCCCCAGCATCAGGCAGAGGGCGAGCGCAAGATTCGGCCCCACCGCGCGCATGTCGAAATAGCCTTCCTTCAGCGTGCCGCCCTTGTCGGTCACGTTGAACTTGCCCTTCTTCGGGTCGAATAGCGTGGTCAGCACCACGGGCAGCAGGTAGAGCGCCAGCACCGTCTCGTAGATCTCCGACCAGAAACTGTGTCGCACGCTGCCCTGCAGGCGGCTGTTGGTGGCGACCGAGTGGACGATGTGCGGGCCGGCGAAGGCAGCAATGGCCAGCGGCGAGGCCGCGATCAGGTTCTGCCCGAAGAGCAGATAGGCCAGCGGCGCCGTCAGGAAGACGACCCGCGGGAGCGGAAAGAGGAAGTGCCACTGCGCATTCAGGTAGCAGAGGCGTTGGTACAGCTTGAGGCCCGGGCCGAGCAGCGGATTCTCCACCCGGAAGATCTGGATCATGCCGCGCGCCCAACGCATGCGCTGGCCGATATGCGCGATCAGGCGATCCGTCGCCAGACCGGCGGCCAGTGGGATGCGCAGATAGGCGGTGCGCCAGCCGAGCCGCTGCATCTTCAGCGAGCAGTGGCAATCCTCGGTGACAGTCTGCGTCGGCACGCCGCCCACCTGCTCAAGCGCGGTGCGGCGCAGGACGGCGCAGGAGCCGCAGAAGAAGGTGGCGTTCCAGAGGTCATTGCCCTGCTGCACCGGGCCGTAGAACAGGAGGCCCTCGTTCGGTACGCGCTTGCCGGAGGCCAGGTTCCGCTCGAAGGGGTCGGGCGAATAGAAGTGGTGCGGCGTCTGCAGCATGCCGATGTTGCGGTCGCGCAGCATCCAGCCCAGGGTGAGTTGCAGGAAGGCGCGGGTCGCCACATGGTCGCAGTCGAAGATGGCGATGTACTCGCCATTCGTCTTGGTCAGGGCGTGATTGATGTTGCCGGCCTTGGCGCCCTTGTTGTCGGGGCGGATCATGTAGCCGCAGCCGACCTCCTCGGCGAAGCGGCGGAACTCCTCCCGCCGGCCATCATCGAGGATGTAGACGTTCATCTTGTCACGCGGCCAGTCCATGGCCAGCGCCCCGAAGACGGCCGGCTTCACCACCTCCAGCGGTTCGCTGTAGGTCGGGATGAAGACGTCCACCACCGGCCAGCGGTCCGGATCCTCCGGCAGCGGCACCGGCTTGCGGTCGAGCGGCCAGAGCTGCTGGAAGTAGGACAGCAGCAGGGCGATCACTGCATAGAGCTCGGCCAGCAGCAGCCCGGTGCCGAAGAAGGTACTGAAAAAGCCGGAATAATCGAGCGTCTCGGTGAGCCGCCAGTAGATATAGCGAAGCGACACCAGCGAGGAGAGCGCGACCAGGAAGAACAGGGGGCCGCGCCCCGGAATGCGCACGGCGATCAGGAACACCAGGAAGCTGCCCAGCGCCAGCCAGGCCTGCTGGATGCCCTCCAGCGGGGCGATGACAAAGATCAGGCCCAGGAGGGCGCCACCGAGCGCCAGCAGCGCATCGAAGGCACGCGAACGGACGGCGAGGCGGCGCAGGAGACGCATCGCCGTCACCAGGCCGCCCGCAGCATGGCGGGCAACCCTGCCCCGCTGACCTGCACGGCCGGAAGCAGCGCCTCGATGGCGCGCGCCACCTGCGCGATGTCCGCCGCCGCACCGCTGGCCGGCGCCACCTCATTGACCAGCCGCATCTGCGCCAGTGCCTCTGCCAATGCCTCGTCACGGCTCACCGCGCCGAGCAAGCGCGGCCCGAGATGGCCCGCGACTACCTCCGCCGCCGCGCGCGACAGGCGCGACTGCAGGTCCACCCCGTTCAGGACGAATTGCAGGCGCCCCGCATAGAGCGACGCCATGGTGCCGCCGCCGAGGAAGCGGCCACTCTCGACCTCGCCGAGCATGGCGGCGCTGATCGCCTCGCTGCGCAGCACCGTGACGATCACGGAAGCGAGCGGCGCGACGACGGCTAGGGCCTGGGAGGGGCCCGGCGGGAGGTCGGCCAGCACCAGCAGGTTCGGATCGGCGAGCATGTCCCGCATCGGGCCACTCAGCAGCGCCGGCTCGCGCTCCAGGGCCACCTCGTGCTCCAGCGCGGTCCGCAGCTCCACAGCACCATGCGGCAGGAGAACCACGCCCGAGGCGGTGGGCCGCAGGCGGCTGCGCCAGTCCGGCCGCAGGGAGAGTTCCGCCATGAAGCCAGCGGTATCCTGCGGCGGAACGCCGAAATGCAGCCGCAGGGAATTCTGCGGATCCAGGTCCAGCACCATGACCTGACGCCCGGCGCGCCGCAGCGCGTCGGCGACATTGGCCACCAGCGTCGTCTTACCCACTCCGCCCTTAGGGGACGCGAAGGAGATCAGCGGCATCGGACCCGTCCTCTCAGCCGAGTCCCGTCAGCCGCAGGCTCCGCAGCACCTCCGGCACCGCCTCAGGCGCGGCGGCCGGCTGCCCGGCGGGGGCAGGCGGCTGACCGACCATGCGGAGCAGACCGGCCAGGTCGATCGGCGGTGGCTCCGGCGCCGCGGAGGACGGCGTGGCGCCGAGCAGCGTCGGCACCGGGCCGCGCGCCGGCGGCGGTTGGTGCGGCGCCAGGGTGGCAAGCAATGGTGATGGGGTCGGTCCTGTGGACGCGGCGCTCAACTGCGCCAGGAGGCCCTGTTCCGCCCCTGCTGCCGGTGCCCGACGGGCTTCAGCCGCCCGCAGGGCCGCCAGGAGCGAGGCGGCGCCGCCCAGCGGAGCAGGCACAGAGGGCAGAGAGGAAGCGGGCGGCGCAACGGCCAGCCGCCCCGCCAGCGCGGCGGACAGGTCGGCGATCGCCGGCGGCAGGACTCCCATTTCCGCCTCAGGGTGCCGGGCTTCGGAGGCCGGCTGGGCCTGCATCATGCGAGGAGGCAGCGGTGCAGCCTTGGCAGGCTCGGTACGACTGCCCTGTTCCGGCGCATCCGCCGGGGAGACGGGGTTTTGTATCGGAGGTCGCTTTCCGGAAAGCTGTTCCGCCATAATTGCCGACCCCTGAGGCGGGATGGCAGCGGCCTGGAGCGCCGGGCCCGGCGCAACCACTTTCCCCTCTCCGGGTTTGCGGACAGCCTGGTTGCCGAAGGAGCGGTAGCGTAAGCCAGGGACCTGGAGCGCCGCGGCAAGGTGGGCAATGTCTGCGTCGTGGCTCATCCTGTGCACCCTCAACCCGCCCTCCGGCAAAATGCCCTTTGGCATTGCGCGACGAAACCGGCGCTTTCATACCGCAGAGGAAATTTCTCGTCTTCTTTCATAGTGTGGCCGAAAAAGCACTGAGAATCAGAAGCTTCAGCACAGCTGAATAGTAGTTCTCACTGCCCTGTACCGACGGAATACGCGATATCTTGTCTGCGAGTCGCACGTTTTCCGCGAAGTATGCCACAGCCTGCACGCCGCTTGGCGCGGGATAGGGCGAAATCCTTTGATTCAGAAGGTCCGTCCAGGCAGGCAGATGCGGGTGGGAGGGGTCCCGCCAGAAGCGGACCGCCGCCGGCACAGCCGGTTCCGCCTCCAGGCCGGCCCAGCGCAGATAGAGCGGCACCCGCAGGGCGTCATAGGAGAAGCGTGGCGGCCAGCGCGAGGGCAGGCCGAGGGAACCGTCCTGCCGCCTCAGCAGCAGCCAGTCGGGCGGCAAGTCCCAGCGGCCGAAGCGCGCCCGGCGCAGCAGAATCAGCCCGTCTGCCGCCAGGCGCAGCCAGGCCGGGTCGGGCACCGCCCGGGCGAGCACGCCGAGAATCGGGAAGGCGTAATAGGAAGGGTTCAGGGTCACCGCGCCGGGTTCCTCGAAACCTTGCGCGCCGGGCAGCAGCACGGTGAGGCCGGCCACCTCCCGCACCAGCAGGCGCAGCACATCGCGCGTGATGGCCGCGCCGGCCTCTGTGTAATCCGGCCGGTTCCAACGCTGCCCCGCCAACAGCAGCGCGGCGGCGGCGAAGAGGTCGCCATCGGCGGCGTTGTTGTGGTCTGGCACCGGATCGGCGGCGTCAGGCATGAAGCGCCAGGCCAGCAACCGGTCACCCGGGCGTCGAAGGACCTGCCGCGTCCAGTTCCAGAGCCGATCGAAGCTGACGCGGTCGTCGCAGCGCTCGGCGCAGAACATCGCCCAGCCCTGCCCCTCCGAATGCGAGACATGGCCATTGCCCGTGTCCACTACCCGCCCCTCGGGGCGAAGGAAGCCCTGGCGGAAGCTCTCCCAGGCCGCCAGCAGTTCCGCCGAGGGCGGCGCGGCCACGGCCGGCATCAGGCGTGCTTCAGCGGGACGTGCCGCGGCCCCTCCCCGAGGCCAGGCGGCCAGGGCGCCGAGCAGCGCACGACGGGAGAGAGCGGAGGACATGCCGCCACGCTAGGGGCGAAGTCTTACCCGGGAATTGACGCGCCCAGATCCCCCTCCAGATTTCCCTGGGACGCTCGGCGGCCGCTCGCCTCAGATGGCACGCCGCATCCGCCGCAAGCCGCCTCAGGCCTCGCCGGAAAGCCAGTCCCGCATCAGCGCCGCCGCCATCTGCGGCTGCTCCATGGTGGGCAGATGGCCGCTCCGCGGAATGCGCGCCAGGCGGGCGCCGGGAATCGCATCGGCGATCTCCTCCGCGAGCTCGGGCGGCGTGAGGACATCCTGCTCCCCCACAGCCACAAGGGTGGGCTGGCCGATGCCGGGCAGCATGGGCCGCGAATCAGGGCGGTGCAGGATGGCATGCTGCTGGCGCAGGAAGGCATCCCGCCCGACCCGCTCGGCCATGGCGCGGACCTCGTCGCCGAGCGGGCCATCCACCGCCTCCGGATGCAGCAGGCTGGGCAGGAGGCGCGGCGTCACGCCGCGGAACTGGCCGCTGCGGGTCAGCGTCATCAGCGCCCGGCGGCGGCGCGCCGCTTCCGGCGTATCGGGCCGCGCCGAGGTATCGAAAAGGGCGAGACGCGTCACCCGCTCCGGCGCCTGCCGCATGATCTCCAGCGCCACATAGCCGCCCATGGATAGGCCCGCGAGGGCGAAGCGCGGTGGCGCCCCCGCCAGCGCGCGCCGCGCCATGGCGACCACACTGTCATCCTGTGTCAGGTCCGCCACCTGCGCCTGCACCCGGTCCTCCAGCATCGCCAGCGGGTCGCGCCAGAGCCGGGCATCGCAGAGCAGGCCGGGAAGGAGCAGCAGGTCGTGTCGCTTGAGCATGATGCAGGGCAGTTACGCCCCTGCGGAAGTCGCCGCAACCGGTCGAAAACCTTGCCAAGCCGGTGCAGGCGGCGCATATCCACCCCGCAATGACCGGAGGTTGGACCGCGTGGGTTTCGCGGGGCCTCCCGACGTATCTCCCGCCGCATGGCGGCGAAGGAACCGACTGCCCTTGAGCGATCAGCCTGACGCGACCGCGCCCAGCGTGGCCGAAACCGAACATTACGACGCCCAGAACGCCCCGACCGCTGCCGCGCCGGCCGATGCCGCCGCGCAGCCCGACGAATCGGCCCCGCCCGGGCCGCCGCCCGCCACCTTCGAAGACCTGGGCCTTTCCGAGCCCCTGCTGCGCGGCGTCGCCGAGGTCGGCTATATCCACCCGACGCCCATCCAGGAGCAGGCCATCCCGGTCGTGCTGATGGGGCGGGACGTGCTGGGCTGCGCGCAGACCGGCACCGGCAAGACCGCCAGCTTCGTGCTGCCGATGATGGACATCCTGGCCGGCTCCCGCGCCAAGGCGCGCATGCCGCGCTCGCTGATCCTGGAGCCCACGCGCGAGCTCGCGCTGCAGGTGGCCGAGAACTTCGCCAAGTACGGCCAGCACCTGAAGCTGAACTACGCCCTGCTGATCGGCGGCGAGAGCATGTCCGACCAGACGGACGCGCTGAACCAGGGCGTGGACGTGCTGATCGCGACGCCCGGCCGGCTGCTCGACCTGTTCGAGCGCGGCCGCGTCATGCTGGCCGACTGCAAGGTGCTGGTGATCGACGAGGCCGACCGCATGCTGGACATGGGGTTCATCCCCGATGTCGAGCGGATCGTCTCGCTGCTGCCGCCGCTGCGCCAGACGCTGTTCTTCTCCGCCACCATGGCGCCCGAGATCCGCAAGCTCGCCGACGCCTTCCTGCAGAACCCGAAGGAGATCACGGTGGCGCCGCCGGCCTCGGTGGCGACCACCATCACCGCGGGCCTGGCCTTTGTGCAGCCGCACGACAAGCGCGAGGCGCTGCGCCGGCTGATCCGAAGCCAGGACGTCCAGAGCGCGCTGATCTTCTGCAACCGCAAGCGCGACGTGGACGTGCTCTATAAGAGCCTGACCAAGCACGGCTTCAATGTCGGCGCGTTGCATGGCGACCTGGCGCAGTCCGTGCGCTTCGCCACGCTGGAGAAGTTCAAGGCGGGTGAGCTGCAGCTCCTGGTCTGCTCGGATGTGGCCGCGCGTGGCATCGACATCGGCGGGCTCAGCCACGTCTTCAACTTCGACGTGCCCTTCCGCGATGAGGACTATGTCCACCGCATCGGCCGTACCGGCCGCGCCGGGCGCGAGGGCCGTGCTTATACTATCGCCACGGCTGAGGACGTGAAGCTGATCGGCGCCATCGAGCGCCTGACCGGCAAGCCGATCCCACGCATCCAGATCGAGGGCCTCGATCCGGTGACGGAGGGGGAGCTGGCGGAAGCGGCGAGCGCACCACGCGGCCGTGGCCGGGGCAAGCCGACTGGCAAGGGCCGCGAGGCGCGTAGCGAAGAGCGGCCGCGCCGTGGCGAGGGCCGGAGCAGCAGCGAGCGCGGCCCGAGCCGTGTGCGCGAGGAGCGGCCCGCCCGGCCGGAGCCCGAGGCGCGCCTCGCGGAGGAGACCCGTCCGCCGCGCCGCGAGGACCGCCGGGAAGATCGTCGCGACGACCGTCGCCGCGATCGCCGGGAGGACCGGCGCGAGGATCTGGGGCCGCCGGTGCGTGGCTTCGGCGACGCCATCCCGGCCTTCATGCTGATCCCGATCCCGCGCCCCCAGCGCGAGACGGCGCCGGCCGAGCCGGCGGCCGTGTCCGAGGGGACGTCCGGCAGCGAAGCGGCCTGAACCCCGCCGCGCGCGACCGGCGTCAAGCCGGTTGCCGCGCGATCGCGCCGGGGCCAAATTCGGCCCCTCGGTTCCGCCCCGCGGTCCCGTTCCGCTGATATTTCGCGCCGGCCGCCGGCCCCTTGCAGGAGAGAACGCCATGAATGTCGTATCCCAGACCGCCCGACCGAGCTTCGTGTGGGACGACGCCCTGCTGCTGGAGGACCAGCTCTCCGAGGACGAGCGGATGATCCGCGACGCGGCCCGCCAGTACTGCCAGGAGAAGCTCTTCCCGCGCGTGCTGGAGGCGAACCGCCACGAGATCTTCCACCGGGAGATCATGAACGAGTTCGGCGAGATGGGCTTTCTGGGCGCGACCCTCGACAGCCACGGCTGCGCCGGCGTCAACTACGTCTCCTACGGCCTGATCGCCCGTGAGGTGGAGCGGGTGGACAGCGGCTACCGCTCCGCCTTCTCCGTGCAGTCCTCCCTCGCCATGTTCCCGATCTGGGCCTATGGCTCGGACGCGCTGAAGGACCGGCTGCTGCCGGGCATGCAGCAGGGCAAGCTGGTCGGCTGCTTCGGCCTGACCGAGCCGGATGCCGGCTCCGATCCCGGCTCGATGCGCACCCGCGCGAAGAAGGTCGATGGCGGCTATCTGCTCAGTGGCTCCAAGACCTGGATCACCAACTCGCCGATCGCCGATGTCTTCGTCGTCTGGGCCAAGGACGAGGCGGGCGACGTGCGCGGCTTTGTGCTGGAGAAGGGCGCGAAGGGCCTCGCCGCGCCGAAGATCGAGGGCAAGTTCTCGCTGCGCGCCTCCACCACCGGCATGATCATGATGGAGGAGGTGTTCTGCCCGGAGGAGAACAAGCTCGATGTGAAGGGGCTGAAGGGGCCCTTCTCCTGCCTCAACCGTGCCCGCTACGGCATCGCCTGGGGCGCGCTGGGCGCCGCCGAGTTCTGCTGGCACGCCGCCCGCTCCTACACGATGGAGCGGAAGATGTTCGGCAAGCCCCTGGCCGCGACCCAGCTCATCCAGAAGAAGCTCGCCGACATGCAGACCGAGATCACTCTCGGCCTCCAGTCCGTGCTGCGCCTCGGCCGGCTCTTCGACGAGCACCGCGTGGCGCCGGAGATGATCTCGCTCTGCAAGCGCAATTCCTGCGGCAAGGCGCTCGACATCGCCCGCATGGCGCGTGACATGCACGGCGGCAACGGCATCGCCGACGAGTACCACGTGATCCGCCACGCCATGAACCTGGAGGCGGTGAACACCTATGAGGGCACGCATGACGTGCACGCCCTGATCCTGGGCCGCGCCCAGACCGGGCTGAACGCCTTCGGCTGATCCCCGACGGTCGGCGGCGGAAGGAGACCTGTGCCGATCGCCGCCGACCTGGTGGAGGTGGAACGCGCGATCCAGCTCGCGATCGCGCCCGCCTTCCTGCTCACCGCCTGCGTCACCACACTGAACCTGCTGACGCTGCGGCTAAACCGCATCATCGACCGTAGCTTGGCGGCGGATACCCAGACCGCCGGGCGCCAGGCCGTGCTGCTGCGCCGGGCGAGGCTCATGCGGGCGGCCATCGCCTCGGCCATCGTCGCGGCGATCCTGATCTCCATGCTGGTGACGGCGGGCTTCGTCGGGGTGTTCCTCGCCATGCCGCTCGGCACTGCGGTCGGGCTGCTGCTGTTGGGCGGCATGGCCGCGCTGATCACCACTTTCGTGTTGTTCCTGACCGAGATCCGGCTGGCACACATCCAAGGAAAGCTGCCCGAACCATGAGCGCCGCCTGCCTGACCATCGAAAGCCTCGGCGCGGGCGGTGACGGTATCGCCCGGGATGCCGGGGGCCGGCTGCTCTTCGTTCCCGGCGCACTGCCGGGCGACAGGGTGCGCGCGCAGCCCGCCGGGCGGCGTGGCGAGGGTATGGTCGCGGCACTGGAGGAAGTGCTGTCGCCCGGCCCGGACCGGGTCGCGGCCCCCTGCCCCCATTTCCCGGCCTGCGGCGGCTGCGCCATGCAGCATCTGGCCCTCCCGGCCTATGCCGACTGGAAGCGCGCCCGGCTGGCCGAGGCCTTGGCCCGCGCCGGCTTTCCCGAGGCGCCGGTGGCGGAAACCCGCGTCACTCCGCCCAACACGCGGCGTCGTGCCGACCTGGCGTTGCGCCGCCGCACCGATGGCAGCGTGGTGCTGGGCTTTCATGGGCGCGGCGAGGCGGCGGTTGAGGATCTCCACACCTGCCTGATCCTGGATCCGGTCCTGGTGGCGCTGTTCGAGCCCTTGCGGGTGATGCTGCGTGGCCTTTCCGCCTTCCGGCGTGAGGGCTCGGCGGTGCTGAACCTGCTGGACACCGGCCCCGACCTGCTGCTGCGCCTGGATGGCACACCGGGCCCGGCCGACCGCGCCGCCCTGGCTGCCTTCGCCCAGGCACAGGGCCTGCCGCGGATCGCCGGTGCCCCGCTGAAGGGCGGCACCACGGAAACGCTGGCGCAGCTCGGCCCGGTCTCCATCGCGCTGGGTGGCGTGCCGGTGGCGCCGCCGCCCGGGGCCTTCCTGCAGGCCACGCCGCAGGGCGAGGCCGCCATCGTCGCGGCGGTGCTCGCCGGCCTGCCGGCGAAGCTCACCGGCAAGGCACGGATCGCCGAACTGCATGCCGGGCTTGGCACCCTCTCCTTCCCGCTCGCCACCCGGGCGCGCGTCGCCGCCTATGAGGGCGCCGCCGAGGCCGTTTCGGCGCTGGATGCCGCCGCGCGCAAGGCCGGCGGACGCGTCACGGCCACGCGGCGCGATCTGGCGCGGCAGCCGCTGGCGGCGAAGGAGCTGGAGGGCTTCGCCGCCCTGGTGCTGGACCCGCCCTATGCCGGCGCGGCCGACCAGATACCCGCCCTGGCCCGCAGCAGCCTGCAGCGGATCATCTATGTCTCCTGCAATCCGGCCGCCCTGTCGCGCGACGCCCGGCCCTTGCAGGCGGCCGGCTGGCGGATCGTGCAGGCGACGCCGATCGACCAATTCCTGTGGTCCACCCAGCTTGAGGCGGTGGTCGTCTTCGAACGGGCGCGCTGAAGATCTTGACCGGGCCGTGGCCCACCCCACCCTTGAGCCTGGCGCTTTGTGCCGCAAGGGAGGTTTCGATGGATCTCGACCGACGCAGCCTGTTGCAAGCCGCCGGCGTGGCGCTCATGGCGCCCGCCATCCTGCGGTTGGGCATGGTGGAGGCACTGGCCCAGGGGGCGCCCGCGACCGTGCCGGAGCAGGCGCCGGGCTTCTACCGCTTCCGCCTGGGCAGCCGGACCGTCACGCTGCTGCATGACGGCTTCGGCGCGCGGCCCAACCCCACCCAGGGCTTCGTGCGCAATGCCGAGCCGGCCGCCGTCGAGGCCGCGCTGCGCGAGGCCTTCCTACCCACCGAGCAGATGCCCATCCCCTATACGGCGACACTGCTGGAAACCCCACAGGGGCTGGTTCTGTTCGATACGGGCACGGGCGGGCAGCTTGGCAGGACCGCCGGCCATATCCCGGCGAACATGCGCGCCGCCGGGCTGGACCCGGCGCAGATCAGCCTCGTTGTCCTCACGCATTTCCATGGCGACCACATCACCGGCCTGACCGATGCCGCGGGCGAGCCGAGCTTCCCAAAGGCGGAGATCGTGGTGCCCAAGGCGGAATGGGACTTCTGGATGGACGAGGGCCAGGCGAGCCGGGCGCCACAGGGCATGAAGGCCGCCTTCGAGAATGTCCGGAAGCGGTTCGAGCCCTACAAGGAGCGTATCCGGCAGGTGGAGGGCGCGGCCGAGGTGGCATCTGGCATCCAGGCCCGGCCGACCTTCGGCCATACGCCGGGCCATACGAGCTACCTTCTCGCCGATGGCGGCGATCAGGTGATGCTGCTGGGGGATGTCACCAACCGGCCGGAGCTGAACCTGCGGCACCCCGGCTGGCATCTCGTCTTCGACATGGATCCGCAGACGGCCGAGACCACCCGGCGGCGGGTCTTCGACGAGGTGGCGGCCGAGCGGATGCGCTGCATCGGCTACCACTTCCCCTTCCCGGCGAACGGCTATGTCACGAAGGAAGGGGAAGGCTACCGCTTCGTGCCGGCGAACTGGTCGAGCGCGGTGTGAGAGGCATCCAGGGGCCAGGGGCGCGACGCCCCCGGCCCGCCGGGTTCAGATGACCTCGAGCGAGACGTCGATGTTACCGCGGGTGGCCTTGGAGTAGGGGCACATCTGGTGCGCCGCCTCGACCACTTCCTGCGCCTTCGCCTTGTCCAACGACGGCAGCTTCACCTGAAGCTTCGCGGAAAGCTGAAAGCCGCCCTCGACCTTGTCGATGCCAACGTTGCAGGTGACTTCCGCACCCGTCGTGTCGAGCTTCTTCTGGCGGCCCACCGCATCCACGGCGCTGCCGAAGCAGGCGGCATAGCCGGCGGCGAAGAGCTGCTCGGGATTTGTCGCCCCTTCCTTGCCCGGGCCGCCCATCTCCTTCGGGATGGAGAGGTCGAATTTCAGCAGCCTGTCGCTGCTTTCCACATGGCCGTTGCGGCCACCCTTCGCGGTGGCGGTGCCGGTGTAGAGCGCCATTCGATCCTCCATGCTTGGTGTGATGGCAGGGCTGAAGGTGGGAGCGCCTTCAGACGTGAAAACTCTCCCCGCAGCCGCAGCGGCCCTTTTCATTCGGATTCGTGAAGGTGAAGCCGGCCGACATGGCCTTCACCTCGTAATCCATGATGGTGCCGATCAGGAACAACGTGGCCTTGCGGTCCACCAGGATGGTCACGCCCTTGTCGGTGACGGTCTCGTCGCCGGGGCCGGGCGCATCCGCCCAGGAGAGATCATAGGCCATGCCCGAGCAGCCCTTGGTGCTGACGCCGATGCGCAGCAACTTGCCTTCCTGCGCCCCGGCATAGAGGCCGCGCAGGCGCTCGGCCGCCGTGTCGGACAGCTGCATCAGCGGCGGCAGGGAACGGGTGGGGCGGGGCTTCGTCGTCGTGGTGCTCATCTCGACCTCTTAGGTGGCGAGGGCTCAGTACATGTTCAACGCCAGCCGGGCGTCCTCGCTCATGCGCGAGGGATCCCAGGGCGGGTCCCAGACCACCTCGACCTTCACATCGGTGACACCGGGGACGGTGCGGACCATCTCCTCCACCTGGCTCGGGAGTTCCTGTGCCGAGGGGCAGGAAGGCGCGGTCAGCGTCATCTCCACCTTCACCGTGCCGTCCTCGCCGATCTCGATGGCGTAGATCAGGCCCAGCTCGTAGATGTTGACCGGGATCTCGGGGTCATAGACCTGCGCGATGGCGCCGATCACCGCATCCTCGGAGACGCGCGGCGGCGTCTCGCCCTCGGGTGTCCAGGCGCCATGGGCCTCCTGCGGGGCGTCCGTGACAGGGCTGCCGTCACTCACTGCTCACCTCCTTGCCCGTATTGTCCAGCGCGGCGTTCAGCGTATGCCAGGCCAGCGTGGCGCATTTCACGCGGCTGGGGAACTCGGAGACGCCGCCGAGCACCTGCAGCCGCTCCATTTCATCCGCCAGCGGCCCGCCGCATTCGGGGCAGGTGCCGGTCATGGCCAGTTCGCGGAACTTCTCGGACAGCGCGCGGGCCTCGTCCTGGGTCTTGCCGCGCACCGTCTCGGTCATCAGGCTGGCGCTCGCCATGGAGATGGCGCAGCCCTTGCCCTGAAAGGCGACATCGGCCAGCCGGCCATCGGGCGCCAGCTTGACCCAGAGCTGCATGCGGTCGCCGCACATCGGGTTGTCGCCACGGCCACTGCGGTCGGCATCCTCCAGCCGGCGGAAGTTGCGCGGCTTGCGACCGTGGTCGAGGATGACCTCCTGGTAGAGATCGCGTAGGTCGTCGAACATCAGCGGAAGAACTCCCGTGCCTTCCCCAGCGCCTCCGCGAGGTAATCCACCTCGTCCTCGGTCGTATAGAGGCCGAAGGAGGCCCGGCAGGTGCTTTCCACCTTAAATCGGGCGTGCAGCGGCTCGGCGCAATGGCGCCCGGAGCGTACCGCGATGCCAGCGCGATCCAGCAATGTCGCCAGATCATGGGCATGGGCGTTGTCGAGCGCGAAGGCGAAGACGCCGCCCCGGTCCTGCGCATGGCCGATCAGGGTCAACCCCTCCACCGCCGTAAGCCGTTGCATGGCGCGGTCCACCAGCCGTCGCTCATGGGCCTCAATGGCCGGCATGCCGATGGCCTGCACATAGTCGATGGCGGCATGCAGCCCGACCGCCTCGACGATCGGCGGCGTGCCGGCCTCGAACTTGGCGGGAACCGGCGCCGGCAGGAAACCCTCCAACGTGACCTCGGCGATCATGTCGCCGCCGCCGAGGAAGGGCGGCATGGCCTCCAGCAGCTCCATCCGGCCCCAGAGCACGCCGATACCGGTGGGCCCATAGAGCTTGTGCCCGGTGAAGACATAGAAGTCACAGTCCAGCGCCTGCACATCCACGCGGCGGTGCACAGCGGCCTGCGAGCCGTCCAGCAGCAGCTTGGCGCCATGGGCATGGGCCAGCTTCGCGATGCGCTCGGCCGGGGTCACGGTGCCCAGCACGTTGGACATGTGCGTGACGGCCACCAGCCCGACCTTGCCGTCGGCCAGCTTGGCCTCCAGATCAGCCAGGTCCAGCTCGCCGGCATCGGTCACGCGGGCGACGCGCAGCTCGATGCCATGCGACATCTTCAGCATGTGCCAGGGCACGAGGTTGGCGTGGTGCTCCATCTCGGAGATCAGCACCGCCTGCCCCGGCTTCAGCACGCTGCGCCCGTAGCTGTGCGCCACGAGGTTGATCGCGGCGGTGGAGGAGCTGGTGAAGACGATCTCCCGCTCGCTGCGCGCGTTCAGGAAGCCGGCAACGGCGCGGCGCGCCGCCTCATAGGCCTCGGTCGCGCGCTCGGAGAGGAGATAGGCGCCGCGATGGACGTTGGCGTAGCCCGTCTCGATCATCCGGGTCATGGCCTCGATGACCTGTCGCGGCTTCTGGGCGGAGGCGCCGGAATCGAGGAAGACCAGATCCTTACCGCGCTGCTTCTGCGACAGGATCGGGAAATCCTGCCGGATGCGCGCGACATCGAAGCCGCCCGTGCCCTTCGGCGCCACCACCCCGTCCATCACGCCACCTTCTCCCACCAGCCGGAGACCGCCTCGGAAAGCGCGGCCCGCGCCGTCTCATCCGCGATGCCCTCGACCGCCTCCTGCAGGAAGGCCTCGATCAGCATAGAGCGCGCCACCGCCTCGGGGAGGCCGCGCGAGCGCAGGTAGAAGATCTGGTTCTCGTCCAGCTCGCCCACCGTGGCACCGTGGCTGCACTTCACGTCGTCGGCGTAGATCTCAAGCTGCGGTTTGCTGTCGATCTCGGCCTGGTTGGAGAGCAGCAGCGCCTGGTTCATCTGGTAGCCGTCGGTGCGCTGCGCGATCTGGTCCACCAGGATCTTGCCCTGGAAGACGCCGCGCGACTTGCCGGCCAGCACCGTCTTCACCGTCTGGCGGCTCGGGCAATCCGGCGCCGCATGCTCCAGGAAGGTGGTGCAGTCGCCATGCTGCCCGTCGCCCAGAAGCTGGGCACCATTCAGGTGCGCGGCCGCCTTCGGGCCGGCGAGCGTCACATGCGCCTCGCTGCGCGCCAGCTTCGCGCCGGCATGCAGCAGGAAGCTGTCATAGGTTCCGCCCTCCGCCACGCGGGCGAAGACGGTCGAGAGGTGGATACCCCCCTTCCCTTCCTGCTGCATCCGCGCATGGGTGACGTGGGCCTCCGCCGCCACCGCGAATTCCAGCACCGGGCTGTTGAGATAGCGGCCGTCGCCATGGCCCCAGTTGCGCTCGATCAGCACCAGCTTCGCGCCCGCGCCCAGCCGCACCAGATGGCGCGGATGCACCGCCACCGCCCGCTCGGCCAGGGTGACATGGAGCAGCTCGACCACGCCGCCATCCTCGCCGGGGGCGAGGTCGATCAGCGCGCCATCCTCGAACATGGCAGTATTCAGCGCCACCAGCGGCAGATCCTCGACCCGCGCCAGGCTGCCGAGCAGGCCCTCGACCTCCGGCAGGTGCTGCGCCAGGCTGCGCACCGGCGCTTCCGGGTCCGACAGGTCGGGGCGGAAGCGGCCATCCACGAAGACCACGCGGCGCGGCGCGGCGGCACGCGGCAGCGCCAGGGCGCCATCCACCGTGGTCAGGGCCTCGCCGAAGCCGGCCTGAGTCAGCGGCGCGAGATCGGTGTACTTCCAGGCCTCGACGCGCCGGGTCGGGAAACCCTGGGCACGAAAAGCCTCGGCGGCGGCATCGCGCCGGGCCGCCAGCCAGGGCAGGCGCTGGCCGGGCAGACGGGCGCGCAGCCCTTCGTAGCGATGCAGGAAGCCGGCCGCGCCGGGTTCGGTCAGCGCGTTCTCGGCCATGACGATGTCTCCGGCTGAGGTCATGCCGCCTTCACCGAGTTGTAGCCGCCCGCCTCCAGCTGCTTGGCCAGCTCGGGCCCGCCGGACTGCACGATGCGGCCGTTCATCAGGACGTGCACGCGGTCCGGCACGATGTAGTCGAGCAGTCGCTGATAATGGGTGATGACCAGCGAGGAGAAGTCGGGGCCACGCATGGCGTTGACACCCTCGGCGACGATCTTCAGCGCGTCGATGTCGAGGCCGGAATCCGTCTCGTCGAGAATGGCCAGGGCGGGCTGCAGCAGGGCCATCTGCAGCACCTCGTTGCGCTTCTTCTCGCCGCCGGAGAAGCCGACATTGACGCCGCGCTTCAGCATGTCCTCCGGCATGGAGAGCGCCTTCATCCGCTCGCGTGCCAGCTTCAGGAACTGCATGGCGTCCAGCTCGGGCTCGCCCTTGTTGCGGCGGATGGCGTTCAGCGCGGTACGCAGGAAATTGGCATTGCCCACGCCCGGCAGCTCGACCGGATACTGGAAGGCCAGGAAGAGACCCGCCGCGGCGCGCTCCTCCGGCTCCATGGCCAGCAGGTCCTGGCCATTGAAGGTGGCGCTGCCGCCGGTGACCTCGTAGCCCTCCCGCCCCGAGAGCACATAGGAAAGCGTGGACTTGCCCGAGCCGTTCGGGCCCATGATGGCGTGGATCTCGCCGGTCGGCACTTCCAGGTCGATCCCCTTCAGGATCTCCTTGCCCTCGACCTCGGCGGTCAGCCCTTCGATCTTCAGCATTATTCTTCTTCCGTCCCAATCTTCGGCGATCCGATTCAGGCCTCCGCGCCCTGCGGCGCTCCGGCCATCGGACCGACTAACCCACCGAGCCTTCGAGGCTGATCTGCAACAGCTTCTGCGCTTCCACCGCGAACTCCATCGGCAACTCCTTCAGCACCTCGCGGCAGAAGCCGTTGACGATGAGGCCCACCGCATCCTCTTCCGACAGGCCGCGCTGGCGGCAGTAGAACAGCTGGTCCTCGGCGATGCGGCTGGTCGTCGCCTCATGCTCGACCTTGGCGGTCACGCAGCGATTCTCGATATAGGGAACCGTGTGTGCGCCGCACTTGTCGCCGATCAGCAGGCTGTCGCACTGCGTGAAGTTGCGCGCGCCGGAAGCCTTCGGGCTGATCTTCACCAGACCACGATAGGTGTTCTGCCCCTGCCCGGCGCTGATGCCCTTGGAGATGATCGTCGAGCTGGTGTTCTTGCCGATATGGAACATCTTCGTGCCCGTATCGGCCTGCTGCCAGTTGTTGGTGATGGCGACCGAATAGAACTCGCCGACGCTGTCATCCCCCTGCAGGATGCAGGACGGGTACTTCCAGGTGATCGCAGAGCCGGTCTCCACCTGCGTCCAGGAAATCTTGGAGCGCTTGCCACGGCAGGCGCCACGCTTCGTCACGAAGTTGTAGATGCCGCCCTTGCCGTTCTCGTCGCCCGGGTACCAGTTCTGCACCGTGCTGTACTTGATGGTGGCGTCGTCCAGCGCGATCAGCTCGACCACGGCGGCATGGAGCTGGTTCTCGTCGCGCATCGGCGCCGTGCAGCCCTCCAGGTAGGAGACATGCGCGCCCTCATCGGCGATGATCAGCGTGCGCTCGAACTGGCCGGTGCTCTTGGCATTGATGCGGAAATAGGTGGACAGCTCCATCGGGCAGCGCACCCCCTTCGGGATGTAGACGAAGCTGCCATCGGTGAAGACCGCGCTGTTCAGCGCCGCGTAGAAGTTGTCGCCCTGCGGCACCACCGAGCCGAGATACTGCCGCACCAGTTCCGGATGGTTCTGCACCGCCTCGGAGATGGAGCAGAAGATGATGCCTTCCTTCTCCAGCCGGTCCTTGAAGGTGGTGGCGACGCTGACGCTGTCGAAGACGGCATCCACCGCCACCGGCATGCGCGCATCGGCCGGGCTCTCGTCCGCGCCCTCGACGCCGGCCAGGATGGCCTGCTCCTTCAGCGGGATGCCGAGCTTCTCATAGGTGCGCAGCAGTTCGGGATCGACCTCGTCGAGCGACTTCGGCTTCGTCTTCTGCTTCGGCGCCGCATAGTAGTAGGCGTCCTGATAGTCGATCGGCGGGAACTTCACCGCGGCCCAGCGCGGCTCCTCCATCGTCTTCCACAGCGCAAAGGCCTTCAGCCGCCATTCCAGCAGCCACTCGGGCTCGTTCTTCTTGGCGCTGATGAAGCGGACAATGTCCTCGTTCAGCCCCTTCGGGGCGAAGTCCATGTCGATGTCCGTCTCGAAGCCGTACTTGTACGTGCTGTGCGTGACGGAGTGGACGGCGTCGATCGTCTCGGTAACGGCAGGCATCTTGTTCTTCTTCCCTACTCGGCGGGCAGGTGGGCCGGCGAGGCCGGCAGGGTCAGGCGGCGACAGGACGACGCGGTCGGCGGCGCCAGGTCGGCCAGGGTGATGTCGGAGAGCGCGGTGCGGATGGCTTCGTTCACCTTGTCCCAGCGGCCGCGCACGGGGCAGATGGTCTCCGTCTCGCAGCTGCCGCTGGCGCCATCGACGCAGGCGGTGAGCGCGATCGGCCCATCGATGGCGCAGATCACCTCGGACAGGGGCATGGCGGAAAGCGGCCGGGCCAGGCGATAGCCGCCCCGCGCCCCGCGCAGGCCCTCCACCAGCCCGGCATGGGCCAGATTCTTCAGTACCTTGGCCACCGTGGGCTCGGCGATGCCGGTGGCGACGGCCAAGCCAGGGGCCGTCTGGAGGCCGCCTTCAGCCTCCAGCCGGGCCAGCACCACCACGGCGTAATCCGTTAGTTTCGACAGCCGCAACACGCGGACCCCTCCTTAAAGCGGACCGGTCTTGTCCTCTTTCGGGCAGATGCGCTCGCACCCCCGACTTGTCAAGGAGCCGCCATCTTTCCGGGCGGCGCCTGTGGTGCGAAGCTGCCGGCATGTCCTCGACCGCATTGCGCGTGGCCCATCCCCGTCACGCTGCCAGCCTGATCCTCTGGCGCCAGGCCCCCTCCGGCAGCGTGGAAGTGCTGATGGGGGTGCGGGCCGCCGGCCACCGCTTCATGCCGAACCGGCTGGTCTTCCCCGGCGGCCGGGTGGATTTTGCCGACCGCTTCGCCCCCGCCGCCAGCGAATTGCGCCCGGAGACCCGCGCCGCCCTGGAACGCCGCGCCCCGCCGCGCTTGGCGCGCGCCCTCGCCATGGCCGCGGCCCGCGAACTGGAGGAGGAGACCGGGCTGCAATTGGGCGGGCCGCAGCCGGCCCTGGACCGGCTGGACTATCTCTGCCGTGCGGTGACGCCACGCCAGCTTCCCATCCGCTTCAACGCCCGCTTTCTCATCGCGCCGGAGGAGGCCACCACCGGCCGCCTGACCGGCTCGGGGGAATTGGAGAGCCTGGCATGGGTGACGCCCGAGGCGGCCCTGCGCCTCCCGGTGGCGCCGATCACCGCCTGCGTGCTGGCTGAGTTCCGCGACTGGCTGGGCCTGCAGGCCGCCGCCCGTCCGGCGCGGCCGCTGATCTGCCTGCGAGGTGCCGGGCGGCGCTGCCCTGAGCCGCTGGGGCCCGGCGCCGCTTCCTGACGAGCGAGAGACGCGGATCTCCCGCCCCTCCGCCCTTGAGCAGAATCCCGATCAGGTGGAATCACCCGATCGGGTGAAGATGCTCGTCAAAACAAAAGGCTAAAGCGGTTGAAGTGAGCCAGGGCGAACGGAAACCGCTCTAGAGGGCGGCGAGCACCGCCTCGCCGCTGGACACTTCGAAGGCGCCCGGCGCCTCGATCGCGACATGAGTAACCTTGCCGTCCTTCGCCACCAGGGCGAAGCGCTGGCAGCGCACGCCCATGCCGCGGGCGGTCAGGTCGAACTCCAGCCCCAGTGCGCGGGTCAGGGCGCCGGCGCCGTCAGCGATCATCACCACCTCGTCGTTGACGCCCTGGTCCTTGGCCCAGGCCTGCATCACGAAGGCGTCGTTCACCGCCATGCAGGCGATGGTGTCCACGCCCTTCTCGCGCAGCGCCGCCACATTGCGCAGGAAGCTGGGCAGGTGCTTGGCCGAGCAGGTGGGGGTGAAGGCGCCCGGAACGCCGAACAGCACCACCGTCTTGCCGCCGAACAGCGCCTCGGTGCTCAGCTCGCGCGGCCCCTCGGCGGTGGCCTGGGTCAGTGTCATGGCGGGAATGCTCTCGCCGGCCTGGATCGACATGGGCTTCTTCTCCTGATGGGACATCCGGCATTTCATGGGGGCGGCAAAGCTGTCAACCACGGTGCTTGCGCCCTTCCCTTCCCGCCGCCATCTTGGGGGGCACGATGGCACGACGCGCACGTGAGAACGAACTTCCGGAAAGCTTCCGCATCGCCAGCGGGAAGGGCGGCCGGAGTCGCAGCCTGCTGAGCGGCTATCTCGGCGGGCAGTTGCTGATCGCCATGCCCGGCATGCAGGACCCACGCTTCACCCGCTCCGTGATCTGCCTTTGCGCGCATTCGGCCGACGGGGCGATGGGCATCGTCCTGAACAAGCCGCTCGACAATCTCAGCTTCGAGGAGCTGCTGAAGCAACTGGACGTGCAGCCGGTGCCGCCGCAGCGGCAGATCCGTCTGCTCGCCGGCGGACCGGTCGAGGGCGGGCGCGGCTTCGTCCTGCACACCACGGACTGGTCCAGCGAGGGCAGCCTGCAAGTCACCGGCGACCTGGCGCTGACCGCCAGCGTGGACATCCTGAAGGCGATCGCCGGCGGCGGCGGGCCGCGTCAGGGTCTACTGGCCCTGGGCTATGCGGGCTGGGGACCGGGGCAGCTGGAGGAGGAGATCCAGCGCAACGCTTGGCTGAACGTGCCGGCCGACGAGGCGCTGCTCTTCGAGGGCACGCTGGACGAGAAGTGGCGCATGGCCCTGGCCAAGCTGCATATCGATCCGTTGCTCCTCTCGGGCAGCGCTGGTCACGCCTGAGCCGTTCCGCCGGCGCTCGGACGTCCTGATCTTCGCCTGATCGCCCCGGGCATGGAACTGTCGTGGCGGTCGGGCGTTTCCTGCCGCCTCACTTAGAAACGTAAGGGGAGCCGACCGCAGGCATTCGTAATGCTGCCGGCTCCAACCTGCGCCGGCACTGGCCTTGCTGTGCAGCGGCTGGGAGCCAGCGCGGCCGCCGCGAAAATCCCTCGATGCCCTCCCCTTCCCTTTCGGCGCCCGCCCCGCGCTCATCTTGTCGTATGATGACACTATGAAAGGGGCTTTGTGCTTCGCAAGCGTCCTCGCTGCGCTAGGATGAAGCCCCCTGGAGGAGACTGAATTATGGACGCCGTCACTGAGACCCCCTTCATCCGCCTGCACCCGGAGGATAGCGTGCTGATCGCGCGCCGGGCGGCCGCCGAAGGCACCCCAGTGGCGCCCAACGTCGTCACCCGCGCCCGCATCCCACCCGGCCATAAGGTCGCCGTCCGCGCCCACGCCCCGGGCGAGGCAGTCCGCCGCTACGGGCAGATCATCGGCTTCGCCACCCAGCCCATCGCTCCCGGTGACTGGGTGCACACCCAGAACTGCGGTATGGGCGAGTTCGCCAAGGACTACGCCTGGAGCGCGGACGCCAAGCCCACCCTCTACGTGCCCGAACCGGCGACCTTCATGGGCATTGTCCGCCCCGACGGGCGGGTGGCGACGCGCAACTACATCGGCATCGTCACCAGCGTGAACTGCTCGGCCCATGTCGCCTCGCTGATCGCCGATGCCTTCAAGCGCAACCCCTTCATCGGCAGCGACCCGCTGGCCGAGTTCCCCAACGTCGATGGCGTGGTGGCCCTGACCCACAAGACCGGCTGCGGCATGGGCGACAATGACGGGCTGCGCATCCTGCGCCGCACCCTCGCCGGCTACGCGCGCCATGTGAACTTCAGCCATGTCATCGCCATCGGCCTGGGCTGCGAAGTCAACCAGATCTCCGGCCTGCTGGAGGAGCAGAACCTGGCCGGCCGCCTGCGCAACATGGACATCCAGTCCATGGGCGGCACCCGCAAGACGGTGGAAGCAGGCATCGCCTTCGTGAAGGAGGTGCTGGCGGAATCCAACCAGGTGCACCGCCAGAAGGTGCCGGCCAGCCATCTGACCATCGCCCTGCAATGTGGCGGCTCGGATGGCTATTCCGGCATCACCGCCAACCCCGCGCTCGGCGCCGCCTCGGACCTGCTGGTGCGGCATGGCGGCACCGTCATCCTCTCCGAAACGCCGGAGACCTATGGCGCCGAGCACCTGCTGACCCGCCGCGCCGTCTCCCGCGAAGTGGGCGAGAAGCTCGTCTCGCTGATGCGCTGGTGGGAGGACTACGCGGCCAAGGGGCAGGCGGAGCTGAACAGCAACCCCTCCCCCGGCAACAAGGCGGGCGGGCTGACCACCATCCTGGAGAAGTCGCTCGGCGCCATGGCCAAGGCCGGCACCACCAACCTCACCGCTGTCTATGACTATGCCGCGCCGGTGACGGAGAAGGGCTTCGTCTTCATGGACACGCCCGGCTATGACCCGGTAGCCGCCACCGGCCAGGTGGCGGGCGGCGCTAACATGGTCTGCTTCACCACCGGCCGCGGCAGCGTCTTCGGCTGCAAGCCGGCGCCCTCCATCAAGCTTGCCACCAACAGCGCCATGTACGAGCGGATGGAGGAGGACATGGACGTCAATTGCGGCACCATCCTCTCCGGCCGCGAGACCGTCGAGGAATGCGGCCAGCGCATCTTCGACCTCATCCTGCGCGTCGCCAGCGGTGAGCGGACCAAGAGCGAGAGCTACGACTTCGGCGCGGCGGAATTCGCCCCCTGGCCGATCGGCGCGACGATGTAACGCTGCCCTCGTCGAGGGGAGATGGCCTCAGGGTCGGGGAAGAATGGCTCCCCCGGCCCTGTTTCGTTCAGGCGTGGTCGGAGGGCCGGCCGGCGGTTTCCGGCAGCAGCACCGTGCAAGCCAGGGTCACGATCCCGACCACCGCGATATAGCTCGCGAGGATCCACGGCGCGCCCTGGGCGAGCGCCAGGAACCACCCCGCCCCCAGCGTGCCCACCGAGCCGATCAGCGCGCCGATCTGCTGGACGAAGGAAATGCCGCTGGCACGCATCCGCGTCGGGAAGAGTTCGGCGAAGAAGGCCGCCTGCGGCGCGTACATGGCACTGTGGCCGATCGCCAGCGTGCCGAGCAAAGCCATCCAGATGAATTCCTGCCGGTCGGCATAGACGATCCAGAAGGTCGGGAAGACCAGCAGCAGGTTCACCAGCGCACCCAGCAGATAGACCGGCTTGCGGCCGATCCGGTCCGAGAGCGCACCGAACAGCGGCAGCGAAATCAGCTCGATGACGATGGCGATGAGTGTCGCCTCCGTCATCACCGCGCGCGGGATGCCGCGGCTGACAGCATAGGCGGTCAGGATCACGGCATAGGTGGTGAAGACTGTGGATTCCAGCAGCTTGGCGCCACAGCCCAGGACGACAGCGCGGCCATGCTCGCGCAGCACCTGCGCCAGCGGGTTGCGCGCGTGCTTTCCCTCTTCCCGGCGGAAGAGCGGGGATTCCGTAAGATGAAGCCGGATGTACATGCCGATCCCGACCAGCACTGCGCTCAGCAGGAAGGGAATGCGCCAGCCCCAGCTGAGGAAAGCCTCCTCCGAGAGTGTGGAGGTCAGCAGCGCAAAGAGGCCGAGTGGCAGCACGAAGCCCGCCGGCGCGCCAAGCTGTACCAGCGCCCCATAGAAGCCGCGTTTCGCGGCGGGCGAATGCTCGCAGGTGATAAGGATGGCATTGCCCTGCTCGCCGCCGATACCGAAGCCATGGATCAGCCGCACCGCGACCAGCACGAGGGCACCCGCCGAGCCGAGCGTCTCGTAGGTCGGCAGCAGGCCGACGATGAAGGTCGCGATGCCCACCATCAGCAGGGTGATGACAAGGGCGGATTTCCGGCCCTTGCGGTCGCCGATGATGCCGAAGGCAAGACCACCGATCGGCCGCGCCAGGAAGCCCGCGGCATAGGTGCCGAGCGAGACCAGGGCGCCGACCAGCGGGTCCAGTTCCGGGAAAAACAGCTTGTTGAAAACCAGCGCCGAGGCCGTGGCATAGATGAAGAAGTCATACCACTCGACGGTGCTGCCGATGCAGGAGGCCAGCGCCACCCGCCGCAGCATGGATGGCGAAACCTCCCCGGCGAACCCCTCCGCCTCCGTCGTGGCCGTCGCAGACGTCATGTCTTGCTCCCTTCACCTTCGCCGTCGCGGCGCAATTCTGATGGGCTGAGCATTTCGGGGCCGGGCTGCAACATCGCCTCGCCACCCTCGAAATGATCCGGAAAGCGGGCGACCAGGCGCGGCAAGGCGGTGAGCACCTCCGCCAGATGCGCTCCCATGGCCGCATCCGCGGCGGCCGGGTCGCGGCGCCGGATGGCCGCGAGGATGGCCTTATGCTGCGCGATCAGCAGTTCCATGGGCGTGGCATCCGGCAAGCTGAGATGGCGCACCCGGTCCATCTGGAACTTGGCGTCCTGCAAGGCGCCCCAGGCCTCGCCATGTCCGATCGAGGCCGCCAGCCCCTGATGCAGGGCGTCATCGGCCTGGAGGAAGCGCGCCTGGTCGTTGCGGGCCGCGGCCTTCTCCTGCGCGGCGATGTGGTCCTGGAGGTGGGCGATCGCCGCGGCATCCGCCGTCAGCGCCGCCTGCCGGACGACGGCGCGCTCCACCGCCTCCCGGACGAAGCGGCCACTCAGCACCTTGGGCAGGGAGATGCGCAGGACCTCGGTGCCACGTTGCGGCAGGACCTGTACAAGCCCAGCCTCGGTGAGGCGGATCAGCGCCTCCCGCACCGGCTGCCGACTGACGCCGAGGCGGCGCGACAAATCGGCCTCGGAGAGCCGCGCGCCGGGTGCCAACTCATTCGTCAGGATCTGATGGCGCAGGATGCGCAGGATTTGTGGCCCCACGGGGCCGCAAGGTTCCAGGCCGGCCAGGAGCATCTCGCTGTCGCCTGCCACGATGCCCAGCTTTCCTCCCGCAGATATCGGCACCGGCTCGCCATACTACCATACCAGTCGGACGCGAAGACCCTTTCCCGAGGCTGTGAAAAGCCTGGAGGCATGTTAATCGGAGTGTGCCGGGCGAGCTGGGAAGGCACGGCGGCTGAACAAGGCTGGGGGAAGGAATTCCCCCAGACCCCCATCTTTTTCCTTCGAGTTTGCGGCGCTGCCCCCGAAGGAGCGCAAAACTGTCAGAAAGAAATAGAGGGTTCGGAGGGAATTCCTTCCCCCCGATTTTTTCTTCACCCGCCGACGGTGCGCTGTGTCTGCTCGCCCAGCCCTTCAATGCCGAGGCGGATGGTCTGCCCCGCCTTCAGGAACTTCGGCGGCTTCTGCCCCATGCCCACCCCCGGCGGCGTGCCGGTGGAAATCACGTCGCCCGGATGCAGCGTGATGAACTGCGAGACATAGGAGACCAGCTTCGTCACGCCGAAGATCATCGTGCGGGTCGAGCCGTTCTGGTAGCGCTCTCCATCGACCTCGCAGAACATGGCGAGGTTCTGCGGGTCCGGCACCTCGTCCTTGGTCACCAGCCAGGGGCCGAGCGGGCCGAAGGTGTCGCAGCCCTTGCCCTTGTCCCAGGTGCCGCCGCGCTCGATCTGGTACTCGCGCTCCGACACGTCGTTGCAGACGGCATAACCGGCCACATAGTCCAGCGCCTCCGCCTCCGAGACGCGCTTGGCGCGGCGGCCAATGATGATGGCCAGTTCCACTTCCCAGTCGGTCTTGGTGCTGCCGGCGGGGATTTCCACGTCGTCATTCGGACCGCAGAGCGCGCCGAGCGACTTCATGAAGATGATCGGCTCCTTCGGGATGGCGGCGCCGGTCTCCGCGGCATGGTCGGCATAGTTCAGGCCGATGCAGATGAAATTCGTCATGCGCGCCACCGGCGGGCCGAGGCGCGGCGAGCCGCTCACCGCCGGCAGCTTGGCGGTGTCCAGCGCCGCGAGCTTCGCGAGGCCCTCGGGCGAGAGCACGTCTCCCGCCAGGTCGGGCACCACGCCGGAGAGGTCTCGGATGGTGCCACCGGCATCCAGCAGGCCCGGCTTCTCCTGGCCCGGCGCGCCAAAGCGCAGAAGCTTCATGGTTCAGCGTTTCCTTGTCAGTTGGTCCAGCCACCGTCGATGACGATGGCCTGTGCGGTGACGAAAGCCGATTCCGGCGCCGAGAGATAGACCACCAGCGCGGCGATCTCCTCCGCCGTGGCCAGCCGCCCCATCGCCTGCCGCGCGACGAAGCCGGCCCGCGCGGCCTCCAGCCCGCCCGCCGTGGCGGCATTGGCCGCGATCCGCTCGCCGAGCGAAGGCGTGTCCACCGTGCCAGGGCAGACGCAGTTGCAGCGAATGCCCTTGGCCACGTAGTCGGCGGCCACGCTCTTGGTCATGCCGACCACCGCCGCCTTGGTGGTGCCATAGACGAAGCGGTTGGCCACGCCCTTCACGCTGGAAGCGGCGGAGGACATGTTGACGATGGCCCCGCCGCCCTGCGCCAGCATGCCCGGCAATGCGGCGCGGATGGTGCGCCACATCGCCCGCACGTTGAGCGCGAAGGCGAAGTCCCACTCCTCGTCGGTGCAGCTCAGCGCGTCGTTCTGGTGCACGAAGCCGGCGCAGTTGAACAACACGTCGAAGGGGCCGGCCTCCGTGATGGCGGCGGTCACCGCGGCATCGTCCAGCACGTCCAGCACCCGGGTGGTGATGCCCTGCGCCTCAAGCCCGGCGAGCTTGGCGGCGTCGCGGTCGGTCGCCACCACCTGCGCTCCCTCGGCGGCATAGGCGAGCGCCGTGGCGCGCCCGATCCCCTGCCCCGCCGCGGTGACAAAGCACCGCTTCCCGGAAAGCCGTCCCGCCATGCGCCCGCCCCTCCTAGTGGTTGTGGCGGCTCTCGCCGCGCGTCTCGAGGATGTTCAGGTAGAGCGTCGCCGGCTCCAGGCAGCCGCCGGTGCCGAGCTGGCCCACCATGGAGCGGTAGATTTCCTCCCAGGGCGTCTTGTGCACCAGCTTCGGCGGAGTCCAGGCGGCACGACGGGCGGCCAGCTCCTCCTCGGGGATTAGCACATCCACCTTGCGGGTCTTGAGGTTGATGCGGATCGGGTCGCCCGACTTCAGCAGCGCCAGGCCACCACCCACCGCCGCCTCCGGCGAGACGTTCAGGATCGAGGGGCTGGCTGAGGTGCCGCTCTGCCGCCCGTCGCCCATGGTGGGCAGGCTGTCGATGCCGGCTTTGATCATTGCGCCCGGCGGCTGCATGTTCACCACTTCAGCGCTGCCGGGATAGCCGACCGGCCCGCAGTTGCGGATCACCAGCACGGTGTGCTCGTCCACGCCGAGGTCTGGGTCCTCGATACGGTCGTGGTAATCCTCCGGCCCCTCGAAGACGATAACCTTGCCCTCGAAGACGTCCTCCGGGTCGGAGAGGAAGCGCTCGCGGAACTTCCTGTCGATGACGCTGACCTTCATCACCGCGCTGTCGAAGAGGTTGCCGGACAGCACGACAAAGCCCGCCTGCTCCTTCAGGGGCTGGCTGTAGGGGCGGATCACCTCGCGGTCCGGCAGCGGCGCCTTCTCCAGGTCCTCGGCCAGCGTCTTGCCGGTGACGGTGCGGACGCCGGTGTGCAGCTTGCCCGCATCGGCCAGCTCCTTCATCACCGACTGCACGCCGCCGCCGCGGTAGAACATCTCGCCCAGGAAGCGGCCAGCCGGCTGGCAGTCCACCAGCAGCGGGATGTCGGCGCCGATGGTCTGCCAGTCCTCGGTGGTCAGCTCCACGCCCATGTGGCGGGCGATGGCGACCAGGTGCGGCGGGCAGTTCGAGCTGGCGCCGATAGCGCTCGCCAGCATGATGGTGTTCTCGAATGCCTCGCGCGTCATGATGTCGGAGGGGCGCAGGTTCTCGCGCACCATGTCGACGATGCGCATTCCTGTGGCGTGCGCCATCTGCCCGCGCTCGCGATAGGCGGCGGGGATGGAGGCGCAGCCCGGCAGCGACATGCCCAGCGCCTCGGCCAGCGAGTTCATCGACAGCGCCGTGCCCATGGTGTTGCAGTGGCCGACCGAGGTCGCGCTGCTCGCCACCATCTGCATGAAGCCGTCATAATTGATCTCGCCGGCGGCGAGCAGCTTGCGCGCCTCCCAGACGATGGTACCCGAGCCGGAAAGCCGCCCCTTCCAGTGCCCGTCCAGCATCGGGCCGCCGGAGAGCACGATGGCGGGGATATTCACCGTCGCGGCGCCCATCAGGCAGGCGGGGGTGGTCTTGTCGCAACCGGTGGTGAGCACGACACCGTCGATCGGATAGCCGTGCAGGACCTCGACCAGCGAAAGATAGGCCAGGTTGCGGTCCAGCGCCGCCGTGGGGCGCTTGCCGGTCTCCTGGATCGGGTGGATCGGGAATTCGAGCGGAATGCCGCCGGCGTCGCGCACGCCCGCCTTGATCCGCTCCGCCAACGCCAGGTGGTGCCGGTTGCAGGGCGCGATATCGCTCCCCGTCTGCGCGATGCCGATAATCGGCTTGCCGGACTGCAGCTCGCCCCGTGTCAGGCCGAAATTCAGGAAACGCTCGATATACAGCGCGGTCATGCCCGGATCTTCCGGGTCGTCGAACCAACGCTGGCTGCGCAGCTTAAAGCTCTTTTTCGTCTGGTCCATCGCGTGCGATCCCGCTTCTCCCACAGGGGGCGAAGGGTCCGCCGCGAAGCGGGGGCTGTCAACGGGGGGCGGCGAAGGCGGCTGGCGCTCCCGCCGCCGGACCTGTCACTTCCGGCTCTTGACGTGCACCTTCGCCGGCTTCGGCAAGGGCGTGCGCTGCAGCTGCGCAATCACTGGCCGGGGGCGCCCGGAAGCCTTGGCGATCTCCTCGTCCTGCGCCTCGATCAGGGTGCGGGCCGGCGCATCGCCATCCAGCCCGCCGAGAAGCTCGCGCGGCACCTTGCGGTTGGAACGGCGGGAGCCGTCCTCGTAAACAACGTCGAACAGCACATAGCTGCCGGTATGGTGTGCAACCATGGGGTCACTCCTGCCGCCCGGCAGCCTGTTGCCGCGAATGCCGGGTGCCGTCTTAACGCGTTGTTTCACCCTCGGGCGGCAGGATCACCGGCTCACCCATGTCAGGGTCCTCGCCTGCCTCGATGGCGGCCTTGCGCCGCACCCGCGCTTCCTCGCGCTCGCGCGCCTTCGCCTCCGCCTTGGCCTGCTTTGCGCGGTTTCGCTCCGCTCGCTGCTGACCGTAATTGGGCGTACGTGCCATCCGGGCCCACCTCCAATATGTTCTGTTCTGCGCAGGAGCGGGAGGTCAGGCGGGAATCGTGCGGCGGCGCCGCGCGCCGGAGCCGCGCCCGGGCACCTGCCAACTCGCTCAGCAGCGGTTTGAGGAATACCGCCGCCCAGGGAAACGGTCGGGCGAGGCAAAGCCTGGGAAGAGAGCTTCTCCCTGGACTCCCCTGCCGCCCTGCAAGCGGCGACGCAAGAAGGTGCGGGGGAGTCGCCTCCCCCGGCCTGTCTTCCGACAAGGAATGTCAGAACAGCGGCTTGGCGGACGAGGCCGCCAAAGCCGCGGGACGGCCGGAAAAGCTCAGGCCTGCTTCAGGTTGCCGGCGGAAACCTTGCCCTCGCGACCGCGCTGCAGCTCGAACTCCACGCGCTCGCCTTCCTGCAGGCCCTGCAGGCCGGAACGCTGCACATCGGAGATGTGCACGAACACGTCCTTCGAGCCGTCCTCCGGCTGAATGAAACCAAAACCCTTGGTCGGGTTGAACCACTTCACGGTACCGATCGGCATCGCGGTGCTCCGTCAGAATGCGTCGCCGCCGCGCGACATGCACGGCGGATCAACCTCGAATGGGAACGGGCACCAGGCACGCAACGTCCCCGTACGGATACGGAGTAGGCGAGCTGGACAGGCAGGCCGAACCAAAACAGTCGACGGACCATATTTAGGCGTGCCTGATCGCCGCCGCAACCTTTGGAAGGGGGGGGCGGCGCAAGATCCGGCGAGCACTGCCGCCCCCGCCGGTACGTATCAGGTGTTGCGGGGCACCGCGAGGCTGCCTTCGGTGGCGTAGTAGGCCAGTCCCGCCAAGGGCAGGGCGAAGCCTACCCAGGCCGTCAGCGGCCATCCCCCGGCAGCGTAGCTCCACCCGCCCAGCGCCGAGCCGATGGCGCCGCCGATGAAGAAGGTGGCCATGTAGATTCCGTTCAGGCGCGCGCGGAATTCCGCGCCGAGCGAGAAGATCGCCCGCTGCCCGAGCACGGCATTGGCCGAGACGCCGAGATCCAGCAGCAGGGCCGCCGCCACCAGCAGCGCCAGCGCGAGATGCGAGCCCGGCTCGGCGAGGCGGGTCATCAGGAAGGACAGCGCCACCAGTAGCATGGCGATGCCGGTGGCGGGTCGGGTCCAGCCCCGGTCGGCCAGGCGGCCGGCGAGCGGCGCCGAGACCACGCCCGCCACGCCCACCAGGGCGAACAGCGCGATACCGCTCTGCGACAGCCCGTATTGCGGCCCGGAGAGCAGCAGCGGCGTGGTCGTCCAGAACAGGCTGAAGGCGCCGAACAGGCCGGCGTGGTAGAGCGCCCGCCGCCGCAGCACCAGATTGCTGCACGCCAGCCGCCCCATGGAGGCCAGCAGCGCGCCATAGCCCATCCCTGACACAGGATGGCGCGCCGGCAGCGCCAGCCGCAGCACCACACAGAGCGCGACCATCACCAGGGCCGAGAGAACGAAGACCGCGTGCCAGGACCACAGCGCAGTGATGAAACTCGCCACCGGTCGCGCCAGCATGATGCCCAGCATCAATCCGCTCATGACGTTGCCGACGACGCGGCCGCGCACGCGCTCCGGCGCCAGATGCGCCGCATAGGGCACCAGGATCTGCACCGCGACCGAGCCGAAACCGGTGACCAGCGAGGCGGCCAGGAACATCGCCCCCGTGCCCGACAGCGCCGCCGCCAGCACCCCCACCACGGCCAGCGCCGTCACCGCCAACACCAGCCGCCGGTTCTCGACGAGATCACCGAGCGGCACGATCAGCAGGAGCCCGGCCCCATAGCCGACCTGCGACATGGTCACGATCAGACCGCCCGCCGCGGGGGAAAGGCCGAGCTCGGCACTGATCGGCCCGATCAGCGGCTGGGCATAGTAGAGATTGGCGACGATCAGACCGCAGGCACCCGCCAGCAGCATCGTCAGCCAGGCCGGCAGGGCGGCTTCGGCAATGGCCTCGGGTGCGACATGGGCGGGTGCGTTCATACGGGACTCCGGTCGATGCTGCACCGCATGATGGGACTTCCGTTACCACCTGTCCCGCCATCGGAGCGCATGGCTGTGGACCGCCAGACGCCGGACACGCGAACGTCGCGCGACTTACCGGCGGCTTTGCGCTAAACGCCGCGGCGCCATGCAAACGGAACGGACAATGAGAGCCCCGCGCCAGGGCTGGGGGCAGGAACTGCGCGCGACCCTGGCGCTCGCCTGGCCGCTGGCGCTCACCAACCTCTCACAGATCGCGCTGGTCCTGACCGACACGCTGTTCCTCGGGCAACTCGGTGAAGTGCCGCTGGCCGCGGCGACCCTGGGTGGGAATCTCTATTTCGTCGGCATGGCCCTGCCCTTCGGCCTGGCCTTCGCCGCCTCGGCCATGCTGGCGCAGGAGCGCGGCCGCGTGACGCGCCACATGCGCGAGATGCGCCGCACCGTCCGGCAGGCCTGCTGGGCCATACTGCCGATCTTCGCGGTGCTGGGCCTGGTGCTGTGGCACAGCGGGACGATCCTGCGCGCCACAGGGCAGGACCCGGCCATTGCCGCGGCTGCGGAGCTGTACAATCGCGCCCTGCTCTGGGGCATGCTGCCCTTCTATGGCTTCATGCTGTTGCGGGGCTTCCTGGCGGCGCTGAACCGGCCGGGGCCGGCGCTTTGGGTCTCCACCGGCGCGATCGGGCTGAACGCGCTGCTCGACTATGCGCTGGTGGCCGGCGGATTCGGCCTGCCCTCCCTGGGCGTAGTCGGCGCCGGCATTGCCAGTACCCTGGCCAATCTCAGCATGTTCCTGGGGCTGGTGCTCTGGATCAGCTTCGACCGCCCTCTGTCCCGCTTCCATCTGGCGGGGCGCTTCTGGCGCACCGACTCGCAGCGGATGCGCGAGATCATCGTGCTGGGCCTGCCGATCGCCGGAAGCATGCTGCTGGAGATCGGCATCTTCAGTGCTACGGCGCTGGTGATGGGGTGGTTTGGTCCCGGGGCGGTGGCGGCGCATGCGGTGGCGCTGCAGGTAGCGGGGGCCTGCTTCATGGTGCCCATGGGCATCGGCCAAGCGGCGACCGCCCGCGTCGGACTGGCTGCGGGTGCGGCGAGATCCACCGCAGCGCGCCGCGCCGGCTGGACGGCGATCGGCCTCGCCGCCGCCTGCATGGGGCTGACGGCTCTTCTGCTGCTGAGCGTGCCCGGGCACATCGCCGGCCTTTTCCTGGCACCGGAACTGACCGAGACGCGACAGCTCGCGGCCACGCTGCTGACGATCGCAGGGGTGTTCCAGCTCGCTGACGGCGTGCAGGTGGTGGCCGCCGGCGCCCTGCGCGGCCTGAAGGATACACGGGTGCCGATGCTGTTCGCCGCCCTCGGCTACTGGGGACTGGGGCTGCCGATCGGGCTCGCCCTCGGCTTCGGGGCGGAATGGGGGCCGCAGGGTGTCTGGATCGGGCTGGCCAGCGGCCTCGGCAGCGTGGCGCTGCTGATGACCCTGCGCTGGGCAGCGCTGGCTGGCCGAGGCGGACTGCGGATCCGGCGCATCGCACCTCATCCGGGGTGAGAGCGCCGCCGGCAACTCTCTTTTTATTTTCTCCGGCTCGCGCTGCGCTTCCAAGGCCATGGCTTCGCAGCGGACCAGTCAAGCTAGCGGCAAACTCATCAACTTATAGTTGTATATCGAACATGAATATTACGTAAAAGGTTTATTCCGCTTTCCGATATTTTTCGGTGTACCAGCCGCACAAATTCCATTAGAAGAAGAACTCACGAAAACGTGAGACCGGGTGCGGAGGCCAAAATGGCTCGAATGCTCGCTAACCATGCAGACGCCCTGCTGGGCATCAACCAGGCGATGCTCGATAACCTGCCTGAACTGACCCACGCGCACCGGATGAGCTGCGCCGCCTATCTGAAGATCGGCGCGATGCACGGCGTCACCCTGGAGCTGGAAGCCCCGCTCGACGAGGCGGGCGAGGTGCCGGCCCTGGTCCAGCAAGGCCTGGTGATCCGCTGCATGATCCCCCGGGGCGCTGACCTGGAAGCGCTTCGGCTGTCCCTCGCCGGCGGCCTCCTCGGCCGGCTGATCCGCAGCGTGCTGAACGGACACCAGCTCGAGCTGACGGCGGAAGGTGGCCGCGGCCGGCTGACGCGGAGCGCCGAGCGGGCCCGCGAGCAGCTGCTCGACGCCCTCGATGGCCTCTCGCGTGACAAGCTGCCGGGATGGGGCGCACCGCTGGCCCCCGGCGCCATGGTGGCGGAAGCCGCCCTGCACGGCTGAAGCTGGAATAGCCGGCCGAGAGATCCGCTCAGCCGGCGCCCATCTCCCGGCGAAGCCGCTCGATCAGCCACCGCGCTGCCACGCCGGGCGTCCGGCCACGCTGGTGCACCACATGCAGGGCGATGGTGAAGGGCGCCTGCCCCTTCAGGTCCAGCCGCTTCAGGGTCCCGCTGGCCAGATGCCCCTCCACCATGTGCGACGGCATGTTGCACCAGCCGAAGCCGCCGAGCAGGAAGTTCAGGCGGGTATGGACATCGGCGAAGCGCCAAATCCGATGGCTGATGATGCCGCGCGACCAGGTCCCCGGCGCCGAGGCATCGGTCAGCACTAGCTGCACATGCTCGCGCACCACCTCCCGGCTCAGCGGCCCCACCTGTTGCGCCAGGGGATGCGAGGGCGCCGCCACCGGGATCATCTGCACATTGGTCAGGAATTCCGCCTCCAGGTCCGAGGCGCCGGTGATCTCGATCGGGTAGATGGCGAGATGTGCCGTGCCGTCCCGTAGGTGGCGCTGCGGTGCCCCCACCGCCTCCGTCAGCCAACGGATGGAGAGCAGTGGAAACTCCTCCCCGAGCGCGCGCAGTACCCGCATCCCGAGTTCTGCCGGAAAGAACTGGTCCACGGCGACGGTCAGTTCCGCTTCCAGGCCGGCGGCCATGCTCTCCGCGCGGGCCCGCAGCACGCGCGCCTCCTCGATCAGCCGCCGCGCATCCGCGATGACTGCCTTGCCGGCTTCCGTGGGGCGCGGCCGCTTCTGGGTGCGGTCGAACAGAGTAAGTTGCAGCGTCGTCTCCAGCGTAGCCACCGACTGGCTGACGGCTGACTGCACGCGCTGCAGCTTGCGGGCGGCGGCGGAGAAACTGCCGGTTTCCGCCACAGCCACCAGGATGCGCAACTGGTCGAGCGTGAGAGGGTCGAGCATCCATCACCCCATTCGATGGTGATCGCCAGAATTCCCGCAATTACCCTGATCACTCAATCCGTGCACAACCACCGAACTGCCGGCCTAGGCCGCCTTCCCCGGAGGATGCGCAGCATGCCCGTTCCGCTTTCCGCCCTCTGGCCCGGCTTCCTGCAGGCCTGGCTGACCAGCATGCCAACATCGCCGCCGCCCGGCACGTCACCTGGGCGTGGCTAGCGGGCACCGACCTCCGCCCGCCCCCTGGCCGCGGCCCGACACAGGCCCTACAGCTTGGGTCAGCCACTGCAGCCGGGGACTCCGCGCATGACCGAAGCCGCTTCCACCAAGCCCCGTGTCGCCTTCATCGGGACGGGCGGCACCATGGCCTCGCTCGGCCGCGACGGCCTGGACATCCAGGACTATGGCGCGCAGGGCAAGGTGATGGATGCCGACACGATCGTCGCTCGGGTGCCGGAACTGGCGCAGGTGGCGGAGGTCTTCTCCCGCCCCCACAGCGCCGTCATCTCCTCCCGCATCGGCTTCCGCGAATGGCAGGCCATGGCCCGCGAATGCGACCGCGCCGTGGCTGAGATCCCGGACCTCGCCGGCATCGTCATCGGCCATGGCACCTCGACGATGGAGGAGACGGCCTACGCCCTCTCGCTCAGCCTGAAGATCCCGGTGCCGGTGGTGATGGTGGGAGCCCAGCGCCCTGCCTCCGCGCTCTCCTCCGACATGGGCATGAACCTCGTGAACGCCGTACGGGTGGCCGGCAGCCCAGAGGCGCGCGGCCTCGGCGTACTGCTGCTGCTGAACGACGAGATCCACGCCGCCCGCGACGTGTCGAAAACCTCCACCTGGCGGCTGCAGACCTTCCGCACCCCGGATTTCGGCGTGCTCGGCCATGCCGATGGCGACCGTATCGCCTTCTACCGCCGCCCCCTGCGCCGCGTCGCGCCCGATACCGAGTTCGACATCCGTAACCTTTCCACCCTGCCGCGCGTGGACATCGCCTATTCCCACGCCGATGCCGACGCGACAGCGATTCGCGCCTTCGTGGAGGCGGGGGCGCGCGGCATCGTCAGCGCCGGCTTCGCCCCTGGCAGTCCCACCCCGGCCGAGGCCGACGCACTGGCCGAAGCGGTGGAGCAGGGCGTGGTGGTGGTGCAGTCCAGCCGGGTGGGCAGCGGGCGGGTGGTGCGGACGCAGAAGATGCGCCAGCGCGGCATTCTCGCCGCCGATAACCTCACGCCCCAGAAGGCGCGCATCCTGCTCGCCCTGGCCCTGACGGTGACCGAGAACCCCGTCGAGATCCAGCGGATCTTTGACACCTACTGAGGTGCCGCCGGCTCGCCGCTCTTGATGTGGCGGCCGATGGTGAGGTCTCGCCGAAAGGAAAGGCCCGGGGGATTTGCCTTCCCCCGGGCCTTCGTCCTTCCGCATCGGGCGCGGGCGCTCAGCAGCCCGAGGGCAGCGCCTCGAGCTTCTGCATGACGGCATTCATCGCAAAGTCGCCGAAATCCATGTTCATCTCGTCAGCCACGCCATTGGCGTAGTAGCGCAGCCCCACCTCGTATTCCGGCGTATTGGCGCCGGCATTGTTGTCCTTGCTGAAGAAGGCGATGCGCATGCGCGCGCTGCCCAGCCCCTTCAGCAGCGGGAAGCGCACATCCTCGCGCGGCGCGTCCCAGGTGGAGAGGATGGTCGTGGTGTCCTGCGCCCCTTCCTCGCTGGTGCCGTCGAAGAGGGGCACGAGCAGCATGCGCTGCCCGGCGCGGGCCAGTTCCAGCGTGCGGATGGTGTGCGCCATCGGTAGCAGCGTGCCCGGCGGCAGCTCGACCTGCTGGGCCGCCGGCGCCTCGTAGCGCACCGTCCCGCCCTTGTCGCCGTCCAGTTCCGCCTCGCCGGCGATGCGCTGCGTTACCGCCCCCTGCGCCATCTGCGTCAGGGTGAAGCGCAGCCGCTTGCCGTCCTTGCTCTCCCAGGTCGAGTAGTCGGAGGAGGTTTCGACCGTCTGCCCGCTGCGGTCCACCACGTTGAGCTTCAGCCGCTGGCGGGTGGTCCAGCCGTCGCAGGCATCCAGCACCTCGAACAGCATGGCGCCATTGGCCTGGATCACCTCGCCGCCTTGGCGCACCCGGTCCAGCTCCAGCCGGTAGGCGGCCCGGTGCGCGGCCATCACGAGAGGCGTGGACTGGGCCGTGGCCGCAGGCGTGGAGCCCTGTGCCGGCGCCGGGGCCGCCGTCGCCGGCAGGGCAAGCCCCAGCACCAGGGCGGCGGCAGGCAGAAGGGTAGAGCCGGCCAGGGTATCGCGCAGACGCATCGCGTGTTCCTTCTTTTCGGCCCGGCTGTGCCGGGGGCTCGTCGGCCCGGCGGGGCCGGGGGCACAGGGTCCGGCTCCGCCGCGGCGCCGGGCGGGCAGCCCGCCACGCGCCGCTCCGCAGAGAGAAGTTAGGAAGCTTTCGGGCCGCTGGCACCCTTCGCGGGGGGCAGATCGAGCTTGATCGAAAGCTCCTTCAGCCGCGCCGGCTCCACCGGCGCGGGGGCGCCCATCATCAGGTCCTCGCCCTGCTGGTTCAGCGGGAAGAGGATCACCTCGCGGATGTTCGGCTCGTCGGCCAGCAGCATCACCATGCGGTCGATGCCGGGGGCGGAGCCGCCATGCGGCGGGGCGCCGTAGCGGAAGGCGTTCAGCATGCCGCCGAACCGCTCCTCCACCGTCTCGGCCGAATAGCCGGCGATCTCGAAGGCGCGGATCATGATGTCGGGCCGGTGGTTGCGGATGGCACCGGAGGAGAGCTCGATGCCGTTGCAGACGATGTCGTACTGGAAGGCCTTGATCTCCAGCGGGTCCTTGGTGTTGAGCGCCTCCAGCCCGCCCTGCGGCATCGAGAACGGGTTGTGGCTGAAGTCGATCAGCCCCGTCTCCTCGTTCCGCTCGTACATCGGGAAATCGACGATCCAGCAGAAGCGGAACTCGTCCTGTGCGATCAGGCCCAGCTCCTCGCCCAGCTTGGTGCGCACCTTGCCCGCGAATTTCGGCGTTTCGTCCTTGTTGCCGGCCGCGAAGAAGACGGCGTCGCCCGGCTTCAGGCCGCAGGCGACGCGGATCGCCTCAACACGCTCCGGCTCCAGGTTCTTGGCGATCGGCCCCTTCGCCCCCTCGGCGGCGAACTGGATGTAGCCCAGGCCCCCGGCGCCCTCGGCGCGCGCCCATTCGTTCAGCTTGTCGAAGAAGCCGCGCGGATTGGCCGCGGCCCCCGGCGCCGGGATGGCGCGCACGATGCCGCCCGAGCCGGCGATCTTGGCGAAAAGCCCGAAGCCGGACTCGAAGAAATGCTCCGTGACGTCGGTGATCTTCAGCGGGTTGCGCAGGTCCGGCTTGTCGCTGCCGTAGTAGAGCATGGCCGCGTCATAGGGGATGCGCGGGAACGGCGCCTGCGTCACCTTCCGGCCGTTGCCGAACTCCTCGAAGATGCCCTGCATCACCGGCTCCAGGGCGGCGAAGACATCCTCCTGGGTGACGAAGCTCATCTCGAAGTCGAGCTGGTAGAACTCGCCCGGCGAGCGGTCGGCGCGGCTGGCCTCGTCGCGGAAGCAGGGAGCGATCTGGAAGTAGCGGTCGAAGCCCGCCACCATCGCCAGCTGCTTGAACTGCTGCGGCGCCTGCGGCAGCGCGTAGAAGGTGCCGGGATGGTTGCGCGAGGGCACCAGGAAGTCCCGCGCGCCCTCGGGCGAGGAGGCCGTCAGGATCGGCGTCTGGAACTCGGTGAAGCCCTGCTCGATCATCCGCCGGCGGATCGAGGCGATGACCCCCGCGCGCAGCATGATGTTGCGGTGCTGCTTCTCGCGCCGCAGGTCGAGGAAGCGGTAGCGCAGCCGCAGCTCCTCCGGGAATTCCTGGTCGCCTGCCACCTGGATCGGCAGCACCTCGGCCGAGGACTGCACCTCCAGCGACTTCACCCGCAGCTCGATGGCGCCGGTCGGCAGCTTGTCGTTCACCGTGCCGGGCTCGCGCAGCACCACCTCGCCGGTGACGGTGATCACGCTCTCCGGCCGCACCGCCTCGGCGGCCTGGAAAACCTCCGAGCCGGCGGGGAAGACGCACTGGGTGATACCGTAATGGTCGCGCAGATCGATGAACAGCAGCCCGCCATGGTCGCGCTTGCGGTGCACCCAGCCGGAAAGGCGGGCGGTCTGCCCCGCGTCGCTGGCGCGCAGCGCGCCGCAGGTATGAGTGCGGTAGGCGTGCATCGGTCGGAGTACCCCGGGGCTTCTCAATGCGGAAAACGGGCCGCAGAAGGGGCGGCGCGAGGCCCTATGTCAAGGGAGACCGTCATCCCCTCCCTGAATCAGGCGGACTTTGCGCCCGGGCCGGGCTTCGCTAGAACCTTGCGGCCATGAGCCGACGCCCCCAGGCCCAGGACGCCGAACCCGTCCTGATCACCCGCTCCGATGAGCTCGCCGCCCTCTGCGCGCGCCTGCGCGCGGAGCCCTTCGTCACCGTCGATACCGAGTTCATGCGGGAGCGCACCTACTGGCCGGAGCTCTGCGTCGTGCAGCTCGCGGGCGAGCAGGACGTAGCGGTGATCGACGCCATGGCCGAGGGGCTGGACCTCTCCCCCCTCGGTGAATTGTTCGCCGATCCCAAGGTCACGAAGGTGTTCCACGCGGCGCGGCAGGATGTGGAGATCTGCATCCTGCGCTTCGGCGCCCCGCCGCGCCCGCTCTTCGACACCCAGGTGGCCGCCATGGTGGCCGGCTTCGGCGACCAGGCGAGCTATGACAGCCTGGTGCGCGCCCTGGCCGGGGCGCAGATTGACAAGGCCCACCGCTTCAGCGACTGGGCGGCCCGCCCGCTCTCGGCGGCGCAGATCGCCTATGCCGCCGCCGACGTGACGCATCTGCGCCGCGTCTACACGGCCCTGGTGGAGCGGCTGACCCAGGAAGGCCGCCTCTCCTGGGTGGCCGAGGAGATGGCCGAGCTGACCGATCCCGCCACCTACCGGCAGGATCCGGAGACGGCCTGGGAGCGGCTCAAGCCCCGCTCCAGCAACCGCCGCTTCCTCGCTGCCATCCGCGCGGCCGCCGCCTGGCGGGAGCGCGAGGCGCAGCGCGTCAACATCCCGCGCCAGCGGCTGGTGCGGGACGAGACGCTGCTGGAGATCGCCGCAACCAACCCGACCACACCCGCCGAGCTGGGGCGGGCGCGCGGCATCAGCAAGGGCTTCGCCGAGGGCAAGAGCGGTGCCGGGCTGCTTGCCGCCCTAGCCGCCGCGCGCGAGCTGCCGGACAGCGCCCTGCCCGAGCCCGCCCGCGACAACCGCCAGGGCCCGCCCGCCTCCCCGGCCTTGATCGCACTGCTCAAGGTGCTGCTGGCCGCCAAGGCGGAGGAGCACCATGTCGCGCCGCGACTGATCGCCAGCAGCGACGAACTGGAACGCCTCGCCGTCGAGACGGAGCCGCAGGTGCCGGCGCTGCATGGCTGGCGCCGCCAGATCTTTGGCCAGGCGGCGCTGGCGCTGAAGGGCGGCCGGCTGGCGCTCGGCGTTGAAGGCCGCCGGGTGAAGCTGATCGAGAGCTGAGCGGGCCGTCCGGCGCCGCCTTAGCAGATCCCGATCAGGCGAAATCGCCTGATCGGGTGAAGATGCTCATCAAAACAAAAGGCGAGAGCGGTTGAAGTGAGCCAAGGCGAACGGAAACCGCTCTAGCCGGCGGCGACCTCGACGACCGCCATCAGCCCGAGCGTGGCCGCGAGCGATTCCACCCGCCGCTGCACGGCATCGCCCGCGAAGAGCCCGGCGCCCTCCACCAGCTGCAGGACCAGGCGGTTCTTCTCCACCGCCAGCGTGGCACCAGCCAACAGCGCGGGCGTGCCGCCGGAAAGCGTATAGGCCAGCCGCAGCCCCTCCCCCAGCACCTCGGCGCGCCGCTGCGAGGCGCCGTCGAGCAGTGTGCGCGCGGTGGCGAGCCAGGGCGCGTCCAGCTCCGGCTCGTAGCGGAGCGCGACGACCAGCGCGAGGAAGGCGCGCTCGTGATGGTCTAGGCCGATGCCGGGCTGGCGCAGCACGCGCAGGAAGGACTGCTCGGCGCGATAATCCGGGTGATCATGGCTGCCGATATCGGACAGCCAGCAGGCCGCCTCGCGCAGCGCCGCAGCGGCGGCGGTTTCGCCCGGAAACAGGGGCGCCGTCCAGGCGAAGAGCGTCTCCGGCAAGGCGGTGTCGCGACCATAGCGGCCACCCATCTCGCGCCCGGCGCAGAGCAGCGGGTCCTGCCGGCGCACGGACACCGGGAGTTGCCGCGCATACCAGCCTTCCCGCAGCCCGTTGGCGCTGAACACCACGCGCCGCGCGCCGGTCGCCCGCAGCAGGCGGCGCAACGCCGTTGCGGCGAAGGGCAGGTCCTGCAGGCGCTTGCTCGGCGCGCCAGGCAGGCGCTCCAGGGTGCGCCGCGTCGCCGCCATGATCAGCCCGCAGAGATCCCGCGCCTCCTCCCGCCGCAGCACATAGTGATGCACGATGGAGAGCGGATAGGCGGTCTGCGCGATGTGGATCTTGGCCAGCGCCCGCCAAGCCCCGCCGACCAGATAGAGATCACGGTCCTTGCCATGCGCCAGCCAGGGCAGCCGGGCCATCTCCTCCTCGGCGATGGCGCGGGCGCGGGTGACGTCGCCCCCCGCCCGGTCGGCGAGGCGGATGGCGCCCAGCGGCAGCGAGGCGGTGGCGCCGCTGCGTCCCTGGTTCAGCTCTACCAGCTCCAGCGAGCCGCCGCCCAGGTCGCCCAGGATGCCATCTGCCTCCGAGAAGCCGAGCAGCACCCCCTCGGCGGAAAGCGCCGCCTCCTCCTCCCCTTCCAGAATGCGGATCGGCACGCCAGGCATGCGCTCGGCCAAGGCGGCGGCGAAGGCGGGGCCGTTCTCGGCGTCACGTACGGCGGCGGTGGCCAGCACTTCCAGCGGCGAGGCGCCCATGCCGCGCGCCACGGCGTGGTAGCGCGCCATCACCGTCAGCGCCTGCGGAACGGCCTCCTCGTTGAGCCGTCCCGTGTTCTGCAGCCCGCGGCCGAGCCCGAGCACCGCCTTCTCGTTGAAGATGGCGAGCGGGTTGCGCCCCCATCCCTCGAAGACCACGAGGCGGACGGAATTAGAGCCGAGATCGACGATACCGGCGCGCGGGGCATGGCTCAGGCCGGGATCGGCAGCCGCTGCATGAAGATCCAAATGCGTGGCCCTCGGTTGTCAGTCCTGCGTGACGCGGTCCTGGCGCCGCCGCGCCGTCGCCGCCCGGCCGGCGGCACGATGGAGCGCGCTGCCCCGTCCGGAAAGCGACGGGTTCGTCATGAAATACTGATGGGCCGAAACCGGTTGCGCGTCCGGCGACAGGCGGCGCCATCCGCCATCCGGGCGAAGCTGCCAGGACTGCGCCGTGTCCTTCAGGTTCACCACCATGATCTGGTCCAAGATCTGCGCGTGTACGGTCGGGTTCTCCACCGGCGCCATGGTCTCGACGCGCCAGTCCATGTTGCGCGCCATCCAGTCGGCGGAAGAGATGAAGACCCGGGCTCGGCGCGAAGGCAGGCGGTGGCCATTGCCGAAGACGTAGATGCGCGAGTGCTCCAGGAAGCGCCCGACGATCGACTTCACCCGGATGTGCTCGGACAATCCGGGCACGCCGGGCCGCAGGCAGCAGATGCCGCGCACGATGCAGTCGATCTTCACCCCGGCCGCACTGGCGCGGTAGAGCGCGTCGATCAGCCCCTCGTCCACCAGCGAGTTCATCTTCAGCCAGATGCCGGCAGGCTTGCCCTCCCGCGCGAAGGTGATCTCCTGCTCGATCAGCCCGAGCAGCGCCGGGCGGATGGTGAGCGGCGCGAAGGCCAGCTTCTCCATCGTCTCCGGCCGGGCATAGCCGGTCATGTAGTTGAACAGCTTCTGCGCATCGCGCGTCAGGCCCGGGTCGGCGGTGAAGAAGCTGAGGTCGGTGTAGATGCGCGCGGTGATCGGATGGTAGTTGCCGGTGCCGAAATGCGCGTAGGAGCGCAGCGAGCCGGCCTCGCGCCGCACCACCAGCGACATCTTGGCGTGGATCTTCAGGTCTACGAAGCCGAAGACCACCTGCACGCCCGCCGCTTCCAGCTCGCGCGCGAGGGCAATGTTGCGCTCCTCGTCGAAGCGCGCCTTCAGCTCCACCATGGCGGTGACGGACTTGCCGAGTTCCGCCGCCTCGATCAGCGCGCGGGCGATCGGGCTGTCGCGGCTGGTGCGGTAGAGCGTCTGCTTGATGGCGACCACATTCGGGTCACGCGCCGCCTGCCGCAGGAACTGCACCACGACGTCGAAGGATTCGTAGGGGTGGTGGACGACAATGTCCTTGGCGCGGATGGCGGCGAAGCAGTCGCCGCCGAAGTCCAGGATCCGCTCGGGGAAGCGCGGCGTATAGGGCGTGAAGAGCAGGTCCGGCCGGTCGTCCACCAGGAGCTGCTTCAGGTCGGCGAGGCCGAGCAGCCCGTCCACCATGAAGATCTCTGCGCGCGGCGCGTCCAGCTCCTCCACCACGAAGTCCACCAGGTCGGGCGTCATCCCCGCCTCGACGGAGAGCTGGATGGCGCGGCCGCGGCGGCGGCGCTTCAGCGCCGTCTCGTAGGAGCGGACCAGATCCTCCGCCTCTTCCTCGAACTCCACGTCGGTGTCGCGGATCAGCCGGAAGATGCCCTGCTCCACATTGATGTAGCCAGGGAAGAGCCGCGGCAGGAACAGGGTGATGATGTCCTCCAGCCGCATGAAGCGGATGGGGCCGGTACCGGGGGTGATCTGCGGCGCGTCCTCGGCAGCAGGCAGGCGGATGAAGCGCTCGATCTGCGAGGGCAGCGGCAGCAACGCGCGCATGGTGCCGCCATCCTCCTCCCGCACCAGCTTCAGCACCATGCAGATCGCGAGATTGCTGATGAAGGGGAAGGGGTGCGCCGGGTCCACCGCCAGCGGCGTCAGGACGGGAAAGATGCGCTCGAGGAAGTAGTTCTCCAGCCAGTTCCGCTCGCCCTCGGAGAGATCACCGACGGCGCAGACGCCGATGCCGGCCCCGCGAAGCTGCTCGCGCAGGCTGCGCCAGGTGGCCTGCTGCTCCTCCGTCAGCGCCGCAGCGCGGGCATGGATGGCGACGAGTTGCTGCCCCGGCGTCAGCCCGTCCGGCGAGGTGGCGGCGATGCCCGCGCGCTCCTGCCCCACCAGCCCGGCGACGCGCACGGAGTAGAACTCGTCCAGGTTGGAAGCGGAGATGGCGACGAAGCGCAGCCGCTCCAGCAGGGGGTGGTTCGGATTGGTCGCCTCCTCCAGCACCCGCGCATTGAAATCGAGCCATGACAATTCGCGGTTGATGAACCGCTCCGGCGCGGTGGCGGCGATGCCGGGAACCTGCGCCTGGGCCGCCGGATCGCGGGCCAGGCCGGGAGTGTCGAGGGCGTCCATGCCGCCGAGACTACAGCAAGGCGGGCGCCGAGGGCGAGCCGCCCTCAGAGGCTTCCATGGAAACGTCATCAAAGCCGCGGAAGCCCGGCCAGTCCGCCAGGGCGGCGCGGGCCAGCCCGCGGGTCACGGCGCCCCCGGCCGCCAGCGCGGCATGGTCGAGCCGGGCGGCGGCGGCGGCGACGGCGGCGGCCTCGCGGGGCAGGCGCGTCAGCAGCCATTCCTGCACGGCGTCCGGCACCCGGAGCTGCCGCTCGGCGAAGTGGCGGGCCAGCAGTGTCGCCAGGAGCGCGTCGGAGGGCTCGGCGATGCCGACAGCGGCGGTGGCGCGCAGCCGGCTGGCGAGATCGGGCAGCGCGACGTTCCAGCGCGCCGGCGGGACGCGGCCGGCCAGCAGCAGCGGCAGGCCCTGCGCCGCGCAGGCATTGATCAGATGGAACAGCGCCGCCTCGTCGGCGATGGCGTCGGCATCGTCCAGCGCGGTGGGTGCCGGCTCCGGCACGCCGCGCAGGGCCGGGCCGGACAGCACGCGCCAGCCCCGCGCCTCCGCCTGGAGCTGGAGCAGATGCGACTTGCCGACGCCCGGCGGGCCGAACAGCGCCAACCGGCCGACCGGCCATGCCTCCACCCGCGCCAGCCAGGCGCGCGCCTCGGCATTGGAGCGGTCGGGCAGCACCGGGCCGCGGAACACCGGCGGCAGGTCCAGCGGCAAGGCGAGCTGGCGGATCGGGGTGGGCTCGGCGGCCATCAGGAACCGGTACGGGGCGGGTCGAGGTAGAGCGGGCTTTCCAGGTAGCGTCGTAGCCAATACCGCGCCAGCACGCCGAGCGCCGCCGCCATGGGCACCGCCAGCAGCACGCCGAGGAAGCCAAAGGCTACGCCACCGGCGAAGAGCGCGAAGATCACCCAGACCGCGTGCAGTTCCACCCGGTCGCCCAGCAGGCGCGGATAGATGATATAGCCTTCGACCACCTGCCCGGTGATGAAGACCGCCGCCACCAGCCCCACCCCGTTCCAGGTGCCGAACTGACCGACGGCCAGCAGCAGCGCCGTGGCGAGCCCGGTCATGGAGCCGACATAGGGGATGAAGGAGAGCACCCCCGCGGTCAGCCCGACGATCAACCCCAGTTCCAGGCCGACGGCGGAGAGCGCGATGGCGTAGTAGACCGCCAGCAGCGCGCAGCAGAGCAACTGCCCGCGCAGCCAGGCGGAGAGCACCCGGTCGGCATCCTTCGCCAGTTGCCGCAGGGTGGCGGCCGAGCGGCGCGGCAGCCAGCTCTCGATCCGCAGCATGATCGCGGGCCAGTCGCGCAGCAGGTAGAAGGCGACCACCGGCGTCACCACGACCAGGGTGAAGACGTTGAGCAGCGCATAGCCGCCGCCAATCAGCCGCGTCGCCGTCGTGCCCAGGAAGGAGAGGATGGCCCCGACCTGACTGACCGCGAGGTCGCGCAGGCGGGTGTTCAGCATCTCCGGCCCGATGCGGTCCTCCAGCGCTGCCAGCGCTTCCTGCACCGCGTTGCCCACGCCGGCGATGTAGCTCGGCAGCCGCGCCAGCAGCGTGCCTACCTGGGAGATGATCAGCGGATAGAGCAGCAGCAGCGCGATCAGCGCCAGCGCCATCAGGGCGGTGATCAGCAGCAGCGAAGCGAAGCCGCGCGGCAGGCCGAGCCGGGTCAGCCGGGTCGCCAGCGGATCGAGGAAATAGGCGATGCAGGCGGCCAGCACGAAGGGCGTCAGGATCGCCGAGAACAGCCAGAGCAGGAACAGCGCCGCCGCCAGCAACCCGAGCACCAGGGCCATGCGCTGCCCGCGCGTGGCGGTGCGCGGCCCGGGACCGGTGGGGGGCGGTGGCGGCAGGCGCGGCTCCCGTGTCCGGGACAGTGGCGGCAGGGCGGGCGGCGGGGCCGGCCTGGTGTTCATGGCGCCGTCCCCCGGCGCAGTAGTTGCGCCATATAGGCCAGGCCGGAAAGCACGGTGGTCGCGGCCACCACCCAGATCATCAGCCCCAGCCAGGGCTGCGCGGGCAGGCCGAAGCCGCTGAGCATCAGGGCCAGCCCGGCCAGGACGATCTGCGCCAGCGTGTTCAGCTTGGAGATGTAGAGCGGCTGCATGCGCGGCGGCAGGCCCAGCAGGTTGAGCAGCATCACGCCCCCCATGATCAGCACGTCCCGGAACACCACCAGCATGGCGAGCCAGTCCGGCAGTACGCTGATCAGCGCGAGAGTCACATAGGTGCAGACCAGCAGCGCCTTGTCCGCCAGCGGGTCGAGCATGGCGCCCAGGGGCGAATGGGCGTTCAGGCGCCGCGCCAGCCAGCCGTCCAGCGCATCCGAGAGGCCGGCGGCCGCGAAGAGATAGAAGGCCTCGTCGAGCCGTTCGTGCAGGATCAGCCAGACGGTCGCCGGTACGGCGCAAAGCCGTGCGAGGGTGATGGCATTGGGCAGGGTGAAGGCCCCGCCCCGCGCCCCGCCCGGCTCCGGCGCGTTAGATCCGGCCGGCAAGGCCGATTTGCCACGGCCCCGCGCCAGGTCCGGCGGCGGCCCCCGAAGCCGGCGCAGCGGTGCTGGCCGCCGCCCCATAGGGCACCGGTGGCGGCAGGCGGCCTGGCGCTGCGGCCGGCACGGGACCAGCGGAAGGCGCCGGGACATAGACGGACAGGCCGCCGGCCGGCAGGGTCTGCGCCGCCATTTCAGGCCCGTGCCGCAGCCCCAGCCGCAGACGCGCGCCGTCCACCGCGATGGCCAGGACGTCCACCGAGGCGATCTCCGGATTGGCGTAGAGCCGCCGGCGCAGCTCCAGCCACTCGCGCAGGCCGGCATAATGTGCGGAGGCCTCGACATAGCCCGCCGGCGCGGCGCTCGGCATCACCGGTGGCGCGACATCGCCGGGCGAGGCCGTCGCCCCGCCGGCTGTCGCCACGGCGCCACGCCCAGTGGCCCTCGCCACCCGGCCGGGATTGAAATTCACCGTCAGGCGGCCGCTGTAAGTGGTGCGGCTGGTGCGCTCCTCCTCGACGATGATGCTGCTCACCATCTGGTCGATCTGCGAATCGCTCAGCCCCTTGGGGAGGTCAAGATCGCCGGCCATGCGCTCATAGGCGAGCCGCTGGGCCGAGGCGATGGCGCGGGTGCGCGCGACGACCGCGTTCTCCGCCGTGGCCTCGGCGGGCACGCCGTGCCGGCTGTACGGATTCGCCGAGATCTCGCCGCCTTCTGCCTGCGCCGCCGGCAGCGCCTGGGCCGCGGCATCGGCCGCGCCGAGTCCGATCAGACCCCCGACGACAATGGTTGCGGCGAGGCGCCGAAAATGTTGCATTCCGCCCCCTTGGATGCCCGGCACAGTGATCTCTCCTTCCGGGCCTTTGCGCATAGCCGATCGGGCCCCCTGATGACCAGTCTCACCTACCGCGACGCCGGCGTTGACATCGAAACCGGTGACGCTCTCGTCGATGCCATCAAGCCGCTGGCGCGCGCCACCGACCGCGCCGGGACCATGGGCTCCCTGGGCGGCTTCGGCGCGCTTTTCGACCTGAAGGCCGCCGGCTACACCGATCCCGTCCTGGTCTCCTCGACCGACGGGGTCGGCACCAAGCTTCGGCTTGCCATCGACACCGACATGCATGACGCCGTGGGCATCGACCTGGTTGCCATGTGCGTGAACGACCTGGTGGTGCAGGGCGCCGAACCGCTGTTCTTCCTGGACTACTTCGCCACCGGCAAGCTGCGGCTGGAGCAGGCGCGCGCCGTCATCGGCGGCATCGCCGAGGGCTGCCGGCAGGCCGGCTGCGCCCTGGTGGGCGGCGAGACGGCCGAGATGCCGGGTATGTATGCCAGGGACGACTACGACCTCGCCGGCTTCTCTGTCGGCGCCGCCGAGCGCGATGGGCTGCTGCCGAAGCCCGGTGTGGCGCCGGGCGACGTGGTGCTGGGCCTCGCCTCCTCCGGCGTGCATTCCAACGGCTTCTCCCTGGTTCGGCGCATCCTGGCCGCCGCCGGCCAGGACGTGAATACCCCTGCTCCCTTCGCGGCGGGCCAGACCCTCGGCCAGGCGCTGCTGGCGCCGACGCGGATCTATGTGAAGTCGGTTCTCGCCCTGCATAAGGCGGGCCTGCTGAAGGCCGCCGCGCACATCACCGGCGGCGGCCTGCCCGGCAACCTGCCGCGCGTGCTGCCGAAGGGCATGGTCGCGGTGCTGGATGCCACCGCCTGGAGCCTGCCGCCGGTCTTCGCCTGGCTGGCGCGCAACGGCAATGTGGCGCCGGAGGAGATGCTGCGCGTCTTCAACTGCGGCATCGGCATGTGCCTGGTGGTGAAGGCCGGGGATGTGGAGGCCACCACCGAACTGCTGCGGCAGCAGGGCGAGACGGTGTTCCGCATCGGTGCCATCGAGGCCGGGGCGGAGGGCGCGGCACCCGAGGTGCGGGTGGAGAAGCTCTCCCCGAACTGGCCCGCCGCATGAGCCAGCGGCGGCGCACCGCCATCCTGATCTCGGGGCGGGGCAGCAACATGGCCGCCCTGCTCGCCGCCGCCGCCGACCCCGCCTATCCGGCGGAGATCGCCCTGATCCTCTCCAACCGTGCCGATGCGGCGGGGCTGGCGCGCGCGGCCGAGGCCGGCCTCTCGACCGCCGTGGTGGAATCCCGCCGCTTCGGCAGGGACCGCGCCGGTTTCGAGGCGGAAATGGAGGCTGTCCTGGCCGCGCACGGGGTCGAGCTGATCGCATTGGCCGGCTTCATGCGGGTGCTGACCGAAGGCTTCACCCAACGCTGGGCGGGCCGGATGCTGAACATCCACCCTTCCCTCCTTCCCGCCTTCCCCGGGCTCGACACCCATGCGCGCGCCCTGGCGGCGGGCGTACGGCTGCATGGCTGCACGGTGCATCTGGTGACGCCGGGCGTGGACGAGGGGCCGATCGTCGCGCAGGCGGCGGTGCCGGTCCTGGCCGACGACACGGAGGAAGCCCTCGCCCGGCGGGTGCTGGCCGAGGAGCACCGCCTCTATCCGGCTGCGCTGGCCTGGCTGGCGGCCGGGCGGCTGCGGCTGGAGAAAGGCCGCGCCGTGCTGGATCCGGCGCCTGGCCCAAGCGGCGAGAGCCTGCGCAACCCCGGCTGACATCACCCCAGGGATTACCATTCTGCATCCCGCGGGGATTGACAGGGCGGCGCCGACAGAGAACGTTCTCTGGGACAAGAACAACAAGGCCACCCAACAGGTCTCCGGAGGAAACGCATGCGCAATCGCAGGGCGGGGCGGAATGCCGCCTAGGTCACCGCCCCACATCACCATCAAGGATCTGGCGCGCGACCTCGGCATGTCGGTCGCCACCGTCGGGCGCGCCTTCCACAGCGGCGGCACCATTGCCGAGGCGACGCGGCAGGCGGTGCTGCGACGCGCCTCGGAACTCGGCTACCAGCCCAACGCGCTGGCGCGCGGCATGATCACCCGGCGCACGCGGATCGTCGGCGTGGTGCTCTCCGATCTGGAGAATCCCTTTTACCCGCAGGCGCTGGCCCGGCTGACTGAGGCGCTGCAGTGCGCCGGCTTCAACGTCATGCTGGTGGTGGCGGAGCCGTCCGGCTCGGTCGATTCGGCGCTGCGGCTGCTGCTCTCCTATCGGCCGGAATGCGCCGTCGTGCTGGCCACCTCCCTTGCCACCGATGCAGTGGAGGCCTGCCGCGCCGCCGGCACGCCGCTGCTCTTCTTCAATCGCGCCCCCGCCGAGGGGGAGGCCAGCGCCGTGGTCTGCGACAATGCCGCCGGGGCCGCGATGGTGGCCGACCATCTGATCGCCGGCGGCGCGCGGCGCCTGGCCTTCCTGGCCGGGCGGCCGGACGCCTCGACCAATGCGGAGCGCCGCGCCGGCTTCCTGGAGCGCTGCGCCGCGCAGGGCCTGCCCACCCCGCGGGAGGAGCCGGCCGGCGCCTTCACCTATGCCGCCGGCTATGCCGCCGCGCAGCGCCTGCTCGCGCGGCCGGAGCGGCCGGAGGCGCTGTTCTGCGCCAACGACATCCTGGCGATCGGTGCCATGGAGGCGGCCCGGCGCGAGTTCGGCCTGCGCATCCCGCAGGACCTCGCCATCGCCGGCTTCGACGACATTGCCATGGCCGCCTGGCCGGCGCATGACCTGACCACGCTGCGCCAGCCCATCCCCGCCATGGTCGAGGCTGCCACGGACTGGGTGTGCCGCGCCGCCATGGGTGGCGGGGTGTCATCCCAGGGCACCCTTCGCCTGGCCGGCACGTTGATGGTGCGCGGCACCACCCGGCCGGCCGCCACCCCCCTTCCCAACCCCGCCCTGGAGGACAAGGCATGACACAGAACCCCCTCAACACGGTCGCCATTGTCGGCGCGGGGCTGGTCGGTTCCGGCTGGGCGCTGGTCTTCGCCCGTGGCGGCGCCACCGTACGCGCCTTCGACGCCGATCCGGCGCTGCGTGCCCGCATGCCGAGCCGCATCCGCACCATGCTGGAGGACATGCGCGGCGCCGGTCTGGTCGAATCGGTGGACGAGACACTGGCCCGCATCACCGTCTGCGAGACACTGGAGGAGGCGGTCGGGCCGGCCGACTACGTGCAGGAATCCGTGCTGGAACGGGTCGATGTGAAGCGGACCGTCTGCGCCGGGATTGACGCGGCGATGCGGCCCGAGGCCATCGTCGGTTCCTCCTCCTCCGGCATCCCCGCCTCGGCCTTCACCGCCGGGCTGAAGAACCGCGCGCGCTTCCTGGTCGCGCATCCGGTGAACCCGCCGCATCTGGTGCCGCTGGTGGAGCTGGTGCCGGCGCCCTGGACTGACCCCGCCATCCTGCCGGTGCTGCGCGCCGCCATGGAGCGCTGGGGCCAGGCGCCGATCGTGGTGAATAGCGAGATCGAGGGCTTCATCCTCAACCGCCTGCAGGGCGCACTGCTGAACGAGGCCTGGGCGCTCTACGAGGCGGGGCTGGCCAGCACCGCCGACATTGACCGCACCGTCTCGCACGGGCTCGGCCTGCGCTGGGCCTTCATGGGGCCCTTCGAGACCATCGACCTGAACGCGCCGGGCGGCATCGCCGACTACTCGGCCCGGCTGGCGCCGCTCTACCACAATATCGCGCTGTCCCGGAAAGATCCGCAGCCCTGGTCGGCCGAGGCCATCGCCCGCGCCGAGAAGGAGCGCCGCGAGGCGCTGCCCGCCGACCGGCTCGAGGCACGGACCGACTGGCGCAACCGGCGGCTGATGGCGCTGGTGAAGCACCTGCGCGACCAGCCGGGCTGACGGCGCACCCGCTCCGGCCATCCTCTGCCCGGAGCGGGCACCCTCCCCCCTCTTCTCCTCTCCTGACAGTCCACCACCCCGACGCGCTGGCCGGGGCGGGGCTGCTTCGGCCTACCCCTTACAACGACAAGGAGCATCCCTTGCTGGGCACCATTGCCATCGTCCTCTCGCTCGCGGGGCTGATGTTCTTCGCCTATCGCGGCTGGAACGTCCTCGTGCTGGCGCCGATCATGGCCGCCTTCGCCGTGCTGCTGGCGCAGGGCGGCCCCCTGCTCGCCACCTATACCCAGGTCTTCATGAGCAGCCTCGGCAAGTATGTCGTGCTGTTCTTCCCGATCTTCATGCTGGGCGCGATCTTCGGGAAGCTGATGGCCGATAGCGGCTCCTCCACCACGATCGCGCATACCATCGTGCAGCGGCTCGGCGCCCGCCACGCCATCGCGGCGGTGACGCTGGCCTGCGGCGTGCTGACCTATGGCGGCGTTTCGCTTTTCGTCGTGGCCTTCGCGATCTACCCGATCGCCGCCGCGCTGTTCCGCGAGGCGGGGGTGCCGAAGCGCCTGATCGCCGGCGCCATCGCATTAGGCAGCTTCACCTTCACCATGACCGCCTTCCCCGGCACGCCGGCGATCCAGAACGCCATCCCGACGCGCTTCTTCGGCACCACCACCTTCGCGGCGCCGGGGCTCGGCCTCATCGCCGGCTGCATCATGCTGTTCGGCGGCCTCGCCTGGCTGCAGGCCCGCGCCCGCCGCGCCAAGGCCGCCGGCGAGGGCTACGGCGCGCATGAGGAGGATCTGCCCGAATTCGAGGACGGTGCGCGCCCCGGCTTCGCCCTGGCGCTGCTGCCGATCATCGTGGTGATCGGCCTGAACGCGCTGTTCTCCCTCCTTGTCTTCCCGCGGATGAACCTCGAGTACCTGTCGCGGCAGGTTTACGGCAATGTCGCCCCCTCCGCGGTGATCGGCACCTGGGCGCTGATCGTGGCACTCGTCGGCGCCATCCTGGTCGTGCTGCTGCTGCAGCGCCGCTATCTGAAGAGCCCGCAGAGGACACTGAACGAAGGCACGATGGGCTCACTGCTGCCGATCTTCAACACGGCGAGCGAAGTGGGATACGGCGCCGTCATCGCCTCGCTGGCCGCCTTCGCGGTGGTGCGCGATGCGGTGGTCTCCATCGCGCCGGGCACGCCCACCATCTCGCTGGCCATCGCCGTCAACGCGCTGGCGGGCATCACCGGCTCGGCCTCGGGCGGGCTTTCCATCGCGCTCGACACGCTGGGCAGCACCTACATGGCGCGCGCGACCGAGCTGGGCATCGACCCGGAACTGCTGCACCGCATCGCCACCATTTCCTCCGGCGGCTTTGACTCGCTGCCGCACAACGGCGCGGTGATCTCGCTGCTGACCATCACCGGCCTGACGCACAAGTCGTCCTATGGCGACATCTTCGTGGTGAACCTGGTGATTCCGGTGCTGGCGCTGATCACGGTGATCGTGCTCGGCAGCACGATCGGCAGCTTCTGAGCCAGGGCGCGGGAGGCGGATCCTCCCGCGCTTCCCGTCTCTTTCCGCCCCTCAGGCCGAGCCACGCTCGACGAGTTCGGCCGGCAGGCGCTCGCTGCGGGGCGCCCCGGCCGCACCGCCCAGGCGCTCCCGCAGCAGTTCTACGGTGCGCGCCACCATGGCGGGCACCGGCTGGCGCAAGGTGGTGAGGCGATAGGCGGGCCAGGCCGCCATCGGGATATCGTCGAAGCCGATCACCGCGACATCCTGCGGCACGCGCAAGCCGGCCTCGTGGCGCAGCGCATCCAGTCCCCCCAGAGCCAGGATGTCATTGGCGAAGAGGATGCCATCCGCCTGCCCGGCAAGGGCCAACGCGGCGCGATGCCCCGCCTCGTAGGAGAAATCCCCGGCCTCGATCTGCAAAGGCGGTGGCAGGCCGCGCTCGGCCAGCACGGCCTGGAAGCCGCGCCCGCGATCCTGGCTGGTGGACGTGTCGGCCCGCCCGGCGACGAAAGCGAGGCGCTTGCAGCCACCCGCCAGCAGCGCCTCGGCCGCCAGCCGGCCGCCCGCCATGTTGTCGCAGGCCACGCTGTCGAGCGGCGTCGGACCGGCGGCGGTGCGGTTGAACAGCACGGCGGCGCGCCCGTCGCCCAGCCATTCCGCCGCACCCGCGGAGGAGAGGCTGGCGGAAGTGATGACCACCGCATCGACATGATACTGCCGCAGCAGTGGCAGGCAGGAATCCGCTGGCTGCCCCGGCGGCACAGTGAAGAGAAGCGACTGAAAGCCCGCCGCCTGTAAGGCTTCGGTGAGTTGTTCCAGTACGGCGGGGTAGAAGGGGTTGGTCAGCTCCGCCATGACGATAGCGACGATGCTGCTGCGCCGGCGCGACAGTGCGGCGGCGATGACATTCGGTCGGTAGCCGAGTTCCTCGGCGGCGCGCAGCACCCGCGCCCGCATCTCCGGCGCGATCGAGGCGCCCGGGCTGAAGGCCCGGGACACCATGGATTGCGAGACGCCAAGATGCCGCGCCAGCTCCCGCGCCGTGATCGCCGTCGGCGATCCAGACGCGGCGGGTGGGCGCGGCGGCGCCTCCGCCTCAGGCGGCGTTCTTGCCGCCATAGCGGCGCACGCGGATATCGGCCTGCTCCTTGTGGCCGGCGAAGTTCTCGATGGCGCAGAGCCGCGAGCAATACTCGCCCACCATGGCCGAGGCCTCGGGCTTCACCTCCTGCCAGGTGCAGGTCTTGATGAACTTGCCGACCCAGAGGCCACCCGTGTAGCGCGCCGCCTTCTTGGTCGGCAGGGTGTGGTTGGTGCCGATCACCTTGTCGCCATAGGCCACATTGGTCTCGGGGCCAAGGAAGAGCGCGCCGTAGTTGCGCATGTTGTCGCGGAACCAGCGCGGGTTCTTCGTCATCACCTGCACATGCTCGGAAGCGATCTCGTCCGCGACCTGCAGCATTTCCTCGTCGGTGTCGCAGAGGATGACCTGCCCGTGGTCGCGCCAGGAAACGCTGGCGATGTCGGCGGTCGGCAGCACCTTGAGCTGGCGCTGGATCTCGGCCTCGATGCCCTCGGCGATCTTCTTCGAGGTCGTCAGCAGCACCGCCGGGGAGGTCGGGCCGTGCTCCGCCTGGCCGAGCAGATCGGTGGCGCAGATCTCGGCATCCACCGTGTCATCGGCGATCACCAGCGTCTCGGTCGGGCCGGCGAAGAGGTCGATGCCGACGCGGCCATAGAGCTGCCGCTTGGCCTCGGCGACGAAGGCATTCCCGGGACCGACCAGCATGTCCACCGGCTTGATCGTCTCGGTGCCGAGCGCCATGGCCGCAACGGCCTGGATGCCGCCGAGCAGGTAGATCTCATCGGCGCCGCCCATGGCCATGGCGGCGACGGTGGCGGCGGGCGCCTGGCCGTTCAGCGGCGGGGTGCAGGCGATGATGCGCGGCACGCCGGCCACCTTGGCGGTCAGCACGCTCATATGCGCCGAGGCCACCATCGGGTAGCGGCCGCCGGGAATGTAGCAGCCGACGCTCTCCACCGGGATGTTCTTGTGGCCAAGCGTGACGCCCGGCAGCGTCTCGATCTCCAGATCCTTCAGGCAGGCCTTCTGCGCCTCGGCGAAGCGACGGATCTGCGCCTGGGCGAATTTGATGTCCTCGATGACCTGCTTCGGCAGGCTGTCGATCAGCGCCTGGATCTGCTCCTGGGAGAGGCGGAAGCTCTCCGGCGTCCATTTGTCGAACTTCGCGGACAGCTCGCGCACGGCCGCGTCCCCGCGCGCCTCGACATCGGCCAGGATGCCCTCGACCGTCTGGCGGACCTTGCGGTCGTACTCGGCGGTCTCGGCGGCCTCGGCGCCCTTCTTGAGATAGCGGATCATACCGTTCCCTTCCCTCGGCTGGCGGTTCGTGGCGCCACTCTGGGGCGGCTTTGCATACGGATGCAAGAGGTGTTTTGCATCCGTATGCAATCACGCTTTCCGTGAGGCGCTACTCGGCCGTCCAGCCGCCGTCCAGCATCATCGCGCTGCCCGTCATCAGGGCTGAGGCATCGGAGGCCAGGAACACCACCGGGCCCATGAGGTCCTCGACCCGGCCGAGGCGGCCAAGCTTGATCTTCGAGAGAACCCATTCGCGGAAGGCTGGTTCCTCGAAGAACGGCCGCGTGAGCGGCGTCTCGATGAAGGTGGGGCAGATGGTGTTCACGCGGATGCCGAGCGGGCCGAGCTCGACGGCCATGGCCTTGGTGAGGCCCTCCAGAGCATGCTTGGTCGCGCAATAGACGCTACGGCGCGGGCCGCCGACATGCCCCATCTGCGACGACATCTGGATGATGGAGCCGGGCCTGCCCGCCGCCGCGAGGCGCCGGGCCACCGCCTGCGCCACGAAGAAGGCCGCGCGCAGGTTCAGCGCCACCACGGCGTCGAAATCCTCCGGTGTCACCTCCAGGAAGTGGGCAGGCCGGTTGGTGCCCGCATTGTTCACGAGAATGTCAAAGGGCTCGCGCGCCGCCAACGCGGCTTCCACCGCGGTGATATCGGCCACATCGAGCGGCAGCGCCTCGGCCGAGCCGCCGGCGGAGCGAAGAGCCGCCGCCGCCGCCTCCACCTCGGCGCCGCTGCGCGCCGCGAGCGCCACATGGGCGCCTGCCTGGGCCAGCGCCGCGGCGGCGGCGAGGCCGATGCCGCGCCCGGCGCCGGTGACCAGGGCGCGCCGCCCATCCAGCCGCAGCGAGGGCGTTTGGGGCAGGGTCATGGCATCCGACATGGCATCCTCCGGTGCGGCGCCCGTCAGGCAGGCGCGGATTGTGATCGTGGCTTTCCTAGCCGCCTGCCCTCTCGGCGGGCAAATTTCGTCTCGAATGCCATGCGGCGCCCTGGCTGCAGCCCAGTGGCCCCGCCCCACGCGTCGCCCTTCTGAAGGAGTGTAGTGATGGGCTGGGATTTTCTGCCGAGCGCGCTGGATCTGGCGCGATTTCAGTTCGCCTTCACCATCTCCTTCCACTTCCTGTTTCCGGCCTTCACCATCGGGCTGGCGAGCTACCTGATGGTGCTGGAAGCGCTGTGGCTGGCCACCGGCCGCAACGTCTATCTCGACGTGTTCCGCTACTGGCTGAAGGCCTTCGCCATCGCCTTCGCAATGGGCGTCGTCTCCGGCGTGGTCATGTCCTATCAGTTCGGCACCAATTGGTCGGTCTTCTCCGACCGCGCCGGCAATGTGGTCGGGCCGCTGATGGGATACGAAGTGCTGACCGCCTTCTTCCTGGAGGCCGGCTTCCTCGGCATCATGCTGTTCGGCCTGGAGCGCGTCGGCAAGACGCTGCACTTCACAGCCACCTGCCTCGTCGCGCTCGGCACGCTGCTCTCGGCCTTCTGGATCCTCTCCGCCAATTCCTGGATGCAGACGCCGCAGGGCCACAGCATCGCCCCCGACGGCCGTTTCATGCCGGAGGACTGGTGGGCGATCATCTTCAATCCCTCCTTCCCCTTTCGCTTCGCGCATACCGTCACCGCCGCCTACCTGACCACCGCCTTCATCGTCGGCGGCGTTGGCGCCTTTCACCTGCTGCGTGACCGCCGCAATGCCGGCGCGCGCATCATGTTCTCGATGGCGATGTGGATGGCGACAGTCGTGGCGCCGATCCAGATCTTCATCGGCGACATGCACGGGCTGAACACGCTGGAGCACCAGCCGCAGAAGGTGGCGGCCATGGAAGGGCATTGGGAGCGGCAGTACGGCGCGCCGCTGATCCTTCTCGGCCAGCCCGACATGGCGGCGGAGGAAACCCATGTGCTGCTGGAGGTGCCGAAACTCTCCGCGCTGATCCTGACGCATGAGCTGAATGGCGAGACGCCCGGCCTGAAGGACTTCCCGCCCGATGCGCGCCCCACCAATGTGCCGCTGGTCTTCTGGGCCTTCCGGGTGATGGTCGGGCTGGGCACGGCGATGGCGGCGCTGGGGCTGGTTTCGCTCTATCTCCGCTGGCGCGGGCGGCTCTACGACACCCGCCCCTTCCTGCGCGCGGCGGTGGTGATGGGGCCGGCCGGGCTGATCGCCGTCACGGCCGGGTGGATCACCACCGAGGCCGGCCGCCAACCCTTCACCGTCTATGGCCTGCTGCGCACCGCCGAGAGCGTCTCGCCGCTCGACGCGCCGGCGGTCGCCGCCTCGCTGCTCGCCTTCATCCTGGTCTATTTCGTCGTCTTCGGCGCCGGCATCTGGTTCCTGTTCCGGCTGTTCAGCCAGGCACCGCATGAAGCGGAGCACGGGCCGGAGGAGAACGAGCCGATCCGCACCAGCGGCATCACCCCCGCGCCGGCGATGCGCCACGCCACCGGCGGACCTGACCCGCAGCCCTGAGGAGACGCGCCATGGAAGAGTCCCTTCCCCTGATCTGGGCCATCCTGATCGCCACCGCCGTCTTCCTCTATGTCTGCATGGACGGGTTCGATCTCGGCCTCGGCATCCTGTTCCCCTGGTTCACCCACAAGGACGAGCGCGACGTCATGGTGAACTCGGTGGCGCCGGTCTGGGACGGCAACGAGACCTGGCTGGTGCTCGGCGGCGCCGGGCTCCTGGCGGTGTTCCCGCTGGCCTATGCCACCATTTTCCCTGCCCTTTACATGCCTCTGATCCTGATGCTGCTGGCGCTGATCTTCCGGGGCGTGTCCTTCGAGATGCGCTTCAAGGCGCATACCCCATGGGCGCGGACTTGGTGGGACCGTGCCTTCTCCTGGGGCAGCTATGTGGCCGCCTTCTGCCAGGGCATCGCCCTGGGCGCGCTGGTGCAGGGTATCCGGGTGGAGAACCGTGCCTATGCGGGCGGCTGGTGGGACTGGCTCACGCCCTTCTCGATCCTGACCGGCCTCGCCCTGCTGGTCGGCTATGGCCTGCTCGGTGCCTGCTGGCTGATCTGGAAGACCGAGGGCCCGTTGGCGGCCAAGGCGCGCCGCGCGGCGCGCGTGCTGGGAGTGGCGACACTCGGCTTCATCGGCCTGGTCAGCCTGATCATGCCCTTCCTGCAACCCACCTTCTTCGAGCGCTGGTTCACCCTGCCCTGGATGCTGCTGGCCTCGCCGGTGCCCATCCTCGTGCTGGTCCTGGCCTGGCGCTTCTTCCGCGCCATTCCCGCCACCGAGGCGCGCGAGGCGGCAGCCCCGCAGGACCCGACCGGCCGCACCTTCCGCTGGCGGGATGGCGCACCATTCCTCTACGCGCTGGGCTGGTTCTTTCTATCCTATACCGGACTTGGCATCAGCCTCTGGCCGCACATCGTGCCGCCTTCCATCACCATCTGGGAGGCTTCAGCCTCGCCCTCCTCGCAAGGCTTCCTGCTGGTGGGGGCCGCGGTGCTGATCCCGATCATCCTGGCCTATACCAGCTACACCTACTGGCTTTTCCGCGGGAAGGTCCGCATCGGCCAGGGCTATCACTGATGCGGCCAGGCCTGCGGCGCCTGGGATGGTTCCTGCTGCTGTGGCTGGCTGGCGTGGCCACACTCGGGGTGGTGGCGCTGGCCATCCGCTGGGTTCTGCACCCCGCCTGAGGCGCGGCAACAGCGCCGCCCCACAACTTCCAGTTGTATGCCTGCATCCTTTGCGCGTTCGAGCCAATTTTCGCCAGTTTCTCTTTTTTAGGAAGAACTTTCCCGGTTTGGTGCTCCCTGCTCTCCGTGGAACCGTTCAATTTCATCCCCTCACCTGACCATCATAGGTTTTTTGAACGATGTCTCTCTTATTGATACATCCAAAAGGTGAAAAACCTCTTCCTGACTCTCGCAAAAGTGGTAAATATGCACGCATAGATTGTGGGGATGCGAAGGATGCGTGTTCTTCTGGTTGAAGATGATCTCACCACCGCCCGTGGGATCGCGATGATGCTGCGAGCCGCGTCCATGATCACGGACACGGCCAGCACCGGCGAGGAGGCGCTCGAACTCGCCGCCCTCTACGACTACGACATCGTCGTTCTCGACATCATGCTGCCGGACATGGAGGGCTACGAGGTGGTCCGCCGCCTGCGCGGCAACCGCATCGAGACGCCGGTGCTGATCCTCTCGGGCCTCTCCCGCCCACAGGCCAAGGTGAAGGCCTTCGGCATGGGCGCCGACGACTTCATCACCAAGCCCTTCGACCAGCAGGAGCTGATGGCGCGCGTCCAGGCCATCATCCGCCGCGCCAAGGGCTTCAGCCAGCCGACTCTGGCGATCGGGCCTCTGGTGCTCAACCTCGGCTCGCGCGAGGTGCGGGTGAACGAGAGCCCCGTCCACCTGACCGGCAAGGAATACGCCATCCTGGAGCTGCTCGTCCTGCGCAAGGGCCTGGTGCTCACCAAGGAGGTGTTCCTGAACCACCTCTATGGTGGCATCGACGAGCCCGAGGCGAAGATCATCGACGTCTTCATCTGCAAGCTGCGCAAGAAGCTGGCGCAGGCTGGGGCCGGCGAGCTGATCGGCACGGTCTGGGGCCGCGGCTATGTGCTGCGCGACCCAGCCGGTCTTGGCAGCCGCTTCCCCATCCCCGAGGCGCCGATCGCCGCGCCGCAGGGCCGGTCCCACGTGGCCGCCTGAACGGAAGGGCGGGGTGGCGGCCATCATCAGCGCCACCCCGCTCCTGCTCAGCCCGCCATGGCGCGCTGTGGGGCCGGCGCATAGACCCCGCGCTCACCCGGCACCGCCACCAGCCGCTCCGTCAGCCCGAGCACCGTCTCGGCCCCGCCGAGATAGAGCGCCCCATCAGGCACGAGCTGCGCGGCCAGTGCGTTGAGCACCTTCCCCTTGGTCGGTGGATCGAAATAGATCAGCACGTTGCGGCAGAAGATGACGTCGAAGCGGCCCAGCGCGCGGTGATCGTCGAGCAGATTCCGCTCCTCGAACCGAACCATGGCGCGCAGCTCGGGCGCGAGGCGCCACTTGCCGCTCTCCTGCCGGAAGTGCTTCACCAGCAACTGCACGGGCAGGCCGCGCTGGACTTCGAACTGGGTGAAGAGCCCCTCCCGCGCCCGCGCCACCACCTCGCGCGACAGGTCGGTGCCGATGATCTCGGCATGGCGGATGCCGAGCTCGTTCAGGATCATCGCGACCGAATAGGCCTCCTGCCCGGTCGAGCAGGCCGCCGACCAGATGCGGATGCGTTGGCCCGCCGGCCGCGCCGCCATCAGCTTCGGCAACAGGCGCCTGAGGTGCTCGAAGGGCTTGCCATCGCGGAAGAAGCTGCTCTCGTTCGTGGTGAGCGCTTCCGTGACCATGCGGGCCAGGGCCTCGGCGCGCACGTCCCGCAGCCGCAGCGCCAGCGCGTCCAAGCTGGGGATACCCTCCTGCTTCAGGATCGGCGCCAGGCGCGTGTCCAGCATGTACTCCTTGTCCGGCGTCAGCACGATGCCGGAGCGCGCCTTCACCAAGGCCGCAATCGAGGCAAAACCATCCGCGTTCATGCCAAACCTCCGGCAGCGCTCAGCCCCACCGTTCCCAATTGCGCCAATACCCGGTCCGCCAGTTGCTCCGGCGGCAGCAGTGCCTCCGCCAATCCGGCCCTCGCCACGGCGCCGGGCATGCCCCAGACGACGCTCGATGCCTCGTCCTGCGCCAGCACGGTGCCGCCGGCAGCGGCGACCGCCTTGCAGCCCAGCATTCCGTCCTGCCCCATGCCGGTGAGGATCACCGCGAGCACCCGCCCTTCGCAGGCGGCAGTCGCGCTCCGCAGCATCGGGTCCACGGCCGGGCGGCAGAAATTCTCCGGCGGGCCGGCGTTCAGCCGCGCGGTGAGCCCGACCGGGCTGCTCTCCACCAGCAGGTGGCGGTCACCCGGGGCGACATAGATGCGGCCGGCCCGCAGCGCCTCGCCATCCCGCGCTTCGGCGGCGGCCGGGCCGCCCAGCCGCCCCAGGTGGTCGGCCAGCATGGCGGTGAAGCCCGCCGGCATGTGCTGCACCACGACGACCGGCACAGGCACCGGCACCGTCAGCCGTTGCACGAAGGCCGCCAGCGCCTGCGGGCCGCCTGTCGAAGAGCCGATCGCCAGCAGCCGCGGTCGGCCGCGCAGGCCGGAGGCGAGTCGCACCGCGCCGGCGGGCACCGCAGCGGGCCTCGCCACCGGAAGCGGGAGCGGCCGCGCCACTGCTGGCCACGCCAAAGAAGGCCCGCGCATGCGCGCCCACCCCTTCACCTTCGCCAGCAGGTCCGCGCGGAAGGCGGGGTCATTCATGCCGCCCGCTGCGGCGGTGGGCTTCGGCACGTAGTCGGCCGCGCCGCCGCGCATGGCGGCCATGGTCGCCTCGGCCCCGCGCTGCGTCAGCGCGCTGGCCACGATGACGGCAAGGCCCGGCTGCGCCCTCAGCAGCAGCGGCAGGGCCGTCATGCCGTCCATCACCGGCATCTCCAGATCGAGCAACACGACATGCGGCCGGGATTCGGCCGCCATTCCGCGCAAGGCATCCAGCGCCTGCTGACCATCGGCGACGCGGGCCACGACCTGGATCGCCGGATCCGATTCCAGGATGCGCGCGAAGGCCGCACGAACGGTGCCGCTGTCGTCGCAGAGCATCACTCGCACCTTCGGCGCCACGGCCGAGGCCGGAAGGGAGGCCATCACGGTCCGGCTTCTTCAGCGAGAAGACCGAGCTGCACCAGCTTGCCGGTCACGATCTCGTCGTCGAAGGGCTTCATGATGTATTCCTGCGCCCCGGCACTGAGCGCGGTGATGATGCGGTCGAGTTCGCTCTCGGTGGTGCAGAGCATGATCAGCGGCCTGTCCGGCCCGAACTCGGCGCGCGCCGCCTTGAGGAAGGTCAGCCCGTCCATCACCGGCATGTTCCAGTCCAGCAGCACCAGCCTGGGCAGGGCCTCGCGGCAGGCCAGCAGCGCCTGTTGCCCATCCTCGGCCTCGCGCACCGCGAAGCCGTGCCGCTCCAGGATGCGCCGCGCCGCCTTCCGGACGACGCGACTGTCATCCACCACCAGGCAGCTCATCTCATCGTCCATCACAGCCTCTCCCGTTCAGCCGATCGCCAGGATGCGGTCGACGTCGAGCACGATCAGCAGCCGGTCGTCCTGCCGGTGCACGGCGCGCGAGACGTCGCGCCACACGGCGTCGAGGGTCGGCGGGTTACCGGCGAAGCCGTCCGCGCGCAGCGGCAGCACCTCGCCCACCGAATCGGAGAGCAGGCTGTAAAGCTCACCGCCCTGCTCCACCACGACGCTCATCGCCGCCGGCGCATTGGCCGCGCGGGGCGGCAGGCCGAGGCGGCGGCGCAGATCGATCGCGGTCACGATCCGGCCGCGCAGGTTGAGGCTGCCCGCCACCTCGCGCGGCGCCAGCGGCACCCGCGTGATGGCCTGGGCGGCCAGGATATCCCGCACCGCCAGGACGGGGACGCCGCAGAGCTGGCCCGCGACGGTCAGCGTCAGGAACATCTCCGCCGCGCTGTCGGGCATGATGGGCGCCCCGCCACGCGCCTTGGGGGTGGGCCGCATCTCGGTTTGCATCGGTCAGGCTCCTCAGGCGATGGTCGTGGCGGCGAGGCATTCGCGCAGCGTGACCAGCAGCGCCTCGCGGTCCGACTTTCCCACGTAACTGGTGAATCCGGCGTCTCTGGCGAGCCGCATCCGTTCGTTGTCCACGCGCCCGCTCAGCGCCACCATCGGCAGCGCCTGCCACGCGCCGCCCTCGCGCACGGCGCGCGCCAGTCCGAGGCCGTCCAGGTCCGGCATCTCGATGTCGGAGATGATGAGGTCGAAACTCGCGCCCTGTTCGCGCATCTGCAGGGCCTGCGTGGCGCTATCCACCGCCGTCACCTCGTAACCCGCCGCCGTCAAGCCGGGCACGAGCAGGTGGCGGAAGAAGGCGCTGTCCTCGACCAGCAGGACACGATACGGCGTGTGCGCCGCCGCGGATTGGCGGAACCAGTCGTCCCCCGCCTGGCGCAGCCACCAGGCGCAGTCGATGATGTCCGTCACCTTGCCGCAGATCACGGCGCTGCCGAGAAAGCCAGGCTGCTCGGCGGCACCCTCGATGTTCAGGTGCTCCTCGACCACATCGAGGATGGCATCGACCATCAAGCCCATGGCGCGGTCACGATCGTTGAACACCAACACCGCCTGGCGACGACCCGGCTCGGGCGGCACCCAGCCGCCGGACATCGAGACCAGCGGCATCAGCTTGCCGCGATACTGCACCAGCGTCTTGCCGCCGGAATGCTCGATGCTCTCCACCGGCAGATCCTCAAGCCGCGCGACGAGGCCGAGCGGCACCGCCTTTGGCGTGTCGTCGCCGGCGCGGAACAGCAGCAGCGCCGTGCGCTCCGTCGAGCGCGCGCCGCGCGGCCCTTCCGCCGCCTGCGCGATCTCCTCGGTCGGCCCGTCGGCACCGACGCCCGTGGCGCGGGCGATGCCGTTGGGGTCGAGGATCATGATGACGCTGCCATCGCCGAGGATGGTGTTGCCGCTGAACATCGTCACATGCCGCAGGATCGGCGCCACCGGCTTGACCACGATCTCCTCGGTGTCGAAGACCTTGTCCACGATGATGCCGAAAACGTTGGCGCCCACTTGGGTGACGACGACGAAACCCTCGTCCTTCCCCGGCTCCGCCGCCTCCTGCTCCAGCTGCAGCAGCCGCGAGAGCGAGACCAGCGGCAGCAGGCGCTCGCGCAGGCGCATCACCGGCGTGTCGTGGATGCGCTCGATCTGCGCGCCCTCGGCATTGCCGCTCGCCCGCACCAGCTCCACCACGCCGATCTGCGGGATGGCGAAACGCTCGCCGCCCGCCTCGACGATCAGCGCCGAGACGATGGCGAGCGTCAGCGGGATCTTGATGAAGAAGGTCGTGCCCTTGCCTTCCACCGAGCGCAGCTCGATGGTACCGCCGATCTTCTCCACATTCGTCTTCACCACGTCCATGCCGACGCCACGGCCGGAGACGGAGGTGATGGCGGCCGCCGTCGAGAAGCCGGCGCGGAAGATGAAGTGCTGAATCTCCCGCTCGCTCATCCCGGCCAGCTCGGCCTCGGTGGTGAGCCCCTGCGCGAGCACCTTCGCCTTGATCTTCTCGACCGAGAGGCCGCGCCCGTCATCGCCGATCTCGATGATGATGTGGCCGCCCTCGTGATAGGCGTTCAGCGTGATGCGCCCCACCTCAGGCTTGCCCACGGCGCGGCGCTGTTCCGGCGTCTCCAGGCCATGGTCGCCGCTGTTGCGCACCATATGCGTCAGCGGGTCCTTGATGAGTTCGAGCACCTGCCGGTCCAGCTCGGTCTCGGCGCCCTTCATCACCAGCTCAATCTTCTTGCCGAGTTCATTGGCAAGGTCACGGACGATGCGCGGCAGCTTCTGCCAGGCATTGCCGATCGGCTGCATGCGCGTCTTCATGACGCCTTCCTGCAGCTCCGAGGTGATGTGCGAAAGGCGCTGCAGCGGCACCGTCAGCGCCGAGTCGTTGCGGGCCCGCACGAGCTGCAGCAGCTGATTGCGCGTCAGCACCAACTCGCTGACCAGCGTCATCAGGTCCTCCAGCACATCCACGGAGACGCGGATGGTCTGCGGCGCCGCCGCGGGGGCACCCTGCGCTTGGGTGCCCTGTCCTTGGGCGGCAGCCGGCGTGGCGGCGGCAGGCTCCGCATCGCTCTCCGCGCGCGTGGGCGCGGCGGGCGCCGGGGGCGGCACGGCTGCGGCCGGAGTGGGCTCGGGCGCGACCTCCGCTTCCGGGGCGACTGCCGTCTCGACGACAGGCTCCTCCAGGGCCGCGACTTCCGCGACCACGGCCGCTGGCGCAGTGACCGGCGTGGCCGGCAACTCGCCGCGCCAGGCGGCATCCAGCGCCGCGATGAGCGCACCGTCGTCGCCCGCCGGCTCGTTGCCGGCGGCCTCGATGCCCGAGACGATGCTCTTGAGGCAATCCAGCGCCGAGAGGATCAGGGTGATGCCCTCGGGCGTCACCTTCAGCGATCCGTCGCGATACTTGCCAAGCACGTTCTCGGCGGCATGCGCGACCTTCTCCAGCCGTGACAGGCCGAGAAAGCCGCAGGTGCCCTTGATCGTGTGGACGTTCCGGAAGATTTCCGAAAGCGTCTGTCGGTCGTCCGGCGCCTTCTCGAGCTTCAGCAGCGCGCCATCCAGCGCTGCCAGCCCTTCGTTGGTTTCGGTCAGAAAGTCGGCGAGAAGATCGTCCATCGCGGTCCCCGGCAGGCTGGGTTTGCGCCAACCTGTGCGTTGACCCGCGAACAATCGGTAAAGGGCGGTGCCGGATTCGGCCCGCCGCCCAACTCAGCCCTGCTGCGGCGGGAGCAGGCGAAAGCCCGCCGGCTGCCCCTCCCCGTTCATCCGCACCGCCCAGCCGGCGGCATGCGCCAGCTGAAGCAGAAGGGCGGCCATGGCCTCGCGGGGTCCACCCTCGGCCTCCGCGGACAGCGCGGCCGCCAAAGCGGGGGGCCAAGCCACCACGCGCCCCTCCACGGTGAGCGCCAGCCCCTCACCGTCGCGCGCCAGCCGCACCACGCCGCCGCGCGGCAGCGCCTCGCCGGCGAGCAGCGCGGCGAGCAGCGCCAGTTGCCCGACCAGCGGAGGCAGCACCTCCTCCGGCATGAGCGCAGCGAGTTCCAGCCGGGCGCGACCGCCCGCGACCATGCCCTCCGTCAGCGCCAGGATCTCGGAACAGGCGAGCGGCCCACCCCCGCCTCCGCAGGCAATGCGCCAGAACTTCAGGCGCCGCCGGATCTCGGCCGCCGCGTCGCGGGCCAGCTCGGCCGCTTCCGGGTCATCCCCCAGCATGTCCAGCGCCCCCGCGACGGTGCCGAGCGGCCCGACCAGGTCGTGACACAGCCGGGCGCAAAGGTCCTGCGCCAGCTTCGCTTCGGGTTCCATGCGGGCCTCCAGGTGGTTCGCCTGCGTCATAGCGGCGCAGCGCTTGCGGGCAGCTTAATATTCACGTTTCCGTGATTCCAGAAGCCTCTGGCGCGGCCGCTCGCCCGGGGTCAGTTTGCGGCATGCTCACACCGCTCGAACCCGGCATGCATGTCCGACACCCCGATCGCCCGGACTGGGGCATCGGGCAGGTCCAGTCCGTGGTCGGCGACCGCGTCACCGTCAATTTCGAGCATGCCGGCAAGCTGCTGATCAACGCGGCCCAGGTCGCGCTCGAGATCGTGGACGGGTTCCGGTGAGCTCAAGCCTGGCCGAGGCCTGGCAAGGCAGCATGGCCCTGCTCGCCGGGTGGGAACTGCCCATCGCTGTCTTCGCCACCATGTTCGCCGGGCTGTTGCGCGGCTACGCGGGCTTTGGCACCGCCATTCTGCTGGCGCCGGTCTATTCGACCCTCTGGGGGCCCCGCACGGGTGTCCCGGTGATCCTGCTGATGGAGTTGTTCGTCTCCGCCTATCTCATCCCGAAGGCGCTCGGGCAGGCGAATCGCCGCGTCATCCTCTCGATCGGCGCCACCGCCGCGCTCGCCACCCCGATCGGTGCCTATGTGCTGCTGGCGGCGGATGGCCCGACGCTCCGGCGCGCCATCGGCCTCTGCGTGCTGGTGATGGGCGCGCTGATGATGTCCGGCTGGCGCTATCACGGCAGCCGGCCGCTCGGGCTGAACCTGCTTGTCGGCCTGCTCTCCGGCCTGCTCAAGGGCGCCACCGGCATGTCCGGGCCGCCGGTCATCCTCTACCTGCTCTCCGGCCCCGAGGCGGCGGCGCAGCACCGCGCCAACCTGATCCTCTATTTCGGGTTGATCGGCATCGTGGCGGTGGTGCCGCCGATCTGGGGCGGGCTGGTCGGGCTGCCGGTGCTGGTCATGACGGGGCTGATGCTGCCGCTGCTCCTGCTCAGCGTTCCGGTGGGCGCGCGGATGTTCCATGTCGTGCCGGTGCGCTGGTACAAGCGGCTGGCTCTGCTGGCTCTGCTGGCCGCCGGCGGATTTGCGCTGCTCGGCTGAGGCAAGGGCTTGCGCCCGCGGGGTGGGGCGGCCCAAATGTTGCTCCGACCCTTTTCACCTCCTGCCGCAGGAGTTGGCCGCATGATCGATCCGTTCGGCCGGCGGATCAGCTATCTTCGCGTCTCCGTCACCGACCGGTGCGACCTCCGCTGCGTCTATTGCATGGCGGAGGACATGACCTTCCTGCCCAAGGCGCAGATCCTGACACTGGAGGAGCTGGACCGGCTCTGCGGTGCCTTCATCGGCCTGGGCGTGGAGCGCATCCGCCTCACCGGCGGCGAGCCGCTGGTGCGCAAGGACGTCATGCGCCTGGTGCGCAGCCTGGGCGAGCGCATCGGCCCCAATGGCCTCAGGGAGCTGACCCTCACCACCAATGGCACCCAGCTCACCAAGCACGCCGAGGGGCTCTATGCCGCCGGCGTGCGGCGCATCAACGTCTCGCTCGACTCGCTCGACCCCGCCCGCTTCAAGGCGCTGACCCGCTGGGGCGAGATCGAGAAGACGCTGGACGGCATCTTCGCCGCCAAGGCCGCCGGGCTGGCCGTCAAGATCAACGCCGTGGCAATGAAGGGCGTCAACGAGGATGAGTTCGATCGCCTCATCGCCTGGTGCGGCGAGCACGGCTTCGACCTGACGCTGATCGAGACCATGCCGCTCGGCGAGATCAGCGAAGACCGCACCGACCAGTATCTTCCCCTCTCCCTGGTCCGCCGTCGCCTGCGCGAGAGCTGGACGCTGGAGGAGACGGACTACGCCACCGGCGGCCCGGCACGCTACATGGTGGTGAAGGAGACCGGCCGCCGCCTCGGTTTCATCACGCCGATGACGCACAATTTCTGCGAGAGCTGCAACCGCGTGCGCCTGACCTGCACCGGCACCCTCTACATGTGCCTGGGCCAGGAGGACGCGGCCGACCTTCGCGCCGTGCTGCGCGACCCCTCCGTTGACGAGGAAGGATTGCAGGCGGCCATCGAGGCCGCCATCGCCCGCAAACCGAAGGGGCATGATTTCGTCATCGACCGGCGCCACAACCGACCGGCGGTCGGGCGCCACATGAGCGTGACGGGCGGCTGAGCGGATGGAAGGGTTGCGCGGCCTCGTCACTTCGCTCGCCATCCCGGGCATGCCGGAATGGACCGGGCTGCTGCTCCTGTTGCTGGGCCTGCTCTGCGCCGCCGCCTTCCTGTTGATGCCCTTCAGCGTCTTCGGCGTGAAGGCGCGGCTGGAGGCGCTGGAGGTGCAGCTCGACGAGATCCAGGGCGAGTTGCGGGAACTCGCCATGCGGCTGGAGGATCCGGCCCTCGCCCGCCGGCCGGTGGTGACGAACGATTCCTGGGCCGAGCCGCCGGCGCTCGCCCAGAAGGCTGGGCCCCAGCGGGAGCCGCCGCGCGTCACTCCGCCGGTTCCGCCGCCGCCCACCTGGCCGGGCGGCACCAACCGCAGCCCGCGGGCTGAGCCCAGGCTCGACTGGCCGCGGCAGCGCTAGAGCAGATCCCGATCAGGTGGAATCACCTGATCGGGTGAAGATGCTCGTCAAAACAAAAGGCGAGAGCGGTTGAAGTGAGCCAAGGCTGAACGGAAACCGCTCTAAGCCTTCGGTTCCTTCAGGAGCCCGACGCCGGCTGTGACGTCAGCGTCACCCCACGAGCGGCCTGGGCGATCTCGCGCGTGAAGCCGTCGGCATCCAGCCCCAGCAGATCCCTCTGCCGTGTCGGCACGGCCAGGAAAACCTTGAGGAAGCGCCCGGCGGCCACGCCGACGCAGACCTGCTGCCACATGGCCGTGCGGCCATAGGTGCCCTGCAGCTCGGCGCATTGCAGCGGCCCGCCGCCGGCGGCCGGCAGGATATGGCGCCCGCTTTCGGCCATGAAGCGGCCCGGCGCCGGAGCCAAAGCCTCCTGCACGCCCTCATCGAGCTTGGCGGAGATCACTCCTTCCGGGGTGTCGGGTGGCAGGGGCGGCAGGCCCTGGTCATAGACCATCACGGAGGCGATCGCGGCCCGCGCGGCCACGCCGGGATGCGCCAGAGTGGCGTAGTCCACGGCACGGCCCTGCCCGGGCTGGTTCGCCTCCATGTCGGTGGTCATGCCGCGGCCGAAGCCTTCGACATAGTCCGGCAGCCGCGCCAGCGTCGCATCCAGGCTGGGCCGGGCGTTTATGGCGGCCCGGTCCGGCTGCGTGGCGCAGGCGGCCAGCAGGCCGCCGAGCGCCAGCATCGCCGGCCAGCAGCCGGCAGGCTTCAATGCGTCGCCCCCGGCAGGGCAAGACCCAGATTGAGTGTCGCATTCGCCATGATAACGCCCTCCCACAGCAGCTCCAGGCCGATATAGACAATCAACGCAACGCCGACATAGGCGATAATCTTGAACCGATCCAGGAGCTTAGCAAGCAGGCCGCCCAGCAGGCCCATCATCACGATGGAGATGGTGAGGCCGATGATCAGCAGCGTCAGGTTGGCGCGCGCCACGGCGGCCACGGCCAGCACATTGTCCAGGCTCATGGAGACGTCGGCCAGGATGATCTGCCAGAGCGCCTGGGCCAGCGTCTTCTCGGCGGCCGGCGTGTGATCCGTTGCCGCCTCGTCCCCGCCATGCCGCAACTCGCGGTAGAAGCTCCAGGCGATGTAGAGCAACGCCAGGCCACCGACGAGATCGATCCACCAGAGCGCCAGCAGGTAGGTGGCGAAGATCGAGAAGACGATGCGCAGCACCGCGGCGGCCAGTACGCCGAACAGCACCGCCCGGCCGCGCTGATGCGGCGGCAATCCGGCAGCTGCCAGGCCGATGACCACTGCATTGTCGCCCGAGAGGATGATGTTCAGCCACATGATCTCGGCCAGGGCCGGCAGCATGCTGGTCAAGCTTTCCATGAACCGTATTTTCTCCAGAGAGGCGGAACCGCGAGGCCGGCCCCGAAATCCGGCGGCACGCTAGTGGAGGGGACAGGCGGGGTGAAGCGGCGGTCCGCTGCGCCCTTCGGCGCTCCGGCGGCATGGATGACAAAGCCTTCACAAGAATCGGGCCGCCCCTCAGAGAAGGGCGGCCCCTACGTGACAGCGGCGCAAGGTTCCGCGCCGCTGTCCTCTTTCGGTGTCGGTGGTCAGCCGCCGGCGGGCGCCGTCGCGGCACCGCCGGTGAAGTAGGGCAGCACCTCGCCGCCGCCGGTCCAGATCATGTCCACCGCGACATAGAGGATGACCAGCAGGCCGACCCAGGCGATCCAGCGGAACCGCTCCAGCAGCCGGGCAATGAAGGAGGCGGCGACACCCATCAGCACCACCGAGATGCCGAGGCCGACCACCAGCACCCAGAGGTGCTCCTTGGCCGCGCCGGCCACCGCTAGCACGTTGTCGAGGCTCATCGAGACGTCGGCCACCAGGATCTGGGTGATCGCGCCGCGCAGCGTCTTGCGCTCACCTGTGGCCTGCGCGTCTGCCTCGGCCTCCTGCACCTCCGGCGCATCGCCGTGCTGCAGTTCGCGGAACATCTTGTAGCAAACCCAAAGCAGCAGGATGCCGCCCGCCAGCGTCAGGCCGACGATGGCCAGCAGCTGAGTGGTGATGGCCGCGAAGCCGATGCGCATGATCGTCGCAGCGGCGATGCCCCAGAAGATCGCCTTGCGTCGCTGATCGGCAGGCAGTCCCGCTGCGGCCATGCCGACGACGATGGCGTTATCGCCCGCCAGCACTAGGTCGATCAGCAGGACCTGACCGAGGGCGATCAGCTCCGGCATGAGGGCAGCCAAATCCATGAACCTGTTTCCCGTTCCCGTTCGGTAGAGGGGCGCTTAAGGCCAGCGCCAACATTGCACAACAGTCATGTCGGATAGCTGACGGGTTTGACATGTCCCGGAGGTTGACGTGGCCGGGGAAGATGGCCATTCCCCGCCTTTTCCGGGCCGTCCGCGCGCCGGCCTCCAGCCCCCACGCAGGACGTCAATCATGGTTCCGCGCTATACCCGCCCCGAGATGGCCGCCATCTGGTCGCCCGAGTCCCGCTATCGCATCTGGTTCGAGATCGAGGCGCTGGCCGCCGAGGCGATGGGCCAGCTCGGCACCATCCCCGCCGAGGCCGCCACGGCGATCCGGCAGAAGGGCGAGCCCCGCGCCGCTGCCATTTCCGCTGCCGACCTGGAGCAGATCGACGCCATTGAGCGCGAGACGCGGCATGACGTCATCGCCTTTCTGACCTGGCTCGGCGAGGGCATCGGCCCGGAAGCGCGCTTCATGCACCAGGGCCTGACCAGCTCGGACGTGCTGGACACCTGCCTCTCCGTGCAGATGGTGCGCGCCGCCGACCTGCTGCTGGAAGACTTGGACAAGCTGCTCGCCGTGCTGAAGCGCCGCGCCGAGGAGCACAAGTACACGCCGACCATCGGCCGCAGCCACGGCATCCATGCCGAGCCCACCACCTTCGGCCTCAAACTGGCCGGACATTACGCCGAATTCATACGCAATCGCGCCCGCATGGCTGCCGCGCGTGAAGAAATCGCAACCTGTGCCATTTCCGGCGCGGTGGGCACCTTCGCCGCCGTGGACCCGCGCGTGGAGGCCTTCGTGGCCGAGAAGCTCGGCCTGCGGGTGGAGCCGGTTTCCACCCAGGTGATCCCGCGCGACCGGCACGCTGCCTTCTTCTGCGCCCTGGCGGTGATCGCCTCCGGCATCGAGCGGCTGGCCACGGAGGTCCGCCACCTGCAGCGCAGCGAAGTGCGCGAGGCGGAGGAATATTTCCACCCCGGCCAGAAGGGGTCCTCCGCCATGCCGCACAAGCGCAACCCGGTGCTGTCGGAGAACCTGACCGGCCTCGCCCGCCTGGTGCGCGGCTATGCGGTGCCGGCGCTGGAGAACGTGGCGCTCTGGCACGAGCGGGACATCAGCCATTCCTCGGTCGAGCGGGTGATCGGGCCGGACGCCACCATCGCGCTGGACTTCGCCCTTTCCCGCCTCACCGGGATGATGGACAAGCTGACGGTCTATCCGGCCCGCATGGAGGCCAATCTGGAGAGCCTGGGCGGTGTGGTGCACAGCCAGAAGGTGCTGCTGGCGCTGACCCAGGCCGGACTCTCGCGCGAGGGCGCCTATCGCGCCGTGCAGCGCGCCGCCATGGCCACCTGGACCGCGCTGGGCGACCCGAACGGCAAGTCCTTCCGCGATAATCTGCTGGCCGACGAGGAGGTGGCCGGCCGCCTGGACGCGGCGGCGCTGGACAAGGCGATCGACCCGCAGCGGGATTTCCGCCACGTCGAGACCATCTTCGCGCGCGTCTTCGGCCAAGGCTGAGGAAGGGGGCTGAGGGAAGCACGGCTTCGTGATGGGCGGCCATGGTGCCGCCCCCGCGGTGCCACCGTTCCGCCTCACGGCAAGGGCCATATCCCCGGTATCTTGAGGAGGAACCGAAGTATGCGCCGCTTGCGTGAACTGGCCCTCATCGGTGCCGTCGCCGCCGGCCTGGCGCTCGGGATGGGCATGACGCCGCAGGCCGCCCGGGCGGATGAGGTCGTGCTGGTGCATGACCACTGGCGCCACCGTCCGCCGCCGCCGCGCTGGCACCGGCCCCCGCCCCGCTATTATGGCTACGGCTACGGCCCGCCGCCGCGCTACTACCGGCCGCCGCCGCGGGTCTACTACCCGCCGCCCCCGCCACGTTATTACCGGCCGCCGCCGGTGCCCTACTACTACCGGTACTGAGCGCTGGGCATGAAAAAGGCCGGGGAGATCCTCCCCGGCCTTTCGCTTGCCCGGATGGCCCGGCTCAGCCGATGTCCTGCTCCGGCAGAGGACCTGGCTTGGGCTCCGTCTCTGCCTTCCCGGTCTCGCCCTTGCCCAGCTTCGCCTCCAGCTGCGCCACCCGCTCGGCCAGCGCCGCGCTCTCCTCACGGGCACGCCGCGCCACTTCCAGCGCCGCGTCGAGCTCCTCCCGCCGCACCAGCTCCAGGCGCTGCACCAGCGTCTCGACCTGCGACTTCGCCATGGCCTCCATCTCGGCGCGCAGCCCGGCCATCACCGAGAAGGCGCCGCCGGCCATGCCAGCCAGGTCGTCGAAGAAGCGGCCGCGGCGGCCAGGGCCGCTCTCGGAACCGGTGTCCATCTGCAAATCCTCCTTACACGGCATTTCCGCCGCAGCTCGGCACCCAACTTGCCCGCCCTGCCGCCCGGCGCCTATACCCGGCGCGCCCGGCGGGGCGACCCTCCCTCCCGCTTTCACCTTCGCGGAAGGCTTGCTGCATGTATCTGGTCACGGGCGGCGCCGGTTTCATCGGCTCCAACATCGTCGCGGCGCTCTGCGAGCAGGGCGCGGAAGTGCTGGTCTGCGACCGCCTGCGCGCCGGCGACCCGGGGCGCGAGAAATGGCGCAACCTGGCCCATCACGGCATCGCCGGCGTCCTGCCGCCCGAGCGCCTCTGGTCCTGGCTGGCCGAGTCGCCTCGACCCGAGGCGATCATCCATATGGGCGCGATCAGCGACACCACCGTGCGCGACGGCGACCTGGTGGCCGAGAACAATCTCTCCCTCACCCTGCAGCTCTGGAGCTGGTGCGCCGAGAACGGGGTGCGGCTGATCTACGCCTCCTCGGCCGCCACCTATGGCGACGGCGGCCAGGGCTTCGATGACGACGCCTCGCCGGACTACCTGGCCCGCCTGCGGCCGCTGAACCTCTATGGCTGGTCGAAGCACGCCGTCGACCGCCGCGTGACCGACCTGCTGGCGCGCGGCAATCCGGCGCCGCCGCAATGGGCGGGGCTGAAGTTCTTCAACGTCTATGGCCCCAACGAGTACCACAAGGGCCGCATGGCCAGCGTGGTGCTGCACAAGTTCGGCCAGATCATGACCGGCGCCCCCGCCACGCTATTCCGTTCGGACCGTGAGGGCATCGCCGATGGCGAGCAGCTGCGCGACTTCGTGCATGTCGATGACTGTGTCGCCGTGGTGCTGTGGCTGCTGCAGAATCCGCAGGTTTCCGGCCTGTTCAACGTCGGCACCGGCACGGCGCGCTCCTTCCTCGACCTGACGCGTGCCATCTACGCCGCACTGGGCCGGACGCCGGAGATCGCCTTCGTGGACATGCCGGTCGATCTGGTCGGCAAGTACCAGTACTTCACCGAGGCGCGGATGGACCGGCTGCGGGCCGCCGGCTTCAACGGCACCGCCATCAGCCTGGAGGATGGCGTGGGCCGCTACGTGCAGGATTACCTGATGCAATCCGACCGGTACCGCTGAGCCGCCGTTATGCTCTTCGCCATCCCCTACCCGGCGATCGATCCGGTCCTGGTCCAGCTCGGGCCTTTCGCCATCCGCTGGTATGCCCTGGCCTATATCGCCGGCATCATCATCGGCTGGCGGCTGATGCGGCGGCTGGCGGCGCTGCCGCCGGTGGCCGCCACGGCCGAGCAGGTGGACGACTTTGTCACCTGGGCGGTGCTGGGCGTGATCCTGGGCGGGCGGCTCGGCTATGTCCTGTTCTACCAACCCGATCATTACCTCTCGGCGCCCTGGGAGGCCCTCTATCTCTGGCGCGGCGGCATGTCCTTCCATGGCGGCGCCGCCGGGGTCATTGTCGCGATCATTCTCTTCTGCCGCAGCCGGGGGCTCGACATCCGCCGCTTCGGCGATCGGCTGACGGCGGTGACGCCGATCGGCCTGTTCTTCGGCCGCATCGCCAATTTCATCAATGGCGAGCTCTGGGGCCGCGTCACCGATGTGCCCTGGGCCATGGTCTTCCCCCATGCCGGGCCGGAGCCGCGCCATCCGAGCCAGCTCTACCAGGCCTTCATGGAAGGCATCTGCCTCTTCGTGCTGCTGCAGATCATCATCCGCATCCCGGCGCTGCGGGCACGCAAGGGCTTCACCGCCGGCGCCTTCCTCGCCGGCTATGGGGTAGCGCGCATCATCGGCGAGTTCTTCCGACAGCCGGACGCGCAGCTTGGCTTCCTCTGGGGCGGCGCGACCATGGGCCAGCTCCTCTCGGTGCCGATGATCCTGGCCGGCGCCGCGCTGATGGCGGCGGCGCGGCCTGAGCCGGTGCAGCGATCGGCCGCCGCGTGAGCACCCCCGAGCGCCTCGACCGCTTCATGGCGCGCGCCGCCGCGGCCTACTACGCCGCGCGCGACCCCTTCGGCGCCAAGGGCGACTTCACCACCTCGCCCGAGATCAGCCAGGCTTTCGGCGAATGCCTCGGCCTCTGGGCGGCGGTGGCCTGGCAACAGATGGGCCGCCCCGACCCGGTGTTGCTGGTCGAGCTGGGCCCCGGCCGGGGCACCCTGATGGCCGACGCCTTGCGCGCCATCACGGGCGTGATGCCCGCCTTCCGCGCCGCCCTGCGGCTGCATCTGGTGGAGCAGAGCCCTGCCCTGCGCGCCGCCCAGGCCGCCGCGCTGCCTGATGTTGGCCCCATCTGGCATGACGGTGTCGACAGCCTGCCGCCCGGCCCGGCGCTGATCCTGGCCAATGAGTTTCTTGATGCCCTGCCGATCCGCCAGTTCGTCCGGCGCGGTGATGACTGGCGGGAGCGCTTCGTGCAGGCGGGCGCCTTCGTCGAGGCCGCCGCCGAGCCGGCGCCACCGCTGCCCGCCGAAGCACCGGAGGGTGCTGTCCAGGAAATCTGCGAGCCGGCGCGCGCCTTGGCCGCAGCGCTGGGCGCCCGGCTCGCCAGCGAGGGCGGCGCCGCGCTCTTCATCGACTATGGTCCCGCGCGGAGCGGCTTCGGCGAAAGCCTGCAGGCGCTCTCCGCGCATCGCGCCGCCGATCCGCTGGCCAGCCCGGGCAGTGTGGACATCACCGCCCATGTCGATTTCCAGGCCGTCGCCGAGGCAGGCCGGGCCGCTGGTGCCGCCGTCCAAGGCCCGGTGCCGCAGGGCCTCTTCCTGCAGGCGCTGGGGCTGGTGACGCGCGCCGCCATGCTGGCCCGCGCCGCACCGGCGCAGGCGGGGCACCAGCTTTCCGCCGCCCAGCGGCTGGTCGCCCCGGAGGGCATGGGACGTCTGTTCAAGGCCCTGGCCCTTTGCCACCCTGCCCTGCCCCCCCTGCCCGGGTTCGAGAGCGCATGACCGCCGAATTCCTGACTGCCACGCCGCTGGCCGGCCTGCCGCACGGCTTCTTCACCCGGCGCGGCGGGGTTTCCTCCGGTGGCTTCGCCACGCTGAACTGCTCCCTCTCCGGGCGCGACGATCCGGAGAAGGTGGTGGTCAACCGCGCCCGCGCCATGGAGGCGCTCGGCCTGGCGCCCTCCGTCCTGTCCGGCGCGCATCAGGTGCACGGCATTGCCGTGGCCGAGGTGACGGAGCCGATCCCGAACGAGGCCCGCCCCGAGGCCGATGCGCTGGTGACGAACCGGCCCGGCTTGGCGCTCGGCGTGGTCACCGCCGATTGCGGGCCGGTGCTCTTCGCCGACCGGAAGGCGGGCGTGGTGGGCGCGGCCCATGCCGGGTGGCGCGGCGCCGTGGCCGGCATCCTGGAGGAGACGGTCCAGGCCATGGAGCGGCTTGGCGCCCATCGCGGCGATATCGTGGCGGTGGTCGGCCCCTGCATCCGGCAGAATTCCTATGAGGTCGGTGCCGATCTGCGGGAGGCGGTGCTGGCGCAGAATCCCGCCAATGCCCGCTTCTTCGCCGAGGGGCGCCGGCCGGAGCACTGGCAGTTCGATCTACCCGGCTATTGCGCCGTCCGGATGATGAAGGTCGGGCTTGGCACCGTGGCGGTGCTGGCCGCCGACACCTTCGCCGACGCGGGGAGCTTCTTCAGCCATCGCCGCCGCACCCTGGCGGGAGAAGGGCCGATCGGCCATCAGCTCTCCGCCATCGCCCTGCCCGGCTGAGGGCCGCCGCCTTGCCCTACATGCTGATGTTCCTCGTTCTTATGCTGCTGACCATGCTGGTGTCCTGCTTTGCAATTCTCTGACCGTCCGTTCCGCTTTCTCGCGGTGTTGCTGCCTCTCCTGCTGGCAGCCGCCTGCGGCGACATCCGCCCCTATGCCGGCAACCCCGGGGGCGCGGCGCCGCGGCTCGCCCTGCCGCCGGCCTACCGCATTGCCGTGCCACCGCCGGAGCAGGCACTGCTGAGCGATGCCGGTGCCAACGCCTTCGCCGATACTCTGGCCGATGCGCTGCAGACGGCGGAGGTGCCCGCCGCAGCCACCGCCGCCAATCCGCTGGACTGGCCGCTGAAGATCACGGTCGAGCGGCGGGGCGAGAGCGTGGTCCCGCGCTATGAGCTGCGCGACGCCGATGGCACGGTGCTCGGCGCCACCGAGGGCGCGTCCGCACCGCTGCGTGGCTGGGGCCTGGAGGATCCGGCGCTGTTCAAGGAGGTCGCCGCCCGGGATGCGCCGGCCATCGCCAACCTGCTCGGGCGCGTGGAGGCCAGCCGTAAGGCCAGCGATCCCGCCGCCCTCGCCGGCGAAGGGCCGTTGCGCGTCCGGCTGGCCGGTGTCCAGGGCGCGCCGGGCGACGGCAACAAGAGCTTGAACGACCGCATGGGCGATTTCCTGACCAAGCTCGGCTACCTGCCGCAGAACACAGCCGAAGGCGCCACCTATGCCGTGCAGGGCGTGGTGAACGCCGTGACCGTGCCGGGCAACAAGCAGCGCATCGAGCTGCAATGGATCGTCTCGCGGCGCGACGGCTATGAGCTGGGTCGCGTGGTGCAGATCAACGAGGTGCCGCGCGGCACGCTGAACGGGCTCTGGGGCGATGTCGCCTATGTGGCTGCCGAGCAGGCCGCGCATGGCGTGCAGGATGTGCTGCGCAATGCCATCGCCTCCGGCAAGGCTCCAGCCGAAGGGGAAAAGCCCGAGGGGGAGAAGAAGCTGGAGGCCCCGGTGGCGGCACCCGGGCCACAGGCGGCCCGGTAACCGCTCCGACGCAGCCCGGAATCGCGCTGGGAACATATCCCGGCGCGGTACGGCGATGGACATATCTCCGTCACGTTGCTACCACCCGCCCGTCCCTCGCCGGGCCCGACTTCCAGCAGGGTCCGCTGCCCGGAGATGTCGCGCCCCATGAAGATCGTCGCCTGCAACAGCAACCGCCCGCTCGCCGAGGCGGTCGCCGCTGCGCTGAACCTGCCCCTCACCCAGGCTTCCATCCGCCGCTTCGCGGATATGGAGGTGTTCGTGGAGATCCACGAGAACGTCCGCGGCGAGGACGTCTTCGTGGTGCAGTCCACCTCCTATCCCGCGAACGACAACCTGATGGAGCTGCTGATCACGCTGGACGCGCTGCGTCGTGGCTCCGCCCGCCGCGTGACCGCCGTGATCCCCTATTTCGGCTATGCCCGGCAGGACCGGAAGTCCGGCCCGCGCACGCCGATCAGCGCCAAGCTGGTGGCCAACCTCATCACCGAGGCCGGCGCCGACCGCGTGCTGACGCTCGACCTGCATGCTGGGCAGATCCAGGGCTTCTTCGACATCCCGGTGGACAATCTCTTCGCCGCCCCGCTCTTCGCCCGCGACATCCTGGAGCGCTACAAGGGCCGCGACCTGATGGTCGTCTCCCCGGATGTCGGCGGGGTGGTGCGCGCGCGGGCTATCGCCGCCCGGCTGCACACTGACCTCGCCATCATCGACAAGCGCCGCCCCCGCGCCGGCGTCTCCGAGGTGATGAACGTGATCGGCGATGTCGAAGGGCGCGACTGCATCCTGGTCGATGACATCGTCGATTCGGGCGGCACCCTCTGCAACGCGGCCGACGCGCTGCTGAAGAACGGGGCCAAGTCGGTCAGCGTCTATGTCACGCACGGTGTCTTCTCGGGCGGCGCGGTGGCCCGCATCGGCGCCGCCAGCATCGAGCAGATGGTGGTGACGGACAGCATCCAGGCCACCGAGGCGGTACGCGTCTCGACCAATATCCGCCAGCTCACCATCGCGCCCCTACTGGCCGAGGCCATGCGGCGGATCAGCGAGGAAAGCTCGGTCTCCACCCTGTTCAACTGAGACAGAGCCGGTAAGGCAAGCCCGGTCAGGCAGACCAGGTGCCGCGCGTCGGGCGCGGCACCGCCATGCCGGTGCCGGCCCGGCGGCGTCGCGCCGCAGCCCCCCTCTTGCGCCCATCGCCGGCCCCGCCGATGCTCCGCCCCGAAGGCCTGATGGCCAGGAAGGGAACACCGGCATGAAGCTCTACTACTCGCCCGGCGCCTGCTCGCTTGGCATCCACGTCATCCTCCAAGAGATCGGCAAGCCCTTCGAGGCGGTGCCCACGCTGCTCAAGGAAGGCGCCCAGAACAAGCCCGAGTTCCAGGCCCTGAACCCGAAGGGCAAGGTGCCGACGCTGCAGCGCGACGACGGCTCGGTGCTCACCGAATGGCCCGCCATCGCCTTCTGGCTGGCCGCCAGCAACCCGGACGCGAAGCTGTGGCCAGAGGGCATCGAGGCCCAGGCGCGCGCCTATGAGGTGATGGACTACGTCTGCGGCACCATCCATCCGCAGGGCTTCACGCGCCTGTTCAACCAGGCCCGCTTCGCCCCCAGCGAGACTGACCACCCCAAGGTCATCGAGCAGGGCCGCGGCATCGCCGAGAAGGGCTTCGCCGTGCTGGACAAGCGCTGGGCCGGCCAGGATTGGGTGCTGCCCTCCGGCTATTCGGTGGCCGACGCGGCGGTGTTCTTCGTCAGCTACTGGGCGGCGAAGCGCATGAACATGACGCTGCCGCCGCGCATCGCCGCCCATTTCGAGCGGATGATGGCCCGCCCGGCGGTGCAGCGCGCCCTGGCCGCCGAGGGCCTCTCGGCCTGATGCCGGAAGTCGCCCCGCTCACGCAGGAGCCCTTCTGGTTCCTCCGCCACGGCGAGACGGACTGGAACGCGCGCGGCCTCTCCCAGGGCAATGTCGACATCCCGCTGAACAGCGTCGGCATCGCCCAGGCCGAGCGCGCGGCGCAGGCGTTTCGGGGCAAGGAGATCGCCACCATCGTCTCCTCGCCGCTGAGCCGCGCCCGGCACACGGCGGAGGCGGTGGCGGCGGTGGTCGGCCGCCCGGTGCAGATCCACGAGGCGCTGCGGGAGGTTGCCTTCGGCGTCCAGGAAGGCCAGCCCATGGCCGAGTGGTTCGACGACTGGGTGGAGGGCCGCTTCACGCCGGAGGGCGGGGAGAGCTTCGCCCAGCTCCGTGCCCGCACGGCGGCGGCGATCAACCACTGCCTGACACTGCCCGGCCCCGTGCTGGTGGTGGCGCATGGCGCCCTCTGGCGCGCCTTCCGGGCTGATGCGGGACTGCCGCCCAATGTCCGCACCCCCAATGCCCTGCCCATGTGGGTGATGCCGCCCCTGCCGGGCGAGACGGCCTGGCGCTTCGAGCCGCTGACGCTGGGCTGAGACCGGGAAAGCGGAAGGGGCGGCCGGCCGGACACGCCCGCCGGCCGCCCCTTCTTTGCCCTTCGCTGTTGCGCCGCCCGGCAAAATCGCGTAATCGCCCCCCGCTGCGCTGGCACCCCTGGAGGCCGGCGCAACTGTTTTCGGGCATTCGCCCGGAGGCGGACATTGACACGGCGCCCCGGCCAGGCCGGCGCGGCGCCTTTGCTGATTGGAGCTGAAGCAATGGTCCAGACCATTCGGATCGAGGCCGAGGCGCGCGAGCGGGCCGGTAAGGGGGCGGCGCGCGCGACCCGGCGTGGCGGGCGTGTTCCCGCCGTCATCTACGGCGCGAAGCAGGAGGCCACCCTCCTCTCCCTCGACCCGCGCGACGTGATGAAGGAGATGCACAAGGGCGGCTGGCAGTCGCACCTCTACGAGGTGGCGGTGAACGGCAAGGCCGAGCGCTGCCTGATGCGCGAGGTGCAGTTCCACCCCGTGAAGGACACGCCCGTGCACGTGGACTTCCAGCGGCTCGCCCCGGGCCAGCTGATCCGCGTGAAGGTGCCGGTGGTGTTCCTGAACGAGGACACCGCCCCTGGCCTCAAGGAAGGCGGCGTGCTGAACGTCGTCCGCCGCGACCTCGAGGTGCTGTCGGACCCCGACCAGGTGCCAGACCAGTTCGAGATCGACCTGGCCAATGCCGGCATCGGCGACAGCCTGCGCTGGTCCAACGTGATCGACGCCAAGGGCACCAAGCCGGTCATCCTGGGCCGTGACTTCGTGGTGGCCACCATCGCCCCGCCCACCGTCGAGGAGGAGGTGGTGATCCAGGCTCCGGCCGCGACGCCGGCCCCCGCCCCGAAGGGCAAGGGCAAGAAGTAAGGCGGAGATTGTCCGGTGCTGCTCTGGGTCGGTCTCGGCAATCCGGAGCCGGGCCAGGCGCGGCACCGGCACAATATCGGCTTCATGGCGCTCGACGCGATCGCCAGCCGCCACGGCTTCACGCCGTGGCGGAGCCGCTACAAGGGCCAAGCGGCCGAGGGCAGCCTCGCCGGCCAGAAGGTCCTGCTGCTGAAGCCGCAGACCTACATGAACCTTTCCGGCGAGTCCGTGCAGCCGGCGGCGGCCTTCCACAAGATTCCTCCCACCGACATCACCGTCTTCCATGACGAGCTGGACCTCGCCCCCGGCAGGATCCGCGTGAAGCTGGGCGGCGGCGCGGCGGGCCACAACGGGCTGCGCGACATCGACCGGCGCCTCGGCACCCCCGACTACTGGCGGGTGCGGCTCGGCATCGGCCATCCCGGCATGAAGGAGAAGGTGACGGGGCATGTCCTCGGCAACTTCGCCAAGGTGGACACTTGGCTCGAACCCATGCTGGATGCCGTGGCGGAGGCCGCGCCCATGCTGGCGCGCGGCGAGCGGGAAGCCTTCATGACCCGCGTGGCTCTGTTGACCCAGGAGAACTGAGACCATGGCGATGGAAGACGCGGCGGCCGATCTGGAAGCGGAATTCGGCGGCCCCGGCCCGGAAGACCTGGCGAATGGCGCGGCCGCCCTGGCAGCCGCCCTGCTGGCCCAGGCGCATACCCTCGCCACCACCGCCGCGGCCTTGGAAACCAGCGACACCGGCCATGTCGGCGCCATCGAGGCTGCCGCCGCGCGGGCCTCGCTGGCGCTCTCCATGGCGCAAGCGGTTTCCGAGGCGAATGGCCCAGCCCGGGCCGGGCTGATCGCGGCCGCGGCGAAGGCGCTCGACGTGCCGCTCGGCAGCGCCGTGACGCAGCTCCGCGCCGCTGCCCTGGCGCTGCCCACCGATGACGCGGCGGCGCGCATCGCGGCGGCGCAGATCGCGCAGGAGATCGCGGCCGGGCTGGTCTGAAGGCCCGAGCATGGCCAAGGGGGCGCCGCCCCCTTGGAACCCCCGCCGGGGTGCCCACGGGACGAACCGTGCCACCCCGGACCCCGCCATTCCCTTTGGCGGCACAGACTTCCGAGGACGGTCATGGGCTTCAACTGCGGTATCGTCGGCCTGCCGAATGTCGGCAAATCGACCCTGTTCAACGCGCTGACGCAGACGGCGGCAGCCCAGGCCGCCAATTATCCCTTCTGCACCATCGAGCCGAATGTGGGGCGCGTCGCCGTGCCCGACCCGCGCCTCGACACCATCGCGGCGATCGGCAAGAGCGCCAAGATCGTGCCGACCAGCCTGGAATTCGTGGATATCGCCGGGCTGGTGCGCGGCGCCAGCCGCGGCGAGGGCCTGGGCAACCAGTTCCTGGCCAATATCCGCGAGACGGATGCCATCGTGCACGTCCTGCGCTGCTTCGAGGATGACGACGTCACCCATGTTGAGGGCAGCGTGGACCCCCTGCGCGACGCCGATACCATCGAGACCGAGCTGATGCTCGCCGACATGGACAGCCTGGAGAAGCGCATCACCGGCCTGCAGAAGCGCGCCCGCGGCGGTGACAAGGAATCCGCTGCCCAGCTGACACTGATTGAGCCCATCCTGGCCGGGCTGCGCGAGGGGCGCCCCGCCCGCGCCTCCATCCCCAAGGGCGAGGAGGAGGCGGTGCGCCGGCTGCAACTCCTGACCTCCAAGCCGGTCCTCTATGTCTGCAATGTCGAGGAGGCCAATGCGGCCAGCGGCAATGCGCACAGCGAGAAGGTCTTCGCCCGCGCCGCCGCCGAGGGGGCCAAGGCGGTGGTCGTCTCGGCCGCCATCGAGGCCGAGATCAGCCAGATGGCGCCGGAGGACCGCACCGAGTTCCTGGAGACGCTGGGCCTCAAGGATTCCGGCCTCGACCGCGTCATCGCCGCCGGATACGGGCTGCTCGGGCTGATTACCTATTTCACCGTGGGACCGAAGGAGGCCCGCGCCTGGACCATCATCCGCGGCATGAAGGCGCCGCAGGCGGCCGGCGTCATCCATGGCGATTTCGAGCGGGGCTTCATCGCCGCCGAGACCATCGCCTATGACGACTACGTCGCCTGCAAGGGCGAGCAGGGCGCCAAGGAAGCGGGCAAGATGCGGGTGGAAGGCAAGGAATACGTGGTGCGCGATGGCGACATCATGCTCTTCCGCTTCAACGTTTGACCTCGCGCGGCGATCCCGTGGCCGCCTGAGGCACTGATTCACTCTGTGGTTGCTGGGCTGCGGGCACTAGTCTAGTGGAGGAGGGCTGCTTCGCCCCGCCTCCCCCGCGGGAGGAAACCTGGGTCCGCCGCCTTTGCACCTCGACAGCACCACCCTTCTCCTGGTCAGCGCCTTCATCAGCGGCCTGCTCGGGCTGGTCTGGCTCGGGCTGGCGCTGCACCGCCACCGCACCGTGGGGCTGGGGGAATGGGGCCTGGCGCTGCTCTGCGTCGCCGGCGGCACACTGCTGCTTGGCGCCCGGGGCGCCCTGCCCGATCTGCTCTCCATTGATATCGGCAATCTGCTGATCCTGCTCGCCGGCGGTTTCTGCTGGCGCGGGGCGCGGCGCTTCGACGGGCATCCGGCGCCCCTCTGGCTCGCCCTTCTGCCCGGCCTGCTCTGGATGATCACGCAGCGCCTTCCCGGCAGCGAGCTCGTCGAGACGCGCATCCTGGTCACCTCGGTGCTGTCCGGGGTGCCGTTGATTGCTTGCGCCGTCACCTTCTGGCGCGGCCGGCCCGAGGGGATGGGCTGCCGAATGCTGCTCACCGGCGCCTTCGGCCTGCATGGCGGGCTGGTGCTGCTGCGCATCCCGCTGGTGCTGCTGCAGCCGGAATGGGCCCGGACCAGCGCCTTGCCGACCAATCCCTGGGTGCAGTTGATCCTGTTCGAGTCCATCCTGCACGGCGTGGCCAGCAGCTTCGCCCTGCTGGCCCTGTTCCGCGAGCGCGGCGAGCGGCAGATGCTGGACGCCATCTCCGCCTCGCGCGACGCGGCGCAGCAGGCCAGCGCCGCCAAGTCCCGCTTCCTGGCCTGGATGAGCCACGAGATGCGCACGCCGCTGAATGCGGTGCTCGGGCTCTCCCAGGTGCTGTCCGAAAGCCGCGAACTGCCGCCCGGGGCGCAGGGTCAGGTGGCGGTGATCGGCCAGGCTGGCCAGCACCTGCTGGCCCTGGTGAATGATGTGCTGGACCTCGCGCTGGTGGAGGCCGGGCGGCTGACGCTGCACAACACCCCGGTACCGCTGCGCGCCCTGCGCGAGAACGCCCTGGCGCTGGTACGCATGGATGCGGCGCAGAAGCGCATCCGGCTGCGGAGCGAGGTGGCACCGGATGTTCCGGCGGCCGTGCTGGGAGACGGGCGGCGGCTGCAACAACTGCTGCTGAACCTGCTCGGCAATGCGGTGAAGTTCACGCCGGCGGGCGGTGAGGTGCTGCTGGGGGTTCGCCTCAGCCCCGGCGGCAGCCTGCGCTTCGAGGTGACCGATACCGGCCCCGGTATTTCCCCCACCCAGCGCGCCTTGCTGTTCCGCGACTTCAGCCGCCTGCCCTCGGCCGAGCGCGAAGGCGCGCCGGAGGGGTATGGGTTGGGTCTCGCCATCTCCGCCGGGCTGGTGCAGGCGATGCAGGGCACGATCGGCGTCGAGCCGGGGCCTGGCGGCTGGGGCAGCCGCTTCTGGGCGGAATTGCCGCTGCCCCCCGCCTCCCTGCCGGCCGCTTCCGCCATGCCGGCGGCCGTGCCGCGGAACATGCCCGTGCACGAGATCCTGGTGGTGGACGACGTGGCGGTGAACCGGATGATCGTGCAGGCACTCTTGCAGGGCAGCGGGCATGTGGTGCGGGAGGCCGCCAACGGCGAAGCCGCGCTGACCATGCTGGCGCAGCACGGCACCGATCTGGTGCTGATGGACATGCAGATGCCCGGCCTCGATGGGCTGGCCACCGCGCGCTGCATCCGGGCGCAGGAGGCGGCGCATCCTGGCGGCCAGCGCGTACGGATCCTGGCCGTGACCGGCGATGCTTCCCCGGAGGCGGAGGAAGCCTGCCGCGCGGCCGGGATGGATGGCTGCCTGCCCAAGCCGATCAGCCGCGCCAGTCTGCACGCGGCCTTGCAGACCCTGCCGGGCGCGGCGACGGAAGCTTCGGGCGGCCTCGCGGGGAGGCGTGCCGCCGCGGCGCAAGCCCGGCCGACGCGCCAGCCCCTGCCTGGCGAATAGGCCGGAGCGGTCTCAGCTCTTCCCGGGCTCTTCCGGCGGCGCGGCGCCCTCCTTCCGGGCGCCGTCCAGGAGGGCGCGGCGACGCGCCTCCAATTCCGTCTCCCGCGCCTTCTCGGCCTTGTTGCGGCCGAACTTCACGCGATTGGCAGCAGCCTGCCGGGCTTCCGCCTGTCGAGCGGCGGCCTTCCGGTGCTGGTTGAGGTTGACGATCTCGGCCATGCGCAGAGGATATCCCGGAGCCGGCCGGCGTGGAATCACTTCGCCGCTCCGGCACGCCCAAGCACCGGAAGCCCGGGAGGCCCCATGCAGATCGAACTCGCCGCCGCCGATGGCCATCGGCTTTCCGCCTGGCGCACCGGGCCGCAGGATGCGTCCCGCGCCCTTGTGGTGGTGCAGGAGATCTTCGGCGTGAACCGCCACATGCGTCATGTCTGCGAAGAGTTCGCCCGGCAGGGCTTCGCGGTGTCCTGCCCGGCCCTGTTCGACCGCGTCGAGCCGGGCATCGAGCTCGGCTACGAGCAGGAGGACAGGAAGCGCGGCATGGCGCTGCGCAGCCAGATCGACGCCGCCGCCGCCGTGCTCGACATCGAGGCCGCGGCCCAAGCCCTGCCGCAGAGCGCCCGGATCGGCATCATCGGCTATTGCTGGGGCGGCACGGTGGCCTGGCATGGCGCGACCCGCAGCCAGCGCTTCACCGCCGCCATCGGCTACTACGGGGGCGGCATCGCCGCGGCCAGGGAGGAAAAGCCGCGCTGCCCGGTGCAGCTCCATTTCGGCGCCGAGGATCACGGCATCCCGCTTTCCGATGTCGATGCCATCCGTGCCGCCCGGCCGGAGGTGGAGGTCTTCGTTTATCCCGGCGCCGGGCATGGCTTCGCCTGCGAGGAGCGCGATTCCTATAATCCCGCGGCGACCGCCCAGGCGATGCAGCGCAGCCTAGCCTTCCTCAACAAGCATCTCGGCTGAGCGGCCATGCTGAACCACCTGCTGCTGACCGCGACCATCCTCGCTTTGATGGCCGCCCTGCCCTTTTGGGCCCCGGCGGGGTTCGACACCCCGCCGGTCGGCGTGTGGCTGCTGCTGGTGTTCGGCACCCTGGCTTCGGCCTTCTGGGGGCGGAGCCACCACGACCTCTGATCGTGGTGGCCCAGGCCTCCTTCAGCGGGCCGGGACCGCCATGGCGGCCGCGACGGCCGCGCCGACATCCGCCAGGGCGGCATCGCGCTGCGCACCGTCCGCCGAACCCTGTGTGAGATAGGCGGCCACCAGAACCGGCGCGCCGCCACCCGGCGGCCAGAGCAACCCGACATCATTGCTGGTCCTCTCGGACCCAGTGCCCGTCTTGTCACCGACCTGCCAACCCTGCGGCAACCTGGCCCGCAGGCGGGCGCCCCCGGTCCTGCAGGCCCGCAGCCACTGCACCAATTGCTCCCGCGACGCCGCCGACAGCGCCTCCCCCAATGTCAGGGCATGGAGGTCCGCCAGCATCGCGGCCGGGCTGGTGGTGTCGCGCGGATCGCCGGGCCGGGCCTCGTTGAGGGTGGGTTCCGTCCGGTCCAGGCGGCTCACCGTGTCGCCGATGCTGCGGAGATACGCGGTGAGGCCCGCCGGCCCGCCCAGGATGTCCAGCATCAGGTTGCCGGCCGTGTTGTCGCTGAGGGTGACCGCCGCCTCGCAGATGGCGGCCAATGTCATGCCCGGTCCGCCCGCCGCCTTCTCGGTCGCGGGGGAATAAGGCACGAGATCCTGCTTCGAGAAGCGGATGCGCTGGTCCAGCCGGTTCTGGCCGGCATCCACCCGCGCCAGCACGGCTCCCGCCGCCAGCAGCTTGAAGGTGCTGCACAGCGGGAAGCGCTCGTCCTGGCGATGACCCGCCTGACGGCCGCTGCCCGTGTCGAGCACCGCGACCCCGAGCCGCCCGCCGCGTGCCGCCTCGATGCGGGCGAAGCTCGCCGGCAGCGCGGAGAATCCCTCCGCCGCCCGGGCGCGCGCCGCGCCCATGCCCCAGCCGCCCAGCACCGCCGCCGCGCCGCCCATCCATTGCCGTCTGCCGATCATGCATCGTCTCCTTTCCGATTTCTGGCGGGCGGACGGTGCGCGGCGGCAGCGAAACCGGCAAACGATCATCCTTCGCAAGAGCCCCAAGAAAAACTAATGATCGCCCGCATGACCCTGTCCCACCTGCCCCTCAATGCCCTGCGCGCCTTCGAGGCTGCGGCACGCCAGTTGAGCTTCACGCGGGCGGGGCTGGAGCTGCGCGTCACCCAGGCGGCCGTCAGCCATCAGGTGAAGGCGCTTGAGGAAATCTTGGGCGTGCCGCTCTTCCGCCGCCTGCCGCGCGGGCTGACGCTGACCGAGGAGGGCGAGGCGCTCCTGCCCGTACTGACCGACGCCTTCCGCCGCATCGCCGGCACATTGGACCGCTTCGAAGGTGGGCGGCTGCGGGAGGTGCTGACCCTCGGCGCCGTCGGCACCTTCGTCACCGGCTGGCTGCTGCCCCGCCTGCCGGAGTTCCGTGCGGCGCATCCTTTCGTGGATCTGCGCCTGATGACCAACAACAACCGGGTCGATCTGGCCGGCGAGGGGCTGGACTGCGCCATCCGCTTCGGCGACGGCGCCTGGCATGGGACGGAGGCGGCGCGGCTCTTCACGGCGCCGCTCTCCCCGCTCTGCGCCCCCGCGCTGGCAGGGCGGCTGCGCCAGCCCGCCGACCTGGGGCGGGAGGCTCTGCTGCGTTCCTACCGGCTCGACGAATGGCCGCGCTGGTTCGCTGCCGTCGATCTGCCTTGCCCCGCCATACGCGGCTTCGTCTTCGACTCCTCGCTCACCATGGCTGAAGCCGCGGTGCAGGGGGCGGGCGTCGCCCTGCTGCCGGCGCGGATGTTCGAGCACCATCTGCGCGAGGGGCGTCTGGTGCGGCCCTTCGCGGCGGAGGTCACGCTGGGTGCCTATTGGCTGACCCGGCTGAAGTCGCGCGAGGAGAGCCCGGCCATGGCCGCCTTCCGCCGCTGGCTGCTGGCGCAGCCCGAGGTCGCGGCCTGAGCGGGCAGGCAGGCGTCTCCCCCCTCTTCCCGGCACGGCGCCGGCATTCCATGTTTCCAACATGCGCTGGCCCTGGCCCCTTCTCGCGCTTCTCGGCGCCCTTGCCGCTCCGCCCGCGGCGGCGCAGGAGATGCCGCTGCACGGCGGCGCGGTGCGCGCGCTCGCCGTCGCGGCGGATGGCGCTCGCCTGGCCTCCGGGGGATTCGATCAGTCGGTGATCGTCTGGCCGGCCGATCTGTCCCGCTCATTGCAGGTGTCGCGCTGGCACCGGGGGGCGGTGCAGGCGCTGGTCGCCCTGCCGGGCGGCGGCTTTGCCAGCGGCGATACGGAGGGGCGCATTGCCCTCTGGCCACCGGAGGGCGCGCCCGCGCCGGAGCGGGTGCTACAGGCGGAGGGCGCCGCCATCACCGCCCTGGCGGCACGCCAGGGCCTGCTGCTCTCCGCCGCCTGGGATGGCACCGCGCGGCTCTGGCGGCTTGCGGATGGTAGCGCGCGGCTGCTGGAGGGCCATGCCGGCCAGGTCACCGCCGCCACCTTCCGCGCCGACGGCACGCCCGTCACAGCCGGCGCCGACGGCACCTTGCGCGCCTGGCCGGAGGACGCGCCGCCCCGCATCTTGATCAACCTTGGCCTGCCGCAGACGGCACTCGCCGCCCTGCCGGACGGCAGCCTCGCCAGCGCCGGGGTGGATGGCGTGGTGCGGCTGCTGGCACCGGATGGCGCGACGCGCCAGTTGGAAGCCGGGCACAGCCCGCTGGCCGCTCTGGCATCCTCAGCCGATGGGGCATTGCTAGCGGCGGCGGGACCCAGCGGCGGAGTGGCAGTCTGGGCCCTGCCGGAGGGGCGGCTGCGCCATACCCTCTCCTCGGCCGGCATGGCCGTCTGGGCCCTGGGCTTCAGCCCGGATGGTGCGCGCCTCTACACCGGCGGCGCCGACCGCCGCCTGCGCATCTTCAATACGGCCAGCGGCGCTGCTCTCAATGCCGAGCCCGCCCCGCCGCCGGAGCGGGTCGCGGGGCTCGACCTGCAGGGCGCCCGCGTGTTCCGCGCCTGCGGCGCCTGCCACAGCCTGGCCGCGCCGCCGCCCGGCCAGCCGGACCTCAAGGCCGGCCCGCACCTCGCCGGCCTGTTCGGCCGGCGCATGGGCAGCGTGCCGGACTATCCCTATTCCGAACGTCTCCGCCGGGGCGACCGGATCTGGACGCCCGAAGCGGTGGCCGAACTGTTCACCCGCGGCCCGGATGTGGTGCTGCCCGGCACGCGGATGCCGGTCCAGGTGCTGGACAATCCGGGCGAGATGGCGGCACTGCTCCGCTTCCTGCAACAGGCCACGCAACCATGAATCCGAACCCTTCCCTTCCCCAGCCCGCCCAGGCCATCGCGCGGGAAGGCTTCGCCTCATTGCCGGCGGCAGCCGCACGGCAGTTGTTCGACGCCGCGGGCGAGCGCCTGTCCGGCGCCGCCTGGGCGGAATTCGCCGCTTCCTGGGATGATCTGCGGCCAGACACCTACATGGCCGACCGGGGCCGCTACCGGCTGCGCCGCCATGCCGTGTTCCGGCTGCGCGCGGGCGACCCGGCGCTGGTCCGCGCGCCCCACCAGCCGCATTACCAGGGCCTGGATTACAATCCGCTGAACGGCGGCGTGCAGCGCTGGTTCGAGCCGGTGACGCCCGCCATCGGGCAGGGCGCGGCGCTGGCGGCGCTGCTCGGCGGCGCCCGCGCCGTCTTCGACACGCTGCGCCCCGGCACGGACTGGCATGTCGAGATGCATCAGTTCCGCATCGAGGCGCGCCCCGACGAAGCCGGCAAGCCGACGCCGGAGGGCATGCACCGGGATGGCGTGGACTATGTGCTGGTCACGCTGATCGCGCGCGAGAATGTCGCGGGTGGCGTCACCGGGATCCGCGTCGAGGGCCGTAGCGAGGAGGCCGCCAGCTTCACCCTGCACGACCCGCTCGACAGCGTGCTGCTGGACGACCACCGCGTCTGGCACGGTGTCACGCCGGTGGTGCCGCTCGATCCCGCGTGCCCCGGCCATCGCGACGTGCTGGTGCTGACCTTCCGCCGAGCGGAATAGAATCGGCGCGGCACAAGGCCGGAAGGCTGGAGGGCATCCTCCCTCCGGCCTTTCGCGTGGCCGGTTTCCGGGGTTAGGAAACCGCAATTTCCTGGCGGAACATTCTGCGCTGGCCTAGAAACACGAAATCGTGATTCAACCAGCGAGAGCAGCCAAAAGGGCCTCCGCAGCCGCATGGTTCACCGCCCTCCTGCTGCTGGCAGGGGCGGCGACCGCCCGCGCCGAGGAGATCCCGCCGACCGGCAGCGACTTCGGCGGCGTCGGGGTGATCGAGACCCGCAACGCCCGCATGCGCGAGGACGGCACGCTGGAGGCCGGCGCCGCGCTGCGGCACCAGCGGCGCTTCTGGTTCCTGAACTTCCAGGCCCTGCCCTTCCTGGAGACCACCTTCCGCCTCACCGAACGGCTGGACGCCACCGCCGGCGCCGGCATGACCACAGACCGCGCCTTCGACCTCAAGCTGCGGCTGCTGCAGGAGAGCGACTACCTGCCAGCCGTGGCCATCGGCCTGCAGGACTTCATCGGCACCGGCCTCTATTCGGGCGAGTACATCGTCGCCTCCAAGCGCTGGTGGGGCTTCGACTTCTCGGCCGGGCTGGGCTGGGGCCGGCTCGGCACCGGGGGCGAGTGGAACAACCCCTTCAGCGAAATCGACGACTATTTCTCCAGCCGGCCGCGCAAGGTGGGGCGGGGCGGCACGGTGCAGTTCAACTGGTTCCGCGGCGAGGATGTGGCGCCCTTCGCCGGGGTGGAATGGTCCGTGCCCGCCTTCGCCACCCCCTGGGGCGCGGTGGAGGGGCTGCGCGCCAAGGCGGAGTGGTCCGGCGATGCCCTGCGCGACGAGCGCGGCGGCTATCCCGCCCGCACCAGCGGACTGCGCGGCGAGGCGGAGTCGCGCTTCAACTTCGGCCTGCAATGGGCGAATGAATGGCTCGATGCCGGGGTGCAGTGGGTGCACGGCACGGATCTGCTCTTCCGTCTCTCGCTGCGCATCAATCCAGCAACGCCACCCGCCCTTCCCTCGCCGCCTCCGCCGCCGATGCCCGCCCGCGCCGTCGCCGTACCAGTGGATGAGGCCACCGAGGCACAGGCGGTGTTCGACGCCCTGGTCGCCGCCGGCTTCCGCCCGCTGGCTTTCCGGCGGGAGGGGATGGTGGCCGAGCTGGCCTTTCAGGGAGGCGCCTTCCGCACCCTGCCGCAGGTCGCCGCGCGGGTGCTGCGCGCCACCCAGGGCGTGCTGGCGCCGCAGGTCGAGATGCTTCGCCTGCGCTGGTGGCAGAGCGGCACCGAGGTCGCGGTGCTGGAGGTGCCGCGTGGCGCGCTGGAGGGTATCGCCGCCGGGCGCGCCAGCCCGGAGGAGGCCTGGTCCGGCACGCGCCTGCTGCCCACCACCGGCGAGTTCGAGCCCGGCACCCTGCGCAATCCCGGCCTCTTCTGGGAATGGGAGGTGGCGCCGCGCCTGTCGCTGCAACTGGGCGATCCCTCGCGCACCCTGCGCTGGCAGGCTGCCATGGCGGCGGGCATGCGGGTGGAGTTGGGGGCCGGCTTCGCCCTGGCGGGCGCCGTGCAGCAGGCGCTGCTCGGCAACCTCTCGGGGGGCCTGCCCTCCGACAGCGTGTTGCCGCATGTCCGCACCGACTACGCCGAATACGCCCGGGAGGGAGAGACCGCCATTTCGGCGCTCTATGCCGAGCGGATCTGGAACCTCGCGCCGGATGTCTTCGCCCGCGCCACGGCGGGCTATCTGGAGCCGATGTTCGGCGGTGTCTCAGGCGAGGTGCTCTGGCGCCCGCATGACCGTCCCTTCGCCCTCGGCCTTGACCTCAATTGGGTGAAGCAGCGGGATTACGACCAGAAGCTCGGCTTTCGCGACTATTCGGTGGCGACCGGGCATGTCTCGCTCTACGCCGACCTGCCGGTCTGGAACCTCTACGGCATCCTGCGCGCCGGGCGGTATCTGGCGGGCGATTGGGGAGCCACCATCGAGATCGGCCGCCGCTTCGATTCCGGGATCGAGGTCGGCGGCTTCGCCACCTTCACCAATGTCTCCGCCGCCGAGTTCGGCGAGGGCTCCTTCGACAAGGGGCTCTACATCCGGGTGCCGCTGGACCTGTTCGGGCGGCAAAGCCGCTCGGTGGGCAGCGTGCTGATCCGCCCGATCCAGCGCGATGGCGGGCAGCGCCTCTCGGTCGATAATGCTCTCTGGGACGTGACGCGAGACGGACGGAACGATGCGCTGCGGCGCGGGCTTGATGGTTTCAGGCACTGAGCCCGGCGCCCAGGGTCCCCCCCGCTGCAGGCACTGGAGGGATGCGTTCCGCGCAGTGCCGCAGGCCGTCATGCTTGACCGGGCGGCTCCGCCACACGACTTTCAGCCGTGAACGCCGCGCCCGGTTCCGGGCGCCCTGAGGAACGACAGACATGAGCGAATTCACCAAGGCCGTCAGCGACGACAGCTTCAAGCAGGACGTGCTGGAATCCTCCGGCCCCGTTCTGGTGGATTTCTGGGCCGAGTGGTGCGGCCCCTGCCGCATGGTCGCGCCAATCCTGGACGAGATCGCCAAGGACTATGCCGGCCAGCTCACCGTCGCCAAGGTGAACATCGACGAGAACCCGATGACGCCGAACGACTATGCGGTGCGCGGCATCCCCACCATGATCCTGTTCAAGGACGGCAAGGCGGTGGACACCAAGGTCGGCGCGCTGCCGAAGAGCGCGCTGAAGGACTGGATCGCCGGCGCCCTCGGCAAGTAACGACTTGGCGGCCGCCCGTCGGCAAGCTCTGCTGGCCCTGGCCGGCGCCTTGGCGGCCGGGCTTGTCGCGCCGGGCCGGGCTCAGTCGCTGCGCGGCGCCGGTGAGGTGCTGCGAAGCGAGGCGGCCCATTTCCGGGTCGTCGCCTTCGCCGGCGGCCTGGAGCACCCCTGGGGCGCCGCCTTCCTGCCGGACGGCCACCTACTGGTGACCGAGCGACCCGGCCGGATGCGGATGGTCAGCCCCATGGGCAAGGTCTCGCCACCGCTCGGCGGGGTGCCAGCCGTTGCCGCCTCGGGCCAGGGTGGGCTGCTGGATGTGCGGCTTGCGCCCGACTTCGCCACGACACGGGAACTCTATTTCTGCCAGGCTGCCCGGGTCTCCGGCGGCACCGTCACGCGGCTGGTGCGCGCCCGCCTGGCCGAGCGCGGCACAGCCCTGGACATGACGCAGCCGGTGCTGGACGCCACCCCGGCCCAGTCGGGCGACGGCCATTATGGCTGCCGCATCGCCTTTGACCGGGAGGGCCGGCTCCATCTTTCCACCGGTGACCGCCAGCACAGGCCCGAGCGCGCGCAGGCGCTGGACGACCTCGCCGGCAAGCTGCTGCGGCTGGAGCGCGACGGGCGCCCGGCGGCGGGGAATCCCTTCCTCGGCCGCACCGGCATCCGGCCGGAAATCTATGCCTATGGCCTGCGCAACCCGCAGGGCCTTGCCGTGAATCCCGCCACCGGCTCGCTGTGGGAGGCCGAGATGGGACCGCGTGGCGGCGACGAGGTGAACCTGATCCGCCCCGGTACCAATCTCGGCTGGCCTGTGGTCGGCCATGGCACCGCCTATAGCGGCGCCACCATTCATGCCACCGCCTCCCACCCGCACATGCAGGATCCGCTGCGCTTCTGGGTGCCCTCGGTCAGCCCTTCCGGAATGGCTTTCTATGACGGCGACGCCTTCCCGGGCTGGAAGGGCAACCTCTTCCTGGCGAATCTCAGCGGAGCCGGCCTGCTACGCCTAAGTGTGGAAGGCGATCGCATCACCGGCGAGGAGCGGCTGCTCTGGGGCCAGTTCCGGCTGCGGAATGTGGTGCCAGGACCGGACGGCCTTCTGTACCTGCTGACGGATGAGCCTCGCGGCCGCATCCTGCGGCTGGAGCCCGTGGCGGAGTAGCAGGGCCGCCCCTCTTGACCTTCGCCGGAGGCACGGCGGATCCTGCCGCCGGGCGGAACAGGGTGAGCAGGAGCGGCCATGGCCATTCTCGTGACCGGCGGTGCCGGCTTTGTCGGGCTCAACCTAGTGGAAGCGCTCCTCTCCCGCGGCGAGCATGTCGTCATCTATGGGCGGGAGGCCCTGCCCCCGGCCGCCGCTGCCGCCTTCGCGCCCCTGCCCGGCCGGCTCGATCTGATGCAGGGCGATGTGCTGGACCGCGCCGCGCTCGATGCCGTCTTCGTCCGGCACAAGATCCAGGCGATGTTTCCCTTCGCCGCCATCACCGCCGGGCCGCGCCGCGAGGCGGAGCAGACGGGGACGATTCTGGAGGTCAACCTGATCGGCGCCGTCAACCAGCTTCGCGCAGCGCGCGACGCAGGTGTGGGCCGCATCGTCTTTCCCTCCTCCATCAGCGTCTATGGCGAGAGCCAGCGCCAGCCGGGGCTGTTGCGCGAAGACACCACACCGCCGGTGCCAATCTCCGTCTACGGTATCACCAAATATGCCGGCGAGCGGCTCGCCCTGCGGCTGCGCGATCTCTGGGGACTTGATCTCGTCTGCGCCCGCATCGGCGGCGTTTTCGGCCCGTGGGAGCGCGACACCGGCGTGCGGGACCTGCTCACGCCGCACATGCATCTTGCCGTGGCGGCGCTGCGCGGCGAGGCGGCGGTGCTGCCCGCCGACCTGCTGCCTCGCCCCTGGGTCTATGCGCGCGACCTCGCCCGCGGCCTGCTGCTTCTGCTCGATGCCGCGCAGCCGCGCTGGCCCGTCTACAACATCTCCGCCGGCGTGGAGTGGGGCGCGCGCATCCTGCTCTGGGCAGAGACGCTGGCCCGCCACTATCCGGCCTTCCATTGGCGACAGTCGGCGGATCCGGCGGAAGTGACGGTGCAGTTCCACGATGACGGGCCACGGGCGGTGGAGGATATTGGGCGCATCCGCGAGGAATTCGGCTATGCGCCGGAATTCCTGCCCGAGGCCGCCTATTTCGACTACCTGCGCTGGCTGCAAGCGACGCCCGGCTATCTCGTATCGGCGGAATGAAAAAAAGCCGGGGAATGGCCTCGGCTTCTTCGATGCTTTCGCGGGCCCGGGCCTGCCTTCAGGCGTGGCGCCGCTGCGCCACCAGGGTCCAGAGGCGCGGCCCCACCAGGGCCAGCAGCGCGAGCAACAGGATGCAGACCGAGATCGGGCGGGTGAAGAAGGTGGTCCAGTCGCCCTGGCTGATGGTCATCGCCTGCCGCAGCGCTTGCTCCGCCATCGGGCCCAGGATCATGCCGATCACCACCGGCGCCTGTGGGAAATCGAAGCGGCGCATGAACATGGCGATGATGCCGATGCCATAGAGCAGCACCAGATCGACGACGCTGTTGCTGATGCCATAGGTACCGATGGTGGCGAAGACCAGGATGCCGGCGTAGAGCTGCGGCGTCGGGATCTTCAGGATGCGCGCCCAGAGTCCGACCAGCGGCAGATTCAGCACCACCAGCATGATGTTGGCGATGTAGAGCGAGGCGATCAGCGTCCAGACCAGCTCGCCCTGGCTGGTGAAGAGCAGCGGCCCGGGCTGGATGCCATAGGACTGGAAGGCCGAGAGCATGATGGCGGCGGTGGCCGAGGTGGGCAGGCCCAGCGTCAGCATCGGCACCAGCACGCCCGCGGCGGCGGCGTTGTTGGCCGCCTCGGGCCCGGCGACGCCCTCGATGGCGCCGGTGGTGCCGAACTCCTCGCGGTATTTCGGTCGCACGAGCTTTCGCTCGGCATAGTAGCTCAGCATGGTCGGCATCTCGGTGCCGCCGGCCGGCATCACGCCGAAGGGGAAGCCGAGCAGCGCGCCGCGTAGCCAGGGGCCGATGCTGCGCTTCCAGTCCTCGCGCGACATCATCAGCCGGCCGACCTCGCGCACCTCCTGCTTGCCCTCGACATGGCGCCAGGCAAGGTAGAGTGTCTCGCCCACCGCGAAGATCGCGACGGCGACCAGCACCACATCCACGCCGTCGAGCAGTTCGGTGACACCGAAGGTCATGCGCGGCTGGCCGGTCTGCAGATCGATGCCGATGAGGCCGATCATCAGGCCGAAGCCGAGCGAGGCGAGGCCGCGCAGCGCCGAGCCGCCGAGCACTGCCGAGACGGTGACGAAGCACAGCACCATCAGCGAGAAATACTCGGCGGGGCCGAGCTTCAGCGCCAGTTCCACCACGATCGGGCCGAGGAAGGAGATGCCGAGCGTGCCGATCGTGCCGGCGACGAAGCTGCCGACGGCGGAGGTGAACAGCGCCGGTCCGGCGCGGCCGTTGCGCGCCATCTTCGCGCCTTCCAGCGCGGTGATGATGGAGCCGGATTCGCCCGGCGTGTTCAGCAGGATGGAAGTGGTGGAGCCACCATACATCGCGCCGTAGAACACGCCGCAGAACAGGATGAAGGCGCCCGTCGCGCTGACCTGGAAGGTGATGGGCAGCAGCAGCGCGATGGTCAGCGCCGGGCCGATGCCCGGCAGCACGCCGATGGCCGTGCCAAGGAAGCAGCCGAGCAGCGCCCAGCCGAGATTGGTGATCGAGAGCGCGTTGCCGAAGCCGAAGGCGAGGCCGGACCAGACGTCCATGGGCTCAGAGAATCCCTTCCAGGATGCCGGCGCCGATATCGACTCCGAGCAGCTTGTCGAAGGCCAGGAAGGCGCCAAGGGTAACGGCGAGGCCGATCAGCAGGTCCCGCCCCGGCCGGCGGCTGCCGAAGGCCGCCGCCACCAGCACGAATTGCGCGGTGGCGGCGAAGACGAAGCCGAGTGAGTCGATCAGCAGCAGGTTCACCAGCAGCCCGGCGCCGAGCAGGCCGAGGGCGCGCCAGTTGGTCGGCGGCGCGTCGGCCATCTCCTCGAGGTCCTTCGACCAGCCGCCGCGCAGGGCCACGCCGGTCAGGCCGAGGCCGACGACGGTGACCATCCCGCCCACCAGGTAGGGCGTGAACTTCGGCCCCACCTGCGCGTAGAGGGGCGTGACCGGAATGATCGCCGCCTGCCAGAGGCAGATCAGGCCGAGCAGCACCACGAACAATCCGACCGCCAGGTCGGGCCCGGCCCCGGGCTTCACGCGCACCATTCCGGTTTCCCCTTCCGCCCGCTCAGAGCAGGCCGACTTCCTTCAGGATCTCGGCGGTCGCCTTCTCGTCCTGCGCGAGGAAGGCCTGGAACGCGTCACCCGCCATGAAGGCATCCTCCCAGCCCTGGCGCTCCAGCATTTCCTTCCAGGCCGGCAGGTCGTGCAGGTCGGTGAAGAACTTGACCAGTTTCTCCTTCTCCGCCGGCTTCAGGCCGGGCGGGCCGAAGACGCCGCGCCAGTTGCCAAGGACAATATCCACGCCCTTCTCCTTCAGCGTCGGCACGTCAGGCAGGCTGCGCTGGTCGCCGCTGGTGGCCAGGGCGCGCATCCGCCCGGCCTTGATCTGCTCGGCGAATTCGGAGACGCCGGAAATGCCGGCCTTCACCTGGGCACCCAGGATGGCCGCCTGGGCCGGGCCGCCGCCCGCGAAGGCGACGTAGGAGGCGTCCTTCGCCGAGCGGCCCTGCGACTTCAGCAGCAGGCCGAGGAGGATATGGTCGATGCCGCCGGCGCTGCCGCCGGCGACGGAGGTGCCGCCGGGATTGCTCTTGAGCGAGTCGAGCAAGCCCTGGAGGTCCTTGATGTCGCTGCTGGCCGGCACGACGATGACGCTGGGCTCGGTGGTCATGCGCGCGAGCGGGGTGACGTCCTTCAGGCCGACCGGCGACTTGTTGGCCAGCACTGAGCCAACCATGATGGCGCCGCCCACCATGAAGCTGTTCTCGCTGCCACGACGCTGCGAGACGAAGCGGGGCAGACCCACCGTGCCGCCGGCGCCGCCGACATTCTCGAACTGGAAGCTGCCGACCCAGCCGGCCTGACGCGCCACCTGCTCGATGGCGCGGCCGAGGCCGTCCCAGCCGCCGCCGGGGCCGGCGGGGATGAACACATGCATGCTGGCGAAGCGCTGCTGCTGCTGCGCCAGGGCGGTGCGATCCAGCAGGGGCAATGTGAGGCCGGCGGCAGCGGCGGACAGCAGGTGGCGGCGCAACATCTCGATTTCCTCCAGCCCGTTCACTGATCGGGTTAAGGGTGCGCGATAACGGGGCCCACGGCAAAGCGCAAATATCGATTCCGCCACCCGCGCGACGCTTGCACCGCACCATGGCCGCTCGCATTCTGGGGCCGCGGCAGAAGGGTTGTCTTTGGATGCGACTACAGTTGGGCCTGGTGCTCGCATTGCTTTCGGCACCATGGCCAGGCGGCACGATCGGGGCGGCGCTGGCCCCCGCCGCCCTGGCGCAGCACTCCACCGCCCGCCCTCCGGCAGCCGCGGCCACCCCCCGCCCCGCCGAGCGCGAGGTGATGGTGAGCAATGAGCTGGGCCTCGCCCTGAGCGAGCTTTACGTGACCCCCGCCGGCAGCGTCGAAGCGGGCGAGGACCGGCTGGGCGACGACACCCTCCCCGCCGGTGCCACCCTGCGCGTGCCGCTCGGCCGGCAGCGCCTCTGCTTCTTCGACCTGCGTGCCGTGCTGGTCGATGGCAGCGAGGAGGAGAAACACGGCGTCGATCTCTGCCGCAACAACCGCGTCACCTTCGGCGACCCTTCCCTGCCGCTGCGCGAGGCGAGGGTGGTGAATGACACCGACCTGGCGATGCGCGAGCTCTACGCCATGCCCGCCGGCTCGCCGCAGCGCGGCCCGGACCGGCTGGGCTCGGAGACGGTGGGGGCGGAAGCCAGCTTCCGGCTGCGGCTCGGCCGCGCCCGCACCTGCATCTTCGATCTCAGCGCCGTCTTCGAGGATGATTCGGTGCAGGAGCGGCGCCGGGTGGATCTCTGCCGCAACAGCCGCGTCACCTTCGGGGACCCCTCGCTGCCCTGGCGCGAGGTGCAGATCGTCAACGGCAACGACCACAGCATGCGCAATCTCTACGCCGCCACCGCCGGCGGGCGCTCCGGTGCAGACAGCTGGGGCATCGACCGGCTCGGCTCGGTGACGGTCGAGCCCGGCAGCAGCTTCCGGCTGCGGCTGCGCAACCGCGCCTGCCAGGTGGACCTGCGGGTCGTCTATGACGACGACACCGCCGAGGAGAAGAGCGGCGCCGAGCTGTGCAAGGCCGAGCGGATCGTCTTCGACGGCAGCGGCATCCCCCGGCCGCCGGAGCGCAGCTTCGTCCTGGTCAACCGCCAGCCCGCCGCGGTGCAGGAGATCTATGCCTCGGGGGTGGATGACAGCGACTGGGGCGAGAACCGGCTCTCCGACCCGCCGCTGGAGCGCGGCAGCCGCGCCGAGCTCGCGCTGCACAGCGCCTGCGAGATCGACCTGCGCATCGTCTTCGCCAATGGCGGCGCGGAGGAGCGGCGCGGGCTCGATATCTGCGAGAACGGCCTGATCGTTCTGCGGCCGGGCTGGACGGTGGCCGAGCGGCTGGACCAGGGCGCCGGCCCGGTCGAGCCGGGGCCGCCACGGGAGGGCAGCGTGCGGCTGCGCAACACCGGCCCGGCGCCGCTGGTGGAACTCTATGTGGACCCCCTCGGCGCGCCGCGCGGCCCCGACCGGCTCGGCAGCACCGTGCTCGGCCGGGGCGAGACGCTGGATTTCCAGCCGCCCGAGGCGGTGGGCTGCACCGGCCACCTGCACGCGGTGTTCCGCAACGGGCAGGAGATCGACCATCCCCGCTTCGACCTTTGCTCCGGCACCGAGGTGGCCCTGCCATGACCCGCTTCCTGCTTCCCGGCCTGCTGGCCGCCCTGCTGCCGCTGGCCGCCGCCCAGACCCAGGCGCAGGCTCCGGCGCCGCCGGCGGAAATACTCCCCATCCCCGCGCCCCTGCGCGGCGCCTGGTTCGCGGGAGACTGCGCGGCGCCCGAGGCAATGCTGCAGCTCACCGCCCGCGCGGCGGCGCGGATGCCGGCTGATGGCCCGGCCCGGCTGATCCGCTTCTCCGAGGCGCGCGCGCTCGATGGCTGGCACATGGGCACCGGACGTGGGGCGGAGGCGCCGCGCGTCCTACTGCGCGGCGATGCGGCGCGCCTGGAATCCGCCGAGCCCGACGCCAAGCTGCGCGATGACCAGCTGCCCGGCGGCACGCCGGTGCAGGCCTGGCACCGCTGCCCCGCGCCGCCGCCCGGCTTCGCCGCCCTGCATGGGGAGGGGCTGGCCTTCCTGTCCTCGCTGGAGGGGCTGGAGGCCGCCTGCGGCGCGCCGGGCGCCACCGTTGCCGGCTGCGTTACCAAGGTGATCGCGGAAGGGGATGTTTCCGGCGACCGCCTGCTCTCGGTGGCCGAGATTGCCCGTCTGGTCCGCGGCATGACCTGGATGCTGGCGGCGGCCGAGGAGGCAAGGCCGGAGAGCGTGGCGGCGGCGGGCGGCGGCGGTGTGCTGGCCGGCGTGGCCACGGCGCGCTTCGCCATGGAGAGCCTGGACTATGACGGCGACGGCAAGCTTTCCGCCGCCGAGCTTGGCCAGGACCGCGCGGCCTTCCCACCCTCCGGCGGCAGCGAGGCGGGCCGCCCGCTGCGGCTGGAAGGCGTGCAGGAGGGCGTCAACCTCCTGCGCAGCCTGCTGGAAGGCGTGCTGTTCAGCGAGTGACAGGCCGCGCGGGGCCGCGCGCCCCTATCCGGCCGGCGGAAGGGGCTGAGGAAGGGCGCCGCCCTCCCCCGCCGGGCGCCCCAGCATCAGCCCGCCCGTGACCGGCCCGAAGCCCATCGCTCGGCGGGCGAAGAAATCCTTCAGCCGCGGCATCCGCTCCACCGCCGCGAGGCCGAGCCGGCGCGCCAGCCGCAGCGGCGGCAGGCTGTTGCCGAACAGGCGCTCCAGCGCATGGGTGGCGCCCAGCATCAGCAGCGCATCCGGCCGCCGCGCCGCTTGGTAGCGGGCTAGCAGTGCCGGGCCACCGACATCCTCCCCCCGCTCGCTGGCGGCGATCACCAGCTCGGCCAGGGTGGCGACGTCGCGGAAGCCGAGATTGAGCCCCTGCCCCGCGATCGGGTGGATGCCATGCGCCGCATCCCCCACCAGCGCCAGGCGCGTGTCGGTGTAGCGCATCGCGTGCATGGCGGAGAGCGGATAGGACCAGCGGCGGCCGATCGGCGTGACCTTGCCGAGATGGTCACCCATGCGGCGCTGGATCTCCCGGCCATACTCGGCGTCCGGCAGCTTCAGCATGCGCTCGGCGATGTGCCGCTTCTCCGACCAGACGATGGCCGAGGCATTGGGATGCTCCGGCGTCGGCGCCAGGGGGAGCTGGGCGAAGGGGCCATTCGGCAGGAACTGCTCCAGCGCCACCTGCTCGTGCGGGAATTCGTGCGCGATGGCGCCGACGATGCCGATCTGGTGGTAGTCGAAGGTGGCCGCGCCGATGCCGGCCTGCCGGCGCAGCGGCGAGCGGCGGCCCTCGGCGCCGACCACCAGCCGGGCCTGGATCAGCTCGCCGGTGGAAAGGCGGATCTCTGCGCCCTCCGGGCCGCGCGTCACCTCGGCGCGGGCGGGGGCATGGACGGAGAGGTGCGCCAGCTCCTGCATCCGCGCGTTCAGCGCCATGCGCAGCGCCCGCGCCTCGACCATCCAGCCGAAGGGCCCCATGCCGGTCGCCTCGGCATCGAAATGCAGCGCGAGGGGGCTGGCGCGCTCGCCCGGCATGCCGTCGGCGCAGCGGATGCGGGTGATCGGTCCCGGCGCCCAGGGAAGATGATCCCAGACGCCCCCCGCCTCCAGCAGGTTGCGGCTGGTCAGCGCGATGGCATAGGCGCGGCCGTCGAATTCCGGCAGTTCCATGGGCGGCAGCGGCGCGGCATCCACCACCGCGCAGGACACGCCGGCCGCCGCGAGGCTGGCGGCGAGCGTGGCGCCGACCGGGCCGGCGCCGATGATGCAGACGGCCACCTCACGGCGGGAGGACAGGGGCGATAGGCTCATCCCGCCATTCTGCCCTGCCCGCCCCGCCGCCGGAAGGGCGGCACGTATCAGAGATCCGCATCAGAGACAGGCGCATGCGCCTATTTCTTGAGCACTATTTCGCCATCCATGGCCCCACCGGGCTGGTGACGCCCTCTGGCACGCCGCTCGCATTGCCAGGATCGGCCACGCGGAAGAAGGGGGCGCAGCGCATGAAGCTCGTGATGGCGATCATCAAGCCTTTCAAGCTGGACGAGGTGCGCGACGCACTCACCCCGCTTGGCGTGCAAGGGCTCACAGTGACCGAGGTGAAAGGGTTCGGCCGACAGAAGGGACAGACCGAAATCTACCGCGGCGCCGAGTACCACGTCTCCTTCCTGCCGAAGGTGAAGATCGAGGTGGTGGTGCCGGACGACATGGCCGATGCCGTGGTCGAGGCCATTTCCGACAACGCCCGCACAGGCAGGATCGGCGACGGCAAGGTCTTCGTGCTCGATGTGGAGCGGGCAGTGCGCATCCGCACCGGCGAGACCGACAGTTCGGCGCTGTGATGCCGCCCACCGCTCATCAGAAGGCAATGGAAACGAGGATGATGCGAGCAATCGCACAAGGAATCACGCCTTGGGGCCGCCGCGCGGCCGTGCTGCTTCCCACCCTGCTGCTCGCCAGCCCGGCGATGGCGCAGGACGCGGCGACGGTGAGCGCCGGCGACACCGCCTGGATGCTCACCAGCACGGCGCTGGTGCTGATGATGACCATTCCGGGCCTGGCGCTGTTCTACGCCGGCATGGTGCGCAAGAAGAACGTGCTCGCCACCATGATGCAGTCCTTCTTCCTCGCGGCGCTGGTCAGTGTGGTCTGGATGGTGGCCGGCTACAGCCTCGCCTTCGGTGAGGGGGGCGCCTATATCGGCGACCTGTCGCGGGTGTTCCTCTCCGGCATCGGCCAGGGTTGGGACGCGCCTTTCACCCTTGGCAGCGGCGATGGCGCGGTGGCTTTCACCATCCCCGAATCCGTCTTCATCATGTTCCAGATGACCTTCGCCATCATCACCCCGGCGCTGGCCACGGGTGCGATGGCGGACCGGCTGAAGTTCTCCTCGCTCTGCGTCTTCACCGTGCTGTGGTCCCTGCTGATCTACAGCCCGATCGCGCACTGGGTCTGGCACCCGAACGGCTGGATCTTCGGCCTCGGCGCGCTGGACTTCGCTGGCGGCACGGTGGTGCACATCAATGCTGGCGTGGCCGGCCTGGTGGGCGCGGTGATGCTGGGCAAGCGCACCGGCCTCGGCCACGAGAACATGGCGCCCTTCAACCTGGCGCTGGCGGTGATCGGCGCGGCGCTGCTCTGGGTGGGCTGGTTCGGCTTCAACGCGGGCTCGGCCGGCGCGGCGGGCGGCCGCGCGGGCATGGCGATGCTGGTGACGCAGCTCGCCGCCGGCGCCGCGACCCTGGCCTGGGTGGCCGCCGAGTGGATCACCAAGGGCAAGCCCTCGGTGCTGGGCGCGATCTCCGGCGCGGTGGCGGGCCTCGTCGCCATCACCCCGGCGGCGGGCTTCGTGATGCCCGGCGCAGCCCTGGTCATCGGCATCGTCGCGGGCCTGGCCGGCTTCTGGGGCGCCACGGCGCTGAAGCACTGGTGCGGCTATGACGACAGCCTGGACGCCTTCGGCGTGCACGGCATCTGCGGCATCGTCGGCGCGCTGCTGACCGGCATCTTCGCCTATGGCCCGCTCTCGGCCACCCCGGCCGCGCCGGATGGCACCGCCGGCTCCTTCGGACAGTTCATGCTGCAGCTCTACGCGGTGCTGGCCACTTTCGTCTTCACGGCCATCGGCACCTTCATCCTGCTGAAAGCCATCGACGTGGTGATGGGCCTGCGGGTGAACGAGGAATCCGAGCGCGAGGGCCTCGACGTCTCGCTGCACGGCGAGCGGCTGGGCTGATCCTTTTCTCCTGGAGGGAAATGACGGGCGCCGGCGCTCACGCCGGCGCCCTTTCCGTTGGCGGGGTCCGGAGCGACGCTCCCTGACGCCGCGCGCGGACGAAGTCCACGAAGGCGCGCAGGGCCGCGGGCATGTGCCGCCGCGAGGCGTAGTAGAGATGCGGCCCCTCGAAGGGCGGCAACCACTCTTCCAGCAGCGAGACCAGCGTGCCGCGGGCGATGTCCTCCCGTACCCATTCCTCGAAGGTCAGCAGGAAGCCCACGCCGGCGAGCGCGGCGGCGCGTTCCAGATGCGGGTCGGTGGTGGTGAAGGGCCCTTCTACCCGCACCGTCACCGTTTCCGTACCCCGCTCGAAGACCCAGGGCGGCGTATTGCCGCTCGGGAAGCGGTGGCGGATGCAGGGCCGTTGCAGCAGGTCGCGCGGGGCGGCCGGCGCGCCGAGCGCCGCGACCAGCGCCGGCGCAGCGACCAGCACATAGCGCTGCGGCCCGCCGAGCGGTACGGCGATGGTGTCGCGCGCCAGGCTCTCGCCGTAGCGGATGCCGGCGTCGAAGCCGCCGCTGACGATGTCGACGAAACTGTCCTCGACTACCACGTCGAGGGTGATGCGCGGATGGGCTGCCAGGAAGGGCGGGATCAGCGAGGCCAGCACGAGCTGCGCAGCCGACTGCGGCGCGTTGATGCGCAGCGTGCCGCTTGGCGTGGTGCCATGCCGGCCGGCTTCCTCCAGCGCCGCGCCGATCTCGCCGAGCGCGGGTCCGAGGCGTGCCAGCAGCGCCGCCCCGGCCTCGGTTGGGCTGACGCTGCGGGTGGTCCGGTGCAGCAGGCGCAGGCCCAGCGCATCCTCCAGCGCACGCAGGCGTTCGCTGAGGCTGGAAGGGGAGATGCCGGCCTCCCGCGCCGCGCGGCGGAAGCTGCGATGCCGCGCCACGGCAGCGAATAGGTCGAGATCCGCCAGGGGTGGCCGCATTGTTCGCCATTCCGGATGGTCCATGCGGATCGTGGCGGATTATCGGATGCCCGGCCAGCCTCCATTCTCCACCGCACCACCGGAGACGGGAGAGACAGGATGGAACAGCGTCAACTGGGCCGCACCGGCCCGCAGGTTTCCGCCCTCGGCCTCGGCTGCATGGGCATGTCCGACCTCTACGGCCCGGCCGACCGCACGGAGAGCCTGGCCACCATCGCCGCCGCGCTGGAGCAGGGCATCACCCTGCTCGACACCGGCGACTTCTATGGCATGGGCCACAACGAGATGCTGATCGGTGAGGCGCTGCGGCAGCACCGGCGGGAGGATGTTGTCCTCAGCGTCAAGTTCGGTGCCTTGCGCGGCCCCGACAACGAATGGAACGGCTATGACGGTCGCCCGGCCGCCGTGCGCAACTTCCTCGCTTATACGCTGAAGCGCCTGGGCACCGACTATGTCGATATCTACCGCCCCGCCCGGCTCGACCCGGATGTGCCGATCGAGGAGACGGTGGGCGCCATCGGCGACCTCGTGAAGGCCGGTTATGTCCGCCATGTCGGGCTTTCGGAAGTGGGGGCGCAGACCATCCGTCGCGCCGCCGCCGCCCACCCGATCGCCGACCTGCAGATCGAGTACTCGCTGGTCTCGCGCGACATCGAAGCGGAAATCCTGCCTACCTGCCGGGAGCTGGGCATCGGCGTCACGGCCTATGGCGTGCTCTCGCGCGGGCTGATCAGCGGCCACTGGTCGAAGGAGCGGGGTGGCCAGGGCGACTTCCGCGACCGCAGCCCGCGCTTCCAGGGCGGGAACCTGGAGCGGAACCTGGCCCTGGTCGAGGCACTGCGGAAGGTGGCCGAGGCACGCGGCGTCAGTGTGGCGCAGGTGGCCATCGCCTGGGTCGCCGCGCGCGGGACGGACATCGTGCCGCTGGTCGGCGCCCGGCGGCGCGACCGGCTTACCGAGGCGCTCGGCGCCCTGGAGGTGAAGCTGAGCGAGGCCGATCTGGCGGCCATCGAGCAGGCGGTGCCGCCAGGCGCCGCCGCCGGGGCCCGCTATCCGGACAGCCAACTCGCCCATATGGACAGCGAGCGGGCGGCACACTGAGCGCCCATCGGCAACAGGGCACAGGGGAGCAAGGCCTCCCCCCTGCTCCGGCCTGCCGGAGGCGAGAAAGCCCTAGCGCAGCCGCCGCAGATTGCCGGAGACGGTCCGGCTGACAGGGCGCATGGACTGCTCCGCCATGCCCATGGCGGCATTGGCGAAGCCCAGCCCGAAGGCAGCGGCGCGGCTCGCGGCGCCCGTCATCCACTCGGTCTGCACCATCATCCAGCCCAGGGGCGTCGGGCTGGTGACGGCGCGCATCATGGCCCGGTGCGCCGCCTCCATCTCGGCGAAGCCATACTCCATCGCGCGCTGGGAGAGCTCCGCCGCCCCCTGCGCCAGCACCGCCCCGCCGGCCGAGAAGGCGAGCATCTTCTCGGGCACCATGCGGCCGACCTCTAGCCCCGTCAGGACAGGGCCGCGCTGCCGCGCTGCCTCCTGCGACAGGCGGGCATCCACCACCTGTCGCGCGGAGTTCAGCAGCGTCACCACATTGCCCGCATGGCGCACGAAACGCGGGCCGGTGTTCGAGGCACGGGTCATCCTGGGGGCTCCGCTGAAGGTCTGGAGCACAAACGCGGCAGGCCGCCCGCCGGTTTTCAGCCGCCGCGAACCCTCACGGCGGCCTCAGCTGGGGATTGTCGAAGACCGGTTGGCGGTAATCCGCCAGCGCCGCCTTGAGGGCGGCCGCCAGGTCCTGCTTCTCCTCCTCCGAGAGGAAGCAGCCGATCTCGACCCGCCGCTCCCGCTGCACCAGCGCCAGCCCGCCGCGCTCCGAGAGCTCGACGCGCGCCCAGTACGGGTCCAGGGCCGCCTCCTCCCCCCGGCCCCGCCAGTCGGTGCGGCGGATGACCAGCCGGCTGGAGGTCAGCGAGACGATCTCCCAGGCACGGCTGGACCAGCGGTGATGCAGCCAGACCAGCAGCAGCACCAGGCCGGATTCCAGCCCCAGGAAGGGCAGCACCGGCCAGGCGCCCATCAGCAGGAACAGCAAGCCGCCACCCAGGGTCCAGATGGCGCTCAGCGCGCCAAGCAGCAGGAGGGCAACAGGATGAAGGCTGCGCTGGGGGGTGCTGATGGCCTCGAACAGCACCGGGTCGGCGCGCCTCGGTTCAGGGCTTGCTGGCATTGCTGGAAAACATAAGGCTGCCCTGGCCTGCAGCACAGATGGGGCGCCGCCGCCAATGACGATTCCCTGCCCATGAAACCTGTCCTTCCACCACCCGGGGCGACCGAGGCCGTCGCCGAGCCCGCGCCCCGCCGCCGCGCGCCCCGCAAGCCCTTGCACGGCACCGCGGAGGCACCGCGCCGCGCCCGCAAGATGTCGGCGGCGCAGGCCGAGCGCTTCATTCGCGCCCTGGCCGCCGCCAATCCGACGCCGCAGACCGAGCTGCACTATACCAGCCCCTATACGCTGCTGGTGGCGGTGGCGCTCTCGGCGCAGGCCACCGATGTCTCGGTCAACAAGGCCACGGCCACGCTGTTCCAGGCGGCCGACAATCCGGCGGCGATGGTGGCGCTCGGCGAGGATGGCGTGGCGGAGCATATCCGCCGCATCGGGCTCTGGAAGGCCAAGGCGCGCAACGTCATCAAGCTGTCGCAGCAGTTGCTGGAGCGCCATGGGGGCGAGGTGCCGGCGGACCGGGCGGCGCTGGAGGCCCTGGCGGGGGTCGGCCGCAAGACGGCCAATGTCGTGCTCAACGTAGCCTTCGGCGAGGAGGCCATGGCGGTGGACACGCATATCTTCCGCCTCGGCAACCGCACCGGCCTGGCGCCCGGGCGCACCCCGCGGGCGGTGGAGGAGGCGCTGATGCAGCGCGTCCCGCCCGACCTGCTGCGCGATGCCCACCATTGGCTGATCCTGCACGGCCGCTACATCTGCAAGGCGCGGCTGCCGGAATGCTGGCACTGCGTGGCGCGGGAGGCCTGCAACTACACGGACAAGGTGCTCTGGCCGCCACCACGGTGAAACTTGCCCTGGGGAAACTTGCTCTGGGGAAACTTGCGCCGGGCGCGGGCGGAGCCGGCATTCACCCCTTCCGCCGCCGCGCTCATGATGCCATCACATCTGCGCCTCTCGCGCAGCCGCCAACGGCTTTGCGTGGTTGCGGCACCGCACTCCCAACCTTTATGTGACGGCGATGAATCGGCTTCTTCCCTTCTTGATGCTGCTCGGCCTGCCCATCGGCGTGATGAGCGCGGCCCCCGCCCAGGCCCAGCGCCCGCAGGCGCTCGGAACCTTCCAGGACTGGACCGCCGCGACCTATACCGAAGGCAAGAGCAAGGTCTGCTACGCCTTCACGCGCGCCAGCAAGACAGAGGGGGCCGGCAACCGCCAGAACGTGCTGCTCACCGTGACGCACCGCCCGCAGGGGCGTGACCAGGTGGCGCTGCGCTCCGGCTACACCTATGCCCGGAATGCCGAGGTGACGGTGAATGTCGGCGGCACCGACCTCGATTTCTACACCGCGCAGGACAATGCCTTCGCGCGGGAGGGCAGCAAGGCCGTGGCCGCCTTCCGCGCCGGCGCCAATGCCGTCGCCAAGGGCACTGGCCCGCAGGGACGCGGCACCGCCACCGACACCTTCTCCCTCTCCGGCTTCACCGCCGCCTACGAGGCCATCAGCAAGGAGTGCCCGGCCGGCCGCCGGTGACTCAGGACCCGACATGACCCAGACCCCCGCCCCCGCCTCCTCCGCTGAGCTTTCCGAGGCCGAGCGCGCCCGCATCCTGGCCAAGGCCGCGCTCTTCGCGCCGCCGCCCGCCACGCTGCCGGACGGTCGCCGTGACCTGGTTGGCCTCTCGCGCGAGGAGCTGGCGGCGGAGATGGTCGCCATCGGCGAGAAGCCCTTCCGCGCCAAGCAGCTCTGGCACTGGATCTACCATCAAGGCGTCACCGACTTCGCGCGCATGTCCACCATCGCGAAGCCGATGCAGGCCAAGCTGGCGGAGCGTTTCGTGGTCGGCCGCCCCGGCGTGGTGACGGAGCAGACCAGCACCGACGCCACCCGGAAGTTCCTCTTCGGCTTCCGCGACGGGCAGCAGGTCGAGACCGTCTATATCCCGGACGAGCAGGAGGACCGCGGCGCCGTCTGCATCTCGACACAGGTGGGCTGCACCCTCTCCTGCAAGTTCTGCCACACCGGCACGCAGAAGCTGGTGCGCAACCTGGGCGCGGCCGAGATCGTCGGCCAGTTCATGGCGGCGCGCGACGCCTATGGTGAGTGGCCGAGCCCGACTGACGGCACGCCGCGGCTGCTCTCCACCATCGTCATCATGGGGATGGGCGAGCCGCTCTATAACTACGAGAACGTCGCCAAGGCGATGCGCATCGTCATGGACAACGAGGGGATCGCCCTCTCGCGCCGGCGCATCACCCTCTCGACCTCCGGCGTGGTGCCGATGATGGACCGCTGCGGCGAGGAGCTGGGCGTCGGCCTCGCCGTCTCGCTGCACGCGGTGCGCAACGACATCCGCGACGAGATCGTGCCGCTCAACCGCAAATACCCGATCGAGGAGCTGATGGCGGCCTGCCGCCGCTATCCCGGCGCCTCCAATGCCCGCCGGATCACCTTCGAATACGTCATGCTGAAGGGCGTGAACGATTCCGAGGCCGATGCGCGTGAGCTGGTGCGCCTGCTGAAGGGCCTGCCGGCCAAGGTGAACCTCATCCCGTTCAACCCCTGGCCCGGCAGCCCCTACGAGACCTCCTCGAACAACGCCATCCACCGCTTCGCGAATATCGTGATGGAGGCAGGCTACGCCTCGCCCATCCGCAAGCCGCGCGGGCGGGACATCCTGGCTGCCTGCGGCCAGCTCAAGACGGAAAGCGAGCGCCGGCGCGCCGCCCGCCCCCAGGCCACCCCCTCTAAGGCCGCCAAGGCCGACGCCGCGTGAGTGCCGAGGGGGTGGCGCCGGCCGCCGCCGCGCAGCCACCGCTCGCCATTCTGCCGCTGCTCGCCGCCGCCGGCTTCGTCACCGGCTGCGGCATGCGCCTGCTCGACCCCCTGCTGCCGCTGATCGCGCACGACATGGGCGTGACGGTGGCGCAGGTCGCCGTCCTGGTGACCAGCTTCGCCATCCCCTACGGCCTGTGCCAGGTGCTGCTCGGGCCGCTGGGCGACCGCTTCGGCAAGTTGCGCGTGCTGGTGCTCGGAGTGCTGCTCTACGGGCTGGCGATGGGCGTCTGCGCCATGGCGGGCTCGCTCGGGCAGCTTGTCGCCCTGCGCGCGGTCACCGGGGCGCTGGGGGGCGCCATCATCCCGCTCGCCATGGCCTGGATCGGCGACAATGTGCCCTATGAGGAGCGGCAGGCGACGATCAGCCGCTTTCTCACCGGTCTTGTGCTGTCCCAGCTCCTCAGCGGGCCGGTCTCCGGCAGTGTCGGGCAGGCGGTGGGCTGGCGCGGGGTGTTCCTGCTGGTCGGGATGGTGGCGGTGCTGACGGGCGCCGCGATCGTGATGCGGCTCGGCGCCGGGCTGTGGCAGGGCGGGGCGGCCGGTCAGGGGCGGCTCGGCTTCGCCACCCACCGGATGCTGCTGCAGCGCCCCGCGGCGCGGCGGCTGCTGGTGGTGGCCTTCCTGGACGGCGCATTGCTCTTCGGCGGCGCCTTTCCCTTCATCGGCTCCTACCTGATCCAGGATTTCCATCTGGAGCCCTGGCAGGCCGGCATCGTCGTGGCCGGGTTCGGCCTTGGCTCACTGGTCTATACCCGGATGGCCTCGCGGCTGGTGCGGACGCTGGGCGAGATCCGGCTGCTGATGCTCGGCGGCGCCCTGCTGGCGCTGGCGCTGCTGGCCATCGCCGTGGCGCCGGCCTGGGCCATGGTGGCGGTGCCGCAGGTGCTGCTCGGCCTGTTCTTCTTCATGTTCCATGGCGTGCTGCAGGCCCGCAGCACCGAAGTGCTGCCGGAGGCGCGCGCCACCGCCGTCTCCTCCTTCTCCATGGCGCTGTTTCTGGGCCAGGGGGTCGGTTCCATCGCCTTCGGCGCGCTGCTGGCGCATGGTGGATATCAGATGATCTTCCTCAGCTCGGCGGTCGGCATCGTCCTGCTCAGCCTGTGGTGCTGGCGGGGGCTTTCGCCGGGGCGCGGCACGGGAGTGGCATGAAGGCTGGGGGAAGGAATTCCCCCAGACCCCCATCTTCCTTTTGTCAGTTTGGGACTGCGCTTTCCGCCCGCGCGGGGAACTCGAAGAAAAAAGAAGGGGGCCGGGGGAATTCTTTCCCCCGGCCTTTTTTCTCCCCCCTTGGCCATCGCATCCGGTCAGGCCAAACCCATCCCGGACGGAAACGGACAGGGACTCGATGAACACCCGCGAGGGATCGGCGGCCTTCGTGGCGCCGCTGGTGGTGCTGGCCCTCGGCCACATGCTCTCCAACATGCTGCGGACCCTGCCGGCGATCGCCGTCGACGTCCTGACGCACGACCTCAACGTCTCGCCCGAGGGGCTGGCCAGCCTGACAGGCGCCTATCACTTCGCCTTCGCCGCCGGGCAGATCCCGCTGGGCGTGGCGCTGGACCGCTTCGGGGTCCGCCCCGTCTCGCTGGTGCTGCTGGCGACGGTGGTGGTGGGCTCAGTACTGGCGGCGCTGGTCGGCGGTCCCGTCGGCTTCCTCCTGGCTCAGATGGTGCTCGGCCTCGGCTGCTGCGGCATGCTGCTCTGCCCGATGACGCTGGCCGCCAAGCTGCTCACCCCGGCGAAGTTCGGCCTCTGGTCCGGGCTGATCCAGGCGCTCGGCAATGTCGGCATGCTGCTCTCGGCCAGCCCGCTCGCCTGGCTGGTGGAACACCATGGCTGGCGCGCCGGCTTCTGGGCGGCGGCGGCCATGTCCGTGGGGGTGGCGCTGCTGGTGCGCCTCGTGGTGCCGGCGCCGGTGCCCACCGATGGCCCGCATCCGAGCTTGCTGGCGGATGCCCGCGCGGTGCTCCGGCTCAGCACCAGCCGCGCGCTACGGGGGATCATCCTGCTCGCCTTCGCCTCCTTCGCCGTGATCATCGGCGTGCGCGGCCTCTGGGGCGGCCCCTGGCTGATGGAGGTGAAGGGCCTGGGCCGGATCGCGGCCGGCAACGTCCTGCTGCTGGTCACCCTGTCCTTGATCGTCGGTCCGGCCTTGGCCGGCGTGCTGGACCGCCGAATCGGCCATCGCCGCACCCTGCTCGCCCTGGGCCATGGGCTGGCCGGGCTGTTCCTGCTGCTGGTGGCCGGCGGCGCGCCGGGGGGCTGGCTCTCCGGGCTGACCGGCCTGCCCATGCTGCCGGTGGCGGCGGACACGGTCCTGCTCTTCGCCTTCGGCCTGGCGGTCTCCATCCAGCCGCTGCTCTTCGCCATGACCCGCGCGGCGGTGCCGCCGGACCAGGCGGGCAAGGCGCTTTCCGCCACCAACCTCTCCTTCTTCCTGGGCGGGGCGGTGCTGCAGGCGGCCTCGGGTCCAGTGGGGGCAGCAGGCGGGCCGGGGGCCGCGATCGCCTTCTTTGGCGTGGCGGTGCTGGTCGGTACCGCGCTCTTCCTGACGACCACGCGGCGCGGTTGACACGGCGCCGCTCCCGGCGCTCAACGGCGCCGGATCGTCACCCGACTGCAATGAGAGCCGAACCGCATGGGCTATTTCCCCGCACGCTGGACCCTGAAGACCTCGGGCGAGGTCGCGCCGGATGAACGGCTGCCCTGGCCGCAGACGGTGGTCATGGGCATCCAGCACGTCGTCGCCATGTTCGGCTCCACCGCGCTGGCGCCGATCCTGATGGGCTTCGACCCGAACACCGCCATCTTCTTCTCCGGCATCGGCACGCTGATCTTCTTCGCCCTCACCGGAGGGCGGCTGCCGAGCTATCTCGGTTCCAGCTTCGCCTTCATCGCCGTCGTTATCGGGGCGACCGCCTATGCCGGGCCGGGGCCGAACCCGAACATCCCGGTGGCGCTGGGCGGCATCATGGCCGCCGGGCTGCTCTATGCCGTCATCGGCGTGGTGGTGCAGGTCGCCGGCACCGCCTGGGTGGAGCGGCTGATGCCGCCCGCGGTGACGGGCGCCATCGTCGCCGCCATCGGCCTCAACCTCGCCCCGGTGGCGGTGAAGGGCATTTCCGCCAATGCCTTCGACACTTCCATCGGCCTCTTCACCGTCGCCGCCGTGGCGCTGATCTCGGTCTGGGGGAGCGGCATGGCGCGGCGCCTGCCCATCCTGCTCGGCGCCATCTGCGGCTATCTGGCCTATCTCGTCTGCACCAACCTGCTCGGCCTCGGCGCGCCGATCGACTTCTCCGGCGTGCGTGCCGCCGCCTGGTTCGGCCTGCCGCATTTCGAGACGCCGGTCTTCAGCGCCCCGGCCATGGTGCTGATCGCGCCCATCGCCATCATCCTGGTCGCCGAGAACCTCGGGCATGTGAAGGCGCTGAGCGCCATGACCGGGCGCAACTTCGACCCGCTGATCGGCCGTGCCTTCCTCGCCGACGGCATCGCCACCATGGTCTCGGCCGGCGGCGGGGGCACCGGCGTCACGACCTATGCCGAGAACATGGGCGTCATGGCCGTCACCCGGATCTACTCGACGCTGGTCTTCGTGGTGGCTGCGCTCTTCGCCCTCCTGCTCGGCTTCTCGCCCAAGTTCGGCGCACTGATCATGACCCTGCCGGGGCCGGTGATCAGCGGCGTGGCGATCGTGGTCTTCGGCCTGATCGCGGCGACGGGCGGGCGCATCTGGGTGCTGAACCGCACCGATTTCGCGCAGCCGCGCAACCTGATCACCGCAGCGGTGGCGCTGATCGCCGGCGCGGGCGACCTGACGCTGAAATTCGGCGGCTTCGCGCTGGGTGGCATCGGTACCGCCACCTTCGGCGCCATCATCGTCTACCACATGCTGCGCGGCCGCCCGGAAGCGGCGGAGCAGGTCACGCCGGCCGATGCACCGGTCGATCCCTCCCGCGTGCACTGATCGCAGGCGTCATGCGCTTGTCACGCCGCCGCCATCGGGCCGTCATGGCCCGCATGGCAACGGCGGCGCATGCAGCAAGATCCCGACAGCGCCCGCAAGCAGCTTGGCGAGGCGCCCTTCATCGACCCCACCGCGCGCGTGCGCGACTGCCGCTTCGGGCGATTCAACGAGGTCGGCGCCCGCACCCGCCTCGCTGAATGCAGCATGGGCGACTACGCCTATGTCGTGAACGACAGCGACATCATCTACACGACGATCGGCCCCTTCTGCTCGATCGCCGCGCATGTGCGGATCAACCCGGGTAACCATCCGCTGGATCGGGTGGCGCTGAGCCACTTCACCTATCGTGCCAGCGCCTATGGGCTGGGCGAAGACGAGGCCGGCTTCTTCGACTGGCGGCGGGCAAAGCCTGTGACGCTGGGTCCGGATGTCTGGGTCGGGCACGGCGCCATCATCTTGCCGGGCGTCACGGTGGGCATCGGCGCGGCCATCGGCGCCGGCGCGGTGGTGACGAAGGATGTGCCGGACTTCGCCATCGTTGTCGGTAATCCTGGGCGGGTGTTGCGCTATCGCTTCCCGCCGGAGATCCAGGCGGCGCTGAAGCGCATCGCCTGGTGGAACTGGCCGGATGCGAAGCTGCGCGAGGCCCTGCCGGAGATCCGCGCCCTTTCCGCCGAGGAGTTCTGCCGACGCCACGACCCGGTGTAGGATCGCCCCCGGATGAACCGGAGGGAGGAAAGCCGATGATCCGCAGCATCCTGATCGCGCTGGACGATACGCCGGGCGCGGCGGCGGCGCGTGACCTTGCCCTCTCCCTTGCCCGGCGCGGCGGCGCGCGCCTGACGGCCGCCGTGGTGCTCGATCTGCCGCACACCCGCGATGCGCAGGGCCCGGTGCCAATCGGCGGCGCAGCCTTCCTGGAGCACCGCAACGAGGCGCTCGCCCGCCGCGCGGAGCAGGCGGCCCAGGAGGCGCTGGACGCCTTCTCCCGTGCCGCCGGCGATCTGCCCTTCGACACGCTGCGCCTGGAGGAGGCGCCGGAGCCGGCCCTGCTACAGGCCAGCGCCTGGCATGACGTCATCGTGATCGGCCGCGACTCCACCCTTGGCCAGGAGGCGAGCGAGGACGGCATGGCACCGGTGATCGACGCCCTCCTGCATCGTGGCGCCCGGCCGCTGCTGGTGGTGCCGCCCCGCGAGGAGATGATCGATTACGATCCCGAGGGCACGGTGCTGGTCGGCTATGACGGCTCAGTGCCGGCCATGCGGTCCTTGCAGCTCTATGCGCTGCTGAAGCCGGAGGGCGAGGTGCGGGCCAAGGTCTTCTGCTGCGACGAAGACCGCGCCCGCGCCCGGCGGATCGCCGAGGAGGGCGCCGAATACCTGCGCCGCCACGGTGCGGAAGCGAGCCCGGTCGGCGTCGCCGGCGAGCATCCGGCGGACCTTCTGCTGGCCGAGGCCACCGACGGCCGCCCGCGCCTGATGGTGATGGGCGCCTTCGAGAACACCGGGCTGCGGGGCCTTTTCCTCGGCTCCGCCACCCGCAAGCTGCTGCGCGAGATGCCCTGCCCCATCTTCGTGCACCGCTGAGCCTGCGGAGGCGCCTCTGCCGCCCCCTCTTCCTTTGGGCGGCGGCATGGCCAATGATGCGGGCCGGGAAACATCCGGGGAGCTAGACCCATGGCGAAATTCGGCCTTAGCCAGCCGGTGCGGCGCATCGAGGACCCCCGACTGCTGCAGGGGCGCGGGCGCTACACGGATGACATCTCGGTGGCCGGCGCGCTGCACGCCTATGTGCTGCGCAGTCCGCACGCCCATGCCCGCATCCTTTCCATCGACACCTCGGCCGCGACGGCCCTGCCCGGCGTCCATGCCATCCTCACCGGTCAGAACTGGCTGGATGACGGGCTCGGGGAAATCCCCTGCGCCATTCCGCTGAAGAACCGCGACGGCACGCCACGCGCCGAGACGCCACGCTATGGCCTGGCCGTCGGCACCGTGCGCCATGTGGGCGATGGCGTGGCCTTCGTCATCGCCGAGACCTACCAGCAGGCGCGCGACGCCGCCGAGGCGGTCTTCGTGGACTACGAGATCCTGCCCGCCTGCACCGACCTCGCGCATGCCATGGACCCGGACCAGCCGCAGATCTGGGACGGCGCGCCGAAGAACGTCTGCTTCGACTGGGCGACCGGCGACAAGGAGAAGACCGACGCGCTCTTCACCCAGGCGGCGCATGTCACCAAGCTGACGGTGGTGAACAACCGCATTGTCGTGAACAGCATGGAGACCCGCGGCGCGCTGGCCGAGTACGACGCCGCCAGCGGTCGCTTCACCCTGCATGCCGGCACCCAGGGCTCCTGGCTGGTGAAGGACTTCCTGGCCAATTCGGTCTTCCACCTGCCGCCGGAGAATTTCCGCGTCATCACGCCGGATGTCGGCGGCGGCTTCGGGATGAAGCTCTACATGTATCCCGAATACGCGCTGTGCTGCTGGGCCGCGCGGCGGCTCAACCGGCCGGTGAAGTGGGTTTCCGAGCGGATGGAAGCCTTCCAGTCCGACACCCAGGGCCGCGCCAACCTGACCACCGGCGAGCTGGCGCTGGACAAGGACGGCAAGTTCCTCGCCCTGCGCACCCGCAACCTCGCCGACATGGGTGGCTATCTCTCCACCTTCGCGCCCTTCATCCCGACGGGCGCCGGCACCAAGGTGCTGGCCAGCGTCTATGGCTTCCAGACGATCTACGCCAACGTGCTGGGCATCCTGACCAACACGGTGCCCGTCGATGCCTATCGCGGCGCCGGACGGCCGGAGAGCAACTATCTCGTCGAGCGGCTGATCGATGCGGCGGCGCGCGAGATGGGCATCGACCGTGTCGAGCTGCGCCGGCGCAACATGGTCCCGCCCTCGGCCATGCCGCACAAGACGCCGGTCGGCCAGACCTACGACTCCGGCGACTTCGCCGCCGTGCTGGAGGCGGCGCTGAAGAAGTCCGACTGGGCCGGCTTCGAGGCGCGGCGGGCGGAGGCGGCGAAGCGCGGCAGGCGTCGCGGCATCGGCATGGCCTATTACCTGGAGGCCACCGGCGGCGACGCCTCGGAGCGCGCCGCCATGCGCTTCGCCGAGGATGGCATGGTGGACGTGCTGGTCGGCACGCAGTCCACCGGTCAGGGCCACGAGACGGCCTATGCCATGATCACCAGCCATGAGCTGGGCATCCCGATCGAGAAGATCCGTGTGCTGCAGGGCGATTCCGACGGGCTGCCGAGCGGTGGCGGCACCGGCGGCGCGCGCAGCCTCTATTCCGAGGGCGCGGCGCTGCTCGCCACCGCCACCAGCGTGATCGAGAAGGGCAAGCAGGCCGCCGGCGAGGTGCTGGAGGCCGCCCCCGCCGATATCGAGTTCGCCGGTGGGCGCTTCACCATCGCGGGCACCGACCGTGCCATCGGCATCCTCGAACTGGCCGCCGCGCAGCGCGAGCGCGCCGCCCGCGGCGAGACGGTGACGCTGCTCGACGCCGCCGAGATCGCCGCCATCCCGGCGCACACCTTCCCCAATGGCTGCCACATCGCCGAGGTGGAGGCGGACCCCGACACCGGCCATGTCGAGGTCGCCCGCTACATCGTGGTGGATGATGTCGGCCATGCGCTGAACCCGCTGATCGTGCGCGGGCAGGTGCATGGCGGCGTGGCACAGGGCATCGGCCAAGCGGTCTTCGAGCGCACGGCCTATGACCCGCAGAGCGGCCAGCTTCTTTCCGCCAGCCTCAACGACTATGCCCTGCCCCGCGCCGGCGACCTGCCGGATATCGAGGTGGAGCTGATGGAAATTCCCTGCACCACCAACGCGCTCGGCGTAAAGGGCGCGGGTGAGGCGGGCGCGGTGGGCTCGCCGCCGGCGGTGATGAACGCGCTGATCGACGCGCTCAGCCCCGTTGGCGTGACCCAGATCGACATGCCGGCCACGCCCGAAGCGGTGTGGAAGGCGGTCGCCACGGCGAAGGCGGCCTGAAGGCCAAGGGGGCGCCGCCCCCTTGGAACCCCTGCCGGGGTGACAGTGTCACCCCGGACCTCGCCATCCGTTTTCAGGCCGGCTTGCGGTAGGCCAGCCGCGTCCAGCTCACCTCGGCACGGCCGAAGAGCCCGTCCTTGCGCTCCAGATGCAGCACCGGCTCCAGGCCTTCGGTTTCGGCGGCCCGCGTCATCTCCTCCACGGTGACCTCGAACATGCGGCGGCCAGGCGGCACCGGCCCGTGGCGCAGCGAGAGGACCATCACCCCGCCCCGCCGCAGCAGCCGCGCGACACGCGGCATGGCCCGCGCCCGCTCGGCCTCGTCCAGATGCATCCAGACGGCGGTGAGCATCACCACATCATAGCTTTCGTCGCGCCCCGATAGGGCGGCGAGGTCCGGCAGGCCTTCATTGAGCCACTCGATGCGGGGCTCCGGATGCAGCGCCATGGCGCGTTCGCGCAGTTCGGCCGTGGGCTCCACGGCGGTGACCGTGTAGCCCTTCGCCGCCAGCGCCGCCGCGTCCCGCCCGGTGCCGGCGCCGACATCCAGCACCCGCGCCGGCGGCTCCGGCAGCAGGTGCAACACCTGACGATGGACGTCGTGGAAGGAAATGCTCTCGTACTGCTTCACCAGCGCGTCGGCATTCTCGCCATAGCCTTCCGTGCCGCTCACGCGCCGCGCCATGCCTTCCCTCCCCTGAATGGCTCCACCCGTCATCCTCGCCGCAGGCGCTCCAGCCGGTGCGCAGCCTCCGCATTCACCGCGCCCTCCGGCATACGCCCGGCGGCCAGCGCCGCCACCTGCCGCACCGTGTCCATCGCCTGATGCTCCGTGGCCTCGCGCGTCAGGCCGCCGATATGCGGCACCGCGATCACGTCGGGCCGACGGGCCAAGCGCGCCGGCGGCACCTGGTCAGGTGCCGAGCCGACGTCCAGCGCGGCGCCGGCGAGATGACCGGAGTCGAGCGCCGCCTCCAGCGCCGCCTCGTCCACCAGCTCGCCGCGTGCCAGATTGAGGAAGAAAGTACCTTTCCGCAGGATGCCGAAGGTGTGCGCGTTCATCATCCCCGCCGTTTCCGGCGAGGCGATCGCCAGACAGACCGCGAAATCTGCCTCCGCCAGTACGCCGTGCAGCGGCAGGCCCGTGACGCCTTCGCCGAAATCCGAGACATGCGGATCATAGGCCAGCACACGCATGCCGAGGGCCTGGGCGCTGCGGGCCAGCCGCTGCGCGATGCGGCCGTAGCCGATCAAGCCGAGCGTCGCGCCTGAAAGCTGCCGCCCCAGGCGGGGCATGGCGGCCCGCCCGGCGCGAGCGGCCTCCACCGCGTCCGAGATCCCGCGGGCGAGGTCCAGCATCAGCCCCAGGGCAAGCTCGGCCACCGCGTCGGTGAAGCCCGGCGTTGCGCGCGTGACCAGCACGCCCTGGGCGGAGGCGGCCGCCACGTCGATGGTGCTGATGTCCACGGCGCAGCGCAGGAAGGCGACGAGATCGGGTGCCGCGGCGAAGGTCTCGGCCCGGCCGGGCGTGGCGCGATGGGCGATGATGGCCTGGCAGCCCGCCGCAGCCTCGGCCAGCGCGGCGCCCTCCAGCACCCGCCCCGTGCGGTTGCGCACCACCTCCGCATGCTCCCGCAGCGCGGCCAGGGCGCGTTCTCCGTAGTACCGGGAGAAAGCCTCCTCGGTGTGGGTCAGGAACACTTTCATTGTGGCGTTTCCTCCAGGCTGGATGTCGGCGGCAGGGCCGGGCCCACGGGGGCCAGGCTACGGGAAGCGCACCCTCGGGCGGGCGCAGAGATCGAGGCCGCGACGCTCCTCGGTGGCGCCGTCCGCGTAGAGCACCTTCACGTCGTACTGGCAGGCGCCGGGGGGCAGTTCGAGGCGGAAGATACCGCCGGGCGGGAGAGGATGAACCGTCATCTGGTCCATGCCCCAGTCGGGCACGCCGGAGGGCGAGACATAGGCGGCGGCGATCGGCTGCCGGCCGGTGTTGCGCAGTTCGAGGTGCGGCTCCGGCGGCGGCTGTGGCGGCCCGAGCGTGAACACCCGCGCGGCACAGGTGTTGGCGTCGCGCAGATCCTGCACCGTGCCGTCGCGGAACACGGCGCGCAGATCCTGCCGACAGCCGTCGCGCGGGTCGAGCCGCACCAAGCGGCTTGATCCCGACGGCAGGGGCCGGCTGGCCAGCCGGTCAGGCCCCCAGTCACGGCTGCCGACCGGGCTGACGAACAGCAGTTCCAGCGTCTGCCCGGTGTTGTTGACCACGGTGTAGCTGGGGTCCGGAAGGCTCGGCTGAGCCGATGCGGTGGCGGAGGCGAAGGGCAAGGCCAGCAGGGCCAGCACGGCGGCACGACGCGACATGCGGCGGGGCTCCATTGCGAAATGGCCGCGGAGCCGGTGGCGGCGGCGCGGCGGACTGTCCCAGCAATGGTCCTGGGGCTGGGCGGTTGCAACACAGCTCCCCCTGGCCTTCCGCTCCGCGGCCGCCCGATCCGTGCCCGTCAGGCTGTTGCCCACGCCTTGCCCGTGCGGCGTGCGGCGCCCTCCGCCTCCAGCTTCAGCAGATGGGCGAGCAGGCTGCGCGCCGCCGCCGGAAGCAGGCGTTCGTCGATCGGGTTGTAGAGCCGCTGCACCAGCGCCTCCACCGTCGCCGGGCCATGCTGCCGCAGAGCGGCGCGCAAGGCGGCCTCGCGTGCCTCGCGATGCGCCAGCAGGGCACGGGTGAAAGGCGCTGGGTCCGGCAGCGGAGGGCCATGGCCCGGCAGGAACAGCCGGTCCTCACGCGCGGCCAGCCGGGCCAGCCCGGCCATATAGGCGGCCATATCGCCATCGGGCGGGCTGACGACGCTGGTGGACCAGCTCATCACATGGTCGCCGGAAAAGAGGACGCCGGTGCCCTCCAGCGCGAAGCAGAGATGGGTGGCGCAATGGCCGGGCGTGTGCAGCGCGGTCAGCCGCCAGCCCTCGCCTTCGAGGGTCTCGCCATCCGCCAGACGGCGGTCCGGGACGAAGGCATGGTCGCCGCCGCGCAGTTCCTCGCTGGGCGGCGTCCGGTGCGGGCCGAAGCCCAGGGTCGGCGCGCCGCTGCTCGCCTGGAGCGCGGCCGCGCCGGGCGAGTGGTCCTGGTGCGTGTGCGTCACCAGGATGTGGCTGATCCGTTCCCCGGCGAGCGCGGCGAGAATGGCGTCGTGATGCGCGGCATCTTCCGGACCGGGGTCGAGTACCGCCACCGCACCCTCACCGATCAGGTAGGTGTTGGTGCCGAGAAAGGTGAAAGCGCCCGGATTGCCGCAGCGGAGCCGGCGCAGCCGCACGCCGCGGGGGCGGCCAAGCTCCTCCACCACACCAGTCGGCAACGTATCATGCTTCAGGAAGGGAATGCTCATGCAGACCTCCGCCGCATTTCGCGGTGCAGGATGTAGAGGCCGGCGCCGACGATCAAGGCCGCGCCCGTGAGCATCGTCACGCTAGGGACCGTCCCCCAGACCAGCCAGCCCAGCAGGATCGCCCAGAGCAGGGCGGAGTAGGAATAAGGCCCCAGCGCCGAGACCTGGGCGCTGGCATAGGCTTCGGTGGAGAGCACCTGCGCCAGCCCGCCCAGCAGCCCCAGGCCGATCAGCAGCGGCAATTCCCCGAGAGTGGGCGTGACCCAGACGAAAGGCAGCGCCAGAAAGGTGATACCGGTCATCAGCAGCGATTGCCACATGACGATGGTGCTGCTGGCTTCCGTGCCGGAGAGCTGCCGCACCAGCAGCGTGGTCAGGCCGGAGAAGAAGCCGTTCGAGGCGGCGGCGATGAAGGCGGCCCAGAACAGCCATTCCGGCACCGCGGCCGATATGCGCCCCCCGTCGAGGAAGGCCCCCTGCCCCAGCGCGATGACCAGGATGCCGAGAAAGCCCACGATGACCGCGCCCCAGCGATGCGGCCCGGGCCGCTCGCCCAGGAAGGGGATGGAGAGGATGGTGACGAAGAGCGGCGTCGAATAGGTCAGCGCCGTCTGCTCGGCGAGCGGCAGCACCGTCAGCGCGAAGAAGGAGCAGGCCATCGAGGCCAGGCCGGTCAGGGCGCGCGTCAGGTGGCCGCCGAAGCGGCGCGTGCGCAAGGTCACGTGCCGGCGCCAGGCGATCAGCGCGACCACCGGCATGGCCAGCAGGTTGCGGAAGAACATGATCTCCGGAAAGGGAATCCGGTCGCCGAGCGCCTTGATCAGCGCGTTCATCAGGGTGAACAGCGCGGTGGCGCCCAGCATCAGCAGGGCACCGCGGCGGACGTCGTGGCGAAGTGGCATCAGTGCGATCCGCCATTCCCCGCCACGCCGCCGGCGCGCAGGACCATTCGCGCGCGGACCCGCTCGCGATGCAGGTTGTAGAGCCCCGCGCCGATGACGATGGCGGCCCCGAGCAGCGTCCCGGCGGCGGGAAACTCGCCCCAGATGGCCAGCCCCAGAACTACCCCCCAGACCAGGGTGGAATACTCGAAAGGCGCCAGCACCGAGACGGGCGCCAGCGCGAAGGCGCGGGCGAAGAGGAAATGCGCCAGCCCGTTGAAGCAGCCGAGGAAGACCAGCGCCGCCACCACCGGCGCGGAGGGCAGCAGGACTGGCGGCGGAAAGGCCGGCAGCAACGCCAGCCCGACGGGCACATGCGCCAGCAGCAGCCAGAAGGCGACGGTGGCGGGATGGTCGGTGCGCGCCAGCACCCGCATCCAGATGCGGGTCAGCGCCATCAGGGCGACGGCGGCCAGCAGCATCGCCGCCGGCCAGCCCCAGAGCGCGCCGCCCGGGCGCAGCATGATCAGCACGCCGCCGAAGCCGACCAGGGTGCTGGCCCAGCGCCGCCAGCCCACCGTCTCGCCCAGCAGCGGGATGGCGAGCAGCGTCATCAGCAGCGGCGCGGCGGAGGCGATGGCATAGCTGCTGGCCAGTGGCATGCCGCCGGCCCAGACGATGTAGTAGGCGACCGTGACGCCGCAGTGCAGCAGCGAGCGCGCGGCGATCAGCCGGCCGTTGCGGGGGCGCAGCGAGGAGCCGCGCGCCAGCAGTGCGATGGCCAGGGCGCCGAAGACGCCGCGCCAGATCATCGCCGCCGCCGGCCCGACCTGCGGCAGCGCCCATTTCACCGAGGCGTCGGCACAGGCGACCACGGCATAGCCGGCCGCCACCAGGGCGATGCCGCGGACCGCCTCGTCCAGCGGCGGAAGCGGCCGGGGCAGCGCCGCCGCGATGGACGGCGCCGCCACCGGCGCGACGGGTTGTCGGTCAGACAAGTTCGGCCTCGGCGGCGAGACAGGTGGCGCCGGTCGGATCACGCGTCTCCAGCGCCACGCGCCCGCCTTCGCGGCGCGCCAGCAGGGTCAGCGGGTTGTCGCCGATCGCCGGGCGCTGGCCACGGAAGCGGAAGCGCGCCAGACGTGCTCCCTCGCCCGCCGCGTCCAACGCGTGCTGGGCCAGCCAGGTCGCCTGCAGCGGGCCATGCACCACCAGGCCGGGGTAGCCCTCGACCTGGGTGACATAGGGGTGGTCGTAATGAATGCGGTGGCCGTTGCCGGTCAGTGCCGAGTAGCGGAACAGCAGCACGGCATCGGGCATCACCAGGGCACGATGGGCGGCGGGCCAATCGGGCGCCGGCGGGGCGGCGCGCACCGCCGCGCCCCCGGCGCCGCGATAGACGATGTCCTGCTCCTCCTCCAGCACCGGGCCGCGCGGCCCTTCCAGCACGTGCTTCACGGTGACGAAAACCAGTTCCCCGCTGCCGCCGGTCTTGCTCTCGATGCGCAGGATGGTGCTGGTGCGGCGCACCGTGTCCTCCGTGCGCAGGTCGCCCTGGAAGCTGAGCCGCCCGCCGGCCCACATGCGGCGCTCCAGATGGTGCACCGGTGGCAGGAAGCCGCCGCGCTTCGGATGCCCGTCGGGGCCGAGGCCCTCGGCCGGCTTCCAGTCCTGGAACAGCATCCAGTGCCAGAGCGGTGGCAGCGCCCCCTGAGACCCCTCCCCTTGCGGCACCGGCCGCGAGAGGGTGGCAGCGAGGCCCTCCACCAGCCGGGGATCGACGCGGTCCTCACGCGTCTCGGTCCGGCCGAGATAATCCTCATAGGGCATCACTTTTCCTCCCGCTTGAAGAGCATATAGCCGTCGATCTCGCCTGCAGGGCGATAAAGCCGCCAAGCCTTCGCGAAAAGCGGATCGCGGCCGAAATAGGTCAGCATGTCGAAATCGCCGTTACAGTAGGGAATGCCGCTCCAGCGCGACACCATGACCACTGCTGGCCGGCTTTCGGCAAGGCGCTCCGCCACCGTGTCGTAGACCAGCCGCTCGGCCTCGCTCATCGCACCCGGCGCGCGGTAGCGCGGCGCGCCGGCCTCGCAGTGCTGGTAGGTGGCCTGCAGCAGCCATGTGCTCATGAAGGGCAGCACCAGCCGCGCCCGGGCGTCGATCACCGCCGGATAGACGCCGGGGATGTCCGGTGAGAGCACGAGCACGCGCTCACCGGGGGCCTCGCGCTCCAGCCAGGCGGCGAGCCGGCCGCCGCGGCTTGAGGCATAGTCCAGTTCGATCCAGGGCGCCTCACCGCCCCGCAGGGTGAAAAGGGCAAAGGCGAAGCTGACGCCGGCGGCGAGCAGCGGCGCGGCACGCCGAGCGGTGGCGATAGGCAGCAGGCGGTCCACGCCCCGCGCCAGCAGCACGCCGCAGCCCAGCCCGCCCCACACCCAGACCGGCACGAGGTGGTAGCTCCAGCCCTTGTGCTGCACCAGCGCGGAAGCCAGCCCACCCAGCGCCGCCGCCGCCGCGAGGCGCGGCAGCCAGCCGAGCCGCGCCGCGAGGGCCGCCAGCGCCGCAGCGCCGAGCGCGAAAAGCGCCGCGCTGCCGGTGGGCGCATCCAGCAGGACCTCCCACCAGGAGCCGCCGCCGAGGCCGACATACCAGTCCCAGACCAGCGGCAGGACACGGTCGAAATAGGCCGGGAAGAAGGCCGGGATGGCGGCGAGGTAGAGCGCCCAGACGGCAGCCAGCAGCCAGGGCACCGGATCGCGCAGCGCCGCCGTGCCACGCCGGGGCCAGGCAGCCTGGAGCACCACCGCCTCGACCAGGGCCGGCGCGGCGAGGAAATGCGGCTTCAGCGCGAAGCCCAGCGCGGCGATGAGCGTGACCGGGAGCAGCAGGGAGAGCGGGGTCGGCACCCCTTCGATCCGCCGCTCGGCCAGAAACAGATAGGGCAGCGCAGCGACGGCCATGATCTGCTCGCGCTGGCCGAAGTCGTAACCGGCGCTGAGCATCAGCAGGGGCAGCAGGGCAGTGAGGACGGCGCGCTCCGCCGGTCCATCGGCGCGCTGGGCCTGGGGCGGCCGGGCCCGCAGGCGGGCGCAGAGCACCCAGGCGGCGGCGCAGAAGGCGAGCAGGAGCGCGCGCAGCGCCTCCGGCGCCGAAAGGGGTGTCAGGCGCGACAGCCAGGCCGCCGGCAGGTTCAGCAGGAAGACCAGCGGTGGGTTGACGTCGATGAGATCCTCGTAGAGCCGCTCCTCGCCCAGCATGCGGGTGGCGAAGTCAAGCACCGCGGCGACATCGTGGTTCAGCGGCGGCGTCAGGACGATGCCCAGGAAACCCAATGCCGGCAGGAGGGCGAGTGCCATCGCGAAGCGCATCTGGCGAGCCTCTGCGGCGGCGGACCGCGGCCCCTGCCCCCCGATTCCCCAGGAGGCCTCTCCCTGCCCCTGGGGTACCGGCAGCGCCAGGCCGGGATTCGGCAGGGCTTCCTGGCCTACGGCGGTCTGCTTCGGATGTTTCATGGGAGGCCGGCTCATCCTTTCTCCGGGCCGGTGTTTCTGCAATCCCATTGCGGCGAGGATCGGGCGCTGCCACAAGATTCCGTGTGGATCCTGTCGAATACGACCTGATGGACGCGGCCGAGGAAGGGATGTGGTGGTACCGCGCCCTCCGCGCCCGCATCGAGGCGGCGCTGCGCGCCGGACCGGTCCCGGCGGGGCCCTGGCTGGACGTGGGCTGCGGCACCGGCGGCCTGTTGCGCCACCTGGCCGCCGCCTTCCCGGCGCAGGCGCTGCACGGCGTGGAATACAACCCCGCCGCCGCGCGCCGGGCCGCCGCCAAGTCTGGCGCCACCGTCGCCGCGGGCGACGCCGCCGCGCTGCCCTTCTCTCCGGCCCGCTTTGCCGCCGTGACCAGTCTGGACGTGCTGTGCCACGCGGCCGTGGACCAGACGCAGGCCCTGGCCGAGATGCGCCGCGTGCTGCTCCCCGGCGGGCTGCTGGTGCTGAACCTGCCAGCCTTCCGCTGGCTGCATTCGGCGCATGACCGGCGCGTGCACAATGCCCGCCGCTATACCGCCGCCGAGGCGCGCGCCCTGCTGCGCGGAGCAGGCTTCACGCCGCTGCGGGTCGGCTACTGGAACGCGCTGCTGCTGCCGCTGATGGCGGCGCAGCGCAAGCTGCTGGCGCGCGGCGAGGAAGCGGCCAGCGACGTTGCCCCGTTTCCGCCATGGCTGGACGCCATACTGTACCGGACCACCGTGGCAGAGGCCGCGCTGGACCGCCTTGGCCTGCGCTTCCCGGCCGGCGGCTCGGTGCTCGCCGTCGCCCGCAAGCCACCGCAGGACGTATCCATCCCCGCCCGCCGAGAGCACCACGCATGACGTTCCTCTCCCCCGCCCAGCCCGCTGCCGCCATCGGGCTTTCGATCGTGGTGCCGGTCTATCGCGGCGCCGACACGATCGGCCGCCTGGTCGAGACGCTCTCCGCCCTGCGCCCCGTGGGCGGCATCGAGATCGTGCTGGTGAACGATGGCAGCCCCGACAACAGCGGCGAGGTCTGCCGCGCACTCGCCGCCAGGGCTACCGTGCCGCTCACCTACATCGAGCACGCGCGCAACTTCGGTGAGCACAACGCGGTCATGACCGGGCTGCGGCACGCGCGCGGCAGCTACGTCATCACCATGGACGATGACCTGCAGAACCCGCCGGAGGAGGTGCTGCGGCTCTACGACCATGCCCGCCTCGGCGGCTGGGACGTCGTCTACACCCGCTATGCCGAGAAGAAGCACGAGGCCTGGCGCAATCTCGGCTCGCGCTTCGCCAACTGGGTGGCGGACCAGCTGATGGACAAGCCGAAGGGGCTCTATCTCTCCTCCTTCCGCTGCATGTCCGCCCTCGTGGTGCGCGAGGTGACCCGCTATGCCGGCCCCTACCCCTATGTGGACGGGCTGGTGATGCAGGTGACGCAGCGCATCGACAGCATCGAGGTGATGCATTTGGCGCGCGTCGAGGGGCGCTCGAACTACACGCTGCGCCGGCTGGTGCGGCTCTGGCTGAACCTCGCCACCAACTTCTCGCTGATGCCGCTGCGGCTGGCGATGTTCGCCGGCATCGGCATGGGGCTCCTCGGCATGATCGGCGCGGTGCTGACCATCATCGAGGCGATGACCAGCAAGACGCCCTCCGGCTGGGCATCGGTCATGACCGTGACCCTGCTGCTGACCGGGATGCAGTTCCTGATCCTCGGCGTGCTGGGCGAATATGTCGGCCGCGCCTTTCTCTCGGCCAATGGCAAGCCGCAGGGAGTGGTGCGGGATGTGGTCGCGGCCCGGGGCGGGGCCGATGCGCAGGCGACAGGCGAGCCCGCCCCGCGCGAGAGGCAGGAGGCGCCGCGCGCATGACGGCCTACTGGCTGGTGCTGGCCGCCGCCATCTGCACCTCGCTCTGCGGGCAGGTGCTGCTGAAGGCGGGCACGCTGGGCAGCGGCGGGTTCCTGCACCAGCTGTTCCGCTGGCAGACCATGCTGGGCCTCGTCTGCTACGGCGGCGCGGCGATGCTCTACATCGTGGCGCTGCGCAAGCTGCCGATGAGCGTGGCGCTGCCCTGCACCGCCGCTTCCTATGTGGTGATCGCGCTGATCGGGCATTTCGCCTTCGGCGAGCCGCTCGGCGCCCAAAAGATCGCGGCCATCGCACTGATCTCGGCCGGGGTGGCGCTGCTCGCCACGGCCTGACCGCGCCGCATCATGGCAGCTGGCCGGGAGGGGATCTCCCGGCCGGCCGTCGGGCTCAGGCGGCGAGCAGCTCGTCCGTCGGGCCGAAGAACTCGTAGTGGATCCGTCCGGCCGGCACGCCGGACTGCGCCAGGCCACCGACGAAGGCACGCAGGAAGGGGCGCGGCCCGCAGAGATAGTATTCGGCCTCCGCGAGCGGCGTGTTGGCGCGCAGCCAGTCCATCGTGATCCGGCCTTCCTGGTCGTGGACGGCATCCTGCGGCCGCGGGCACTCGTAGAAGGTGATCGCACGGATGAGGCCGCCGGAGCGGGCGGCCAGTTCCCGCATCCGCCGGCCCAGCGCATGGGTGGCGCCGGAGAGCGTGCCATGGATGAAATGGACGGGCTGCGCCGGGCGGGCCGCCGCTAGGGTTTCCAACATGCTCACAAGCGGGGTCTGGCCGACGCCGCCGCTCAGCAGCACCACCGGGCGCTCCAGCTTCTCCGGGAGGACGAACTCGCCGGCGGGCGCCCCCACCTTCAGCCGCGCTCCCGGCTGTACCTGATCGTGCAGCCAGTTGGAGGCAGTGCCCATCGGCTCGCGCTTGACGGTGATGCGGTACTGCGTGTCGCTGGGAGCAGAGGAGATGCTGTAGTTTCGCTTCAAAGGGGCATGGCCGGGGATCTCCAGCCAGAAGGTCAGATACTGCCCGGGCCGGTGGCGCAGCACCTGGCCGCCATCGGCGGGAACCAGGGTGAAGGAGGTAATGATCTCGCTCTCCGGCGTCTTCTCCTTCACCACGAATTCGCGCCAACCCGTCCAGCCGCCGGGGGCGGCGTCGTGCTCGGCGTAGAGCTGCGTCTCGCGCCCGATCAGCACTTCGGCGAGGAACCAGTAGGCTTCGCCCCAGGCCTCCAGGATCTGCGGCGTCGCCGCCGTGCCCAGCACGTCCTGGATGGCGCCGAGCAGCGCCTCCGCCACATAGGGATAGTGCTCGGGCAGGATGTTCAGGCCGACATGCTTCTGCGCGATCCGCTCCAGGGCGGCGGCGAGCACGCCGGGATTGTCGATGTTCTTCGCATAGGCCAGCACCGCCGAGGCCAGGGCGCGCGGCTGCGAGCCAGTCTCGCCATGGTGGGACTGGTTGAACAGGTCACGGATCGCCGGGTTCTGGAACATCCGCTCGTACATGCGGCGCGTGATCGCGAGGCCATGGGCCTCCAGCGCCGGGACTGTCGCCTTGACCAGGGAAATCGTCTGACCGCTAAGCTGGCGGGGCATCATCCGCTCCATAAGGTGCATCAACGATGCACCTTATGGCCCACTGGTCAAAACATGTAAAGACGCTACATCTTATCCATGCGCCTCACCCTCTACACCGACTACGCCCTGCGCACGCTGGTCTATCTTGGCCTGCGGCCCGGGCGGCGCGTCTCCATCCGCGAGATCGCGGCGGCGCACCGCATCTCCGAGAACCACCTGGTGAAGGTGGTGCACAATCTCGGCCGAGGCGGCTTCGTGGAGACGGTGCGCGGGCGCGGCGGCGGGCTGCAGCTGGCGCGGCCGCCGGAGCAGATCCGCATCGGCGATGTGGTCCGCTTCACCGAGGAGGACATGGCGCTGGTGGCCTGTTTCCAGTCACCGGACGCGGGCGGCTGCGCGCTGATCAACATCTGCCGGCTGCAATCCCTGCTGGGCGAGGCGCTGGGCGCCTTCCTGGCGGTGCTGGACGACAAGACGCTGGCGGACCTCATCGCGCCGCCGAACCGGGCTGTAATGGCGGCGCGGCTGGGATTGGCGGAGGGTGCGCCGCCGGGCTGAGATATGGCCCGGGTTCGGCCTTCCGGGGGAGGGCGCCGCCCTCCCCGCGCCCGGGCTCAGCGCGCCGCGATCGCCGCCGACCAGGGGGTCATCACATCGCTGATCCCGGCGAAGCCCCCGGCCTCCTTCCGAATCAGGTTGGGGCAGGCGAAGTTCACCGGCAGCACGGCATGCTCGACCACCTCCAGCCGGCCCTGCGCCTCCAGTGCGGCCAGGACATCAGCGGGCAGCCGGCGATCGGCCGTGGCGCCCTCCGGGCCGGAGACGTCGATGCGCGGATGATGCGCCGCCGCCTCGAGATCCATGCCGAAATCCAGGCTGAAGGCCAGCATCTGGTATACCGAGGGCAGGATGCGGCGGCCGCCCGAGGCGCCCAGGGCCATCACCGGCCCCTTCCCGTCCGAGACGGTCACCGGGCACATGTTGCAGAGCGGGCGCGCGCCGGGGCGGATGGCATTGGCCGAGCCGGGGCGCGGGTCGAACCACATCATGCCGTTGTTCATCAGCACGCCGCTGCCCGGCAGCACTACGCGGCTCCCCATAGACGAGAGCAGTGTCGTGGTCACCGCGACCATGTTGCCCGCCGCGTCCACCACCGTCAGGTGGGTGGTGCAGGTCTCCGACGGCTCGGGCGGCGTGCTGGCGGCGCCGAGCCCCTCCAGGCGCTCGGCATAGGCGGCGCGCAGGGTGCGGGCGAGCGCGCTGAACCAGGCGGCATCCGGCGTGGCGGGCGCGTCGAACCGCGCCATCTCTTCCACCACGCGCGCCAGGGTCGGCGCTGCGGTCAGGCCGCCGGCGCCCTGTAGGGTGAGGCCGTTGCGCCAGGGGATGGTGAGCGCGGGGCGGACGCGGGCCTGGCAGTTGCGCAGGTCCTCGGCGGAAAGCACGCCACCCATGGCCTTCACATCGGCGGCGATGGAGGCGGCGATCTCGCCTTCGTAGAAGTCGCGCCAGCCGGCGTCACGCAGCCGCTCCAGCGTCTCCGGCAGGCGGCCCTGCGTGAAGAAGCCGGGCGCGCCCTGATAGGGGGCGACCGGCGGCAGCCCGTCCGGCAGGTAGATGCGCGCGCTTTCCGGGTAGAGCCGCAGCACCTTCGCCGAATTCGCGACCTTCAGCGTCGTGTACCAGTCCTGCGGCAGGCCCCGCCGGGCCAGGGCGATGGCGGGGCCGAGCAGCTCGGCCAGGGGAATGCCGCTGCCGAAGCGCTCCACCAGGGTGGCGTAGCCCGCGACGGAGGCGGGGATGGCGAAGGAGAGCGGCCCGTGAATGTTGCGGTCGCCCTCCACCTCCGGCCAAGCGAAGAGGTCCTGCTTCATCCGGCCGGTCAGGGGGTAGTCCGCCGGATTGCTGCCGGCGGGCGCCACAGGGCCGAAATCCACCAGCTCGGCGCTGGGACTGCCGGCCTTGTGCACCAGCGCGAAGCCGATGCCGCCGAGCCCCGAATTCCAGGGCTCCATGCTGGCCAGGGCGAAGGCCGTCGCCACCGCCGCATCGGCCGCGTTGCCGCCGGCCTCCAGCACCGCCGCGCCCGCCTCCGCGGCCGCCCGGCTCTGGCTCGCCACGATCCCCCGCGCGCCACGCGCGATGGGCTTGGTCACCTGCCAGTGCTGCGTGGTGAAGGGGGGCGGAGCGTAGGAGACGGGCATGGGGGACATCCTCGGCTTCGTGAGGAGGCGGAGGGTCCCACCCATTGCACCTCCTCGGCAATCCCCTTCCCGCCCCTTTGCCAGCGCGAGGGGATGCAGGTTAACTGCCGGTCAGGACCGGACGGGAGAGGCAGGCCATGGCCAAAAACGCGCAGACCCGCGAGCTGGAGGTGGCGCCGGCGCTGCGGGCGTTCATCGAGTCCGAGGCGCTGCCAGGGACGGGCGTCACGCCGGAGACCTTCTGGAGCGCCTATCGGACCATTCTCGCCGACCTCGCCCCGCGCAACGCCGAATTGCTGGCCGAGCGGGACGCGCTGCAGGCGAAGCTTGACGCCTGGCACCGCGCGCATCCGGCGAAGCCGGTGGACCGCGCCGCCTATCGCGCCTTTCTGGAGGAGATCGGCTATCTGCTGCCCGATCCCGGCGAGGTTAGCGTCACAACGGCCAATGTGGACCCGGAGATCGCCAGCATCGCCGGCCCGCAGCTCGTGGTGCCCGTGAACAATGCCCGCTACGCGCTGAATGCCGGCAATGCCCGCTGGGGCAGCCTCTATGACGCGCTCTACGGCACCGACGCCATTCCCGAGGAGGGCAATCTGGCGCGTGGCGCAGGGGGCAAGGGGGGCTTCAACCGCGCACGCGGCGAGAAGGTGATCGCCCGTGCCCGCGCGCTACTCGACGAGGCGGCGCCGTTGCTCGGCGGCTCCTGGGCCGATGTCGCCAAGCTCAGCCTCGTCGCCGGGGTGCTGGTGGTGGCGCTGATGGAAGGCGGCGCGACGACGCTGAAGGATTCCGCGCAGTTCGCCGGCTACAACGGCTCCCCCGACGCGCCCACCGCCATCCTGCTGCGCAACCACGGCCTGCACCTGGAAATCAAGCTGGACAAGGCGCATCCGATCGGGCGCGAGGATCCGGCCGGCATCGCCGACGTGATCCTGGAATCTGCTGTCTCCACCATCATGGACTGTGAGGATTCCGTCGCCGCGGTGGATGCCGAGGACAAGGTCGCGGTCTATCGCGCCTGGCTCGGGCTGATGAAGGGCGACCTCGAGGCCAGCTTCGAGAAGGACGGCAAGACCCTCACCCGCCGCCTGAACCCCGACCGCACCTACACCACCCCGCAGGGCGGCACGCTGACCCTGCCCGGCCGCAGCCTGATGCTGGTGCGCAATGTCGGCCACCACATGATGACCGACGTCGTGAAGCTGGGCGGCAAGGAGACGCCAGAGACCATTCTCGACGCGCTCACTACCGTCGCCATCGCGCTCCACGACCTGCGCGGCAAGCGGATGAACAGCCGCGCCGGCAGCGTCTACATCGTGAAGCCGAAGATGCACGGACCGAAGGAAGTGGCCTGGGCGGACGAGCTGTTCGGTCGCGTCGAGGACGCTTTCGGCCTGGAGCGCAACACGCTCAAGATGGGCATCATGGATGAGGAGCGGCGCACAACCGTCAACCTCCGCGCCTGCATCGCCGCCGCCAAGGGGCGCGTCGCCTTCATCAACACCGGCTTCCTCGACCGCACCGGCGACGAGATCCACACCGACATGGAAGCCGGCCCGGTGCTGCGCAAGAATGACATGAAGGGCGCGGCCTGGATCAAGGCCTACGAAGACTGGAACGTCGATGCCGGCTTGGCCTGCGGGCTGCGCGGCAAGTCGCAGATCGGCAAGGGCATGTGGGCGGCGCCGGACCGGATGGCCGACATGCTGGCGCAGAAGATCGGCCATCCGAAGGCCGGCGCCAACACCGCCTGGGTGCCCTCCCCCACCGCCGCCACGCTGCACGCGCTGCACTACCACGCGGTGGATGTCGCGGCGCGGCAGGCGGAGATCGCCGCCGGCGGCCCACGCGCGAAGCTGGATGACCTGCTGACCATCCCGCTCAGCGACAGCAACTGGTCGCCCGCCGATGTGCAGGCGGAGCTGGACAACAACTGCCAGGGCATCCTCGGCTATGTCGTGCGCTGGGTGGACCAGGGCGTCGGCTGCTCCAAGGTGCCGGACATCAACAATATCGGCCTGATGGAGGACCGCGCGACGCTGCGCATCTCGGCGCAGCACATCGCCAATTGGCTGCGGCACGGGGTGGTGAGCGAGGAGCAGGTGCGCGACACGCTGCGCCGCATGGCCGCGGTGGTGGACCAGCAGAACGCGTCCGACCCCGCCTATGCGCCGATGGCGCCGGGCTTCGACGGGCCGGCCTTCCAGGCGGCCTGCGATCTGGTCTTCGAGGGCGCGAAACAGCCCAACGGCTATACCGAGTTCATCCTGCACAAGCGGCGCCGCGAGGCGAAGCGCGCCGCCTGAAAGGGGCTGGGGGACGCCGTCCCCCAGCCTTTCTCTTTGCTTGGCGATCCCCAGGACGAGGCGGCGCTCAGCCGCCCTCCCCGATGGGAACATAGATCTGGCCGGCTTCGCGGAACTTTTGCGCCATGGCTTCCATCCCCTCCTTCTGAGCCTCGGCGCGGATGTCGTGTGAGATCCGCATGGAGCAGAATTTCGGGCCGCACATCGAGCAGAAATGCGCGGTCTTGTGCGCCTCCTTCGGCAGGGTCTCGTCATGGAAGGACCGCGCCGTGTCCGGGTCGAGCGAGAGGTTGAACTGATCCTCCCAGCGGAACTCGAAGCGGGCGCGAGAGAGCGCGTCATCCCGCAGGCGGGCCGCCGGATGGCCTTTGGCGAGGTCGGCGGCATGCGCGGCGATCTTGTAGGTGATCACACCGATCTTCACGTCATCCCGGTCCGGCAGGCCGAGATGCTCCTTGGGCGTGACGTAGCAGAGCATCGCCGTGCCGAACCAGCCGATCATCGCCGCGCCGATGCCTGACGTGATGTGGTCGTAGCCCGGCGCGATATCAGTGGTCAGTGGCCCGAGCGTGTAGAAGGGCGCCTCGCCGCAGGTGGCGAGCTGCTTATCCATATTGGCCTTGATCTTGTGCATGGGCACATGGCCCGGCCCCTCGATCATCACCTGGCAGTCCTTCGCCCAGGCGATCTTCGTCAGCTCGCCCAGCGTCTCCAGCTCGGCGAACTGCGCGGCGTCGTTGGCATCGGCGATGGAACCGGGGCGCAAGCCGTCGCCGAGGGAGAAGGAGATGTCATAGGCGCGGCAGATGTCGCAGATCTCCGCGAAATGCTCGTAGAGGAAGCTCTCGCGGTGATGGTGCAGGCACCACTTCGCCATGATGGAGCCGCCGCGAGAGACGATGCCCGTCACGCGGCTGGCCGTCAGCGGCACATGGGCGAGGCGCACCCCGGCGTGGATGGTGAAGTAGTCCACGCCCTGCTCGGCCTGCTCGATCAGCGTGTCCCGGAAGACCTCCCAGGTCAGCTCCTCGGCGATGCCGCCGACCTTCTCCAGCGCCTGGTAGAGCGGTACCGTACCGATCGGCACCGGCGCGTTGCGGAGGATCCAGTCGCGGATGTTGTGGATGTTGCGGCCGGTGGAGAGGTCCATCACCGTGTCCGCGCCCCAGCGGATGGCCCAGACCATCTTCTCCACCTCCTCCGCCATCGAGGAGGTCACGGCGGAGTTGCCGATATTCGCGTTGATCTTCACGAGGAAGTTGCGGCCGATCACCATCGGCTCAAGCTCGGGGTGGTTGATGTTGGCCGGGATGATCGCGCGGCCCCGCGCCACCTCGTCGCGCACGAATTCAGGGGTGACGAAGTCGGGGATGGCGGCGCCGAAATCCTCGCCGTCCCGCTCCGGCGAGAGGCGCATCTGCGCACGGCCGAGATTCTCGCGGATGGCGGCGTATTCCATCTCGGGCGTGATGATGCCAGCGCGGGCATAGGCGAGTTGCGTTACGGCGCGGCCGGCCTTCGCCCGCCACGGCGGGTGGCGCACCGGGAAGGCGGCGGTGAGGCGCTCGCCCGAGGTGAAGCCGTTGTCCTCCGGCTTCAGGCCGCGCCCCGAATAGGCTTCCACATCGCCCGAGGCGGCGATCCAGGCCTCGCGCAGGCGCGGCAAGCCCTGCTCGATTGCGATCCGGGCCGCCGGGTCGGTATAGGGGCCGGAGGAATCATACGCGGTCACGGGCGGCTCGCCGGCGCTCGGGTGCAAGGCGATCTCGCGCATCGGCACCCGGATCTGCGGGTGCAGATGGCCCGCCTTGAAGACCTTGGTGGAGCCGGGCAGCGGCCCGGTGGTGACGCTCGGCAGGCCCTGGCCGGACCGCCCTTCAGAGGTTTCGAGAGACACGCGCCGAAGCTCCTTCGCATCTGCATCGGAGACCCAGCGCCGGCCTGGAATGATGAAAGGATGCCCTTCTCCGGCAGCAATTCCGGAAATGCTCCCGCCAGGAGAGCCGCAGGCAACCACACCGTCCCTACGCCAGCATGAACTGGATCAGGTTCATCGGGTCACTGCGCTGCCGGTGGCGAGCAGTATCTCAGCCCCTTGTCGGGACTCCCCGGGTGAGGCGGAAAGCCTCCGCCGGCGCGGCTGGCTTGTCAATCCGCCTCAGCCGGGCAGCGCGTCTCCTGGCCATGAGAAGACGTGCCCGGATGCGGCCATCGCGCCGGGCCGCGTCATCCCGCCTGATGCGTGACAGCTTTACTTTCGGCGCACTCAGGCGGAATCAGGGATCATGAACGCTGATGCCAAAGGGGCGGACGCCCCGCGGACTCCCGCGCCGGCCCCCCTCGCCCCCGAGGCGACAGCCGCGCCCAACTGGCAGCGCACCCTGTTCCTGATGATCGGCATCCAGTTGGGCATGAATGTGGGGTTCACCGTGCTCAGCCCGGTGATGCCGCTGTTCCTGCCGGAACTCGGCGTGCACGATCCGGCGCAGGTCAACATGTGGGCGGGCGTGCTGTCGGCGGTGACGCCCCTTGTGGCCGCTTTCGCCTCGCCGCTCTGGGGCCGGGTGGCGGACCGGCGGGGGCGCAAGCTGATGGTGCTGCGCTCCTGCTTCGCCATTGCCCTGTTCATCGGGCTGATGAGTCTGGCGGCCAATGTGTGGCAGTTCCTGGGGCTGCGCGCGCTGATGGGGGTCTTCGCCGGGTTCAACGCGGCGACGATATCGCTGGTAGCAAGTCAGGTGCCGCCCAACCGGCTGGGCTACTCGCTCGGCTGGCTCAGCACCGGGCAGCTGGTGGGCGCGCTGATCGGGCCGCTGCTGGGCGGCTTCATCGCGGACGTCACGGGCTCCTATCGCGCGCCCTTCATGTTCACTTCCGGCGTTTGCGCCCTGTGCGGCGTGCTGGCTCTGGTGCTGGTGAAGGAGCGGTTCAGCCCGCCCAAGGTGGGGGCCAGCAAGGCGACGCTCTTCCAGAGTTTCGCGATCCTGTCGCGCTCGCCGGGGCTGCTGCCGCTCTTCGTTGTGCTGCTGCTCGCGCAGTTCGGGGTGCAGGCGGTGCAGCCGGTGGTGACGCTCTACGTACAGGAGTTGCTCGGCCCGGTCCCCGCCCTGGCCACCCTGGGCGGCCTGGCCTTCTCGGTGACGGGTGTCGCGGACCTGATCGCCTCTCCCTTCCTCGGGCGGCGGTCGGACGTACTGGGCTACCGTCGCGTGCTGCTGATCGCCCTAGCGGGCGCCGCCCTGACGAGCGCGCCGCAGGCCTTCGTGTCGGACTACTGGAGCTTCGTCGCGGCGCGGTTCGCGCTGGGCCTCTTCGTCGGCGGAATTCTCCCCACCGCCAACGCGCTGGTGGGGCGGCTGGCGCCGGCGGGCGACCGCGGCACGGTCTATGGCGTCACCGCCTCGGCCATGTTCCTGGGCCAATCGCTCGGGCCACTCTCGGGCGGCGCCATCGCGGCCACGCTGGGGCTGCACTGGGTGTTCCTGGTCACCGCCGTTCTCCTGACCGCCAATCTGCTCTGGGTCTGGGCCAAGGTGCCGGAGGTGCGATAGGCAGCCCACCGGGCCAGGGAAACGGCCTCAGCGCGGCGGCGCCTCGCTGAGGCGTTTCTGCAACAACACCAGGTCGAGCCACCGGCCGAACTTGCAGCCCACCTGCGGCATGAAGGCGACGCGCTGGAAGCCAAGCTTCTCATGCATGCGCAGCGAAGGCACGTTGGCCGCGTCCACCGAGGCAACCATGACATGCTTGCCGAGCCTCCGCGCCTCGTGTTCCAGCGCCGTGACCAAGGCACAGCCCAGGCCCTGGCCGCGCATGTCCGCGCGGATATGCACGGAGTGCTCGACGGTGTGACGGAAGCCCGGCCAGCTGCCGTGGAAGGCGGCGAAGCTGGCGAAGCCGATGACGTCGTTCTCGTGCAGTCCCAGTGCAACCAGCACCGGAAAGCCCTGCAGCCGCCGCTGCTGCCACCAGTGGCGGCGCTGCTCCGGCGTCTCTTGATGCTCGGTGTAAACGGCCGTGCTGTTGGCGACCACCTCGTTGAAGATGGCGCTGATGCCCGGCAGGTGTCCCTCCCCTGCCGGGCAGATCGTCACGGCCGGAAGTGAGGCCGGCAGAGCGTGGCTCTTCGCCCCGCCGGCCAGCATGTCAGGCGCCCCGGGCCGCGCGCAGCGGCGGCGCCTTCACCTCGGGCGGGATCGGACATGTATAGGGCTTGCCCCCGGTGCGGCGCCGCAGCTCGGCCTTGGCCCGCTCCAGCAGCTCGGGGTCGCGCAGGGCGTCGAGCGCCGTCGCGGCCATCGCCTTGGCGGCGTGCAGCATGCCTTTGTGTGCCGCCGGGCTCTTGCCCTGCGCCACCATCTGCCAGGTGTGGAACGGCGTGCCGATCGCGTAGTTAGCGCCCCAGCACTGCACCGTCGGCACGATGCGGGAGACATCGCCCACATCAGTGGAGCCGGCATTGAAGCGCGAGCTGCCGTCGAAGGGCAGGATCTCCTGCGGCAGGGCCAGGGCGCCCGTCTCGGGCGGGGCGCCGAAGCTCTCCACGCCGCTCTCGATGTCCTCGGGTGTCAGGGTGCCGCGGATCGCCTCGGCGAAGGCGATGTCGGCCGCGTCGAAGCGCGGCGCGCCGATGCGGCGGAGGTTCTCGTGCATCGCCATTTCCAGGACGGTGTTAGGCACCACCTCGGAGCAGGCCTTGTCGATCTGAACGGTCAGTTCCGTCTCGGTCATGTGCGCGGCGCCCTCGGCGCAGCGGCGGACGCGGGCGAAAAGCGACTCCGCCTGCGCCACCTTGGGGGCGCGGATCAGGTAGAGCACCTCGGCCTGCGCCTGCACCACATTGGGCGAGATGCCGCCCGTGTCGGTGATGGCGTAGTGCACCCGCCAGTCGGAGGGGATGTGCTCGCGCAGGTAGTTGACGCCCATATTCATGATCTCGACGGCGTCCAGCGCCGAACGGCCGAGATGCGGGCTGCCCGCGGCATGGGCCGGGCGGCCCTTGAAGCGGAAATAGACCTGGAAATTGGCCAGCGTCAGGTTCGACATGACACCCGCATAGGTGCCGGGATGCCAGCAGATTGCGGCGTCCAGGTCGTCGAAGGCGCCTTCGCGCGCCATGAAGGTCTTGCCGGAACCGCCTTCCTCGCCCGGGCAGCCATAGTAGCGGATGGTGCCGGGGCGGCCCTCGGCGGCCAGGCTGTCGCGCGCCGCGAGGGCCGCCAGCATGGCACCGGCGCCGAGCAGGTTGTGGCCGCAGCCATGCCCGCTGCCGCCCGGCTCCAGGGGCGCCGGCTCGGCCGAGCCGGCCTGCTGCGACAGCCCGGCCAGCGCGTCGAACTCGCCCAGGAAGCCAATCACCGGGCCGCCCTCGCCCGCCTCGGCCATGAAGGCGGTGGGCAGGCCCGCGACATTGCGGGTGATGCGGAAACCCTCGGCTTCCAATGCGGCGATCTGCGCCGCGACCGAGCGGTGTTCCGCGAAGCGCAGTTCGGCGAAGCCCCAGATGGCATCGGCGAGTGCCGTGTAGGTGGGGCCCTTCGCCTCGATCCGGGCGGAAAGGTCATCAAGGTTAAGCGTATCGTTGCGCATCAGGACACATCTAGGTTGCGGCTGGCCGAATCTACACGTCTGCCACGTTTGCGGAAGCTCAAGCATGAAGCCGGATCGGTCGGCGCCGGCCTGGGCCGGACAGGCGGCGCCGCAACCCTGCGCCCCGCCAGGCCGTTCTGCATCGCCGGTTCCGCGCAGATGAGGGAGACCGCAGCGTGCTGGAGGATCCCGGCTTCCTGGGACAGGCGCGCGATCTGTTGATCGCCTATGCCCTGGCGATCCCCATCGGGTGGGACCGCGAGCGGGAGGACCGCAGCGCCGGTCTGCGGACCTTTCCCCTGGTGGCGCTCGCCTCCTGCGGCTTCATGCAGGCGGCCGAACCGCTGATCACCGGGGAGGCGGGCGCCACGGCGCGCATCATGGAAGGGCTGATCACCGGCATCGGCTTCATCGGCGGGGGCGCCATCATCCGCAGCGGCCAGAAGGTGCATGGCACCGCCACCGCCGCCGGACTGTGGGTCACCGGCGCGATCGGCGTGGCGGCGGCGCTCCACTCCTATACGGTCGCGATCGTGCTGTCGGTGGCCACCGTTGCCACCCTGCGAGGGCTGCAGGCGCTGAAATACGATCGCGACGAGTCGCAGTAATCCCCCTCTTGGCGCCAGGGCGACGCCCCCTCATAAGCCCCGACATGAAACGTTTCTGGGACCAGGCCACCGTCCAGCCGGTGGAGGGCGGCTTCACCGTCCTGCTGGATGGTCGGCCCTTGCGCCTGCCCGGCCGCGGCGGGTTGCTGCTGCCGCACGCGCCCCTGGCCGAGGCCATCGCCGCCGAATGGCAGACGGCCGGCGGCGCCAGGGACGGCGAGATGCGGATGGAGGAAGTGCCGCTCACGCGTGTGGTCGCCACCGCGCTGGAGCGGATCGCGCCGGACCCGGCGCCCAGCATCGCCGCGTTGGCCAAGTATGGCGAGACGGACCTGCTCTGCTACCGGGCCGCGGAGCCGCGCCTCGCGGCCCGTCAGGCCGAGGCCTGGCAGCCGCTGCTGGACTGGGCGGCGCTGCAATTGGACGCACCGCTGCGGGTGACCACAGGCGTGATGCCGGTGGCGCAGAGCCCGACGGCGCTGGCGGCACTGCAGGCCGCCCTGGCGGAATTGACGGTGCTGGAACTGGCGGCCCTCGGGGTCGCCATTCCGGCGCTGGGCAGCGCTGTGCTGGGGCTGGCCATGGCGCGCGGCCGGCTGGATGCCGCGGAAGCCTGTCGCCTTGCCTTTCTGGACGAGGCGTTTCAACAGGAGTTGTGGGGCCAGGATGCCGAGGCTATGGCACGGCAGCAGGCGGTCATCGAGGATGTCGGGCTGGCTGGGCGCCTCCTCGCACTCGCCCGCGCCTGACGGCCCACGGGGAGAGCGGAATGGACGCCAAGCGGGTGCGCATTCGCGGCCGGGTGCAGGGAGTCGGATACCGGGACTGGCTGGCGCGGGAAGCGGAGCGCTTCGGCGTGCAGGGCTGGGTGCGCAACCGCGCCGACGGCAGCGTCGAGGCCCTGGTCGCGGGTGATGCCGCTGCCGTGGCGGCCCTGCTGACGGCCTGCCGCGCTGGTCCTCCCCTGGCGCGCGTCGATTCCATCGAGGAGGATTTCGCTGAGCCGCCGCGCGAGCCCGGCTTCCGCCGTGTTCCCTCTCTGTGAGCCGTATGCCGCCTATCGAAATCCCTATCGTCATCTATTCCTTCGACCGGCCGGACTACCTTGAGCGCGTCTGCGCCTCGCTGGCGGCGCAGCGCGGGGTGCATCTCGATCCGGCGCGGATCTGGCTGCTGCAGGATGGCGCCGTCTCCGCGCGCACTGGCCGGCGCTATGCCGAGGACGCGGCCATTTCCGCCAGCATCGCCGCCTTCCGTCGCCACTTTCCGCAGGGCCAAGTGCTGGAGAGCCCGGGCAACCTGGGCGTTGCCCATAACATTCTGCGCGGCGAGCGGCTGGTCTTCGAGCGGCTCGGGGCGGAGTTCGGCTATTTCTTCGAGGACGACCTGGAGCTTGGCCCCTGGTACCTCATGGCCCTCGAGGCGCTGCGCGAGCGCGTCACGCCCTTCGAGCGCGTCGCCTATTTCGCCGCCTATGGCGACCACCGGCGCGACTATCCGGGGCCTGTGGTGAAGTACATCCCGCTGGAGCACCATTGGGGCTTCGGGCTGCGCCGGCAGGCCTGGCAGCGCATGATGCGCTGGCTCGCGCCCTATTACGCGCTGCTCGACGGACTGGACTACAACGACCGGCCACACCGACGCATCTTCGAGCTGTACCGGCCACTCAGCATCGCCACCGAGGCCTCCTCGCAGGATGCAGCCAAGAGCATCGCCTGCCTGGAGCTGGGGCTCACGCGGCTGCTCACCACCGTCTCCTTCGGCCGCTACATCGGCGAGCGCGGCAACTCCTTCTCGCCCGAGCACTTCCGCAACATGGGCTTCGGCCGGATGCGGATCGCCACCAGCGAGACCTATGACTTCGCGCCGCTCGACGAGGCCAAGTTGGACGAGATCGACGGCTTCCACCGCCGGCATTACGAGCGGCTGCGGCGGGAGCGGTTCGATGAGATCATGGCAGCGCATGGGTCCGATGGAGGCGCCAGGTCAGAGACATGAGCAGAGCGGGCGCTGACTGCGCGCGCTTCAGCGCATCGCGATAGGTCTGCCCGGCGTGGCGCTGCCCGCCCGCAGAGGTCGGCTGCCTTCTTCACCATAGCCCCCCTCTTTCGGCCCTTTCCAGCCTTCGGCACGGCAGTCCCTTGGCGGGCCATGTCTCTGCGGTCATCCTGGCGCTTTGCTGCGGCGCGGCATCCGCGCCCGACGCCCCTGCCCTGGATCTGTTCATGCCCGTCTGGCTACCCCTGCTGCTCGGCTTCCTTACAGCGATCGGGCCGCTTTCCACCGATATGTATCTGCCCTCCTTCCCGGCCATCGAGGCGGGCTTCGGGGCGCCCTCCGGCTCCGCGGAGCTGACGCTCGCCACCTGGTTCGTGGGGCTTGCGGTCGGGCAGCTGGTGCAGGGGACGCTGGGCGACCGGCTGGGGCGGCGCCGGCCCCTTCTGGCCGGGCTTGCCGTTTACATGCTGGGCTCCGTCGGCTGCGCGCTGTCCACCAGCATCGAGATGCTCGCTGTCTTCCGCTGCGTCGCGGCCTTCGGCGGCTCGGCCAGCATGGTGCTCCCGCGCGCGGTGGTGCGCGACCTGGCCGATGGGCACGCCGCCGCCCGGCTGATGTCGCGGCTGATGCTGGTGATGGGCGTGGCGCCGATCCTGGCGCCGAGCCTGGGCGGGTTGATGCTTTCCTTCGGCGGCTGGCGGCCGATTTTCTGGTTCGGCGCCGTCTATTCCGTCTGCTCCTTCCTGCTGGTCTGGCGCTTCCTGCCGGAAACCCTGTCGCCCGAGCACCGGCTGCGCCTCGGCGCCGCCGCGCAGTTGCTACGCTACGTGCAGATCCTGCGGGAGCCGAGTTTTCTCGCCAATGTCGCCATGGGCTGCGCGGCGATGTTCCTGATGTTCACCTATGTCGGCGGTTCCGCCGCCGTCTTCGTGGGCATGTTCGGCATGGCGCCGACGCATTTCGGCATCCTCTTCGGCCTCAATGCCGCCGGCTTCATCCTGTGCTCGCAGCTCAACCCGCCACTGCTGCTGCGCCTCGGCCCGGAGCGCCTGGTCCGGATCGCCAGCCTGCTGATCCTGGGGGCGACGCTGGTGCTGACCGCCGTCGCCTTGAGCGGCCCCACGCACTGGCTGGCGGTGATCGCGCCGATCTTCGTGGCGATGTCCTGCTGCGCCCTGGTCATGCCCAATGCGGCGGTGGGCGCGCTGAGCCGTCATGCCAGCCAGGCTGGCTCGGCCTCGGCGCTGATGGGGACGCTGCAATTCAGTGTCGCCGGCACGAGCGGTGTGCTGCTGAGCCATCTGGCGGATGGCACGGCGCGGCCGATGGCGGCGCTGATGCTGGTGGGGGCGATCGGCGTGCTCATTGCCGAGCGCCGGCGGCCCCGGAGCTGAAAGCGTCAGCGCCCCGCCGGTTCGCCGGATTCCGCCCCCTCCTCCCCCGCCACATAGCGGGTCAGGCGCTCCACGAGGTGCTCGAACACCGCGCGGACGCGCGCCTCGCGCCGCAGATCCTCGTGCATGACGACCCATGTCTCGAAGCCGTGCAGCACGAGTTCCGGTAGCACGCGCACCAGATCCGGCTCGCACTGTCCGATGGCAAGGTGAACGGGGCCGATGCCCAGCCCCGCGCGCACCGCGGCAAGCTGCGCGGGATGGCTGTCGGTGCGCAGGGCAAAGGCATCGCGGCCGAGCAGCGGATCAAGGGCGGCGAGAACACGAAGGTCCGGGCCCGCGCGGTCGGGGCCGATCAGGTCGAAGCCGGCCAGTTCCTCACGGCTTCGCGGCAGGCCCCTCCGCTCGGCGTAGCGGCGATGGGCGAAGAAGCCGATCCGCACCGTGCCGATGCATCGCGCCACCAGCGCCGCCTGCGAGGGCCGGTGCATCCGCACCGCGATATCCACCTCCTGCGCCAGTACGTCCTCCGCTGCATTGGTGAGGCTCAGTTCCACCGCCAGGGCCGGATGCCGGCGGCGCAAGGCGGCCAGGATTGGCGGCAACACCTCGACGCCCACCATCTCCGCCGCGCTGAGGCGGACGCTGCCCGCCACCCTGTCCGGCGCGGCGGAGGCGGCGCGGACGAAGGCCTGCGAGGCACTCTCCATGGCCCGCGCATGGGCGCCCAGCCGCTGGGCCAGCTCGGTCGGCACCAGCCCGTTCGTTGAGCGGGTGAAGAGGGCCTGTCCGAGTGCGCGCTCCAGCGCCTCGACGCGGTGCCGGACGGTCGGCTGCGCCACGCCGAGCCTGCGTGCCGCGCCCGAAAGGCTGCCGGTCTCCAGCACGGCCAGGAAGGCACGCTGGTCATCCCAGTCGGGCGCGGATCTGCTCATCCATTTCATGCTAGCCGATGGCAGGTTTTCGACAATTCCCTACAGGCGCCACCCACCCCATCCCTTCCGCAACAGAAGGGAGTGCAGTTCATGCAGGACGGACAGCGACGGATCGCCCTGGCCCTCGGCGCCACGGGCGGTATCGGTGGAGCGGTTTCGGAGGCGCTGATCGCGCGCGGCTGGCAGGTTCGCGCCCTGGTGCGCGATCCAGCCAGGGCTGCCCGCCATTGGCGGGACCGTGGCGCGGCCCCGCAATGGATCGGCGGCGATGCCCTGCAGCGGGCAGCCGTGGTGGAGGCCGCTGCCGGTGCGGATGCGCTGGTCCACGCCGTCAACCCGCCCGGCTATCGCGGCTGGAGCCATCTCGTCGTGCCGATGCTGGAGAACAGTATCGCCGCGGCGGAGGCGAGCGGCGCCCGGGTCGCGCTGCCCGGCACGATCTACAACTTCGACCCTGCGGCGGAGCCGGTGATCAGTGAGGACACTCCACAAGCGCCGAAGGGGCGCAAGGGAATGATCCGGGTGGCGCTGGAGCGGCGCCTGGAGGCGGCCGCGCAGGCAGGGGTCCGCAGCCTGGTGCTGCGTGCCGGGGATTTCTTCGGGCCGCGCCCGGGGTCGAGTTGGTTCGCACAGGCCATGGTGCGGCGTGGCCGGCCCTTGCGCTTCGTACTGAACCCGGGCCGGAGGGGGGTGGGCCACAGCTATGCCTATCTGCCCGACCTCGCCGCTGCCTTTGCCGCGCTGCTGGAACGGGAGGCAAGCCTGCGGCCCTTCGAACGCCTGCAGTTCAGCGGCCATTGGGATGCGGACGGGCGGCAGATGATCGCCGCCATCGCCCGCGCGGCGGGGCGGCCGAGGCTGCCGGTTCTGTCCTTCCCGTGGTGGCTCACGCACCTTGCCGCGCCCTTCTCGGAGAGCCTGCGCGAGATGCGGGAAATCCGCCCCTTCTGGCGCCATCCCGTCCGGCTGGACAACCGGCGGCTCACGGCCTTGCTCGGCACCGAGCCGCATACGCCGCTGGACAAGGCTGTGGCGGCAACATTGGCCGGGCTGGGCTGCCTGCCCTGACGCCGCCGCGCACGATCCTTCAGAGGCCGGATGCATCGGCTGACCGCCGTTCGTGCGAGATCCAGCCGGTCAGCCGCGCGAAAGCCCGGATGCTGCGCGGCGCTGGCGCTCCTGGACGCCCGCGCCGTTCATTCGCCATCAGGGCCCGGGACGGAAAGCCCGGAAGCCAGCAGCACCATTTCGCCAGCCGGAGATCAGCTTCAGCCAGGGCGCCAAATGGAAGGCGGCCATCAACCCGTACATCGGAGCCATTCCGCTGAGCATTGAAGCGCCCAGCGCCGGTGCGCAGAGCCCCTCCGGCATACCGCCACCAGGGACAGCGGTCAGCAGCACCATGGCGGCGAAGGTCGGCGCGGCCGCAAGAGACAGCCAGTCCGCTGCGCCGAGAGTAGCCATCTCACGTGGGGAAGCCATCATCCTGACGGCTCCGCGGCCGTCCGGATCGCTTGTCTTCGCGCTGGCCGGGTGGCGGGGCATCACGGTGTCAGCCATCGGCGTACTCGTCGTGGCGGCGCCACCAGACGCCCGCCTCATTCCGCCCTTTGGGCGCGCGATCGAGCCACTGATAGGCGCCCCAGAGGCCGTCCAGCCCGCGCGCATAGGTGGAGTAGGTGTGATAGACGATGCCATCCTCCAGCGCGAAGGCGCTCATGCCCGGCCTGTCGCGTTGGTAGGTGGGCGCATCGGTGCCGCACATAGCGGCAAACCTGTTTTCCGCCCCTTGGCCGCCGCCCTCCTCACCCGAACGCCATTCAAACACGGGCTCGCGCCGGTAGTTGTATTCGACGTCCCCGGCGCGCTGCTGCTGCTCCGTGAACCAGACGTTGAAGTCGGAATTGAAGTCGCTGGCCTGCGAGGACGCCCACGGAAACCTCCAGCCCATGCGCTGTTTGTAGGCCTGCAAGGTCGCAAGCGGTGCCCGCGAGACGGCCCAGAGCATCACGTCATGGTTGGCCAGGTGAACTGCGAATCCGTTGAAGCCGTCCGCGATCATCGAGCAGGAGGGGCAGCCCGCCGTATAATCAGGCCCGAACATGAAGTGATAGACGAGGAGCTGCGAGCGACCGCGGAAGAGATCTGCCAGCGAAGCACCCCCCTCATCGGTCTCGAAGCGATACGCCTTGTCGATGCGGACCCATGGCAGTTCCTGCCGCCGCCGCGCCAGCTCGTCGCTGCGCCGCGTGAGTTCCTTTTCTGCCTGGAGCAACTTGAGCCGGGCCGCCATCCACTCCTCACGTGTCCCGGTCTTGTGTCCCGTCATTCTTCCTCTCCCTGTTGGCGTTTGGTGTCCGTGAGATAGATTCGGGCCAGTCGCCGAAGGGTGGGAGTGACAAGTTTGGCGGGATTCCGATGGACTCGCTGATCACGGCCGCCGCGCATGCGCTCGCGGCGGGCGATCCCCTTGGCGCCTTGAAGCGGATTGCCCTGCGCGACGATGCGCCCACCCTTGCGCTTCGGGGCATCGCCATGGCGCAGCTCGGGGATTTCCTTCGCGCGAAGGCTCTCCTGCGAAGTGCGGCGCGTGCCTTTGGCCCGAAGGAGGCGGTCGCCCGCGCGCGGTGTGTCGTCGCCGAAGCCGAGATCGCACTCGTCTCACGTGACCTGGGCTGGCCCGCGAAGGCGCTCGATGCCGCACGGGCGACACTCGATGCGCATGGTGACCGCGTGAACGCCGCGCATGCGCGGAATCTCGCAGCCCGGCGACTGCTCCTGATGGGTCATGTCGACGAGGCTGAGCATGCACTCGCCGGAATCGACTTTGTGCCCCTCCCGCCCACCCTCCAGGCGGCGCGCGAACTGATCGCGGCGGGGATCGCGATACGGCGCCTTCGGACGAAGACGGCGCGCGCGGCACTCGCCCGGGCCGGATGCGCCGCGCGCGACGCAGATATCCCGGCATTGGCGGCGGAGGTCGAAAGCGCGTCCCTCGTCCTGAACACGCCCGCGGCGCGCCTGATCGCGCGTGGCGACGAGCGCTTCCTCCTGCTCGAGGATGTTGAAGCGCTGCTGACATCGAAGGTGCTCGTCGTGGACGCGTGCCGTTATGCCGTGCGTGACGCAAGCACGATGGTCTCGCTCGCAAGGCGCCCGGTGCTGTTCGCGCTCGCACGCGCGCTGGGCGAGGCATGGCCTGGGGACGTGCCAAGGGATGCGCTCATCAAGCGGGCCTTCCGGGCGAAGCACACCGATGAATCGCATCGCGCACGCTTGCGCGTGGAGATCGGGCGCCTCCGCGCGGCCCTCCGGAAGCTGGCCAGCGTGAGCGCGACGAAGCAAGGGTTTGCGCTGGCACCGCGCCACGCGGCTGAGATTGTCGTGCTGGCGCGCCCCGTCGAGGAGGAGCATGCGACGGTGCTGGCCTTCCTGGCCGATGGTGAAGGGTGGTCAAGCTCCGCCCTGGCGCTGGCGCTGGGGGCGAGCCAGCGGACCGTGCAGCGGGCACTCGACGCGCTTGCGGCCGCAGGCAAGGTGCAATCCCATGGCCGCGGGCGGGCGCGTCGCTGGATGACCCCGCCCCTGCCGGGATTCACGACAACCTTGTTACTCCCCGGCCCGCTCCCCGGTGGCTAGGAGGGAGGCATGAAACGATCCACAGCCGAAATCCTCCGTGACTATGGGCCCTTTCCGGGTATCGACCAGGTGCATGGAGTCACGTTCGACGGCCGCCACGTCTGGTTCGCGTCCGGCGACCGGCTGAACGCCCTCGATCCGACGAATGGGCAGGTGCTGCGCGCGATTGATGTCGCCGCGCATGCGGGAACGGCCTTCGATGGTCAGCACCTGTATCAGATCGCAGAGGATCGCATCCAGAAGATCGACCCAAAGACCGGCCGCGTGCTGGCGACGATCCCGGCGCCCGGCGGCGGCAGTGACTCAGGGCTCGCCTGGGCCGAAGGGACGCTCTGGGTGGGGCAGCATCGGGGCCGGAAGATCCATCAGGTCGATCCTCGAACCGGAGCGATCCTTCGCACCATCGAGTCCAACCGCTTCGTCACCGGCGTCACCTGGACCGACGGCGAGCTCTGGCACGGCACCTGGGACAGCCACGGGAGCGATGTGAGGCGCGTCGATCCTGGAACGGGTGAGGTCTTGGAAACACTCGACATGCCGGCTGGGCTGGGCGTCTCGGGGCTCGAATCCGATGGCGACGCGCAGCTTTTCTGCGGGGGCGGAGAAAGCGGGAAGATCAGGGCCATCCGCCGCTCCCGGTGAGCCTCCTTGCTAGACTTGGCTCCGAAATCGGCGAGCAACGCGGGCTCCGGGGGTACCGGAGCCCGCATCCGGTCACGCGACCTTGCGGAGCTGGACGGCCGGGAAATCGAGCGGCACGTCGAGAGCGACATTCACGTAGTTGGTGAACAGGTTGAGGGCGACATGCGCGAGGATCTCGACGATCTCACCGTCGTCGAACCCAGCCTTGCGGAGCGCCTCCACTTCCTCACCCGAGATCTTCGCCCGGTTCTCGACGACCTTGAGTGCGAAGGCGAGCGCCGCGGCCGTCCTTGGGTCCGTCGCGCGACCGGCCTGGGCTTCCGTCATTTCATCGGCGGTCGCGCCCGCCTTGCGGCCCAGCGCCGTGTGGGCGGACAGACAGTATTGGCAGGCATTGCGGTCCGCGATCGCCACCGCGATCTGCTCGCCGAGCTTCGGGCCGATTCGGCCCTCCCCGAGCGCACCGAAGGCGCCCCACATGCTCTTGAGCGCTGCCGGCGAGTTGGCGACCGCCCGGAACATGTTGGGTGTGACCTTGAAGGCCTGATGGATCTCCTTCAGCAACGCGGCGGCTTCGCTGCTTGCGGTGGCCGGTTCGACAAGATTAACTCGTGCCATGAGATGTCTCCTTGCTTCGTAGGCTGGGGGTTGCTCTCAAGGCGGGCGTCGATGGCCGTCGGCGCCCGCCGCCTTCACGCGGTCGGCCCTCCGTCCAGGGGCCGATCGGGAAGCTCGGGTGATCCGCGCCAGCGGTTCCAGTTCGCTTGCGCCTCCTCAACGGATGCGGGGTCCTGTTCGAGGCAGTCGAGGCGCAGGTGACGGTCGCCGAAGGGCGCATCGACGAAGGCGCAGTGATGCGGCTTCGCGGGATCGTCATGGATGTTCGGGCGGAAGTAGCGGCAGTTCACGCACATGCGCTGGGGCGGGATATCGCCGGCCTCCTGCAAGCCGCGGATGATCTTCACCAGTGCACGCAGGAAGACCGCCTGCTCGGCGGGCTCCAGCGTGCCCACGGCCCGCAGCAGAAAATCCGGCCAGTCCGCCACCCGGCTGGCGAGCGCCTCCCCTTCCGTCGTCAAGGTCAGGGCGACGGCGCGATGATTCTCGGCCGATCGGCCGCGGGAGACGAGCCCCTTCGAGACAAGCGCGGCAACGGCATCGCTGGCCGTCGGCGCCGTGACGCCCAAGCCCTTCGCCACCTCGTCCAGGCGCAGGCCGCGGGGTGCTGCGCCGCGAAGGAGCATCAGCGCTTGCGCCTGGGTAGGCGTGACCCGCTCGGGTGCCGCGCCGCGCCAGGCGCGCGTCTTCAGCACCACGCTGATCTTCGCGAGGCCGGTGCTGACCCGCTCGGCGACGGTTTGGCTCGCTGCCTCGAAGTCGAACGGCGGTGTCTCGATCACGGCGTGCTCCGCTCCAGTGCGGTGGAGTAGATGCTATTTAGGACTCCTAAATGAGTCAATAGCCACCGACGATGCACACGAACCTCAAGCGGGTTTGGCTTCGGCGAGACGCCGGACGGCCGCGGTGAGCTCATCCGGAGCAAGCGCGGCGAAGCCGAGACGGAAGGCATTGGGCGCCGGATCCGGCCCCAACGCGAACCGGGTCCCCGTCGCGACTGTCAGGCCAAGGTTGAGCGCCCGGCGAGCCCAGAGAGCGGCGTCGATGTCCTCCTGCACGCGCGCCCAGATCGCGAGTCCGCCGGCCGGCACGTCGAAGGACAGCACAGCGCCAAGCTCCTGGCTCAACCTGGCTACCAGCAGATCTCGCCGCTCGAGATAGACCCGACGGGCCTTGCGGGCATGTCGGCGCAGCTCGCCGTCCTGGAGCAGTTCGGCGACTGCGGCTTCGAGCGGCACGTCACCCTGCCGGTCGATCGCTTCGCGCTCATCCGCCATCCGTTGGAGGATCTCGGGGGCGGCAGCCGCGTAGCCGAGCCGCAAGCCCGGCGCGAGCAGCTTCGACAGCGAACCCAGGTAGATCACCGGCCCGGCCGAGACGCCTGGCGCCGAGGCGGCCAATGGCAGGACCGGCCGGCCTTCGTAGCGATACTCGTGATCGTAATCGTCCTCGATCACCGTCACGCCGCATTCGGCGGCAAGCCGGAGCAGCGCCAGGCGCCGGCCGGCGCCAAGGGTGGTGGTGGTCGGATACTGGTGATGCGGGGTCACCAGCACGGCGCGGATGCTCCGGTCGCGCCGGACGAGGCGGTCCAGCGCCTCGACGTTGATGCCCTCGCGGTCCACCGGAACGCCGATGACCCGCGCGCCAGCCGCCCGGAAGGCGGCCCACGCGAGCGGGTAGCCGGGCCTCTCGACGGCGATGGCCTCACCGGGCGCCGCGACCACGCGGGCCACAAGGAACAGCGCCATCTGGCTGCCGCGGGTGAGGAGGATATCGTCAGGGCCTGCAGCGAGAGCGCGGGTGCTCGTCAGCCACTCGGCAAGCGCCGCCCGCAGGCGCAGGCTGCCGCGTGGATCGCCATAGCCGCCGGGGGCCAGGAAGGTGTGCGAGCCGAGCGCCCGCCGGAAGGCGCGGGCCAGTTCGGCGCGCGGGAGCAGTCGCGGGTCCGGCGTTCCGTCGGAGAAGACAAGGTGCGATGGATTTTCAGGGGAGGCAGCCCGCTGGCCTCCGATTTGCGGCGCCTTCGGCTCGTCCCCTCGTGCCGATCGGAGGCCGAGATCCGGGTCTGGAAGGTCGAGCGCCACAAGAGCACCGCGTGAGGGTCGCACCACGATCCAGCCTTGCAGCGCCAGCTCGTCATAGGCAGCGACGACAGTCTTGCGGTGAACGCCGAGTTCGGCGGCGAGCGAGCGGGTACCCGGCAGCCTGGCGCCCGCCCGAAGGCGGCCACGCTCGATATCCCGGATGATCGCATGGGCGATCCGCATGAAGAGTGGCGTCACCGCCTCGTCCTCAATCTGGAAGGGAAGCGATTGGGCCATAAGCCGGACTACCTGCAATCCAGAAACTGGCCCTTATAAGTAGTCCGGCCGCTCGGCTATTGCATCTCCGGGATGCACGCTGATGCTGAGTCAGGAGGTTCGATGTCGTTGCCGGCCGCCGTTGCGATCTGCCCTGCCCCGTTCGGGGAACTTGGTGCGTTCCAGGCGCCAATCGAGCTCCGGCCGCTAAGGCCGGCCGGCGCTGCCAGCCTATGCGCTGAAGGTCGCGACCGTGACCCGGATTGATCGGCTCCTGACCGGCCCCGCCAAGCCGTTCGGGCCGCGTGCCGCGCCGAGCGGCATCGATAAGCGCCCGGTGGCGGGCCGCACCTGGCTTGGGCGCGAAGGCTTCACGGGCGACGAGCAAGGCGATCGCAAGCACCACGGCGGCCCCGAGAAGGCGGTGCATCACTACGCCTTCGAGCACTATGCCCCGTGGCGCGAGGCGATCGGCGCGCGCGACGTGCTCACGCGGCCGGGCGCGTTCGGCGAGAATCTCTCGACCACCGGCCTCAGCGAGGCTCAGATCGCGATCGGCGACACTTTCCGCGCAGGCGGCGCGCTGATCCAGGTGAGCCAGGGCCGGCAGCCGTGCTGGAAGCTGAACCTCCGCTTCGGCGTGCCGGACATGGCGTTCCGCGTCCAGGCGAGCGGCCGGACTGGGTGGTACTATCGCGTGATCGAGGAAGGCTTCGTCGAGGCGGGCGACGATCTGGTGCTCGTCGAGCGCATCAGCCCTGAATGGACGATCGAGCGGCTGTGGCGCGCGCTCTACGTCGATACACTCAACTTCGACGAACTCGCCGCGATGGCGGAGCTCGCCCACCTGTCCGAGAACTGGCGCCGCTACGCGACCCGCCGCCTTGCCACAGCCCAGGTCGAAGACTGGTCACGCCGGCTGACTGGCGAGGAACGCCCCCAGAGCGGTCTTGCCGCTCGGCCTGCCCTGGAAGGAGACCCCGATGTTCACACCGGCTGAACGGCTCGTGCCGCGGCCCGATCGCTCCCTGCCCGCGGCCGCCCCCGACCTCTGGCAGTCGGTCGCGAAGGGAGCACGGTGTCAGCCGGAGCAGATCGCGCTGACCGCCTTCGAGAACATCGTCAGCCGTGCCGCCCTCAAGGCGCGCGTGCGGCGCTGCTCCATTCGCTTGCGCGAGCGGTGGCATCGGCTTCGGCAGGCCGCGCCCGCCGGTGTGAGCAGAGCGTGAGCCATGTCCGTCATCTCCATCCAGTCGCAGGTGGCTCACGGGCATGTCGGGAACAGCGCCGCCGTCTTCCCGATGCAGCATCTCGGCATCCAGGTCACGGCGGTCCCGACGACGCTGCTCAGCAATCATCCGCATTATCCGACGATGCGGGGCCGTGTGCTCGACGCCAATCTCCTGCACGACCTGCTCCTCGGGGTTGAGGAGCGCGGGCTGGTCGATAACTGCTCGATGCTGCTGACCGGCTATCTCGGCTCGGCTGAGAACGGCGAGGTTGTCGCCGGTTTCGTTGAGCGGGCCAAGCGGCGCAATCCGGCGCTGCGCTATTGCTGCGATCCCGTGATGGGCGATGCCGACCTCGGTTTCTTCATCGATGCGCGCTTGCAGGAGCTTTTCCGGCAGCGCCTCGTCCCGCTCGCCGACATCACCACGCCCAACCAGTTCGAACTCGAGCAACTCGTCGGCTTCGCGACGCCTGACGTCGCGGCGCTTGAAGCGGGGGTCAACGATCTCATGGGCGACGGAGCCAAGGTCGTCGCCGTCACCGGTGTCGGCTTGAGCGACTCCTCCGCCACGCATGTTGAGACCTATGCTTTCGAGGGTGGGGCGACGTGGAAGGTCTCGACGCCACGCCTGCCTTGTCGGCCGGCTGGCACGGGCGATCTCCTGACGGCGCTTTTCGTCTCCGCGCTCGTGCAGGGCGCGGCGGTTCCGGTCGCACTCGAAACCGCCGTCTCGGCCACCTTCGCGGTCCTGCTCAACACGGCCCGCGCCAATCTTTACGAGATGCCGATTGTCCAGTCCGCAAAGGAGTTCGGCCGCCGGAAGGCTCGGTTCCGCGCCCTCGTAGTTCGGCGTGGATCGGCCGAAGATCAGAAGCGCCTCATCTCCTCTCCGGAAAGCTAGCCACGATGCCGGGCGTATGGCCGGTAAGAATCACTCCCACTCGATGGTGCCGGGCGGCTTGCTGGTGATGTCGTAGGTCACGCGGTTGATGCCGCGCACCTCGTTGACGATGCGCCCTGCCACCCGGGTCAGGAACTCCATGGTGAAGGGATAGACATCGGCCGTCATGCCGTCGGTCGAGGTGACGGCGCGGAGCGCGCAGGCTTGGTCATAGGTACGACCATCGCCCATCACGCCCACGGTGCGCACCGGCAGCAGCACGGCGAAGGCCTGCCAGATGGCGTCGTAGAGCCCCGCGGCGCGGATCTCCTCCAGGAAGATGCTGTCGGCCTTCTGCAGGATCTGCACCTTCTCCCGCGTCACCTCGCCGGGGATGCGGATGGCCAGGCCCGGCCCCGGGAAGGGGTGGCGGCCGACGATCTCCTCGGGGATGCCCAGTTCGCGGCCGAGCTCGCGCACCTCGTCCTTGAACAGGTCGCGCAGCGGCTCGACCAGCCGCATCCGCATCTCCTCCGGCAGGCCGCCGACATTGTGGTGCGACTTGATCGTCACGGAGGGCCCACCGGTCGCCGAGACGCTTTCGATCACGTCCGGATACAGCGTGCCCTGGGCCAGGAAGTCGGCGCCGCCGATCTTCGCCTGCTCCTCCTCGAAGACCTCGATGAACAGGCGGCCGATCGTCTTGCGCTTCACCTCCGGGTCGGTGACGCCCTCAAGCTGGCCGAGGAACAGGTCCGAGGCGTCGCGGTGGACCAGCTTGATGTTGAAGCGGTCGCGGAAGGTCTGGATGACCTGCTCCGCCTCGCCCGCGCGCATCACGCCGTGGTCCACGAAGATGCAGGTGAGCTGGTCGCCGATCGCCTCGTGGATCAGCACCGCCGCGACGGAGGAATCGACGCCCCCCGAAAGACCGCAGACCACGCGCCCGTCGCCGACCTGCTCGCGAATGCGGGCGATGGCCTCGGCACGGAACGCAGCCATGGTCCAGTCGCCGCGGCAGCCACAGACGCCATGGGTGAAGTTCCGCAGAAGCTGCGCGCCGTGCGGGGTATGCACCACCTCCGGGTGGAACTGGATGCCGTAGAAATGCCGGGCATCGTCGGCGATCATGGCATAGGGCGCGCCCTCGCTGGTGGCGACGATGCGGAAGCCCTCCGGCAGCGTCGTCACGCGGTCGCCATGGCTCATCCAGACCTGCTCGCGCGCGCCGGGGGACCAGACCTCCTGCGTCAGGGCGCAGGCCTCCTGCACCTCGACATAGGCGCGGCCGAACTCGCGGTGCTCGCTCCCTTCGACCCGGCCACCGAGTTGCGTGCACATGGTCTGCTGGCCGTAGCAGATGCCGAGCACGGGGATGCCCATCTCGAACACGACCTGCGGGGCGCGGGGGCTGCCCTCCTCCGTCACGCTCGCCGGCCCACCCGAGAGGATGATGCCCTTGGGCGCGAAGGACTGGACCCGGGCGGCATCGGCCGTGAAGGGCCAGATCTCGCAATAGACCCCGGATTCGCGCACGCGACGCGCGATCAGCTGCGTCACCTGGCTGCCGAAGTCGAGGATCAGGATGCGGTCATGGGAGGAGAGGTCGGCCATGGGCCAGCTTGCACCACAACCGAGCCCCCAAGACAAGACTTTCGCGCCGCGCAACAGAGTTGCGAAACCGCACCCCCTTGATCCCGCCCTCTTGATCCCACCCTGGCGCTGCCGTCACCCTGCACCCGTTCAACCGGAAGGAATTCCTCGGCGATGACTTGGTCAATCGTGGCGCATGACGCGCAGAGCGGCGCCTTCGCCGTGGCGGTCACCACCTGCGCCTTCGCCGTCGGGGCCTCCTGCCCCTATGTGCGGGCGGGGGTGGGCGCCGTCTCCACCCAGTCCTTCACCAATCGCTACCTGGGCCCGGCGGTGCTCGACGGGCTGGCGCGCGGGCTCTCCCCGGCCGCGGCGATCGAGGGCGCGCTGGCGGGCGATGCGGGCCGGGACCTGCGGCAGATCCATGTGGTGGACCGGCACGGCAACAGCGCCGCCTGGACGGGGGAAAGCTGCGTCGAATGGGCGGGCAGCCAGTCCAGCGCGGGCTTCAGCGTCGCCGGCAACATGCTGGCCGGGCCCGCGGTGGTAAGCGAGACGGCGGCGACCTTCGCCTCCGCCGCTTCGCTGCCCCTGCCGGAGCGGCTGATGCTGGCGCTGGACGCGGGCGAGGCGGCGGGCGGCGATCGCCGCGGCCGGCAATCGGCGGCGATGAAGCTCATCACCACCGAGGACTTCCCGGATCTCGACCTGCGGGTGGACGACCATGCGGCGCCCCTGACGGAGTTGCGCCGCCTGCTCGGCATCTGGCGGCGGGAGCGCGCCCCTGCCCTGGCCTTCGCCCCGCGCAAGGCGGACCCCTCCGGCCTCATCGACCGCGCGCTGATCGAGGCAGGCTGGCGTGCGCGGGGGCTGGACCTGCGCTTCCCGGACCGCAAGCACGCCTCGGGGCAGAAAGGGACTTAGAGTCGGCCTAGGCGCCGTGCGCCGCGCGGCTGTCCGCCGGCGCTCCCTGCCGCTCCGTCATGCCGTAGTCCCGCAGGATTACCCCGACGCGCAGCCGGTAGTCCGCGAACACGCCGGCCCGCCCCGCCGCCTGGCTGGCGCGGTGGCTCGGCCGGTTGCGCCAGGCCTCGACCGCCGCCTCGTCGCGCCAGAAGGAAAGCGACAGCAGCTTGCCGGGCTCACTCAGGCTGGTGAAGCGCTCAACGGCGAGGAATCCGTCGGCGCCTTCGAGATCTTCCCGCAGGGCAGCGGCGAGGTCGAGATAGTCCTGCCGTCGCCCTTCGGCAGGCCAGACCTCAAAGATGACCGCGATCATGGCCGCGCCGCCGACAAGGGCCAGGCTGCGCCGGTTCCAAGACTGGTAGAAAAAGTGTTCATGACGGTGCCCGCCTCCTGTACGGGGTGGAAGCGTCATAGCCGAATGTGGCGGCTCCATGCTTCGGCCTTGGCCGAAGCGGGTAGCGGAACCGCAGGCAGCGCGGCGCACTGGCCGGAGGAGGACCTCCGGCCCGGCTCGCTCACCTCGGCGCCAGCACCATGATCATCTGGCGGTTTTCCAGGCGCGGCATCTGCTCGACCTTGGCCATTTCGGCCAGTTCAGTGCGGATGCGCTCCAGAACCTTCACGCCCAGATCCTGGTGGGCCATCTCACGGCCGCGGAAGCGCAGGGTGACCTTCACCTTGTCGCCTTCCTCGATGAAGGACTTGGCCGCACGCATCTTCACTTCGTAATCATGGTCATCAATGTTCGGGCGAACCTTGATTTCCTTGATCTCGACGATCTTCTGCTTCTTGCGGGCCTCGTTGGCCTTCTTCTGCTGCTCGTACTTGTACTTGCCGTAGTCGAGAATCTTGCAGACCGGCGGAACGGCGTTGGGGCTGATCTCCAGGAGATCCATGCCCGCCTCATAGGCGCGCAGCAGCGCCTCGCGGGCACTCATCACGCCGATCATTTCGCCGTCCTGGTCGATCAGACGCACCTGCGGAACGCGGATGTCCTCGTTGACGCGCGGTCCATCGCGCGGCGGCAGCTGGTTCGGAATAGGGCCTCGGGCCAGAGTCGGCTCCTGTCGCTGTTGGAACGAAACGGATTGCGTATATCTTATGGTGCAGCGGTCAGGCCGCTGCAACCTCTGCAACTTGCCTCAGGTCGGGTGGCGCGGCTTCCGCTGCAAGGGAGGCCACCGCCTCGGCCAGCGTCACCGTGACCTGCTCGCGGCCCGGCAGGCGGCGGAGCACCACCTTGCCCTCCTCCGCCTCGCGCCGGCCGATCACCGCCAGCACCGGCACCCTGGCCTCGATCTGGTCCACCACCTTGCGGTTGATCTTCTCGTTCCGCAGATCCAGCTCGACCGAAAGCCCGGCCTTCTGGAAGGCGGCGGCCACCTCGCGGGCGAAGGGCGCCGCCTCGTCCACGATGGTCGCGACGGCCACCTGGGTCGGCGCCAGCCAGAGCGGGAAGCGCCCGGCATGCTCTTCGATGAGGATACCGAGGAAGCGCTCGAAGGAGCCCAGGATGGCGCGGTGCAGCATGACCGGGCGGTGGCGGTTGCCGTCCTCGCCGACATAGACCGCGTCGAGCCGCTCGGGCATCACGAAGTCCACCTGCAACGTGCCGCACTGCCAGTCACGGCCGATGGCGTCGCGCAGCACGAACTCCAGCTTAGGACCATAGAAGGCGCCCTCCCCCGGGCTCAGCTCGTATTCGACGCCGGCAATGCGGCAGGCCTCCTTCAGCGCACCCTCGGAGCGGTCCCAGGTCTCGTCGGAGCCGGCGCGCTTTTCCGGCCGGTCGGAGAACTTAACCCGGAAGCTCTCGAAGCCGAAGTCACGGTAGATGCGCGACAGCAGCGCCACGAACTCGACCGTCTCGGAGGCGATCTGCGCCTCCGTGCAGAAGATATGCGCGTCGTCCTGGGTGAAGGCGCGCACCCGCATGATGCCGTGCAGCGCGCCCGAGGGCTCATAGCGGTGGCAGGAGCCGAACTCGGCCATGCGCATGGGCAGCTCGCGGTAGCTACGCAGGCCATGGTTGAAGATCTGCACGTGGCAGGGGCAGTTCATTGGCTTCAGGGCGAGGACGCGGTCCTTCTCGGACTCGTCGTCCACCGTCGCCAGGAACATGTTCTCCCGGTACTTCTCCCAGTGTCCCGAGGCCTCCCAGAGCCTGCGGTCCACCAGCTGGGGGGTCCGCACCTCCTGATAGCTGGCCGCGTCCAGCCGCCGGCGCATGTAGTTCTGCACCGTGGTGTAGAGGCGCCAGCCCTTGGGGTGCCAGAAGATGCTGCCCGCCGCCTCCTCCTGGAGGTGGAACAAGCCCATCTCCTTGCCGATGCGCCGGTGGTCGCGCTTCTCCGCCTCCTCCAGCTGGTGGAGATAGGCGTCCAGTTCCTTCTGATCGCGCCAGGCAGTCGCGTAGATGCGGCTGAGCATGGCGTTGCGGTGGTCGCCCCGCCAATAGGCGCCGGCCACCTTCATCAGCTTGAAGGCGGTCCCGACATCGCCCGTGCCGCGCATGTGCGGGCCCCGGCAGAGGTCGAGCCAGTCCCCCTGGCGGTAGATGGAGATGACCTCGCTCTCCGGCAGATCGCGGATCAGCTCGGCCTTGTAGCGCTCGCCCCGCGCCTCGAAGAAGCGGATGGCCTCCTCGCGCGGCCATTCCTCCCGCACGAAGGGATCGTTGCGGGTGATGATCTCGCGCATCTTGGCCTCGATCGCCGGGAAATCCTCCGGCGTGAAGGGCTCGTTGCGCGCGAAGTCGTAGTAGAAGCCGTTCTCGATGGCCGGGCCGATCGTCACCTGGGTGCCAGGAAAGAGCTCCTGCACCGCCTCCGCCAGCACATGCGCGGCGTCGTGCCGGATCAGCTCCAGCGCCTCCGGGTCCTTGCGGGTAACGAAGCGGACCTCCGCATCATGGTCGATGGCGGCGGAGAGGTCGCGCAGCTTGCCGTCCACCTTCATCGCCAGTGCCGCCTTGGCCAGGCCCGGCCCGATGGCGGCGGCCACGGTGGTGCCCGTCACGGCTCCGTCGAAAGCGCGGACGGACTGGTCGGGCAGCGTGATCGCAGGCATCAGTCGGGTTTTCCCAGGTTGCGAAAAGGGCACGGGAACTTGGGGGTCCGCCCGGGCCGCGTCAACGAGAAAAGGGTTGCCAAATCACCAAGGGAGGGATGCCTCCCTCGCCCGGCCATGGGGCGTGGCAGGGCGGGCAGGCTCAGGGCAGAGCGGCCTGCTCACCGGCCTCGGAGCGGCTTCCGCTGCCGTCGCCCAATCGCAGCACGGCCTCCCGCAGCTCATGCGGCAGCATCTCCACAGCGGCGCGAAGCACGTCCGGCGCGGTGACCAGCTCGCGCGGAGCACGGATGCCTTCCCCACGGGTACCTTCCCAGGGCGGCACCAGAACGCCGGAGAGCGTACCCGCCACCGGTTGGCCGGCATCGTCATGCAGGGAGACGACCAGCCCCCGCACATCCAGGGCCACCGCGGCATGCCAGCCCATCGCCTCCTGGCGGGCGGCCTCGGCCAGCACCTCGTCATAGGCCGGGCCGCGATCCTGGGCCGGCTCGACGGCAGCCCCGGTGAAGGCGGACAGCGCCACCCAGACCAGCGCGCCGTTCACTGCCAGCACCAACGCCATGCCGCCGAGGAAGGCCCAGGGCGTCCGGGCACCGCGACGGGGTTGTTCCGGCAGGGTCGCGGACATCGCAATAGTCCTTACACGGGCGCATGGAAGGCACTGCGCCTGGCCAGCGCCACCCCGGGCACCTCTTCCCGGACGCTCCGGCATGCTCCCTCCAGACGGGCACGGCGACAAGCCGCACGCCATGGCGTGATGCCATTCCGTGACGGCGCCAGCAACTACCGAGCCTCAGCGTGGGCCGCTTTGCCTCGCGCGGGGGAACGAGAGTCTTCCGGCGGCTGGACATAGGGAAGGCGCCGGCCATCACCATCACGCCCACAGCCGGCATGCCCGTCAAAGCCCCCTTCCCGCCGGAAGAGGCAGTACCGCCCCCGATGGACGCCAGCCTCCCCGCTGATAGACTGCCCGGGCGAGCGATGGCCGCGGCCGCCGCTCCTCAGGCTCCATATTGCGCGGGGAGGCTCCGTCATGAACACGCCCGAGCACGGCCCGCAGGGCCACGATCACGATCACGATCACAGCGAACTGTCGGAGACCGCGCTGCGCGTCCGTGCGCTGGAGTCGATCCTGGTCGAGAAGGGTTATGTCGAGCCGGATGCGCTCGACGCCATCATCGAGACCTATGAGACGCGCATCGGCCCGCGCAACGGGGCGCGGGTGGTCGCGAAGGCCTGGGCCGATCCCGCCTTCCGCGAGTGGCTGCGGCGTGACGCGACGGCGGCCATCGCCTCGCTCGGCTATGGCGGGCGGCAGGGCGAGCACATGGTGGCGGTCGAGAACACGCCGGAGGAGCACAACCTCGTCGTCTGCACCCTTTGCTCCTGTTATCCCTGGCCGGTGTTGGGCCTGCCGCCAGTCTGGTACAAGAGCGCGGCCTATCGCTCCCGCGCGGTGATCGACCCGCGTGGCGTGCTGGCCGATTTCGGCGTGACCCTGCCGGAGACGACGCGCCTCCGCGTCTGGGATTCCACCGCCGAAATCCGCTACCTCGTGCTGCCCATGCGCCCGGCCGGCACCGAGGGCTGGAGCGAGGAGGCCCTGGCGGAGCTGGTGACGCGGGATTCCATGATCGGCACCGGCCTGGCGCGCGATCCGGCGGAGGCGCCGGCATGAACGGCGCGCAGGATCTCGGCGGCATGATGGGCTTCGGCCCCGTCGTGCCGGAGCCGGAAGCGTTGCGCTTCCACGCCGAATGGGAGAAGCGGGCGCTCGCCATCACCCTGGCGGCCGGGGCAATGGGCGTCTGGAACATCGACATCATGCGGCACACGCGGGAGTCCCTGCCGCCCGCCGAATACCTGTCCTCCTCTTATTACGAGATCTGGACCAAGGCGCTCGCCAACCAGCTGGTGGCGGACGGGCTGGTGAGCCGCGAGGAGCTCCGCGATGGCGCTGCGCAGGCGGCGGCCCGCCCGGTGCCCCGCGTGCTGCATGCCGCCGAGGTGGCGAAGGTGCTGGACGCCGGCACACGCTACGACCGGCCCGCCGAGGCGCCCGCCGCCTTCGCCGCCGGCGCGCGAGTGCGGACCAAGGTTTTCCATCCTGCCCACCACACGCGGCTGCCGCGCTATGCCCGCGGCAAGCAAGGGGTGGTCGAGGTGGTGCGCGGCGTCTTCGTCTTCCCCGACACCAATGCCCATCGGCGGGGCGAGCATCCGCAATGGCTCTACACCGTTCGCTTCACCGGGCCAGAGCTCTGGGGCGAAGGCGCTGATCCAAGCCTCACCGTCTCCATCGACGCCTGGGAGAGCTATCTTGAAGCCGCTTAATGGCCTGGCGGCGGCCCTCGAGCCGGTCGCGCCCCTGCCGCGCGGCGAGGAGTCCGGACCGGTGTTCCGCGAGCCCTGGGAGGCCTCGGCCTTCGCCATGGTGGTCGCGCTGCATCAGCGCGGCCTGTTCACCTGGGGCGAATGGGCGGAGTGCCTGGGAAGCACCATCCGTGCCGCCCAGGCGGCCGGCGACCCCGACCACGGTGACACCTACTACCGCCACTGGCTCTCGGCGCTGGAGGCGCTGCTGGCCCGCAAGGGCATCGCCGGCGCCGAGCAGCTGGCGCAGCGCCAGGCGGCCTGGGATCGCGCCGCGCATGCCACGCCGCATGGCCAGCCCATCCTGCTGGAGAACGATCCGCTCGCGCGCCCCGGCGCGCCGGGCTGACGGCTCAGAGCCTGTTTAAGCATGGGGCGGCGGAGGGCTGGCGAGGGATTTTTCGGGTCGGGCAGGAAGGCCGCAGTCGCGATGCGGGGCATCGGGGCAAGGCCCTGACGCCCCGGCACGGAAAAGACCCGCCAGTCCCGACCCGACGCCATGCTCAAACAGGCTCTCAGCCGGCGCCGGGCGGCAGGATCTTCTGCATGAACAGCAGGTCCAGCCAGCGGTCGAACTTGCGCCCGACCTGACGTAGCACGCCCGCCTCGGTGAAGCCTGCCGCCCGGTGCAGCGCGATCGAGGCGGCATTGCCGGCCTCGATCCCGGCCACCATCACATGCAGTCCTGCCGCCTCGGCCCGCGCCACCAGCGCGGCCAGCAGGGCGCGGCCCAGCCCACGGCCCTGCGCCGCCGGATCGACATAGACCGAGTGCTCCACCGTCAGGGCATAGCCGGCGAAGGGGCGGAAATCGCCGTAGGAGGCGAAGCCGAGCACCGCATTGCCCTCCGCCGCGACCAGTACCGGCAGGCCCCTGCCCTGCCGCTCGCGCAGCCAGGCGCGGCGCGCCTCCAGCGTGGCTTCCTCCACATGCCAGACCGCGGTGGTGTTGCGGATGGCTTCGTTGAAGATCGCCAGGATGCCGGGCAGATCGGCCTCGGTGGCGTCGCGGATCTCGGGCATGCCCTCTCTCCCCTTCGGAGCGGGGGCGGTATATCCACCATGATGGACGCCTGTCCAACATTGCGCCTCGGCGGGTTGACCAGGCCCGGCCGCCGGCCCAGTTTGCCCGCTTTCCCTACCCCAAGGACGGCGCGCCGTGCGACAGGATATCCTGGACGACATCAAGACCTTCGAGCCCGAACTCGTCGAGATCCGGCGGGACATCCACCGCCACCCCGAGACCCGCTTCGAGGAGGTCCGCACCGCTGCGCTGGTGGCCGGGAAGCTGCGCGAATGGGGGCTGGAAGTCGCCACCGGCATCGGCAAGACCGGCGTCGTCGGCACGCTGAAGGGAAAGCGCCCGGGGCAGCGGGCCATCGGCCTGCGCGCCGACATGGATGCACTGTTTATCCAGGAGGAGACCGGCCTCCCCTACGCCTCCACCGTGCCCGGCAAGATGCACGCCTGCGGGCATGACGGGCACACCGCCATGCTGCTCGGCGCGGCGAAGTACCTGGCGAAGAACCCCGATTTCGGCGGCACGGTGCATTTCATCTTCCAGCCCGCCGAGGAGGCCGGTACCGGCGCCCCGGCGATGATCGCGGACGGGCTGTTCGACCGCTTCCCCGTGGATTCCGTCTACGGCATGCACAACACGCCGGGCCTGCCGGTGGGCGAGTTCGCCACCCGCCCCGGCCCGATCCTGGCCGGCGCCGATTTCTGGAGCGTCACCTTCAACGGCAATGGCGGGCATGGCGGCAGCGCGCCGCATCTGGCTTCCGATCTGACGGTGGTGCTTGGGCAGTTCCTGCTCGCGGTCCAGACCATCCTGCCGCGCAACCTGAAGCCCACCGAGAGCGCGGCGCTCTCCGTCGGTCATATCAGCGGCGGCACCTTCGGCTCGCCCAATGTCATGCCCGCCAAGATCGTGGTTCGCGGCACCGCCCGCTACTTCCGCCCCGAGGCGCAGGCGGTGATCAAGCGCCGCTTGCGGGAACTGGCGGAGATGCTGGCCAGCGCGCATGGCGCCACCGCCGAGTTCGCCTATGACGAACTCTGCCCGCCCACCGTCAACGCGCCCGACAAGGTGCCGGTGGCCGTCGCCGCCGCCGGCGCGCTGGTCGGCGAGGCCAAGGTCGGCGAGTTCCCCATGAGCACGGGCGGCGAGGATTTCGCCTTCATGCTGCAGAAGAAGCCCGGCGTCTTCATGCGCATCGGCAATGGCGTGAACCCGGACGGCTCCTTCCACAACGTCCATACGCCGCTCTATGACTTCAACGACGAGGCCCTGGCACTCGGCGCCGCCTACTGGGCGAGCCTGGTGCAGGAAGAGCTCGGCTGGTCCGGGGAGGAACGCGCATGAGCCGCGCCCCCCACGGCCTGAAGGCGGCACTGCTGGGCACGGCGCTGCTGGCCCTCTCCCCCATGGTCCTCTCCCCTGTGGCGCGCCCGGCACAGGCGCAGACGCTCGCCATGGCGGTGAGTGCGCCACCGGCCAGCATCGATCCGCACTACTATACGCTGACGCCGAACATCATGGTCTCGGCGCATATGTTCGAGGCGCTGGTGCGGCGCGACGAGAACTCGCGCCTGCATCCCGGCCTCGCCGAGTCCTGGCAGCGGGTGGACGACACCACCTGGGAGTTCAAGCTCCGCGACGGCGTCACCTTCCACAACGGCGAGCCGCTGACAGCCGAGGACGTCGCCTACACGCTGAAGCGCGTGCCGCAGGTGCAGAGCCCGAGCTCCTTCGCCGTCTATATCCGCGCCGTCAGCGGCGTTCAGGTGGTGGACCCGCGCACCGTCCGCCTGAAGACGACCGATCCCTATCCGCTGCTGCCCAACGACCTGTCGCAGATCTTCATCCTGCCGCATTCGCTGGGCGAGAACCCGCCCTCGGCGGAGTTCAACAGCGGCAAGGCCACCATTGGAACCGGGCCCTACCGCTTCGTCTCCTACAACCCGAACGACCGGGTGGAGATGACGCGCAACGACGCCTACTGGGGCGACAAGCCCGAATGGGCCAAGGTGGACTACCGCATCATCACCCAAGCGGGCTCGCGGGTCGCCGCCCTGCTCTCCGGCGATGTGGCGATGATCGACAACGTGCCCACGGCCGACCTGGTGCGGCTGCGGCGCGAGGACAAGATCAACCTCGTCGAGGGCACCAGCCTGCGGCTGGTCTTCCTGGGCCTCGACGTCTTCCGTGGCGAGGGTTCGCCCGACATCAGCGGCCCGAACGGCGAGAAGCTCGAGAAGAACCCGCTGCAGGACCGGCGGGTGCGCGAGGCGCTGTCCATCGCCATCAACCGCCCGGCCATCGTCAGCCGGGTGATGGAGGGCGCCGCGGTCGCCGCCGGGCAGTTCATGCCCGAGGGCGCCTATGGCTACGATCCCAGCATCCCCGTGCCGTCCTATGACCCCGCGCGGGCCAAGGCGCTGCTGGCCGAGGCGGGCTACCCGAAGGGCTTCACCATCACCCTGCGCGGCCCGAACGACCGCTACGTGAATGACGAGCAGATCCAGCAGGTGGTGGCGCAGATGTGGTCCCGCATCGGCATCAAGACGAGCGTGGACGCGCAGCCGATGGCCACCATGATCGGCCGGCTGAGCCGCTTCGACGCCTCGGCCTATCTGCTCGGCTGGAGCAACAGCACCGGCGAGCCTTCCACTTCGCTGCGCGCGGTGCTGGGCTCGCGCGGCGCGCCGGGACGCGGCCTGGCCAATTACGGCCGCTATTCCAACCCGAAGATGGACGAGATCACCGATCGCGGCCTCACCACCTTCGACGACGAGGCGCGCGAGAAGCTGCTGCAGGAGGCAATGCGCGTGGCCATGGAAGATGTGGCGGTGATCCCGCTGCACACCCAGAAGAGCGTCTGGGGCCTGCGCCGCGGCCTGACCTATACGCCGCGCGTGGATGAGCAGACCACGGCCATGAGCGTGCACGCCGCGCAGTAAGTACCACCCGCATCGCCGGACGGATGAAGCAGGCCGGGGGAAACGCATTCCCCCGGCCTTTTTTCATGTCGCCGGGGCATCAACCTTGGGCGGCAGCGGAAACAGCGTGACGAAGCGCTCGGCCAAGGCGCGGTCGCCCTCCAGCCGCAGCACCCCGGCGGCCTCCAGCGCCGCCAGATCTTGCCCGCCATAGATCGCCCCCGCGATGGCCCGCGCGGTGCCGGTGAAGACCGCCTCGGCTTCTTCCAGCGGCCCCGCGGCGATGTCGATCCGCCCTGCCGCGAGCCGCGCCAGATAGGTCTCCTCGCCCAGGCGGAAGCCGATGCGCGCCCGCAATCCGGCCGCCCGCGCAGGGTCGAGCATGGTGCGCAGCGACAGCATCAGCGAGGCGGCGCTGAAGGGCAGGCTCGGGTCATGGAAGGGCGAACGCGCTGCCCAGCGGCCGAGCGCCTGGAAGATTGGCTCGCTCTCATGGCCCCATTCTGTCAGTTCGTAGACCTGCGCCGAGGCGGGCGGCGGCAGCCGGCGCCGCCGCAGCACGCCCGCCAGCTCCAGCCCCTCTAGGCGCTGGGTCAGGACATTGGCGCTAATGCCCGGCAGGTTGGCGCGAAGCTCACCGAAGCGGCGCGGGCCGAACATCAGTTCGCGCATGACGAGCAGCGCCCAGCGTTCGCCGAGCAGGTCGAGCGCATGGGCGGCCGCGCAGGCGTCCTCATACCAGCGGCGCGGCGGCACGCCGAAAGTTTTAGTTATTTTTTCTGACTTCATGGTTGCTTTTCATAACAATGACGGGCATCAAGGTCAAACCACAACCGCAAGGAAGGACTCGTCCATGTCCCGGCTGATCTTCGTGAACCTCCCCGTCACCGACCTGGCGCGCGCCACCGCCTTCTATGAGGCCGTCGGCGCCCGCAAGGACGAGCGGTTCTGCGATGACACCGCCTCCTGCATGGTCTTCTCCGAGACCATTCACGTGATGCTGCTGACGCATGAGAAGTTCCGCCAGTTCACACCCAGGCCCGTCGCCGATGCGAAGCGCTCCAGCGAGGTGCTGCTCTGCCTCTCCGCCGAAAGCCGCGAGGGCGTGGATGAGATGGTCGGAAAGGCTCAGGCCGCCGGCGGCACGACCGACCCCGGCCCGAAGCAGGACCACGGCTTCATGTACGGGCGCAGCTTCGAGGATCCGGATGGGCATATCTGGGAAATCATGTGGATGGACGTCGCCGCCTTCGAAGCCGCGATGAGCGGGGGCTGAGGACCTGCACGGGTCCGGCACCTGGGCCTTGCCTGACCTCGGGCAGATGCGGCAGGAACGAGCTATCGGGACGAAGCGCGGGCGGTCCAGACCCACGCCGCCCGGAAGGAGACGATCCATGACCCTGCTGCATCGTCGCGCGCTGCTCGGCGCCGCCGCCCTCCTGCCCCTCGTCCCGGCGCTGCGCCCCAACACCGCCCGGGCTGCCGGCGCCGCGGACTGGCCCAACCGCCCGGTGCGCTTCATCGTGCCCTTCACCCCGGCGGGCACCACCGACATCGCCGCGCGCATCCTGGCCACGCGCCTGCAGCAGCGCCTCGGCCAGCCCTTCCCGGTGGAGAACCGCGCGGGCGCGGGCGGCAATATCGGCTCCGACCTGGTCGCGAAGGCCGATCCGGATGGCTACACCATCCTGATGCAGACCGTCTCCTCGGGCGCCATCAACTACGAGCTCTACGGCAAGGAGATGCCCTACAAGCCGGAGGACCTCGCCGCCGTCGGCCTGCTCATCAAGGTGCCGAATGTCATCTTCGTCACGCCTTCTTTGCCGGTGAAGACGCTGGGCGAGCTGGTGGCGCTGGCGAAGCAGAAGCCAGGCCAGCTCAATATCGGCTCCTCCGGCGCCGGCACCTCGCTGCACATGACGGGCGAGCTGCTGAAGCTGGAGGCCGGCATCCAGATGACGCACATCCCCTTCCGCGGCGCCGGGCCGATGCTGGCCGAGATCATGTCCGGGCGCGTCGAGGTGGGCGTGGACAACCTGCCCTCCGCCATCGGCCATATCCGCGACGGCCGGCTGCGCGCGCTGGCCGTAACCACCAACGTCCGCAGCCCCGCCCTGCCCGACGTGCCGACCACCGCCGAGGCGGGCTATCCGGGTGTCGAGGCGACCGGCTGGTTCGGCGTGCAGGCGCCCGCCAAGACGCCGAAGCCGATCATCGACAAGCTGGGCGCGGAGATCGACGCCATTGTGGACGAGCCGGAAACCTGGGCGAAGCTCGCCGACCTCGGCGGCATGAAGCCCGGCCTGACGCCGGATGGCGGCACCAGTCCCGAGGCTTTCGAGGCCTTCGTCAAGGCCGAGGTCAAGAAGTGGGCCGAGGTGGTGCGGCGCTCCGGCGCGAAGGTGGACTGAGGCCCCGGCGCGGCACCGCCCGCAGGTGGCGCCGCGCCTCCCATTGCCCAGCCGGGAACCTTCCCGAGACCGCGCCCCATTTGGGTTGCGCCGCAGCATGCCAGCGTCTAGGCACCTGTATAAAATACGCCTTTAAGGATTCGCCGCGATGCCGTCTCGCCGTCTCGTACTGGCCGCCGGTGCTGGCCTGCTGGCCACGCCGACCCTGCTGCAGGCGCAGCCCGCCTTCCCCAACCGGCCCATCCGCCTCATCGTGCCCTTCCCGGGCGGCGGTGCCACCGACGTCACCGCGCGCGTCCTGGCCGAGCGGCTTTCGCCGATTCTGGGCCAGCCCGTGGTGGTGGACAACCGCCCCGGGGCCGGCGGCATCCTGGGCTGCGACGCCGCGGCGAAGTCCGACCCCGACGGCCACACGCTGCTGATGTGCACGATCGGCACGGCCAGCATCAACCAGTACCTCTACTCCAAGCTGCCCTATGACCCGGCCAAGGACCTCACCAACCTGGCGCTGGCCAATTCGCTGGCCAATGTCATCACCGTGCCGGCCGACAGCCAGGCGAAGACGCTGAAGGACCTGCTCGACATGGCGCGCGCCAAGCCGGGCATGCTGAACTATGGCACCCCCGGCAACGGCACCTCCGGCCATATGTGCGCCGAGCTGCTGAAGACCCGCGCCAAGGTCAACTTCTCGCACGTGCCCTATCGCGGCACCTCGGCGGTGATCCCGGACCTGATCGCCGGCCGGCTGGATCTCGCGGTGGACAATATCCCGTCCTACCTGCCGCACATCCAGGAAGGCCGGCTGCGGGCGCTGGCGGTGACCAGCAAGGGGCGCTGGTTCGCCCTGCCGGACGTGCCCAGCGTGGCCGAGAGCGGCATCGAGGGTTTCGAGGCGGAAGCCTGGTTCGGCGTGCAGGCGCCCGCCAAAACGCCGAAGCCGATCGTCGAGCGGGTGTCGAACCATATCCTCGACATCCTGAAGCAGCCGGAGGCGATCGCCCGCCTGCGCGACATCGGCAGCGAGCCCCGCCCGATGGGCCCGGCGGAGTTCGACCGCTTCGTGCAGGCGGAAAACCAGAAGTGGCAGGAGGTCGTCCGCATCTCCGGCGCCAAGCTGGACTGAGCGAGCGGCGCCGGCCGGGCGCCGCCTTCACCCGGTGAGCAGCCGCGTGAGCGCCGGCGACAGGCCGGCGCCGCGCGGCGTGCGGCCTCGGCCCAGAGCGCGGCGGCCGCCTCCGTGGGTACTGACAGCGGCAACCAGGATGCAGGCTGCTCAGGGCTCCGCCGGCTGCAATGCCGCGAAGGGGCCTTCCGCCAGGCGGGAGGGCTCGGTCAGCAGCGCCAGCGTGGCGGGATTGCCAGTGCAGGAGGCCCAGACCAGGAAGGGATTAACGCAGAGCAGGTCGCCAGGATGCACCACCACCCGCAGCGGCAGGTCGGGGGTGGCGGCCGCCTCATCCAGCATCGCCAGGGCATCCCCGGCACTCTGGCCGAGCGCCACACGGTCACAGCGGGCGGCGAAGACGCCCTGCGTCACGGCGAAGACTGGCAGGGCCGGCCCCGTACCGCCGGGCTGCGCGCGGTAGAGGCTTTCCAGCACCGCCCGGTCGGCCTTCAGCAGCTGGTTGTGCAGGGCGGCCGCCGAATGCAGCACTGTCTCCCCGGCCTCGCGGCAGAGCAGCAGCAACACGTCACATGGCTCGGTATAGAGCGGGCCGGTCGAGGGCGGCGTATGCAGCGGCCGGCCAATGCGGCTACCCAGCCGGCCCAGCAGCGCCGAGGGTTCTTCCGGCACGGGCAGGCCACGCACCAGGCAGAAGCCGGGGCCGTGCGCCAGGCGCTCCGCCATCTGCGCCAACAAGGGATCGAGGCGCGGCGCCGGGAGGCCGGGGGCGGCCTCGATCTCGGCCTGGATCTCGCCGCCCAGCGGCAGCATCCAGTCGGCCGGCGAAAGGGCAGCGCCGCTCCAGAGATGCGGGCCGGTCTGCGGCGCGATGCGCCGGGGGGGGATCGGTTCGGTCATCGGGACAAAGGTTTAGCAGAGCTGACCGCCATGTCGTCATCCCGCCTGCGCGCGCAGCCCCTTGCCCATCCGCCAGCATCGCCGCAGGCTAGCCGCAAGGCCATTCAGCCGGCAGCCCAGGGGGAGCGCCATGATGGAAAACGACATCCTTCCGCCACATCAACGCGAGGCGCAGCGCGCGCTGGACCTGCCCTTTGATGCGCGGGTGCTATTGGAAGGGCTACGGCCCTGGGTGGAATGCGAAAGCCCCACCTTCGATGCGGCGGCGGTCAACCGGATGATGTCCCTGGCCAGCCGCGATCTGGCGCTGCTCGGCGCGCGGGTCGAGCGCATTCCCGGCCGCATGGGCTTCGGCGACTGCATCCGCGCCCGCTTCCCGCATCTGGACGGCGAAGCGGAGGGCGGCATCCTGGTGCTGGCGCATCTGGACACGGTGCACCCGGTCGGCACCCTCTCCGCCCTGCCCTTCCGGCTGGAAGGCGAGCGCTGCTTCGGCCCGGGCATCTGCGACATGAAGGGCGGCACCTTCATCGCCGTGCAGGCGATGGCGGCCATCATCCAGGCCGGTATCGCCCTGCGCCGACCTGTCACCTTCCTGCTGACCAGCGACGAGGAGGTCGGCAGCCCCTCGACGCGCGACCTTATCGAGGCGGAGGCCGCCCGGCACGAGATCGTGCTGGTGCCGGAGCCCGCCCGGGCGGATGGTGGCGTGGTGACCGGGCGCTATGCGATCGCCCGCTTCCGGCTGCGCACCACCGGCCGGCCGAGCCATGCCGGCGCCGCCCTCGCCGAGGGCCGCAGCGCCATCCGGGAGATGTGCCGCCAAGTGCTGGCCATCGAGGCGATGACCACGGAGTCCGCCACCTTCTCGGTGGGCGTGGTGCATGGCGGGCAATGGGTGAACTGCGTGGCCACGCATTGCGATGCCGAGGCGCTGACCATGGCCAAGCGGCAGGCCGACCTGGACGCGGCCGTGGAGCGGATGCTCGCCCTGTCCAGCAACAGCGGCGACGTGGCGCTGGAGGTGACGCGTGGCGTGACGCGCCCGGTCTGGGAGCCGGATGCCAATACCATGGCGCTCTACCGCACCGCCCAGGGGCTGGCGGGGAAGCTCGGCCTCACGCTGGGGCATGAGAGCGCCGGTGGCGGCTCGGATGGCAATTTCACCGGCGCCATGGGCATCCCGACCCTGGATGGGCTGGGCGTGCAGGGCGGCGGCATTCATACCCTGCAGGAGCACCTGCGGGTGGATAGCCTGGTGCCGCGCGCCCGCCTTTTCGCCGGGCTGCTCGCCAGCGTCTGACGAAGCGCCCACTGCAGAGCCGGAGAGGAGGCCGCTCCGGGCAGAACCGGGCGGCCACTCGGGCGTGTGAAGGTCGTGGCCCTCATGGCGGCGGCGAGCAGCGCGCCGTCTGCGCGCGACGCCGGGGCGAGGCTGCGGCCCGTTCCGCGCGGGGCGGCAGGAGAGGGCCGCCCAGGGCATTCCGCCGCGCTCTGCGGGACGCCTCCGACAGTCTCAATCTTCATGGAAGCATGGCGAAGAGTGACCTTTGTGAGGTAAGGGTCGTTTCTGTCACAACGCACCCTGAGGCCATGCCCCCTTCCCACGCGTCCCGTACCGGATCTCCTGCCGGTGCGGCCGCCCTGCCATCCTGTTTCGGGGGGCAACCAGGGTGAACGGCCCGGCCTCCCTGGAAATCTCCGCGTCCCTTGAGGACGTTCTGATCATGCACGAGCTGGCAAAGCGGCCTGCGCGGTCCCCCGACTACCATGCCGAGAACTGCGCCCTCAGCACGCTGGCCAGCGAGATGACGGCCAGCCCGGGCACCGTACTCCAGACCCTCACTGCCCTGGTGATGGAGCTGTGCCATACCGGCTCGGCCGGGGTCAGCATCCTGGATGCCAGCGGGGAGGCCTTCGTATGGCCAGCCCTCGCAGGCCCCGTCGCCCACGGCGCCGGCAGCCGCATCGCACGCGCCGAGAGCCCCTGCGGCATCGTCGTGGCGCGGAACGCGGCGCTCCTCTTCGACCGGCCCGGGCGCTGCTTCCCCGGGCTGCGCGGCTTGGAGTTGCCGGTCTTCGAGGTCCTCCTGGTTCCCTTCCATGTGCACGGACAGCCGCGCGGCACGATCTGGGCGATCTCGCACGATCCGGAGCGGCATTTCGACGCCGAGGATGCGCGGTTGCTCGGTGCGCTGGCCCGCTTCGCCGGCATTGCTTACCAGATGAGTGCCGCCCTGCAGGAGGCGGAGACGGCGCGCGCCGAATCGGAACGGCGGGTGGCGGAGGAACAGCGGGCCAAGCTGGAGCTGCGTGCCGCGCATGACCGCATCACGGAGCTACTGGAGAGCCTTTCGGACGCCTTCTATACCCTCGGCCCGGACTGGCGCTTCACCTACGTCAACCGCCGGGCGGAGGAACGCTGGGGCATGCCGCGCGAGCAGATCCTCGGCCGCAGGCTTTACGACGTCTTTCCGGCCATGATCAGCAGCCCTTCCGAACCGATGATGCGCAAGGCGATGCAGGAGCGTATCCCCCTCCGGCTGGAGACGCTTTCCGCCACCCACGGGCACTGGGCCGAGATGAACATCCACCCGATGAGTGCCGGCGGCCTGGCGATCTACCTGCGCGACATCGACGAGCGAAAGCGCGCCGAGGAGCGGCAGACCCTTCTGGCACGCGAGGTGGACCACCGGGCCAAAAACGCCCTGACCGTGGTGCAGGCGGCATTGCGCCTGACGCAGGCGGACAGCCTCGAAGCCTATAGCCGGGCGGTGGAGGGCCGGGTGGCGGCGCTGGCGCGCGCGCAGACCCTCCTGGCGATGGACCGCTGGTCGGGTGCGGACCTTCGCGCACTGCTGCATGGCGAGTTGGAGCCCTTCCTGGGCCGTGGATCGGGGGGCGCCGGCCAGCGCGTCCATCTGGAAGGCCCGCAGGTGGTGCTGACCGCGAGCATGGCCCAGCCGCTCAGCATGGCGGTGCATGAGCTGGCGACCAACGCCGTCAAGCATGGGGCGCTTTCTGCCGCGCTCGGCCGGATCTGTGTTTCTTGGCAGCTCGAAGGCGCCGGCAACCGCACGCTGCGACTGCGCTGGGCCGAGCGCGGCGGCCCCCCGGTGGCAGGTCCGCCCGGCCAGCGCGGCTTCGGCTCGCGCGTGCTGGACGCCACGGTCCGCCGCCAGATGGGCGGTACGGTGTCGCTGTCCTGGGAGGCCGCGGGCCTGACCTGCGAGATCACCGTGCCGCTGGACGGCCGCAAGAGCACCAGCGCCTGAGTGGTGCCGCCCCCGGCGGGCGGCTCAGGCAGCGACGGCGTGCTGCTCCCGGAAGGAGAGGAAGCGGAGTTGCGGCCATTCCTCCTCCGCCCGGCGCCGGCCCCAGTCGGAGGTGAAGAAGGCCACCGGCTGCTGGTCGTGATCCTCGGCCATCTGGCTGGGGGCGGTGCGCAGGAAGCGTTCGAGCACCGCCCGGTCCTGCCCGATGTCCTTGGGAGCCACCCAGCGCATGGTGGACCATGAGGTGCCCTCGAAGCTGATCTGCACGCCATACTCCGCCTGGATGCGGCTGCTCAGCACGTCGAGCTGAAGCTGGCCCACCACCCCCACCACGGGCTGCGAGCCGTCCAGCGGGCGGAACACCTGCACCACGCCCTCGTCGGCGAGTTGGTCCAGCGCCTTGCGCAGCTTCTTGGCCAGCATCGGATCATCGAGCCGGATGCGGCGCAGGATCTCGGGCGCGAAGCTCGGCACGCCCTGGAAGTTCAGCTCCTCGCCATCGGTCAGGGTGTCGCCGATGCGCAGCACGCCGTGATTGGCGATGCCCACCACGTCGCCCGGCCAGGCCTCCTCCGCCACCTGCCGTTCCTTGGCGAAGAAGAACAGCGGCGCATTGACCGGGATGCTCTTGCCCGTGCGCACCTGCTTCAGCCGCGCCCCCTTGCGCAGCCGGCCGGAGCAGACGCGCAGGAAGGCGACGCGGTCGCGGTGCTGCAGGTCGGTATTGGCCTGGATCTTGAAGACGAAGCCGGTCAGCTTCTCCTCCTCCGGCTCCACCACGCGGGCGTCGGCGTTGCGCGCCGAGGGTGGGGGCGCGAAGCGGGCCAGCCCGTCCAGCAGATGCCGCACGCCGAAGCCGCGCAGCGCTGAGCCGAAATAGACCGGCGTCAGGTGTCCCTCGCGGAAGGAAGCCAGGTCGAAATCCGGATAGACCGAGGCCAGCTCGATCCCTTCTCGCAGCACATCGCCCTGGCCATGGGGCAGCAGCGCGCCGATCCGCTCATCCTCAGGGCCGGAGAGTGCCACATCTTGCTCGCCACCATCGCGCAGCAGGCGGAGCGTGGTGTGCTCGCGGTCATAGACCCCGGCGAACTGCTGCCCGGAACCGATCGGCCAGGTCGCCGGCGTCACGTCCAGCGCCAGAGTCTTCTCGATCTCGTCAAGCAGTTCCAGCGGCTCGCGCGCCTCGCGGTCCATCTTGTTGATGAAGGTGACGATGGGGATGTCGCGCAGGCGGCAGACCTCGAAGAGCTTGCGCGTCTGCGCCTCGATGCCCTTGGCGGCGTCGATCACCATGACGGCCGCATCCACCGCCGAGAGGGTGCGGTAGGTGTCCTCCGAGAAGTCCTCGTGGCCGGGAGTATCCAGCAGGTTGAAGATCTGCCCGGCATATTCGAAGGTCATGACCGAGGTGGCGACGGAAATGCCGCGGTCCTGCTCGATCTTCATCCAGTCCGAGCGGGTGCGGCGCCGCTCGCCCTTGGCGCGCACCGCGCCGGCGATCTGGATGGCGCCGCCGAGGAGGAGGAGCTGCTCCGTCAGCGTCGTCTTGCCGGCGTCCGGGTGGGCGATGATGGCGAAGGTGCGCCGCCGGCCGGCCTCGGTGGCCGTCTGGCTGGTCGCGGTCTCCACAAGCTGCTCCGACATCGTCACTCCAGGCACCAGGGCTTCGGGGGGGCTGGGGATATAGCGCGGCGGCGGCGCAAAACCCACCCCGCCGCGCAGCCAGCGCCGGAAACTTGCCACCCCTTCCAGCAGTTTTTGCAAAGCCCGCCCCAGCGGCGGGCACCCGCAGAAAGGCCCCGTGCCATGACCGCCTGTCGCATCGCACCAACCCTAGCCGCCCTGGCCCTGCTTGCCGCCGCGCCCGCCTGGGCCCAGAGCTCGCCGCCCACCTCCGGCGGCGCCAACAGCACGCCGCCGAGCAGCACCACGCCGATGACCGGCGCGCCCCCCTCCGGCGGCACAGCCAGCCCCCACGTGGGCGCCCCGGCTGCCCGCGCGCCCGGCAGCGCCAGCGATATGAGCAGCCGCAGCACCACGGACCAGAAGCCCTGGCGCGCCAGCAAGCTCATCGGCGCCGACGTCTATGGCGCCGATAACAGGAAGATCGGCGATGTCGACGACCTGCTGGTCAGCGAGAGCGGGGATCTGACGGCCGTTCTCTCGGTCGGCGGTTTCCTGGGCATCGGCAACAAGCTCGTCTCGGTGCCCTACAGCGAGCTGAAGCATGGTGAGCACTGGATGCTGCCCGGCGCGAACGAGGAAAGCCTCAAGGGTCGCCCCGAGTTCCGCTACGCCGACAGCCGCAGCGACTGAGCGGTCCTGGCCGCGATCCCTCGCAGGCGGTTGGGGCGGCCTCACCGCCCGGGGGCGGAGCCGGAAACCCGGCCCCGCTCCGCACTGTTCTGCCCAGGCTGCTCCGCCACCCCGGCGGGGCCCGTCCGCAGAAGGGCTCCTGAGCATGACCCCGCGCCGCCCCCTCGCCTGCCTCGCCGCCTTCGTGCTGCTGGCCGCCACCCCGGCCCTGGCTCAGCAGCGCGACCTCCCAGACGCCAGTGTGGCGCCCGAGGCCCTGCGCCAGCCCGGGCCACCGCTGCCGGCCGACCCGACCGCCTCGGCCGATCATCTACGCTGGCGCGCCAGCACCCTGATGGGCGCCGATGTGTACAGCTCGGAGAACAACAAGCTCGGCACGGTGAAGGACCTGCTCTTCACCGGCGACGGCGGGCTGACCGTCATCCTTTCGACCGGGGGCTTTCTGGGTTTCGGCGAGCGGCTGGTCGCCATTCCGCTGCGCGAGCTTCAGCACAGCGAGCGGTGGGTGCTGCCCGGCGCCAATGCGGAGACGCTGAAGCAGCGCCCCGAGTTCCACTTCGACCAGACGACGGGCTGAGCCGCGCCGCCTGGAGCCCTTGTCTGCTTGGACATCCCACCTGCCCGGCGATTCCACCTGAGGAGCGGGTCCGCCTCTAATCGGGCGCCAGCCGCGTCGGCAGGAGCGCACCCTCGCTGCGCAGGATCGGATAGGCAGCCGCCTCCACCAGATGCGCATTGACGCGCTTCAGGTCGCGGAGCAGGTCGAGCTGCAGCATGTCGGCCCCAGCCAGGCCACCCCGGCCCGGCCCTTGGCGCAGGGCCCCGAAATGCGCCCGCAGCGCCTCCAGCTCGATCGCGCGGAACTGCTCCTTCTCCTCCGCCAGACGTCGCGCGGCACGCCGGTCCTCGGTCAGGAACAGGGAAGCAGCAAGGCCGAGATTGGCCGAAAGCCGCTCCACCAGGGCCAGCAGCGTCGCCCGCTGCTCCGGCGGGAAGTCGAGGCCGCGCTTCAGGCGCTTGCCGGCGAGCGCCATCAGGTTGCGGTCGATCACGTCGCCCGCCTGCTCGATCTGCGTGGCGAAGATCAGCAGCCGCTCAGCGCGGACGTGATCGGCCTCGGTCATCGCCTCCGGGTCGAGTGCCATGAGGTAGGTCCTGATGGCGGCGTTCAGCCGGTCCAGCACGTCATCCATGCGCCGCGTCTCGACGATGCGGCGACGATCGTCCTGGGCGAAGGCGTCGCGCACGCCACCCAGCATTTCCTGCAGCACATCCGCCATCCGCAGGGCCTCGCGGGTCGCGAGCCCCAGGGCGACGGGCGGCGTCTCCAGCGCCGCCTGGCTCAGATATTGCGGCCGGGAAGGATCGGGCTGCTGCAGCCGCGCCGGCAGCAGGCGCCGCAGCAGGCGGGCATAGGGCGGCAGCAGCGGCAGGAAAATCGCCGCCAGGATCAGGTTGAAGCCGGTGTGGAAATCGGCGACGGCCCGACCCGCCGCCGGCTCGACCACCTGCAGCCAAGGCATCAGCAGAGGCAGCAGCGGCAGGGTGAGAAGACAGCCTAGCGCCCGGATCAGCAGATTGCCCAGAGGCAGCCGCCGCGCCACCGGGTCGTCCCCTGCGGCGCCCTCCAGCACCGGGTTGATCGCCGTACCGAGATTGGCCCCGAGCACCAGCACCAGCGCGGCCTCGGGCGTGACCACGCCATGCGTCGCCAGGGACATCACCAGCAGCACCACGGCGACACTGGAATGCGCCGCCCAGGTCAGCGCCGCCGAGAGCAGCAGGGCCACCAGCGGCTCGGCGGAAATAACGGCGAGCACGCCGCGCAGCCCCGGCAGCGCCTCATAGGGGCTGAGCACCGCCAGCAACTGGTGTAGCGCCATCAGCATCAGCCCGAGCCCGATGGCGACCCGCCCGAGATCGCGCGTGCGCGTGGCATCGCCCCGGCGGAACATCAGGAAGCCCGCCAGCACCAAAAGCGGCGCCAGCCGTGCCACGTCGAAGGAAAGAAGCTGGACGATCAGCGTGGTGCCGATATTGGCGCCCAGCATCACCGCCAGCGCCGGCACCAAGCCGACCGCCCCGCCCGCCGCCAGGCCCGTCACCATCAGACCGGTGGCGGTGCTGCTCTGCAGCAGAGTGGTGACGCCCAGACCGGCAGCGAAGGCGCGCATCCGATCCGCCAGCGCCACGGCAAGCAGGCCCCGCAGACGTGGACCGAAGGCCCGCTGCACCCCGGTCTGCACCATCCGCACACCCCAGAGCAGCAGGGCCACCGTGCCCGCGAGATCCAGCAGCGTCAGGGTAAGATCCATGCCGCAACCTCCGCTCGACCCGCCTTCCCTCCTGCCAAGAAGGCAAGCCTGGGACTATGCGCCTCTCGCCCGCCCTGTCCAATGGCGAGGACACAGGCTGCCTCAGCCCGACTTGTCCGGCGCCGGGCTGCCGAAGTCGAACTCGTGCTGGTGCGCCGCGAAAGGATCGAGCGAGCGCCGCGCCTCCAGCGTATCCAGGCCCAGCACCTGCATCTGCGCCTCGGTGATGGCGGTGAACTCCACCCCGGCCTCGCGCAGCATCTCGATGGCCAGCAGCCCCACCCCATCCCAATAGGAGGAGGTACCTTCGCGCGGCGCCGCCGCCACCACCCGCCGCACACCGGACTGGATCAGCAGCGTGGCACAGACGTTGCAGACGGGCTTGCCGACCACATAGGCGTCGCAGCCCCGGGCGTCGTGCCCGGCATGCAGCAGCGCATTCTGCTCGGCATGCAGGATCATCTGCAGCTTGCGGGCCTTGTTCTCCAGTCGCTCGGCACTGTCCTCGACGTTAGAGGGGAAGCCGTTAAAGCCGGTGGCAACGATGCGCGCCTGGCCCTGGTTCACCAGCACCGCCCCCACCTTGGCGCGCGGGTCCTTCGACCACTGGGCGATATGGTGGGCCAGGCCGATGTAGCGGGCATCCCAGCGCGCCTGTTTCTCCGGCCGCCCCTCGAAGGTATTGGGGTTGATCATCCGCGGTTCACCCTTCTCGCGGCGGCAGTGCGCGGCCTGTTGACCTTCGGCCGGGGCCGTGCCGCAATCCGCTGGCGAGCCGCCGGCCACAGGCGGCCGCACAGGGACGCTGCACCGCCACACATCCTTTCGGAGACGCCGCCTTGCGCACTGTCATCCAAGCCCCACTGCGCCGTCGGACCTGCCTGGTCTTGCCCTTCCTGGCGGCCATGCCGCTGGCGGCGACGGGTTCCCGCCAGGCCGCCGCCCAGGCGAGCCAGACCCTGAACCTGGCCGTCGCCGCGCCGCCGACCTCGCTCGACCCGCACTACCACACGCTCTCCCCCAACAATATGGTGGCCGAGCACTTCTTCGATAAGCTGGTCGGCCGCAACGCCAAGGCCCAGCTCGTCCCCGGCCTGGCCGAAAGCTGGAAGCTGATCGATGACACCACCTGGGAGTTTAAGCTCCGCCAGGGCGTCAAGTTCAGCAATGGCGACGAGTTCACCGCCGAGGACGTGGTCTTCACCCTGAAGCGGGTGCCGAACGTCCTCAACAGCCCCGGCTCCTTCAGCATCTACACCAAGGGCATCGTCTCCTCCGAGGTGGTGGACCCCCACACCATCCGCTTCAAGACCCGGGGCGTCTATCCGCTGCTGCCGCAGGACCTGAGCCAGATCTTCATCATCTCCCATTCGGTGGGCGACAACGTCTCCACCGGGGATTTCAACAACGGCAAGGCTGTGATCGGCACTGGGGCGTTCCAGCTCGTCTCCTTCACGCCGGACGACCGCGTGGTCATGAAGCGGAACGACCAGTACTGGGGCGACAAGCCGGCCTGGGCGCAGGTGAACTACCGCTTTATCCCGAATGACGGCGTTCGCGTCGCCGCCCTGCTCTCGGGCGACGTGCAGATGATCGACGTCGTGCCGCCGAACGACATGCCGCGCCTGCGCACCACCCAGGGCATCACCTTCTCCGAGATCCCGAGCCTGCGCTCCATCTACCTCAAGATCGACACGGCGCACGACGTCTCGCCCTACATCACCGACAACAACGGCAAGCTGCTGGACAAGAACCCGCTGCGCGACCTGCGGGTGCGGAAGGCGCTCTCCATTGCCATCAACCGCCAGGGCATCGTGGACCGCGTGATGCAGGGCGCGGCCATCCCGACCGGCCAGATGATGCCGCCCGGCGCCAATGGCTATGCCGAGGACATCAAGCCGCCGCCCTACGACCCGGAGGGTGCCAAGAAGCTGCTGACCGAGGCCGGCTATCCCAACGGCTTCCACATCACGCTGATCGGGCCGAACAACCGCTACGTGAATGACGCGCAGATCATCCAGGCCATCGGCCAGATGTGGCAGCGCGTGGGCATCAAGACGACGGTGGAGGCCATGCCCTTCGCCGTGATGGCGCAGCGCCAGGCAAAGAACGACATGTCGATGATGCTGATCGGCTGGGCGACCTCGGGCGAGCCCTCCACCGCGCTGCGCGGCAACCTGACGACGCGCATCCCCGAGAAGGGCTTCGGCACTGTCAACTTCAGCGGCTACTCCAACAAGGAGGTGGACGCGCTGGTGGACAAGGGCATGGCCACGCCGGATGACGAGCAGCGCGAGGAAATCTTCAAGCAGGCGATGCGGGTGGCGATGGAGGATGTCGCGCTGGTGCCGCTGCACATGCAGAAGAACATCTGGGCGATGCGCGGCGGGCTGACCTACGAAGCGCGCGCGGATGAGTACACGGTCGCGATGGGGGTGAGCCCGGGGCAGTGACGCCTGCCGGCGGGTGAGAAATGGGCCTGGGGGAAAGGCTTCCCCCGGCCTGAACGTCCGGTTACGCATTCACCCTCAGGGCCGATCTTCAGTCTGCCCCGCCAAAAATCCCGTGAAAACGGCCCAGGAAGCTCCGCAGCCGCTCGCTCTCCGGGTTCTCGAACACCTCGGCGGGTGTCCCCTCCTGCGCCACCCGTCCCTGGTCCATGAAGACCACGTGGTGGGAGACCTCGCGCACGAACAGCATCTCGTGACTCACCACCAGCATGGTCATGCCGGAGGCCGCGAGGTCCTGCATCACGCCCAGCACTTCCGCCACCAGTTCGGGGTCCAGCGCCGAGGTCACCTCGTCAAAGAGCAGCAGCCGCGGCTCCATCGCCACCGCGCGTGCCATCGCCACGCGCTGCTGCTGTCCGCCCGAGAGCTGGTAGGGGTAGTGCTCCCGCCGGTCACTCAGGCCGACGCGCGCCAGCCAACTGCCGGCGATCTCCCGCGCCTCGGCCTTGCCTTTGCCCAGCACCTTGGTCAGGCCGAGCATCACGTTCTCCTCCGCCGTCAGGTGCGGGAAGAGGTTGAATTGCTGGAACACCATGCCGATCCGCGCCCGCTGGGCGGAGACGCGGGCTTCCGAGAGCCGGCGGCGCTTCCCGCCTTCCATGCGGTAGCCGATCGGGTCGCCATCGAGCAGGATGTCGCCGGCGTCGTGCTCCTCCAGCAGGTTCACGCAGCGCAGGAAGGTTGTCTTGCCGGAGCCAGAGGCGCCGATCAGCGAAACCACCTGCCCCTGCCGCACCTCCAGGTCGATGCCCTTCAGCACCTCGAGATTGCCGAAGCTCTTGCGCACGCCGCGCGCCTGCAGCAGCGGTTGGTCACTCATGGGTGCGGCTCCGTTCAGTAGCGCAGGTAGGAGAAGCGACGCTCCAGCAGCGCGCCGAGCTGGGCGATGATGAGGTTGATGACCAGGTACATCACCGTCGCCAGCAGGTAGAAGTCGATGATCAGGTAGTTCCGCGCCACCACCTGCTGGGTGGAGAGCAGCAGCTCCACCACGCCGATGACGGAGAGCAGCGTCGTCCCCTTCACCACTTCCAGCCCCGTATTGACCCAGGGCGGCAGCATCCGCCGGAAGGCCTGGGGGATGATGACGTAGCGCAGCCGCTGCCCGAAGCGCAGGCCGATGGCCTTGGCGGCCTCCATCTGCCCGGCGGGCACGGATTGCACGGCGCCGCGCAGGTTCTCCGCCACATGCGCTGTCGCGAAGGCCGAGAGCGCGATGACGCCCGCCCAGAAGGCCGGCACGTTGATGCCGAAGAGCGCCAACCCGTAATAGGTGAAGAGGATCAGCACCAGCACGGGGATGCCGCGCAGGATATCGACATAGAGCCGGACCAGCGCGCGTAGCCACCACCAGCCATAGGCCAGCGCCACGCCGAAGATCGTGCCGATGATGGTCGCAATGATGATGGTCAGCACCGAGCTGCTCATCGTCACGCCGAGCCCGCTCAGCAGGGACCAGCGCGCCTGCCAGGCCTCGAAAAGGAAGGTTCCCGGCTGCATCGAAAGATCGAACATGTCCCCCCCTCCCCTCAGCGGATGCTGGCGTAGCGCCGCTCGACCGCCCGCAGCAGCAGGGCGATGGCGTAGCAGGTGACGAGGTACATCGCGCTCGCGGTGAGCCAGACCTCCATGACGCGGAAGGTGTTGGCATTGATCTGTCGGGCGACGAAAGTCAGCTCCGGAATGGCAATGGCCGCCGCCAGGGAAGTGTCCTTGAACAGCGAGATCAGGTTGTTGCTGACCGACGGCAGGGTGATACGGAACATGACGGGCAGCACGACATAGCGCTGCCGCTGCCAGGGCCGCAGGCCGATCGCCTTGGCCGCCTCGACATACTGCTTCGGGATGGAGGCCAGCCCGGCACGGAACACCTCGCTCATATAGGCGCCGGCATAGAGCGAGAGCGTCAGGACGAAGCTCTCGGTCTTGTCGAGGAAGGTGATGTCGAATTCCGGCAGGCCGAAATAGACGAAGAAGATCAGCAGCAGCAGCGGCGTGCAGCGGATGAATTCGACATAGGCACGCACCGGCGCCGAGAGCCAGGCGCGCCCGGAGACGCGCGCATAGGCGGCGACCAGTCCGATGACGCAGCCGATGGCGAGCGAGATGAGCGCCAGCCAAAGCCCGAGCAGCAAGGCATGGAGGAGGTTGTCCGCATTGCGGCTGATGACGCTCCAGTCGAAGTAGTAATCGATCATGTCCCGTCCGACGTGCCCACGAATGGCGGGGTCCGGGGGGACACGATCCCCCCGGCGGGTGGGTTCCAGGGAGGGCGCCGCCCTCCCTGGCCACGGCCGTTCAGGAGAACTCGGTCGGGAAGCCCACCTTCGGCATCGGCAGGTCGATGCCGAACCACTTCTTGTAGGAGGCGGCGAAGTAGTCGAAATCCACCCCCATCATTGCCTCCTTGTAGACGGTGTTGACCCAGTTCAGCCAGATTGGGTCGCCCGGCTTCACCGCGGAGGCATAGGAGTTGGGCATCCAGCCATAGCCGGAATCGACGAAGCGGCCCGGCGCCTGCTGCATCAGCCAGCGTATGGCGGACTGATCGGCCTGGTAGGCGTCGATGCGCCGGGCATTCAGCGCCTGCAGGCTCGCATCGGGGCTCTCGAAGGCGTCCACCTGCGCCTCGGGCAGCGCCTTGCGGATCCACTCCTCCAGGAAGACGTTCTGCAGGCCGCCGACCCGCACTTCCTTGCCGGCTTTCTTCAGCTCCTCGTAATTCTTGTACTTGCCGCCGCGCGCCAGCAGCAGCAGGCCGACGCCCTCACGATAGTAGGGATAGGTGAACTCCACCTGCTGCGCACGGCCGGGCGTCACCGTCATGAACTGCACGACGATGTCCACCTTGTCCGTCACCAGTGACGGGATGCGCGCGTCGGAGCCCTGCAGCACGAACTCGACCTTGTTCGGGTCATCGAAGAGCGATTTGGCGAGCAGGCGCGCCAGATCGATATCCATGCCGACGAGCTTGCCGCTGGCATCCTCGAAGTGCCAGGGCGGGTTGGTGCTGCCGGTACCGACGATCAGGTGGCCGCGCTCCTTCACCACCTGCAGCTTGCTCTTTGCCGCCGTCTGCGCCTGCGCGGCCCGGGGCCCAAGCAGGCCGGCGACACCGCCCAGCGCCGCGCCGGCGGCGCCGATGCCGAACAGGCCGCGCCGCTCCATGCTGGCGGTCTTGTCGTCCTTGGTGTCCATCGTGAATCCCCTTCTGCCCCTCGGCATGCCTTTGCCGGCATGTCGTTGGGTGAAGGGGAGCAAGAAATCGGCCGTTTGTCACGCCGCCGCGACGGTTGCGTTGGCCCTTCCGTCAATGATTTCCGCCAGCCGGCGCCCGGAGCCGGCCGCCATGGTCCAGCCCGTATGGCCGTGGCCGGTGTTCAGGTAGAGCCCGGGGATGCGCGTCGCCCCGATGCGCGGGATGCCGTTCGGCACCATCGGCCGCAACCCGGCCCAGCGCACCGCGCCGGGCGCCGAATCGGCGCCTTCGAACTGCGGGAAGAGCGAAGCGACATTGCGCATCAGCGCGCCGATCCGCACCGGGGAGGGCGTGGTGTCGTAATCCGCGACCTCGGCCGAGCCGACGATGCGATAACGGTCACCGAGCGGGGTCAGGGCAAATTTCCGCCCGTCATCCAGGATGGCGTTGCGCGGTCCCTCCGGCCAGACGCTGCGCGGCGCCGTCACGGAGAGGCCCTTCACCGGGTAGATCGGCACCATGATGCCGTGCTTGCGCAGCATCTGCGGCGAATGGCTGCCCAGCGCCACCACCACCGCGTCCGCTTCGATCGTACCGGCGCTGCTGTCCACCGCCGCCACGCGGCCGTTCTTCAGCACGATGTCCCGCACGGTGGTGTTGTAGTGGAAGGTGGCGCCCCGCGCGGCGCACCAGGCGGCGAGGCCCTGGCTGAACTTGTTGCAGTCGCCGATCTCGTCCTGCGGGAAGAACAGGCCGCCGGCGACCTTCTCCTGCACCGGGCCGAGCGCCGGCTCGCGCGCCACGCAGGCCGCGCGGTCCAGCCGCTCCGTCACCAGCCCATAGGGGGCCAGCGCCTCATGCGCCCTGGCGGCAGCTTCCCATTCCGCGGCATCGGCGAAGGTCTTGATGACGCAGTTCCGCGCGTCGTCGTAGCGCACGCCGGTCTCCTCGCGGATCTCCGCCATGGAGCGCGCCGAAAGCAGTGCCAGATCCAGGTTGGCCAGCGCCCCCGCGTCGTGCACCGCGGCGCGGGAGGCGGCCAGGAAGCCGAGGCCCCAGCGCCACATGCGCGGCAGGGCGGACAGGCGCAGCAGCATCGGCGCATCCTCCTGCCCCAGCCACTTCAGCACCTTGAGGGGCACGCCCGGCGCCGCCCAGGGCTGCACGGAGGAGACATGGATGATGGCGCCATTGCCCCAGCTCGTCTCCAGTCCGGCCCCTTCGCGCCGCTCCACCACCGTGACCTGGTGGCCCGCCCGCTGCAGCCAGTAGGCGCTGGCGACGCCGATGACGCCGGCGCCCAGAACGGTGATCCGCATCTGCCCTCAATCCCTCTCCCGCATCGCGCCTTCGCAAAGTCGCGCGACCGCTGTGACATCCTCCGGCGCCGGCACCGGATAGGTGCGCGCCGGCATCTCCTGATAGACCTTGCCGTCCTTGAAGCCATGCCCGGTGACCATGCAGACCACCCGCGCCGCCTGCTCCACGCGCCCCGCCGCCACCAGCTTGCGCAGGGCGGCGATCGGGCTGGCCCCCGTCGGCTCGGCATAGACGCCCTCGCTCCGCGCCAGCAGCCGCATGGCCTCGCGCAGCTCCTCATCACTCACCGCGACGGCCAGCCCCTCCGTCTCGCGCACCAGGCGCAGCGTGTAGCTGCCATCCCGCTCATAGCCGATCAGCGGGTCGCTGATGCCGGAGGCAATGGTCTGCGGCATGCCCCAGGCGGTAACCTTGGCCGCCCCTTGCTCGAAGGCGCGCACGATGGGGGCACAACCCTCCGCCTGCACCGCGACCGCCTTCGGGCGGGCGCCCATCTCGGCGAAGCCCTGCACGACACCCTTCACCAGCGGCCCGCTGCCTGTCGGCACCAGAACATGGGTCGGCGCCGCGCCGCCGAGCTGCCGCATCAGTTCCAGCCCCACCAGCTTCAGCGCATCGACCGCATAGGGATTGATGAAGGTGGTCGTCAGGTTGGCGAAGCCGTGCCGCTCCGCCAGCGCGGCGGCGAGGTCATAGGAGCGGCTGTAATGCCCTTCGACCAGCAGCAGGATGGCTCCATAGGCGGCGATCTGCGTCACCTTCCCGGCGGGCGTATGTGCCGGCACCACGATGGTGGCGCCGATTCCTGCCCGCGCCGCATAGGCCGCGACCGAGGCGCCGGCATTGCCGGAGGAGGCGCAGACCACGCCTTTCGCACCCAACTCGATGGCCTTGCTGATGGCGGCGCTGACCAGCCGATCCTTGAAGGAACCGGAGGGGTTGCGCGTCTCGTCCTTGAGCCAGATCTCACCGGTGAAGCCGGGGATGGCGCGCTCAATGCGCCGCGCCCGCAGCAGCGGCGTCTCCCCTTCCCCCAGGGAGACGATGGCCGCCGCGTCGGTGATGCTCAGCCGGTCCGCATGGCGCCACATGCTGGCGGCAAGCGCCGGATCGGCCGGGTTGGCGAGCCCGCCGCTGCCCACCACCTCCAGGATGCCACCGCAACCCGCGCAGGCGTAGCGCATTGTGGCGGGATGCATCCGGCCGCACTCGACGCATCGCAGCTGCATGGCACCTTCCCTTCTTCCGAGTCCCCCGCCGAGCGCAGGCTTTGGCGAGGAGCAGCACTTGTTGAGCCTGGGGGCACCGGCGCCGCTCCCCCAAAGCTTGGCTGCAAACCCAGCCTAGAATAAGCTCAGCGGATGGGACAGATAAGCTTCCGGGCGGCTAAGGCCTCTGATCTCCCCGCCATCATCGCGATGCTGGCGGAAGACCCGCTCGGCAGCCAGCGGGAAGTGGCGGGGGCGACGCCGGACCGCCGGTATCTGGAAGCCTTCGCGGCGATCCAGGCCGATCCGAACCAGTTGCTCGCGGTGGCCGTCGATGGGGAGGAGGTGGTGGGGACCCTGCAGCTTTCCTTCATTCCCGGCCTGGCCCGCATGGGCGCCTGGCGCGGGCAGATCGAGGCCGTTCGGATCGCGGCGACCCGGCGCGGCGAGGGGCTCGGCGAGCGGATGTTCGCCTGGGCCATCGCCGAGTGCCGTGCGCGGAATTGCAGCCTCGTCCAGCTCACCACCGACAAGCGCCGCGCCGATGCCCACCGCTTCTATGAGAGGCTCGGGTTCGTTGCCAGTCATGCAGGCTATAAGCTGGCGCTCTCCTCCGTTTGACCGCATCCTCAACCCACAGTATGGGCCGGCACGCGAAAAAGCAGGGCTCAGAGGATGGATTTCGTGATGACCTGCTCCCGTGAAGCCGACCACCGCTGATGCAAACCCTCCCGACGACAAGGACATGGCGTTGGAAGCGCCTCGCCCGGTGAGCGCCCCGCGGCTGCTATCCGTCAGCAATGCCTATGAGTTGCTGATCCAGAACGTGGTCGACTACGCCATCTTCATGCTCGACCCCAGCGGCCAAGTGGTGAGTTGGAACGCCGGCGCCCAGCGCATGAAGGGCTACAGGCCCGAGGAAATCATCGGCCAGCACTTCTCCCGCTTCTACGCGGAGGAGGACCGCGCCGCCGGCCTTCCGGACAAGGCCCTGGAACAGGCGGCCCGGACAGGCCGCTTCAGCACCGAGGGCTGGCGGCTCCGCAAAGACGGCACGCGCTTCTGGGCGATGGTGGTCATCGACGCGCTGCACCACGAGGGCAAGCTGGTCGGCTTCGCCAAGATCACCCGCGACATGACGGAGCAGCGCAACGCGCAACTCGCGGCGCTGGACAGCGAGCGCCGCTTCCGCCTCCTGGTGCAGGGCGTGACCGACTACGCCATCTACATGCTGAGCCCGGAGGGCTGCGTCACCAACTGGAACGCCGGGGCCGAGCGCATCAAGGGCTATACCGCCGACGAGATCATCGGCAAGCACTTCTCCCGCTTCTACCTGCCGGAGGACGTCAGCGCCGGAAAGCCCTGGAAAGCCCTCGACATCGCCCGGCGCGAAGGGCGCCACGAGGTCGAGGGTTGGCGGCTCCGCAAGGACGGCACGCGCTTCTGGGCCAGCGCGGTGATCGATGCCATCCGCGAGAACGGCAAGCTGCTCGGCTTCGCCAAGATCACCCGCGACCTCACCGAGCGGCGCGAGGTGCAGTTGCAGCTCGAGCAGTCGCGCGAGCAGCTCTTCCAGGCGCAGAAAATGGAGTCGCTCGGCCAGCTCACGGGCGGTCTGGCGCATGACTTCAACAACCTGCTGACCGGCATCACCGGCAGCCTCGAACTGCTCCAGGCCCAGGTGGAGCGGGGCCGCTTCGATGATCTTGGGCGGTATATCAGCGCCGCCCAGGGCGCCGCCAGCCGCGCGGCGGCGTTGACGCACCGGCTACTGGCCTTCGCGCGGCGGCAAACGCTGGACCCGAAGCCGATCGCGCCGGACCGCCTGATTGCGGATATGATGGAGCTGCTGCAGCACACGGTCGGCCCGGGGATCGAGGTCGAGGCCACGCTCTCCCCCCAGCTCTGGCCCATCCTCTGCGACCCGAACCAGCTTGAGAACGCCATCCTCAATCTCTGCATCAACGCGCGCGACGCCATGCCAGACGGCGGACGGCTGACCCTCGCGACGGAGAATGCCACGCTAGGCGAGCAGGAGGCGGGCGCGCACAACATGCAGCCGGGCGACTATGTCGTGATCAGCGTCGCCGACACCGGTATCGGGATGAGCCCGGAGGTGGCCAAGCGGGCCTTCGACCCCTTCTTCACCACCAAGCCGCTGGGGCAAGGGACCGGCCTCGGGCTTTCCATGATCTATGGCTTCGCGCAGCAGTCGGGTGGCCAGGTGCAGATCCGCTCAAGGCCAGGCCTCGGCACAACAGTGTGCATCCACCTGCCCCGTCACCACGGAGAGGTGGCCGAGACGGCAGCCGACACAGTGAACCGGCCGCCACGGCGGGCAGGGCCAGGTGAGCGGGTCCTGGTGGTCGATGACGAGCCGACGGTGCGCATGCTGGTCGGCGAGGTGCTCAGGGACCTCGGCCACACGGCAGTCGAGGCGGCGGATGGCGCCTCCGGGCTGCGCATGCTGGAGGCCGAGCCGGGCATCCGCCTCCTGATCACCGATGTCGGCCTGCCCGGCGGCATGAACGGCCGCCAGCTCGCGGATGCCGCGCGGCAGCAATATCCGGAGCTGCGCGCGCTGTTCATCACCGGCTATGCGGAGAATGCCGCGATCGGCCATGGCCAGCTAGAGCCCGGCATGCATGTCCTGGTGAAGCCCTTCACGATGGAGGCGCTGGCGGATCGGATCAGGGAGATCCTCGAGAAGGGCTGAGCCTTCAGCCGCCGGGGCCGCGCCCCCCACGCTGGGTCTTGCCGACGGCCAAGGCCCGCCGCCCACCCGCCGGCCGCACGCCATAGGGCACGAGCGCCTCGGTCACGCGTATCAGGAAGCGTTGCGCCAGCAGCGCCAGCGGGCGCCCCGGCGGGGCCAGCACATGGATGTGGAACACGGCGGTCGGCGTCAGGCGCAGCGCAGCCGCCCGGCCCGCCTGCATCGCGGCGGAAACCGGGTCGGTTACCGCGAAGCCAAGACCGGCGGCCACCATGACGCAGGCGGCCTGTGTGTTCTGCGTCTCCGCCACCATCCGCCGCGTCACGCCATGCCGCTCGAAGAGCTCGTCCACCAGATGGCGCAGCCGGTATTGCCGCCCGAGGGAGATGCAGGGCTCGCCCTCGAGGTCGCGCGGCGTGGCCTCGCGGCGGCCGGCCAGCCGATGGCCGGGCGGCAGGAGCAGCACCGCCGGCATGCGGAAAGGCGCCGAGACCTCCAGGGGTGTCAGACCGGGCAGCGACAGCGTGAAACCCAGCTCCACCTGGCCCCCCTGCACCATCTCCACCACTTCGTGCGAACTGGCGACCGTCAGCGAGACGCGCGGCTGCCCCTGCGCCGCGGCGAAATCCGCGAGCAGGCGCGGCAGCAGCTCCGCCCCGAGCAGCGGCAGGCAGGCGACGCGCAACTCGCCGACGCCGGTGCTGCGCATGTCGTTCGCCACCTGCTCCACCCGGCGCGCGGCGGTGAAGAGCCCCTCCACCTCGGCCGCGAAGCGCTGCGCCTCGGGCGTCGGGCGCAGGCGGCGGCGGGCGCGATCGAACAGGACGAGGTCGGTTTCCTCCTCCAGGGCGCGCAGCAGCTTGGTGACCGCCGGCTGCGACAGCGACAGCATCTCCGCCGCCGCGCCCACCGAGCCAGCCTGCAGGACTGCCAGGAAGGCTTCGAGCTGACGGAGACGGGCAGGCGTCATGTCGGGGACTTCGCTACCGGAAGGAATGAAACCGGGACAATTATGCATTTGCGTGACAGCCGCAACGGATGCCAGCCTGTCGGCATCCGGACGGGACCGGAGCCTGAATGGCACATCACACGGACGGCCGCGCCTGGCGCGGGCGGAACAGATGCCACGCCCTCCCGCCGGCAGAGGTGAGCAAGGATCTGGGACGATGAGGAAAACGCTCCTGGCAGCGGCATCGCTGCTTGGCCTGATGGCCGCCCCGCAAATGGCCGGCACGGCGATGGCGCAGCAGCGCCTGGTGGTCGCCGCCTATGGCGGCAGCTACGAGAAGGTAATGCGGGAGCAGGTGATCCCGCCCTTTGAGAAGGCCAACAACGTCCAGGTGGACTACCTGGCCGGCAACTCGACGGACAGCCTGGCGCGGCTGCAGGCCCAGAAGGGCAACCAGCAGATCGGCGTCGTCGTCCTCGATGACGGACCGATGTACCAGGCGATCAGCCTCGGCTTCTGCCAGCAGGTGAAGGACAAGGCGGCACAGGACGCGCTCTACCCGATCGCCGTGCTCGGCGGCGGCAAGGCGCTCGGCACCGGCTTCGGCTTCACCGGCCTTGCCTACAACGAGAAGCTGTTCAAGGAGCGTAACCTGCCGCCGCCGACGAGCTGGAAGGATCTGACGCGCGCCGATCTGGAGCAGCGCATCTCGATCCCCGGCATCGACAATACCTATGGCGTGCACACTCTCGTCATGATGGCGCGCATCAATGGCGGCTCGGAGAAGGACATCGACCCCGGTTTCCGTGCCATGCGGGAGAAGGTGAACCCGAACGTGCTCGCCTATGAGAGCAGCCCGGGCAAGATGAGCGAGATGTTCCAGTCCGGCGAGATCTGGATGGCCGTCTGGGGTTCCTCGCGCGCCCGCGCCATGCAGCTTGCCGGCTTCCCGATGGGCTTCATCGCGCCCAAGGAGGGCGGCGTGGCGCTGATGACGGCCACCTGCGCCGTCGAGGGCAATCCAAACCCCGAGCTGGCGCAGAAGTTCGTCTCCCACATGGTTTCCCCGGAGGTGGAGGCGATCTTCTCGAAGGAATACGGCTCCGGCCCGACCAACCGCAACACCAAGCTGTCGCCGGAGGTGGCCAGCACAGTGATCTATGGCGAGGAGCAGGTGGGCAAGCTGATCGCCCTGGACTGGGAAACCATCAACGCCAAGCGGATGGAGTGGACGCGCCGCTGGCAGCGCGAGGTGGAACGCTGAGCGTGCCCACCGCTTCCGCCAGCGACTTCCTGGTGCTGGACGGGGTCGCCAAGAGCTATGGCCCCGTCCAGGCGGTGCAGGATGTGTCGGTGCGGGTGGCCCAGGGCGAGTTCCTGGGCCTGCTCGGCCCCTCGGGCTGCGGCAAGACCACGACGCTGCAGATGATCGCCGGCTTCGAGGCGCCCACCGCCGGGCGCATCCTGCTGGAAGGTCGGGAACTGGCCGGCATCCCCGCCAGCAAGCGCAATATCGGGCTGGTCTTCCAGTCCTACGCGCTGTTCCCGCACATGACGGTGGCGGAGAACGTCGCTTTCGGGCTGGAGATGCGCCGGGTGCCGAAGCCCGAGCGGCAGGCCCGCGTCGCCCGCGCGCTCGACCTGGTGCATCTCGAGCATCTCGCCGACCGCTTCCCGCGGCAGATGTCCGGCGGCCAGCAGCAGCGCGTGGCCCTGGCCCGCGCCCTGGTCATCGAGCCGCGCCTGCTGCTGCTGGACGAGCCGCTCTCCAACCTCGACGCCAAGCTGCGCGAGGAGATGCAGGTGGAACTGCGCGAGGTGCAGAAGCGCGTCGGCGTCACCACCATCCTCGTCACGCACGACCAGCAGGAGGCGATGGCGCTCTGCGACCGCGTCGCCGTCATGCAGGGCGGCCGTATCGTGCAGATCGACGCCCCCTGGCGCGCCTATGACGCGCCGGCCGATCCTTTCGTCGCCGACTTCCTCGGCCGCTCGAACCGGCTCCTGGCGCGGATCGATGGCGCGACCGCGGAAGCCGCCGGCCACCGCTTCCCGCTGCCCGAGGCGCTGGCCGCCCTGCGCGGCGAGGTGGCGCTGGCGATCCGCCCGGAGCGGCTGCGGATTCGGCCCGCCGGCCAGCCCGGCCTGCCCGGCAAGGTGCATTCCCGCGTCTTTCTCGGCGGCTTCTGGCTGGTGCGGGTTGAAACCCCTGCCGGTGACATGCTGGTGACGGTGCAGAACACCGGCACGCCCCCCGCCGAGGAAGGCGCCGCCGTGACACTGGACTGGGACGCGCATAGCCTGCGGCGCCTGGAGGCGGCGGCATGAGCGCCTCCTCCCGCTTCGCCCCGGCGGCGCTCTCAGCGCCCGCCGTGCTGGCGCTGGGGATCGCGCTGCTGGTGCCGCTCATCGGCATCGCACTGCTCAGCTTCCAGGGCTTCGATTTCGACAAGGGCATCATCCCGCGCTGGGATCTCGCCAATTACGCCTCCCTGGCCGGGGACTCCCTGTTCCAGGAGGCGCTGGCGCGCACCTTCCGCATCGCGCTGATCGTCACCGTCATCTGCCTGCTCATCGGCGTTCCCGAGGCCTGGATCATCCATCGTATGTCGCCGCGCTGGCGCGGGCTGATGCTGCTGGTGGTGGTCGGGCCGCTGCTCGTCTCCGTGGTGGTGCGCACCTTCGGCTGGATGGTGCTGCTCGGCACCAACGGGCTGATCAACCAAGGGCTGCTGGCGCTCGGCATCCCCGGCGCGCCCTACCGCATGATGTTCACGGAATTCGCCATCATCCTCGGGCTCGTGCATGTCATGGTGCCGCTGGTGGTGCTGGCGGTCTGGGCCAGCCTCGGGCGGCTCGACCCCGCCCTCGCCCGCGCCGCCGAGAGCCTGGGCGCCGGGCGCCTCACCGCCTTCCGGCGCGTGGTGCTGCCCAACATCATGCCCGGCATCCTGGCCGGGGCACTGATGGTCTTCTGTCTCTCCGCCTCCGCCTTCGCCACGCCGGCGATGCTCGGTGGGCGCCGCCTGAAGGTGGTGTCCAGCATGACCTATACGGAGTTCCTGAACACGCTGAACTGGCCGCTCGGCGCCGCCATCGCCGTGCTGCTGCTGATCGCCATCCTCGCGGTGACGCTGCTCTGGAGCCGCTTCATCGAGCGCCGCGCCCTGCGCCGCCTGGGAGTGGGCTGATGCGCCGCAACGACCGCAACGGGGCGCTGGCCATCGGCTTCCACCTGCTCTTCGTCACCTTCATCCTGGCGCCGCTGGTGGTGGTGGTGCTCGTCTCCTTCACCGACAAGGGCTTCCTGGCCATGCCCTTCAGCGGCGCCTCGCTGCGCTGGTGGCGGGCCATCGCCGAGAATCCGCGCTTCCTGGAGAGCTTCTGGTTCAGCCTGCGCCTGGCCTTTGTCACCGCGACACTCGCAGCGATGGTCGCGGTGCCGGCGGCGCTGGCCATCGTGCGCTTCCGCTTCCCGGGGCGGGAGGCACTGATGGCTCTCCTCGCCTCGCCGCTGATGATCCCGCATGTGGTGCTCGGCGTGGCGCTGCTGCGCTTCTTCTCCGGCCTCGGGCTGGTCGGCTCTTTCGTGGCGCTGGCGGCGGCGCATCTCGTGGTGGTGGTGCCCTACATGGCGCGGCTGGTGACGGCTTCGCTGGCGGGGCTCGACCCCCGCATCGAACGCGCCGCCGAAAGCCTGGGCGCCGGGCGCCTCGCCGTCTTCCGCCGCATCACCCTGCCGCTGATCCTGCCCGGCATGGCCGGCGGCTGGACGCTGGCCTTCATCACCAGCTTCGACGAGCTGACGGTGAGCCTCTTCCTTTCCTCGCCCAGCGCCACACCGCTGCCGGTGCGGCTCTTCACCTATATCGACCAGATGACCGATCCGCTGGTCGCCTCCGTCTCCGCCGCGCTGATCGTGGTGACGGTGGTGGTGCTGGTGGTACTGGATCGTTTCTACCCCATCGACCGGTTGCTGACCGGGGAGCGCCGCGCATGACGAGCCAGAGTTTCGATGCCATCGTGGTGGGGGGCGGTCTCGTCGGCGCCGCCATCGCCTATGGCTTGCAGCGCCGCGGCCTCGCCACCCTGCTTCTGGACGAGGGCGACGTCGCCTTCCGTGCCTCGCGCGGCAATTTCGGCCTGGTCTGGGTGCAGTCGAAGGGTCTGGGCGCGCCGCATTACCAGCGCTGGACGCGCGGCTCCGCGCAGGAATGGCCGAAGCTGGCCGCCGAGCTGAAGGAGCGCACGGGCGTTGGCACCGGATTGCAGCAGCCGGGAGGCGTGCATCTCTGCCTTTCCGAGGAGGAGTTCGAGCGGCGCGGCGAATACATGGCCCGGCTGCAGCGCGAGGCGGGGAATTTCGGCCTGGAATACCGCATGATCCGCGGCGCCGAGGCACGAGATATGCTTCCTGGCCTCGGTCCGAAAGTCGTCGGCCTGAGTTGGACACCCTATGACGGCCATGCCAGCCCGCTCTATCTGCTGCGGGCGCTGCACACCGGCTTCACCGGCGCGGGCGGCACCTACCAGCCCAATGCGCGGGTGGAGAGCAGCACCGCCGCGCCGAACGACTTCAGCGTGGAGGCCGCCGGGCAGCGCTTCCGTGCACCGCGCGTGGTGCTGGCCGCCGGGCTGGGCAATGCAGATCTCGCACCACGCTTCGGCCTTTCCGCCCCAGTGCGGCCGGAGCGCGGCCAGATCCTCGTCACCGAGCGCACGCAAACGGTGCTGCCGATGCCCACCACCACCATCCGGCAGACGGAGGAAGGTTCCTTGATGCTGGGCGACAGCAAGGAGGATGCCGGCTTCGACCTCAGCCAGTCGCCAACGATCATGCGGCAGATCGCCCGTCGCGCCGTGCTCTCCTTCCCCTGGATCGCCGACCTGAATCTGGTGCGCGCCTGGTCGGCGCTGCGCGTCATGGCGCCGGATGGGTTGCCGATCTACGACCAGTCCGAGCGCTTCCCCGGCGCCTTCACCGCCAATTGCCACAGCGGCGTGACGCTGGCCGGCACTCATGCCAACCGGCTGGCGCCGATGATCGCCGCCGGCGCCCTGGATCCCGAGATGGCCCCCTTCAGCGCGAGGCGCTTCGATGTTCGCACAGCGGCCTGATATCCGCCCCGCCACCGTGGAGGTGTATGTGGGCGACACGCCCGTCCACGTCCCTGAGGGCGCTTCCGCCGCCGCCGCCGTTCTGCTGGCCGGGCTGCCCGCCCTCCGCGAGACGCCCGTCACCGGCGCGCCGCGCCTGCCCTATTGCATGATGGGCGTCTGCTTCGACTGCCTTGCCGAGATCGATGGCGTGGCGAACCGGCAATCCTGCATGGTCACGGTGCGGCCGGGCATGCGCATCCGGCCGCAGCACGGCGCGCGCGTGGCCTACCGGCCGGGGGAAGCGGCATGAGCCTCGCCTACGACCTCGCCATCATCGGCGCCGGCCCGGCGGGGATGAGCGCCGCGCTGGAAGCCGCCGGGCTTGGCCTTTCCGTTGCCGTGATCGACGAGCAGGCCGCGCCCGGCGGGCAGATCTTCCGCGCCGTGGAATCCGCCGCCGCCGATCCAGCGCTGACCGGCGAATATGCGCGCGACGGCGCCGCCCTGGCCCGCCGCTTCCGCGCCATGCCGAACATCGACTACCGGCCGGAGACCACGCTCTGGCACCTCGACGCCGAGACCGGCCTGCTCTCGCTGCGCGGCGCGCGGGGGAGCGAGACGCTCACCGCGGAACGCATTCTGCTGGCCACCGGGGCGCAGGAGCGCCCGGTGCCGATCCTCGGCTGGACGCTGCCGGGCGTGATGACAGCCGGCGCGGCGCAGATCCTGCTGAAGCAGGCTGGCGCCGTGCCGAAGGGCCGCACCGTGCTGGCCGGCCAGGGGCCGCTGCTCTGGCTACTGGCGGTGCAACTCGCCCGTGCCGGCGCGGCCCCTGCCCTGCTCCTGGAAACCACCCCGCGCGGTGCGCTGCGCCAGGCCCTGCAGGCCGGCGGCCTCTGGCGCGGCCGTACCATGCTGGCCAAGGGCGCTACCCTGATGCTGGAGGCGCGCCGTGCCGGCATGAAGCTCGTCCGTGGCGTGCGCAAGCTGCGCGCCGAGGGCGAAGGCGCGGTCCGTCGCGTGGTCTGGGAGGGCGGCAGTACCGAATGCGACACACTGCTGCTGCATGAGGGCGTCATTCCTTCCACCCACATCACGCGCGCGCTCGGACTGGCGCATGACTGGGACGCCGCGCAACTCTGCTGGCGCGCCTCCCTCGATGAATGGGGCGCCAGCAGCCATCCGCGCATCGCCGTCGCGGGCGATGGCGGCGGCATCGGCGGCTGGCAGGCGGCGGTGGAGGGCGGCACGCTGGCGGCGCTGGATGCCGCCCACCGCGCCGGCAAGCTCTCCGCCGAGGCCCGCGACCGGCGCGCCGCCCCGCATCGTCATGCGCAGGACAGCGCCCTGGCGCTGCGGCCCTTCCTCGACCGGCTCTATGCGCCCGCCCCCACGATTCTGGCGCCCGAGGACGATGCCACCATCGTCTGCCGCTGCGAGGAGATCACCGCCGGACAGGTGCGGCAGGCGGCGCGCCTGGGCGCCACCGGGCCGAACCAGGCCAAGGCCTATCTGCGCACCGGCATGGGGCCGTGCCAGGGCCGGATGTGCGGCACCACCGTCGCCGCGCTTATCGCGGAGACGCGCGGCATCAGCATGGAGGAGGCCGGCGCCCTGCGCCCGCGCGCGCCCTACAAGCCGATCACCGTGGGCGAGTTGGCGGATCTGCCGGCGGAAGAGGTGATGTAGCCCGGAGGATGGCCCCGGGGGAGAGCGCGTTTCCCCGGAGCTATCTTCCTCCGATCCAGGTGTTCCGCGCGGAAGCGCCGCGGCCGCCCGGCAGCGCCTCCCGGTGCTGCGGGGAATCCGCGTCTGTTCAGTACGCCTTGGACGGCACGGCCGTCTCCGACCGCTCCAGAGCGACGGAGACGGCAAAGACCGCGGAGCCCGCCAGGGTCAGGATGGCCCCGATCGCGCCCGTCGAAGTCCAGCCGAAACCGGCCGCGATCACCATGCCCCCGAGCCAGGCGCCCAGGGCATTGGCCAGATTGAAGGCCGAATGGTTGAGCGAGGCTGCGAGCATCTGGGCATCCGGCGCGACATCCAGCAGACGTGTCTGGAGAGCGGGGCTGAGGCCCATGCTGGTGGCGCCGATCAGGAAGATGTTGGCGGCGGCTGTGGGCAGGCTGAGAGGGGTGAAAAGAAAGCAGAACTGCGCCACGACGCTCAGGGCCAGCATCACGCCGATGGCCCGCATGACGCCCCGATCCGACAGCCAGCCGCCCGCCATGTTCCCGGCGATCATCCCGCAGCCGAAGACTGCGAGCAGGACGGGCACCGTTTCCCGCGAAACCCCGGTCACCTCCATCAGGGTGGGCACGATGTAGCTGTAGATCGCGAACATGCCTCCGAAGCCGATGGCGGCCGTGCCAAGCGCCAGCAGCACCTGCGGGCGCAACATGGCCTTCACCTCGCGCCGGATGCCGATGGCTGGCCCGGCGCCGATGACGGGAAGGCAGAGGCGGATCAGCACGGCCGTGGTCAGCGCCAGGAGTGCCACGATGCCGAAGACGACACGCCAGCTCGCCAGCTGGCCGATCCAGGTCGCAAGGGGCACGCCGATCAGGTTGGCGATGCTCAGCCCGAGGATGACCCGCGCCACGGCACTGGCGCGCCGGCCCGGCGGCGCGAGGGAAGCGGCCACCATGGCGGCGGTGCCAAGATAGGCCCCATGCGGCAGGCCCGCGAGCAGGCGCGCCGCCGCGACGCCGAGGAAGTTCGGCGCCAGGGCCGTGGCGAGATTGCCGGCGGCGATCAGCAGCGCGAGCCCGATCAGGAGCAGCCGACGGGGGCAGCGGGCGAAGGCCAGGGCAATGAGCGGCGCCCCGACCACAACGCCCACGGCATAGGCGCTGATGGTCAAGCCCGCCTTTGGCACGGAGACCGCCGTCTCCGTGGCGACCTGCGGCAGCAGCCCCATGGCCGCGAACTCGCTGACTCCCAGGGAGAGCGCACCCAGGCAGAGGGTCAGTTCGGCCACCCGGGAGCCATACGGCGGGTGCGGCGGCGTCAAACTTGTAGCGGAAGTCATCAGCGTCCCCATTCCGAAGGAATGGACGCCTCCCCGCCAGACTCGGCCGACAGGCTGCCGAGCCCGCGTTATCGTTGTGGGTCTCTTAGCCGCTTCTTGGGCAGGCGCGAAGCGGAGGTGCGGATCAAGCCCCTCCCCGCAGCGTCACGCCGCTTCCAGCTTCTCCTGCAGTTCCAGCCATTCCTCTTCCAGCACGGCGATCTGCTTGGCGATGGCGCCCTGGCGCTGGGTTGCCCAGGCGATGTCCTCCGCCTTGAAGCGGGCATAGGTGTCGGGGTCGCCGAGCTTCCTCTCCAGCAGGGCGGCTTCCTTCTGCAGCTTCGCCATCTCCGCCTCCACCTTCGCCACGCGCTGGCGCAGCGGTGCCAGGGCTTGCCGGTTCTCGGCGCGCTCGCGGCGCTCGTCGCGGCGGGTAGCGGTGGACTCGGCGGCCGGGCGCGCGGCGCGGGCGCGCTCGGCCAGCAGGGCGCGGTAATCGTCGAGGTCGCCGTCGAAGCTCGTTACCCGGCCATCCGCCACCAGCCAGAGCCGGTCGGCGGCGAGGGTGACGAGATGCGGGTCGTGGGTGATCAGCACCACGGCGCCTCCGAAATCGGCCAGCGCCTTGACCAGCGCCTCGCGCGCGTCGAGGTCGAGATGGTTGGTCGGCTCGTCAAGGATCAGCAGGTGCGGCGCCTCACGGGTGCAAAGGGCGAGCAGCAGCCGCGCCTTCTCGCCGCCGGAGAGCGCGCCGATGCTGGTGGTGGCACGCTCCTCGTCCAGCCCGAAGCGGGCAAGCTGGGCGCGGCACTGGGTCTCGGTGGCCTTCGGCCCCAGCGCCGCCTGCATGTGCGTCAGCGGCGTGCCGGAGAGATCCAGCTCTTCCGCCTGATGCTGGGCGAAATAGCCGACCTTCAGGCGGCGGTCGCGATGCATCTCGCCCGCCATCGGCGCCAGCCGCCCGGCCAGCAGTTTCGCGAGCGTGGACTTACCGTTGCCATTGGCGCCAAGCAGGGCGATGCGGTCTTCCTGATCGAGCCGCAGGTCCAGCCCGCGCAGGATCGCCCGCCCATCATAGCCGACATCCACGCGGGAGAGGCCGACGATGGGTGGCGCCAGCTCGGAGGGCTCGGGGAAGGCGAAGCGGGTGGGCGCGTCCTCCACCACCGCCTCGATGGGCGGCAGCTTCTCCAGTGCCTTCAGGCGGGACTGCGCCTGGCGCGCCTTGGTGGCCTTGGCGCGGAAGCGGTCCACGAAGGATTGCATATGGGCGCGCTGGGCGGCGACCTTCTCGTTCTGCGCCACCTGCTGCGCCGCCCGCTCGGTGCGGATGCGGACGAAATTGTCGTAGCCGCCGGGATAGAGCGTGATCTTGCGCTTATCGAGATGCGCGATGGCATCCACGCAGCGCTCCAGCAGCCCGCGGTCATGGCTGACCACCAGCGCGGCCCCGGCGAAGCGCGCCAACCAGCCCTCCAGCCAGATCGTGGCTTCGAGGTCGAGGTGGTTGGTCGGCTCGTCGAGCAGGAGGATGTCCGGCTCCAGGAACAGCGCCTGGGCCAGGGCCACGCGCATCCGCCAGCCGCCGGAGAACTCGCCCACCGGCCGGGCCTGCGCCGCCGCGTCGAAGCCGAGGCCGGCCAGCACCGTCGCGGCGCGGGAAGGCGCGCTGTCGGCCTGGATGGCGATCAGCCGCTCATGGATTTCCGACAGATGGACGGCGTCCTGCTCTGTCTCCAGCCGGGTGAGCAGGCTGGCGCGCTCGGTATCGGCGGCCAGCACCGTCTCCAGCAGGCTGGCGGCGCCGCCCGGCGCTTCCTGCGCCACATGCGCCATGCGCGCGCGCGCGGCGAGGCGGATCTCACCGCCATCCGGCTGCAACTGGCCGGTGATGGCGCGCAGCAGGGTGGACTTGCCGGCGCCGTTGCGCCCGACCAGCCCGATCTTGCGGCCAGGGTCCACCATCAGCTCGGCCCCTTCCAGCAGGGGGCGGCCGGCGATGCGGATGGTCAGGTCACGGATGGCGAGAACGGTCATGGCCCCCGGGATGTAGTGCAGATGCGCCCCCGACGGAAAGCGCCGCGTGCGGAAGGCTCCTTCTCCCCGGGGGCTGCCCTGTTCCTGCCGGATCGGAGCGCCTAGGTTGGGTCAGCCGCATCACCTGGCCCCGCCGACCGGAAGACCGCCTCCTTTGCCTTCTCTCCACCGCACATGAGCCTGACCGCCTCCGCCCCGCCGCTCTTCCCGGACGGACCGCACCGGCCGCGCCGCCCCTGGCGGCGCCCGGCCTTCTGGGTTTCCCTGAGCCTGCATGTGGCAGTTCTGGTGGTGCTGCTGCTCTCGGTACGGCCGCGCCCGCTGCCCACGCCCGCCGCGCCGGAGGGGGTCGAGGTGGTATTCGAAAGCACCCAGCCCGCGCAGGAGGCGCAGGAGGCACCGGCGGCCGACGCGCCCGCGCCAATGGAGCCGCCCGACCCGGAGGCGCGGCCGTCGCCCCCCGTGCCGCCCCCCATTGCCGCGCCACCACCGGCACCCGCACCGCTAGCCCCTTCGGAGCCGACGCCAGCCGAACCGGCGCCCCCAGTGCCACAGCCCGCTCAGCCGGAGCCGGCGCCTCGCCTGCCGGAGGCGCCAGAAGCGGAGATCCCGCCGCCCGCCGAGCCCTTGCCCGAGCTGAACACCCATATCGATCTGGCGCGGCCGACGCCGCTGCAACTCAACCCGCCGCCACCGCCAACGCCGCCGCGCGCCGAGCCGGCGCCACCGCGCCCCGCCTCCCCCTTCGCCGGCACCATCGACCTCGGCCGGAGTGCGCCCATCACCCTCGCGCCGCAGTCGGTGCCCCGGCGGCGGCCATTGCCGGGCCAGGGCATGGAGATGGCCATCGGGCCAGTGCCTGAGCGCTCCCTGGCGCCGCGGCGATACAGCCCCACCAGCAACTCCGTGCTGTCCTATGTCTCGGGCGCCAGACCGACGGTCGATTGGAGCACGGCGTTCCAGCAATGGGTGCAGCAGCGTGCCTTCTATCCCTTGGCGGCCGCACAGCGCGGGGAGGATGGCGCAGTGGTGCTGCGCGTCACGGTGCAGAAGGATGGGACCATTTCAGCTGTGCGGATCACCACCTCTTCGGGCTCTCGATGGCTCGACAGCGCCAGCCTGTCGTACTTCCGCGATCAGATCGGCCCGGCCTTCCCGCCCGAGATGCAGGACGGGCAGGACAGCATCACCCTGAACTTCACCATCTACTACATCCTGCAATGAGGCGGCTTGCCTGCCCCATCGACCGCGCCATGGAGACCCTGGCATGACCGACCCGGCGACTGCCTCGCTGGACGCCCTCAGCGTCCGCCCCAATCCGACCGATGTGGATTGGGCCTGGCAGCACCATCTCGGCCGGCGCCCTGGCGCGGAGGAAACGGCGGCGGCGCTGGAGGCAGCCGGCGGCGATGCGGCGGCGCTGCACGAGGCTGCCTTCAGCCATCCTGAGGCGGTGGCGCGCGCCACGCTGCCGCCTATGCAGCCGGCCTGGAAGTTCCATCTCTGGCGCCCCGGCGCGGCCCGGCTGCTGGTGCTCGGCAATTGCCAGGCACCGAACCTCGCCCGTGCCGTTGGCTGGCTCAGCCAGCGCGAGGTCTCCATCGCCGGGCTCGACATCACCGCCTTCCGCCGCAACCGGGAGGAGTTTCTGCGCGCCGCGGAGGGCGCCGACGTCATCCTCGCCCCCGCAACCAGCGCCGCCGAATTCGCGGAAATCTCGGTGGAGGCGCTGCGCGGTGCCGGGCGGGCCGAGGTGGTGCCCTATGTCCCCGTGCATTTCGCGGGGTTGTTCCCGGACATCACCTATCTCGGCGCGCGGGGCGAGCGCGTGCTCTCGCCCATCGGCGACTACAATTCCCGGATCGTGGTGCGCAGCTTCCTGCGCGGTCTCGACCCTGCCGCCTGCCTTGCCGCCTTCAATGTCGAGACCTATGCCGAGCAGGGCCATTTCGCCGCCTTCGCGGCCGCCGAGCGCGAGTGGGAGCGGCGCGAGAGCCGGCTCGGCGCCGACGGGCTCAGCCTGCGCGCCTGGTTCTTCGCCGAGATCCGCGAGCGCCCGTTGCTCTACAGCACCAATCACCCGACCGGCGACTTCTTCGCCGAATTCGCCCGCCAGTTCGGGCGGCGCATCGGCCTGCCCTGCGCGACAGGGTCGAGCCATGGCTGCCCGAATACCCTGGCCTATGGCGCCACCTGGCCCATCCCGGCCGAACTCGCGGCCCATCACGGGCTGCGCTACAGCACGCCGCTGGTCTGGTCCAACAACGCCTATCTCCTCGGCGCCGAGGAGTTCGTCTGGCGCAGCTACCGCATCTATGCCCGGCATGACCGGGCGGTGCTGGAGGAGGCGGCCCGCAGCCGCGGCATCGTCTTCTGAGGCCATCCCCTCCCGCCGCGGGAGGGGATGCGCCACGCCGGATGTCAGGCGACCGCGTCGGGTGGAAGCGCCGGGCTTCGCCGCATCCGGCCGGCCAAGAACAGCATCCTCATGGCGAAGCGCCGCGCGGCGGCATAGGTGTCTGGCGCATTCGCCGCCACGGCACGCACCAAGCGGTTGCGCCACTCGTCCTGATCATGCAGGCGCGCCACCGCCATCCCGTTGTGCGGCATCAGCTTCTGCGGGCGGATGCGCGTGTGGAACTGTAGCATCTCGTCCTGCTCGGGCAGGTAGTGTGCCGTGAGGGAGGTGCGGGAGACGCCGGGGCGCTCCGCCTTCAGGCTGCCATGCACCGTCAGGGAGGACCAGAAGATGACGTCCCCCTTCCGCAGACAGGGCGCCTGCCAGCCGAGGTCGTGGCGCTGGATCGCTTCGAGCACGGCGGCCTGGTAGCGCTCGTGGCCGGTGGCGAAGTCCAGTTCGCCGGCATTCCGCAACAGGGGCATCAGCGTATGGCTTCGAGGGCAGACATAGAAGCGCCCCGCGCCCGCGTCGATGTCCTCCAGCGCGAACCAGCCGGCGACGCAGCGCCCGAGCGCCGTGGCGCTGTCCTGGTAATAGCTGTCCTGATGCGCCCAGGTGCCGGCCGGGGCCTCGAAGAACATGGTCTGGATGATCTTGGTGCGCAGCGTGCCGACCAGCGCGGCCGTGACGGCGGCGACATCAGCATGGGTCAGCCCTTCAAGGGCCGCAGCCTTGAAGCCGCCGAACCGACGGCTTTCCAGATCCTGGAGATTGAAGATCGGATTGGCGAGAAAGCCATCCCCGTCGAAGCGGTTGCGCTCATAGCGCATGTTCTTCTGCCGGAGGATCGGCGTGCGGGAAGGCCGCACCTCGGTCCGGTAAGCCTGGCGGATCTGGTCGCAGAGTTCCGGCGACAGCAGGCCGCGGATGACGACATAGCCTTCCCGCCGGTAAAAGCGCAGCGCCCCTTGCAGATCCTGCGGGTGGAAATAGGAAATGTCGCTCTCGACGGTCTCAGGAACCTCAATGACCTTCCCAGTGGGGGTCACGATCTTCATCATCGTGGTCCTTCGCCTTGGAACAGTCCTTCGGACATTTCTCAAAGCCGCTCCTTGGACATGAATCCCATGGCGGACCGGCCTGCAGGGCCTTCTCGCGCTTAAGCTCGCGTATCTTTTTTTAAGATTTCCTTTTCGATTTAAGAAGAATTTTTCTCGGATTTTGTATTAAATCTCATTTAAAAACAAAACCTAATGGTTGATCATCTTCTCCATTCATGTCCAATTTGTTGTTTGACCGACATGGTCTTGGTCCGCTCTCCTGCAGCTTCGGACAGGGAGACAGGAGGCCTCCGAAGGCCGGCCATCATCGGCGGGCCCTGAAGCGCGAGGCAGGACTGGAGTGACTTCACGGGCGCGGGACCGCGGGCGAGTGGCACCTGCGGCCACAGCCCCATAGGAATGCTGCGCCGAAGCCTTCGCAGAACCTGACCGGTGCGCCTTTCTCAGGGACGGAAGGGATGGCGCGCCGTCAGCACTGGTCCGGTCAACGCCGGATGGCGGGCTGGCGCCACTCCTCCACCATCTCCCGCTCTAGGTAGTCATCCACATAGAGGCGGTTGACCAGCATCAGCAGCACCGCCGCCATGGGGGTGGCCAGAAGCATCCCGAGGAAGCCGAAGAGCAGGCCGAAGCCGACCAGCGCGACAATGGTAGCCGCCTGGGGAAGGTCCACGCTGCGCCGCTGGACGTAGGGCGTGACCAGATAGCTCTCCACCGTCTGCACCACGAGATAGACCGCCGCCACGCTGAGCGCGCCCGTAAGGCCATCCGACAGGCCCAGCAGCACGCCCGGCACGGCTGCCATGACCGGCCCAATGGTCGGGATGAAGGCCAGGAGCCCCGCGATCACCCCGAGCACCAGCGCCAGGGGAAGGCCGATCAGCCAGAGGCCGAGCGCGGTCAGCAGGCCCACAACCGTCATCGAGATCAGCTGCGCGCCCAGCCAGCCGCGCAGGGTATGCGCTGCCTCGATTGCCACGTCATGCGCCCTGGGCCGCAGGGACGGCGCCACCATCGCCTCGATGCCGCGTCGGTACAGCCCCGGATCGACGGCGAAGTAAAGGCCGAGGAAGAGCACCAGCACGGCATTCCCCAGCACCCCGAAGGTGGTGTTGATGGCCGAGAAGGCCGAGACGGTGCCGGAGCCGCTCGGCAGGGATATGTTCTGCGGGTTGAACTGCTCCAGGATCTCCCGGCCCCAGGAGTAATGGGACAGCCGCTCCGTGAGGCGGCTGGCGGCGACGGGCACCTGCTGCCAGAGCTCGTTAAGCTGGTCGGCGATCGGCGCCGCCGCCAGGAGGGCTAGGCCGGTGCCGGCCAATAGCAGCAGCAGGATGAAGACCAGTACGCCCGCGGCATGCGGCACGGGCACCACCCGGCACAGCAGAGTGCCGCCGGAATAGAAGAAGACCCCAAGCAGCACCGCGGCGAAGACCAGCAGCGGCACCTCGGGCAGCTGCCAGAACAACAACACCAGCAGCACCGCCAGCACCACCACCGAAACCGTTCTGCGCGACATGCTGCGCTCCCTTCCAGACCCTCCGGGGGGCCGGGGGCGCCGGGTTAAAGCCTCGGCTGAAGCGGGGTTGCGGGCCGCGCCCCCTTGCGCTGGGGCGCGTCCCCGCCTATCCGGCCCGCGTCTGCCCGCCATCGCGAAGGAAGCTCCCATGGCCGTCGAGCGCACCCTGTCCATCCTGAAGCCGGATGCCACCCGCCGGAACCTGACCGGCAAGATCAACGCCAAGTTCGAGGAAGCGGGCCTGCGCATCGTCGCCCAGAAGCGCCTGCAGCTCTCCGAGGCCCAGGCCGGCGCCTTCTACGCCGTGCACAAGGAGCGCCCCTTCTACAAGGACCTGGTCAGCTTCATGACCTCCGGCCCGGTGGTGGTGCAGGTGCTCGAGGGCGAGAACGCCGTCGCGAAGAACCGTGAGATCATGGGCGCCACCAACCCGGCCAATGCAGCCGAGGGCACCATCCGCAAGGAGTTCGCGGAGAGCATCGAGGCGAACAGCGTGCACGGCTCCGACAGCGCGGAGAACGCTGCGACCGAGATCGCCTTCTTCTTCTCGGGCGTCGAGATCGTCGGCTGAGGCCGCTGGCTCCGGGGGCGGCTGGCCCCCGGCGCAACGTGAAAGGCGGCCCTCTAGGGGGCCGCCTTCTTTATTTCCGCGCCACGAAGGCGCCTTCAGCCGGGGGCGGCGTGGCCGCGGCTCAACCCCAGAAGATGTAGAGCGCCAGCAGGACCACGATGGTGACGCCGATGACCCATTTCGCGCCCGCCGTGAACTGATCCCAGCCCCGCACGCGCTCGGCAAGGATATCGTCCGACCGGACCTCCACAAAATCGATGTCATGACTGGCGTCGGCCATGGACGTTCCCCCTGCTGCGCAACCGTTGCGGCAAAAGGAATACGGAGCGGCCGCTCCCGGGGCAAGAGGCTTGAGCGGCGGCGGATGCCCGCCACGCCGGCAGCCGCCCATCAAGGGTGCGGGAACCCGGCCCGCCTTGCCCGCGTTCTCCGCCAGCCTGGACCGTGAGAGGGAGGCCCCGCCCATGCCCGTGACCCTGGAAGGCTCCTGCCACTGCGGCGCTGTCCGCTTCCGGCTGGAGAGCCATACCCCCTACCCCTACCAGCGCTGCTACTGCAGCATCTGCCGCAAGACGGCCGGGGGCGGCGGGTACGCCATCAACATCATGGGCGACGCCCGGACCCTCAAGGTGCAGGGCAGGACCGCCATCTACCACGCCCGGATCTGCGACGCGCAGGGCCATTGCGAGACCAGCAGCGGCGAACGGCATTTCTGCCCGAAATGCGCCAGCGCCCTCTGGATGTATGACGCGCAATGGCCGGAGCTGGTGCATCCCCTGGCCTCGGCCATCGACACGGCGCTGCCAAAGCCGCCCAATTCCGTTCACCTGATGCTGGGCTCCAAGGCGCCGTGGGTGGAGCCGCAGATCGGGCCGGAGGATGTCTGCTTCGACGAATACCCGGAGGAATCGATCGAGCAGTGGCACCGCAGCCGGGGCCTCTGGGTGGACTGACAGGAGGACCGGCGGCCCCGGCTCTCCTCAGCGCCCCTCCGGCGGCGCCTGCCGCGCCGCAGCCTGGGCGGCGGCGCCGGCCATGGCGCCCAGCCCGCGCAGCAGTTCCAGCGGGATGGGGAAGACCACCGTCGAATTGCGCTCCCCGGCAATGGCCTGAAGCGTGGAGAGGTAGCGCAGTTGCATCGCCTCCGGCACAGCGGAGAGGGTGCGCGCCGCCTGCACCAGCTTCTCCGCCGCCTGCAGCTCGCCCTCGGCGTCGATGATGCGGCCCCGGCGGTTGCGCTCGGCCTCCGCCTGGCGGGCGATGGCGCGCACCATGCTCTCGTTGATATCCACGTGCTTGATCTCGACATTGCCGACCTTGATGCCCCAGGCGTCGGTCTGGGCGTCGAGGATCTCCTGGATGTCGCGATTCAGCTTGTCGCGCTCGGCCAGCATCTCGTCGAGGTCGTGCTTGCCGAGCACCGAGCGTAGCGTGGTCTGCGCGAGTTGGCTGGTCGCCCCCATATAGTCGTCCACCTCGATGATGGCGCGGTCAGCGTCCACCACGCGGAAATAGACCACGGCATTGACCTTCACCGAAACGTTGTCGTGCGAGATCACGTCCTGGCTGGGCACATCCATCACCACCGTTCGCAGATCCACGCGCTGCATCTGCTGCACCAGCGGGATCAGCAGGATCAGCCCCGGGCCTCGCACGCCGGAGAAGCGCCCCAGGGTGAAGACCACGCCGCGCTCGTATTCGCGCAGCACCCGCACGCCGGCCCAGAGCAGAGCCAGCACCACCACGAGCAGCATGACATAGGGAACGAAATTCGCGACGTCGGCGGTCATGGCGCCCTTCCTTCCTGTTCGGCGGCCTCGGCCGCCACTTCGAGCCGCAAGCCATGGCGGGCGAGCACCCGGACGGTCTGCCCAGGCCGCAGCCCCTCGCCCGAGGCCGCCCAGCGCTCGCCATGCACCAGCACGGTGCCGGCACCGCCCGACCAGCTCAGCACCCTCCCGCGGGCGCCGATCATTCCCTGGCCGCCGGTCCGCACCGGCCGCCGGCGCGAGCGCCAGACCGACCACATCGTGGCACCCAGCAGCAGCGCCAGCAGCAGGGCCGAGGCGGCCACCAGCAGCGGCGAGAGATGGAAACCCGGCGCCCCGAAGTCGAAGGCGATGGCGGCGCCGAGCACCAGTGCCGCCAGTCCGCCGAAGCCGAGCGCCCCGAAAGCCGGGATGAAGGCTTCCGCCACCAGCAGCACCGCGCCCAGGCCCATCAGCGCCACGCCCGTGAGGTTCACTGGCAGGAGGTTGAGTGCAAAGAGGCCCAGGATCAGCGCGATGCCGCCGACCACGCCGCCCAGGCCGAAACCGGGAGCGGCGAATTCCAGGATCAGCCCGCCCAGGCCTACCATCAGCAGCAGATAGGCGATGTTGGGGTCGGACAGCGTGGCCAGGAGCTGGTGGCGCCAGCCCGGATCGAAGCGCTGCACCACGAGGCCGCTGGTCCGCAGCACCGCCGGGCCGGAGGGCAGGCGAACGCGGCGCCCGTCCATGCCCGCGAGCAGTGCCGGGAGGTCGGCGGCGACAAGGTCGATGACGCCGAGCCGCAGTGCCTCCTCGGCCGGCACGCTCGCCGCCTCGCGCACCGCCTTCTCCGGCCAGTCCGGGTTGCGGCCATGATACTCGGCGAGACCGCGCGCATAGGCGGCGGCGTCGTTGACCAGCTTGGCCCGCATCGGGTCGTCCTTGTCCTCGCCGCCGAGGCGCACCGGGGTGGCCGCGCCGGTCGTGGTGCCCGGGGCCATGGCGGCGACCGAGGCGGCCGAGAGGACGAACAGCCCGGCGCTGGCCGCCCGCGCGCCGCGCGGCGCCACCCAGACGGCCACCGGCATCGGCGCGGCCAGCAGCGCCTGAACGATCTGCCGTGCCGCCGCGTCCAGGCCGCCGGGCGTGTCGAGCCGCAGCACCACCAGCGCGGCATTCTGCTCCGTGGCGCGCTCCAGCCCGTCCCGCACATAGCCGGCGAGCCCGGGGCCGATGGCGCCCTCGGCGGTGAGCAGCAGCGCCGCGCCCCCGGGCGTCGCGGCGGACTGAGCAGGCGCCGGCGGCGGTGCCAGCAGCCCCAGCGCCAGCAGCAGCGCGGCAGCCAGGCGCTTTCCCATGCTCAGGCGAGCTTCTCGGTGGAGACCTCGTGCACCGCCCGCCCGGTGGCCTCGAACCGGGTGATATTGGCCAGCGTCGTCTCGGCGATCGCGGTCAGCGCCTCCACGGTGAAGAAGGCCTGGTGGGCGGTGACCAGCACATTGGGAAAGGTGAGCAGACGGGCAAAGACGTCATCCTGGATCACCGTGCCGGAGAGATCCTGGAAGAAGAGATCGGCTTCCTCCTCATAGACGTCGAGGCCGAGATGGCCGATCACGCCTTCCTTGAGGCCGGCGATCACCGCCCGCGTGTCCACGATCGCCCCGCGGCTGGTGTTGATCAGCATGACGCCGCGGCGCATCCGTCCGACCGCGGCGCTGTCGATCAGGTGGTGCGTCTCCGGCGTCAGAGGGCAGTGCAGCGTGACGATATCGGCGCCTGCCAGCAGCTCGGGGACCGTAGCGTAGGAGACGCCCATGGCTTCCAGCGCCGAGTCAGGCTGCGGGTCATAGGCCATCACTTGGCAGCCGAAGCCGAGCATGATGCGCGCCACCGCGGCGCCGATGCGCCCGGTTCCGACCACGCCCACCCTGCGTCCCGCAAGCCCGAAGCCCAGCAGCCCGTCGAGCGCGAAATTGCCCTCCCGCACCCGGTTGTAGGCCCGATGGATGCAGCGGTTGAGCGAAAGCATCATCGCCACGGTGTGCTCCGCCACCGCCTCGGGCGAATAGGCCGGCACGCGCGCCACCGTCACCCCGAAGCGGCGCGCCGCCGGGAGGTCGACATTGTTGAAGCCGGCCGAGCGCAGCGCCAGCAGCCGCACGCCCGAGGCAGCGAAGGCTTCCAGCACCGCCGCCCCGGCCCGGTCGTTGACAAAGGCGCAGACCGCGCCGGCCCCACGCGCCAGCACTGCCGTCTCTGGCGACAGGCGGGCCTCCAGATAGGTCAGCCGGTGTGGCCGCTCCAGGGCCGCATTGGCAGCGTCGAGAAACCGGCGGTCATAAGGGCGGGTGCTGAAGACGGCGACATCCATGCGGCTTTCTCCCTGCTTCCCAAATGGCGCCTCGGCCGCCGGGAAGCATACAGCCCCTTCGCCGGTGGGTCGGGCGGTGGAAGGCGAGCCACGGCCCAAGGCTGCCCGCGCTGCGCAGCACGGCAGGCATGCCGCAGCCTTTCCTGTCAAAACGGCGAGATCGTGGGCGGGCAGCTCCGGCTGAACAGGGGCGCGACCTCCAGAACGACAAGTGTATCAGCCACCGCCCTGCACACCGCACAAGCCGGCGGGCGTCATCACGCCCTCTTCATGCCCCATCGGCGCGGTGAGCCGCGCGTACACCGCTGCGTGAGGTCACTTTTCCAGCCGCCCGCAGCGGAAGGGAACCTGACGCAGATCAGTGTCGACCGCCCTCCCCGCCCTCATGGTCCGCCCGCGGCGTAGGCCGGCCCCTCCCCCTGTCCAGGCCCGACCTCAGGCCGGCCAGACACCGCCACAGCAAGGAAGCATGCCAATGAACCCTACGTCCCGACCACCGCACGAGGCGTCTCCCCCAAAGTCGATGGAGTTTCTGGGCTCCTGGTGGCGCTTTGGTTCCGAAAGCCTGAAGGACGGAGGTGACTCCCCGATGCGCCCGCTCTGGCAGGCCGGTCTCTCAGCCCAGCGGATCTATGGCGAGACGCTCACCCAGGAATTCCAGCTGATGCTCGACACCCAGACGCGCATCGGCCACTGCCTGCAGGATCTCGCCGCCAGCCGCCGGCCGCAGGACTGGATAGCGGCGCAGACCGCCCTCATGATGACCGCCTTCGAAGCGACCGCCAGCCAGGCTCGGACCCTGCAACAGATGGCGGAGGGGATGCGCAGCTGCTGCCAGCAGATCGCCGCGGCCCCGGCCGCTGCCGCCGGCGAGGACAAACCGGCCCCGGCGCATAAGGAAGCCCAGCGGGCCTGATTCCGGCGATACGCACTGCCCAGGTGGCCGATTCCGCAGTGGTCTCCGCTTTCTACAAAAGGCGCCCAGGTGGAGAAGCCGTCCGACGAGGCGGTGGAGGTGCCGGGAAAGATGGCCCACCACCGCGCGAGGGGCGCGGTGAGAAAAAGTTCGGGGGAAGGAATTCCCCCGAACCTCCTTCTTCTTTCTGTCAGTTTGGCGCTGAGAGCCGGGGGGGAATGCCTGGATCCGGCCACGCTACAGCGAGTGCCGCGCATAGGCCGCGCTTCCATCCGTGAAGCGCGATAGGCGGAACGGTGCGAGGTCGAGCGCGGGGCGGCCGCGCATGATCCATGCCGCCATCTGCCGCCCCACCGAGGGGCCGAGAGCGAAACCATGTCCGGAAAAGCCCGCTGCGATGAAAAGGCCGCGTTCGGGCCAGGGCCGGTCCATGATCGGAATGACATCCGGTGTCAGGTCGATGCGGCCGGCCCAGGCGGTCTCCAGCGGCAATGCGCCGAGATGCGGAAACAGCCGGCGGAAGGCGGCGAGATTGTGGGCCACCTTGCGGCGGTTCGGCGGTGGCTCGGGTGCGGCGGCGCTGCCGGTGGCCTTCAGTTGCGCGGTGAACTCCCGACCCAGGCTGAGGCGCAACAGCCGCCAGTTGCGCCGATAGGCCGGGAGGAAATGCCGTAGCTGGCGGAAGGAGTTGGGCGTGATGTCATAGTCCCCGCCGACGCCGCGATAGCCGTTGCCGATGACGAAGCTGCCGTCCGGCCGCGGCCGATAGGCCACCTTCGGCCCCCACATGGCCAGGCGGGTGAACGGCGCCGCCGCGACCGTGCGCGCGACCGTGGAGCGCACCACTTGCACCGGCAGGGCCAGGCCGAGCCGCCGCGCCAGCGAGGCAGCGCCCACGCCATTGGCCAGCAGCACCACCCCCGCGCGGTGCAGCCCGGCGGATGTCACCACTCCCTCCACCGCGCCACCGCGCAGGCTGACCTCCAGCACGGGCTGCCGGGTGTGGAAGCGCACGCCCGCCTCGCGCGCCGCCGCCGCAATGGTGGCGGTGGCGCAGGCCGGCTCCGCATAGCCATCGCCGTCGGTGAGCAGGGCGCTGCGCCAGGAACCCGCGAGCTGCGGCAGCCGCTCGCGCAGCTCGGCGGCGGACAGGATGCGCGTGCGCAGGCCGAAACCCGCGGCGTCCTCATGCGCGGTGAGGATGCGCGCCTCGTCCTCCACCGTCTCGGCGGGGGTGAGGATGCCGCCCGTCTCGAAGCCGGTCGCGGCGCCGCCATACCGGCAGGTGAGTTCCTGCCACAGGATATTGGCTTCGGCCGCCAGGGGGAGCTCGGCGGGATGGCGGCCCTGCTGGCGCACAAAGCCCCAGGCGCGGGAGGATTGTTCCCGACCCGGCTCGCCACGCTCGAACAGCGCCACGCGCAGGCCCTGCTGCGCCAGTTCCAGCGCGGTGGCGCAGCCGACGATTCCGCCGCCGACAACGGCGACGTCGGTGGCATCGGGCGCCACGGAATGAGGCGAGGTCATGCGGGGCGGGTTCCTTGCGGCAGGCTTAGGCGGGCGGCCGCAGCGCGATGACGCTGCGGATGTGGTAGCGCATCTCGGCGGCGGCGATGGTGGCGTCGCCGCGCTCCATGGCATCGATGATGCGACGGTGCTCGGTGATGACGCGGCCGGTCCAGTGCGGCCGGCGCTGCTCCATGCCGCGCACCAGGCAGGCCTTGTCGTGCAGGGTTTCGAGCTGCCGCAGCAACGCCCCGTTCCCTGCCGCCTGACCGATGCGCAGATGGAACTCGCCATCGAGGCTGTTGAAGGCGTCGAAATTCTCGCGGCGGAGCGCCTCCTCCTGCGCCAGGATCAATTCCTCCAGCCGGGAGGTGCAGGCTGGCTCGCGCGCCACGGCCAGTTCCACGGCCATGCATTCCAGCGCCTCGCGCAGCTCGCAGAGCTCCCGCACCTCTGTCTCGGTCAGGCGGATGACGCGGTAGAACCGGCCGAAGCGCTCCACCAGCCCGTCGCGCAACAGGCGCTGCAACGCCTCGCGCACCGGTGTGCGGCTGACCCCGAAGCGCTGGCCGAGCGCGACCTCCTGCAACTGGGTGCCCGGCGGCAGGCGCAGCGAGGTGATCTCCGCCTTCATGCCGGCATAAAGCTCCGGCGTGCGCGAAGGCGCCGCCTCGATCCGCGCGGTGAGGCCGTCAGCCATGGCCGGTAGCCCGTTCGGTATGCCGAAATAGCAGGCAGCGGGGCATCAAAGTTGAGGCATCTCCGTTCTGCGGGGCATTCTGACCGAAATTTGGGTGCTTGCGCCAGATCGGTTCCTGCGATGTATACTGAAAATCGAAAGACCAACAATCTGGCGGGGGCATCACATGACCGAGTCATCGCGCGGCGGGCTTTCCCGGCGCGGCATCCTGGCGGCCGGTGCCGGGCTCGGCGTGGCCACCCTCGGCTGGCCGCGCGGTGCGGCCCTGGCGGCCCCCACCACGCTGCGCGCGGCGATCACCGGCTACAACGTCATCAACACGCTGGACCCGGCCAAGGCCGCGTTGATCCCCGAATTTTACGTGCTCTGGGGCCTCTACAACGGGCTGCTGAAGCTGGACACCCAGATGCACCCGGTGCCTGACCTGGCCGAGAGCTTCAAGGTCGGGGAGGATGGCGGGCTGGAGTTCCGCCTGCGCCAGGGCGTCAAGTTCCACGACGGCAGCACCCTGACCGCCGACGACGTGAAGTTCACCCTTGAGCGGCTGATGGACGAGAAGACGCAGTCGCCCAACCGCAGCAAGGTTTCCGTCATCGATACCATCGAGGTGCCGGACCCACTGACCGTGCGGCTGCGCACCAAGGCGCCCTTCGCGCCCCTGCTGACCTTCCTGAGCAATGCCCGCACCGGGACGCAGATCCTGCCGCGCGGCGCCGTCAGCGCGGACCCGGAGGGCTTCGGGCGCAAGCCGATCGGCACCGGCGCATACCGGCTGCGGGACTGGCAGCCCAATCAGGCGCTGAAGCTCGCTGCCTTCGCCGATTCCTTCGAGGGGCAGCCGGACCGTATCCCCGAGATCGAGATCCCGCTCATCGCCGAGGAGACCAGCGGCGTCACCGCCCTACTCGGCAGGCAGGTGGATCTGACCAGCACGGCACCTTTCGCCGATATCCCGAACCTGGAGAAGCGCAGCGAGATCAAGGTCCTGAAGCAGCCGGGCCTGAACACGCGCTTCCTGTCATTGAACAACCGCAAGCCGCCCTTCGACGACGTGCATTTCCGCCGCGCCGTCTCGCTCGCCATCAACCGCGACGTGCTCGTGCGCATCGTGCTGTTCGGCGAGGGCGTGGCGACGCCGGGGCTGATCCCGCCCTCGCTCACCGCCTCCTATGACCCCACGCCGAAGCCGCTCTCCAGCTTCAACGCCCAGCGCGCCAAGGAGGAGCTGGCGAAATCCAAATACGGGCCGGGCACCAAGGCGACCATCCTGACCTGGGGCTCGGGCTGGTGGAAGCGCATCGGCGAGGTGGTGGCCGCGCAGGTGAACCAGGTGCTCGGCACCCAGCTCAGCGTGGAGGTGACGGAGGCAAACACGGTCTTCGCCCGCATCCGCAGCGGCGACTATCAGGCCGGCACCTGGGGCTGGCTCGGCATGATCGATCCGGACGAATATTCCTACGACCTGCTGCACAGCGAGGGTTGGCGCAATTTCGCCGGCTACAGCAACCCGAAGCTGGACGAGCTGCTGGTGCAGGCGCGGCGGGAGCTGGACACGGCGAAGCGCGGCGCCCTCTATCGGGAAAGCGAGAACCTCTGGATTGAGGATGTGCCGGTGGTCCCGCTGTTCTGCTCGAACATCCACAACCTGCTGGCCGCCAATGTCAGTGGCTTCACGCAACTCCCCTACTCCAACTTCGGCGACCAGTTCGCGTCGGTCCGGATCGGGTAGTCCGCCTTGTCGTCTCCGGCCCTGCGCAGGGCGCTCCGCCGCATCGGCATCCTGCTGCTGACCGTTCTGGCGGGCGCGCTGGTGGTGTTCTTCGCCATGAAGGCGACGCCCGGCGACCCGGCGCTCGCCGCGCTGGGCGAGAACGCGCGCCCCGAGCTGGTCGAGGCCTTCCGGAAGACGCATGGCCTCGACCGGCCCCTGCCGGTCCAGTTCCTCGCCTGGATCGGCGGTGCCGTGCAGGGTGATTTCGGCCGCTCGCTGACCCTGGCTGGCGGCGTGCCAGTGGGCGAGCTGATTGCCAGCCGGCTGCCGGTGACGGCCTTCATCGGCCTTTATGCGCTGGTGCTGGCGGCGGTAATCTCGCTGGTGGTAGGCACCGTCGCGGCCCTGCAGCGCGGCCGGGTGCTGGACACGGCGATGACCTCCTTCGCAGTGCTCGGCGTCTCCATGCCGGATTTCTGGCTGGGCTATGTGTTGGTCTTTTTCCTGGCGCTGAACTTCCCGCTATTTCCCTCCTATGGCTTCACCTCGCCGGCGGAATCCCTCCCGGGCGCGCTGCTCTCCGGCTTCCTGCCGGCGCTGGCCATCGCGGCGCCGATGGCGGCGGTCTTCTCGCGCGTGCTGCGCGCGGCACTGCTGGAGGTGATGCACCGGCCCTATGTGCAGGTGGCGCGCTCGCTCGGCCATTCCGGTCCCTTCGTCTTCCTGCACACCATCCTGCGCAACGCGCTGATCCCCTATGTCACCATCATCGGCCTGCAGGTGCGCTACCTGCTCGGCGGCGTTGTGGTGATCGAGCGCGTCTTCGGCATTCCGGGCCTGGGCTCGCTGATGGTGGATGCCGCCTTCGGGCGCGACTATCCGGTGATCCAGGCCTGCGCCCTCACCTTCCTCGTCATCGTGCTGCTGACCAACCTCCTGGTGGATTTCCTCTGCATGCGCCTCGATCCTAGGGCGCGTGCCTGATGGGTGGCCTGCTCCGCTCCGCGCTGCGCGGCCGCACCCTGCTGGCCGGACTGCTCATCACCCTGCTGGTGCTCTTCGGCATCATCGCCGGCCCCTGGCTGACGCCCTTCGCCCCGGAGGAGATGGACTTCATCAATGTGCTGACGCCGCCGGACGCGGTGCACTGGCTCGGCACCGATTCCTTCGGACGCGACGTCTTCTCCCGCGTGCTCAGCGGCGGGCAGATCTCCTTTCTCATCAGCACCTGTGGCGTGCTGGCCGGCGCCATCCTCGGCACCGCCATGGGCATGAGCGCCGCCTGGCGCGGCGGCACCTACGAGGCCGTGCTGATGGCGGGCTGCGACCTGCTCTTCGCCTTCCCGAGCTTCGTGCTGGCGCTGTTCATGATGGTGGTGCTGGGCTTCGGCGTGCAGAACGTCATCATCGCCATCGCCCTCACCTACCTGCCGATCTTTGCCCGCCTCGCGCGCAACCTGACGCGCACGCTGCTGCCGGAACCCTTCGTGCAGGCGGCGCGGCTTATGGGCCAGCGCCCGGCGCGCATCCTGCTATTCGAGATTCTGCCCAATATCCTTTCCACCCTGCTGGTTCAGGCCAGCATCGGCATCGCCTTCGGCATCGTCATGGAGGCCGGCCTGTCCTTCCTTGGCCTGGGCGTGCAGCCGCCGACGCCCTCGCTCGGCACCATCCTCGCCGACGGGCGCGAATACTTTCAGCGCGCCCCCTGGGTGCTGACGCTGACCGGGCTGGTCGTCTCGGTGGCGCTGCTCGGCCTCAACCTCCTGGGGGACGGGTTGCGCGACCTCTCCGATCCGCGCCTGCGCAAGGCGGCCGGGCCATGAGCGCGCCGCTGCTGGAGGTGCGCAACCTCCGCGTCCAGGCCGGGCCGCTGGACGTGGTGCGCGGCGTGGACCTGACGCTGCGGCCCGGCGAGACGCTCGGCATCATCGGCGAGTCCGGCTCGGGCAAGACAGTGACCTGCCTGGCCCTGCTGCGCCTGCTCCCCGAGGGGTTGAAGGCCGAGGCCGATGCGCTGGTCTGGCGCGACCGCGACCTCACCGGCCTGCCGGACCGTGAATTCCGCCCTTATCGGGGGCGCGAGATGGCCATGGTCTTCCAGGACCCGGTGGGTTCCTTCAACCCGGCCAAGACGATCGGCTGGCACCTGCGCACCGCCCTCGCCCGTCGCGACTTCGCGGGCCCCTGGCGGCCGCGCGCCGCTGCGCTGCTGGCGGATGTCGGCATCCCCCGCCCGGAGGCCGTGCTGGACCGCTACCCGCACCAGCTTTCCGGCGGCATGTTGCAGCGGGCACTGATCGCCATGGTGGTGGCGCTGGAGCCGGGACTGATCGTCGCCGACGAGCCGACCACCAATCTCGACAATATCGTCGAGCAGCAGATCCTGGCTCTCTTCGCTGACCTGCGGCGGCGGCTCTCGGCGGCCTTCATCTTCATCACCCACGACATCGGCATCGCGGCACAGATCAGCGACCGTCTGGCCGTGATGTATGCCGGGGACATCGTGGAAACCGGTCCGGCGGAGGAAGTGCTGACCGCGCCGCGCCATCCCTATACGCGCGGGCTGATCGCCACCGCCAATGCCCTTGCCGCGCGGGCGGAGCAGCTCGCCGAAATCCCCGGCCAGCTTCCGGCGCCGGGCACCCGCCCCTCAGGCTGCGTGTTCCGCCCGCGTTGCGGCTGGGCGCGGCAGGGGTGCGAGGCACCGCAGGCGCTGCGCGAGATCGCCCCCGGCCGACAGATGCGGTGCCTGCTCGATGCCTGAGCCCCTGCTGCAGGTCGAGAACCTGCTCGTCCGCTTCGCCGATCCGCACCGCCCCGGCGGTGAGCTCCGCGCGGTGGATGGCGTCAGCCTCACCGTCGCGCCGGGCGAGATCCTCGGGCTCGTCGGTGAATCCGGCAGCGGCAAGACGACGCTGGGCAAGACGGTGCTGCGGCTCTACGAGCCTGCCGGCGGCCGCATCCTGCTGCGCGGGCTGGATCTGACGCATCTTTCCGAGGCGACGCTGCGGCCGCATCGGCGCGCCATGCAGATGGTCTTCCAGGACCCGCTTTCCTCCTTCAACCCGCGCCAGACCATCGGCACCGCCATCGCCACGCCGCTGAAGCTGCACCGGCTCTGCGCACGAGCCGAGCTGCCGGCGCGCATCGCGCAGATCCTGGACGAGGTCGGCCTGCCCGCCTCCTTCGCCGATCGCTACCCACACCAGATGTCCGGCGGGCAGTTGCAACGCGCCGCGATCGGCCGGGCCCTGGCGCTGAAGCCGGATCTAATCGTGGCGGACGAGGCGGTGTCGAAGCTCGACGTTTCCGTGCGCGCGCAGATCCTGAACCTGCTGCGCGCGGTGCAGGCGCGCAGCGGCCTGGCAATGATCTTCATCACCCACGACCTGCACGTGGCGCGCTTCCTCTGCCACCGCATCGGCGTGATGCATTTCGGCAAGCTGCTGGAGATCGGCCCGACCGAGCGGGTCTTCGAGAACCCGCAGCATGACTACACCCGCGCGCTGCTCGGCACCGTGCATGGCAGCGTGGCCCGCGAAGTGAGGATACCCGCATGAGCACCCGCAAGCCCATCAGCCTCGGGCTGTCGATGCGCTATCTCGGCTACCATGCCGCCGCATGGCGTCATCCCTCGGCCGATCCTGGCGGCGCCTCCGACTTCAGCCACTTCCTGCATGTGGCGCGCACCGCCGAGGCGGCGAAGTTCGACATGGTCTTCCTGGCCGATGGCATCGGCATCCGCGCCAAGGACGATCCGCCGGGATCGCTCTGCCGCTCCGCGCAGACCGCCGAGCTGGAGCCGCTGACGCTGCTCTCGGCCCTGGCGCCGATGACGAAGCATATCGGCCTGGTCGCCACCGCCTCCACCACCTACAACGAGCCCTATCACATCGCGCGCAAATACGCCTCGCTCGACCGCATCAGCGGTGGGCGCGCGGGGTGGAACATCGTCACCTCCTGGTCGGATGCCGAGGCGCAGAACTTCAACCGCGACCAGCACCTGGACTACAGCACGCGCTACGAGCGCGCCGCCGAGTTCGTCGAGGTGGTGAAGGGCCTGTGGGATTCCTGGGACGCCGACGCCTTCCGGCACGATAAGGCCAGCGGCGTCTTCTTCGACGCGGCCAAGCTGCATGTGCTGAGCCACCAGGGCAAGCACTTCAAGGTGAAGGGCCCGCTGAGCGTCGCCCGCAGCCCGCAGGCGCGCCCTGTGCTGGTGCAGGCCGGCGCCTCGGAGGCCGGGATGCAGATCGCGGCCGAGAGCGCCGAAGTGGTCTATGCCGTGCCGCACGACCTGGAGACCGGCCGGGCCTATTATGCCGACCTGAAATCCCGCGTCGCCAAACAGGGCCGTGCGCCGGAGGGGCTGAAGATCCTGCCGGGGATCACGCCCTTCATCGGCCGGACCGAAGCCGAGGCGCGCGAGAAGTACGACCTGCTGAACGAATTGGTCGCGCCCGAGCTGGGCCTCTCCTATCTCTATGGCCAGATGGGCGACCTCTCCGCCTATCCGCTCGATGGCCCGGTGCCGGAGCCGAACGACCCGAAGGTGCGCAGCATCGCCAAGAACCTGCTGGCGCTGGCGCGGCGCGACAATCTCACCATCCGCCAGCTCTACACCACCATCGCCGCCGGCTTCGGCTCGCGCATCCTGATCGGCACGCCGAAGCAGATCGTGGACGAGATGGAAGCCTGGATCGAAGCGGAGGCGGCGGATGGCTTCAACATCTGCCCGCCGCTGCTGCCGCTGGGGCTGGAGGAGTTCGCGGCGATGGTGACGCCGGAACTGCAGCGGCGCGGGCTGTTCCGGACCGAGTACAGCGGGCGCACGCTGCGCGAGAACCTCGGCGTGCCGGCACCGGCAAGTCGCTACGGCGGGCCGGTGATCCCGCCGCGCTGAAGGCTGGGGGAAGGAATTCCCCCAGGCCCCCCTTCTTTTTTCTTCGAGTTCCCCCGCCGAGGGGTGGCTAGTCGCCGCTCTGCGGCTGCCCGGGCGCCGTGGGCTTCCGCTGCCAGTGCCCGAAGCGGCGCGTCATGGCCGTGCCGGTGACGCCATGCGCCAGGACGGAGGCGCCGACGGCCAGGCTGACCGCGGGCCAGACCACCTCCAGGCCGGTCCGCAGCAAAATGTCCATGGCATAGAACAACGCCCCGGCGCCGATCGGGCCGAACCAGCCGCCGAACAAGGCCTCGGGCCTGGCGCGGGTCCAGGGCATGAAGCGCTGCAGCAGCAGCCAGACCGGCGGCCGCCGCAGCAGCAGGATGCCGATGGCGAAGGCCGGGCCGCGCCAGCCCAGGTCGAACCAGGCCTGCCAGGGTATCACCGCGCCGAAGAGGATCATCACCGGCAGGTCGAAGAAGCGGCCAAAGGCTTCGTTGAAGTGCTCCTGGCGCTCCGCCGCTTCCTCGGAGGGAATGCCGCTGTTCAGCATCGCCCCGGCCACGAAGGCAGCCAGGATGCCATCGCCCCCCACCAGCCGCACGCCGCCCAGCGTCGCCAGTGCCAGCGCGAGCGCCACCGTCACCAGGGAGGTCGGGTCCGCGTCCGGCCGCCGCTCCGCCCAGCGCAGGCCCCTCCGCACCAGCCAGCCGGCGGCGGCCCCAATGGTCGCAGCACAGCCGATCTCCCAGAGCAGCACATGCACGATCCAGTCGTAGCCGGCCTCCACCGGGCCATGCCCCAGCAGCAGGATCGGCAGCATGACCAGGGGCAGCGCAAGCCCGTCATTCACACCGCTCTCGGCATTAAGGGCATGGAGAAGGTCGGGCGGCATCGCCCAGCGCGCCAGCCGCCCGGTGAGGACCGGGGCCGAGAGCACCGGGTCGGTCGGCGCAGCGGCGGCGCCGATCAGGAAGCAGATCGTCGCCGGCAGGCCCAGCGTCAGCGCCGTGACGGCGGTTCCGGCCAGCCACATGCCCAACATGCCTGGCACGAGTGCAACGAACAGGCCACGCCAGTGCCGCCGCATCCAGCCCTTCGGCAGGCGGATGGCCGCGGCGGTCACGGCAATGGCGAGGGCGACGCGGGCCACCTCGCGCAGGACCGCCGCCGCCTGCGGATCAGTGGCGGGATCGAGCCGGATCAGGCCCAGCCCCACCGGCCCCAGCGCCACGCCCGCCAGCGTGCAGGCGAGCGGCTCGGAGATGCTGAGCCGCGTGTTGACCAGGCCCGAGGAGGTGCCGAGTGCCACCAGCAGGCCGAAGGCGCAGAAGACCAGCAGCCAGGGTTGCTCGATCATCATGCGGCTCCTGTGCGAAAGGGGGGCCGGCCGCGCTCCCTGGGAAGGCAGCACCAGCGCGGGGCAGTGCCAGCGAAAGCCGGCGGTCATCATCCGCGCGCGGCCGGGGGCAGTGACCAACGAGACGCCAGAAGGCAGGGGAGGTTTCCGGCGGGAGCCAAGCCGATAGCTTCCTGCGGCCGCTTCACGGACATGTGCGGCACCTACCGGGCCTGCGCCGAAACTGCCGCATCCGCTCTTGCTTCGCACGAGATGCACAGAGGTAAGCAGCGGAAGCAGGACAGGGCAGCATCCCCGCCCCGTGGCCGCCCGGCTCCGCCCGCGCCGCCACAAGGGAAGTAATGTGCCGGCTGTGACCGCGGGCCAGCAGCCTCTGCTCCTCCCCGCGCGCCGCGAACACGCTCCCCCCGAAGGAGAAGCCGATGCCGCCCGCATGGCTGGAAACCCTGGCTTTCTATTACTGCCTTCTGTCCATCTTCAGCGCCCTCTCTGTGGTCTTCGACATCCTCATCCTCGGTCACCGCCAGAAGATGTGGATCATGGAGGTGGTCTGGCCACTGACGATCCTCTATTGGGGGCCGCTTGGCCTGCCCTTCTACTGGGCGATCGGTCGCAAGCCGAAAAGCCAGAAAAGCATGGCGGAATTCGCCTTCGGCGGAACCTCGCATTGCGGTGCCGGCTGCGCGCTGGGCGACTTCCTGGGCGACTGGCTGGTCTTCGCACTGTTCGGCTCCGCACTTCTGGGCAAGTATCTTTTTGCTTTCGTACTCGCTTATCTGTTCGGCATTGCTTTCCAGTACTTCAGCTTGGCACCGATGCGCGGCCTCGGGCTGTGGGAGGGCATCCGGGCGGCCATCAAGGTCGATACGCTCTCGCTGCTCGCCTATGAGGTCGGAATGTTCGCCTGGATGGGCTTCCACCACTGGATCTTCCCCGCCTCAAGTCCGACCCAGTGGGCCTATTGGTTCATGATGCAGATCGCCATGGTGCTCGGCTTCGCCACCAGCTTTCCGGTGAACTGGTGGCTGGTGTCACGCGGCACGAAGGAGCGGATGTAGGGCCGAACGGCCCGGCGTGCCGGGGGCAGGGGCCGTTTGCGCCGCCAGCAGCCATTTCAGCACAAACTCGTCTTTTCTGCCGGAACCGACACGTCTCCCCGGTGTTGTCGAAACATCCTGAAGCGAGAGGCCATGGCCAGGCCATGCGCCGGAACGATGGGGTGAGGTGCGCGAGATCGCGCCTGCTTAGCAAGAACGAGACAGGAGGCGAGTCATGAGCGATCAGCCTACTCTGCCCGGAGAGCGCCGCGAACCGATGCGCGATGCCAAGGCGGATCTGCAGGCCGCGACGTCGGAGACGCGCGACAAGGCCGGCGAAACGGCCCGAAACCTGAAGAACGAGGCGGGCGAAACCCTGCAGGCAGTACGCGCGGAGAGCCAGGATCTGGCCGCCACCGCGCGGGACAAGGTCGAGCAGGTGGCGGAGCAGCAGAAGGCGGCCGGCGCCGAGCAGGGCCACCAACTGGCCGATGCGGTGCGGCGCGTGGCCGACGACCTGGAGGACACCTCCCCCGAGATCGCCCGCCATGTGCGCAGCGCGGCGGAATCGGTGGACAGCCTGGCCACCGCCCTGCGCGAGCGCAGCGTGGGTGACCTGCTGGGGGAGGTGAATGCCTTCGCGCATCGGCAGCCGGTGGCCTTCTTCGGCGCGGCGATGGCGGCGGGCTTCGCCCTGACCCGCTTCGCCCGCAGCTCGGCCAGCGGCAGCCACAGGATGCACCACACCGCCCCCACCGGCGGCCACCGTGCCGGCGAGCCCTATCGTACGAGTGAACCGTATCGCGCACACGGGCAGCATGGCAGCGACCCGCAGCGGAACCCGAACATGGCGCCTGGATGGGTTCCCGGGGAGCCGGGCAAGGGCAGCACGGCGGAGAGCTCCGAGCTGCGCCCGGCCACCATGCCGGCGGCGACGCTAGGCGGCGCCGCCGCGCACAAGCCTGGCACTGCCGAGCCCGGCAGCATGCCGAGCAGCACCGGAGGGACGCTGTGATGATGCCTGAAGCCAACCGCTCGGTCCCCGACCTGATCGGCGACCTTGTTGACCAGACCTCGACGCTGCTGCGCAAGGAAGTGCAGCTGGCGCGTGCCGAAATGAGCGAGAAGGTCAGCCAGGTCGGCGCCTCGGCGGGCAGCATTGCCGTCGGCGGCGCGCTGCTGCTGGCGGCCTTGATCGTGCTGCTGAACGCGATCGCCGCCTTCCTTGTCACTCTCGGCCTTTCGGTCTGGCTCTCCAGCCTGATCGTCGCCGTGGTGGTGGCCATCATCGGCTACATCATGCTGCGGGCCGGGCTGAACCGCCTGAAGGCCGCGAACCTCACCCCCCAACGGACCGTGACGCAGCTTTCCCGCGACGCGACGGCAGCCAAGGAGCAGGTGCGATGAGCGAAACCACAGACCCGCACGGCCAGTCCTCCGCTGAGATCGAGGCGGATGTCGAGCGCACCCGGGCGCGTGTGACGGACACCATCGAGGCCCTGCGCGACCGCATGTCGCCCGGCCAGGTGATGGACCAGTTGGTGGACTATGCCCGGGAATCCGGCGGCGCCGATTTCATGCGCAACCTGGGTGCTTCGGTGCGGGACAATCCGCTGCCGTTGCTGCTGGTGGGCGCCGGGCTCGGCTGGATGATGCTTTCCAGCGGCCGCCGCCCGGTGACCTATCCGGCCACGCGCCGGCCTGACCCGGACATGGCGCTGCTGCCGCCGCCCTCCGCCGGCCCCGGGCTCGGCACGCGTGCCGGCGAGGCCGCGCGGCATGCCGGGGAGCGCGTGCAGGGCACTTACTCCGACATGCGCCACCGCACCGCTTCAGGCATGGATTCGGTGCGCGACAGCGCCGCGCAGACCTACGCGGCGGGCGCCGACATGGCCGGGCGTGCCACAGGCAGCGTGAGGGACACCGCCTCCAGCACCTATGCGGCCGGTGCCGACATGGCCAGCCGGGCCGCCGAAACGGCGAGCGATGCGGCCGCGCGGGTCGGCAGGACCGCCTCCAACCTGGCCGGCCAAGCCTCCGAAGGACTGCACAGCGCCGGGCGTTCCGTCCGCGCGAGCTATTACGACGCGTCGGATAGCGTGGCGCGCGGCTATGGCACGGCCTCGGAGCAGGCCGGCATGCTGGCGGATCGCACACGCGCCGGGCTCAGCCGGGTCGCGGAGGAGCAGCCACTGCTCTTCGGCGCGCTTGGCCTCGCGCTGGGCGCGGCGCTGGGTGCCATGTTGCCTCGCACCAGGACCGAGGACCGGCTGATGGGCGAGGCCAGCGACGCGCTGACCAACCGCGCCACCACCGCCCTCCAGGAGGGTTACGAGCAGGCCAAACAGACGGCTGCGGAGCACCTGGAGCAGGGCAAGGCCGCCCTCGGAGAGACCTATGCCCGCTCGCAGGAAGAGCTGAAGAAGGGCGATCTCTCGCCCGGCAAGGTGGCTGACGTCGTCAGCAACGCCGCGGCCGAGGTGAAGAAGGCGGCCACCGATACCGTGCATGGCGTCAAGGAGGAGGCGAAGAGCGGCATTGACGCGGCGGCACCCGAGGGCTCCTCGGCGGACAACAAGCCTGGCACTGCCACTCCCGGCTCGACGACTGGCAAGCCCGGCGCCACCGCCGGCAGTTCCGAGGCGCGATCGCCTCTGGCATCCCCCTCGACGACCACGGTGCCACCGCGCCCGACTTCACCGCCCTTCTGAGGTGCCCCGGCCCTTCCATCAGGGGCTCACCGGTCGATGAGGGCCAGCCGAGGGCCTGGGGGAGAGATCCTCCAGGCCCTTTCCCTGTTCGCACGAGACGACGGGTGGCCAGCCGACAGGGAACCGTGTCGGGCGCTGCGTGTTGCCTTGCCATGCAAGGAGAAACGCGATGACCCAGCAGATCCCGGTCGCTCCGGAGGCCGCCATCGGCGAGTTGGCGGAGGGCGGTACCCGCGAGGTCGTTCCCGATCTGGCCTACAAGCGCCTTGCCATCGTCAATGCCGCCTTCTGGGGGCAACCTGGGCAGCCGGGCTGGGTGCTGGTGGATACCGGCCTTCCCGGCATGGCCGGTGCCGTCCGGCGGGCGGCGCAGGAACGCTTCGCCGGGCACCCGCCGGCGGCCATCCTGCTCACCCATGGCCATTTCGACCATGTCGGCGCGCTCGTCACCCTGGCGCGGGAATGGCAGGTGCCAGTCTATGCGCATCCTCTGGAGCACCCCTATCTCAACGGGCAGGCTTCCTATCCGTCACCCGACCCCTGGGTCGGGGGCGGGCTGATGGCGCTGATCTCGCCTGTCTTCCCGCGCGGGCCGGTGGATGTGGGAAGTGCGCTGCGCGCCCTGCCGGAGGACGGCAGCATCCCGCCCATGCCGGGCTGGCGCTGGCTTCACACGCCGGGCCACGCGCCCGGGCACGTCTCGTTGTGGCGGGAGGCCGACCGCCTGCTGCTGGCCGGCGATGCCGTGATCACCACCGCGCAGGAGGCGGCCTATGGCGCGGCGACCCAGGAACCCGAGTTGCACGGGCCGCCGATGTACTACACGCCTGACTGGCAGGCGGCGCGGGACTCCGCGAGGCGGCTGGCTGCGCTGGAACCGGAGTATCTGGTGACGGGCCATGGCCGCGCCCTGGAGGGCGCGGAGATGCGCGGCGCGCTGCACCGCTTGGCGGAGGAGTTCGACTCCGTGGCGGTGCCGCAACAAGGGCGCTACGTCCAGCAGCCCGCGCGAGCCGAGGACGGCTCCGCCTATCGCTAAGGCGGAAATGCAACGCGCCGCGCGGGAGGGCCGCGCGGCGCGAAGGGCTCACGGAGGGGCCTGGCCCCCGCTCAGGCGGCCTTGGCGGCCGCTTGGTTGATCTGCTTGTTGGCCATTTCGTTGAGCAGCGTATCCGTCTGCTTCTCCTCGGCGAGAGTTTCCTCGAGGAGCTTGACGACATCCTGATGGCCCGCGGCCTTGGCCCAGGCGACCAGTGCGCCATAGCGCGCCATCTCGTAGTGCTCGATGGCCTGGGCCGAGGCGATCAGACCGGCATCCCGCACCGGCGAGGGCTCCTTCGCCTCGTCCAGCAGTTCTTCGCTTTCCTCCACAAGGCCATTGAGCGCTTCGCAGGTAACGCCTTGAGCGCGCTTGCCGAGCGCCTCGAACACCTGTTGCAGACGCTCGATCTGCGCCTGGGTCTGCTCGCGGTGGTGCATGAAGGCGTCACGCAGCTGCTCGTTCTGCGCCGCCTTTGCCATCTTGGGCAGAGCCTTCAGGATCTGCCGCTCGGCGTAGTACACATCCTTGAGCGTGTGCATGAACAGATCGTCGAGCGACTTGATGCCAGCCATGTGAAAAGACCCCTGTGCTTGACTTTGTTCGCGCCAAATGGCGCCCGCTCCGATAACCAACCGCCGCAGCACAGGTTGCGGCGCTGGCCGGGATTGTCACAGGCCGCCGGAGGGGAGCGAGCCTGGCTTCCTCTGAAGCTCCGGCCCGGCCTCCCCCGGCCTCACTCCCCCTTGAAGGCTGGCGCGCGCTTGCCGAAGAAAGCCTCCTTGCCTTCGGCGTGATCGCGGGTGAGGAACAGCAGCGATTGATAATGGCGCTCCTGGTTCAGTGCCGAATCCAGCCCTTCCGCCAGGATTTGCTTGGTCAGCGCCACGGCGGTCGGCGCCTGCGCGGCCAGGATGCGGGCGCGCGCCAGTGCCGCATCGAGCACCGCGCCGCGCGGCGCGAGCTGGTCGGCCAGGCCGATGCGCAGCGCCTCATCGGCCTTGACCGGCTCACCGTAGAGCAGCATTTCGCGCGCCCGGGCATGGCCCACCCGCAGCGGCAGGGTATAGGGCAGGCCGAGATCGGCCATCAGGCCGACCTTGCCGAAGGCCGCCATGAAACTGGCATCCTCCGCCGCGACGATGGTGTCGCAGGCGCAGGCGAGCGAAAGCCCGGCGCCGGCGCACCAGCCCTCCACCGCCGCCACGATTGGCGTGGAGCCCGCCACCATCAGGCGGATCATGTCATGCGCCGCGCGCAGCCGCTCGCGCGCCTGCATCGGGCTGCGCACATCCATGCCCGACAGGTCACCGCCAGAGCAGAAGTTGCCGCCCGAGCCCGTGACGACAATGGCACGGGTTTCCGGGTCGCCCTCGACGCGGTTCAGGATGGCCAGCATGTCCTGCCGCAACTGCGGGGCCAGCGCATTGCGCCGTGCGGGATAATCGATGGTCAGCACCAGGACCGGGCCGTCGCGTTCCTCGATGATGCGCATCGTCGCTCCGCCATCCGCCTCGGCCATATCATCCCTCCCCGCTACCGGCATCACGCTTTGCGCCCGGATCGCGGCAGGCTACATTCCGCATTCGGGAAATCAATCGGAATATCGAATGGACACCCAGCCGACCGCAGCGGAGCGCGACCCGGCCAGCCAGCGCGACGTGGGGGCCGTGATCCATGCCATCCGCATCCTGCAGCACCTGGCGGGCGCGACCGCGCCGCTCGGGGTGGCTGCCGTCGCGCGCGGGACGGGTATCAGCCCGAGCACCTGCTTCAACATCCTCCGCACCCTGACGCGGGCGCGCTTCGTGTCCTTCCGCGAGCAGGACAAGACCTATTCCCTCGGCCTGGCCGTGGCCGAACTGGCCGCCGGCTTCCTCGGCGTCAGCCATGCCGAGCTGATCCGCCCCGAGCTGGAGCGGCTAGCGCTGAACTACGACATGCTGATCGTGCTCTGGCGGGTGACGGAGGATGGCCACATCGTCCTGGTGGACCGCGCCCACAGCCACACGGCCGTGCGGGTGGAGATGCGGCTCGGGCTGCGCCTGCCGATGCTGGTGGGCGCCGTGGGCCGCTGCGTCGCCGCCGCGCTGAACCTGCCGCAGGCTGAGCTGCGCCGTCGCTTCGCCGCGCTGCGCTGGCAGTCACCGCCCAGCTTCGAGGCCTATCTCGCCGATGTGGAGCGCGCACGGGAGGCCGGCTGGAGCATCGACCAGAACCAGCTTTACCGTGGGCTGCTGACCGTCGCCGCACTGGTGACGGACCAGAATGGCCAGCCCCGCTTCGGGCTGAGCGGCATCACCATCTCCGGCCAGCACACGCCAGAGACCTGCACCCGGCTCGGCGAGGAATTGCGGGATGTCGCGGCCTTCACCAGCCGCGCACTTTTTCCGCAGGCGAATGGCATTCCCGACGGGGAATAGCCCTCCGTCATCCGAGCCCCGCATAAGCCGCGCGGCGGGCTGGCCAGATGCCCTCCTCCGCTCAGGCCGGCACGAGCGGGCAGCTACCCTCCGAGAGAGGCCGGAAGGCCTCTTCAGCCGGCGTGGTTTTCACCAGCTTCAGCAGATCCCAGCCACCGCGGGAAGCCTCCGGCGCCTTCACCTCGAAGAGGTGTGTGTCGTGCAGGTGCCGGCCATCCTCGCGGAGGCGGCCGGCGCCGAAGGCATCGTCATCGCTCGGCATCCGCTTCATGACGGCGATGACCTCGCGGCCTGATTCCCTGGCGCGGGCCGGGCCCAGCTCCGCCACCGCCTTCAGGTAATGCAGGACGGCGGAGTAGTTCCCGGCATGCGTCTGGTTCGGGTAGTTGTCCGGCGTCTTTGGCAGGAGGCGGCGGGTGAAGGCGCGGGTCCGCTCGTTCAGATCCCAGTAGAAGCTTTCCGTCAGCAGCAGCCCTTGCGCCGTCTCCAACCCGAGTGCCTTCACGTCATTGACGAAGGCAATGGTGCCGAGCAGCTTCTGCCCGCGCCGCGCGAGCCCGAACTCATGCGCCTGCTTGATGCAGGTGATGAAATCCGTCCCCGCGTTGGCGAAGGCCACCACATCGGCGCGGCTGCGCTGCGCCTGCAGCAGGAAGGACGAGAAGTCGAGGGTGCCGGGGAAGGGATGGCGCGCCACACCGGCGATGCTGCCTCCCTCCTCCCGCACGAAACGGCTGAGATCCCGCTCCATCTGATAGCCGAAGGCCATGTCGGCGGCGATGATGAAGACGCTGCGCGAACCGGCACGGATGGTGGCCACGCCGGAGGAGCGGCAGAGCATATAGGTGTCGAAGGTCCAGTGGATCGTATTGGGGCTGCACGCCTTGCCGGTCAGCTCGGCGGTCGCACCGCCGGTATTGAGGTGAATCCGGTCCCTCTCCTGCACCAGCCCGTTCAGCGCCAGGGCGACCGAGGAGTTGTTGACTTCGAGGATGACATCCACCGCCCCGCGGTCCAGCCATTCACGGGCAATGGACAGGCCGATATCCGCCTTGTGCTGGTGATCGGCCTGCAGCACCTCCACGGTGATGCCGCGCTCAGCGAGGCCGGAATCCTGCACCGCCTGCTGGACGCAGGCGACCGTCGTGGGGCCGGAATTCTGGCGGTAAGGGCCGGAGAAGTCTCCCAACACGCCCAGGCGGATCGGCCTTGACTGAGCGCGCACGGGGCGCGCCAGCAGTGGCGCGGCCGCAGCGGCCGCCAGAAACTGTCGGCGAGGCAACATCCGTCTTCGTCTCCTAGACCGCCGAGCGCCGTTTCGATGCCAGCGCGAGCCGGGCCAAATTGCCTGCCGGGCCTCGGAGCGTCAATCGCGCGAGAATTCGGCCCGCACCGCCTCGGTGTGCTGCCCGAGGGCCGGCACCGCCCCATAGTCCCGCGGCGCACCATCCTTCAGCTGCGCCGCCGGGGCGGCCACGGCCACGGAGCCGTTCGGCGTCGCCACCTCCAGGCGGCGCAAGGCGGGGTGCACGGCCAGCGCGGCCATGTCGTTGACGAAGCCATAGGCGATATTGGCGGCCCGCAACTGCGTCGCGCATTCCTGCCGCGTCTTCCGCGCGAAGGCCGCGGCCACATGCGCATCCACCATCTCGCGATGCGCCACACGCTCGACATTGCTGCGGAAGCCTTCCCGCTGCGGCAGGTCGGGCTCGTCCAGGAAACCGGCGCAGAACTGCGCCCATTCCCGCTCGTTCTGGATCGAGATCAGCACCAGCCCGCCATCGGCCGCGGCGAAGGCGCCGTAGGGGCAGATGGAAGGATGCGCTAGCCCGACGCGCTGCGGCGCCTTGCCCGTGCCCTCGAAGTAGAGCAGCGGCACGTTCAGCCAGTCGGCCATGGCGTCGAAGAGGGAAACCGCGATCGCCCGCCCCTCCCCGGTGATGCCGCGCTCGATCAGAGCCTCCAGCACGGCCGCATGCGCCATGGTGCCGCAGGCGATGTCGCAGACCGAGACGCCGACCCGCCCCGGCCCCGCCGGATGGCCGGTGATAGAGGCCAGGCCGCTCTCCGCCTGCACCAGCAGGTCATAGGCCTTCATGGTGGCGTAGTCGCCGCTCTCGCCATAGCCGGAGATATCGACGGTGATCAGGCGCGGATGCCGCTTGCGCAAATCGGCGCTGCCAAAGCCGGCGCGCGCCATGGCGCCGGGGGCGAGGTTCTGGATGAACACATCCGCCTTCGCCACCAGCCGCTGCAGGAGCGCCTTGTCCTCCGGCTGCTTGATGTCGAGGCAGACGCTCTCCTTGCCCCGGTTCAGCCAGACGAAATAGGTGGACTGCCCGGCGGCCGCTTTGTCGTAGCCGCGCGCGAAATCGCCCTCGGCGCGTTCGATCTTGATGACGCGCGCGCCGGCATCCGCGAGCTTGACCGAGCAGGTCGGCGCCGCCACCGCCTGTTCCATGGAAACAACGAGCAATCCGGCCAGCGGCTTGCCCGCCCTGGCTTCACGCACTGGCGCCATCATACTCCACCACCGGCAGGGTTTTCAGATCCAGCCCATCCACGCAGCGCAGGTTCAGCGCCACCATCGGCGTGCCGTCCGGCATCGCGCCGCGCGCGAAGGGCAGGATGCCACAGGTGCTGCAGAACAGGTGATGGATGATGCCCTTGTTGAACTGGTAGTCGGTCAGCGCCGCCTCGCCCTGCTGCAGCGTGAAGGACGCGGCCGGCATGAAGCTCAGCAGCGATCCGCGCTTGTGGCAGATCGAGCAGTTGCAACTCAGCGCCTGGGTTATCTCCGTGTCGGCGGCGAAGCAAACCGCCCCGCAATGGCAACTGCCGGTATGATGCGCCATGCTCAATAGCTCCTGGGCATGCCGAGCACGTGCTCGCCGAGATAGGAGAGGATCAGGTTGGTGCTGATCGGCGCCACCTGGTAGAGCCGCGTCTCGCGGAACTTGCGCTCGACGTCGTACTCCTCGGCGAAGCCGAAGCCGCCATGGGTCTGCACGCAGGCCTCGCCGGCGGCCCAGCTCGCCTCGGCGGCCAGCATCTTGCCCATATTGGCCTCCTCGCCGCAGTTCTCGCCGCGCTCAAACTTGGCCAAGCCCTTGTGCACGATGGCCTCGGCGGCGCGCATCTGCGCATAGGCCTTGGCAATGGGGAATTGCACGCCCTGGTTCTGCCCGATCGGCCGCCCGAACAGCACGCGCTCCTTGGCGTAGTTCACCGCCTTCTCGATGAACCACTTGGCATCCCCGATGCACTCGCTGGCGATCAGCAGGCGCTCGGCATTCATGCCGTCCAGGATGTAACGGAAGCCCTTGCCCTCGACGCCGACGAGGTTCTCCGCCGGAACCTCCATGTTGTCGAAGAAGACCTCGCAGGAATTGTGGTTCATCATCGTGCGGATCGGGCGGATGGTCAGCCCCTTCCCCAGCACGGTCCGCATGTCCACGATGAAGGTGGAGAGCCCCTCGGTCTTCTTCGCCACCTGGTCCCGCGGCGTGGTGCGCGCCAGCAGCAGCATCAGGTCGGAATGCTCGGCCCGGCTGGTCCAGATCTTCTGGCCATTGACGATGTACTTGTCGCCTTCCTTCCGCGCGAAGGTGCGCAGCGCCGTGGTATCGGTGCCGCTGGTCGGCTCGGTCACGCCGAAGGCCTGCAGGCGCAACTCGCCACTGGCGATCTTCGGCAGGTAGGCGGCCTTCTGACGGTCGTTCCCATGCCGCAGGATGGTGCCCATGATGTACATCTGGGCGTGGCAGGCGGCGCCGTTGCAACCCTGGCGCTGGATCTCCTCCAGGATGGCCGCGGCGGCGGAAAGCGGCAGGCCGGAGCCGCCATACTCCTCCGGAATCAGCGCCGCCAGCCAGCCGGCCTCCGTCAGCGCCTGGACGAACTCGGTCGGGTAGCCGCGCACCTCGTCCAGCTTGCGCCAGTACTCGCCGGGAAAGCGGGCGCAGAGCTTACCGACTTCCTCACGGATCTCGGCATGATTGTCGATGAGCTGGTCCATCTTGAGTCCTTCAGGAGGCTTCCTGTGGGCTGCGCAGCAGGGGCGAAACATCGTTCAGGCGGTCCAGCCGGCCGATGGCGTCGGCAAGCTGGCCCGCTGCCTCGGCCCCAAGCACGGCATCGGCGAGGCCGCTGAACTTGCTGCGCAACTCGCTCTCGGTCAGGAAGTTCTCCGGCTCGCCCTTGGGCACGATGACCTTGCGAACGAAGCTCTCCCCCCGCGCCCGCACGGTCAGCTTGCCCGACATGTTGGCGGGGAACTCGGCCTCGATCTCCGGGTCGTTCTCGCAGCGCACACGCTGCATCAGGCCCTTGATGCCGGGGTCCTGCAGCAGGGCATAGCTGTCCCAGCCCATTTGCCCCGTGCTGAGCGCGGTGGCGATGACGAAGGGGCCGCTGAACTGCCCATCCACGATGTTCTGCGGATTGGCCTTGCGGTCGGCCGGCTCACCCACCAGCAGCATGCCGGCGCGCGAGATGCCGAGGGTGACGCCCTCGATCTCCTCCGCCTTCAGCCCGTGCTCGGCGCGCAGCGCGAGCGCGGCATCGATGCCGGCATGGCTCCAGCGGCAGGAGGGATAGGGCTTCACGCCGGTGTTCATCAGCTCCCAGACCGTGCCGATGTCCTGCAGCACGCGCTCCGGCTGCGGATCGGGCGCATAGGCGCGCAGGAAGCCATGCTTGCCCTCGATGGCGTCGGCGGCACCCTTGAAGCCCTCGCGCGCCAGCGTGGCTGCGGTAAGGCCCGCCATGCCGGCCCAGCCAACCTGGAAACGCTTGGTCCAGGCGCCATTGGCGAGGAACTGCAGGCTGCCCGCGCACTGGCTGAGCGCGATGCCGAGCGCCGAGGCCATGCCCCCCGCGTCCAGCCCGAAGACGCGCCCGGCCGCCGCCGCCGCACCGAAAGCGCCGCAGGTGGCCGAGGGGTGGAAGCCGCGGTCGTAATGCGCGCCGGCCGGCAGGGCCAGTGCCAGGCGCAGCGCCACCTCGTAGCCCGCCACGATCGCGGTGAGCACCTCGGCACCCGAGGCGCCGACGATCTCGCCTGCCGCCAGCGCGGCCGGAATGACCGGCGCGCCCGGATGCACCACGGCGACGGCATGGGTGTCGTCGAAATCGAGCGAATGGCCGAGCGTCGCGTTGATCAGCGCGGCGCCGGCCGGGCTGTAGGTCGCGTTGTCAGCGAAGACCCGGCTCTTGCCATGGTCCAGGCCGAGCGCCTTGACCGCCGCCAGCAGCGCCGGGGTGCTCTCCGCATCCCGCCGCGCCCGAACGATGTTTCCGACCAGGTCGAGCACCAGCGCCCGGGTGCGCGCCACCACCTCGGGCGGCAGCGCCTCAAGGCGCAGGCCGGCGGCGAAGGCGGACAGTTCCTGGGTGATCGTCATGTTTCTGCCTCCCGCCGGCCCGCCGGTTCAGACCGGATCCCAGGAAAACACGTCCCCACTGCGGTCCAGCGGCTGGAACTGGGCGCGGAAGGCCGGCAGGGCATGCTCCGCGATCAGCTCCGGTGTCCAGCCCTCGCTGCGATGCGCGCTGCGCACCGGGCGCGGCTGGCTGAACAGGAACAGCTCGTTGTTGCGCGCCGCGAAGATCTGGCCATTGACCTCCTTCGCCGCGTCACTGGCCAGGAAGACCGCCAGCGGTGCGTTCTTCTCCGGCGTCATGCGCTTCAGCTTCTCCACGCGCGCCTTCTGCTCCGGCGTCTCGGCGGGGATGGAGCTGGTCATTCGACTCCAGGCGAAGGGCGCGATGCAGTTCGAGCGCACGCCGAAGCGCTGCATATCGAGCGCGATGGACTTCGACAGCGCCGCGATGCCCAGCTTGGCCGCCGAGTAGTTCGCCTGGCCGAAATTGCCGATCAGGCCGGAGGTCGAGGTCATGTGCACGAAGGCGCCGGAATTCTGCGCCCGGAAGTGCTCCGCCGCGGCGCGCGAGACGAAGAAGCTGCCGTTCAGGTGCACGCTGATGACCGCCAGCCATTCCTCCGGCGTCATCTTGTGGAAGATCTGGTCGCGCAGGATGCCCGCGTTGTTCACCACAATGTCGATGCGGCCAAAGGCATCCAGCGCGCTCTGCACGATGCGCTTGGCGCTCTCCCACTCCGACACGCTGTCGGTGTTGGTGATCGCCGTGCCGCCGCGCTGCTCGATGATCTGCTTCGTCTGCTCGCCCGGCGTGGCCGAGGTCTCGCCGATCCCGGTCAGCGAGGCGCCGATATCGTTGACCACCACCTTGGCCCCGGCCACGGCCATGGCCAGCGCGATCTCCCGCCCGATGCCGCCGCCCGCGCCGGTGACAATGGCAACCTTTCCGTCCAGCATTCCCATGGAACTCGCTCCTCTCAGGCCGGGGTGAACATGGGCACGGGCTGGCCGTCGCCCTCGCTCGGCACGAAGGTCAGCTTCACCTTCTGGCCGACGCGCAGCGCGTTGAAGTCGCAGTTGACGATGTTGGTCATCATGCGCGGCCCCTCGGCCAGTTCCACATAGGCGATGGCATAGGGGATCTTCGCACGCATGACACTGAAGCTGTAGATGGTGCCGTCCCCGCTGGCGGGAACATACTCCACCTCGCCCTCATCGTCGAAGGGGCAGATCGGGCGGGGCGGGTAGTGCGTCTTGCCGGTCTTGGTGTTGCGGCCGATCAGCAGCTTGCCTTGCTTCGCCGCTTCCCAGAAGCCTCGGGTGGAGGGATCGGGCGTCGGGCTTGGGGGCACGCGCTGCGGGGTCTGCTCGCTCATCGCCGTCACTCCCTCTCCAGGACCAAGGTGGCGCTGCCGTGGCGGGTGCCGAGCGAGCCGCCCGTGCCATGCGCCAGCGCCAGGTCGCAGTTCTTCACCTGCACCGCGGGGTGCGCCTCGCCACGCAGCTGCCGTACCGCCTCGATCACCTTGGTAATGCCGCCGCGGTTCGCTGGGTGGTTGTTGCAAAGCCCGCCGCCGTCGGTATTGAAAGGCAGCTTGCCCACGCCGGAGATCAGGTTGCCGTCGGCGACGAACTTGCCACCCTGGCCCTTCTCGCAGAAGCCGAGATCCTCCAGCTGCATCAGCACGGTGATGGTGAAGCTGTCATAGATGCTGGCGTATTTGATGTCGGCGGGCTTCACCCCCGCCTCCTCGAAGGCGCGCGCGCCGGCAAAGCGGGCGCCGGTATAGGTCAGGTCGATGGTGCCGCCCATGGTGTGCTTCACCGCCTCCCCGGCGCCGCGCACCGTGACGATGGGGCGCTTCAGCGTGCGGGCGATCTCGGGCTTGGTCACCACCAGCGCGCCGCCGCCGTCGCTGATGACGCAGCAGTCGAGCCGGTGCAGTGGGTCGGCGACCATGGGCGAGTTCAGCACGTCCTCGACCGTCACCACCTTGCGCAGCATGGCGTGTTCGTTGTGCTGCGCGTGATGGCTGGCGGCCACCTTGATCCAGGCGAGCTGCTCGCTGGTGGTGCCATATTCGTACATGTGGCGCATGGCGCACATCGCGTACATATTGGCGATGGCGGCGCCATAGGGATACTCGAACTGCACGTCGGGCTGCGCCGGATTGCCGGCGCGCGGCGCGGTGCCGGTCGCCACGCCCTCGGAGCGCGGGCGGCCAGCCAGGGTGATCAGGGCGATGCTGCACTTGCCGAGTGCGATGGCCTCGGCCGCATGCGCCACATGCAGCAGATAGGAGCAGCCGCCGACATCGGTGGAATCCACATGCCGCAGCCGGTCCAGGCCAAGATAGTCGGCCATACTGAGCGGCCCCATGCCGGGCGCGTCGCCGGCGCAGAAATAGCCATCCACGTCCTTGCGGGTCAGCCCGGCGTCGCGCAACGCGCCCAGCGCCACCTCGGCGTGCAGTTGCGCCGTGCTCTTGTCCTCGGCCTTGCGCGTCGGATGCTCATAGGCGCCGACGATGCAGGCCTTGCCTCGAATGCTCACAGGCTGCGTCCTCTCCTGTCTCGGTCTCTCATTGGACTACGATGTTGCCGGCGCGCGCGACCTCCGCCCAGCGGGCGATTTCGTCGCGGATGAAGGCGGCGAAAGCCTCCGGCGTGGTGCCGCCTTCCGGCGTCAGCCGCGGCGGCTCGGCGGCGAAGTCGCGCACGCGCCCGAGCCATTCCGGGTCGCGCACCACGGCATCGATCGCCGCGCCCATCTTCTCGATGATGGGTTTCGGCGTCGCGGCAGGGGCCTGTACGCCGAACCAGGCTGTCGCCTCGAAATCCTTGACGCCAGCCTCTTGCAGCGTCGGCACGTCCGGCAACACCGAAGAGCGCTCGGCGCTGGTCACAGCCAAGGCGCGGATCTGGCCGTCGCGGATGAAGTTCAGGGCGGAAGGAATATTGTCCATTGCCAGTTCGATGCGGCCGGCAACCAGTTCGGTCAGCATCGGCCCCGAGCCGCGATAGGGTACGTGTTGCAGGTCGATTCCCGTGCGCGCCTTGAGCAGTTCCATGCACGCATGCGGGCTGCCGCCGATGCCGGAGGTGCCGTAGTTCAGCTTGCCGGGATTGCGCTTCGCCTCGGCCATCAGCCCGGCCACGTCCGTGATCTTCGAGGCATTGGAGGCCAGAAGCACATTCGCCACCCGCGTCACCAGCCCCACCGCCGCCAGGTCCTGTGGCTTGTAGGGCATGCGCGGCCCATAGGCGGCGTAATTGATGGCGGCCGTGCCCACTGAGGCCATCAGGAAGGTGTAGCCATCTGGCTCCGCCTTGGCGACCGCGTCCGCGCCGATATTGCCGCCTGCACCGCCACGGTTCTCAACCACGACAGTCTGCCCCAGCCGTGCCGAGAGCCGCTCGGCCAGCAGGCGGCCCATCAGGTCAGTCGTGCCGCCGGGCGGGAAGGGAATGATCAGGCGGATAGTCCGCTGCGGCCACTCCTTCGCCTGCGCCCGGGCCAGCCCGGGCAACATCGCGAGCGAGGCAGCTCCCAGCAGGCTCCGGCGGTCGAGACTCGTCGCCATGACGCTTCCTTCCAAACATGGCCGCCTTCGCCGGCGGCTTCCCTGTTCAGCCCGGCAGTTCCAGCACGTTCTTCGCCAGGATGCCGCGCTGGATTTCTGAGCTGCCGCCATAGATCGTGGTTGGCCGCGCCTCGATGAACTGGCCGGCCGGGTGCAGGTCCCGGTTGCCCTCCATGGGCTCCAGCAGGCCGGCATTCTCGCCGGCGATCTCCAGCATGAGCTCGGTGATGCGCTGGAACAGCTCGGACTGGTGCAGCTTCAGCATGGAGACGTCTGGCCCCAGTGTCTCGCCCCGGCGCAGCATGGCGACGAAGGTTTCGTAGAGCGCCTTGTGATCCTCGAGATCGAGCCGCAGCCGAGTGTAGCGGTCCTGGAAGTCGGGCTCGTCGAAGACGCCCATCCGCTCCGCCAGCAGCTTTAGCCGCCCCATCGCGTAGCCAGACTGGCGCGGCGAGCCGAGGAAGATGCGCTCGAAGCCGAGCAGCGCCTTGGCCATGCTCCAGCCCTTGTTGGGCTCGCCGACCAGGTTTTCGCGCGGCACGCGCACATTGTCGAAGAAGACCTCGCAGAACTCGTCATGCAGGCCGAGATTGATGATGGGCCGAACCGTCACACCGGGCGAGGTCATGTCGATCAGCAGGAAACTGATGCCCTCCTGCTTCTTGCCGCTCTTGTCGGTGCGGACGAGGCAGAAGATCCAGTTGGCGTCGGTCGCCAGCGTGGTCCAGATCTTCTGGCCATTGACCACGTAGTGGTCGCCCTCCAGCACCGCCTCGGTGCGCAGCGAGGCGAGGTCGGAGCCCGCTCCCGGTTCGGAATAGCCCTGACACCAGACATGCTCGCCCGAGAGAATCTTGGGCAGGAAGCGCTGCCGCTGGTCCTCTGTGCCGAAGCGGATCAGCAGCGGGCCGAGCATGACCACGCCATGGTCCGGCAGCCGCGCCACTCCGTACCGCTCGTATTCCTCGATCAGCGCGATCTGCTTGGCGGCATCAAGGCCTAGGCCGCCATGCTCGCGCGGCCAGCCCGGCGCCACCCAGCCTTTGGCCTTCAACTTCTCGAACCAGGGCCGCCCCTCGTCCATGTGCAGGCGGTGCGGCGGGTTGCGCAGCTCCTGCGGGTATTCGCGCTCCAGGAAGCGGCGCACCTCGGCGCGGAAATCCTCGTCGCTCAGCGCGTTCAGGTCGGTCATGCCTCGTCCTCCCGGGCCTCGGCGGCGAAGCGGCGGCGGTGCAGCGCGGCGGGGCCGAACTGGTTCGCCAGCACCATCGCCTTGCGCAGATAAAGGCCGATATCCGCCTCGTCGGTATAGCCGATGCCGCCATGCAGCTGGATTGCCTGACGCGTGATCAGCATCGCTGCATCGCTCGCCCGTGCCTTGGCGCGCGAGACAGCGGCGCGGCGCGTGGCCGGCGGCGTGCCTGGCATGTCAAGCAAGGCCGCGGCGGATTCCACGCTGGCGCGGCTGAGCGCGAGCTGGATCTTGAGGTCGGCGGCGCGGTGCTGCAGCGCCTGGAAACTGCCGATCGGCCGATTGAACTGCTGCCGTGTGCGCAGGTAGTCCAGCGTCAGCGCGAAGGCCTGGTCCATGACACCCAGCAGATAGGCGGCGGTGCCGAGCGCCGCCTCGTCCAGCGCCGTGGCCAGCGCGGTGCCGGCATCGGCCAGAACGCGCTCGCCGCCCGCCGGCCGCAAGGTGCCGAAGAAGCCGCCATCCTGCGTCTTCTCCAGCGCCAGATCGGCGCCAGCGGCCGGCTGCAGATAGAGCGCCAGCCTGCCACCCTCGCGCACCGGCACAAGGAAGGCATCGGCGCCTCCGGCCAGGGGCAGGAAGCGGCGCGGCGCACCCTCCGTGCCCGGCGCCTCCAGCGTGCCGGGTGCCTCCTGCCAGGCGGTCACGACATAGCTCTCGCCCGCGAGTAGCTTTGTCAGCGGGGCCTCGGCGCCGCCCGCGGCCAGCAGGGCGGCGGAAAGCGCGCCCGGCACCAGCGGCTCCGGCGCCAGCGCGGCCCCCATCTCCTCGGCGATGGCGCAGAACTCGGAAAGGCCGAGCCCGGCGCCGCCCTGTTCCTCCGGCACGTGCAGGCCGATCCAGCCCTGCTCGCCGATCTGCCGCCAGACCGCGCGGTCGAAGCCCGGCGCCTGGAAGCGCAGGGCACGGATGCGCTTGCGGTCACCGCCGCGCGGCGCAATGCCGGCGGCGCTCTCGCGGATCATGCGGATGGATTCGGCGCGCTCCGCCGCCATCTCGTCCCGGGTCGCGCTCATGCGAAGACCGCCGCGCCGTTGTTGACCACCACCACGTCCCGCTCCACTACGCGCGCCCGGAAGGCACCGCTTTTCCAGATCTCGGTGCGAATGGTCTCGCCGGGATAGACCGGCGAGGAGAAGCGCAGCGCCAGGCTTTTCATCGCGGCCGCGTCATAGTTCCCCACTTCCCGCAGCAGCGCATGCGCCACCACGCCAAGCGTGCAGAGTCCATGCAGGATAGGACGCGGGAAGCCGGCGCGCTCGGCCACATCCGGGTCGGCGTGCAGGGGATTGTCGTCGCCGTTCAGCCGGTAATAGAGCGCCTGCTCCGGGCGCGTCGGCAGGTCCACCACGATGTCGGGCGCAGTCTCCGGGATCGGGTTCACCGGCTTCACCGGCCCGCTCGGCCCGCCGAAACCGCCATCGGCCCGAAGGAAGGTGGTGCTGCCGGTCACCGCCAGGACCTTTCCCGTGGCCGCCTCAATCACCTCCTTCTCGGAATAGAGCAGCGCCCCCTTCCCTGCTCCCTTGTCTACCAGCCCGGTGACACGAGTGCGGCCGATGATCTCGCCCTCCACCGGCAATGGATGGTGCAGGGTAATGGATTGCTCGCCATGCACCAGCCGCACCGCGTCCACGCCGGTCGCGGGATTGCTCAGCCAGAAGCCGGGATGTCCGAGCACCACCGCCATCGAGGGTAGCACGCGCAGCTTGCGGTGGGCGTCCACATAGTCGAGCTGCCGCTTGTCCAGCGGGTCCTGCCCCAGCCCGACGGAAAGCGCATAGAACACCGCGTCACGCGGCGTGACGCGCTGGCGCACCTCGGGAATGGGAAAGTTGAGCAGCTTCTCGTAGTCGATCATGCGTCGTCCTCCGCGATATCGATCACCGCGTCGGCGGCGAAGGCACCCTGCCCCTCGGGCATGGCGAAGACGGGATTGAGGTCGATGCCGGCAAGGCGCGGCCCGGCCTGATGCGCGAAAACGGAGAGCCGCGACAGCATCTGCGCCAGCGCCTTGATGTCGACCGGCGGCCGACCGCGTGCCCCGAGCAGCAGCGGCGCGCCACGGATCGAGCGGATCATCTGTTCCGCGACATCCTCGCCGAAGGGACAGCGGCGGAAGGCGACGTCCTTCAGCACCTCGACGAAGATGCCGCCAAGGCCGAACATGGCGACCGGCCCGAAGACCGGGTCGCGGTGCACGCCGAGGATGCACTCGACGCCGCCCGAGAGCTGCTTGGCCACCAGCACGCCCTCGATCCGCGCCTGCGGCGCCGCCTTCGCGGCCCGCTCCTTGAGCAGCGCGAAGCCGTCGCGCACCCCGGCCGCATCAGCGACGTTCAGCAGCACGCCACCGATCTCCGACTTGTGCAGGATATCCGGCGACAGGATCTTCAGCACGACCGGGAAGCCGAAGGCCTCGGCCGCCGCCACCGCCTCTTCCGCCGTGGCGCAGGCGCGCTCGGGGGCGGCCTTGATCCCCGCCAGCGCCAGCAAACGCTTGGCCTCAGCCTCGCTCGGCGTGCGCTCGGGCAGCGCGACCGGCGGAACCTCGGGCGGCGCGGCTGGCGCGGCGGCGGCGAAGGCATCCCCGAAACGGCCCATGGCCTGCAGCGCCGTGACGCCGCGCGAGGGGTCCTCGAAGACGGCGAAGCCTTCTTCCTCGAAGGTGCGGATCTGGTCCGGGTTCGCCAGGATGGAGAGGACGAAGAGGCGGTCGGGATGCGCGGCGCGCACCGCGCCCAGTTCCTGCCGCAGGCGGGGCGCCACCGAGGCGGCGCCGCCGGTATGCGTGAAGAAGCACAGGATGGACTTGTAGCCGCCCTGCTCTACCAGCGCGGTGGCGAAGCGGCCGACCAGGGAAAGGTCGTTCAGCGCCTGCGCGGTGCAGTCCACCGGGTTCTGCGGCGCGCAATAGGGCAGCACGGCGCGCAGCTCGGCCTGGGCCGCCTCCGGCATGGGCGGCATCGGCAGGCCCACGGCCTCGGCGGCGTCCGAGGTCAGCACGCCCGCGCCGCCGCTGATGGTCAGCACGCCCAGCGTATTGCCCACGGGATAGATGCGCTTGGTGGCGAGCCGGGCGATGTCCAGCAGCTCCTCGGTGGTGCGGGCGCGCACCACGCCGAACTCGGCCAGTACCGCATCGGTCACCGCGTCGTCGCCAGCAATGGAGGCGGTGTGCGAGCGGGCGGCGACGCTGCCGACCGCACTGCGCCCCACCTTCATCATCACCACCGGCTTGCGGTTGCGCCGCGCCAGGTCCAGTGCCGCCAGGAAGCTGCGGCTGTCGCGGATGCCCTCGGAATAGGCGGCGATCACCTCGGTGCCGGGGTCCTGCGCCATCCAGCCGATCATGTCGCCGACATTGAGGTCCGCCTCGTTGCCGGTCGTGACGCAGCAGGAGATGCCGATGCCATGCTCGCGCGCCATGCCGAAGAGATGCATGCCATAGGCGCCGGACTGGCTGGCGATGCCGATCGGCCCTGGCTCCGGATAGCCCCGCTCCAGGCTGCTGGTGAAGGTGCCAAAGAAATTCGTGCGGGCGTTGAACAGGCCGAGGCAATTGGGGCCGAGCAGGCGCATGCCATGCCGGCGCGCCGTCTCCAGCATGCGGCCCTCGGCTACTGCCCCTTCCTCGCCCATCTCGGCGAAGCCGGCGCTGAACATGATGGCGGCCTTCACGCCGCGCTCCGCCAGTTCGGTGACCGTCGCCTCGGCCACCGCGGCGGGCACGGCGATGATGGCGACATCCGGCACCACGGGCAGTTCGGCGATCGAGGCATAGGCCGGCAGGCCCTGAACGGTCGGGCGGTTCGGATTGACCGGCAGGACCTTGCCTTGGAAGCCCCGTGCCAGCATGGCGGCGATGGGGCGGCCGCCGATCCGTGTCGGGTCGCCGGAAGCGCCGATCACGGCGACCGAATCCGGCGCCAGCAGCGCCGAAAGCGCCTCCATCGGCAGTGCGGCCTCAGCGGAGCGGGCGAGCATGTCTGACAATGGTTCCATTCCTGTCCGGGGCCGGACAGCAGGCGCCGCATCCTTCCGGCGCGGTTTCTGCCGTTCGGCCCACTTCTTCCCCATGGTGTGGCCTTTCCGGCCTTGAGGGGAGGCTAGACGGACTAGAGAGGCTATTCAATATCGAGAACGGTATTCCGCGATTGGAAAACCCCGGCATGGCTGCGGAAGAGGGGCGCGACACGTGGCCGTTACCGAGCCCGAGGTCGGGACAGGCCGGGCCGCCATCCTGCCCTCGGCCTCCTCAGCCCCTCGTTCCGGCATGCCGGGCGGCACGGCGCGCCCGTGAGGCGGCCAGAAGCCCATGCCGTGGCGCCAGCACCAGCGCCAGAGCGAAGCCGAGCGAAAGCACCACCACGATGCTGCCCGCCGGCGAAATATCGAGATGGAAGCTCAACAGGATGCCGAGGAGATTGGCCCCCACCGCCACCACCACCGCGATGACCGTCATGCGGCCGAAGCGGTCACTCAGCAGATAGCCGATGCAGCCGGGCGTGATCAGCAGCGCCACCACCAGGATGACGCCCACCGCCTGCACCCCGGCCACCACGGCCGCCGAAAGCAGCGCCAGGAAGAGGTAGCGCAGAGCGCTGGTGTTCAGCCCGATGCCCTGCGCATGCGTGGCATCGAAGCAGAACAGCGTCAGGTCCCTCCCCTTCACCACCAGCACCGCCAGTGTCAGCCCGCCGACGACTAGCGTCTGCCAGAAATCCTGCCGCTCGATACCGAGGATATTGCCGAACAGGATGTGGGTGATGTGGGCCTCGGTGGTCAGGAAGGCGAGCAGCACCAGCCCGGCGGCGAACATGCCTGTGAAGACGACGCCCAGCGCCGCATCCTCCTTCACCCGACTGTGCGACTGGATGAAGCCGGCACCCAGGGCACAGGCCATGCCGGCGGCGAAGGCTCCAGCGGCGAGTGGCAGTCCGGCAGCGGAGGCGATTACCACGCCGGGGAGAACGGCATGGGAAATCGCGTCGCCCAGCAGCGACCAGCCCTTCAGCACGATGTAGCAGGAGAGCATAGCACAGACCGCCGCGACCAGCGTGCCAATGCCCATCGCCTCCAGCATGAAAGGATAGGCGAAGGGCGCGAGGAAGCCGCCGGTCATGGCAGCCCCTCTCCGGCCGCCGCCGCGCGTTGCCGCGCTCGGCGGCCCGCCAGCAGCCCATGGCGGGGTGCCAGGACCAGCACGATCAGGAAGATCAGCGCCTGCAGGCTGACGATGAGGCCTCCGGTCGAGCCGTCCAGGAAATAGCTGAGATAGGCGCCCGCGAAGGCCGTGGCGGCCCCCATCGCGGTGGCGCCGGCCATCATCCGCCAGAAGCGATCGGTGAGCAGATAGGCGGTGGCGCCAGGCGCCACCAGCATGGCAATGACCAGCACGGCGCCAACCGCCACCATCGCCGCCACCGCCACGGCCGCGATGCAGCCGAGCAGCAGCGTCTGCAACAGCCGCGTGTCGAGCCCGATGGCCCGGGCATGGGTCGCGTCGAAGGCCCAGAGCGCCAGGTCCCGCCCGCGCAGCGTCATCACCGCGAGCACGCCGACGGCAACGATCAGCATCTGCAGCGCATCGGCTGGAGCGATGCCCAGTACATTGCCGAAGATGATGGTCTGCAAGCGGAGATTGCTGGGAAACAGGCTCAGCAACACCAGTCCGGCGCCGAAGAAGGCGGTGAACACCACGCCAATGGCGGCATCCTCGCGGATGCGGCTGTTCCGGCGGATGAACCCCATGAGCCACGCCGCCAGGAGACCGGCGGCGAAGGCGCCGAGCGCGAAGGGCAGACCCAGGATCCAGGCCAGCGCCACACCCGGCACCACGGCATGCGAGAGCGCGTCGCCCAGCAGCGACCAGCCCTTCAGCGCCACGAAGCAGGACAGCATGCCACAGACGGCACCGATCACGGCGCTGACCAGCATGGCGTTGCGCATATACTCATAGAGGAAGGGAACCAGCAGAGTTTCGGCCATTGCTGCCTCCTGTCAGCGCACCGGCTGCAACTCGCCAAGCACTTCCCCGGCAGCACCCACCACCAGCCGGCGCCCACCCGGCCCCGGCCGCAACGTCACGGCCTCCGTCGCCTCCGGCGCAGCCAGACCATGTTGTCCGGCGCCGCCACCGAAGGCACGGGCAACCAGCTCCGGCCTGAACACCTCGGCCGTCGGGCCGGCGGCCAGCACCGTGCCCTTCACCAGCGCGACCCGGTCGCAGAACTGCGGCACGCTGGCGAGGTCATGCGTCGAGACCAGGATGATCCGCCCCTCCTCACGCAGTTCGCGCAGCAGTGCGATGATCTGCTCCTGGGTGGTGACGTCCACGCCGCCGAAGGGCTCGTCCAGCAGCATGATCCGGCCGTCCTGCGCCAGCGCACGAGCCAGGAAGACCCGCTTCTTCTGCCCGCCCGAGAGCTGGCCGATCTGCCGCTCCGCGAAGCCCGCCATACCGACGCGGTGCAATGCCTGCTCCACCGCCCGGCGGTCGGCCGCCCTCGGAATGCGCAGCCGGTTCATGTAGCCATAGCGGCCCATCATCACCACGTCGCGGACGCTCACCGGGAAGGCCCAGTCCACCTCTTCGTTCTGCGGCACATAGGCCACCCAGCCGCGCCGCTGCGCCACCCGCACCGGCTCTCCGCCGATGCGCACGCTGCCGGAGGCCGGCGTCACCAGGCCCATGATCGCCTTGAACAAGGTGGACTTGCCGGCGCCATTGACACCGAGGAGTCCGCAGATGGTGGGCTGCTCCAGCCGCAGCGAGGCATCGCGCAGCGCCACATGGCCATTGGCATAGGCGACGGTCGCATGCTCCACGACGAGGCCGAGGCAGGGCGGCGGCTGCGGGGCGACAGCGCGCGGTTCAGCACCCGCCGACCGGCCGCCGAATGGCCACCGGGCGGAGCGTTGCAGGCTGCGAGCGCGTGCGGCGAGACCGGCGCCTTCCCTCCGCATCTTACTTCTTCCCGCCTTGGAAGGCGCTGACAATGACCCTGGCATTGTATTCCAGCAGTCCGACATAGGTTGGCGCCGGGCCATTCTCCTCGGTCAGGCTGTCCACATAGAGCACCCCGGCGAAATGGGAGCCCGCCTCGCGCGCCACCTGCCGCATTGCCCGGTCGCTCACCGTGCTCTCGCAGAACAGGGCGGGGATGCGGTTGCGGCGGACGGTATCGACCACCTGCCGGATCTGGCGCGGCGTCCCCTGCTCCTCCGCATTGATTGGCCAGAGATAGAGCTGCTTCAGGCCGTAATTCTCGGTCAGGTAGGAAAAGGCACCCTCGCAGCTCACCAGCCAGCGCTGCTCCGCGGGAATGCGCGAGAGTTGCTCGCGGATCGGCGCGTCCAGTGCCCTGATCCGCGCCGTGTAGCGTGCCGCATTGGCATTATAGGTTTCCGCGTTGCGCGGGTCGGCGGCGACCAGCGCCTTGCGGATGTTCTCGACATAGAGGACGGCATTGGCCGGCGACATCCAGGCATGCGGGTTGGCCCGCCCGGCATAGGGCCCCTCGGTGATCGCGATCGGCTGGATACCCTCGGTCAGGACAGCCGAGGGAACATTCTTCACCCGCTGAAAGAAGCGCTCGAACCAGCGCTCCAGCCCTAGGCCGTTCCACAGCACCAGGTCGGCGGCCTGCGCCTTCACGACGTCCAGCGGGGTCGGCTGATAGTCGTGGATCTCGGCGCCCGGACGGGTGATCGACTCCACGATCGCCGCCTCGCCGGCAACGTTCTGGGCCATGTCCTGCAGGATGGTGAAGGTGGTGACAGCGCGGAGGGGCCGGGCGCGCGGTTCCTGGGCCGAAGCCGCAAGGCCAGGCAGCAGGGCGGCAGCCAGCAGGGCCAGCCCCGCCGCGCCTCGCCTGAGAAGGGTCTTCATCGCTCCTCCGCTTGTGCGTGTGGCATCTATCTTGTGGCCAATATGGAGCATGTAGCCCATGCTACAATAAAGAGCTATCACGTCACCTTTCGTGGAGTTGCCACATATTGCGCCCTGCGGCATTTTGCCGCGGCCATGACCAGCCGAGCCCCCAAGGCCAGCACCCGCCCGCCCAGAAAGGCCGCCGCGGCGCCGGAACCTGTCGAGATGCCCGCGGAAGGGACCCAGGCGGCGCGCCACGCCTCGGCGCGCGCGGGCCGCGCCTCCGCCGTGCTCGAGGACTATGTCGAACTGATCGACGACCTGCTGGCCGAGGAGGGCGAGGCGCGACCGACCGACATCGCCCGCCGCCTCGGCGTCTCGCATGCCACGGCCATCAAGAGCATCGCGCGGCTAAAGGCGCTGGGGCTGGCTCATTCCAAGCCCTATCGCAGCATTTTCCTGACTGAAGAGGGGCATGCGCTGGCCCGCAAGGTGCGCGCCCGCCATCGCGTGGTCGTGGACCTTCTGAAGGCGGTGGGCGTGCCGGCCGAGGTGGCGGAAAGCGATGCCGAGGGGCTGGAGCACCATGTCAGCGAGGTGACGCTGGAAGCCTTCGCGGCCTTTCTCCGCCGCTCCGGCTAAGCGGGCCGCCACATGACAGGAGGGAGGCCCGAAGGCCTCCCTCTCCCTGCTCCCCTCCGGCCAGTCCGGGCCAGAGCAGATCCCGATCAGACGGAATCGCCTGATCGGGTGAAGATGCCCGCAGAAACAATATCCTAGGGCGCTACCCGTGAGCCAATGCGAACGGAAAACGCTCTAGACCGCCTCTTTCCGCAGCCATGCCATCCGCAGCATGCGCAGCAGCACCGGTCCGAGCAGCCCGGACAAGGTGATGGCCAGCAGCAGCAGCGCGATGGGACGATGCGCGAAGCCCAGCGGGTTCTGGTCGAAAATGATCATCGACTGCTTCAGCGCCTCCTCCAGCATGCCGCCCAGCACCAGCCCCATGATCAGCGGCGCCGGCGAGAAGCCGTGGCGGCGGAACAGGAAGCCGACGCCGCCCGCGACCAGCATGATCACCACGTCGCCCATCGACTGGTTCGGGCCATAGGCGCCGATGACCGAGAGCACGAAGACCGCCGGCCAGAGCACCGTCGGCGGGATCAGGCTGATGCGGGCGAAGAGCTTCGCCATGCCCATGCCGAGCACGAGATAGAGCAGATTGGCCGCCAGCATCGAGGCGAAGACGGCGTAGAGCAGAACCGGCTGCTCGTTGAACAGATGCGGCCCCGGCCGCACCCCCTGCACGATCAGCCCGGCCAGGATGATCGCCGTGGTGGCGCTGCCCGGGATGCCCAGCGCCAGCGTCGGCACCATCGAGCCGCCGACGGCCGCGTTGTTCGCCGCCTCCGGCCCCGCCACGCCTTCGAGCGACCCATGACCGAACTCGTGCTTGTGCTTCGACCAGCGCTGCGTCTCGTTGTAGCCGACCAGCGCCGCCGTGGTGGCGCCGAGCGCCGGCAGCGCACCGATGAAGGTGCCGATGATGCTGCCGAGCCAGATGGCGCGGTTGCACTTGCGGAAGTCGGCCCGGGTCGGCAGCTTCGCCGCGTCCATGGCGATCAGCTTCGGTTCCTCGGCGCGGCGGGTGGACTGGTCCAGCATCTCTGCCACCGCGAAGAAGCCGATCAGCACGGGAACGAAGTTGATCCCGTCGGACAGTTCCATGATGCCGAAGCTGTAGCGCTCGACGCCGCTGGTCAGGTCGATGCCGACAGTGGCCAGCAGCACGCCGAAGGTGGCGGCGATCAGGTTCTTCACCCGCCCGTCGCCGCCGATCGCGGCGCACATCGAGAGGCCGAACACCGCCAGGGCGAAATATTCCGGCGGCCCGAAGCTGTAGGCGGCCCGCGCCAGGAGCGGCGCGCAGAAGATCAGCGCCACCACGCTGAAGATGCCGCCGATGGCGGAAGCCACCGCCGACATGCCCAATGCCAGCCCCGCCTGGCCCCGCTCGGCCAGCTTGTAGCCCTCGATGGCCGTCGCCGAGGCCGAGGGGTCACCCGGCGCATTCACCAGGATGGCGGTGATCGAGCCACCAAAATTCGCCGCACAATAGACCGAGCCCATGAAGGCGAGCGCGGCAATGGGGCTGACGCCGATGGTGAGCGGCAGTAGCAGCGCGATGGTGGTGCTACCCGAGATGCCCGGCAGCGCACCGACGATAATGCCGAGCACGGTCCCCGCCAGGATCATGGCGAGGATGAACGGATCGGTCAGCGTGGCCATTCCGGCCAGAAAGGCGTCCATGCCACGCTCCTTCAGGAAAAGTAACGCTCGCCGAGCCAGCCGAGCGGCAGGCTCAGCTTGAAGAGCCAGACGAAGACCACCCAGATCCCGGCGACCAGCCCGACCGCGGAGCCCAGCAGCAGGCCGCGCCGCCGCTCGCCCCAGAGCCAGCCCATGGCGATCAGGACGATCAGCATCGCCGGCAGCATGCCGACCAGCATCATCAACGGCAGGAAGCCGACCGAAAGGGCCATGGTCCACCAGCCCGTCGCCGGCACGCGCGGTGGCGGCTGGCGCAGCGCCGGCCCCAGGGCGAGGAGGGCCGCGAGGCCGAGCAGCACAAGGCAGACGAGCCGTGGGAACTCAGCCGCGCCGAGGCCCTGTGCCAGCCCCGGCGGAACATCGTCGAAACTGTAGGTGGCGGCGAAGGCGGCGACGGCGACCGCCGCCACCGCGCCCGCGCAGACCCGGTCGGGCAATGTCCTCATCGCAGCAGGCCCAGCGAGGTCAGGGCTTCACGCGCCTGGTCGTTGAATTCCGCCAGTTGCGCCTGCCACGCCTCGCGGCCCGCGACGCTGTCCGACGCCTGCCCGGACGACTTCAGGTAGGACTGGAAGACCTGCCCCGACATCGCCTTGACCAGGCCGGCCTCGAGCTTCGCGACGCGATCCTCCGGCGTACCCTTCAGCACGACGAAGCCGCGCGTCGTGGCCGCCGTGGCGGGGATGCCGAGCTCCTGCGCCGTCGGCACATCCGGCATGTTCGCCAGCCGCTGGCGGGACAGCACGAAGACCGGCTTCACCTCGCCCGCATTGAGCTGCGCCTCGGCCTCCGCCGGATTGAGCAGCGCGACGTCGATATTGCCACCGACGAGGTTGATGACGATGTCGCCGCCGCCCCGGAAGGGCACCAGCGTCGGCGTCTTGAAGCCGCCGGCTCGGGCGAAGGAGAAGATGGCGACATGATCCACGCTGCCGACATGCGTGCCGCCGTATTTCAGCCCGCGCTCCTTCGAGGCCTCGATGAAGGCCCGCGGATCGGCCAGCGGGCTGCCGGCCTTCACCATCATCATCTGCGGGTCCTCGGTGGCGCGGGCGATCCCGACCAGTTCGTCGAACTGCGGCAGGCTGCGGTTGCGCAGCATGGTCAGCAGATGCGTCTGGGTGATGAGCAGGATGGTGTGCCCATCGCGCGGGCGGGAGGCGGCGTATTGCAACGCCGCGGCGCCGCTGCCGGCCGTGCGATTGACGACGGTGAACTCGGTGCCGAGGGCGGCCGGCGCCTGCACCATCATCATCCGCGCGGTGATGTCCGTGCCGCCGCCGACCCCGGCATGCGTCACCACCTCGATGATCTTGGACGGAAAGGCCTCTTCCGCGCGGAGCAGGGCCGGCGCGGCAAGCAGGCTGAAGCTAGCGGCGCCGGCGCCGAGCAGGCGCCGGCGGGTCGTGCTGGGTGGGCTGGTCTTGGTCATTGTCTCCTCCGGGCGCCGTCTGTCGCGGCTTGGTGGAACTTGCGCCGGGGCTGCTGTCGGCGAAGCGCCGCTTGCCCCCCCGGATATGCGCCTCGCCGGCCGCGCGGGCGGCGGCGGAATCGCGCGCACGGATGGCCGCCAGGATCGCGGCGTGCTCGGCATTGCTCTCGCGCATCTTCTCCGGATGCACGAGCGCGCGACGGCGGAACAGGTGCAGCTCATTGCCCAGATCGTCATAGATCCGCTGCGCGCGAGCGCCGCTGCCCAGCTCCATCAGCGCATCGTGGAACTCCAGGTTGAGCGTGTAGTAGCGTGGCGCGTCATCGGCCTCCGCCGCTTGCTCCATCTGCGCGACCAGCGCGGCCAGGCGCGCCTCGGCGTCCGGGGGCGGCGCGGTGGCCAGGATCTCGCAGGCCCGGCCGGTGAGCAGCGCGCGCAGGTCGTAAAGCTCCAGGGCTTCCTCGGCGCTGACCTTGCGGACATAGCTGCCCTGATTGACGACGGTGACGACCAGCCCCTGCCGCTCCAGCCCGCGGATGGCCTCCCGCACTGGGCCGCGGCTGACGCCCAGGCGCGCCGCGAGCGCCTGCTCGTTGATGCGGCTGCCGGCCTCGATGGCGCCGGCGAGGATCATTCGCTCGATCTCCTGCCGCACCACCGAGGTCAGGGAGCGGGTGCGCAGCAGGGCGATCTCGTTGGGCGCTTCGCCTGTCATACCGCTATAAAATCGCGCGAATTGCAGATCGTCAACAGTTTGCACCGCATCCGGAACATGCTACGCCTCGCCACGGAGGAACAGCATGAACGACATCGCCACTGCCCCCGCCATTGTCCCAGGTTCGAGCGCCGCGGCATCCTCGGCCCTTTCCGGCACCGTGGTGCTGGACCTCACCCGGGTGCGCTCCGGGCCGACCTGCGTCCGCCAACTCGCCGACTGGGGCGCCGAGGTCATCAAGATCGAGATGCCGGAAGGGGTGGATGCCGGCGACCCGATGGGCGGGCCGCGCATGGGGCCCGACTTCCAGAACCTGCACCGCAACAAGCGAGGCATGACGCTCAACCTGAAGGACAAGGACGGCCTGGCGCTGTTCAAGCGGCTGGTTGAGAAGGCGGATGTGGTGGTCGAGAACTTCCGCCCCGACGTGAAGGACCGCCTGGGCATCAACTATGCCGAGCTGGAGAAGGTCAACCCGCGCATCATCCTCGCTTCGATCTCCGGCTTCGGGCAGGACGGCCCCTATGCCAATCGCCCCGGCTTCGACCAGATCGCCCAGGGCATGGGCGGGCTGATGTCCATCACCGGCCTGCCGGGTCAAGGTCCGGTGCGCGTCGGCATCCCCATCGCCGACCTCTGCGCCGGCATCTTCGCCGCTCAGGGCATCCTGGTGGCGCTGCTGGAGCGCGAGAAGAGCGGCCGCGGACAATGGGTCTCCACCAGCCTGCTGGAGGCGCAGCTCTTCATGCTCGACTTCCAGGCCGCCCGCTGGCTGATGGCCGGCGAGGTGCCGAAGCAGGCCGGCAACAACCACCCGACCAGCATTCCGACGGGCGTCTTCCCGACCAGCGATGGCCATATCAACATCGCGGCTTCCGGCCAGCGCATCTGGGAACGCGCCGCCGAGGCGCTCGGTCGCAAGGACTGGCTGGAGAATCCGGACTACGCCACCGGTCAGGCGCGCAGCAAGAACCGCGATGCGCTGAACGCCGAGATCGCCAAGGCCACGGCCACCCGCACCAGCGCCGAATGGGTCGAGGCCTTGAACAAGGCCGGCGTGCCCTGCGGCCCGATCTACTCCATCGACCAGGCCTTCGCCGACCCGCAGGTGCAGCATCTCGGCATCGCCCGCGAGTTGCCGCGTGACGGCAAGCCGGTGCGCTATGTCGGCCAGCCCGTCCGCCTGTCGCGCACGCCGAGCCAGGTGGTCTCGCATCCTCCCGCGATCGGCGAGCACACCGACGAGGTGCTGCAGAAGCTCGGCCTGGATGCCGGGACGATCGCGGAGCTGCGCAGCCGACGCGTCGTCTGAGCCCGGCACCGCCGCACCTCTGGAAGGCGAGGCGAAGGGCCGGGAGGGCGCTGCCGTTCCCTGCCCCATCCCCGACGAAGGGCGTCGCACCTTCATGGAGAAGCGCAGGCCGGCCTTCCAGGGCCGTTGATCCCTTCCGGGCCAGGACAGGCCGGGGGCGCTCCGCTCCCGGCCTTTTTCATGCGCTCTTCACGGCCACCAGGGCCATCCGTCACCCAGCCCGGGAACCCGGGGCCGCCCGGCCGGGTTGCTCGGGGGAGCGGCGGCTCATGGCGGGCCCTCGGGGCTCGCCGCCCAGGCAGGAAAGGACAGCCCATGAGATGGACCGTTTTCGCCGCAGCCCTGGCTCTCTCGGCCCCCGCAGCGGCGCCACAGGCGCTGGCGCAGCAGGCCGGGGCGGCGGCTGCGGGCCAGGCGGCGCCCGCGCAGGTCGCGGTCTTCGCGCGCGGGCTCACACATCCCTGGGGCATGGCCTTCCTGCCGGACGGCCGGCTGCTGGTGACGGAGCGGCCTGGCCGGCTCCGCGTGGTCACCCCGCAGGGCCAGGTCTCCGAACCCATCCAGGGCGTGCCGGCGGTCTTCGCGCAAGGTCAGGGCGGGTTGCTCGACGTGGCGCTGGCCCCCGACTTCGCCAGCAGCCGGTGGGTCTATCTCTCCTATGCCGAGCCCGGGCCGGATGGCACCGCCTCCACCGCCGTCGCGCGCGGGCGCCTGGACGAAGGGGCCACGCGGTTGCAGGAGATGCAGGTCATCTTCCGCCAGGAGCCGAAGGTGAGTGGCGGCAACCATTTCGGCTCGCGCCTGGCCTTCTCGCCGCAGGGCCAGCTGTTCATCACCCTGGGCGAGCGCTTCAAGTTCCAGCCGGCGCAGGACCTGTCGAGCGACCTCGGCAAGATCGTGCGCATCAACCCGGACGGCAGCGTGCCGCAGGACAATCCCTTCGTCGGGCGCTCGGATGCCCGGCCGGAGATCTGGTCCTATGGCCACCGCAACGTGCAGGGCGCGGCCATCAACCCGGCTACCGGCGTGCTCTGGGCCCATGAGTTCGGACCGCGCGGAGGCGACGAGCTGAACATCCCCGAGCCGGGCCGCAACTATGGCTGGCCGGTGGTCAGCTGGGGCCGTCACTACAATGGCGAGGCGATCCCCGACCCCGCCACCCGCCCCGATCTTGCGGGTTCGGTGCGGCACTGGACGCCGGTGATCTCCCCTTCCGGCATGATCTTCTACACCGGCGATGCCTTCCCCACCTGGCGCGGCAATATCCTGATCGGGGGCCTGACCACACGGGGCATCATCCGCCTGGAGCTCGATGGTAACAGTGTAAAGGCCGAGCATCGCATCGGCCTCGGCCACCGCATCCGCGATGTCGGACAGGGGCCGGACGGCGCCGTCTATGCCCTCACCGATGAGGACCAGGGCGAAATCCTGCGCCTGATGCCCCCGGCGGGCGGCGCCCGGTAGCGGTTACCATCCTTCGATGGCGCTGCCGATCTGCTGGGCGGCCTCGCGCAGCACCGGCAGGAAGCGCCGGCGCAACTGCTCCAGCGAGGTCCGCGCGCTCGAGGTGCCGATATTGAGCGCCGCGCAGGTGCGCCCCGCGCGGTCGATGATCGGCACAGCGATGGAGCGGCTGCCGATCTCCAATTCACCATCGATGATGGCATAGCGCAGGCGCCGCACCTCCTGGATGCGCGCGCGGAATTTCTCGGGATCGGTCAGCGTCCGTTCGGTGAAGGCGCGCAGCGGGTGACGCGCGATCCAGGCGTCCAGTTCCGCCTCGCCAAGGCCGGCCAGCAGGACGCGCCCGAGAGACGAGCAATGCGCCGGCAGGCGCGTGCCGATGTCGATGCGGGAGGAGAAGACGCGCTGCCGTTCGGCGCGCGCGACATAGACGACGTCCGGCCCGTCGAGCACCGCCATCGAGCAGGATTCGTCGAGCTTCTCACTGATGCCCCTGATCGTCGCCGTCGCCACTTCGCCTCGTCCGAAGGAGGCGAGATAACCCTGGCCGAGATTCAGCACCTTCGGCGTGAGCCAGAAGAGTTTTCCGTCACTGGCAAGGTAGTTCAGCTGCGACAGCGTCAGCAGCAGCCGCCGCGCGGTTCCGCGGCTGAGGCCGGTCGCCTCCGCCACATGCGACAGCGTCATCCGCTCGCGCCCGCGGCCGAAGGTGGCCAGCACCGCCAGCCCGCGCTCCAGCGCATTGACGAACTCGCGCCCCTGCGGCGCCGCTGCGTCACCCTTCCGCGGCCCTGCCGCCTTCGCAGCCGCAACACGTCTTTGGGCCGTCGAAGCCTGCTTGGGTCCTGGCTGCAAACTTCCCCTCCCTGCCACCGGGCATGGCTTCGTTGCGGCATTACCGCCTCCGCATCGGCAGCGGCAAGGTCGAATTGCCGGGTGGCCTGCACTGGAATTTTCGCTTGACAGGGTGACGAAGTCGGCTCGACCCTGCACGCAAGAAACGGACACTTGTCCGTACAGCGGACAAATCGGCCGCATCTGCGGAGGGCCCGGCAGAGGCCCGCGAAGGGATCGACAAGCGCCCGCCCCATCACGGGGGGGTCCGGCGCCCAGGAGGAACGGACTAGATGGCTCAGGACAATCGCGGCCACCGCGGCCCGCCGGGCCGGCCCCTGGAGGGCCGCGAGCCCCTCTCCTCCTCCCCGTGGCGCACCCAGGCACGTTGAAGCGGCCCCCGGGCCGGGCCAAGTATCCGTACGCCAAGAAAGCGAAACAAAGGGAGAGAACCAAGATGCTGCAACGCCGCACCATCCTGCTGGCGGGTGCTGCCGCCCTCGCCGCACCACGCGTCCTGCGGGCGCAGGAAAATCCCTATGTGGTGGGCACGCTGTTCCCGATGTCGGGCCCCAATGCCGAGTACGGCACCATCTTCACCAACGCGGTGCAGCTGGGGCTCGACCATATCAGGGCCGACGGCATGCTGAAGCGCCCCATCGACCTGCGCGCGCAGGATAGCCTGGCGACGCCGCAGGGCGGCGCGGTGGGTATGCAGAAACTCGCCAGCGTCGATGGCGCCTCCTACGTGATGCTGGGCTTCACCGGCGTTTCCAAGGCCGCCGCGCCGATCGGCACGCGCGCCAAGGTGATGATGGTCAATGGCGGCGGTGTCGGCCCCGACCTCGCGGGCCTTTCTCCCTACTTCTGGAATGTCATCCCGCTGGTCAATCAGGAGGTGAAGGCGCTCCTGCCCTGGTTGCAGGAGAAGAGCCTGAAGCGCATCGCGCTGATCTACATTGACGATCCACTCGGCAACGCGGTTCTGGAACAGCTCCGCAAAGGCCTTCCGGAGATCGGCGGCGAGCTCGTCGGCACCTACAGCGTGCCGCCCACTGCGCAGCAATTCGCCGCCGTCGCCGCCAAGGTGCGCAGCAGCAACCCGGATGCGGTGTATTTCGCCAGTTATGGCGCGCAGCAGTCGCAGATCATCAAGCAGTTGCGGGACAACGGCATCAGGCAGCAGCTCCTGACCTATTCCGCCGGCAGTATTCCATCGGTCCTGAGCCTGCCGGAAAGCGAAGGGCTGGTCTATACCAGCCAAGCAGCCGACTGGTCCTCGGCGCAGGATCCGGTGACCAAGCGCTTCGTCACCGACTGGCGCGCCAAGCACAACTCCGATCCGTCGATCTATCACCAGAACTATTACAATGCGATGCGCCTCTTCGGCCTGCTGGCGCAGGATCTGGAGAAGGCGGGCACCGCCGTGACCGGCGAGACTCTGCGCGAGGACCTGCTGAAGGTGCGCCGCTTCGCGCTGGTGGGTGGCGAAGGCACCATCCAGGACAACGGGACCATGGAAATGCCGATGCAGATCAACCAGATCCACGACGGCCGCGTGCAGAAGATCGCATGACACCATGCTGTTCCTGCAGCTTCTGCTCAGCGGCGTCCAGACGGGGGCGATCTACGCGCTGACGGCGGCGGGCTTCGCGCTGATCTTCGGCGCGACCCGCATCTTCCACGTCGCCCATGGCGCCACCTTCGCCCTGGCGGGCTACGCCTTCCTCGCCTGCAGCCAGGCGGGCCTGCCCTGGCCGGTGGGCTGCCTCGCCGCGCTGCTGGTGGCGGTCGGCTTCGGGCTGGCGATGGACGCCTTCATCTATCGCCCGATCCAGCGGCATGAAGGCTCCTTCTTTACCGTCTTCGTCGCCGCCTTCGGCATGACGATCGCCGTGCAGAGCCTGATCGAACTCGGCTTCGGCCGCGGCTTCGCGGCGGTGGACACGCCACTGACCATGGCGCGCGCCGTGGTGCCCGGCCTTTACCTCGCCGATATCTTCTGGGTGGCGGTCGGCGTCGCGCTGGTGTTGTTCATCCTGGTGACGCTGTTCCTGGAGCGGACCCGCGCGGGCATCGGGCTGCGCGCCCTTTCCGAGAACCCCGAACTGCTGCGCGCCTACGGCCTGTCCTCGCGCCGGCTTTCCGCCCTCGCCTTTGGGCTCGGCTCGGCCCTGGCGGTGCCCGGCGCGGTGCTGACGGCCACCACCTCCGGCCTGCAGCCCTCGATCTCCGCCCAGGTCATGCTGATCAGCCTCGCCGCGGCGGTGGTGGGCGGCATCGGCAGCCTGCGCGGCGCCGCACTGGCCGGGCTGCTGCTCGGCGTGGTGGAGAGCCTCGTCATCTCCGTGGTGGACACGCAGTGGAGCAGCGCGGCGGGCTTCGTCGTCCTCTTCGCCTTCATCCTGTTCCGTCCCAGCGGGCTGTTCGGCCAGGCGGTGACCCGATGATCGCCTATCTCACCAACCTTGCGACGCTGGCCACCATCTTCGGCATCCTCGCGGCCAGCCTGAACCTGCTGATCGGCTATGCCGGCATCTTCAGCATCGCGCATGCCGTGTTCTTCGGCCTCGGCGCCTATGCGGGGGCGCAGCTGGCCATGCTGCTGGTTCCGGACCTGCTGCTCGCCTGCCTGGCAGGCGGGCTGGTGGCGGGGGCGCTGTCGCTCTGCCTCGCCCTGCCGGCGCTGCGTGTGCGCGGCGAGTATTTCGTCGCCGCCAGCCTCGGGCTGCAGATGATGGCCGTCACCGTCTTCTCCGAGGCGCATGCCCTCACCGGCGGGCATGGCGGCCTCGTCGGAATCCCGCTCGCCTCGCTGCTGGGCTTCGATATCTCCGCACCCACGACCTTCCTGGCCGTCTGCGTGGTCGTGCTGGCGCTGGTGCTGCTGGCCATCCGGTTGCTGATGCGCGGCAGCTTCGGCCGCAGCCTGATGGCGATCCGCGACAGCGAATCCGCCGCCGAAGCCTTCGGCAAGAACGTGGCGCGGCTGAAGACTCTCGCGGTGGTGCTGGGCTGCGCCATGGCGGGCGTCGCTGGCGTGCTCTTCGCCTTCTACATGGCCTTCGTGAACGTCGAGAGCTTCACGCTGGAGCAGTCCATCCTGGTGATGGCCATGGTCATCATCGGTGGCACGGCGACGCTGATCGGCCCGCTGGTCGGCGTGCTGCTTCTGCTGCTGCTGCCTGCCGGCCTTTCCTTCCTGCCCTTCATTCCGCCGACGGAGATTGGGTCCGTGCAGCAGCTCATCTATGGCCTCGCCATGGCGCTCCTGATGATCTTCCGGCCGGCGGGCCTGGCCGGGCAGTCAGCGGGGCAGCGCTGATGAGTTCGCTTCCCCTTTCCGTCCGCGGCCTGGACAAGCATTTCGGGGGCCTCGCCGCGGTGCAGCGCGTCGATCTCGATCTGCGTCCCGGCGTCACCACCGCCCTGGTCGGGCCAAACGGCGCCGGCAAGACCACGCTGTTCAACCTGATCACCGGCAACATTCCGGCCGACTCCGGGGAGGTCCTGCTCGAAGGCGCCTCGGTGCGTGGGCTGCGGCCCTATGAAATCGCCCGGCGCGGCGTCGCCCGCAGCTTCCAGGACCTGCGCCTCTTCAGCCGCATGTCGGTGCGGGACAACGTGCTGGCGGCGCTGGAGCCGGCGCCCTGGCTCTGGCAGCCGGGCGGCGCCAGCGCCCGCCGCGCACGGGAGAAGGCGGTGGAGACGGCGCTGGAGCGCACCGGGCTTGCCGCCCAGGCGGATGCCCGCGCCATGGATCTCGCTTATGCCGAGCGGAAATTCCTCTCCCTCGCCCGCATCCTGGCGACCGGCGCGCGGATCTGGCTGCTCGACGAGCCGGCCTCCGGCCTCGACCCCCATTCGCGCGCGCGCTTCGTCAGCCTGGTGCGGCAGGCCGTGGCCGATGGCGTGACCATCTGCCTCATCGAGCACAACCTGGACATCGTCACCGAGCTGGCAGACCGCATCGCCTTCCTCGACCGAGGTGCCAAACTGGCCGAGGGCGACCCGCAGGAGATCCTGAGCGATCCGCAGCTCATCAGCATCTATTTCGGGGAGCCGCGGTGATGAGCATGATGACGGCCGTCAGCGCGCCGCACGGCGGCACCGCTGCGCCACCGGCCCTGGAGGCCCGCGGCCTCACCGCTGGCTATGGCGGGCGCGAGGTGCTGAGCGGCCTCGACCTCGCGCTGCCGCAGGGCGAGGTGCTCTGCCTCGTCGGCCATAACGGCGCCGGCAAGTCCACGCTGATGAAGCTGCTCTTCGGCCTCCACCGGCCGGACGCCGGCAGCATCCATCTGCGCGGCAGGCCGATCCAGCCCCGTCCGGATGCCATGGCGCGCGAGGGCGTGGCCTATGTACCGGAGGGGCGCGGCGTCTTCCCCGGCCTCAGCGTGCGCGAGAACTTCGCCCTCGCCCTCTGGTCCGCCGGGCTGGAGAAGGTGGAAAGCGAGGCGCGCACGGAGGAGGTGCTGAAGGTCCTGCCACGCATCCGTGAATTCTGGACGCGGCGCGCCGGCCAGCTTTCGGGCGGGCAGCAGCAGATGGTCTCGGTCGGGCGCGCGCTGCTCTCGCGCCCCTCGATCCTGCTGCTGGACGAGCCTTCCATCGGCCTCGCGCCCAAGACCTTCCAGGACCTGATGACGCCGATTCGCGCGCTCCAGCAGCAGCTCGGCATGTCGATCCTGCTGGTCGAGCAGAATGTCGGCGAGGCCTTCGCCGTCTCCGACCGCGTGGTGGTGATGAAGTCCGGCCAGATCATCTTCCGTGGCGTGCCGGCCGATCTCGCCGACCATGCCAAGCTGATGGAGATGTTCTGATGGACGAAGCCCTGGAGCGGCGCCTTCGCCGCATCGAGGATGAGCTGGAGATCAGCCAGCTCCGCGCCCGCTACTGCCATCTGCTCGACGACCGCCGCTGGCCGGAGTTCGTCGCTCTCTTCACCGAGGACGGCCTTTTCTCCGGCCTGAAGGAGGTGCAGGGGCGCGCCGAACTGCTGCGCTTCTTCCAGGAGTTCTCCCAGACCACGGAGGATTTCTGGCACTTCTGCACCAATGGCACGGTGGAGATCGAGGGCGACACGGCGCGCGGCCGCATCTCGCTGGAATATCTCTCCGTCACCGGCGGTGTCTCCTATGTCTCCGCCGGCCACTATGACGACGTCATGGTGCGGGTCGATGGGCGCTGGCGCTTCCGCTCGCGCCACATCACCTTCTACTTCCTGGCGCCACTGAGCGAGGGTTGGGCCGGCCGGCCTTTCCCCGGTCGCAGCGCCGCTTCCTGATAGGAAAGACCATCGCAATGCTGTTCCATGTAAGCATGGAGGTCCGCCTCCCCCCTGACATGCCCGCCTCGCAGGCGGACGACATCAAGGCACGTGAGAAGGCGCACGCGCAGGAACTGCAGCGCCAGGGCAAGTGGCCGCATCTCTGGCGCGTCGCCGGCCGCTACGCCAATATCTCCATCATCGACGTGGCCGATGCCGACGAGTTGCACAGCCTGCTCTCCTCGCTGCCCCTCTTCCCCTATATGGACATCCATGTGACGCCGCTCGCCCGGCACCCCTCCGCGATCTGACGCAGCGTCCAGAGGAAACCTCATGCTGAAGAAGAACGATCCGTCGCTGCGCGTCCTGGCCGAGGGGCTGCGCTTCCCGGAAGGCCCGGTCTGGATGCCCGATGGCTCGGTGCTGCTGGTCGAGATCGCGGCCGGCGTCATCAGCCGCATCGGGCCGGAGGGGCAGCGCAGTATCGCGGCGCGCACTGGCGGCGGACCGAACGGCCTGGCCATGGGGCCGGGTGGCAAGCTCTATGCCTGCAACAACGGCGGCTTCGGGTGGACGGAAGCCGAGGGCCTGCTGCGCCCCTACGGCCAGGCGCAGGACTATGCCGGCGGCAGCATCCAGCGCATCGATCTCGCCACCGGCGCGATCGAGACGCTCTACACCGAATGCGACGGCGTGAAGCTGCGCGGCCCCAACGACATCGTCTTCGACAATGAGGGCGGCTTCTGGTTCTCCGACCTCGGCAAGGTGCGCGCCCGCACCCGCGACCATGGCGCCGTCTTCTGGGCCGCCGCCGATGGCTCGCGCATCATCGAGGCCGCCCTGCCCATCCCTGGCGGCGCCAATGGCATCGGCCTCTCGCCGGACGGCAAGGTGCTCTATGTCGCGGAAACCGAGACCGGCCGCCTCTGGGCCTGGGACATCGAAGGGCCGGGCAAGCTGCGCAAGCAGCCCTGGCCGAGCCCGCATGGCGGCCGGCTGGTCTGCCAGTTCCCCGGATTCCGCCGCCTGGACAGTCTGGCGGTGACGGCCGCCGGCAATATCTGCGTCGCCACCTTGGTCAGCGGCGAGATCACGACCGTCTCGCCCTCGGGCGAGATCCTGCGCGTCGTGCCGATGCCGGATCTGATGCCGACCAATATCTGCTTCGGCGGCCCGGATCTCCGCACCGCCTATGTCACGCTTTCCACGACAGGGAAGCTGGTGGAGCTGCCCTGGGACGAGCCCGGCCTGCGCCTCGCCCATAGCTGACGCCGCGCGCGTCTCCCCCGCCCCGGCGGTCCCGCCGGGGCGGGAACTGTCCGAGTGTCCTGGCTCCGAAGCCCGCAGGACTTCGGAGCCAGGACACGCGCCGTTTTTGTCAGTGGCCTGCTGATCCGCTTTATCCGCTGCAAACGCAGCGAACTTCGCGAGCAGGACATGAGGATAAGCGCCATGCCACAGGAACATCCGATGTATCAGCCGCCCCAGGCCCAGGTCCCCGCCCTGTACCACCGCCGGATCGGCGACATTGTCGTCACCGCGGTGAGCGATGGCTATCTCGACGGCTCCAACGCCATCCTGCAGAACCTGCCGCAGGAGGAGATCGCCGAGCTGCTCACGGGCGCCTTCCGCCCTTCGCCACGGCGCGGCTCGGTGAACACCTACCTGATCCATTCCGCCGGCCGGATGGCGCTGATCGACACCGGCTGCGGCCCGGGCATGCAGGCCTCGGCGGGCAAGATGTTCGACAACCTCGCCGCGCTCGGCCTGCCGCTGGCGGCGGTCGATACGGTGCTGCTGACGCATATGCACCCCGACCATTCCAACGGTCTGGCGGATGCCCAGGGCAAGGCGCTCTTCCCGAACGCCGAACTGGCCCTGCACGAGGCCGAGCTGGCCTATTGGCAGGACCCGGCCGCCGTCGAGACGGTGAAGGCGAGCGGCCAGGGCGTGCCTTATTTCGTGGCGGCCCAGGCGCAGATGGCGCCCTACCGGGACCGGCTCCGTCCCTTCCGCGGCGGCGAGGTCTTCCCCGGCGTCACGGCGGTGCACCTGCCCGGCCACACCCCCGGCCATACCGGCTACCGTATCGATTCCGGCAATGAGTCCCTGCTGATCTGGGGCGATATCGTGCATGTGCCCGAGGTGCAGGTGGCGCGCCCGCAGGTGACGATGCAGTTCGACGTCGATCCGGCGCTCGCCGCCGAGACGCGCCGCCGCACCTTCGACATGGTGGCCACCGACCGCCAGCTCATCGCCGGCATGCACACCCACTTCCCGGGCTTCGCCAATCTCGCCCGCCGGGTGGATGGCTACCACATCTATCACGAGGCCTGGCGCACCGCGCTCTGAGCGGCGGCGCCCTCAGCCGAAGGCGACGGTGATGCTGATCATGTCGTGGTCGCTGAGCACCGTGCCGTCCGGTGTCAGGGCCGGCACCATGCGCGGCTCCGTCGCGCGGCAGCCGCGCGTGCAGAACCAGTCGAGCTGCCGTCCCCCCGCCCCTGCGCTCCAGCGGCTCGGGCGGGTGCTGGGCCGCGCCCGATTGGCCGCGCGCCAGTCATAGCCGCGCCGCCGCGCCGTCTCGAACAGCCGCTCGCGCGGGTCGTCATGGCCGCCGGCGGCGACCGCGGTGTTCAGGTCGCCGCCGATCACCACTGGCAACGGCCCCGCCAGGCAGTCGATGGCGTCGAGCAGCGTCGCCATCTGCCGGTCCCGCCCGGCGAAGTCGCTCCGGCTTTCCAGATGCACGCTGCAGGCGACGAACTCCTGGCCGCCGTGGCGGAAGATCGCCGCCAGCGCCATGCGGCCGCCGATCCGCTTCTGCCCGCCCTTGGGCGCGACAAACCAGTCGGCCTCCTCATTTAGCCGGATCAGCAGGGGATCGCGGAACGGCAGCGCCGAGGTGAAGGCATTGCCGTGGAAGCCGAGCGTGTTCTCCGGCGGATTGGCGGGGAAATCCAAAGGCGCCGGCATGGTGGCCAGCTCCAGGAATTCCAGCCCGAAGGCATAGTGATGGCCCAGCGCTTCCGCCAAGGCGCGCGTCGTGTGGCGCTGCCCGGTGCGGTGGCAGCCATGGTCCATCTCGCTCAACAGGACCAGGCTCGCCCGGTCGCGGCGCAGCAGCGCCGCGCTCTCGGCCGGGGAGAGGCAGCGCTCCAGGTTCCAGGCGGCGATTCGCAGCGAACCGGGCGGCGGCGTGGCAACCGCGCCCCCGAGTTCGATTTCCCGGAAGGCCGGCATGGACGCCATCGCCGCGTCATGGGCCTCCTGCCTTCCCGGCAGCGTCAGGCACTCGACACGGCGGGCGAGAGACACGGGCGTCATGGTGGGGACGGCGTCACGGCAGAGAGCAGCGGGCATCGGGAGAGCCTTGCGAAGTACAGCGAAGGCGCGAGGCTCTAGGCGCGCCGTCTGACAGCCGGATGGAGGTTGCGTAACGCCTTCATGTCAATCACCGCCCTGCTTTCCGCCATGGCTTGGGTCATGGGCCCGCCAGTCACAGGCAGGCTTCGCAAATCGCCCGCAGATGCCGGTGGTCCGTGCCGCAGCATCCGCCCAGCACGGCAAGGCCATCCAGCCGCTGCCGTAAATCGCGGTAGAGCTGCCCCAGTTCCACCGGATCGCCCGCATCCAGCTCCGTCGCCGCATCCAGTTCGGCATGGCTCTTGCGCGAAGCATTGGCACGGATGCCGCGGATGCGGTCGCGCCACGCCCCGCCCTCCGCGAGCGCCGCGACGAAATGGCTGGGGTGGGCGCAGTTGATCATGTAGTAGGCGGCGGCTCCGCCGGTCTCCCGGTCCACCTGCTCGATGGCCGCGCGCAGGCTCTGGCCGGACGGAAGCCGTCCATCCGTCTCTACCGTGAAGGAGACCACGACCGGCAGGCCGGCCGCCTCGGCGGCTCGGACGATGCCGATGGCCTCCTCCGTATAGGTCATGGTGATGGCGCTCACCATCTCGGCGCCCGCTACGCGGAAGGCATTCACCTGCGCGCGGTGGTAGGCTTCGGCGGCCTCGGCCGTCATGCGGTCCTCGGCGCGGTAGCCATCCCCGCGCGGGCCGATGACGCCGTTGATCACCACTGGCATCCCATCACTGGCGAAACTCTCGCGCAGTTCCGCGGCGAAGGCGACCGCTGCCCGGTTGACCGCCGCGAGTTCCGCCGCGCCATAGCCGAGCTGCGCACCCCAGTCGGCATTCGCCCGCCAGGTCACGGTGTCCAGCACGAAGCCGGTGCCGCGCTCCGCGGCGAGGCGGAGGTAGGGCGCGAAATACCGCCTGAGCGCTTCCCGCCCTCCGGCCTCGGCCAGGAGGGGAAAGGCAGCGAAGGCTGGAAGCTCCCGTCCCTCGTGGAAGACAAGGGTGGTTTCCAGGCCCCCATCCGTCAGGAAGGAGGTGCCGGCAAGTTGGGGAAGGGGGTACCGGTCGGCAGGCATCAGGGCTCCTCCGGGTGGTCCGGCGCGCGGCGCCGGCGTCTCAGGAGCGCGACATTCCGGGCGCAGTCCTGGACAGGGTCGGCGCATCGCTAACGGAGCCGGCCTCGCCGTCCCATGACCGGAGCGCCGCCTGAATTGACCAGCCGTCCGAATCTTTCCGTCGATTTACCGATCGTCCAGAAAGCATGCTCGCGCACCCGCAAGAGGGTGGAGGCAATGGGTGCCGATGCGCTATCCGAGGTGCTCCGCGCGGTCCGGCTAAGCGGTGCCGTCTTCTTCCGCGTCGAGTTGCGCGCCCCCTGGGTGGCGGAAACACCCCCCGCTGCCATCTGCGCGCCCTTCGTCATGCCGCGAGCGCAGCACCTGATGGAGTTCCACATCCTCGGCAGCGGCACCGGCTTCGGGGGGCTGACCAATGCCGAACCGGTCGCGCTGGAAGCGGGCGACGTGCTCGCCTTCCCGCAGGGGGATCCTCATGTGCTGTCCAGCGCGCCGGGGCTCCGGCAATCACCAAACATGGACCTCTACCGTGTGGCGGGATCGGCACGCCTGCCCTTCTCGGTCACGCTGGGCGAGACCGGGCCACCGGTTGGCGCGCTGGTCTGCGGCTTCCTGGGCTGTGATGCCCGTCCCTTCAACCCGCTGCTCGACGCCCTGCCGCGCATGCTCCACCTGCGCAGCCGGGGCACGGGGGATGACGGCTGGTTCCGTCACCTCGTCGATGCGGTTGTCGCCGAGAGCGCCCAGCCGCACATCGGCGGCGAGTGCATCCTGGCGCGGCTGAGCGAGCTGATGTTCATCGAGCTGGTGCGTCGCCATCTCTGGACGGCTCCGGCAGAGGAGACAGGATGGCTCGCCGGCCTGCGCGACCCCCATGTCGGGCGGGCGCTCAACCTCTTGCACGGGCAGGCGACGGCGCCCTGGACGCTGGAGCGCCTGGCGCGCGAGGCCGGCCTCTCCCGCTCCTCGCTGGCCGAGCGTTTCACTCGGCTGGTCGGCCAGCCACCGATGCAATACTTGGCGCAATGGCGGATGCAACTCGCCGCCGGCCTGCTGGCGGATGGCGATCGCCCGGTTGGACAGGTCGCCCTCGCGGTGGGCTATGATTCCGAAGCCGCCTTCAGCCGCGCCTTCCACAAGCTCGTCGGCGTGCCCCCGGCGGCCTGGCGGCGCGCGCATGCGCGTGGACCCGCCGCAACGGCTGGGCGCGCAAGCTTCCCCACGCCCCCGGCGCCGGCAGGGGATGCCGCCTTCGCCTGAGCCGGTCCGGCGCCGCCCGCTCCCAAGAGGCCGCCCATGCAAGATGGACGGGCCAGCCATCGGTGCATGCGGCGCCCGACCGCCCCGTCCCTTGTTTTCGCCTCCTCCGAAACGCCCTAGCAAGCTTGCATGTCAAAACCTCCGATTCTCCGGCGGCCTCTGGTGCTGGCGTCCGTGATGGCCGCCATGTTCATGATCGCCATCGAGGCCACGATCGTCTCGACCGCGATGCCGCAGATCGCGAGCCAACTCGGCGACCTGCACCTCTACTCCTGGGTGTTCTCCTCCTTCCTGCTCACCCAGACTGCGACGACCGTGATGTTCGGCAAGCTGGCGGATCTCTACGGCCGCAAGCCGGTGCTGCTCGCCGGCATCGCGGTCTTCCTGGTCGGCTCCTTCCTCTGCGGCGCGGCCTGGTCGATGCCATCGCTGATCGCCTTCCGGCTGCTCCAGGGCATCGGCGCGGGTGCCATCCAGCCCATCGGCATCACCGTGGTCGGAGACCTCTACACCGTGCAGGAGCGCGGCAAGATCCAGGGCTACCTGGCCAGTGTCTGGGGCGTCTCTTCCGTCCTGGGCCCGCTGGCCGGCGGGCTCATCATCCAGCACCTGAGCTGGGCCTGGATCTTCTGGATCAACCTGCCGATCGGCCTTCTCGCCGCCGCCGGCTTCGCCGCCTTCCTGCGCGAGCGGGTGGAGCACCGGCAGCGCAGCGTGGACACGGCCGGCGCGGCGCTCTTCGCGGTGGCGGTGGCCTCGCTCATGGTCGCCCTGACGGAGGCCGGCACCGCCGGCACCACCACCGCCCTGCTCGCGGCCGGGATCTGCGTGGTGAGCGCGTTCCTCTTCGTGCTGCAGGAGCGGCGCGCGCGCGAGCCGATGATGGCCTTCAGCCTCTGGGCCCGGCGCCCCATTGCGACAGCCAATGCGGCCACCCTGCTGAGCGGCATGGCGATCATCGGCCTGACCAGCTTCCTGCCCATGTATGTCCAGGGCGTGCTCGGGCAGTCAGCGCTGGTGGCGGGCTTCGCGCTGACCATGATGGTGCTGGGCTGGCCGGTCGGCGCGACCATCGCGGCCAAGAACTTCTCCCGCTTCGGCCTGCGCGGCACGCTGCTCTTCGGCGCCGCGCTGCTGCCGGTCGGCGCGCTGGCCTTCCTGACGCTCGGCCCTGGCAGCTCGCCCGTGGTGGCGGGGCTCGGCTCGGTGATCATGGGCTTCGGCATGGGCTTCCTCAGCACCTCCGCCATCGTGATCATCCAGGACAGCGTGGACTGGGCCGAGCGCGGCGCCGCCACCGCCTCCAACATCTTCTCGCGCAACCTTGGCAGCACGCTGGGCGCGACGGTGCTCGGCGCGGTGCTGAACTTCAGCCTGACCCACGGCAGCGCGGAGGTGGGACCGGCGGATGCCGAGCAGATCCGGCAATTGCTGGAGCACCCCGGCGCGGCAGTGGCCGAGGCCACGGTTCGCGCAGCGCTCGGCCATGCGCTCCACCTCACCTTCTGGGCGGTGTTCGCGATCGCCGCGCTGACCTTCCTGTCGGCCATCCTGGTCCCGAAGGTCAGCCTGGAGAGGGCGCGGGGGAAGCCCTCAGCGGCCTAGGTCTCCCGCCGGAGAAGCCGATGCCGAAACGAAAGCGCCCCGGGCAAGGTCTGCCCGGGGCGCCACGAGCCATGCGGAGGGCCGCGGAGCCCGCCTCAGCCGCGATGCTTGCCGAGCGCGTCGCGCGCGGCATCCTTGGCGCTGCCAGCAGCGTTCTGAACCTTGCCCGCCGCCTTGTCGGCCTTGCCCTCGGCTTGCATCTTCTGGTCCCCGGTCAGCTTCCCGGCGCCTTCCTTGACGGCGCCCTTCGCCTGTTCGGCGGAACCCTGGATACGGTCCTTATCGGCCATGTTGGCCTCCCTCTTGCTTGTTTTGCCTCACCGGAAGAGGCTGGCTTTCGCCTCCCTGCCGCTCCCGGAACAGTCGCGCGCAGGCAGCGCGTCTTGGGTCTGCTTCCTCCTTACTTGTTCGCCGGCTTGCCGCTCTGCGCCGCACCGGCATCCGTGCCGCCCGAATCCCTCGTCGTGTCGCCGCGTGCGGCGTCGGCATGGCCGCTGGGGCTGGGCTGGGCGCCACCGGTCTGCCCCATGGCGCCGGTGTTATTGCTCGTCGTGGAGCTGGTGGTGCTACCCGTGCTGCCGGTCGAGCCTGCGGTACCGCTGTGCGCGGTGGTGCCCCCTTTGGCGCTGTCGGGCTGGTCCGGCTTCACCGCCTGAGCACTGGCGAAGCCATAGCCGCCCAGCAGCAGCGCCGCCGCGAGGGTCGCTGTCTGAAGGGTCCTGTGCAGGATCATGCCGTGTCTCCTTCGAAGCCTTTCCAAGGTCCGGCGGTGCGCACCTTCATGGCACGGTGGCCATGGGCCGACGCCCTGCCCGTCCACCCTCGCGGCCTGTCAGCAGGGCGGGCGGAAGGCCATCGCGCGGACAGCACAAGGGAAAGCGCTGGGAAACCCGCTTGGTTCCATCATGCCCGGCCCGATCAGGTCACAAACTGTGTCGCCAAGGGCCGCGCCGATATGGTGGCATGCTGCGCGGAGGCGCTGGTCAGCCGCCCTCCTCCTCCCCGAACATGTAGTTCTGGACGTAGAGGATATGCTCACGCATCGCCCGCCGTGCCGCCGTACGGTCCCGCTGATGCAGCGCATCAATGATGGCACGGTGCTGGCGCTGCAGGGCGGCGCGGCGCAGCGGCGTCGCTCCCCTCGCCTTCAGCGCCCCCCATTCCGCCTGCAGCCGCACCCTCGCCAGCGAGCGCGACAGGGAGATGGCGGCGCGGTTGTGCGTGGCCAGCGCGATGGCATCGTGCAGGGCGCCGTCCCAGTACTCGAATTCCGGCAGGTCCGCGGCGGCATCGGCGCGCCGCAGGCATTCCTCCATGCGCGCCAGGTCCGCCGGGCTGGCCCGCGAAACTGCCATCGCCACCAGCTCGGGCTCGAAGGCCAGCCGGCATTCCACCACCTCGGCGGGGCCGAAGGCCGCCGCATCCGGCAGAGCCCCCGGCGCGAGGCCAGGGTCATGCGGGCCCATGCCGGTGCGGAAGGTGCCACGGCCGACATGCCGTTCGATCAGCCCCTCCGCCGCCAGCGCGTCGAGTGCCCGGCGCACGGTGTTGCGCGCCATGCCGTACTGCTCGCCCAGCGCGCGCTCGGTGGGCAGCTTCTCGCCCGGCTGCCAGCGCCCCGACTGGAGATCCCGCGCCAGCCGCTGACGCAGCCGCTCCGCATCGCCACGCTCGCGCGGGGCCGCCGCCTGCACCGTCATGCGATCCGTCTCTCCGCTTGACGCTCCGGATTGGTCCAATCATCATGGCTCATGATTGGATCAATATAGCGGTCGAATTGGTCCATTTCTAGAGAAGGGTTTCCGATGCGGCTCGCCACCATCCTCGTCGAGGGTCGTCCCACTGTCGCGCTGGTCGAAGCGGGGGGTGAGCGCTTCCATCCGCTGGCCGAGCTGCTGCCCAGCCTGCCCGAGCCCGCAACGCGTGACATGACAGCTGCCATCGCACATCTGGCGGATCGCGAGGCGCTTTCGGCCTTGCCCGAGGGCGGACGCCCGCTCGACCCGGCGATGCTGCTGGCGCCCCTGCCGAAGCCACCGCGCAACATCTTCTGTGTCGGCAAGAACTATCATGCCCATGCGCGCGAATTCGCCGGCAGCGGTTATGATTCGAGCGCCGCGGGCGCGGCTGATGCCGTCCCTTCCAGCCCGATCATCTTCTCCAAGCCCTTCACCAGCATCTCCGGCCCCGCCGCCGACATCCCGCTGGTACCCGGGCTGGACGCTAGTGTGGACTACGAGGCGGAACTGGCCGTGATCATCGGCAAGGGTGGCCGCGCCATCCCCAGGGCCGAGGCCATGGCGCATGTCTTCGGTTACACGGTGGTCAATGACGTGACGGCGCGCGACCTGCAGCAGAAGCACAAGCAGTGGCTGCTCGGGAAGGGTATCGACGGCTTCTGCCCGATGGGCCCCTGGATCGTCACCGCCGACGAGGTGGACGCCACCGAGATGCGCGTCTCCTGCACGGTGAACGGCGAGACGCGGCAGGATGCCAGCACCGCCGACCTGATCTTCGACATCCCGACGCTGATCGAGACCATCTCCCTCAGCACCGCGCTGCTGCCGGGCGATGTCATCGCCACGGGCACGCCGGAGGGCGTGGGCATCGGCTTCAAGCCGCCCCGCTTCCTGCGTGAGGGCGATGTCGTCGAATGCACCATCAGCGGCATCGGCCGCATCCGCAACACGGTGCGCCGCATGGCGCCCGCCCGTCAGGCCGCCGCCTGACCGACCGCGGCGGACGCAACGAGACGCGCCCGCCGCACCTCACGTCCAGGGAACAAGACCGGCGCAGACCGGGAGGAACAGAGGCATGTTGCGACGACAGCTCATCGCCGCCGGCGGGGCCCTCGCGGCCGCGCCGCTGCTCGGCACCGCACGAGCGCAGGAGAACTATCCCAGCCGCCCGGTCCAGATGGTGGTTGCCTTTCCGCCCGGCGGGCAGGCCGACGTGACGGCACGCCCCCTCGCCGCCGCGCTGGAGAAGCGGTTCGGCCAGGCGGTGCCGGTGGTGAACCGGGCCGGGGCCGGCGGCATCGTCGGCAGCGCCAGCGTCGCCCGTGCCGAGCCCGACGGCTACACCGCGCTGCTCGCCCTCTCCTCCCTGGCCGTTCTGCCGGAAGCGGAGCGCATCCAGGGCCGCACGCCCGCCTATACAGTGGACCAATTTGCGCCAATCGCGCGCATCACCGCCGACCCCACCCTGCTGGTCGTGCCCTCCGCCTCGCCCTGGCGCAGCGTCGCCGAACTCGTGGAAGACGCGAAGAAGCGCCCCGGCGCCATCAGCTACGGCTCAGCCGGGAACTATTCCACGCTGCATGTCGCCATGGCGATGTTCACCGGTGCCGCCGGCCTCGACATGCTGCACGTGCCCTTCCAGGGCGGCGGCCCAGCGCTGACCGCCTTGCTGTCCGGCACCGTCCAGACGCTGGCATCTGGCCCTGGCCCGGTGCTGCCGCACCTGCGGGAGGGCCGGCTTCGCCCGCTGGCCTGCTGGGGCGCCGACCGCATCCCCGGTTTCGAGCAGGTGCCGACCTTCATCGAACTCGGCTATCCCGAGGTGGAATTCTACATCTGGACGGGGCTTTTCCTTCCGGCCGGCACGCCGGCGCCCATCCAGGAACGCATGCGCACCACGCTGCGCAGCGTCTGCGAGGCCGCGCCGCTGCGGCAGGCGCTGGCAAACGCGGGCAGCCCCGTGGCCTATCAGGACGGCGACGCCTTCGACCGCTTCCTCGCCGCGGACAATGAACGGCTAATCCGCGCGGTGCGCCGGATCGGGCGCCTGGACTGATCCACGGCTGCTCACCGCCGGCCAGGAACAGGAAGCACTGTGCGGCGGCGCGGCGTGACCATTGGCCCCGCCGCGCGTTCTTCCCCGGCAGGGTGGAAGGAAGTCAGACATGCGCCAGATCACCAGCCGCCGGCCGCACGTCTCGCCCGGCCGTCAGATGGATAATGCGCGGCGCCGGCTCGAAGCCATCGCCCGCCTGCTCGACAGCCGCTGGCGCATTCCGGGGACAGGCATCCGCTTCGGCGCCGATCCCGTGCTCAATCTGCTGCCCGGTCTCGGTCTGCTGGCCTCCAAGGGCGTTTCGGCCTACCTGATCTGGGAGTCCTGGCGGCTGGGCGTCCCGGGCTGGACGCTCCTGCGGATGGCGGGGAATCTCGGCCTCGACGCCCTGATCAGCGCCGTCCCGGTGCTGGGCTGGGCGGGTGATGTTTTCTATCGCGCCAATCTGCGGAACATGGCCCTGTTGCGCGCCCATCTCGACCGGCAGGCAGGCCAGCCGCCACCGCAGCCCGGATCCTGGCGCCCCTCTCCCGGCAGGGCGGTCTGATAGCGCGGTACCGCATTTCTTCGCGCAGGCGTTGTCATCGTGATAATGAGCCCAGACGTCTTGGGCGCAGTGGGCAGTCCTGGCTCGCGTTAATCCGCCGACCTCCCTTACAATCTTTGCGGGTGGTCGGCGGCTGCCATGCCCGCATTTCAGAAATCAGGCGAAGCGTGGGTCGATTGTGCGGCTGCGGCGAAGGATAGGAACCTTAAAGGCCATGGCAGGCGTATCTCGCCGGGCAGCGTGGAGTTTGGTGCTCTCGGCCTGGGTGATCGGTACGGCCAGCGCCTGGGTCACCGCCGAGCGGCATGGGGGGCGCCTGGAGAAGGAGGCCGAGACCGCCGCCCTGGCGCGCGCCGAGGTGGCCGCCGAGGCCATCGAGCAGAGCCTGCTGCGCACGCTCGAGGCCGTGGAGGGCCTGCATGACCTGGCGCAATCCCGCCAGCGGCTGCTCGAGAGCGGCGACTCCGACGGGGCGGAGGCCATCGAGGCCCAGCTCGCCCTGGTGGCGCGGCGTGGTCGCTTCGGTGTGCTGCAGGTCGCCATCGTCGGGCAGCATGGCGAGCTTATCTGGTCCTCGCTGCCGACCTGGCGGATGGTCAGCGTGAGCGACCGTGAGCACTTCCGCGTCCATCAGGCCGGCTACGAGGGGCTGTTCGTCAGTACTCCGCTGGTCGGCCGCGCCTCCGACCAATGGAGCGTGCAGTTCACCCGCCCGCTGCGGAGCGAGGCCGGCCAGTTCGCCGGCGTTGGCGTCGTCTCCATCGACCCCATGGAGTTGGCGCACGACCTCGCCAACCTGAAATTCGGCGCCGAAGGCAGCGCGATGGTGCTGCGCAAGGATGGCATCGTGCTGGCGCGCAGCGACGCACCGCAGCAAGCCCTCGGCCAGACCCTGGACCGCGAGGCGCCCCTGATGCGTCAGCTCGCCAGTTCCCGCGCCGGTCAGCTGGTCCTTTCGCAGGATGGCTCTGATGGCCCCAAGCTGGTGGGTTATCGCGTCCTGACCGAGGCGCCGCTCGTCGTCACCGTAGCCCTGGACGCCCGGCGCGAACTGGCGCCCATCGCCTTCGCGCGCCCCGCCATGCGTGCTGCGGCGGCCGCCATCTCCCTGCTGGGGCTGGCGCTGGCGGCCCTGGCGCTGCTCTGGCTGGAACGGCAGCGTACCCAGGTGGCGCTGGAGACGGCGCGGCGGGATCGGGAGGCGGCGCTGGAGCGCCTGGCCCAGTCGCAGCGAATGGAAGCACTGGGGCGCCTTGCCGGCGGCGTGGCACATGACTTCAACAACGTGCTGCAGGCGGTGCTCGGCGCCGCCAAGGCGATCCAGCGCCGGATCGAGGATCCCAAAGCGGTACGGCGGATGGCCGGCATTGTCGTGGACGCGGCCGAGCGCGGGGCCTCGGTGACGCGGCGCCTGCTGACCTTCGCCCGGCGCGGCGAGCTACGGGCCGAGGCGATCGACCCGGTAATGCTGCTCAACAGCCTGCGCGAGGTGCTCGCCCATACGCTCGGCGCCGATACCCGGGTGCGGATCGAGGCGGCCCCGGCCCTGCCGATGCTCTTCGCCGATCGCGGCCAGCTCGAGACCGTGCTGGTCAACCTGGCCGTCAACGGACGCGATGCCATGGCCGCGCTGGGCGGGGGCACCCTGACGCTCTCGGCCACCGCCGAAGAGATCCCGCCCGGCCAGGAACATGGCCCCTGCCCCGCACCGGGCGCCTATCTGCGCCTCGCCGTGGCGGACACCGGCACCGGCATGGATCCGGCGGTGCTGGCGCGTGCCGCCGAGCCCTTCTTCACCACCAAGCCCAAGGGCAAGGGGACCGGCCTAGGCCTCGCCATGGCCAAGGGCTTCGCCGAGCAATCCGGTGGCGCGCTGGAAATCGAGAGCGAGCCCGGGCGCGGCACGGTGGTCACCCTCTGGCTCCCCCGCGCGAGAGCCGGCGCACATGCCGGTCCCACCCCTGCGGCGGAAGCTTCCCTCCCGGCGGTCGGGGCCGTCAGGGGACGGATCCTGGTGGTGGATGATGCGCCGCAGGTGCGCGCCGTGCTGGCGGCCAACCTGCGCGACCGTGGCCATTGGGTGGAGGAGGCGGAGGACGGGCCGGCGGCACTGGCGCGGTTCGACAGCCCACAGGCCTTCGACACCGTGGTGACCGACCTGGCCATGCCCGGCATGGATGGGCTGGAGCTGTTGCGGGAGTTGCGGGGGCGTCGTCCTCGCCTGCCGGCCTTGCTGGTGACCGGCTATGCCGGCGACCTGGACGCCGCCCGCTTCGCCGCCGCGACCGCTGAGGGGCCGTTGGTGCTGCTGCGCAAGCCGGCCGCCCCCGATGATCTGGCGAATCACGTCGCCGCCCTGCTGCGGGAAGGCGCCACATCGCCGGGCGACACGGCGGCCGCACAGGGCGCCGAGGCGGCGCTGGGCACATCGCCGGGGCACTGACCTCTCCTGGGCTGCGTTTCCGGCGCCTGGAGACGATGGCCCCGTCACCCGGCCCTTCCGCCAAATCCCGGTGCACGGAATAGCGCCAGGGCGGGCCGCCCCATAGGGCCGAACACCCCCACGTAGAGAAGAGAATAATTCCCGCTCCCGACCACCTTCAGGCGGTCGCTCAATCCGCCAGGGCGCGCGTCATCTCCGCATCCCATTCCCCGGCGCTGCGGATCGCGTCGGCCTTCGCCTGGCCCAGCGCGGAGTAGACACGCGACGGTTTGCCGTCGACTTCCAGGGTATAAGGATGCTCACGCCCCGTGTGCAGCCGGATCCGGATGGGATAGCCGCTGAGGCATAAAGTCAGGTCGGACGGTTTCGCGATCCACGCAAGGGGCATGGGCTCCCTCCAGGGATAAGCCGCCAAAGGACAGGCTGCAGGCGGTCAGCGCTGTGCTGATGCCAACAGACCACTATCCCCTCCCTGGCCGCAAGGCGCGTCTGCGTGAGCGGGCGCCGCTCCATGCGGGATCGGCACCGCTCCCCTCCCCCCCACCCGCTCCGGGCGCGGGGAGAGGAAGGGTGGACCGTGTTCAGGCTGCCGCGGCGGTTTCCTCCATCCAGCTCCGATGGCGGCGTTCGTCCTGCAGAGCCTGTTCGAAGATGCGCCGTGCCTCCGCCGGCACCTCGCTGTGCTGGCAAGCGCGCTCATAGGCGGTGACCGTATCCTCCTCGTTGGACTTCATGGCGCGCAGCGTCGCGCTGTCACCCATGATGCTGGCTAGCGCCACCTTGCCAGTGGTCAGCAACTGCTTCGCGTCGCCTTCCGTCGGGGCGTCGGCGCCCAGACTGTCGGCCAGCCGGGTCAGTTCCCGGACATGGCGGTCATGATCGCTCCGGAACGCCGAGATCTGCTGCTTCCAGGCCGGATTCTCCAGCCGGTCGATGGTCTGGTCATAGGCCGCGATCGCGTCATGCTCCAGCAGCAGCAGATTGCAGACCAGCTTCGGAAAGGTGCTTTCGGTGCCCACCGTGGTAACCATGGGGCGCTTCCTCTGACTGCGCCGGGGCACAGGCCCCGGCATTGATTTTTTCCAAGAAACCAACCGCCAAAGCGGCCCACGGTTCCGACCACGTCGGCCGGGTTCACCGACCCGTAGTGGCAGCAGGCTTCCCGATCTGCTCCGCCTGCGCCCCTGAGCCATCCCGCGCCGGGCCGAGCACCGGCTCATCGCCGAGCGGCGTGTTCTGCATCACGCTGTACTGCCCCTTGCCGTCCAGCGAGGGTCCGCTGGTGAAGCGGCCTTCCGGCGGCGCCTCGCCATTCCGCTCGGTACCCAGGAAAACGTAGCTGAACTCCTGCTTCTCCTTCGACTGGTCGAAGCTGTTCGGGATCGGCAGCGCCATTGCAGGACCACCCATCTCCTCGATCACCGCCAGCCATTGCTGCTGGTGCATGGTGTCGCGCGCGATCAGGAAGCTCAGCATGTCCTTCATGCCCGGATCATGCGCGGCATTGTAGAGCCGGACCGCGAGGGTGCGGCCGGTCGCCTCGGCGGTGACATTGGCATACATGTCGCCCGCGAGATTGCCGCTCGCATAGACATGCGAGCAGTCGAAGGGCACGCCATCGGCATTGGCCGGGAAGGCCGCCAGGCCCGTGGAGAGGAGATGACGCTGCAACATGCCCTCGACCACGTGGCGCGGGCGCTCGCCGCCCATCACGGCATTGACCACCGGGTTCGCCGCGGCGGTGCTTTCCTGCAGGCTCAGCGGTGCATCTTCCAGATTCAGCGCGACCGCCGTGGCCAGCATCTCGATGTGGCCGATTTCCTCCGTGGCGGTGTGCAGCAGCATGTCGCGATACTTGGTGTTCGGGCCGCGCGCGCCCCAGGCCTGAAAGAAATACTGGAGGCAGACACGGATCTCGCCCTCGACCCCGCCGATCGCCTGCTGAAGCTGACGAGCGAACAAGGGGTCCGGCGTCTCGACGCGAACGGGGTATTGCAGCCGCTTATCGTGATAATACATCGGCCTCTCCTGTCTGGATGACGTCTTGCTGTGCGTGCACGAGCCTCGCGTCTCGCAGGCAGCAAAACGGAGGGGCAGACAGAAGGTTCCGGTGCGGCCGAGAATTAATCGCAGAACGGCCAAGCCATGGCCGCCAGCGATGTCCTCAAACGGTTACGATTGTGTGTGGCGAGTCCTGCTCTACACCATCCCGGAAGCACTGAAGCCCGGGCCCGCAGCGGAAAGCCGCGCCGTGAAGTGAGGCTGTCGCTTTCGCAAGAAAAAAGCCCGGGGGAGAAGCTCCCCCAGGCCGTTTCACGCGCCTGCGACGGGCCGGTTGAACCGGCTCAGGCGGAGCGCATCATCTCCGGCGGCGCGGTGCGGCCGCGCTTGGCCAGCAGCTTGTTCAGCGCATGCACATAGGCACGGGTGGAGGCGATGATGGTGTCGGTATCCGCGCCCTGCCCGTCCACCAGCTTGCCGTCCTCCTCCAGCCGCACGGTGACGCGCGCCTGGGCATCGGTGCCGCCGGTGACCGATTGCACGGCGTAGAGCTTTAGCTCAGCCCGGTGCGGCACCACCTGCTGCACCGCGTTGAAGGCGGCATCCACCGCGCCATCGCCGCCGGCCACGCCATTGCAAGCCTCGCCATCCACCTCCAGCGCGACGCTGGCAATCGGGCGCGTGCCCATGCCGGTGGCGACGGTGATGCCCACCAGCTTCACGCGGTCCTTGATGCGCATCACCTCGTCATCGACCAGCGCGACGATATCCTCGTCGTAGACGACCTTCTTGCGGTCGGCGAGATCCTTGAAGCGGCGGAAGGCGTCATTGAGCTGGTTGTCGCCCAGCGTGTAGCCCAGCCCGGCCAGCTTGTCGCGGAAGGCGGCGCGGCCGGAATGCTTGCCCATCACCAGCGAGTTGGTGGACCAGCCGACGCTTTCCGGCGTCATGATCTCGTAGGTGGTCTTGTCCTTCAGCACGCCGTCCTGGTGGATGCCGCTCTCATGCGCGAAGGCATTGCGGCCGACGATGGCCTTGTTGGGCTGCACGTCGAAGCTGGTGATGGTGGCCAGCAGGCGGCTGGTCTTGAGGATGTTCTGGGTGACGATGCCGGTGGTGTAGGGCATGACGTCCGCGCGGGTGCGCAGCGCCATCGCCACCTCTTCCAGGCTGGCATTACCGGCGCGTTCGCCGATGCCGTTGATCGTCGCCTCCACCTGCCGCACGCCGGCCTCGATCGCGGCCAGGGTATTCGCCACCGCCAGGCCCAGGTCGTCGTGGTTGTGGGCGGAGAAGATGACGCCATCGGCGCCCGGCACCCGCTCGCGCAGCATGGTGAAGATGCGCTTCAGGTCATCCGGAACCGCGTAGCCCACCGTGTCCGGGATGTTGATGGTGCTGGCGCCCGCCTTGATGGCGGTTTCGACGCAGCGGCAGAGGAAGTCCGGATCCGTGCGGGAGCCGTCCTCCGCCGACCACTCGACGTCGGCCACATGGTTGCGCGCCAGGGAAACGGATTTTGTAATGGCCTCCAGCACTTCCTCGCGGCTCATGCGCAGCTTGACGCGCATATGCAGGTCAGAGGTGGAGAGGAAGGTGTGGATGCGCTGGCGGGCGGCGGGCTTCACCGCCTCGACGGCGCGCAGGATGTCGCCGGGCGCGGAGCGCGACAGACCGCAGACTACCGGCCCGTCCTTGGCGAAGCGCTGGGCGATGGAGAGCACGCTCTCGAAATCGCCCTGGCTGGCAATGGGAAAGCCGGCTTCCATGACATCCACGCCCAGCTCGGCCAGGGCCTCGGCCATGCGCAGCTTCTCCTCCAGGTTCATGGAGAAGCCGGGCGACTGCTCGCCGTCGCGCAGGGTGGTGTCGAAGACGATGACGCGGTTGTCATCCAGCGTGCCGAAGCTGGGGTGATTGATGGCCATGGGGCGTTCCTTCGTTTCTGCCGTGAACCGTATATCGGAGGCGCGTGCTACGCCCCAGGTTCCCCTGAGCGATGCCGGCAGGTCAGCCGGGCGTCACGCCCAGGGGCGGCTAAGTCGAAGGAGGAGGCCGGAAAGGGCGTGCGCGGCAGCGACGGCAGAGCCGTTCGTCAGACCAGGAATGCGCGCGCAAGCGTCCATGCCCGGGACGATAGGCAGGCAGCCGCCCCGCCGCAAGCCCTTTCTGGCGCGATCATGCCGCCTGCACCGCCCGAAGGAAGGCATCGGACTTGCGGCGCAGCGCCACCGCCTGCCCACTCAGCTCGCCCGCCGAGTCGAGCACGGTGCCCGCTGCTTCCCGCGTCTCCGCCGCCGCGCCGCTGACATCGCCGATGCGGCGGTTGACGGCCCCTGTGCTTTCCGAGACCTGGGCGGCACTGCGGGCGATCTCCCGGGTGGCCGCGGCCTGCTGCTCCACGGCGGCGGAGATGGCGGCGGTGACCTCGTTCATCCGCTCCACCGTGGCGCCGATGCCGCGCAGCACCGTCACCGCCTGGGCGGTGCTGCCCTGGATGGCCTGGATCTGCTGGCCGATCTCCTCCGTGGCTCTGGCCGTCTGTCCCGCCAGATTCTTCACCTCCGAGGCGACCACCGCGAAGCCCTTGCCCGCCTCCCCGGCGCGCGCCGCCTCGATCGTCGCGTTCAGCGCCAGCAGGTTCGTCTGCCCGGCAATGTCCTGAATGAGTTGCACCACGTCGCCGATCCGGTCGGCGGCATCGGCCAGGGCGCGGATCGTGGCATCGGCGCGGCGGGTTTCGCCGGCCGCCTCCTGGGCGACGCCGGCGCCACTCTGCACCTGCCGCGTCACCTCGGCCACGCTGGCGGCAAGTTCCTCGGCACTGGCCGCCACCGCCTGCACGCTCGCGCCGGCGCGCTGGCTCTCCTCCGCCACCAGGCCGGCTTCCTGGCCGGAGCGGGCAGCGCTGGCGCTCATACCCTGGGCGGCCTCCTGCAAGGCATCGGCGGACCGCGCCACCGCATCGACCACGGCACCGACCTCCGCCTCGAAATCGGCGGCGAGGCGGGACTGCGCGGTGACGCGCGACCAGTTCAGCATCGGCCCGACATAAGCGCCGCGGGCATCCCGGATGGCGGTCACGCGCAGGGAGAGCACCTCATCACCCAGACGGATCTTGGCGGCATGGGGGAGCCGCTCGGGGCTGGCCAGAATGTCGCGGATGCGCTGGCGCTGCGCCGGCGGGTGGAAGATGTCGATGCTCTGGCCAGGCAGTTCATCGACGCCGCAGGGCAGAAGCTGCTCCAGCGGGCGCAGTCCCTGGCGGCTGGCTTCGTTCATATAGGTGATGCGGAACTCGTCCCGCGGATCGGCGGTGATGACGGCGATCGGCAACTGCTCCAGCATCTGGCTCTGCGCGAAGGCACGGCTGACGGTGCTCCGCAGACCCAGCATGGCCTGCGCGATGGTACCGATCTCGTCGCGCCGGCCCAGGCCAGGGATATGCTCAGGCACCTGGCCGGCGGCCAGATCCGCCACTGCCTGGGCCAGCTTGCGCAACGGCCGGCTGATGGAACGGGCATTCAGCAAGCCGAGGCCGGCCAGCAACAGGGCCACGGCCAAGCCCAGCACCAGCATGCTGTGGCGCGCTCCGTCCATGGCGCCTTCCAGCCGCCGGCGCCCCTCGTCGCTCTCCGCCACCACCAGGGCGTTTGCCTGCTGCAGACTCGCCTCGAGCCGCTCGCGGTTCGGCAACAGCATCTCCCGCTGCATGCGGTCGATTTCCTCAAGCGCCTCCAGCGCGGCGGCAGCGTCGTTCCCGATCTGGATACCCTGCCCGGCCCAGCTGCCGGTGCCGGAGGGCGCACCCTCACCCTCCGGCAGCCCGCGCAGATAGACGCGCGACTTCTGGATGGCGCTGCGCGCCCGGCGTTCCTGGGCGACATCCCCGGTCAGCATGTAGTCCTGCAGGCCGAGCCGGGCGTCGAGAACCGTGCGATGGGCGGTGAGCAGGCTCTGGCGGATTTCCTCCTGCCTGTCCGCCGGCAGGGAGGAATCGATTCCGCCGATCACCATCTCGAACATGCGGTCGTAGTCGCGCCCGGCGGCCCCGAGGCGGTCGCGCGCCTCCAGCATCCGCTGCCGCTGGGCGGAGAGCCCATCATGCATCCCGCCGTATTCGTCGAGCTGCGCCAGCGCTTCGTCCAGCTTCTCCCGCGCCGCCGGGCTGCCGGCGCTCAGCCGGGCCTCACGCACATGCTGCCGGGCCTGCTCCAGCTCTTCCGCGCCCACCCGCCGCGCTTCCGCCAGCGCCTTCATGTTCTGCGCGGTGCTGACATCGCGCAACTGAACCCGCGCGGCCTGGATGGCATTGGCGGACTGCTTCAGATGAAGCTCCACCATATCGGCGACCTGCTCGATCTCAATCTCATGATGGATCAGGTCGAGGTTGCGCCAGACACCGAGGATCATCAGGCCGAGCAGCAGGATCGGCACCAACGCCGCCAGGGCGAGCTTGCGGCCGACGGTCAGGGCGAAGGGATGGACGCGCATGATACCTCCATTTCCCCTGCCTTCTCGCAGGGGAAGATGAAGGACCGGTAAAGCCGCAGCCTCAGCCGCCGGGCGGATGGGTCGCCAGCCAGTGGCGCGCGATCTCCTCCCGCGTTGCCACCCAGACATCCGGGCAGGAGGCCACATGGTCGAGGAAGCGCGCCAGCGCCGCCGCCCGCGCCGGGCGCCCGACCAGTCGGCAATGCAGCCCGACGCTCATCATCTTCGGCGCTGTGCGGCCTTCGTCGCGCAGGAAATCGAAGGCGTCGCGCAGGTGCTGGGTGAAGCCGTCATTCGCCGTGAAGCCGGGCGGAACGGCGAACTTCATGTCGTTGTTGTCGAGCGTATAGGGGATAACGAGCAACGGCTTGCCGGCGACCGTTACGTAATAAGGCAGGTCGTCGTCATAGGCGTCGCTGTCGTAGAGGAAGCCGCCATGCTCGGCGACCAGCCGGCGGGTCTGCTCGCTGATGCGGCCGGTGTACCAGCCCACCGGCTTGCGCCCGACCACCCGCTCGATGGTCTCCACGCATTGCGCGATGTGCTGCCGCTCGGTGATCTCGTCCACGTCCTGATAGTTGATCCAGCGCCAGCCATGGCTGGCCACCTCATGCCCTGCCTCGGCGAAGGCGCGGCCGACCGCCGGGTTCAGCTCCAATGCGCGGCCAACGCCATAGACCGTGAGCTTCAGGTTGCGCTCGGCGAAAAGCCGCAGCACGCGCCAGACGCCGGCGCGGGCGCCATAGTCGAACTGGCTTTCCTTGCCGATGTCCCGCGCCCCGAGCACCGGGCTGCCGCCTGGCGTCTCGTTCAGATAGATCTCGCTGCCGGCATCGCCGTTCAGCACCGTGTTCTCGCCGCCTTCCTCGTAGTTCAGCACGAAGGAGAGGGCGAGCCGCGCGCCACCAGGCCATTTCGGGTCTGGCGGATGGGGACCATAGCCAACGAAATCGCGCGGATAGCAGCTATCGGGAGCGAGCTTTGTCATGGCGCCGGCCAGGGTGCGGCGGGGCCATGGCCGGCGTCAACTCTCTCCCCAAGCCAGCCGTGGACCCAGGCCGCGCGAAAGCAGAAAGGGGCGCCGAAGCGCCCCTCCCTGTGTGCTCAGTTGCGGCTCTTGTCCACCAGCGCGCCCTTGGTGATCCAGGGCATCATACCGCGCAGCTTGGCGCCGACCTCCTCGATCGGGTGCTCGGCCAGACGGCGACGGGTGGCCTTGAAGCTCGCCTGGTTGACCTTGTTCTCCAGCATCCAGTCGCGGGTGAACTTGCCGGACTGGATGTCGTTCAGCACGCGCTTCATCTCGGCCTTGGTCTCGGCGGTGATGATGCGCGGGCCGGTGACATACTCGCCATACTCCGCGGTGTTGGAGATGGAGTAGTTCATGTTGGCGATGCCGCCCTCATAGATGAGGTCGACGATCAGCTTCACTTCGTGCAGGCACTCGAAATAGGCCATCTCCGGCGCATAGCCGGCCTCGACCAGCGTCTCGTAGCCGGCCTTGATCAGCTCGACGAGGCCGCCGCAGAGCACCACCTGCTCGCCGAACAGGTCGGTCTCGCACTCTTCCTTGAAGGTGGTCTCGATGATGCCCGAGCGGCCGCCGCCGACGGCGCAGGCATAGGAGAGCGCGATCTCCAGCGCATTGCCGGAGGGGTTCTGATGCACGGCCACGAGGCAGGGCACGCCGCCGCCCTTCTGGTACTCGCCGCGCACGGTGTGGCCGGGGCCCTTCGGTGCGATCATGAAGACGTCGATGTCGGCGCGCGGCTCGATCAGGTTGAAATGCACGTTCAGCCCGTGCGCGAAGGCCAGCGCGGCGCCCTCGCGCATGTTCTCGTGCAGCTGCTCGCGATAGAGGTCGCCCTGGCCTTCGTCCGGGGTCAGCACCATCACCACATCGGCCCACTTGGCGGCCTCGGCGGGCGACATCACCTTGAAGCCGGCGGCCTCGGCCTTCTTCGCGGAAGCTCCGGGGCGCAGGCCGATCACCACCTCGGCGACGCCGGAATCACGCATGTTCATGGCATGCGCATGGCCCTGGCTGCCGAAGCCGATGACAGCAACCTTCTTGCCCTTGATCAGGCCCACATCAGCATCACGGTCGTAGTAAACGCGCATCTCTGGCGCACTCCCCCGATTGAAGAACCAAACTCTGCGAGAGGGCTCCGCCCTCTCGCGCTCTCCCGCCAGGAACCTGAGGTTCCTGGACCTCCCATTAGATGGCGGGGTCCGGGGTGACACTGTCACCCCGGCGGGGGTCCAGGGGGCGGCGCCCCCTGGCCGCGTTCAGACCGAAAGACTGGCCGTGCCGCGCGCGATGGCCACCGCGCCGGTGCGCGAGACCTCCACGAGGCCGATCGGCCGCATCAGGTTGATGAAGGCATCGAGCTTCTCGCTGCTGCCCGTCATCTCGAAGACGAAGCTCTCGATGGTGGCATCGACGACCCGCGCGCGGAAGGCATCGGCCAGCCGCAGCGCCTCTTGCCGCGCCGAGCCGGTGCCGACCACCTTGATCAGCGCCAGCTCGCGGTTGAGGTGCGGGCCCTCCAGTGTCAGGTCCGCCACCTTGTGCACCGGCACCAGCCGGTCGAGCTGCGCCTTAATCTGCTCGATCACCATCTCGGTGCCCGAGGTGACGATGGTGATGCGCGAGAGGCGGCCCTCCGCATCCACCGGCGCCACGGTGAGGCTGTCGATGTTGTAGCCACGGCCGGAGAACAGGCCGATGACGCGGGCCAGCACGCCGGCCTCGTTCTCCACCAGCACCGCGATGGTCGCGGCGCGCTGGGACATGTCGTTGGGGTCGGGCATTCTTCTGTCCGTTCGATCGCGGGGTTGGGTTGGCGCCGGCTCAGACCAGCGCCGTCCCCTCATCCGTCACGCCCGCGCCGCCGGAAATCTGCCCGGAAGCCAGCAGCATCTCGTTATGCGCCGCGCCCGAGGGGATCATCGGGAAGACATTCTCCTTCGGGTCCACGGCCACATCGACGATCACCGGCCGGTCGATGGTGATCATCTCGCGGATGACGCGATCCAGGTCGTCGGTGCTTTCCGCCCGCATGCCGACGCCGTGGAAGCTCTCGGCGAGCTTCACGAAATCGGGCAGCGCGGCGCTGTAGCTCTCGGAGTAGCGGCCGCCATGCAATAGCTCCTGCCACTGCCGCACCATGCCCATGTACTGGTTGTTCAGGATGAACACCTTCACCGGCAAGCGATACTGCGCCAGCGTCGCCATCTCCTGGATGTTCATCAGGATCGAGGCCTCGCCGGCGATGTCGATCACCAACGCGTCCGGATGCGCGACCTGCACGCCCATCGCCGCCGGCAGGCCGTAGCCCATGGTGCCGAGGCCGCCCGAGGTCATCCAGCGGTTCGGCTTCTCGAAGCCGAAATACTGGGCCGCCCACATCTGGTGCTGGCCGACCTCGGTGGTGATGAAGGTGTCGCGACCGGTTTCGCGGGTCAGCTCATAGAGCCGCTTCACCGCGTGCTGCGGCTTGATCAGCGTGCCTTCCTGCACATAGCGCAGGCAGTTCGTGCCGCGCCACTCGTCGATCTGGCGCCACCAGGCGGCCAGCGCCTCGCGGTCCTGCCGGGCATCGTCCTCGTCCCAGGCGGCGATCAGCGCGCGCAGCACCGAGGCGGCGTCGCCCACGACCGGCACCTCGACCTTGACGTTCTTGTTGATCGAGGAGGGATCGATATCGGCGTGGATCTTGATCGAGTCCGGCGCGAACGCGTTGAGCCGCCCGGTCACGCGGTCGTCGAAGCGGGCGCCGATGTTGAACATCACGTCGCACCCGTGCATGGCGAGGTTCGCCTCGTAGGTGCCGTGCATGCCCAGCATGCCCAGGAACTGCGGGTCGCTCGCCGGGAAGGCGCCGAGGCCCATCAGCGTGTTGGTGCAGGGCAGGCCCGCCATGCGGACGAATTTCGTCAGCAGCTCGGAGGCTTCCGGCCCGGCATTGATGACGCCGCCGCCGGAATAGACCACCGGCCGCTTCGCCTCCTTCAGCAGCCGCACCGCCTTGCGGATCTGCGCCATGTCGGGCTCGGTCTGCGGGCGGTAGGAGCGGTGCTCCTGCGTCGGCGGCGGGGTGTACTGGCCCTTGCCGATCAGGATGTCCTTCGGCAGGTCGATCACCACCGGGCCCGGGCGGCCGGAGCGCGCCACATAGAAGGCGTCATGCACCGTCTGCGCCAGGTCGCCCATCCGCTTCACCAGGTAATTGTGCTTGGTGGCGGGGCGGGTGATGCCGGTGGTGTCGGCCTCCTGAAAGGCGTCGTTGCCGATCAGATGCGTCGGCACCTGCCCGGTCAGGCAGACGATGGGGATGCTGTCCATCAGCGCGTCCACCAGCCCGGTCACGGCATTGGTGGCGCCGGGGCCAGAGGTGACGAGCACGCAGCCCACCTTGCCGGTGGAGCGGGCATAGCCCTCGGCGGCGTGCACCGCCGCCTGCTCATGCCGCACCAGGATGTGGCGGATGGCGTTCTGCTGGAAGATGGCGTCGTAGATCGGCAATACCGCGCCGCCCGGATAGCCGAAGATGACCTCTACGCCCTGCTCCTTCAGCGCGCGCAGGACGATCTCGGCACCCGTCATGGACTGGGTGTCGGATGCGGCGGGAAGGTTGGCGGAAGACATGATGGCTTCTGGCTTTCCTGCAATGTGGTGTTGCCGGGCATTCCTGTCCGGGGCCCCGATCTACGCCCCCTGCCCGGTCGCGTCAACGCGCGAACAAACAAACGAGAAAATTTCCCCCGCCTCTCTTTCTGAAAATTGCTCCATGCCCGCCATTCGCGCATGGATCGTATGCGTTTCTCGGGGGGCGGCCAGCGGCTGGTGGCGGAACCAAGTGGCCTGGCGCTTGGTGTACTGGCCGATGACCAGGCAGGCCCGCTCCCCCGCCTCCTTCGGCGTGAGCCGGCCGACGAGCATAGCGGAAAGCTCCGGCACACCATGCGCGCGCATCGCCGGCAGCGCCGGGTCGAGGCGGCGCGCCAGCAGCGTCTTCACCTCCTCCACCGCCCCGGCCCGCAGCATCCCTTCCCAGCGGCGGCGGATAGCCTGCCGCAGGATCTCGCGGGGCGGGTCCAGCAGGATTGCCGCGAAACGCCAGGGTTGGCCCTCCAGCCGCGCCGGCCCGGTGCCCTCCTCGCGCTGCCACGCGGCGAGGCCGCGCCCGGTGCCACGCCACACCTCGAAGGCGCGGGCGATGCGCTGGCTGTCGCTCGGCCGCAGCCGCGCCGCCGTTTCCGGGTCGGCGGCAGTCAGGCGGGCATGCAGCGCCGCCGGGCCCTCGGCGGCCAGCAGGGCGCGCGCCTCCTCCCGCGCGGCTGGCGGGATCTCCGGCACCGGGGCGATGCCTTCGGTGAGTGCCCGGAAATACAGGCCGGTGCCGCCGCACAGGATCGGCAGCCGCCCGGCCGCCCGCACCGCTGCCAGCTCCGCCAGCGCCCGCTCGCGCCACCAAGCCACGCTGGCGAGCTCGGCGGGATCACGCACGCCATAGAGGCGGTGCGGCGCCCGCGCCCGCTCCTCCGCCGAGGGCTGCGCCGTCAGCACCTCCAGCCCGGCATAGATCTGCATGCTGTCGGCGTTGATCACCGCCCCGCCGAACCGCTCCGCCAATCCGAGCGCCAGGGCCGACTTGCCGCTGGCCGTCGGCCCCGCCACCAGCAGCGCGAATGGTTGCCTGCTCATGCGTGCGCGGGCATGGTCCGCCCCCCATGCAGCATGTTCTCACCCTGATCGCGCCCGCAGGCCAATTGCCGGCGCCCCTCGTCGCGCGGGTCCGCTCCGCGCTCACCGCCCTCGGGGCCAATGCCGGCAGCCCGGACTGGCTGTCGGAGGAAGAGGCCGCGGACCTGCCCTTCGAAGGCCTGGCCCTCGAACAGGCCCAGGCGGCCGCGGCCGGTGCCCTGGAGGAGGCGTCGGTGGACAGCATCGCCCAGGCGGCGGAAGGTCGGCGCAAGCGGCTGCTGATCGCCGACATGGACAGCACCATCGTCACCTGCGAGACGCTGGACGAGCTGGCCGCCTATGCCGGGCTGAAGGAGCGCGTGGCCGAGATCACCCGGCGCAGCATGAACGGCGAGATCGACTTCTCCGCCGCGCTGCGCGAGCGGGTGGCCATGCTGAAGGGCCTCGCCCTCTCGGCGCTGGAGGCCACCTGGGCGGAGACCCGCATCATGCCGGGCGCCACCGAGCTGGTCCGCACCATGGTGGCGAACGGCGCCCATTGCGCCCTGGCCTCGGGCGGATTCACTTTCTTCACCAGCCGAGTGGCGGAAAAGCTCGGCTTCACCAGCCACCACGCCAATATCCTGGAAGATGACGGCAGCGCCCTGGCCGGCACCGTGGCCGAGCCGATCTTCGACCGGAGCGCCAAGCTGGCCACGCTGAAGCGCCTCGCCGCCGAGCTTCATCTGCCGCTGGCGGACACCCTGGCGGTGGGCGACGGCGCGAACGACCTGGAGATGATCGCGGCCGCCGGCCTTGGCGTGGCCTATCATGCCAAGCCGGTGGTCGCTGCCGCGGCGCGCGTGCGGGTGGATCATGCCGATTTGCGGGCCCTGCTGTTCGCGCAAGGATATCGCGCCACCGAGTTCGTGACGTAAGGCGGCAAAAAAAGTCCGGGGGAAGGAATTCCCCCGGACCCCCATCTTTTTTCTTTGAGTCAGGGGGGGCCGATGGCCCCTCCGATGCGGCGTCAGCCGGGGCTGCCGTTCTTGCCTTCCGGCGTCAGCCGCAACGGCACGAAGCGCTGGCCCTGGGCGCTCTCGATCAGCAGCAGCGCCGTCGGGCGGTTCTGCCGGCGCAGGCGGTCAAGCTGCTCCTGCACCTCCTGCGGGGTGGTGACGCGGTTCTGCTGCACCTCGACGATCAGATCGCCGGCGCTCAGGCCCCGCTCGGCCGCGCTGCTGCCCGGCTCCACCTCGGTGACGACGACACCGCGCGCATCCTCCTTGAGGCTGAAGCGGTCCCGCGTCTCGGGTGAGAGCGGAGCCACCTTTAGGCCGAGGCCGGAGAGCTCCATCGCCGCCCCAGGCCGCGTCTGCTGCGGCGCCGCGCCGGTCGAGGCCTGCTGCTGCTCGGCCGGCAGCTCCGCCACCGTCACCTGCAGCGTTTCCTGCTTGCCATTGCGCCAGACCACCACCGGCACGGTGCTGCCGACCTTGGTCTCAGCCACGATGCGCGGCAGGTTGCGCATCTCCTGCACCTCGTGGCCATCGAAGTTCAGGATCACGTCCCCACTCTGGATGCCGGCCTTGGCGGCCGGGCCATCCTCCTGCGCCCGCGCCACCAGCGCGCCACGGGCATGGCCCTGAAGGCCGAGGCTCTGGGCGATCTCATCCGTCACCTGCTGGATGTTCACGCCCAGCCAGCCGCGCCGCACCCGGCCGCCGTCGCGCAACTGCGCCACGATGTTCTTGGCGAGGTTGGCCGGAATGGCGAAGCCAATGCCGATCGAGCCGCCGGAGGGCGAGACGATGGCGGTGTTGATGCCGATCACCTCGCCCTTGGTGTTGAACAGCGGGCCGCCGGAATTGCCGCGATTGATGGCGGCGTCGGTCTGAATGAAGTCGTCATAGGGGCCGGCATTGATGTTGCGCCCCCGCGCCGAGACGATGCCCGAGGTCACGCTGCCGCCGAAGCCCAGCGGATTGCCGATGGCGAGCACCCAGTCCCCCACTTCCGCCGTGGCAGAGTCGCCGAACTGCACCACCGGCAGGGGCTTGTCGGTCTTGACCCGCAACACAGCGATGTCGGTGCGCTGGTCCACGCCGACCAGCTCGGCCTTCAGCGTAGAGTTGTCGTGCAGCACCACGTTGATCTCGTCGGCGCCGTCGATGACGTGGTTGTTGGTGACGATGATGCCGGAAGCATCGACGATGAAGCCCGAGCCCTGACTCTGCTGGCGGCGGGGCGGCTGGCCAGGCCGGCCGCCGGGCGGGCGCATCCGCTCCATGAAGTCGCGGAACAGCTCCTCGAAGGGGCTGCCCGGCGGGAATTGCGGCATCTCCGGCGCATCCGGGCGGGTGCCGCCTGTCTGCAGGGTCTGGCTGGTCTGGATATTGACCACCGAGGGCAACAGGCGGCGCGCCAGCGGTGCGAAGCTTTCGGGCAACCGCTCCGTCAGCGCCTGCGGCACCTGCGCCGGCTGGGCCAGGGAGGGCAGCGGCACGGCAAGCGGCGCCGCGGCGACCGTGGCACTCAGGATCAGGGTGGCGACACGCATCGGCAAACCTCGTTGGGAGACGAACCGGGCAACCGGCCCGGGAGAGCTGAAGATGGGGCAGTCGGGGCGGGAGCGGAAGGGCGGCATGCTCCCGCCCGGCGGAAAAGCGGGCGGGAGAGGGCGGCGTGGCCCGGTCAGGCGCGCACCAGCAGGGTGGCCAGCGCCACCCCGGCCGCCGCCATGACCAGGCCGGCCAGCCGGAGGCGCTCCGGCGGCAGGCCGGTGATGCCGGAGAGGGCACGCTGCATGGCCGCCGGAAAGGCGGCGTAGAGCAGCCCCTCCAGCGCCAGCACCACGGCCCCTCCGGCAATCAGTTGCAGGATGGTCACGGCCCGCGCCTCAGTCGGCGGTGGCAGGCGCGCCCTGCGGCTGGGCTGCCGCCGGCGGCGCGGATTGCCGTTGCGCCGGTGTACTCTGCCCTGCGGTCTCCAGGCCGCTCTCCCGGAAGTAGCGGAAGAACTCCGAATCCGGCGTCAACACCAGGCGGGTATCCCCCTCGGAGAAGGCCTCGCGATAGGCCTGCATGGAGCGGTAGAAGCTCCAGAAGGCCGGGTCCCGCTGGGCCGCATCGGCAAAGGTCCGGATCGCCTCCTCGTCGCCCTGACCGCGCAGCGTGTCGGCCTGGGCCTGACTCTCCGCCAGCAGCACGGTGCGCTCGCGGTCGGCCTGGGCGCGGACGCGGGCCGCCACCTCGGCGCCCTCGGCCCGCGCCTCGCGCGCCACGCGCTCGCGCTCGGACTGCATGCGGTTCAGGATCGCCTGGGTATTCTCGTCCGGCAGGTCGGTGCGACGGATGCGCACGTCCTCGACGGCCACGCCGAAGCTCCTGGCCTCCCCGTTCACCTGCTGCTGGATCTGGTTCATGATCCGCGCCCGCTCGTTGGACAGCACCGCCATCAGCGTCTCGCTGCCGAGCACCCGGCGCATCGAGGAGGCGACGATGGAGGACAGCCGGCCACGGATGCCGCTCTCCTGCGTGCCCACGGTCTGGAAGTAGAGCAGCGGATCGACGATGCGGAAGCGGGTGAAGGTGTCCACGATCAGCCGGCGCTGGTCGCCGAGGATCACCTCCTCGCCCGGCGTATCGTAGTCCAGCAGGCGGCTATCGAAGCTGCTCACCGCCTGGATGAAGGGTATCTTCACATGCAGGCCGGGCTCCTTGATCACCCGGATCGGCTGCCCGAACTGCGTCACCAGAACCTGCTCGGTCTCGCGCACGGTGAACAGCGCGGAAAGCGCTGTCACCAGCACCACGAGGGCCACGCCCCCCAGCAGCAGCGTGCGGTTCATCGGCTGCCTCCCTGTGGGGCGCGGGGTTGGGCCGGCGCGTTCTCCAGCATTGCCGGTGGCGCCGGCGGGCGCTGCTGCTGGCCGGCGCCGCCAGCGGGCGAACGCGTCGCGCCATCCAGCGGCAGATAGGGCACCACGCCCTGCAGGCGGTCGTCCACCAGCAGCTTCGGGTTGCGGCGCAGAATGTCCTCCATCGTCTCCATGTAGAGGCGGCGGACCGTCACGTCCTTGGCGGTCTGATAGGCCGTCAGGATGCTGATGAACCGCGCGGCCTCACCGCGGGCGCGGGCAATCTGGCTTTCCTTGTAGCCTTCCGCCTCCTGGATCATCCGCTGCCCCTCGCCGCGGGCGCGGGGGATGATGTCGTTGCGGTAGGTCTCGGCCTCGTTGCGCAGCCGCTCGCGGTCGGCATTGGCGCGCTGCACGTCGCGGAAGGTGTCAATCACCTCGGCTGGCGGGTCCACCTTCAGCAGCTGCACCTGGGTGATCTCGACGCCGGATTTGTACTGGTCGAGGATGAACTGCACGCCGGTGCGGACGCGCTGCTCGATCTCGGCGCGCGCCTCGGTCAGCGCCGGCTGGATCGGCGTCTGGCCGACCACCTCGCGCATCACGCTCTCCGCCCCGGACTTCACCGTCTGGTCGGGATTGCGGGTGTTGAACAGGTACTCGCCGGCATCGCGGATGCGCCAGAACACCGCGAAATCGATGTCGATGATGTTCTCGTCGCCGGTCAGCATCAGGCTCTCCTCCGTCACGTCCCGGGCGGAGACGGGGCGGGTGAGCGGCGCGTCATTGGGCGCGCGGAAGCCGATGTCGATGCGGTTGATGCGCGTCACACGCGGCGTGGTGACGCTCTCAACGGGCCAGGGAATGTGGTAATTCAGGCCGGGCGGCGTGGTGCGGTCGAAGGCGCCGAAGCGCATCACCACGCCCTGCTCGTCCGGCTGCACGCGGTAGATGCCGCTGGCCGCCCAGAGGCCGAGAACCACCACGGCGCCGATGCCGATCCACTTGCCCATGCCGCCGCCACCGCCGGGCAGGATGCGCCGCAGCGCCTCCTGCGCCTGGCGGATCGCCTCGTCCAGGTCAGGCCCGCCGCCCGGGCCGCGCCCGCCGCCGCCGCCCTGAGGCGGCTGCCCCCAGGGTCCGCCGGGGCGCGGATTGCCCCATGGGCTGCCTCCCGGGCCGGATCCGCCTTGATTGTTCCAGGGCATAGGCTGGCTGGTCTCCCCTCAATCCACTCGTTCCCGGCCACGGACGCTTGCGCGAAGGCGGTGCATGCGCGACAGGGTCGAACCATATGTCGCCCTGTCCGGGCCGGACGCAATGCGCGACACAATTTCGGCGCATCGCGCTCCGACGGGGGCTTGGCCGATATTGTCCGCGAGCGAGAGGTTTTCAAGCGATGTCGGAGACACTGACCGAGGCGGTGCGCACCGCATTGCGCGCGGTGCGGGACCCGCAGACGGGGCAGGATGTGGTGGCCGCCGGCATGCTGCAGGGCCTCTCCGTGCGGGACGGGCTGGTGCAGTTCGCGCTTGCCGTCCCGCGCGAGCAGGCGCGCGCCATGGAACCGCTGCGCGCCGCTGCCGAGCGTGCCGCGGCCGCGGTGCCCGGGGTGATCTCCGCCACCTGCGTGCTGACGGCGCATCGCGATATCCAGACCGGCCCCGCCCAGGGTCAGGGCCAAAGCCAGGGCCATCGCCCTGCCGCCGGGCCGGGCGCCCCGCCGCCGGGCACCGCCCGTGCCAGCCGCCCCGCCCCGGGCCAGGGGCCGATGCTGCTGCCGGAGGTCGGGGCCATCATCGCCGTCGCCTCGGGCAAGGGCGGCGTCGGTAAGTCCACCACGGCGGTGAACCTAGCGGTCGCCCTGGCCGCCGAAGGGCTGCAGGTCGGGCTGCTGGATGCCGATATCTACGGCCCTTCCCTGCCCCAGATGCTCGGCACGCGGGAGCGGCCGCGCGCCACCGGCGGCCGCATCATTCCCCTCTCCCGCTGGGGGCTGAAAGCCATGTCCATCGGCTTCCTGGTGGAGGAGGAGACGCCGATGATCTGGCGCGGCCCGATGGTGATGGGCGCGCTGGAGCAGATGCTCGGCCAGGTGGAATGGGGCGCGCTCGACGTGATGGTGGTGGACATGCCGCCGGGCACCGGCGACGCGCAGCTCACCATGAGCCAGCGCGTCCCGCTGGCCGGCGCCGTCATCGTCTCCACGCCGCAGGACGTGGCGCTGATCGACGCCCGGCGCGGGGTGCGGATGTTCCAGAAGGTGAACGTCCCCGTCCTCGGGCTGATCGAGAACATGTCCTATTATTGCTGCCCGAACTGCGGCCACACCGCCCACCTCTTTGGCCATGGCGGGGCCCGTGCGGAGGCGGAGCGGATGGGCGTCGAGTTCCTCGGTGAGCTGCCGCTGAAGCTGGAGATTCGCGAGCTGGCCGATGCCGGGACGCCGATCGTCATGGCCCGGCCGGAGAGCGAGGAGGCTGGCCGCTACCGGGGCATCGCCCGACGGCTGCGCGAGAAGCTGGCGGCCCGCCCGGCCGCGCCACGCATCGTGGTGGAGTGAGGACCGGGAAGAGGATATCCCCTTTCCCTCAGATCCGGCACTCTGATGACTATCGGCCCTGCTCTCGACTGACGGAAAAAAGAAGGGGTTCGGGGAATTCATTCCCCCAACCTTCTTCCCCCGCTCAGCGCAGGCGCAGCGCCTCGTCCTCCTGCTGCCGCTTCCGGCCGTAGCGGTAGCCCACGTAAAGCGCGCCCACCACCAGCAGCGCCAAAGCCGCATCGTGCAGCACGAAGGTGACGATCGCCCAGACCAGCCCGAGCACCAGCCAAGCCAGCCAGAGGCCGAAGGAAAGCGAGGCGATCACCAGCATCGCCGGCAGGCCGAACAGCAGCAGCACCAAGAGCAGCAGCCACCCCATCACGATCCCCTTTCTCCTCTCAGCCCTGCCGTGCCCGGCCCTTGCGGGGCGCCGGCCCGGCCATCGGCCGCGGTGCGGTGGCGCGGCCGAGGGCGAAGCCGCCAAGCCCGGTCAGCAGCAGCAGGGCACCCAGGTCGCCCAGCATCGCATGCGCCAGCGGCACGCCAATCAGCAACACCGCCACACAGATGATGACGGCCAGCCAGCGGCGCCAGGGGAAATCCTTCAGCCGACGCCGCAGGCCACCGCTGCCAGCGCCCCGCATGGCCGCGCCGCCACGGCGGGTCGGGGCGGCACCGCCGCGGGCAGAGCGGGCGGGCGCGGGCATGGCGGGCGGCTCAGGCCGGGCGGCCGAGCTGGTCCATCAGCTCCCGCCATTCACGCTTGGAGAGCCCGCTCTCCGGCTGCGTGACCGCCTCCCCGGCCAGCAGGCGGCGCACCACTTCCAGCATCTGAGCCGAAAGCGTGACGGCGCCGAGGCGATAGTCGCGGAAGGCCTCGGCCACCGCCGGGACCCAGGCCTCCAGCGAGGCGAGCATCGCCTCCGCATAGGCGCGGATCTCGTACTGCGCATGGGCGTCGGCGCGCAGGCTGAGAAAGTGCAGCAGGTTGTGCAGGTCGGTTTTCCAATACCACTGCGTATAGGTATTCAGTGTCAGGTTCATGCGCGCCAGCTCGCGCGCCAAGCCCTGGCGGGAGGGATCGAGCACCTTGCCCTCCTCGTCCGCGTTCAGCATTGCCTGATAGTGGTCGTAGTTGCGCAGCGAATCCTCGCGCAGGAGTTGCAGCACCTGCGCCGCCGCCTCCCCCTGCAGCACCTCGCCGCGGCCCTGCCGGTTGCTGGCCGACTGCGCGGCCAGATGCTCGGGCGCCGGCAGGTAGAATTCGCGATCCATGATCGAATAGCGCGCGGAGTATTCGTTCACATTCGCCGTGCGGTGGCGAATCCACTGCCGCGCCACGAAGATCGGCAGCTTCACGTGATATTTGATCTCGCACATCTCGAAGGGGGTCGAGTGGCGGTGCCGCATCAGGTAGCGGATCAGCCCCCGGTCCTCCGAGACGGCCTTGGTACCGCGCCCATAGGAGACGCGCGCCGCTTGCACCACCGCGGTATCGTCGCCCATGTAGTCCACGACACGGACGAAGCCATGGTCAAGCACCGGCACCGGCTCGAACAGCATGGCCTCCAGCGCCGGCACGGTGGGGCGGCGGGTTTCCGCCCGCGCCGCCTTCGCCTCGGCCAGCTCCTGAAGCTGCGCTGCCGTGAGTGCCATGCCGAAACCATCCCCTGCGCCTGGAGTCCATGGCGGAGCGTGCCGCCCTCGCCGATCCGGGGTGTAGCCGGGGCCAGTGGGCGTCAACAAGGTGGGCCGCAACAAGGGTGCGGCGTGGACCGCCGCGGCCAGGCTGTAAAAAGCCGCGCCAGCCCTCTCGCATTCGGCGGCCGGCCAGCCTATATCCGCTCTGCTCGCCTTCGGGCGGCTATGGCGATAAACGGCGTGTGGAATAAGCGTTGCGGACCCGGGGGCAGTGCCCGGCGTCTCCACCAGTTCCGGCGCAGGTGTCCTGATCAGTTTCAGGGCCTGCTGCCACCATGGGGACGAAACAGGCTCGACGCGCGCGGTAAAGACACGTCCTTTGCCCGGCATTGTACCGCCGTTATCGGGCTAAATCACAAGTGCCAACGATAACAGCCGCGAGGCTGTGGCGCTCGCTGCCTAACAGGTAAGCGCGGTCCGGGGGGAACCGGGCAACAGAATCCCCCCACTCGTTTTCTGGCTGCGCCTACTTTCCGCTGATTGCTGGCACCGCTATGGGGTTCCATAGTTCTGGGTGCTGCTGGGGTGGAGTGCATGACCGAAGACAGCAAGCAAGTGGAAAGCCTGCTACCCTACGACCGCTGGACCGAAGAGGCGATGCGGGAAGTGGCGCTGAAGGCTCTTGAGCATGTCGGTGCCAACGGCCTGCCCGGGGAGCATCATTTTTACCTGACTTTCCGGACCGACTATCCCGGCGTGATGATGCCGAACCACCTGAAGGCGCGCTACCCCGAGGAGATGACCATCGTCCTCCAGCACCAGTTCTGGGACCTGAAGGTGGACCGGGAGAAGGGTCAGGTCAGCGCCGGTCTTTCCTTCGGTGGCATGCCCGCCACCCTGGTCATCCCCATCGCCGCCCTCACCGCCTTCTGGGACCCGTATGTCCGTGTCGGGCTCCGCTTCCCCTCAGCCGAGAGCGGCTCCGGCACCACCCCGGCGGTCGCCGAGACGGTGCTGGCCGAGCCGCCGGAGAGCGCGGAGGCAGCCAGCCCGGCGGAGGAAGAAGGCCCGGCGCAGGTGGTCAGCCTGGACGCCTTCCGGCGCCGGCCCGGGCGCGACGGCGCCTAGCCGAACGACACGCGGCGGCCGACTTCTCTGCCGGGCCGCCTCTCCTCAGCGCTTCATGATCGAACCCAGGATGCCGCGCACCAGCGCGCGGCCGATCTGCCCTCCGACCTGGCTTCCCACGCTGCGCGCCAGGGACTTCGCCAGCGCACCCGCCGCGCTCTCGCGGCGCCCGCCGCCCCCCGTCAGGAGATCCGAAAGCAGGCCACCCTCCTGCGGCGGGGGCGGCGTGGCGGCCCGCCTGCTCCGGCGGCGCGGCGGCGCAGCTTCCGGGGCATCCTCGGCCGTGCGGCCCCAGGCCCCCGGCGACCAGCCGCCGCCAGTGCCCCAGGCACCTCCGCTCCGCACGGGTGCCGGGGCGCCGTCCCAGGGCGACTGGGCCTCGGGCTCCGCGGGCACCGTCCCGGCACGCTCCTGCAACAGCTCATAAGCCGACTGCCGGTCCATCGTCTGGTCGTACTTGCCGCGCAGCGGGCTGGCGGCCAGGGCCGCGGCCCGCTCCTCCGGCGTCACCACGCCCATGCGGGACTGCGGCGGCCGAATCCGCGTGCGCTGCACCGGACCCGGCACCCCGCCGGGCTGCAGGGTGGAGACCAGGGCCTCCCCCACCCCCAGTTCAGTGATGGCCTGCTCCGTGTCGAAGCCGGGATTGGCGCGGAAGGTCTGGGCGGCGGCGCGCACCGCCTTCTGATCGGCCGGGGTGAAGGCCCGCAGCGCGTGCTGCACCCGGTTGCCCAGCTGCCCCAGCACACCCTGCGGCACGTCCAGCGGGTTCTGCGTGATGAAATAGACGCCGACCCCCTTGGAGCGGATCAGCCGCACCACCTGCTCCACCTTCTCCAGCAGGGGCTTCGGCGCGTCCCTGAACAGCAGATGCGCCTCGTCGAAGAAGAAGACCAGCTTCGGCTTCTCGAGATCGCCCACCTCCGGCAACTCCTCGAAAAGCTCGGACAGCAGCCAGAGAAGGAAGGTGGCGTAGAGGCGCGGGCGCTGCACCAACTGGTCGGCCGCCAGCACGTTCACCGCGCCGCGCCCGTCCGGTGTCAGCAGCATCAGGTCGGTCAGCTCCAGGGCGGGCTCGCCGAAGAAATGCTCGCCGCCCTGCTGTTCCAGCACCAGCAGCCGGCGCTGGATAGCACCGATGCTGGCCTTGCTCACATTGCCGTAATCGGCCGAAAGCTCCCCGGCGCGCTCCGCCACATGGGCGAGGATGGCGCGCAGGTCCTTGAAATCCAGCAGTAGCAGCCCGTCGTCATCGGCCAGGGCGAAGGCGATGTTCAGGACGCCTTCCTGGGTGTCGTTCAGCTCCAGCAGCCGGGCCAGGAGCAGCGGTCCCATCTCCGCCACCGTCGCGCGGATCGGGTGGCCCTGCTGGCCGAAGACGTCCCAGAAGACCGCCGGCGCCGCCTCGTAGGCGAAATCCTGCACGCCGGTCGCGGCGGCGCGCTGCTCCAGCTTGGGATTGGGCGCGCCGGCCTGGCCAATGCCGGAGAGATCACCCTTGATGTCGGCGCAGAAGACCGGCACCCCGGCGCGGGAGAAGGCCTCCGCCATCACCTGCAGCGTGATGGTCTTGCCGGTGCCGGTGGCGCCTGCCACCAGGCCGTGACGATTGGCCAGCGCCAGATGCAGCCATTGCGGCGTCTCGCTGGCGCCCAAGAGAATGGCATCCGCGCTCGTGGCCATGCAGGTCTCCCTGGTGGGCGGCGGCGGAGCGTTCCGCCGCCTCCGGCTGAGCCGCTATGCAGCCACGAGCGGCCGGACCTGTCCAGCATCGTGCCCCTTCCCGGTTGGCTTGCCCGCCCGACTGCGCTACCTCCACGGCCTGTGTGACGCCGCCCCTCAGGTGGCGCCGGAACCCCGCTGCCCGACCGACTCCCTGCCCTCCTGCCGGAGCGCCCGCATGACCCCTGCCGATTCCGCTTCCGCCGCCCCCCTGGCGGATACCCCGATTAAGGACACCGATGCCGGCACGCCGGTCTCGCAGCGCCCGGAGAATTTCCGCTACAGCCCGATGCTGCCGCTGGGCGAGGACAAGACGTCCTACCGCAAGCTGCCGATCGAGGGTGTCCGCACCATCGAGGTCGAGGGCAAGACCGTCCTGAAGGTTTCGCCCAAGGCGCTGGAGGAACTGGCCTTCGCAGCCTGCAAGGAGGTGTCCCACTTCCTGCGCCCGGGCCATCTGCAGCAGCTCGCCAACATCCTGAAGGACCCCGAGGCGAGCGCGAACGACCGCTTCGTGGCGCTGGACCTGCTGAAGAACGCCTCCATCGCGGCCGGCGGCGTGCTGCCCATGTGCCAGGACACCGGCACGGCCATCGTCTTCGGCAAGAAGGGCCAGCGCGTCTGGGTCGAGGGCGATGAGGAGGAGGCGCTCTCCTACGGCGTCCACCGCACCTATACCGAGACCAACCTGCGCTACTCGCAGATGGCGCCGCTCTCCACCTTCGAGGAGGTGAACACCGGCAATAACCTGCCGGTGCAGTTCGACATCTATGCCAGCCCCGGCGACCACCATGCGGACGAGTTCCACATGATGTTCGTCCTCAAGGGCGGCGGCTCGGCCAATAAGACCTTCCTCTACCAGCAGACGCGCGCCGTGCTGAACAAGCCGAAGCTGCTCGCCTTCCTGGAGGAGAAGATCAAGACCCTGGGCACCAGCGCCTGCCCGCCCTACCACCTGGCCATCGTCATCGGCGGCACCAGCGCCGAGACGACGCTGAAGACGGTGAAGCTGGCCTCCACCCGCTACCTCGACGAGCTGCCCACCACCGGCGACAAGTCCGGCCATGGCCTGCGCGACCCGGAGCTGGAGCAGGAAGTCCATAAGCTGACGCAGAACCTCGGCATCGGTGCGCAGTTCGGCGGCAAGTATTTCTGCCACGATGTCCGCGTGATCCGTCTGCCCCGGCATGGCGCCTCACTGCCGATCGGCATCGGCGTCTCCTGCTCGGCGGACCGGCAGATCAAGGCCAAGATCACCAAGGACGGCGTCTTCATCGAGGCCCTGGAGCACGACCCCGCCCGCTTCCTGCCCGAGACGACGGACGAGATCCTCGGCGGCGAGGTGGTGAAGATCGACCTCAACCGCCCGATGGACCAGATCCGCGCCGAGCTGTCGAAGCATCCGGTGAAGACCCGCGTCTCCCTGACCGGCACCATCGTGGTGGCCCGCGACATCGCCCATGCCAAGCTGCAGGAGCGGCTGGACCGCGGCGAGGGCCTGCCGCAGTACATCAAGGACCACCCGGTGTATTACGCCGGCCCGGCCAAGACGCCGGAAGGCCTGCCGACCGGCTCCTTCGGCCCCACCACCGCCGGACGCATGGACAGCTACGTCACCGCCTTCCAGGCGGCCGGCGGCTCGCTGGTCATGCTGGCCAAGGGCAACCGCTCCAAGGCCGTGCGGGACGCCTGCAAGGCCTATGGCGGCTTCTACCTGGGCTCGGTCGGCGGCCCCGCCGCCCGGCTGGCGCAGGACTGCATCCGGAAGGTCGAGGTGCTGGAATACCCCGAGCTCGGCATGGAGGCGGTCTGGCGCATCGAGGTAGAGGACTTCCCCGCCTTCATCGTCGTGGACGACAAGGGCAACGACTTCTACGACGGGCTCGAGTAAGGTCCTCAGCCATGCGGGCCCTGCGTGCTTCCAACCTCGTGCTGGTTGCGCTCACGCTGGGCCTGCTCTTCGCCCATGTCCTGGAATGGCCCGGCAAGCTTCGGCTGGACGGGCCGACCTGGCTGGCGGTGCAGCAGAATCTCTATATCGGCTTCGGCACCGTCGGCGCCGTCATCGAGTTGCTGGCGATCGCCTCCTCCTGGCTGCTGGCCCTGCTGCTGCGGGGTCGCCCAGGTGGCCGGGCAGCCCTCTTCGCCGCCCTCGCCACCAGTGCGGGTCTCGCCGTCTGGGCCACCTTCACCGCGCCGGCCAATGCGACGCTGTCCGGCTGGACGGCGGCCACCTTGCCCACCGACTGGGCAAGCCTGCGCACCCGCTGGGAAGTCAGCCACGCCGTGCACGCGGCCAGCTTCGCCGCCGCCTTCCTCGCCCTGGTTCTCTCTAACCTGCCCGCCCGGGAGCCCTCGCGATGACCCGCCGCCATATTTCTTCCGGCAGCCCCTTCGAGGAACAGATCGGCTATTCCCGCGCCGTCGTGGACGGCGACTGGGTGCATGTCTCCGGTACCACCGGCTATGACTATGCCCGCATGACCATCGCCGAGGGGGTGGTGGAACAGTGCGATCAGGCCTTCCGCAACATCGCCGCCGCCCTGGCCGAGGCGGGCGCCAGCATGGACGACGTGGTGCGCATCACCTTCATCGTCCCCCGACGCGAGGACTGGGAGCCCTGCTGGCCGGTGACGCGCCGCTGGCTCGGTCAGGCCCGGCCGGCAGCCACGCTGCTGCATGCCGGGTTGCAGACCGAGGCGATGCGGATCGAAATCGAGGTCACGGCGCGAATCGGCGCCAGGAAGGGATAAGGCATGCGCTTCGCGGTAGACCGGCTCGACCACCTCGTGATCACCTGCGCCGATGTCGAGGTCAGTGCCTCCTGGTACCAGCGCGTACTGGGCATGGAGCGCGAGGCCTTCGGCGAGCAGCGCCGCAACGCGCTGCGCTTCGGCGGCCAGAAGATCAACCTGCGCCCCGTGACGGCCACGCAGGAGGACTGGTTCACCGGCATTGCCGCCGCGCCGGGCACGCAGGACCTCTGCTTCATCGTCGCGGTCACCGCCGAGGATGTCATCGCCCATCTCCATGAATGCGGCGTGACCATCGAGAAGGGGCCGGTGCCCAAGGCCGGGGCGCTCGGCCCGATCACCTCGGTCTATTGCCGCGACCCCGACCAGAACCTGATCGAGATCGCCACCTATGGGCCGGCCGCCTGAGGAGAATGGTCATGGAGGAATGATCATGGCGGCCGCCATGATCATTCCTCCACTTCGCCATATTCTCGCGCCGATCGGTGTTAGAATGGCAAGGTCAAGCCCGGAGGGCGTTACGATGAAACCGATCCGCTCCCTGTTCCTTGCCGGCGCTGCCGCCGCCACGCTGGCGCTGGCCAGCCCGGCCGCCCAGGCCGGCGGCTGGCGCCATCACCACGGCAATGGCGGCGCGGTGGCCGCCGGCGTCATCGGTGGCCTCGCGGTCGGCGCGCTGCTCGGTGGTGTCGCGGCCCAGGCCGCCCCGCCGCCCGTCGCCTACTACGCGCCGCCGCCGCCACCGCCGCCTCCCGTCGCCTATTACGCACCGCCGCCGGTGGCCTATTACGCGCCGCCTCCGCCGCCCGTCGTCTATTACGCGCCGCGGCCCCGCGCCTATTACGGCTGGTGAGTGAATTGGCCTGCCCGCGCGGCAGGCCAGCACAACCGACGCAACCTGTTCCCGGGGTATCCGACTTCCCACCTGAACGACAACGCAGGCAGGAGTCCGGATATGCCCGATACCCGCACCGAAACCGACAGCCTCGGCACGATCGAGATCGAGGCCGGGCGCTACTGGGGTCCACAGACCGAGCGCGCGCGGCGCCTCTTCCGCATCGGCTCGGAGCATTTCCCGCGCGGCCTGATCCGCGCCGTCGGGTTGCAGAAGCAGGCCGCCGCCGAGGCCAACAAGCAGCTCGGTGAGCTTCCCGCCGAGCTGGCGGACCCGGTCATCGCCGCCGCCGCCGAGATCGCCGATGGCAAGCGTGACGCCGACTTCCCCCTGCCCGTCTGGCAGACCGGCAGCGGCACCCAGACCAACATGAACGCCAACGAGGTCATCTCGAACCGCGCCAACGAGATGCTCGGCCAGCCGCTCGGCAGTCGGAAGCCGGTGCACCCGAACGACCACGTCAATCGCGGCCAGTCCTCGAACGACAGCTTTCCCACCATGATGCACATCGCCGCCGCCGAGGCGGTGGTGCAGCGCCTGATCCCCGCCCTCGGCGTGCTGCGGGAGTCGCTGGAGCGGCGGGCGAAGGAATGGGGCGACATCGTCAAGGTCGGCCGCACCCACCTGATGGATGCGGTGCCCGTCACTCTCGGACAGGAGTTCGCCGCCTGGGCCGCGCAGGTGGCGCATGGCCAGGACCGGCTGCGGAGCGCCCTGCCCCGCCTCCTGCTGCTGCCCCAGGGCGGCACCGCCGTCGGCACCGGCCTGAACCGGCACAAGGATTTCGACACCGCCTTCTGCGAGCGAATCCGGGCGCTGACCGGACTCGAGTTCCAGCCCAACCCAAACAAGTTCGAGGGCATGGGCGCGGAAGACGCCTTCGTTGAACTCTCCGGCGTAATGAACACGCTGGCTGTTTCGCTCAACAAGATCGCCAACGACATTCGGCTGCTCGGCAGCGGCCCGCGAAGCGGCTTCTCGGAATTGTTCATTCCCGCGGACGGGCTTTCCTCCTCCATCATGCCGGGAAAGACCAACCCAACGCAGTCGGAGGCCATGACCATGGTGGCGGCGCAGGTGATGGGGAACCACACCACGATCACCGTTGCCGGCGCCCAGGGGCACCTGGAGCTGAACGTCTTCAAGCCCGTGATCATCAACGCCACCCTGCAATCGGTGACGCTGTTGGCCGACGTGGCGGAAAGCTTTGCCCACAACATGGTGGACAAGCTCGAACCGAACCGGCCGCGCATCGCCGAGAACCTGGCCAAGTCGCTGATGCTGGTGACGGTGCTGAACCCGCGCATCGGCTACGACAAGGCGGTGCAGATCGGCAAGAAGGCGCTGGCCGAGAACCTGACCCTGCGGGAGGCCGCCGACCAGCTCGGCTATGTGAAGCCCGAGGATTTCGACGCCTGGGTCAAGCCGGAGGAGATGGTCACCCCCGGCGCAACGCTGGCAGGCGCGGGATGACCGGCCCCCACCTGCTGAAGCGCTCCTTCACCCTCGCAGGGCACCGCACCAGCGTCGCCCTGGAGGCGGAGTTCTGGGCAGCGCTGGAGGCGCTGGCCGCGGCGCGGGGCGTGACGCTCTCCGCGCTGGTGCAGCAGGTGGACGCGGCTCGCGCCGAACCCGACCTGCCCCTCGCCAGCGCCTTACGGGTGCATGCGCTGGTCTCCTCGCGCGAGGAAAAGCCGCGGGAATGATTCCCGTCCGGGCGGCAGGCCCGGCGAGAGGACGCCGATGATCCGGGGGAGGCCCAGCCTCCCCCCTTCCCTACGGTGCCGCGCTCACCCGCCACACGCGGCCTCCCACGTCATCCGCCACCAGCAGCCCGCCGCGTCCATCGGTGGCGACACCCACCGGCCGCCCCTGGGCATGGCCCTCCTCATCGAGGAAGCCGGTCAGCACATCCACCGGCGGTCCGCTGGGCTTGCCGGCCTCGAAGGGCACGTAGATCACCTTGTAGCCGCTGGGTGGCCGGCGGTTCCACGAGCCGTGCTGACCGATGAAGGCCCCATGCGCGAAGGGCCGCGGCATGGCGCCCTCCCCGGGCCCGGACCAGGCCAGGCCGAGCGAGGCGGTGTGCGGCCCCAGCGCGTAATCCGGCACGATGGCGCGCGAGACCAGCTCCGGCCGCTGCGGCTCGACGCGCGGATCGAGGTGCCGGCCATAGTAGCTGTAGGGCCAGCCGTAGAAGCCGCCATCCCGCACGCTGGTCATGTAGTCCGGCACCAGATCGCTGCCGAGCGCGTCGCGCTCGTTCACTGCAGTCCACAATGCGCCCGTCTCGGGCACCCACATCATGCCGTTCGGGTTGCGCAGGCCGGTGGCGAAAAGGCGCTTCGCGCCGCTGGCGCGGTCGATCTCCCAGATCGCCGCGCGGCCTTCCTCGGCCTCCATGCCGTTCTCGGCGGCATTGCTGTTCGAGCCGACCGTGGCATAGAGCCGCGCCCCGTCCGGGCTGGCGATCAGGCTCTTGGTCCAATGGTGGTTGATGGGCCCAGCCGGCAGGTCGGTGACCTTGCTGCCTTGGACGGTGATGCGCGTCTGCCCGGGCTGATAGGGGAAGCGCAGCACCGCATCCGTGTCGGCGACATAGAAATCGCCCCTCACCAGGGCCATGCCAAAGGGCGAGTTCAGCCCCTCCAGGAAGATGCTGCGCTGATCGGCCGTGCCGTCGCCATCGGTGTCGCGCAGCAGGGTGATGCGGTTGGCGCTGGGGGTGTTGGAGCCGGCCCGGCGCATCAGCAGGCCCATGATCCAGCCCTTGATGCCCTTGCCATCCTCCGGCTTGGGCGGCGCGTCGGTCTCGGCCACGAGCACATCGCCATTGGGCAGCACATGCAGCCAGCGCGGGTGCTGCAGCCCGGCAGCGAATTCCTGCACCCGCAGCCCCTGCGCCGCCACCGGCATGGCGCCCTCCGGCCAGCCCTGGGCAGGCGCGACATTGACGGTGGGAAACCAGCTCTGCCGCGGCGGCGGCAGCTTCGGGTCCGGGCCGATGCCGGCGGCGACCGGCAGGCTCGCCATCTCACCGCAGGCACCGAGCCCGAGCAGGGCCAGAAGGAGCAGGGGATGGACAAGGCGCATCGGCGGGGTCCCGCTCTGGCGTGACCCTGAACTAACGCCGCAGCCGCGCTAGCGTTCCGCCCGCCAGCGCAACCAGTCGGCAATCTCGGGCACCAGCCGCGGTTTCGCCATCGCCCCCGTCATGCGCAGCCCGAAGGCCGGCGCCTCTCCCTCGCGCGCGGTCAGCCGCAGGTCCATGCCGCCACGCGCCAGATCGAACTCGCCAGACAGCCGGGCCTCCGGCGCCTCGGCCAGGGCGAGCCGCCCTTCCTCCAGCACAGCATGGCCGGCCTGCAGGTGGAGGCCGAATTGCAGGGCCTCAAAGGCGGTGGCGCCGCCGAGCAGCGCCTCACGCAGCCGGGCTTCCGCCTCGGCCAGGGGCGCCTGATCCGAAACCGCGAGGGCAGCGCGTAGATCGGTCCCGTCCAGCACGCCGTTCCGCACCGTGACCTGCGACTGGCCGCCGAGTGTCGCCAGCATCGCCGCCGGGCTGTGCCCCGCCGCCTGCAGGCTGGCCTCCGCATCCACCTGCCCTGCCTTCAAATCCAACGGCAGCCCCAGCAAGGGCTCGTCGATGGCGGCGCCGGTCAGGCGGCCCTGCAGCTCGGCCACCGGCGGCGTCGCGCCGGCCTGCAGCCGCAGGCTGGCCTCCAGCCGGCCGGCGGCGAAAAGGCCGCGAAGGTTCTCCAGTGCCAGCACCCCGTCCTTCAGCCGCAGCGCCGCCGTCGCATTCTCCAGCGGCGGCAGCCCGAGCGGCTCCACCCGCTGGGCCGCCAGCGCCAGTTCCGCGTCAATTCCGGTCAGGGGCGCGACGGGCAAGGGGTCGGGCGAAGCCCAGTCGGGCACCGGTAGCGGCAGCCGCTCTGCGGTGAGGCGCCCCGAGAGGCGCGGCCGCGGCCCGCCGCGCGAAAGGCTGAGCTGCCCCCCGAGCCGCAGCTCGGCCGCCACGAGGTCGAAATTCTCGGCGCGCCATTCCTGGGGGCCCAGCACCAGGTTGGCGACCATGGAGAAGGACCCTTCCCCTAGCCAGGGGGGCGCAGTGAGATTGAAGGCCTCGCTCAGCAGGCGCGGCGCGCCCGGATGACGCAGTGTCAGCCCGCCGGTGTAGCGCGGCGCCAGCAGGTCCAGCGCGCCGCTGGCCTCGGCGCGCAGGTCGCCGAGTTCGAGGCTGCCGCGCAGCGCCAGGGCATCCAACGGCCCGCCGCCGGAAAGCCGCAGCGCCAGCGCCCCGGCGCCGATCGCCATCCGGTCCGGCCATTCCCCCGGCAACAGCGCCAGCAGCGGGGCAGCGCCGGGCGCATTGGCCTCCAGCGCCAGGTCGGAAAGGCGCAGGGTGGGGCCAAGCTGCGCTACACCGGACAGCACCACATCCGCCCCGGCCAGATGGCCCGCGAGCCGGCGCACGGTCAGCCGGCCATTCTCCAGCAAGGCATCCGCTGAAAGGCCCTCGATCCCTTGGTCATGCCACTGCGCCCGCTCGGCGGAGAGGCGGAGATTGGCATCGACACCCACGAGGCGGTCCCGCAGCGCCGCCCAGTCCTGCCCTGGCGCCAGCCAGCCGTCCAGCGGCAGTCGCTCGAAGGTCAGGCCGACACCCAGTGCCGGGCGGGCGCCGAAGCGCAGCACGCCGGCGCCGGAGACCCGGCTGCCATCGAGGGTGGCGGTGAACTCGGGCACCGCAGCCTGGCTGTCGTCCAGCACCAGCCGGAACCGGCCCTCGCCGTCCCGCAGTCGGCGCAGATCGGTGCCTTCCAGGGGCAGGCCGAGCGCCAGCAGCGTGTTGCGCAGGCTCGTGCCCTGGAAGCGCACGGTTGCCTCCAGACGCTCGCCACCCGCCTGGGGCGCGCCCTGGACGCCGGTCTGGGCGCTGGTCTGGGCGCCGCTGGCAGGCGGCGCACGGCGGGCGGTGGTGGTGCCGGCCAGTTCCACCTCGGTGCCGCCGGGTAGCACGGCGCCGACATCGGTTAGCGTCAGCCGATCGCCTTGCAGCAGGACGGCGCCGCGCAGCCGGCGCAGCGTCAGGCCACGGAAGCCCGCGGCTTCGGCCGAAAGATCCAGCCCGAACGGCAGCGGCAGCGGTCCGGCGCGGCGCAGCGCGACCACCCAGGGGTCGAGTTCCACCCGGCCGGTGGCCAGGGCCAGATCGAGCCGCGGAGCCGGGGCGACGCGCAAGGTCGCGGCGCCCCGCGCGGGCATGCCGCCGAGGTCGAGGGAAAGTTCGTCGGCCGTCAGCAGCTCGGCGGTGACACTAAGGCGGCCACGCAGGCGGAAGCTGACAGCGGGCGCCGGCACCAGGGCGGAGAGATCGCTGCCGCCGCCCTGCACACTGCCCTCGAAGCCGCCCTCTGGCAGCAGGATGCCGCCGGCGGAAACCGAAGCCTTGCCGCCCGAGAGCGTCAGGTTGAGCGGCGCGACGCCGTCCGGTCCCGGGCGACCGAGGGTGGTCTCGAAATCCACATCGGTCTGCCGCCAGCGGAAGCGGCCGCTGATCTGCAGCGCATCCGTCGCGGCGCCGGCGGCGAGGGTCGCGTTCACCCGCTCCAGCACGAGCTGCCCGAGGATGACGCGGGAATCCTGGATGCGACCCTGCAGCCCGGTCAACCAGGGCGGCGGACGAAAGGGCTGGCCGGGGACGGGCGGCCAGGGCAGGCGCACATCGGCGCCGACCAGCGTCACCTCGCGCGGCTCCAGCCGCAGCCGCAGCAGCGCCAGCCAGTCCAGCCGCAACCGCAGAGCCTTCGCCTCCACGGAGATCGCCGAATCCGGCCCGCCGATGCTGACGCCCCCTGCCTCCAGCATGGGTTGCGGCAGCAGCACCAGCTTGACCGGCCCGGCCAGCGTCACCGGCTGGCCGAGACGGCCGGCGGCCAGGATGGCCAGCCGGTCCCGGTGCTCGTTCCAGTCGGTGAGGCGCGGCACGAACCACAGCGCCGCCCCCAGCAACACCGGCAGCAGTACCAGCGCGGCGAGTGCGAACCGTCGGCCGGAGGAGCGGGTGGCAGGCTGTGGCATCAGCCGGCCGCGCGGCCCCAGCCGCCGCCGCCGGGAGTCTCCAGGCCGAGCACCTCGCCCGCCGCCAGCTCGGTACGGTCGCGGCCGCCGAGGGGCTGCACCGTGCCGTCCAGCCGCTCCACCCATTGCCGCCCGGGCGCGCCATCGGCACCGCCATGCAGCCCGTGTGGCGGCACATTGCGGCGCGAGGCGACGATGATCGCCTGCATTGGCCGCAGAAAGCGGATGCGCCGCCTTGCGCCGTCGCCACCATGCCACTGCCCGGCGCCGCCGGAGCCGCGCCGGATGGAGAACTCCTCCAGCCGCACGGGGTAGCGCAGTTCCAGGATTTCCGGATCGGTCATCCGGGTATTGGTCATGTGGGTCTGCACGGCGGAGGCGCCGTCGAAGCCCGGCCCCGCTCCCACGCCACCGCAGACCGTCTCGTAGTACTGGTAGCGGTCATCGCCGAAGAGCAGGTTGTTCATCGTTGCCTGGGCGCCGGCGCAGGCATCGAGCGCGGCCAGCAGGGCGTTCGCAGTGGCCTGGGAGACCTCGGTATTACCCGCCACCACCGCCGCTCCCGGGCGCGGGGAAAGGAAGGAGCCCTCCGGCACCACGATGTCGAGCGGCACCAGGCAGCCATCGTTGAGCGGGATGTCCTCCCCCACCAGGCAGCGGAAGCAGTAGAGCACCACGGCCCGCGTCACCGCCTCGGGCGCGTTGAAGTTGCCCGGGCGCTGCGGCCCCGTGCCGGTGAAGTCGATGGTGGCGCGGCGTGCGGCGCGGTCCACCCGGACGGCGACATGCAGCGGCGCGCCGTCGTCCATCGTGTAGGCGAAGGCGCCATCCTTCAGGCGGTCGAGCACGGCGCGCACCGCCGCCTCGGCATTATCCATCACGTGCCGCATATAGGCGCGCACGGTGGGTAGGCCGAACTGCGCCACGGCGCGGCGCAGCTCCTGCACCCCCGTCTCGTTGGCGGCGACCTGCGCCTTGATGTCGGCGACATTCACGTCCGGGCTGCGCGCCGGGTATTTCGCGCCGTTCAGCAAGGCGCGGAGCTCCGCCTCGCGGAAGCGTCCGCCCTCCACCAGCAGGAAGTCGTCGATCACCACGCCCTCCTCCTCCAGCGTGGCGGAGTCCGGCGGAGTGGAGCCGGGGGTCAGGCCGCCGATATCGGCATGGTGCCCACGGCTGCCGACGAAGAACAGGATTTCCTCGCCCGCCTCGTCGAAGACCGGCGTGATGACGGTGATATCCGGCAGATGCGTGCCGCCATTGTAGGGGTTGTTCAGCGCCACCACGTCGCCCGGCCGCAGCGAGGTGCCGCGGCTGGCGATGACGGTCCGCACGCTCTGCCCCATGGCGCCGAGATGCACGGGGACATGCGGCGCATTGGCCACCAGACGCCCCTCGGCGTCGAAGATGGCACAGGAGAAGTCCAGCCGCTCCTTGATGTTCACGCTGAGCGAGGTGTTCTGCAGCACCGTGCCGGTCTGCTCGGCGATGCTCATGAACAGGCTGTTGAACAGCTCCAGCAGCACGGGGTCGGGCCGCTCGGCCGCGCCCTCCTCCACCCTGGACGCGGCGCGCGGCGCGGTGCGGCGCAGGATCATGTGGTTGAGCGGGGTCACCTCGGCGGTCCAGCCCGGCTCGACAACCGTGGTGGCGTTGCTCTCGCGGACCAGGGCGGGGCCAGGGATGCGGTCGCCGGCCCGCAGCGCCTCGCGGTCGAAGACCGGCGCGGCGTGCTCGGCACCCTCGGTGAAGAGCGGCACGGTGGCCAGGGGGGCCAGCGCCTCGCCGCCGGCGCGCGGCGGGAGCTGTGGCTCCTCCACCGCCTCACCCGGAGCGATGCATTCGACCACGCAGGCCTCGACCAGCACCGGGCGCTCCGGCGTGGCGAAGCCGAAGCGGCGGCGATGCGCCTCGGTGAAGCCGGCCAGCACCGCCTCATAGGTGCCGAAGGGCACGGGCAGGAAGGTGTCGGTGCCGGCATAGCGCAGGTGCAGGCGCGGCTCGGCGCGCAGGCGGGCCGGATCGGCGCCCTGTCCTTGCAGCGCGGCGCGGCCCTCGGCCTCCAGCGCGGCGACACGGGAGGCGAGCTCTGCCATCCCCTCCGGCGCCAGCGGCGCCTCGACCGCCGCTTCGCGGATCACGCTCTGGTCCGCGAGGCCCATGCCATAGGCGGAGAGCACGCCGGCGAAGGGGTGGATGAAGACCGTGTCCATGCCCAGTGCATCGGCCACCAGGCAGGCATGCTGCCCGCCGGCGCCGCCGAAGCATTGCAGGGCATAGCGGGCCGGATCATGCCCCTTCTGGATGGAGATCTGCTTGATCGCCTGGGCCATGTTGGCCACCGCGATGCGCAGGAAGCCCTCGGCCACGGCGCGCGGGTCCTGCTCCGGCTGGCCGGTGGCGGCGGCGATCTCTCGCGCCAGGGCGGTGAACTTCTCCCGCACCACCTCCGCATCGAGCGGCTGGTCGGCCTCGGGGCCGAAGATCGGCGGGAAATGCGCCGGCTGGATCTTGCCGGCCATCACATTGGCGTCGGTAACCGTCAGCGGGCCGCCGCGCCGGTAGCAGGCCGGCCCCGGCACCGCCCCGGCGCTCTCCGGCCCGACGCGGAAGCGCGCGCCGTCGAAGGTCAGGATGGAGCCACCCCCGGCCGCCACGGTGTTGATCGCCATCATCGGGGCGCGCATCCGCACCCCGGCCACCGCCGTCTCGAAGGCGCGCTCGAACTGCCCGGCATAGAGCGCGACATCGGTGCTGGTGCCGCCCATGTCGAAGCCGATGATGCGGTCGAACCCCGCCATTCCGGCGGTGCGGGCGGCACCGACAATGCCGCCGGCGGGGCCGGAGAGGATGGCATCCTTGCCCTGGAACTGCTCGGCCAGGGTCAGCCCGCCGGAGGATTGCATATAATAGAGTGTAACGCCTTTCAGTTGAGAACCGACCCGCTCCACATACTGACGCAACACTGGGGAGAGATAAGCGTCAACCACAGCGGTGTCTCCGCGCGGGATGATGCGCGGAAGGGGCGAGGCTTCATGGCTCAGGCTGACCTGCGTATAGCCGATCTCGCGGGCCAGGGCGCCGAGGCGCTGCTCGTGCCCGGGCGCCACCCAGGCGTGCATCAGCACAATCGCCACCGCCCGGAAACCGTCCTCGAAGCCTTTCTGGAGGGCGGCACGCGCGGCTTCCTCGTCGAGCGGCTCGATCTCCGTGCCGTCGGCGGCGAGGCGGCCGCCGATCTCGGCCACGCGCTCGTGCAGCAGCTCGGGCAGGCGGATGTCGAGGTCGAAGAGGCGCGGCCGGGCCTGATTGCCGATACGCAGCGCATCGGCGAAGCCGCGATTGACCAGCAGCAGCACCCGCTCGCCCTTGCGCTCCAGCAGCGCATTGGTGGCCACGGTGGTGCCCATCTTCACCGCGGCGATGGTGCCGGGCAGGATCGGCGCCTCGGCATCGAGGCCGAGGCAGGCACGGATGCCTGCCACCGCCGCGTCCCGGTAGCGGCCGGGATTCTCGGACAGCAGCTTGCGCGTGGAGAGCCGCCCTTCCGGATCGCGTGCAACGATGTCGGTGAAGGTGCCGCCCCGATCGATCCAGAATTGCCAGCCTGCCGTGCTCATCCCCGCCTCCGAGACTCCGGCTCTCCGTGTGGCGCCCGTCTGCGCGGGGCGCAAGAGGCGCGAAAGGAGAGACGGCACCGACGCCATGGCAGCGCGCCGCCCGGCATGGTAGGGGTGCCGGTGGGCAGGCGCGCAGCGGGAGGCGGTCCGATCTTGAGTTTCTGGGGCAAGATCCTCGGCGGTGTCACCGGCTTCGCCATGGGCGGGCCCTTCGGCGCCGTGGTGGGCGCTGCGCTCGGCCATGCCGCCGACGAAGGGACAACCCGCGCGCCGGAGCTGGACGGCCGGCCAGAGGCCCTCGCGCGCATCACCAACCGGGACCAGCTTTTCTCGATTAGCGTCATCGTGCTCTCGGCCAAGCTGGCCAAGACGGACGGGGCGGTGAAGCGGGAGGAGATCAACGCCTTCAAGCGCGCCTTCCGCATCCCCACCGAGAACCAGCGCGAGGTCGGGCTGCTGTTCGACAAGGCGCGCGAGAACGCCTCCGGCTACGAGCCTTACGCCAATCGGCTCGGCGAGGTCTTCGCCGACAACCGCGCGATGCTGGAGGAGGTCATGACGGCGCTGCACCACATCGCCCGCGCCGATGGGCCGCTGACCCGCAGCGAGGCGGTGTTCCTGGCCAAGGTGCGCCGGAGCTTCCGGCTGGACGTTGGCGAGGGAGCGCAGGCGCGCATGCCGCCGCCGCTGAGCATGGCCCGCGAGCCCGACCCCTATACGGTGCTCGGCGTGCCGCACAACGCCACGGACGAGGCGGTGCGGCTGGCCTGGCGGCGGCTGATCCGCGAGCACCACCCGGACAGCATGGCGGCGCGCGGCGGCTCGCCGGAGCAGCTGCGGCGCGCCTCGGCCCGTATGGCGGAGATCAATGCTGCCTGGGACCGCGTCAAGCGGGAGCGGAACCTCTGATGGGGGGTGGAGGCCGCCTGGACATTCGGGACCGGCCCAGCCCCAACCAGGACGACCGGCCCGAGGCGACGCCAATCGACACCCTGGTGCTGCACTACACCGGCATGCCGACCGCCAGGGCGGCGCTGGAGCGCCTATGCGATCCTACCCCACCGGCGCCGCTGCCGCGCGTCTCCTGCCACTATCTGGTGGAGGAGGACGGGCTGGTCTGGCGGCTGGTGCCCGAGTCGCGCCGCGCCTGGCATGCGGGGCAATCCTTCTGGCGCGGTCATTCCCTCCTGAACGGCCGCAGCATCGGCATCGAGGTGGTGAACCCGGGCCATGAATGGGGCTATCGCCCCTTCCCCGCGCTGCAGATGGCGGCGGTCGCCGAGCTATGCCTGGAGATCCTGGAGCGACATCCGATTCCGCCCCGCAACGTCGTGGCGCATAGCGACATCGCGCCCGACCGCAAGCAGGACCCCGGCGAGTTGTTCGACTGGGCGGGGCTGGCCGCGAACGGTATCGGGCTGTGGCCAGAAGGTGTCGCGAGCGACGACGCCGCGCAACCGCCGGATAGCCTTGCCCGCGCCGCGGCACTTCTGGCGCGGATCGGCTATCCGGTGGATGCCGCCCAGCCCGGGCCCGCGCTGGTCGCCTTCCAGCGCCACTGGCGGCCGGAGCGGGTGGATGGCCAGGCCGATGCCGGAACGCTGGCGCGACTCGAGGCTGTAGCCCGGCTCGCCGAATCGTCCAATGGTTGAGTCGGAGCCGCAAAGGACCAATTGACTCGGGGCCCGGCGGGGGGCAGTTGTACGACCGCGTCAGGTGGCCGGGCGGCCGCTGGTGCTGGGCAGGTTCCAGCGCTGGAGGAAAGTCCGGGCTCCACGGGAATACGGTGCCGGTCAACTGCCGGCGGGGGCAACCCTAGGGAAAGTGCCACAGAAATCAGACCGCTGGGCCGGTTCGCCGCCCCAGTAAGGGTGAAACGGTGCGGTAAGAGCGCACCGCGCCCCCGGCGACGGGGGCGGCACGGTAAACCCCACCGGGAGCAAGGCCGAATAGGGGTGGCCAGCGGAAGTTTCGCAAGAGACTCGACCGCAGGGGCGTTCCCGCCCCGCCATCCGGGTTGGCCGCGTGAGGCACGCCGCGAGGCGTGTCCCAGAGGAATGGTCGCCCCATGTGGCCGGTTCGCCGGACACATGGACAGAACCCGGCTTACAGGCCACCTGACGCCTTTCAGCCACACTGCCTCACAATTCCTACAGTCATTGCGACGGAAGTGCGACTGCGCTTCCTAACGCGATGTTTTTTCTGCTTTTCAGATGGCCTTTAACTGGGGTTTTACCCTTGCTGCCCTGACTCTACCCATGTTATCCCATGTTATCCCATGAACGGTCCGGAGCTCGGGGGGGCGAGGGATCGAAAATTCAGGGGATGGTCGGGTGTGCCGGCGAGGTCGGGGGGCCTCGCCGGCCGCTTCCAGGCCCTTCGACAGCATCCCGCCGCAAGGGGACAAAGCGGCATCGATGGCCCGGTTCATGGGGACCCATACCAATCGGCTGGACCGCAAGGGACGGGTTTCCGTCCCTGCGCTCTTCCGTGCGGAGCTGGCCCGGCTGGGGTCCGACGAGATCGTCCTGCGCCCTTCGCACCAGTACGCCTGCATCGAGGCTTGGCCGATGCCGGAATTCGACGCAATGGCCAGCAAGCTGGATCGACTCGATGTGTTCTCCGCCGATCAGGAAGACCTGGCCACCAGCCTCTTCGCCGATGCCTACCCGCTGCGCCCGGATGGCGAGGGCCGCATCATGCTGCCCGAGGATCTGATCGCCCATGCCGGGCTGACCGACACGGTCGCCTTCGTTGGCATGGCCACCAAATTCGCGCTCTGGGAGCCGGCGGCGGCGAAGCGCCGTGTGCTGGAAGCCCGCAACGGCGCGCGCGAGCGCGGCCTCACCTTGCCGGGCGGAAGCCCGGCGGCGCGGACGCCGACGGGGGGTGCGGCATGAGCGGCCATGTCCCCGTGATGCTGCAGGAAGTGCTCGGCACCCTCGCCCCGCGCGAGGGCGCCAGCTACCTCGACGGCACCTTCGGCGGCGGTGGCTATGCGCGCGCCATCCTCTCCGCCGCGCGCTGCACCCTCTACGCCATCGACCGCGACCCGGACGCCATCGCCCGCGGCGCCACCCTGGCCGCCGAGTTTCCCGGGCGGCTGGTGCTGGTCGAGGGCCGCTTCGGCAGCATGCTGGAGCTGCTGGCCGCGCGGGGCGTGGCGCGGCTCGACGGTGTGGTGCTCGACCTCGGCGTCTCCTCCTTCCAGCTCGACCAAGCCGGGCGCGGCTTCTCCTTCCGCGCCGATGGGCCGCTCGACATGCGGATGGAGAAGCAGGGTCCCTCCGCCGCCGAGCTGGTGAACCGCCTGCCTGAGGCCGAGCTGGCCCGCATCCTGTGGGAGCTGGGCGAGGAGCGGCATTCCCGCCGCATCGCCCGCGCCATTGTCGCCGCCCGCCAGGAGGCGCCGATCGAGACCACCGGGCGGCTGGTGCAGGTGATCCATTCCGTGATGCCGCGCGACCCCTCCGGCATCGACAGCGCCACCCGCTCCTTCCAGGCGCTGCGTCTGGCGGTGAACGACGAGCTCGGCGAGGTGGAACGCGGCCTCGCCGCGGCGGCCCGGCTGCTGGCGCCCGGCGGGCGGCTGGTGGTGGTCGCCTTCCATTCGCTGGAGGACCGCATCGTGAAGCGCTTCATGCAGCAGGCGGCGGGCCGCGCGCCCGGCGCCTCGCGCCATGCGCCGGCGGCCATCCTGGCGCCGCGCGCCCCGGCGGAATTCCGCTTGATCACCCCGAATGCCCTGCGCCCGACGGAAGCCGAGACGGCCGCGAACCCGCGCGCCCGATCAGCCCGCCTGCGAGCGCTTGAAAAACTGGAGACGGCCTGATGTTCCGCCCCCTGACCGTGGTTGCCATCACTGCCTTCAGCCTGGTCGGCTGGCACGTCTATCGGGCCGAGGAGGCGGCCACCCAGCTCGACCGCGAGCTGCGTGACCTCAGCAGGCGCATCGAGGCGGCACGCGAGCGCACGCTGGTGCTGCGCGCCGAATGGGCCATGCTGAACGAGCCGGAGCGGCTACGGCAGGTGGCGCAGAAGCACCTGCCGCTGGAGACCATGGCGCCGAACCAGTTCCTGCGCATGACGGACCTGGAGCGGCGCCTTCCCGCGCCGCTCGCCTTCGCCGGGCCGGTGGACTTGTTCAGCCCGGCCCCCGAGACCGCGATCGCCGCGGCCACCCCGGCAGAGCCTGAGCCGGCCAAGGCCGCGACGACGGTGGCCGCTGCGGCGCCCGCTCCCGCCGCGCCGCCGCCGGTGCGCCATGTCGCCACGGCCGAACCCGCCCCGCGCGCCCCGGCGCCGCACGCCGCCGAACCGGCACCCCGCCCTGTCACCCTGGCCGCCGCGCGCGCGCCAGAGCCGGCCCCGCATGCCGCTCCGGCGGCCACGCCGGCGGCGCGGCGGGAGCGCGAGCCGGCGCCGCACCGCCCGGTTCCCCCGATGCGTGAGTCGACCCCCGTCTCCGCTCCCTCGCGTCTCGGCGCCCCGCTGGTGGCCGACGCCCGCCCGGCGCCGCACCCCGAGCCGAGCCTGATGCGGGCTTCCGCACGCCTGCCGATGGGCCGTGCCATGGCCGCGCCGATGCCAGGCGGTTCCGTGCTCGGCGGCTTTAACGCCCCCGGCAGCCTGCCGCCTCCGGTACCGATGGCCGCCCCTGTTCCCGTTGCGCCCGGTGGCTGGAGCCGCTGACGACCATGACGCAGATCCGCCCGCCCTCTCCCGATTCACCGCCGCTGCGCCACCCTGTCGCGTTGCGCGCGGAGGATGACGCCTCGGCGCCGCCGCCGGCCCCGGGCGTGGTGGTGCGCGTCACCCAACCGGACCTGCAGCATCGGGTGCAGCTCGAGCGCAGCCGGGGGCGGCTGGTGCTGACGGCGCTCGGCTTTGGCGCGCTGTTTATCGCAGTGGCGATGAAGGCCACCTGGTCCACTGTCATCGCCCCCGCCGAGCCGAAGCGCCTGAATGCCGCGGTGCGGGCGATGCAGCCGCCGGCCGAGCAGGTTGCCAGCCGCGCCACCATCACCGACCGCAATGGCGAGATCCTCGCCATCACCCTGCCGGTCACGGCGCTGGTGGCCAATCCGCGTGTCATCCAGAACCCGGTCGAGGTGGCGGACAAGGTGCGCACGGTGCTGCCGCAGCTCGACCGCGAGAAGCTGATCGAGCGCCTCTCGGGCGACCGTGGCTTCGCCTATATCGTTCGCGCCCTCACCCCGCGCGAGCAGCAGGGCATCATCAATCTCGGCATCGCCGGGCTCGACTTCGAGGAGGCGGAGCGCCGCTACCACCCGCAGGGTCGTGCCGCCGTGCATGTGCTCGGCAATGTAGACGTGGACGGCAAGGGCGTCTCCGGCGTAGAGCGCTTCTTCGACAACCGGCTGCGTGACAATCCCGCCACGCCGCTGAAGCTCTCCGTGGATGTGCGCGTGCAGCTGGCGCTGCGCGACGCCGTCAGCCAGGCGATCAGCGACTTCAACGGCATCGGCGGCGCCGGCATCGTGCTCGACATCAACACCGCCGAAGTGCTGGGCATGGTCAGCCTGCCGGACTACGACGCCGGCGATATCAGCGACGCGACGCCCGACCAGCGGTTCAACCGCGCCACCGTGGGCGTCTACGAGCCGGGCTCGACCTTCAAGCTGCTGACCGCCGCCGCGGCGCTCGAATACGGCACCGCCAACGTCAATACCTCGATGTTCGACGCCTCGCGCCCGATCCGCTATGGACGCTTCACCATCACCGACTACAAGGGCAAGAACCGCTGGATCACCTTCCCCGAGGTGCTGGCCTATTCGTCCAACCTGGGCGCCGCGCACATGGCCGAGACCTTCGGCCCGCAGCGCCAGCGCGAGTTCCTGAAGAGCGCCGGCATGCTGGCGCGCAAGAAGGTCGAGCTGCCGGAGACGGCCGCGCCGCTGGTGCCGCCCGCCGCGCACTGGCGCGACATCAACATGTTCACCATCGCTTTCGGGCATGGCATCAGCGTCACGCCGCTGCATGTGGTGACCGGCATCTCGGCGCTGGCCAATGGCGGCATCCTGCGGGACCCGACGCTGGTGGCGCAGCCGCCCGGAAGCGCGCGCCCCGGCACCCGCATCATCAGCGAGCAGACCAGCGGGATCATCCGCAAGCTGATGCGGCTGGTCGTCACCGACGGCTCGGGCAAGAACGCGGACGTGCCGGGCTATTTCGTCGGCGGCAAGACCGGTACGGCGCAGAAGACCGGGCCGCATGGCGGCTACCTGATGAACAAGCGCATCGCCGCCTTCGTCGGAGCTTTCCCCATCCAGGCGCCGCGCTACGCCCTCTACGTGATGATCGACGAGCCCTCGCCCAACGCCAAGAGCCATGGCTACGCCACCGCCGGCTGGGTGGCGGCGCCGGCCGCCTATACCGTGATCTCGCGCATCGCACCGGTGCTGGGCCTGGTGCCTGAGGACCCGAACGACCCGGCGATCATCGCCGCCACCTCGATCCCGCTGCAGCCCTCGCGCGCTGCGCGCCCCTCGCAGCCGGCCACCGCGGCCAACCGCCCTGCCACAGCGCCGGCGCGGCCGACGGTGCAGCCGGTGTTGCGGCCACCGCCGCAGCCCGCCCCGACCACGCGCGCCGTGCCGATGCCGAACCTGCCGGCGCGGCCGGGCAGCCTGCCGCCTCCGACGCCGTTGCGGATGACGATGCGCGAAGCCGAAGCCGGCCAGCAGGGGAACCGCCTTGCGCCTTGAGGACCTCCTTGGCCGGGTTCCCGGCCTCCGCTGCGTGCCGGGCGCCCCGCCCGCTACGGTGGAGGTCGTGGGCCTGACGGCGGACAGCCGGGCAGTGCGGCCCGGCTTCCTGTTTGCGGCCCTGCCGGGCGCACGACTGGACGGGCGCGCCTTCATCGCTCAGGCGGTGGAGAACGGCGCCGTGGCCGTCCTGGCCCCCGAGGGCACAGAATGGCCTGCCGCCACGCCCCTGCGCCCGCTGCTGGCCGCCGCCGACCCGCGCCGCGCCCTGGCGCTGCTGGCCGCCGCCTTCCATGGCGAGCAGCCGGCTACGGTGGTCGCCGTCACCGGTACTAACGGCAAGACCAGCACGGTGGACTTCCTGCGTCAGCTCTGGACGCTGGCCGGCCGGCGCGCTGCCTCGCTCGGCACGCTGGGCCTGCGCGCCGAGGGCTTCCCGCCGACGCCATCGCTGACCACCCCCGATCCGGTGGCGCTGCACGAGACGCTGGCCTCGCTGGCGCTCAGTGGCATCCGCCACGCGGCGCTGGAGGCCTCCTCGCATGGGCTGGAACAGCGGCGGCTGGACGGGCTGCGCCTTGCCGCCGCCGGCTTTTCCAATCTGACGCGCGACCATCTGGACTACCACGGCAGCATGGACGCCTATGCGGCCGCCAAGCTGCGCCTCTTCGACACGTTGCTGCCGGCCGGTGCGGCGGCGGTGGCCAATGCGGACATGGCGCCGGAGGTGCTGGCCGCGCTGCGCGATATCGCCGCGCGGCGCGGGCTCAGGCTGCACACGGTGGGAATGGCCGGTGAGGCGATCCGGCTGCTGCGCCACACCCCGCGGCCCGATGGGCAGGTGCTTGAGGTGGAAGCCTTAGGGCAGCGGGCGGAAGTCGCCCTCGCTCTGCCCGGCCGCTTCCAGGCGGATAATGTGCTGCTGGCCGCCGGCCTCGCCATCGCCACCGGCCTGCCCGCCGCCTCGGTGCTGCGGGACCTGCCGCGCCTCACCGGCGTGCGCGGGCGGATGGAACTGGCAGTCCGGCTGCCGAACGGTGCTGCCGTCTATGTGGACTATGCCCATACGCCCGATGCACTGGAGCGGCTGCTCTCCGCGCTGCGACCGCACACCGAAGGGCGGTTGCATGTGGTGTTCGGCGCAGGCGGTGACCGCGATCCCGGCAAGCGGCCGCTGATGGGGGCCGTTGCCGCGCGCCTGGCCGACCATGCGATCCTGACCGACGACAATCCACGCACCGAGGATCCCGCCGCCATCCGCGCCGCTGTCCGTGCCGGCATGGCTGCGGGCGCGAGCGGCGAGGAGATCGGCGATCGCGCCGCTGCAATTGCGGCGGGGCTGGCGGCGCTCGGCCCCGGCGACGTGCTGGCGGTGGCCGGCAAGGGCCACGAACCCGGCCAGACCATCGGCACGGTGACGCATCCCTTCGACGATGCCGAGACGGTGCGCCGCCTGGCGGGAGCCCTGGCATGACCGCGCCGCTCTGGACCGCCGCCGAACTGCACGACGCCACCGGCGGCACCTGCCCCGAGGACGTCGCTGTCACCGGCGTCGGCATCGACAGCCGGTCGGTGGCGCCGGGCGAGCTCTTCGTCGCCCTGCGCGACATCCGGGACGGGCATGACTTCGTCGCCGATGCCCTGGCGCGCGGCGCCGCATGCGCCATGGTGGACCATGATCCACCCGGCCTCGCACCAAATGCGCCGCTGCTGCGGGTGGGACATACCCTCTCCGGCCTCGCCGCGCTCGGCGCCGCCGGGCGGGCGCGCAGCGACGCGCGCATCGCCGCCATCACCGGCAGCGTCGGCAAGACGACGACCAAGGAGATGCTGCGCCAGGGGCTGGGTGCGCTCGGCCCGACCCATGCCGCCGTCGCCAGCTACAACAACCATTGGGGCCTGCCGCTGACGCTCGCCCGCATGCCGCGCGACATGGCCTATGCCGTGCTCGAGATTGGCATGAACCATCGCGGCGAGATCGCGCCCCTCGCGCGCCTCGCCCGGCCGCATGTCGCCGCCATTACCTCGGTGGAGGCGGCGCATATCGGCCATCTCGGCTCGATCGAGGAGATCGCCCAGGAGAAGGCCGACATCATAGTCGGGCTGGAGCCGGGCAGCACCGTTGTCCTGCCGCGCGACAACGCCATGTTCCCGCGCCTCAGCGCGCGCGCGGTGGCGGCCGGGATGCGCGTGCTGGGCTTCGGCGCCGATGCTTCGGCCGAGGCGCGGCTGCTCGCCTATGTCGGTGGCGCCGAGGAAGGGCGCGCGGAGATCGGCTTCGCGGGGCAGCGCTATGTGCTGCATCTCGCCGCACCCGGCCGTCACCTCGCGATGAACGCCACGGCCGCGCTGGCCGTCGCCGCCTCGCTGGGAGCCGACCCGGCTGCCTTCGTCGCGGGGCTGGACGGATTCCGCCCCGGTGCAGGCCGCGGCGGGCGCATCACGCTCAAACTGCCCGGCGGGACCGCGCTGCTGATCGATGACAGCTACAACGGCCAGCCACCGGCGATGCGTGCCGGCCTCGGCGTGCTGGCCGTACAGCAGGGTACGCGGCGAATCGCCGTGCTCGGCGACATGCGCGAGCTTGGCTCCTATGGCCCTGCTCTGCATGCAGGTCTGCTCCCCGATGTGCTGGCATCGGCCGATCTCGTCTTCTGCTGCGGTCCGCTGATGCGTGCCCTATACGACGCCCTCCCGGAGAAACGGCGTGGCGCGCATCGGGAGAGCAGCGAGGAACTGGCCCCGCTGGTGCGCGAGGCCGTGCGTCCGGGCGATGTCATTCTGGTAAAGGGTTCGCTCGGCAGCCGCATGGCGGCGGTGGTCCGCGCCCTGACCGCGCGTGAAGGGGCGCCGTCATGATCTTCAACTTTCTCGCCCCCTATGCGGACGAGTTCATCCTGTTCAACCTGTTCCGCTACGTCACCTTCCGGGCCGGCGCCGCCTGCATGACGGCGCTGTTCATCAGCCTGTTCTTCGGCCCCGCGGTGATCAACTGGCTGAAGAGCTTCCAGAACGGCGGTCAGCCCATCCGCACCGACGGGCCGCAGAACCACCTGCTGACCAAGAAGGGCACGCCCACCATGGGCGGCGTGCTGATCCTGCTCGGCCTGCTCTCCTCCACCCTGCTCTGGGCCGACCTGCGCAACGGCCTCATTTGGGCGGTGCTGCTGGTGACGGTCGGCTACGGCCTGCTCGGCTTCTGGGACGACTGGCTGAAGGTGACCAAACGCAACACCAAGGGCGTCTCCGGCAAGGCCAAGCTGGTGGCACAGGCCGGCTTCGGGCTGCTCTCGGCGATCTGGCTGACCGCTCTGATGCCCGACGCGATCGCCCACAAGCTCGCCTTTCCCTTCTTCAAGGAGGCCATGATCAATTTCGGCCTGCTGTTCCCGCTGGTCGGCATGCTGGTGATGATGGGCGCCTCCAACGCCGTGAACCTGACCGACGGGCTGGACGGCCTGGCCACGGTGCCGGTGCTGCTGGCGGCGGCGGTCTTCGCGCTGATCTCCTACCTCGTCGGCAACCGCGTTTTCGCCGATTATCTGCAGCTCAACGGTATCCCCGGCACCTCGGAACTGGCGGTGTTCCTCTCGGCGCTGATCGGCGCCGGCCTCGGCTTCCTCTGGTACAACGCGCCGCCCGCCAAGGTCTTCATGGGCGACACCGGCAGCCTCTCGCTCGGCGGTGCGCTGGGCGCGGTGGCCGTCGCGACCAAGCATGAGATCGTGCTGGCCATCGTCGGCGGCCTCTTCGTGGTCGAAACGGTGAGCGTCATGATCCAGGTCTTCTGGTACAAGCGCACCGGGCGCCGCGTCTTCCTGATGGCGCCGCTGCACCATCATTTCGAGAAGAAGGGCTGGGCCGAGCCGACCATCGTGATCCGCTTCTGGATCATCGCGATGATCCTGGCGCTGGTCGGCCTCTCCACGCTGAAGATCCGCTGATGCGCACCGCCCCCGCCCCATCCCCTGAGACGGACTTCGCGCCCTTCGCCGGGCAGCGCATCGCCGTGGTCGGGCTCGGGCGGGCCGGGCTGCCGGCGGCGCGACGCCTGTGCAACTGGGGCGCCGAGATCCTCTGCTGGGATGATCAACCGGAGAGCCGCGCGGCGGCCGAGGCAGCGGGGTTGCCGGTCGACGATCCCTGCGCCGCGCCGGGCTTCCCCTTCGACGCGCTGCTGCTCTCGCCGGGCATTCCGCACATCCTGCCGAAGGCGCATCCCGCCGCTGCTCGTGCGCGCGAGGCCGGCGTTCCGGTGCTCTGCGATGCAGAGCTGCTGTTCCGCGCCCTGCGCGCCGCCGGCAGCCGGGCGCGCTTCATCGGCATCACCGGCACCAACGGCAAGTCCACCACCACGGCGCTGGCGCACCATCTGCTGCGCAGCGCCGGGCGCGCCTCGGAGGTCGGTGGCAATCTCGGCCCGGCCGCGCTGGGCCTGCCGCTGCTCGGCGACGACGGCATCTATGTGCTGGAGATGTCGAGCTATATGCTCGAGCGAATCGACCGGCTGCATTTCGACGTGGCGGCGGTGCTGAACCTCTCGCCCGATCATCTCGACCGCCATGGCGACATGGCCGGCTACGCCGCCGCCAAGGCGCGCATCTTCGCCAACCAGACGGCGGCGGATGTCGCGGTGGTCGGCATGGACGATGCCAGCGGCGCGCAATTCGCGGCCGGGTGCGCCGCGCGGGTGGTGCCGGTCTCGGGCAGCACGCCGCAGCCTGGTGGCATCTGGGCCGAAGAGCGGCTGCTGCGCGATGCGCAGGGGATCATCGCCGACCTGAATGACGCCCCGGCCCTGCCCGGCAGCCATAACGCGCAGAACGCCGCCGCCGCCGCCGCGATCGGCTTCGCGCTGGGCCTGACGCGCGGGGAGATCGCCGCCGGCCTGCGCAACTTCCCCGGCCTGCCGCACCGGCAGGAGCGCGTCGGCACGCGCGAGGGCATCACCTTCGTCAATGACAGCAAGGCGACAAATGCCGACAGCGCGGCGCGCGCCCTGGCGAGCTACGACCGCGTGGTCTGGATCGCCGGCGGCGTGCCGAAGGCGGGCGGCATCGACAGTCTCGCGCCGCTGTTCGGCCGCATCGCGCATGCCGTGCTGATCGGCCAGTGCGCCGGTGATTTTGCGGCAACATTGTCGGCGCATCAGGTGGCGAACGAAGTCGCGGTGACGCTGGATGCTGCGCTGCCTGCCGCATGGGCCGCCGCACGGCGCCTGGGCGTCCCGGTGGTGCTGCTCTCCCCGGCCTGTGCCAGCTTCGATCAGTTCACCGGCTTCGATGCGCGCGGCGATGCCTTCCGCGCCCTCGTGGCCGAGCTCCCGGAGACCGTCTGATGGCTCTCTCCCGCGCCGATACCTCCGTCCTGGGCCGCTGGTGGTGGACGGTCGATCGCTGGACGCTCGCCGCGCTGCTGGCGCTGGTCGGCTTCGGCTATGTCATGCTGCTGGCCGCCAGCCCCGGCGTGGCGGAGCGCATCGGCGCCAGCTCGCGCGATATCTTCATCCTGAAGCAGGTCTTCTTCCTCGCCATCGCCACCGGGGTGATGGTGGCGATCTCGCTGCTGCCGGTGAAGCAGGTGCGCCGCCTGGCGCTGCTCGGCTTCTTCGCCTCGCTGCTGATGACGGCGGCGACCCTCTCGATGGGCATCGAGATCAAGGGGGCACGGCGCTGGCTCCACCTCGCCGGCGTGACCATCCAGCCCTCGGAGTTCCTCAAGCCCTGCTTCGCCGTGGTCGCGGCCTGGCTGCTCGCGGAGGCACGGACGCTCGGCTGGCGCGCCACCGCCACGGCGTGCTTCCTGTTCCTACTGGTGGTGGGCGCGCTGGTGAAGCAGCCGGACATGGGCATGCTGATCGTCATCGCCGCGGTCTTCTGCGCCCAGCTCTTCGTCGCTGGCATCAGCATCGTGCTGGTGGCGGGCTGCGGCGTCGCCGGCATCCTCGGCGGCATTGGCGCCTATTTCGCCCTGCCGCACTTCCAGTCGCGCATCGACCGCTTCTTCGACCCGTCTTCGGGCGACCACTACCAGGTGACCATCGCCATGGAGGCCTTCGGCCATGGCGGGATGCTCGGCGTCGGCCCGGGCGAGGGGCGGCTGAAGGGTCTGCTGCCCGATGCGCATGCCGACTTCGTCTATGCCGTCGCCGGCGAGGAATTCGGCCTGGCGCTCTGCCTGCTGATCCTGACGGTCTTCGGCTTCATCGTGCTGCGCGGGCTGCTGCGCCTGCTCGGCGAGAAGGACATGTTCATCATCCTCGGCGCCACCGGCCTGCTGACGCAGTTCGGCCTGCAGGCCTTCATCAATATGGGCTCGGCGCTGCACCTGATCCCGACCAAGGGCATGACGCTGCCCTTCATCTCCTATGGCGGCTCCTCGGTGGTGGCAGTGGCGCTCGGCATGGGCATGCTGCTGGCCCTGACCCGGCGCCGGCTGGCGCGGATGGGCGAGACATGACGGCGCCGATCATCATCGCCGCCGGCGGCACTGGCGGGCACTTCTTCCCGGCCGAGGCGCTCGCCGCCGAGCTGGCGCGGCGCGGCGAGCGCATCGCGCTGATGACGGATGCGCGCAGCGCCGACTACAGCAGCCCCGCCTTCGCCCAAGCCGAGCGCTTCGTGCTGAAGGGCGCCGGCCTCGCCGGGCGCGGGCTGAAGCGGGCCGCCGCGGGCACGATGGCGCTGGCCGCCGGAACGATGCAGGCCCGCAGGCTGCTGCAGCGGCTGCGGCCGAAGGCGGTGGTGGGCTTCGGCGGCTATCCCTCGGTGCCGCCGCTGCTGGCGGCGCGCAGCCTGGCGCATCGGCCCGCGCTGGTGCTGCACGAGCAGAATGCGGTGCTCGGCCGCGCCAACCGGTTGCTGGCGCGCGGCGCCGACGTGCTGGCCCTCTCCTTCGCCGCCACGCAGCGCGTACCCGCCGGTACGGAGAGCGCCGTCGTCGGCAATCCGGTGCGCCCGGCCCTTGCGGCGCTGGCCGGCCACGGATTCGTTCCGCCGCAGGGGCCGATGCGGCTCCTGGTTCTCGGCGGCAGCCTCGGTGCGCGGATCTTCTCCGAGGTGGTGCCGGCCGCGATTGCGCTGCTGCCGACACCGCTGCGCAGCCGCCTGTCCATCGTGCAGCAGTGCCGCGCCGAGGACCTCCCCCGCGTGCGCGCCACCTATGAGGAGCTGGGCATTCCCGCCGAGCTGGCACCCTTCTTCGGCGACGTGGCGGGCCTCTATGGTACGGCGCATCTCGTGGTCTCGCGCGCCGGCGCCTCCACCATCGCGGAACTCGGCTGTGCCGGGCGTGGCGCCATCCTGGTGCCGCTGCCGCACGCCATCGACGACCACCAGACCGCCAATGCCCAGGCCTTGGCCAGGGTTGGTGCTGCGGTGGTGATGCCGCAGCCGCAATTCACGCCGCAGGCGCTCGCCGCCGAGTTGCAGCGCCTGCTCGAATCGCCGGAGGCGCTGGCCCGGGCCGCCGCCGCCGCGGCCTCGCTCGCCGCGCCGGATGCCGCCGCACGCCTCGCCGACCTCGTTCTCTCCCGCGCGGAAGCGCGCCGCCTTCAGGAAGCCTCGTAATGCGCGCCCTGCCGCTCAGCATCGGACCCATCCACTTCATCGGCATCGGCGGCATCGGCATGTCCGGCATCGCCGAGGTGCTGCACAACCTGGGCTACCAAGTTCAGGGCAGCGATATCGCCGAGGGCTATAATGTCGAGCGGCTGCGCGCCGCCGGCATTCCCGTCACCGTCGGGCATGACGCCGCCAATCTCGGCGCCGCCCAGGTGGTGGTCACCTCCACTGCGGTGAAGCGCGACAACCCCGAGGTGGTCGCCGCCCGCGCGCGGCTGATCCCGGTGGTGCGCCGCGCCGAGATGCTGGCCGAGCTGATGCGCCTCAAGTGGGGCATCGCCATCGGCGGCACGCATGGCAAGACCACCACCACCTCGCTGGTCGCGACGGTGCTGGAGGCGGCCAAGCTCGACCCCACGGTGATCAACGGCGGCATCATCAACGCCTATGGCACCAATACCCGCCTGGGCGAGGGCGACTGGATGGTGGTGGAGGCCGACGAGAGCGACGGCTCTTTCCTGCGCCTGCCCGCCGTCGCCGCCATCGTCACCAACATGGACCCGGAGCACCTGGACCACTGGGGCACCGAGGAGGCGATGAAGCAGGGCTATGCCCAGTTCGTCTCCAACATCCCCTTCTACGGCTTCGCGGTGCTCTGCGCCGACCACCCCAATGTGCAGGCGATGATCCCGAACATCGACCGCCGCCTGATCACCTACGGTTTCTCGCCACAGGCCGATGTGCGCGCCGAGCGGCTGATCACCGACCGCATGGGTGCCACCTTCGAGGTGACGGTGCAGGACCGTGTGACCGGCCGCAGCCGCAGCCTGAAGCCGATGCGGCTGCCGATGCTGGGCCAGCACAATGTCCTGAACGCCCTGGCCGCCATCGCCGTCGGCATCGAGATGGACATCGACGAGGGGACGATCCGTTCTGCCCTGGCCGGCTTCAAGGGCGTGAAGCGCCGCTTCACCCGGGTGGGCGAAACGAACGGCATCCAGATCATCGACGATTACGGACACCATCCCGTGGAGATCGCCGCCGTGCTGAAGGCAGCGCGGCAGGCCGGGGCGCGCGACGTCATCGCCGTGGTGCAGCCGCACCGCTATTCCCGGCTGAAGTCGCTCTTCGAGGAATTCTGCCAGTGCATGAATGACGCGGGCACGGTGATCGTGGCCGATGTCTATGCGGCGGGCGAGCAGCCGATCCCCGGCGCCGACCGCGATTCGCTGGTCGACGGGCTGCGCGCGCATGGCCACCGCAGCGTCGTCCCCCTGCCCGGCCCCGACAGCCTGCCGGAGATGATCAATGCCATCGCCAAGCCGGGCGACTACGTCGTCTGCCTCGGCGCCGGCAATATCACGGGCTGGGCGCATGAGCTGCCGGAGAAGCTGGCGGCGCTGCAGCCGCGCGGACCGCGCCTGGTCGGGGGGTCCCGGTGAGCCGCACCATGCCCGAGAGTGCCGCCCCCACCCTACCCCCGCTGCGCGGGCGCGTGCAGGCCGGGGCGCCGCTGGCCCCCTTCACCTGGTTCCGCACCGGCGGCGCGGCCGAGTGGCTGGTGCGCCCCGCCGACGCGGAGGATCTCCTCGTGCTGCTGCGCGACCGGCCGGCGGGCCTGCCGCTCACCGTGGTTGGCGCGGCCTCGAACCTGCTGGTGCGGGATGGCGGCGTGCGCGGCGTGGTGGTGAAGCTGGCGCGCGGCTTCTCCGAAGTCACGGTCGAGGCGGATGGCGTCATCGCCGGCGCGGCGGCGCTGGACGCGACGGTGGCCGAGCATGCGGCCGCCGCCGGACTGGCCGGGCTGGAGTTCCTCTCCGGCATTCCCGGCAGCATCGGCGGTGCGGTGGCGATGAATGCCGGGGCCTACGGCAGCGAGGTGAAGGACGTGCTGGACTGGGCCGAGATCGCCACGGCCTCCGGCCTGCTGCGGTTGGATGCAGCGGAACTGGGCTTTGCCTATCGCCGCGCCGCGCTGCCGGAGGGCGGCATCATCACCCGCGCGCGCTTCCGCGCCGCGCCGGGCGATACGGAGGCGATCGCCGCGCGGATGCGCGAGATCCGTGCCTCGCGCGAGGCGACGCAGCCGGTGCGCGCCCGCACCGGCGGCTCGACCTTCAAGAACCCCCCGGGCGAGAAAGCCTGGGCGCTGATCGACGCCGCCGGCTGCCGCGGGCTGCGAATCGGCGAGGCGCAGGTGTCGGAGAAGCATTGCAATTTCCTCCTCAACCTCGGCGGCGCCAGCGCGGCCGAGCTGGAGGGGCTGGGCGAGACGGTGCGCGCGCGTGTCGCAGCGCGCTCCGGCATCGCGCTGGAGTGGGAAATCCGGCGCATCGGGGAGAAGCACGCATGACGCATGTGGCGGTCCTGTTCGGCGGCTTCTCGGCGGAGCGCGAGGTCTCGCTCTCCACCGGGCGGCAGGTGGTGGTGGCGCTGCGCGAGGCCGGCTTCACCGTCACGCCGATCGAGGTGACGCAGGATCTTCCGGCGCTCATCGCGGCGCTGCAGGCGGCGAAGCCGGACGCGGTCTTCAACGCCCTGCACGGCCGCTTCGGCGAGGACGGCTGTGTGCAGGGCATCCTGGACTGGCTCGGCATTCCCTACACGCATTCGGGCGTGCGCGCCTCAGCGGTGGCAATGGACAAGGCGGCCGCCAAGGCCGTCTTCGCCGCGCACGGCCTGCCGCTGGCGCAGCATCGCGTGGTGACGCCCGAGGAGCTGGAGCAGGCCGACCCCATGCCCCGCCCCTATGTGGTGAAGCCGGTCAACGAGGGCTCTTCGGTGGGCGTCGAGATCCTGCGCGAAGGCGACAACCGCCGCGCGGAGATCGCCCGGCGCTGGCGCTTCGGGCCGCAGATCATGACGGAGGAATACATCCCCGGCCGCGAACTCACCGTCGCGGTGATGGGAAACCGGCCGCTGGCGGTGACCGAGATCGGCACCGGACACGCTTTCTATGACTACGACGCCAAGTATGCGGCCGGCGGCAGCCAGCACAGCATCCCCGCCGCGGTGCCCGAACCGGTCGCGCAGGCGGCGATGGACGCGGCGCTCCGCGCGCATGAGGCGCTGGGCTGCCGCGGCGTCAGCCGTTCCGACTTCCGCTATGACGATGCGACCGGCCGCCTCGTGCTGCTCGAGGTGAACACGCAGCCCGGCATGACGCCGACCAGCCTGGTGCCCGAGCAGGCGGCGTATCGTGGCATCGACTTCCCTGCGCTCTGCGCCTGGATGGTGCAGGAGGCCCGCCATGGCGCGTAGCTCCGCGCAAATTCGCCCGGAGGACCGCACCCGGCTGGCCAGCGACGGCAGCCGCCCGCCCCGCGCCGCGCCGCAGCGGCCGAGCAGCCTGCGCCTCTGGCTCCGCCGCAGAAGGCCATTGCTGCGGCCGATGCTGTTCGGGGCCGCCGGCCTCGCCGCGGTCGGCGCCATCGCCGTGGGCGTCTCGGCGATGCAGCCGGCCGGCCGCTTCGCCTGGCTGTCCGAGGCTTTCGCCGAACAGGCGGCCACGGCCGGCTTCACGGTGGGCGACATCGTGGTGCGCGGACAGCAGAACACGCCGAAGGAGCTGATCCGCGCGGCGATCGGGGTCAGCCGTGGCGATCCGCTGCTGGCCTTCTCGCCCACGCAGGTGAAGGAACGGCTGGAAAGCATCGCCTGGATCGAGCGCGCCGAGGTGCAGCGGCACCTTTCCGGCAATATCCTGATCGAGATCCATGAGCGGAAGCCCTTCGCCATCTGGCAGCACGGGGGCGAGTTCGCGGTGGTGGATCGCGACGGCCGCGTCGTCACGGCCGATACGCTGGACGCTTTCGGCCCGTTGCCGCTGCTGGTCGGCGAGGGCGCGGACAGGCTAGGCCCCCGGCTCTACGATTCGCTGAAGCTGGAGCCCGAGGTGCAGCAGCGCGTGCAGGCCCTGGTGCTGATCAGCCAGCGGCGCTGGAACCTGCGCCTGTACAACGGCGCCGATGTGCTGCTGCCCGAGGGGCACGAGGAAGCCGCCATCCACCGCCTGGCCGAATTGCAGAAGTCGAGCGCGCTGCTCGACCGCCCCGTGCTGGCGATCGACATGCGCCTGCCTGACCGGCTGGTCGTCCGGCAGCAGCCGGGCGCCGAGCCGGCGCCGGAGCCGAGCCGCGGCCGCCGCGGGAGCAGCCGCGGATGAGCCGCATGCCGCGCATCGCGCCGCCCGCCGAATCCGCCGCGCCGCCGCGCCGGCGGCGCGCCCGCAACGGCGCCTTCGGCGTGCTCGACATCGGCAGCAGCAAGGTGGTTTGCCTGATCGCCCGCATCGAGGGCGATGGCCAGCCGCGCATCCTCGGCTGCGGCTGGCAGCGCTCGCGCGGTGTCAAGGGCGGCAATATCGTCGATCTGCAGGAAGCCGAGCAGTGCATCCGCGCCGCGGTCGCGCAGGCCGAGGACGCCTCCGAGATCAAGCTCTCCGGCGCGATCGTCAATCTTTCCTGCGGGCAGCCGGCCTCGCGCCTGATGAACATCCAGTGGCCGATCGGTGGCCGCGCGGTGACGGAGGCCGACCTGCGCGCCGTGCTGACGGAAGGTCGCCGCCGCGCCATCGAGGAAGGGCGCGAGACGGTGCACGCCACGACCCTTGGCTTCACCATCGACGCGACGCCGGGGGTCGAGGATCCGCGCAACATGATGTGCGAGACGCTGGCGGCGCATCTCCACCTGGTGGATGCCACCTCGGCCTCGCTGCGCAACCTTGGTATCTGCCTGAGCGGCTGCGACCTCGAGGTGGAGGATCTGGTCTCCGCCCCTTATGCCTCGGCGCTCTCGGTGCTGGTGGAGGACGAGCGGCAGCTCGGCGCCACGGTGGTGGACATGGGCGGCGGCACGACCAGCATCGCCGTCTACGGCGAGGGCCACCTGCTGCACACCTCGCAGCTCCCCGTCGGCGGCTGGCAGGTCACCAACGATCTGGCGCGTGGGCTGGCGACGCCGATCGCCCATGCCGAGCGCATCAAGATCCTCGACGGCAGTGCGCTGAACGGCGGCGATGACACCAAGACCATGGTGATGGTGCCGCAGGTCGGCGAGGACGAGGACCACCTCGTCAGCATTCCGCGGGCGACGGTGGTCAACATCATCCGCCCGCGAATCGAGGAGACGCTGGAGCTGGTGCGCGACCGCCTGGACGCCGCCGCTCTGGGACGTGATGCCGGCGCACGCGTCGTGCTCACCGGTGGCGCCAGCCAGCTTGTCGGATTGCGCGAGCTGGCGGCTCAGATTCTGGACAGGCCGGTCCGTCTGGGCCGTCCTGGATTTGTGCGCGGTCTCCCGGAGGCCGCACAAGGACCGGATTTCGCGACAACGCTGGGATTGGTGGCATGGGGCGCGGGCGAAGGTCGCCCGCTACTCGACATTGATCCGGGTCCAGATCGCGGAAACGGTGTGTTTTCTCGTTTCGTCAACTGGCTTCGCGAACGAGTCTGATGCATTCTGCCCCCGCATTGCCCCGCACCACGTCCGCACGCCGAGGAGATTCGCTGCAATGACGCTGAACCTGACAATCCCGCGCCAGCAGCACACCGATTTCAGTCCACGCATCACCGTCGTTGGAGTCGGCGGTGCGGGCTGCAACGCGGTCAACAACATGATCGCGATGGGGCTCGACGGCGTCGAATTCCTGGTGGCGAACACCGACGCGCAGGCGCTGGTGAACAGCCGCGCGGAGCGCCGCGTGCAGCTCGGCCCGCATCTGACGCAGGGTCTTGGCGCGGGCGCGAAGCCCGAGATCGGGCGCGCCGCCGCGGAGGAGGCGACCGAGGATCTGGCGCGCCACCTCGAAGGCATGCACATGGTGTTCATCACCGCGGGCATGGGCGGCGGCACGGGCACCGGCGCGGCGCCGGTGATCGCGCGCATGGCGCGGGAGCGCGGCATCCTGACGGTGGGCGTGGTCACCCGTCCCTTCGACTTCGAGGGACCGAAGCGCCGGCGCGCGGCGGAAGCGGGGTTGGAGGATCTGCAGTCCTATGTGGACACGCTGATCGTCATCCCGAACCAGAATCTCTTCCGCAAGGCGAACGAGCGCACGACCTTCGCCGAAGCCTTCAAGATGGCCGACGACGTGCTCTACATGGGCGTGCGCGGCGTCACTGACCTGATGGTCAACCCGGGTCTGGTGAACCTGGACTTCGCCGACATCCGCACCGTCATGGCCGAGATGGGCAAGGCGATGATGGGCACCGGCGAGGCCGAGGGCGAGGACCGCGCGGTGAAGGCGGCCGAGGCGGCGATCAACAACCCGCTGCTCGAGGACACCTCGATGCTCGGCGCCAAGGGTGTGCTGATCAACATCACCGGCGGCTATGACATGACGCTGTTCGAGGTGGACGAGGCCGCGAACCGCATCCGCCGTGAGGTGGACGAGGAAGCCAACATCATCTTCGGCTCCTCCATCGACGAGGACATGAACGGCCGTCTGCGCGTCTCGGTGGTCGCCACCGGCATCGACGCGGTGGTCGAGCAGGCTGCGGCCGAGCGCCCGAAGCTGGTCGCGGTGGGTGGCACGGCGCCGGTGCAGGCGGTCTCCAACACCGCCGTTCCGCCGGCCATGCCGCGCGGCGTTCCCGGTGCCCCGGTGACCTCGCGCCCGGTGATGCCGCAGCCCGCCGCCCCGGTCCGCGTGGGCGGGCCGAGCGCCGGCGCGCCACGCCGCCCGGCCGGCATGGCTGCGGCCCCGGCCCAGGCGGCGCCGGTCGCCTACGAGCCCACGCCGAGCGGCCCCGCGCCCGAGGCCCCCTCGCCCGAGGATATGCCGGCGCCGGTGATGCAGCCGGAAGGCGGGCTCCGTGCCCCCGCCGCCGCGCCGCGCCCGATGGCGCCGCCGCCGGTTTCCGCCCCGCCTGCCGGGGGTGGCGGCTTCAACCTGTTCCGCAAGGCGACGGGCCTGATGCGCCGCAATCTCGGCACCGAGCCGGAGATGGCTCCGGCGCCGCGCCCGGTGGCGCAGCAGCAGCAGCCGGCCGCCCCGCGCCCGGCGCCGAGCCCGGTACAGGCCCCGGCTCCTGCGGCGCAGCCGAACGACGAAATGGGGCTTGACATTCCGACCTTCCTGCGCCGCCAGAACAACTGACCGGCCTTTCCGGCCTAGTGACAGGACCAGCCCCGCGCCGCCCGGCGCGGGGTTTTTTTGCGTCGCGGAATCCACGCAATTTCAAGCTCTTATCTCTTGAAGCTAGAGTGAAATAATCAGAAATAAGGCTTGACTCGCACTAGCTTCGCTGCAGTGCCATCTAGAGCCTCGGCGGCGCGGGCCTCTTCCCTCCGCGCAGCAGTGAATGACCAGAGGCAGTAATGGACGGTTTCCTCGCAGCAGGCACAGAGCGACGCAGGACGCTGAAGGCGCCGATCGGCTGTGTCGGCATCGGCCTGCATTCGGGCCGGCGCGTGAGCCTGACCCTCCGTCCAGCCGCCGCCGGTGAAGGCATCGTCTTCCGCCGCACCGATCTTGGCCTCGACCTGCCGGCCCGCTTCGATCTCGTCTCCGATACCCGGCTCTGCACCGCCCTCTCCCTGCCCGGCCAGCCACATGTCCGGCTCGGTACCATCGAGCACATCATGGCGGCGCTCGCCGCCTGCGGCATCGATGACGTGCTGGTCGAGGTGGACGGCCCGGAGGTGCCCATCCTGGACGGTTCCGCAGCGCCTTTCCTCTTCCTCATCGACTGCGCGGGTATCGCCACCACCGCCATGCCGCGCAGCACCATCGAGGTGCTGAAGCCTCTCCGCGTGCAGGAAGGCAATGCGCCCGATGCCCCCTGGGTCGCGCTCTACCCGACCGAGACGCCGGGCTTCGAGGCTTCGCTCGAGATCGACTTCCCCTCGCCCGCCATCGGCCGTCAGAGCCTGTCTCTGCGGGTGACGGAGAGTTCCTTCCGTGCCGGTCTGGCCAAGGCCCGCACCTTCACCATGGCCGAGGATGTGGCGCGGCTGCGCGCCGCCGGCCTGGCCCTGGGCGGCAGCCTGGACAATGCCGTGGTGGTGGACGGGCCGCTGGTGCTCAATCCGGGAGGGCTGCGTTCCCCGGACGAGTGCGTGCGGCACAAGCTGCTCGACGTGGTGGGCGACCTCGCCCTGGCCGGCGCGCCGCTCTCGGCGCGCTTCGCCGGCAGCCGCTCCGGCCATGCGCTGAACAATCGCCTGCTGCGCGCCCTCTTCGCCGACCCGAGCGCCTGGCGCTGGCGCGATGCCGGCTTCGCCGTTACCCCGGCAGGCCAGTCTCTGTCGCAGGGCGCGCTGGAACCGGTGGCGGCCTGAACCCTTCCCAGGCCGGTGGCAAGCGCCGCCGGTCGCCCCCCCTTCGTCTCAGGCGGGGGGCGTGGTATAGAGCGGCCGCCATGCGCACCCCCCGTCTGACCCGGACCTTCCGCCTCTCCCTGCTTCTGGCCCTGCCGCTCATGGCGGGCGCCTGCGCACAATGGAACGGCAAGGAAAGCTCGCTCCGCCCGCAGGCCCCGATGGCCGAGCGGTCTCCGGACGCCCTTTACGCCGCCGGCATCGATGCCCTGCGGCAAGAAGAATACCAAGAGGCCACCGAACTCTTCGATGGCGTGGAACGGGAGCATCCCTATTCCACCTGGGCGACCAGTGCGCGGCTGATGTCGGCCTATTCCGACTATATGCGCAACCGCTACACCGAAGCGATCGGCGCGCTGGACCGCTTCATCCAGTTGCACCCGGCGCATCGCGACATCGCCTATGCCTATTACCTGCGCGCGCTCTGCTACTATGAGCAGATCGTGGACGCGGAGCGCGACCAGCGCGGCACCGAGATCGCCCTCGCGCAGTTGCAGGAAGTGGTGAACCGCTTCCCCGACAGCGCCTATGCCCGTGACGCCCGCCTGAAGATGGACCTGGCACGCGACCACCTCGCCGGCCAGGAAATGAACATTGGCCGCTTCTATGAGCGCCGTGGCCTCTATTCGGCGGCGATTGGGCGCTTCAAGCGGGTGGTGCAGGACTACCAGACCACCAACCATGTCCCCGAGGCGCTGCACCGCCTGACCGAGATCTACCTCGCCCTCGGCCTGGTGGATGAGGCCCGCAAGACGGCCAGCGTGCTCGGCCACAACTATCCGGGCAGCCCCTGGTACCAGGACTCCTACGCCCTGCTGGTGGATGGCGCGAAGCCGGCGGGTGGCAGCAGGCCGGGCCTGCTCAGCCGCGCCTGGAACTCGATCTTCTGAGCCAGGCCTCGCTGGCGCCGCCGCCATGCTGACCTCCCTCGCCATCCGCGACATCGTGCTGATCGAGCGGCTGGATCTGTCTCTCGGTGCCGGGCTGACCGTGCTGACCGGCGAGACGGGCGCAGGCAAGTCCATCCTGCTCGACAGCCTCGGCCTCGCCCTGGGACAGCGGGCCGAGGCGGGCATGGTCCGCACCGGCCAGCCACAGGGCTCCGTCGCCGCCTGCTTCCATCTGCCGCCGGAGCATCCCGCCCAGGCCGTGCTGATCGAGCAGGGCATTGAGGCTGAGGAGGATCTGGTGCTGCGCCGCGTGGTGCAGGCCGATGGCCGCTCGCGCGCTTTCGTCAATGACCAGCCGGTGGGGGTGACGCTGCTGCGCCGCCTCGGCGCGCTGCTGGTCGAGGTGCAAGGACAGCACGATCAGGTCGGCTTGGCCGATCCGGCGACGCATGGCGGGCTGCTCGACGCCTTCGGCAGTCTGGAGGCCATGCGCAACAGCGTGGCTGAGGCCTTCCGTGACTGGCGCGGCGCCGAGCGCGCGCTGAAGGCGGCGCAGGAGGCCATCGCCCAGACACAGCGCGACGAGGAATGGCTGCGCCACGCCGTCGAGGAGCTTTCCGCCCTGGCTCCTGTCGAGGGCGAGGAGGAGGCGCTGGCCGAGGAGCGTCAAGCCATGCAGCAGGGCGAGCGGCGCGCCGAGGCCGTGGCCGCCGCCCTCGCCGAGCTGCAGCCGCGCGACCGACGCGGCAGCACCGCCCCTGCTGCTGCGCTGCGTAATGCCGCCCGCGCGCTGGAGCGCCTGCCCGCCCCCAATGAGGAGGCGACGCCGATCCTCGCCGCGCTAGGTCAGGCGCAGGATGCGCTGGCCGAGGCCGAGACCATGCTGGAGCGGCTGGGCGCCGATCTCGGCCCCGATCCGCGCCGGCTGGAGCAGGTGGAGGAACGGCTCTTCGCCCTGCGCGCCGCCGCCCGCAAGCATGCCGTCGCGGTGGTCGAGCTGCCCGCGCTGCTGCAATCCCTCGCCAGCCGCCTCGCCGCACTGGATGCTGGCGCCGAGCGCGCCGCCGCGCTGGAGCAGGCCGCCAATGCCGCCCGCGCCGCCTATGTCCGTGCGGCCGAGGCGCTCACCGCTGCCCGCACCGAGGCCGCGCGCCGGCTGGAGAAGGCGGTGGCGCAGGAACTGGCGCCGCTAAAGCTGGAGCGCGCCCGGCTGCATATCGAGCTCGCTCCGCGCGAGGAGCGTGCCTGGGCCGCCGATGGGCGGGACCGCGTCACCTTTCTGGTAACGACCAATCCCGGCCAGAAGCCGGGCGCGCTGGACAAGATCGCCTCGGGTGGCGAGCTGTCGCGCCTGATGCTGGCGCTCAAGGTGGTGCTGGCGCGCGGCTCGCCGGTGCCCACGCTGGTATTCGACGAGGTTGACAGCGGCATCGGCGGCGCCACCGCCGCGGCGGTGGGGGATCGGCTCGCCCGGGTGGCCGAACGGCTGCAAGTTCTGGTCGTCACCCACAGCCCGCAGGTGGCGGCGCGCGGCAGCCAGCACTGGCGCGTGGCCAAGGGCCTGCGCGGCGACCGCGCCGAGACGCGGGTGGAGCCGCTCGATGCCCAGGCGCGGCGGGAGGAGTTGGCGCGCATGCTGGCCGGTGAGACCGTCACCGAGGCCGCCCGCGCCGCCGCCGACAGCCTGTTGCGCTAACGAACCAGGGAATGTGGGGGTCTCGGGGCCTTCGATACCTGCCGCGGAAGAAGGCAGCGCCCGCTCAGGTCAGCCGGATCGTCGCACCCTGGCCTGAGGAATGCCCGGGCGGCCCGAGCGCATTCACCAGCGTCTCGTTCTTGGCGGTGAGGCGTTGCAGCACGACACGCCCAGGCTGAAATAGTCGCGGGCCCGTGGCTTCCGCCGCATTAAGAAGCCTCAATCTGGCTGCTGCCCTCCGGCTGGGCCATTGATTGACAGGGCAGACAAACCTCCGAAGGATCGCGGATGGTTCATAGCGCGCCACCTCGCCGTGGCGCGCTATCATTGCTGGCCCTCTGGCTACGGCATGCAGGGACTGGTGCAGGAGGAAGAACGACTATGCTCTCACGGAGAGGCCTGATGCTGGCGACCGCCGGCGCTGGATGGGCATTGCATGGGCTGCGCTCCGCCCAGGCAGCCGAATTCATTAACATTCTGACAGGCGGCACCTCCGGTGTCTACTATCCGCTCGGCGTCGCGATCTCCAAGATTTTCGCCGACAAGATCGAGGGTGTTCGCCCCTCAGTGCAGGCGACCAAGGCCTCCGTCGAGAACCTGAATCTGCTGCAGCGCGGCCGTGGCGAGCTGGCCTTCAGCCTCGGCGACGCCATGGGCTTCGCCTGGGAAGGCAATGCCGAGGCTGGCTTCCCGCAGAAGCTCGACAAGCTGCGCAGCGTCGGCGCCATCTATTCGAACTACGTGCAGATCGTCGCCCTTCGTGATTCCGGCGTGAAGACCCTGGCCGACCTGAAGGGCAAGCGCCTTTCGGTGGGAGCGCCCGCCTCCGGCACGGAGCTGAACGCACGCGCCATCCTCGGCGCGGCCGGGCTCAGCTATAAGGATCTCGGCAAGGTCGAGTACCTGCCCTTCGGTGAATCCGTCGATCTGATGAAGAACCGCCAGCTCGACGCCACGCTGCAGTCGGCCGGCCTCGGCGTCGCCTCGATCCTCGACCTCTCCACCTCGGTGCCGATCAACGTCGTCGAGGTGCCGAAGGAGGTCGTGGCCAAGGTCGGCACACCCTACAAGTCGGCGCCCATCCCGGCCGGCACCTATACGGGCCAGGACACGGCGGTGAACACGGCCGCGGTGCCAAACTATCTCGTCACCCGCGCGGGTCTGTCGGACGACCTCGTCTATGCCATGACCAAGGCGGTCTACGAGAACATCCCGGCGCTGGTCGCGGCGCAGGCGGCGGCGAAGGGTATCGAGGTCGAGGGCGCCGACGAAAACCCGCCGATCCCACTGCATCCGGGCGCCGAGCGCTACTTCAAGGAACGCAAGAAGGCATGAATCCACTGACCAGGGACGGCTGCGGCACCCCCGCGCAGGCGGGGCCGTCGCGATGAGCTCCGAGGTCATCGGGCATCCCACCGCCGTCGAGGAGTCGGCGGCGGTGGAGCATGGCGGAATGGGCTGGGGCGAGCCCGGCGGCCGGCTGCTGCTGAAAGTCATCGCCTTCATCTTCTCCGCCTTCCAGATCTACACCGCGGCCTATGCCTCGCTACCCAGCTCGGTGGTGCGCTCACTGCATGTCGGCTTCCTGCTGCTGCTGCTTTTCGGCCTGACGGCGAACCGGCGACGCGGCGACAGGACCGCCATCCTCTGGGCGGCACTGGCGGTCATCTCCTTCGTCGCCGGGCTCTATCATTGGGTTTTCTACGCTGACCTGATCCAGCGGGCCGGCCTGCCGACCACGCTCGACCTCGCCGTTGGCGCGCTCGTGGTGGCGCTGGTCTTCCTCGCGGGCTTCCGCCTCATGGGGCCGTCGCTGCCGCTGATCTGCCTGGTCTTCCTGCTCTACGGCCTCTACGGCGAATACCTGCCGGCACCGCTGGACCACCGGCCCTTCGACTACGACCAGCTGATCGACACGCTCTATCTCGGCACCGAGGGCATCTACGGCACGCCGACCTACGTCTCCTCCACCTACATCTTCCTGTTCATCCTGTTCGGCGCCTTCCTGGAGCGCGCCGGGATGATCTCGCTGTTCACCGATGTGGCGCTCGGCACGGTCGGGCACACGCGCGGCGGGCCGGCGAAGGTGGCGGTGGTGGCCTCGGCCTTCATGGGCACGATCAGCGGCTCGGGCGTGGCGAATGTGGTGGCCGTCGGGCAGTTCACCATCCCGCTGATGAAGCGCTTCGGCTTCCGCGCGGCCTTCGCCGGCGGCGTCGAGGCCACCGCCTCGATGGGCGGGCAGATCATGCCGCCGGTAATGGGCGCGGTCGCCTTCATCATGGCCGAGAGCCTCGGCATCCCTTACCTGCAGGTGGTCGAGGCGGCGATCGTTCCCGCCATCCTCTACTTCATGACCGCCTTCTGGATGGTGCATCTGGAAGCCGGCCGGCTCGGCCTGCTCGGCGTACCGAAGGAGCAGTGCCCGAACGCGCTGGCAGCGCTGCGCAAGGGCTGGTTCCTGCTGCTGCCGCTGGCGATCCTCGTCTATCTGCTGCTCGCCGGCTACACGCCGCTCTATGCCGGCACCATTGGCCTCGGCCTGACCGCGATGATCGTGCTCGGCGCGCCGATCGCGCTCGGCATGGGGCAGGCGGCGCTGCGCGTGGCCTTCTGGATCGCGCTCGGGCTGATGTCGGCAGCCTTCCTGGCCTATGGCATCGGCGTGGTGATCGCCGTCGTCGCGCTGCTGGTGCTGGCCAACGCGGTACGGCGCGGCGGGCGCGAGACGCTGCTGCTCTGCGCCGAGGCGCTGGCCGACGGCGCGCGCCAGGCGCTGCCGGTGGGCGTGGCCTGCGCGCTAGTCGGCGTTATCATCGGCGTGCTGTCGCTGACCGGCTCGGCCACCACCTTTGCCGCCGCCGTGGTGGCGGTGGGCGAGAACAGCCTCTTCGCCTCGTTACTGCTGACCATGCTGATCTGCCTGATCCTCGGCATGGGCATCCCGACCATCCCCAACTACATCATCACCTCCTCCATTGCGGGGCCGGCACTGCTGCAACTGGGCGTGCCCCTGCTCGTCAGCCACATGTTCGTCTTCTACTTCGGCATCATGGCGGACCTGACGCCGCCGGTGGCGCTGGCCGCCTTCGCCGCCGCGCCGATCGCGCGCGAGAGCGGGATGAAGATCGGGCTGCAGGCGATGCGCGTGGCGATCGCGGGTTTCGCGGTGCCTTTCATGGCGGTCTATGCACCGGTGCTGATGCTGCAGGATGGCGGGCCGCTGGCCGAGAGCATGGGCTATGTGCCGGCGGTGCTCTACGTGGTGTTCAAGGCAGTGGTGGCGATCGGGCTCTGGGGCGCGACGGCGGTCGGCTTCCTGCTCAGACCGCTCCGCATCTGGGAACGAGTCTGGACCTTCCTGGCAGCGGCGCTTCTGGTGGCGGCCGTGCCGCTGACGGACAGCATCGGCTTCATTGCCGCCGCTGCCTTCATCGCCTGGCATCTCTGGTCCCACCGCAATGCGAAGGGAGCGGCCAGGACCGGCAGGCAGGGCGCTTGAGCGCCCTGTGCATCGCTGGCGGCGGCAGCGTGGTGAAGCTGGCCGTCGCCGGCTTCATGCTCGCTTGGTCGCACACCGTCGAGCACACGCGCTGGGAAGAGGACTGGCAGGTCCGGCCCGGCGTGCTGCATCTGGAATCGGCACGCGTCGAAGGCTCCGGCGCGGGGATGGACCCCGCGCCCGCCGCTAAGAAAGTGGGCGAGATGTGGGAATGGCATCCGCGCCTCGATCTGCCGGAGGTCCTTCTCCGCCGGAGCGATGCGGCGGGAGTGGGCAGCTGGCAACTCTGCGCCGATGGCCGTTGCGGGCCGCTCGGCGCCGGCCTGCCGCCGGATGCCGATCCGGTGCGGCTCTATCCCTGCGACTGAAGCCGCCGGCGCGCCTGCTGCGCCGGGACGGAGTTCAGGCAGTCCCGTAGCGCACCGGCAGGACCCTCTGAGTGCCATGCGGCGCGAGGCCCGCCAGCGCTTTGGCATGGCGGACAGCGAAGCCTTGCAAGCAGCCTGACCTGCCCCCATTTACCATCCCACTGGATGGTAGAGGGATGGCGTCATGACGAGCAATGTCCGGGAGCTGCGGCCCAGGGCGGGTAGTGATACCGAGAAGATCACCATCAACCTGGGTTATGTGGATCTCGGCCACATCGACCTGCTGGTGCAGGACGGATTCTACGCGAACCGCACCGACTTCATCCGTACCGCGATCCGCAACCAGATCGAACGCCATGCCGAGGCGGCACGGCAATCCGTTACCCGCAAGAGCCTGGAACTTGGCCTGCGCCACTATACCCGCGCGGAGCTCGAAGCCGCGCAGGCCGCCGGACAGATGCTCGAGATCCGGGTGCTGGGGCTTGCCAGCATCGCTGCCGACGTTCCACCCGAACTCGCCCGCGCCACGATCGCCTCCGTCTCCGTGCTTGGGGCGCTGCAGGCGAGCGCCGCTGTGAAGGCCGCCCTGGCCGAACGCATCCATTGACCATGCGGTGGCCCTGACCGGGCCGCGCATTCCAACCCCACCAACCGGAACGCAGCGCCACCCGCCCAGCGCGGAAGGCTGGCGCGCGTCCCTGGCCTGAAGGCACTACTCATGACTGCCACGCTGCCGCCCCACATGCTTGAAGCTGCCCGCCTGACCCGGCTGGGCCGCCTGAGCGAAGCCACCGCACTCCTGCAGCGCAGGCTGCGGGGCGAGGACGGTACCCCCGACAGCGCCGCGCCGCAGGACAACCGGCGCCCGATCATCGACCTGACGCCTGAGCCCGACGAAGGCGTCGGGCCCTCTTCGCACATGCCCTTCCCCGGGATGCATGGCAGCGGCCGGGGCGCGGCCCTGAACGGGATCATCCCACCGCAGGCGCCGCTCCCGTGGCACGGGCTGGCGGCTGGCCGGGGCGGCTCCACGCAACCCTCCGCGCGGCGGATGCACGCGCCGCCAATGCCCGAAGGAGCCCGGTTCATCGATGGCGCCTTCACCGGCTCGGCCGGCAGCCGCCCCTACAAGCTCTACATCCCCAGCACCTACCGCGGCGAGCCGGTGCCCCTGGTCGTCATGCTGCATGGCTGCACGCAGTCGCCCGACGACTTCGCTGCCGGCACGCGCATGAACACCCTGGCCGAGGAGCATGCCTTCCTCGTCGCCTATCCCGGCCAGACACCTTCCGCCAATGCCCAGAAGTGCTGGAACTGGTTCAGCCCCGGCGACCAGCAGCGCGACCAAGGCGAGCCTTCGCTGATTGCGGGCATCACCCGCCAAGTGATGCGGGACCATGTCGTGGACCCGAATCGGGTCTATGTGGCCGGGCTTTCCGCCGGCGGAGCGGCCGCCGCCATCATGGGTACCGCCTATCCGGACCTCTATGCCGCCGTGGGCGTGCATTCCGGCCTGGCTTGCGGCGCCGCGCGCGACATTCCCTCCGCCTTCGCAGCGATGCGGCAGGGCGGCGCCGGTACGGCACGGAGCGGGAGCAGCATCGTGCCGGCCATCGTGTTCCATGCGGACCAGGATGGCACCGTGCATCCCCGCAACGGCGATCAGATTATCGCCCAGTGCGGCGCCGCGCATGGCCTGCGGCAGGAGGCGCAGCGCGGGCAGGTTGCCGGCGGGCACGCCTACAGCCGCACCCGCCACATCGCGGAAAGCGGGGCGGTGATGCTGGAGCAATGGGTTGTGCATGGCGGCGGCCATGCCTGGTCAGGCGGCAGCCCCGCCGGCTCCTACACCGATCCGAAGGGCCCCGACGCCTCGCGTGAGATGCTCCGCTTCTTTCTAAGCCATACACGCGGCAGCGCCGGCGAAGCGCCGCGCGACTGAACCCTGCGCCCGCGGAGCGGTTTCTCTCCAAGCCCTAAATGGAAGGTGCGGCAGCATGGCCTTGTTAGTGAAAGACCTCTACCACAGTGCGAACGGCGACCGCTGGCAGTTGATGCGGGAGGCCGGCTCGGAGCGGGTTTTCGTGCGGCATCAGGCGAACCTGTCCTCGGGCGGGCATGTGACGGAGTTCACGGTGGAAGACTTCCTCCGCCCGGGCAACGCCGGCCCGGAACACGCCGCACTGCGTCACCTCCTGGAGAGGGAGGCCGGGGAAGGCTGACCCGTATCGGTGCGGGTCAGCCTCCGCGACGGTCCGCACTGCCGGCCTCCTCCGGAAAGCGGGGCCGCGGGAGGACAGCCCTCCTGCATCGCGAGGTCCGCGGGAAAGCTCTTTCCTGGTTCCCTGGCCTTCAGGTCGGCGCGATCTCCCCTCGCTCGATGACATAGGTCTGATCCACCAGGGAACGCAGCAGCGCCGGGCTGCTCTCGGTGATCAGGATGGCGACATCCGGCAGGGCCGTGCGCAGCCGGGCCAGGGCCTCGGCGTAGCGCAGCGCCAAAGCCGGGGCGAGCCCCTGGAAAGGCTCGTCGAGCAGCACGGCACGGGTGCCGACCATCAGCGCCCGGCCCAGCGCCACCATCTTGCCCTGCCCGCCCGAAAGCCCGGCGGCGCGCCGCGGCGCCACGTCGCGCAACTCCGGCAGCAGTTCGAAGACCAGGCCCAGCCGGCGCTCCAGCTCCGGCCGCGGCAGGCGCAGAACCTGGGCCGGCAGCAGCAGATTCTCGCGCACGGTGAAGCTGCCGAACAGCCGCCGCTCCTCCGGTGCATAGCCAATGCCAAGCCGGGCACGGTGATGCGCCGGCACGCCATTCGCCTCCCGCCCGTCCAGCGCGATGCGCCCGCGCTGCAACGGCAGCAGCCCCATCAGCGCGCGCAACGTCGTCGTCTTGCCCGCGCCGTTGCGGCCGATCAGCGCCACACGCCCGCCCGCCGGCACGTGCAGCGCCACCGCGCGCAACACCGGCGCACCCTCGATCGCCACCGAGACACCCTCAAGTCGGAGCATGGCCCGTCGCCTCCTCGGGCATGATGCCGATGACGTCGCGCCGCACCTGCGGGTCCGCTAGGACGGCCTGCGGCGGGCCGAGCGCCATGATCCGCCCCTGCCCCCAGACCGCGACGCGATCCGCGAAGCGTCCCACCACCTCCATGTCGTGCTCCACGAAGACCGCCGTCACGCCGGATTGCCGCAGCACCCGCGCCAGGGTCTCGACCACCGCCATCTTGTCGGCGGCGGCGACGCCGCTGGTCGGCTCATCCATCAGCAGGAGACGTGGCTTCAGGGCGACGGCCATGGCGATGTCGGCCAGCTTGCGCGCGCCTTCGTTCAGCGCATCGCCGCGCCGGTCGGCCAGGGGCGACAGGCCGAAACTGTCGAGCAGGGCCATGGCCTCCTCGCGCCAGGCCGGCCGCAGCAGCGCCTTCAGGGGCGACCACGGCCCAGCGCGCGCGGCGATGGCCAGCGCCATGTTCTCCAGCACCGTGTGCTCGGTGAAAAGCTGCGGCAACTGGAAGGAACGGGCGATGCCGAGCCGCACTATGCGGCGCGGCGGCAGGCCCAGGATACGGCGGCCCCGGAAGGTGATCTCCCCCGCCTGCGGCCGCAGATAGCCCGTCGCCATGTTGATGAAGGTGGTCTTGCCGGCGCCGTTGGGGCCGATGATGGCGAGGAACTCGCCCTCCTCCACCGCGAGATCGATGCCGTCGGCGGCCTTGACCCCGCCGAAGGCGAGGCGCAGGCCGCGCGCTTCCAGGAGGGCGCTCATGCGGCCCGCCGCCGGGTGAACAGCGCCCTTCCCATCCCCCAGAGCCCGCCGGGCGCGAAGAGGATGACCAGCAGAAGCACGCCGCCCAGGATCATCTGCCAGGCATCGGCGACCAGCGCGGCAGCATAGACCCGCGTCAGCTCATAGGCGAGCGCACCCAGGAAGGGGCCGAGCACACTGCCGGCACCCCCGAGGATGGCGATGAAGACCAGTTCCCCCGAGGCGGTCCAATAGGCCAGGGCGGGCGTCACATGGCGCGTCGTCATGGCGATGAGGGCGCCGCCGCAGCCGGCCATACAGGCCGAGAGCACATAGGCCGAGAGCAGCACCCGCCGCGCGGGAACGCCCATGAACTCCAGCCGCGCCTCGCGCGTCTTGATGCCGGCCAGCGCCTGCCCCATCGGCGAGGCCAGATGCAGGCGCACCAGCGCGCCGAAGCCCAGCACCAGCACGAGCGCCAGCAGCAGCACCGCCCAGCCCTGCGCCGCGCCCTCCAGCGGCATGCCGGCGAAGCGGGTGGGCGCGAGACGAATGCCGTCCGTACCGTGGGTGATGGCGTAGAACTTCTCCAGCACGGAATAGAAGACCATGCTGAGCGCCAAGTTCAGCATGCCGAAGAAGATCTCGCGGTAACGCACGACGAAGAGGCCGATAAGGAGGCCCAGCAGCGCCGAGCCCGCCGCCGCAACCGGCAGCAGCAGCAGCGCCTCGGGCAGCAGCGGCGCCAGGAAGGCGACGATATAGGCGGCAAAGGCGACGAACAGCGCATGGCCGAAGCTGACCTGCCCAGCCCGCAGCAGCAGCAGGATGCCGAGTACGGCAAGGCCCTTCGCGAGCGCGATGGTCAGCACGAAGCGCAGCCAGGGCACCGCCCAGGCGACCGCCAGCACCGCGGCCACCCCGAGCAGGGCGAGGAGGAGTTCCGTGTGCCGCCTCATATCCGTCGTGTCTCCACCACGCCGAAGAGACCCTGCGGACGCACCAGCAGGACCACCACCATGATGAGATAGGGAATGACGACCTCCAGCTCCGGCTCGAAATAGACGGCGAAGGCGCGGCCGAGCCCGATCAGCAGCGCGGCGATGGCAGCGCCCTCGATCTGGCCCAGCCCGGCGGTGGCGACGACGGCGAAGGAGAGCACGATGGTCTGCGCCCCCACCCCCGGCACCAGCGACACGGTGGGCGAGGCCAACGCGCCACCCAGCGCCGCCAATGCCGCGCCGGCGGTGAAGGTGAGCAGCATGACGCGCCCGGCATCGATGCCCATTGCCCGCGCCGCCTCGGCATCGGCGGTGACGGCGACGATCATCCGCCCCGCGAGGGTGCGGCGCAGGAACCAGGCCAGCGCGACCAGCGTGACCAGCGCCACGCCCGGCAGCACGAAAAGCTGGTAGGTGGTGAAGGGGATGACATCGGCGCCGAAGGGCACGTCCACCGTGCCGAGCAGCCGCAGCGGCGCGTCGTTGACCACCGGCTGCACGCCCCAGACCAGCTTCTGCAGATCCTCCAGGATCATGAAGAGGGCGAAGGTGATCAGCAGTTGCAGCACCGGCTCATGCTGTCGCGTGCGGCGCAGCAGCAGCCGCTCGATCGGCGGGCCGAGCACGGCGCCGACCAGCAGCGCCGCCACCAGCAGCAGCGGATAGCAGAGCCATTCCGGCAGCCCGCTCGCGCTGAGCGCCAGTCCGAGGGAGGCCGCCGTATAGCCGCCAATGGCATAGAGGCTGCCATGCGCGACGTTCAGCACCCGCAACACGCCGAAGACGAGATTCAACCCCACCGCCACCATGAAGATCGCCGCCGCGTTGGACAGGCCGTCCAACGCGGCGAGGCCCAGCAACAACCCGTTCTGGGCAAACCAGTCCGCCATCGGCTCAGGGCTTGTAGGCGACCGGCTGCGGCATCGATTCCAGCATGGCGGGCGTCAGCGTCTTCAGCCAGTCGGCGCTCTTCTGGCCGACCGGCGTGGTGATGCTCTCGCCCTTGAACACCACCATGTCGGTCATCACGGGGAAGGGATAGGCATCGGTCACCATGGTGGTGCCGATGATCTGATCCTCCAGCCCCTGCCCGTCCTCGCGGATGCGCACCGTGCTGGTAAGCGAGGGGAATTCCAGGCCGCGGAAGGCCTCGGCCAGTTCGGCATCGGTCGGCCAGCCGCCGCCCTTGGCCTGCATCGCCTTCTCGTAGGCTGCCTTGGTGGCGAAGACCGCCTGCGCCATATGATGGCAGGAATAGATGGGATAGGCGCCGAACCGCTTGCGGAAATCCTCGGTGAAGCGGCGCAGCAGCGCCGGGTCCCGAGGATTCGGGTGCAGGAACCAATGGTCCCCGCGGGCGCCGATGATGTGCCCGGCGGGCAGCGCCTTACCGACGCGCTCCAGCGAGGATTCGGCCAGCGGCAGCACGAAGGTGCTGCGCTCGAACAGCTTCCGGTCGGCCGACTGGCGAATCAGCGCGTCGAGGTCGCCGCCCCAGGAGGTGGAGAGCACCACGTCGGGCCGCAGCGCCAGGAGGCGGGTGATCTCGGTGGAGAAATCCGTGGCGCCGAAGCGGGGGAACAGCTCCGCGGCGACGCGCGTGCCGGGCTTCAGGGTGTTCAGCGCGGTGCGGAAGATGTCCCAGGAATCCCGTCCCCAGGCATAATCCTGGTTGACCACCGCGAGGCTGCGGAAATCCGGCTTCACTTTCAGCAGGTAAAGCAGCGCCGCCAGCACCTCCGGCGTCGCGTTCGCCTGGGTACGGAAGGCGTAGTCGTAGCGCGCCTCCTCGAAGATGCGCTGCGTGCCGCAATCCCACAGGATGGTCAGGCGCTTCAGCTCATCGGCCAGCGGCGCGCAGGCGAGGCAATCCGCCGAGGAAATGGCGGAGAAGATGAGGTTCACGTCCTCGCTCTGCGCCAGGCGACGGAACTCGCCGACGACGTGATCGACGCCCGGCCCCTCATCCACGAAAATGGCGCGGAGCTTCACCCCACCGATGCCGCCCTCGGCGTTGATCTGGTCGAACAGCATCTCCGCCGCCTGCCGCCCCGGCACGCCAAAGACACTGGCGGGACCGGAGAGATAGGTGGCGATGCCGATCTTGATCTCCTGCGGGCGGCTCGGCTGCGCCTGCACCGTGCGGCCGGCCAGCAGCAGGCTGCCGGCCGCCAGCCCGGCCCGCAGCACGCCGCGCCGGCCAAGCGGCGGCAGGCTGGCGCCGGATACAGGGGGGGCGGCAGGATTCGGGTGCGACATGGGACGCGTCCTCCGGCTGGGCCTTTGTCTGGCTCTCGGTTGCAGAGTGGCATGGCGCCGGAGCCGCCTCCAAGGACTCAGGCCGTTGTGATAACGGAAGCGTTATCATTACCGATCGGAAATCCATGCGCTTTGCAAGCGGGAGTTGTGCTCCCCTGCGGCGGCGCTGGCTGGGCCTTTGCGAGGGTCCGCGCGCATGGATGGAAGAAGCAGCCGCCCGGACAGGGCGGCGGGAGGAAATGATGACCCAAGTGACCCGCCGGGGCCTGCTGGCCGGCGCCGCGGCGCTTGCCGCGCTGCCCTCCGGCCTCGCCCGCGCCGCCGCGCCGTTCCAGAACACGTTGCCGGCCGCCTGGCACCGCTTCCACTTCGGCGACTATGAAGCGACCGTCATCTCGGATGGGCGGCTGCCGCTGGGTAAGCCGGAGCCCGCCTTCCCCGCCTCGCCACCGCAGGAGATCATCGGCCTGTTGGAGGAGGGCTTCCTGCCGCCCGACGCCGCGACGCTGGAACAGAACATCCTGGTGCTGAACACCGGCCGCCAGCTCATCCTGTTCGACACCGGCATGGGCGAGAGCATGGGCGAGGCCAGCAAGATGTTCGGCCCCACCACCGGGAAGATGCTGGCCAACCTGCGTGCCGCCGGCATCCAGCCCGAGCAGATCGACCTCGTGGTGCTGACCCATGCCCATTGCGACCATTGCTGGGGCCTGGTGGACGCCCAGGGCGAGCGCGTCTTCCCCAACGCGCAGGTGGCGCTGAGCGAGGCCGACCTGAAATTCTGGACTGATGACGGCAACAAGCGCGGCCCCGCCTTCATGGTGCCCTTCATCGACGGCGCCAAGAAGAACCTCGCGGCCTATCGCGACCGCATGGTGATGGTGCGCGACGGGCAGGAGGTGGCGCCCGGCGTGGTGGCACTCTTCACGCCCGGCCACACGGTCGGCCACCATTGCTACGCGATCAGCAGCGGCAACCAGGTGATGGTGAACACCGGCGACCTGGCGCACCACCACATCCTGCTGCTGCGCAAGCCCCTGTGGGAATTCTCCTTCGACACCGACCCGAAGCTTTCGGCGCAGTCGCGCAGCAAGATGCTCGACCGGCTGGCCACCGACCGGCACCCGGTGCTCTCCTACCACTTCCCTTGGCCCGGCCTCGGGCATGTCGCCCGGCGCAGCGATGGCGGCTACGACTGGATCGCCGCGCCGATGGACCTTTCGACGCTCGGTTGAGGCGCTCGCGGGCGGCGGTGCCACGAACCGCCGCCCCTTCTTCCCGGACACGATCTCCGTGCGGGCCGGCAGCCGGGCGAAGCCTCCTCCGCCACCAGCGCGAGATGCGGCCGATACTTGGCAGATGGGCGCGCGTCGAAGCTGCTCCATGGATTGCCAGGACAGGCGACGCCCCGCGCACCGCGGAGCGAGACGGCTCAACCCGTGGCGAGCAGCCGCCGCAGTGCTGCAGTATAGCGCCCGGCTTCGGCGGTGAGGCGCCGCGCCTCCTCCGGCAATCCTTGGCAGGCCGCGGCGGCCATGCTGGCGGCGCCGAGCTGGAAGGCCAGGTAGCAGGGCCGGTAGCATTCCAGCAGCGCCGGGTCGGGCGCCGCGCCACCCTCCGCCGCCACCACCGCCAGCAGGGCCTCGGCGTCGAGGCCTAGTTCCATCTCGGCACCGACCAGATCCCAGGCGAGATCCTGGCACCCCACCAGATCATGCGCCGCATGATGGTCCAATGCGTCGGCCTTCAGCAGCCGCCCATCCGGTAGGGCGAGCCATTCCCAGGCCTGCAGGCGGTTGTCACCGGCGATGCGGCGCAGGCGCCCCTCCAGCCGGGCCAGATCGGGCTGGCGGCGCCGCAGGGCGCGAGCGGTCGGCTCGCCCAGCGCCTCGGCAGTGTTGTGGCAGGCCATGTCCCAGAGTGCCGCCAGATCCGCACCGGCCGCCTCTCCGTCGAAGTGCCGCTGCCGGAAGGTGAGATAGCGCGCCACCGGGCCCAGCAACGCGGCAGCCGGGCGCGGCGCCTGATCCAGCCCGCACGCCTCCCCCTGCCAGGCCGAGACCTGGAAGCCGTGCCGCCAGCCGGCCATCGGAGGCACCAGCCCGGCCTCCGACAGCGCCCGCGCCATGCCGGCCTTCCGCTCCCCCTCGGGGCCGAGGCCGCTGAAGCTCAGCAGCCAGTCGCGCCCCCCGGCGCGCAGCAGGAACTTGCGGCGCTCCTGCTGCGGGTTAGCGGGGGGCCAGCGGTCGGTCGCGCCGTAGCGCAGGGCGCGCCAGCCGCCGCCGGAGATGTCGCGGGGCGCCCCCTCCGCGGGGCCGGCCAGATCGGCGACCCAGTGCTCCAGCCGGTGCGCTGGCACGGTCGCGCCGAGCACGAGCCGATCGAAGTCGCAGAGGTGGCGCGGCGCCCGCGACCAACGGGCGCGATGCCGTTCGCTGGCCTGCGGCCCCGGCGCCCCGCCATGGCTGGGGAAGAAATGCAGCCGCGCGGGCGGTACCCCGCCATCCTCCAGGAAATCGGCGACCACGCCCATGGAACTGCCGGAAAGCCCCGGCCCCTCATCCACGATGGCATAAGCCCCCCTGCCCTGCCGGAGCCGGGCTTCCAGCGGCGCCGAGAGCGCCAGCCGCCGCTGGAAGGGATGGCCCACCGGACGCAGCGTGACCGGCGGCGCGGCGCCAAGCGCGGCGGCCACCAGCGCCGCCAGGGGCAGGCCGATGCTGCGCAGGCCGATGACCAGCGTATCCGCCCCGAGAGCCGCCTCCGCCGCCGCGCACAGGTAGGATTCGGGATAAAGCGCGTAGAAGCTGAAGCCTTCCGCCCGCTTGGGCAGGATCGCCTTCGGCAGGGGCGCCGTGAGCGTCGAATCCGGCAGGGGCGGCAGGTGGCGGAACCCGCTGGACCAGGAATCCTGCACCGCCAGCGCCAGGCGCAGCAGCAGGGCCATTCCCTCCTGCTGCGCGGCAGAGGGCGCATCCTCGCCACGAGCAGCGAATTCGGCATCCGCCAGGCCCTGCACCAGCTCACCGGCCTCGATGAAGCGCGCCACCAGCGCACCATGCCGGCGGATGCCGGGCGGCCGGGCCGCAACCGCGCACAGGCCTTCCGCGAGGCGGCGCAGCCTGTCGCGCGGGTCCGCCGGCCGGGCGGAGTCGCCATAGACGATCATGCCGGCCGGCGGCACGAAGGCATCAGCGCAGCGTCGCGCTGGCTCCGGCGCTGTTGCCGAGGCTGGCCGCGACGGGCTGGCGCATCAGCTCACTGAACCAGGCGATGGTCGCCTGCAGCCCGGCAGTCAGCGCCGTACGCGGCTGCCAGCCGAGCAGTTCCTTCGCGCGGGTGATGTCCGGCCGCCGCCGGCGCGGGTCATCCACCGGCAAGGGCTGGTGAATGACGCTGGAGCGGGTATCGACCATGCCCAACACGCGATCAACCAGTTCCGCCACCGTCAGCTCGATGGGATTGCCCAGGTTGACCGGACCGGGCTGCGGGCCGTCATAGGCCATCAGCCGCACCAGTCCCTCCACCAGATCCTGCACGAAACAGAAGGAACGGGTCTGGCTGCCATCGCCATAGATCGTGATGTCCGCGCCCTCCAGCGCCTGGGTGATGACGTTGGAGACGACGCGCCCGTCATCGGCACGCATGCGAGGGCCATAGGTGTTGAAGATGCGGGCGACACGGACCTCCGCGCGGTGGGCGCGGTCGAAGTCGAAGGCCAGCGCTTCCGCCGCGCGCTTCCCCTCGTCGTAGCAGGCGCGCGGTCCGGTGGAATTGACGTTGCCCCAGTAGCTCTCGATCTGCGGATGCACCTCGGGGTCGCCGTAGATCTCGCTCGTCGAGGCCAGCAGGAAGCGCGCGCCGTGCGATTCCGCCAGCCGCAGCAGGTTCCGCGTGCCCATGACGCTGGTCAGCATCGTGTGCTCCGGGTCCGCCTGGTACTGCACGGGCGAGGCAGCGCAGGCGAGATTGAAGACCCGGTCCAGGTGCCGCGGCAGGGCGCGGGCAGGCAGCCGGTCGATGACATCGGCCTCGATGAAGGTGAAGCGCGGCTCCTTCTCCAGATGGCGGAGATTCCGGAGATGGCCGGTCTGCAGATTGTCGACGCAGATGACATGCGCCTCCTGCGCCAGCAGCGCATCGCAGAGATGCGAGCCGAGAAAGCCCGCACCGCCGGCCACCAGGACGTGCTTCGCCTTGCCGTTCTTCATGGACGTCCACCTGTGGGAAAGGAGTGAGGCGCCGCACCGTGTAGCGCCGCCAGGACGGGCTCCGGTCGCGGCGTGGCCGCGCCGCGTTCCCGGATATGGGATTCGAGTTCCGCCGCGCGGTGCGCGGCGCTGTGGCCGGACAGGATGCGGCGGCGCGCCGCCTCCGCCTGCGCAAGACGCGCCGCCTCCGGCCGGTCGCGCAGGGTGCGCAGCACCTCCTCCGGTGCATCGGCCAGCACGATCTCGGCCTCCGGCTCGAAGAGCGTGTCAATCCCCGCCCACCGGTCGGAGATGATCGGCGTGCCGCAGGCGGCGGCCTCGAAAAGCCGGACGCTCGGGCTGTAGCCGGCGCGGATCATGTCAGCCCGCGTGACGTTCAACGTGTAGCGACTGGCGGCATAGAAGGCAGGATGCTCGGCGGGCGGAACATGGTCCAGCCGCTCGACATTGGCCGGCCAGTCGATCTCCACCGGGTATTGCGGCCCGGCGACGACGAAGCGCAGTTCCGGCGCGCGCCGCGCCGGCTCCAGCAGCAGTCCCTCCAGCGTCGGCTGCCGATCCGGGCTGTAGGTGCCAAGGTAGCTGAGGTCCCAGCGCGGCGGCACCGCCAGCGGGCGATAGGCCTCGGGATCCACCGAGCAGTAGAGCGCGCGCGCCGCGGGCGAACCGTAGCGCTGCATCAGCAGGTCAAGCGTCGGCCCGCCGGTGAAGGAGAGATAAAGATCATAGCCCGGGATCAGCGCGGGCGAGAGATACTCCTCGTCGCCGCGCGCCAGCTTGGCCAGGGTCACCGGCGTGTCGATGTCATAGAAGGCGGTGACGCCGCGCGCCACACGCTGCACCAGGGCGCCGACCGCGACGCCCTCCGGCACATAGGAGCCGACGACGACGGCATCGGCTCTGGCGATCGCCTCCTCCCAGACCGCGAGATCCGCTAGATCCTCATAGAATTCCAGGCGGCAGAAATCCGGCTCCGGCAGGTCGCGATGCGCGGCGTACCAGGGCATGTCCCGCTCCAGGAAGAGGATGCGGTGCCCGCGCGCGGCAAAGGCCCGCAGCAGCGCACGGTAGGTCGTGGCATGGCCGTTCCCCCAGGAGGAAGAGAGGCTCAGCCCCAGCACAACGACGTTGAGCGGTGCGGCGCTCATGCGGCACTCCGTGCCGCCCCGGCGACCTTGCGCGCCATCTCCTCGCGCAGCAGCGCATCCACCTCGGCACCGCGCAGGGTATAGGTATGCCCGGCCAGGATGCGCGCCCGCGCCGCCTCGCCGATGGCCCGCGCCCGCTCCGGCGTCAGCGCCGCGACATGCTCGGCTACGTCCTTGCCGTCGCGCGCGACCAGTACCTCCTCGCCCTCCTTCAGGAAGAGCTCCAGCCCGACCCAGGCATCGGTGATCAGGCAGGCCCCCGCGCCCGCCGCCTCGAAGACCCGAGTGGCCGGGGAGAAGCCGGTCTTCGCCATGCTGTCGCGGGCGATGTTCAGCACGGCGAGCGGCGAGGTGTTGAAGGCATTATGGTCGCGCGTCGGCACATGACCGATATGGCGGACATTCGGCGGCATCGCCTTGCTCTCCCAGCCATTGCCGCCGATCAGGAAGCTGCGCTCCGGCAGCGCGGCCGCGGGCTCCAGGAAGAACTGCTCCACCCGCGCCTCACGGTCCGGCAGGCGGTTGCCGAGGAAGGCGAGATCCACCGCGAAGCGCGGCTCGGGCGGCACGGGGTGATGCGTGTCCGCGTCCAGCGCGTTGTAGATCGGCACGCAGCGCCGCGCCCCAAAGCCCTCATAGGCCTCGACCACCGGCGGCCCGCCGCCATAGGTCAGCACTAGGTCGAGCGAGGGCAGCGCGCGGCGCAGCGGATGCTCGGGCGCGGCGCCGATCTCGGCGAGGGTGGCGGGCGCGTCCACGTCCCAGAAGATGCGGATGGCTCCGGGCCGGCTGGCGCGCATCACGCCTTCCAGCAGCAGGTCGTCGAAGACGCCGACGCCACTGGCCTTCACCACCACATCGGCCTGCGCCGCCTGGGCGATAACGTCCTGCGCCGCCGCCTCGGTCGCCGGATAGACCACCACCTCGGCCCAGTCCGGCGGCTCGATGTCGCGATGCTTCTGCCGGTCGAAGGCATCCGGCTCGTAGAAGGTGATCGCGTGGCCGCGCCGCGCCAGGTCGCGCAGCATGCCGCGATAATAGGTGGCTGCGCCGTTCCAGTAGGCGGACAGCAGGCTGGACCCGTAGAAAGCGATCTTCATGCGGCGGTCTCCGCGGTATGGCCGGTACGCAGGGTGGCCACGATCCCGAGCAGTTCCTCCGCCCGGTGCGCGCAACTGTGGCGGGCGCGAATGGTTTCGAGGCCGCTGGCGATCAGCGACTGGCGCAGCGCAGCATCCTCCTTCACGGCGCGCATATGGCGCAGCATCTCGGCCTCATCGCGCGCGAGGAGGTAGTCCTGGCCGGGACGGAACAGCCCTTCCGCATCCTCCCAGGGCGAGCAGAGCAGCGGAATGCCGCAGGCCAGCGCCTCGAAGACGCGGATGGTCGGAATGCCCGGCAGAAGCTGCACGTAGAAGCGGCGCGGCACATGCACGGTGGCGAGGTGGCGCGCGAAGACCTCGGGCGCCGCCGCATTGGGCAGCCAACCGTGATAGCGCGCGCCATAACGAGCCAGCGCCGCCAGCGCCGCCTCGGGATAGCGCACGCCATGGATGTCGAGCGGCAGCCCCGCGGCCTGCGCCGGCCGCAGGAGGAAGCTTTCCAGCTCCTCGCTGCGCTCGCCGTCACCCCAGTTGCCGATCCAGACCAGACCTTCGCGCGGCTCCGGCGATGGCAAGGGGCGGAAATGCCGCGTATCGGCCGCTTCGTGCCAGATCCAGACGCGGTCGCGCCAGCCCCAGTCACGATAGACCTCGGCCAGCGCCGCCCCGAAGGCCAGTACGCCGTCATAGCCGTCGAGCGGCAGACCGCGCATCGCCTCGGGGTCGCTGACCGCGCGGTGATGCGTGTCGTGGAACAGCAGCGTGAAGCGCGCGCCGCCCGCCCGGATCCGGCCGAGCGCGCCGACCAGTTCCGGCGCGTTCCACTCATGCACGATCACCAGATCCGCCGCGTCGAGCGCCGCTGTGCAATCTTCCAGCACGTCGAAGGGGCGCGCGGCAAGCTCCGGATAGGCGGCGCGATAGGCAGCAAGACCAGCCTCGCCGTGATCCTGCAACAGATTCTGCAGGCTCCAGCCGTTGCGTGGCTCAAAGGCCAGAACCTCGTGCCCGCGCGCCTGCAACTCCCGCAGCACGCCGCGCACGAAATGCGCATTGCCGTGGTTCCAGCAGGATTCCAGCGAATGGGTGAAATAGACGATCCTCACGCGGAGGCCTCCTGCGGCGAAGAAAGGAAGAGCGCCTCGTGGTAGAGTTCCAGCGTTGCCCGCGCCATGGCCTCCGGCGTGTAGCGTGCGGCCCGCGCAGCGGCGGCGGCGCCACGCTGCCGCCGCAGATCCGGGTCATGCGCCAGGCGTTCGATGGCGGCGGCGAAGCCGGGGCCGTCCGTGCAAAGCACGTATTCGGCGGCCTCGCCCCAGATCTCGCGGAAGCTGGCGATGTCGGACAGCACCAGCGGGCAACCGGCCTGCGCCGCCTCCAGCACCGCGAGGCCGAAGGGCTCGTAACGCGCCGGCGAGACAAAGACGGTGGCGGCTGCGAAGCAGGCGGCCATCTGGCTGCTGTCGAGCGGGCCGAGATTGTGCAGGTTGGGCAGAGCAATGGTGCCGCCCTGCGGCCCGGCCAATGCGCCCGCGGTGACCACCGGCAGCGGCAGCCGCCCGGCGATTTCGTCGAGCAGGGCAAGGTTCTTGCCCTCGTCCCAGAGCCGGCCCGCCGCGAAGGCGAAGCGTTCCGGCAAGCGGGCCGGCCGCTGCGCCGCCGATCGCGACGCACGGCCGTTGTGGACGACATGCGGCGGCTCGGCGAGTTCATAGAGCCGCGCGGTGGTCGCGGCGAAGGCGGCGCTGGGCGCCAGCAACCGTTCGGCGGCGCGGTAGCCTTCCGCCACCAGGGCGCTGCGCCAGGCGAGGTCCGGTGGCAAGGCGCCGCCATGCACCGCCTCCCACCAGCTCGCAACGCAGGAATGGCAGGCGGCAACCACTGGCTGGGTGAAGGCGCCGCTGGCCGCCAGGGCGGGGCTGTTCAGGTGCACGAGATCGGCCCCCTCCTCCCGCGCCAGGGTGGCGATGCCAATGCCGGCGGCCAGCACCGCGGCCGCGTCCTCGGCCGTCCAGTCCAGCGCCAGCCCGGTTTCCACGAGGCGCAAGCCGGGGACGGCCGCCGCTTCCGCGCGCTGACGCGCACCCGGTGCTGGGCCCAGTACCGCCAGGACCACCTCGACACCCTGGGCCCCGAGCCCCCGCGCCAGATCGAGGGCATAGGTCCAGACGCCACCCACCGCATCCGCCGTCATCAGCAGCCGCAGTGGCGGCGAAGCCGCTTGGCCTAGCGGTCGCAACACGCCATCTCCAGCCTGCGGGGAAGGCGGGGCGGATGCGTCATCGCGCTGCCTCCGCGACGCCGGCCCGCTGTGGCGCGTGAGCCTCGGTGAGCCAGCGCGCGAGACCGGCGAGGCCGCTGCGCCAGGGTGTCGGCGCGGCCAGTCCGAGCTCGCGCTGCGCGAGGCGCGTATCGGAGACGTAGTAGCGCTGGTCACCCGCGCGCCAGTCGTCGTAGCGGATATCGACACGATGCCCGACCAGCGCCTCGATGGCTGCGAGCACCTGCCGCAGGCTGACGGCATTCTGGGGGCCGCCACCCAGGTTGAAGGCCCGCCCGCGCACCGTGCCGATGCGTTGCCAGGCGGAAAGATAGGCGGCGACGGCGTCGTTCACCTGCAACACATCCCGCACCTGGCAGCCATCGCCGAAGATGGTGATCGGCTCGCCACGCAGCGCGCGGATCAGGAAATGCGCGACCCAGCCCTGGTCCTCGGTGCCCATCTGCCGCTGCCCGTAGATGCAGCTCATGCGCAGCACCGCCGTGGGGATGCCGAAGCTGCGGGCGAAGTCGAGCACGTACTGGTCGGCGGCGCCCTTGGAACAGCCATAGGGCGTGTGGAAGTCGAGCGGCCGCGCCTCGCTGATTCCGTAACTCCGCAACACCGGATCGACGGGGCGATAGACACCCTCCGCCCGCTCCAGCGCGACGTCGGAGAGCGAGCCATAGACCTTGTTGGTGCTGGCGAAGACCAGCGGCACCGGCCGCCCCTGGCGTCGCAGCGCATCGAGCAGGTTGAAGCTGCCGCGGAGATTGATGTCGAAATCCTCGCGCGGTTCGGCGAGGCTCGTGGTCACCGCCACCTGCCCGGCGAGATGGAACACCACCTTGGCATCGCGCGCCGCTTCCGCCACCGCCGCCTCATCGCGGATATCGGCGATGCGGGCCGTGACACGTTGCGGATGGCGCGCCTGCAGCCAGCGCAGGTTCGCCTCCACGCCGGGTCGCGCCAGCGCGTCGAAGACCAGCACGTCATGACCCTCGGTGGCGAGGCGGTCGGCCAGGTTGGAGCCGATGAAGCCTGCGCCGCCCGTCACCAGTACGACCTGCCGCGACAGGATGGCCGGTGCGCCGTGGGATGAGGACGCGTCGTTCACGCCACCAGACCCCGCGTCTCGAGTTCCCGGCGCGCCTGCTGCACGAGATCTTCCGCCTGCTGCGAGGCGACCCATTCGGCCAGCTCGCGCAGATCCTGCTCGAAGTCGCGCGCCACGCTGAACCCCAAGTCGCGCTGGATCTTGCCGATATCAGCGATGTTGTGCCGGATATCGCCGCTGCGCGCCTTGCCCATGATCTCGGGGGTCAGCTCCGGCCGGCCCATGGCATGGGCCAGTGCCAGCGCCACCTCCTCCACGGTGCGGTCCTGCCCGCTGGCGACGTTGTAGACCTGCCCTGCCGCGCGCGGGTGCTCGAGCGCCAGCACAAAGGCGCGGGCGACATCCTCGACATGCACGAAGTCGCGCCGCTGCTGCCCGTCCTCGAAGATCACCGGCCGCTGCCCGTTGCGCAGGCGCGAGGCGAAGATGGCGAGGACGCCGGTATAGGGATTGGAAAGCGCCTGACCCGGGCCATAGGCATTCCAGAGCCGCAACGCGACTCCCTCCATCCCATAGGCCGGCGCGAGGGTCAGCGTCAGACGCTCCTGCGTGAACTTGGTGATGGCATAGACCGAGGCGAGCGTCGGCCGCTTGCTCTCCGGCGTTGGCACCGGAACCAGCGGACGGCCCTGTGCATCGAGGGGATCCCAGGGTGCATCGGGGCCGCCGCGCGGCGTGCGCAGCACGTCCTCATGCAGCCGGCCCTCGGCGTCGCGATATAGCCCCTCGCCATAGATGCTCATCGAGGAGGCGACGACCACCCGCTTCACCGGGCGGTCGATCAACTGCTGGAACAGCGCCGCGGTTCCACAGTCATTGACCGACACATATCGCTCGACGGCGTACATGCTTTGCCCAACGCCGACCTCGGCGGCGAGATGCACCACGCGATCCACGTTGTCGAGGGCGCGGACCAGCGCCGCCTCGTCGCGCACATCGCCGATCATGAACTCCACGTCACGATCGAGCAGCATGGGCTCGGTGCGGTCGCCATGGACCTGCTTGAGCAGGCTGTCGAGAACCCGGACATGATAGCCGCGACGCAGCAGCGCCCGCGCGACATGGCATCCAATGAAGCCCGCCCCGCCGGTGATCAGGATGGTTTCTCTCACGCAGCCACTCCCGATAGGATTAGGTCGCTGCCTGAGGCGGTCAGCGACTCTCGTGATGCCAGTTCTGTCAGCTTCTTCTAAGTAGTGGAATCTGGGGCCGCACGACATCGCCCGATCACAGTTGCTTCACACCACCGTCGCATCCTGTCGGCGTTCCGCCCGCAATCGCGCTCCAGCATCATGCATACAACCTCCCCGATGAAGCGCGGCGTGTCCAATTCCACCGCGGACGTTTGACGGCGGCCCATAAAAGGCCGAGCCAGCGCCTTAACTCCGCCTCGTTGCACTCCGTTTCAACGCAGCGCCCCCACACTGGATTGTGACCGCAATGAGCGCGCGTAACGCGATTGTGGGACCGGCAGGAACAAAGATCCTTGCCATCACCTGCCCAGCGTCGTCACCTACGCGCAACTCGAGCGCGGCCAACGGCTTTGTTGATCCGCGCCGCGGGCGTTTGACGATCCAGCCGCGCTGGATCAGCCTGGGAAGCGCCATGACGGGAAATTGGAGGCCAGTTGGTGGGATCGGGACCGCTGCGAGTCGGGATCGTTGGCGTCGGAAACTGCGCCTCATCCTTCGTGCAAGGGCTGGCCTATTATCGTGAGGCGGGCACGAACGAACCGGTCCCGGGTCTGATGCATGCAGACCTCGGCGGCTACCATGTCAGCGATATTGAGATCGCCTGCGCCTTCGACGTCAATGCCGGCAAGGTGGGCCAGGACGTCGCCCAGGCAATCGCCGCGAAGCCAAACAACACGATCACCTTCGCGGAGGTGCCTGCCACCGGCGTGCGCGTCGAGCGCGGCCCGACACTGGACGGGCTCGGCCGTTACCTGAAGGACGAGATCGAGGAATCCGGGGCGCCGGTCGCCGATGTCGCCGCCATCCTGCGCGACAGCCGCACCGATGTGCTGGTTTCTTACCTGCCGGTCGGCTCGCAGCAGGCGACCGAATGGTATGTCGAGCGGGCGCTCGAGGCCGGCTGCGCCTTCGTCAACTGCGTGCCTGTCTTCATCGCCTCCGACCCGCGCTGGCAGGCCCGCTTCGAGGCTCGCGGCCTGCCCATCATCGGCGACGACATCAAGAGCCAGGTCGGCGCCACCATCGTGCACCGCGTCCTCGCCAATCTGTTCCGCGAGCGGGGCGTGCGGCTCGACCGCACCTACCAGCTCAACTTCGGCGGCAACACCGACTTCCAGAACATGCTGGAGCGCGAGCGGCTGGAGTCGAAGAAGATCTCCAAGACCCGCGCGGTGACGAGCCAGCTCGACGCCCCCCTCCCCGCCGGCGATGTGCATATCGGCCCGAGCGACTACGTGCCCTGGCTGACCGACCGCAAATGGGCGCATATCCGGCTGGAAGGGACCGCCTTCGGCGGCGTGCCGCTGAACCTGGAACTGAAGCTGGAGGTCTGGGACTCCCCCAATTCCGCCGGCATCGTGATCGACGCCGTCCGCTGCGCGAAGCTGGCGATGGATCGTGGCCTGGCCGGCGCCATCACCGCCCCCTCCAGTTATTTCATGAAGTCCCCGCCCCAGCAGTACACGGATGGTGAGGCGCGCGAGCGCACGCAGCGCTTCATCGACGGGCTGGAGTGAATCCGGGAGCCGTGACGGCGACGATCCACCTGCTGCGACACGCCGCGCATGACCGTGTCAGCCGCGTTCTCTGCGGCCGCATGGAGGGCGTGGCGCTCGGTGAGGCCGGGCGGGCGCAGGCGGGCCGGCTGGCCGCGCGGATGGCGCGGCTGCGGCTCGATGCGCTCTATACCAGCCCGATGCAGCGCTGCTGGGAAACCGCCGAGGCCATCGGCCGCGCCACCGGCCTGGCGCCCCAGGCGGAGGAGGCCTTCAACGAAATCGACTTCGGCGCCTGGACTGGCTTGAGTTTCGCGGCGCTGGAGCCCGACCCGCGCTGGCGGTTCTGGAACACGGAGCGCGACCGGGCGGAGGCCCCCGGCGGCGAGGCCATGCGCGCCGCGCAGGCGCGGGCCGTTGCCGGCATCGCCGCCTTGCTGCCACGGCACGAGGGGCAGGCCGTGGCGGTGGTCAGCCATGCCGACATCCTCAAGGCAATCCTTCTGCATTATCTCGCGGCGCCGCTGCAATCCTATGGCGGCCTCGAGATCAGCCCCGCCTCCCTCACCACCCTGGTCATCTGGCCGGGGGGCGGGACAATCCAGACGATGAATGACATGGCCCATGAAGCGGGCCGGAATGGCAGCGGAGACGGCACATGAGCACGAATCTCTCTCCGGAAGCCATCCGCAGCGGCGCGGCGGCGCTTGGCGAGTGGTTCCACAACATCAATCTCAATGGCGTCTGGACAGCCCCGAACCATTTCCTCGGGGACTATCCGGCGCAGGTCTGGCAGCATTTCGCCCATGTCGTGCCGCAGGACCTCACCGGCCGCAGCGTGCTCGACATCGGCTGCAACGGCGGCTTCTTCTCGATGGAGATGAAGCGGCGCGGCGCCAGCCGGGTCGTCGGCGTGGACAGCGACGAGCGCTATCTCGCCCAGGCCCGCTTCGCCGCCGAGACGCTTGGCCTCGACATCGAATACCGCCAGCTCTCGGTCTATGACGTCGCCTCCCTCGGCGAGCGCTTCGACCTCGTGCTCTTCATGGGCGTGCTTTACCACCTGCGCCACCCGCTGCTGGCGCTGGACCTGATCCATGAGCACGTCGTCGGCGACCTGCTGCTGTTCCAGAGCATGCAGCGCGGCTCCATGGAGGTGATGGAGGTCGCCGCCGACTATCCCTTCGAGGAGACGGCGCAGTTCGACGAGCCCTCCTATCCGAAGATGCACTTCATCGAGCATCGCTATGCCGGGGACGTGACCAACTGGTGGGTGCCGAACCGCGCCTGCGCCGAGGCCATGCTGCGCAATACCGGCTTCGAGATCCTCGAGCGGGCGGACCGCGAGGTCTATCTCTGCCGCCGCGTCCAGCCCCCCTATGGGGCTGGTGCCGTCTATCCCGCGAAGGTGCCCAGCCGATGATCGAAGCCGCGATGATCTGGAACGAGCCCAACAACAAGTCCCACTGGGACCGCGAGCTCGACCCTGACTGGGAAGTCTTCGCCGAGATGGCGCGCATCGCCGGCCAGGCGATCCGCGCGGAGAATTCGCGGCTTCCCCGCGTCCTCGGCGGCATCTCGCCGATCGACCCGACCTTCATCCGCAAGATGGGCGAGCGCGGCACGCTGGCCGAGGTGGATGCCGTCGCGGTGCACGGTTTCCCGCTCGACTGGAACCCCTGGCAGATCCACGAGTGGCCGGCCAAGATCGCCGAGATCCAGGCGGTCACGGACCTGCCGGTCTGGGTCTCGGAGGTCGGCGTGTCCAGCTTCGGCGCCGAGGAGGTGCAGGCCTGGGGTCTGCGCCGCACGGCGGAATTGCTGAAGGGCCAGGCGCCGCGCGTTCACTGGTACAGCCTCTACGACCTGCCCAGCACCTGGGAGGCCACCACCCGCCACCGCGAGGCCGAGGGCTCCTCCTACTACCGCCACTTCTATATGGGCCTGCTGCGCGAGGATGGCTCGCCGAAGCCGGCGCTGGAGGAGTTCGCCAATCATGGCGGCTTCATGGGCCTGTGCCAGTGGTTCCATTACCAGGACCACCGGCTGGATGACGCGGTCGCCTGGATGAAGCGCCTGGGGGTCCGCTACATGCGGACTGGCCTCTCTTGGGCCGACAGCTTCCGCCCCGATGCGCTGGCCTGGTTCGACCGGCAGATGGAGGCGTTGCGCGACTTCGACGTGACCGTCACCTTCTGCTTCACGCCGGAGCACCGCGGTATCGCCCCGCACCACACCAGCCCGCCGCAGGTGAACGAGGAATTCGCCGAGTTCTGCGCCAGCATGATCCGGCGCTACGCGAGCTGACGCCCCCACGCCCTGGCTGACCGAAGACCAGCCGGGGCGCGCAAGCCCTCATCCAGCCGGTCGCGACGATCCTCCGCAGGCAGGAGGTTCGGCCGGGGACGCGCCCGGCGCGGCCCTCAGAACTCCACTTCCAGGTCTTCGATGGCTTCCGGCTCACGCTCCGCCTCCACCATCCACTCAGCCATGTCGGGCCAGGCCAGGATATGGTCGCGATAGGCGGTGCAGGCCGGGGTGAGCGCCACGTCATAGGTCAGGAAGCGGCTGGCCGCCGGCGCGTACATCGCATCCGCGACGGAGGCACGGGCCCCGAAGAGCCAGGGCCCGCCCCAGCGGTCGAGGCAGTCCTGCCAGATCTGCTGGATCAGCGCCGCATCCGCCCGGGGTCCCGACCACAGGTTGAATCCCGGCCGTCTTGCGCGCATATTGAGAGGAAGCGAGGAGCGCAGGGCCGTGAAGCCCGAATGCATCTCCCCCGAAATCGAGCGGCAACGCGCCCGAGCCAGGGGCTGCTCCGGCAGCATTCGGGCCTCTGGGCGAGTCTCGTTGAGGTGCTCGGCGATAGCCAGTGTGTCCCACACCACGAGATCGCCCTGTACCAGGCTCGGCAGGCGGATAGTCGGGCTGCGCTGCAGCAGTTCCGCACGCACCGCGGGGTCTTCGGGCGAGGCGGCCTCCACCGTGAAGGGCAAACCGGAAAGGCGGCAGAGAAGAAAGCCGCGCAATGACCAGGAGGAGTAGTTACGACTACTGATCAGCAGTCTGGCTCCGCTCATGGTGACGACCCTCCGAGCCTTGAGGCTGCAACCCTAGGCGTGCCACAAGCTTGACGGAATGGTCATAGAAGATCGAGGACCATGCCCCGGCACGGTAAAATGGACGGCGTTCGGCAACGGCCTGCCAAGGCGGCAAAAGTGCTCGCACCAGGTCTGACTCGGCATGCGCGCAGGAGAGGCGCCGGCGAATGATGTACCAGATGTATCAGGCCCAGCAGGACCTGATGGCCCCGATCCGCCTGTTCGCGAAGGGAACCGGCGCCATCCTGCGCCAGTTCGACAACGGCCGGCCGGAAACCTATGCGGTGCGGCAGTTCACAGCCATGCTGGAACTGCTCGGCAGCAGTGGCCTCACCCATGTCCGCCCGGCCTTCGGCTTCACCACCATCCAGGTCGAGAACCAGGAAGTGGCGGTCACGGAGGAGCCGGTCTTCTCCACTCCCTTCGGCACCCTGCTCCACTTCCGCAAGGATATCGGCACGCCGCAACCCAAGGTGCTCGTGGTGGCGCCCATGTCGGGCCACTTCGCCACCCTGCTGCGCAACACCGTGCAGGTGCTGCTGCCGGAGCACGACGTCTACATCACCGACTGGACCAATGCCCGCGAGGTGCCGGTCCGCGCCGGCCGCTTCGGCATGGACGAGTTCATCGACCACGTCATCCGCTTCCAGGAGGAACTGGGCCCCGGCGGGCATGTTCTGGCGGTCTGCCAGCCCGCCGTGCCGGTGCTGGCGGCGGTCGCGGTGATGTCGGAGGCGCAGAACCCCGCCACCCCGCACAGCATGGTCTTGATGGCCGGGCCGATCGACACCCGCGTCAACCCGACCAAGGTCAATGCCCTGGCGCAGTCCCACACCATCGAGTGGTTCGAGCAGAACCTCGTGGACACCGTGCCCTGGCGCTTCAAGGGCGGCGGACGGAAGGTCTATCCGGGGGCGCTGCAGCTCACCGCCTTCATGTCCATGAACATGAAGCGGCATGTGCGGGCGCATCTGGAGCAGTACCGCAACGTGGTCGGCGGTGATTCCGAGCTGGCCGACGCGCACCGCCGCTTCTACGACGAGTATCTGGCGGTGATGGATCTGCCGGCCGAATTCTACCTGGAGACCGTGAAGTCGGTGTTCCAGGACCATGATCTGCCGCTGGGCCGCTTCACCCATCATGGCCGCCTGGTGCGCCCCGAGATGATCCGCCAGACCCGCCTGCTGACAGTGGAAGGCGAACGCGACGACATCTGCGGCGTCGGCCAGACCGCTGCGGCGCTCGACCTCTGCTCTGGCCTGCCCGACGCGATGCGCCGGCATCACCTGCAGACGGGCGCTGGCCACTATGGCGTGTTCAGCGGTCGCCGCTGGGCCAATGAGGTGTACCCCCTGGTACGCGAGGTCATCCAGGAGAGCACCTGAGCAGCCGCACCTCCCGGCCGGACGGGCCGGGGGGCCGAGAGCCGGGCGGTGGGGCCGCCGCCCGCATCCCCCTATAGCGAAAGCCTGAACCGTCCCCGCTTTCGCCCCTGGTACTTCCCGGTATCCTGCGCGCCCCGCAGTCCCGACAGGAAGGACCAACCCGATGCCCGAAATCACGATCCCGGCTTCCGACGGCAGCGGCAGCTTTGCGGCCTACCTCGCCATGCCCAAGCAGGTTCCGGCCGGCGCGGTGGTGATGATCCAGGAGATCTTCGGCGTGAACCACGCCATGCGCGCCCTCTCCGACTGGGTGGCCGACATGGGCTTCATCGCTGTTTGCCCCGACCTGTTCTGGCGGCAGGAGCCCGGCATCCAGATCACCGATGCCACCAAGGAGGAGTGGGACCGCGCCTTCGCCCTGATGAACGGCTTCGACCAGGCGAAAGGCATCGAGGACCTGAAGGCGACGCTGGCCGCCGCCCGCACCCTGCCCGGCTGCAACGGCAAGGCGGCCACCATGGGCTTCTGCCTGGGCGGGCGCCTGGCCTTCATGATGGCCACCCAGTCCGACGCCGACTGCAACATCTCCTATTACGGCGTCGGTATCGACCAGCTCCTGGGCGACAAGGGCAAGATCACCAGGCCGCTGCTGATGCATGTGGCGGAGAAGGATCGCTTCGTGCCCGAGGAGGCGCGCAAAAAGATGCAGGCGGAGCTGGCCGGCAACAGCCAGGTGGCGCTGCACGTCTATCCCGAGGTGGACCACGCTTTCGCCCGCATGGGCGGCCACTCCTGGGACGGCCGCGCCGCCACCATCGCGAATGGGCGCACCGCCGAGCTTCTGGCCCGCTGCCTGGGTTGAGGAAGGCTGGGGGAAGGAATTCCCCCAGACCCCCATCTTTCTTCTTCGAGTTGCCCGCGCTGGCGGTTAGCGCAGCGCCAAACTGACAAAAAAAGATGGGGGTTCGGGGGAATTCCTTCCCCCGAGCTTTTTTATTCCCCAAGCGTTGCCTCGATCCACTCCACCCGCCGCAGCCGGTAGAGCAGATGCCGCCGCATCGGGTGCCCTTCCGGCAGGCGCGGGTGCTCGAAGGCGCCGGCGCGGCGCATACCCAGCCGCTCCATCAGCGCCCAGGACCGGATATTCTCCGGGAGGGTGAAAGCGACGATTTCCGACAGGCCCAAGGGCCCGAAACCATGCGCCAGGGCGATCCGCGCCGCCTCCTCCGCATAGCCCTGGCGCTGGAAGGCGGGAGCCAGGCGCCAGCCGATCTCGATCGGCGGATCGGCTGGCGCCTCCCAGGGAATCTGTGCCCAGGGCAACCGGGCCAGCCCGCAAAGCCCGATCACGCCGGGCGCGCCATGCCGCTCCAGGGCCCAGAAGCCATAGCCATGCTCGGCGAAATGCGCGCCGATGCGATCCATGAAGGCGTCGGACTCGGTGCGGCTCAGCGGGGCGGGGAAGTGCCGCATCACCGCGGGGTCCGCGTTCATCGCGGCCAGGGCGGAGCGATCCGCCTCGCGCCAGGGGCGAAGCTGCAGGCGCGGGCCGTTGAGGGTGACGGGTTGGGCCATGGCACACACCAGCCTAGCCGGTCCGGCGCCGGGCGCCATACCCCCCCCCCTGCCATACCCCCCTGTCCGCCTCCGCCGAACGGGGTATGGTGCGCCGCGGAGGAACTGCTTCATGAATGCGCAATCCGTCGATGCCCTGGCCGCCCTGGTGCCCGATGGGGCCCTGGTGGCCCTGCCGCCGGACAACTCATTGCCTTCCGTTGCCCTCGCCAAGGCGCTGATCCGCCGCGGCGCCAAGGGGCTGCGCCTGCTTGGCGTGCCGGTCTCCGGCTTCGCCACCGACCTGCTGATCGGCGCCGGCTGCGTCGCGGAAGTCCAGACCAGCGCGGTCAGCCTCGGCGAGGCCGGCTTCGCCCCCCGCTTCACCGCGGCGCTGAAGGAAGGCCGCATCACCGTGCGGGATGCCACCTGCCCGGCCATCCACACCATGCTGCAGGCGGCGGAGAAAGGGGTGCCCTTCATGCCCCTGCGCGGCATCATCGGCAGCGACATCCTGGCTAACCGGCCGGACTGGCGGGTCATCGACAATCCTTTCGCGCCGCCGGGCACCGACCCGATCGTCCTCCTGCCCGCGCTCTCGCCCGATTTCGCCCTGTTCCACGCCGTGCTGGCCGACCGGCATGGCAATGTCTGGCTGGGCCGGCGTCGTGAATGCGCTACCCTCGCCCATGCGGCGAAGCGCACACTGGTGACGGTGGAGCGGATGCATCCCGGCAACCTGCTGGAGGATGAGCGCCTCGCCCCCGGTACCATCAGCGGCACCTATGTCGAGGCGGTGGCCGTCGCCGAGCGCGGCGCGCATCCGGTCGCCCTGCTCGACGAATACGGCTTCGATGCCGGCTATGTCGCCGCCTATGCCCGCGCCGCCCGCACGCAGGAGGGCTTCGAGGCCTGGCTCTCCGAGCATGTGCTCGGCGAGCACCGGGAGCGGGCGGCATGATCCAGCCCGAGGAGCGCTTGGCCGCCGCCCTGGCCCGCCTGATCCTGGATCCCGCCGCCCCGCCGGCGCGCCATATCGCCGTCGGCGCCGCCTCGCCCATCCCGGCGGCGGCCTGCTGGCTGGTGAAGAAGCAGGGGCATGACGTCCGCCTCTCCCTGCTGCACAAGCGCAGCGGCAATCCCTTCACCGAGGGCACGCGCGAGCTGTTCGACCTCACCGGCCAGGGGCGGATCGACCTGTTCTTCCTGGGCGGCGGGCAGATCGATGGCGAGGCCAATATCAACCTCGTCGGCACCGGCGAGTGGCCGGGCCAGGAGGTACGCTTCCCCGGCAGCTTCGGCAGCGCCTACATGTATTTCATGACGCCGCGCACCATCCTGTTCCGCGAGGAGCATTCGCCCCGCGTGCTGGTGCCGCGCGTGGACAATATCTCCGCCCCCGGCGTCTCGCCGCCCGGCGTCTTCCGCCGCGGCACGGCGCAGGCGCTGGTGACGGGCAAGGGCGTCTTCCGCTTCGACCCCGCCCGCGCCCGCTTTACCCTGGAGAGCGCCCATCCCGGCGAGGATGCCGCCAGCATCCGCGCCGCCACCGGCTTCGACTATGACGAGCCGACCAGCCTTCCCGCCACGCCCGACCCCACGGAGGCCGAACTAGCCCTGCTGCGCGGCCCGGTCTGCGACGAGATGCTGGAAACCTATCCCGACTTCTGTGCCCGCGTGTTTGCAAGGAAAGCCGCTGCATGACCGACGCCCTCCCGACGAATGAAGGCAGCGGCCTCGCCCGTTCCCCCGGCGCCTTGGCCGGCCTCAAGGTGATCGACCTGACGCGCGTGCTCGGCGGCCCCTACTGCACCATGATTCTCTCCGACCATGGCGCCGAGGTCATCAAGATCGAGCCGCCGCAGGGCGACGAGGTGCGCGAATGGGGCCCGCCCTTCGGCCCGGAGGAATCCGGCGGCGCGGCCAGCTATTTCATCGGCGTCAACCGCAACAAGCGCTCCCTCGCGCTCGACCTCGGTAAGCCGCAGGGCCGCGAGGTGCTGCTGCGCCTGCTGGAAGACGCCGACGTGCTGGTGGAGAACTTCAAGCCCGGCGCGATGGAAAAATGGGGCCTCGGCTATGAGGCGGTGCTGAGCAAGCGCTTCCCGCAGTTGGTGCATTGCCGCGTCTCCGGCTTCGGCGCCACCGGCCCGCGCGGCGGCCTGCCGGGCTATGACGCCATCGTGCAGGCCATGGTCGGGCTGATGTCGATCAACGGCACGCCCGATAGCGGCCCAGTGCGTATGGCCACGCCGCTCGTCGATCTCGCCACTGGCCTCTATTCTGCCATCGGCATCCTGATGGCGCTGCAGGAGCGCGCCCGCTCCGGCCAGGGCCAGTATGTGGACATGACGCTGCACGACTGCGGCATGGCGCTGCTGCACCCGCATGCCGCCAACTTCCTGCTCAACGGCAAGCGGCCGAAGCCGACCGGCAACCCGCACCCGAACATCTCGCCCTATTCGGCCTTCCACACCGCGACCTGCCAGATCTTCGTCGCCTGCGGCAACGACCCGGCCTTCCGCAAGCTCTGCGCCTTCCTCGGGCTGGAGAGCCTGCCCGACGACCCGCGCTTCCGCACCAATGGCGACCGCGTCACCAACCGCGACGCGCTGACTGCCATCCTGGAGGAGCGGCTCGCCAGCGAGGATGGCCACAGCCTCTGCGACCGCCTGCTCGCCGCCGGCCTGCCCGCCGGCCCGGTGCTCAATGTGGACGAGGCGCTGGCCGAGCCGCACACTGCCCACCGCGAGATGGTGACGCAGCTCGGCGCGTTCCGCGCGCTGGGCACGCCGATCAAGCTCTCCCGCACGCCCGGCGGCACCCGCGCCGCGCCGCCCGCCTTCAACCAGCACGGCGAGGCGGTGCTGCAGCAGCACGGCTTCTCGGCCGAGGAAATCGAGGCGTTGAAGGCCGAGGGAATCCTGGTCACCCAGCGGCGCTGAGCCGCCGCGCCGCGCCTTCCGGATACCCCCGCAAGATCCGGAAGGCGCGACGCCTCCGGGCACGGCAGGATCGCCCCATGCCCACGACGATGACGCCCCGCCTCTGGGGCCTGCTGCTGCTGCTCGCCCTGGCCTGGGGCTGCAGCTTCTTCTTCATGGCCGTGGTGGTGAAGGCCCTGCCGCCGCTGACCATCGTGCTGAGCCGGGTGGTCCTGGCCTCGGCGCTGCTCTGGAGCCTCGTCGCGCTCAAGGGCCAGGCGCTGCCGCTGCGCGGCCCGGTGCTGCTGGCCTGCCTCGGCATGGCCGTGCTGAACAACCTCGTGCCCTTCAGCCTGATCGTCTGGGCGCAGCAATCCATCTCCTCCAGCCTGGCCTCGGTGGTGAACGCCGCCACCCCGGTCTTCACCGCCTGCGTGGCGCATGTCGCGACGCGGGACGAGAAGCTGGGCGGCGGGCGCCTCGCGGGGGTGTTGACCGGGCTGGCAGGCGTGGCGGTGCTCGCCGGGCCGGCGGCACTGCAGCAGGGCGCCGAATGGCCAGGCATCCTGGCTGGACTCACCGCCTGTGTGAGCTATGCGCTCGCGGCCGTCTGGGGCCGGCGCTTCCGCGCTCTGGGCGTGCCGCCTGTGGCGGCGGCAGCCGGGCAGACCACCGCCTCGACACTTATCGCCTTGCCGCTCGTATTGCTGCTGGACCAGCCCTCGCAACTGCCCTGGCCCTCGCCGGAGGTGATGCTGGCCCTGCTGGCCCTGGGGCTGGTCTCCACCGGCCTCGCCTATGCGCTGTTCTTCCGCATCCTCGATCAGGCCGGCGCCACCAACAGCGCCCTGGTGACGCAGCTCGTGCCGGCGGTCGCCATCCTGCTCGGCGTGCTGGTCCTGGGCGAGAGCCTGCTGCCGCGCCATCTGGCGGGCATGGCGCTAATCGCCTTCGGCTTCGCCCTGCTGGACGGCCGCCTGTTCCGCCGCGCGCTCCCGGCCCGCGGCTGAAGCGCGCGAAACCGGCTCGGCGCGCTCCTGTCTCAGGCGGAGCGCACCTGTGCGAGGAAGCTTTCCACCTGTCCGTGCAGCGCGGTGCTGGTCCGGGCCAGTTCGTCCGAGGCGGTGCGGACCTGCTCAGCGGCCCGTCCGTTGAGCTCGGAAGCGCTCCGCACTACGGCCGTCTCGCGCGAGACGGCCGCCGCCGCCTCGGCGGTGCCGGCGATGTTGCGCGCGATCTCCCGCGTCGCCGCGCCCTGCTCCTCCACTGCGGCGGCGATGGCGGCGGCGGTCTGGTCGATCTCCGCCACCACCGTGGCAATGCTGCGGATCGCCTCCACGGCGAGGCTCGTCGCGCCCTGGATGGCGCTGACCTGCTGGCCGATCTCCTCGGTCGCCCGGGCAGTCTGACTGGCCAGCGACTTCACCTCCGAGGCGACGACGGCGAAGCCCTTGCCCGCCTCGCCGGCCCGTGCCGCCTCGATGGTCGCGTTCAGCGCCAGCAGGTTGGTCTGCCCGGCGATATCGGAAATCAGCTTCACCACGTCACCGATGCGGTTGGCGGTCTCGGCCAGTTCGCGCACGGTGCGGTCGCTGCGCTCCGTCTCCGCCACGGCGCGCCGCGAGACCTCGGCCGAGCGGCTGACCTGCCGCGTGATCTCGCTGATCGAGGCCGTCAGCTCCTCGGTCGCGGCGGCGGCGGTCTGGGCATTGCCCGAGGCGCCTTCCGAGGCGGCGGCCAGGGTGCGGGTCAGCCGGGAGCCCTCCTCCGCCGCCTGCGTCATCTCGCCGGAAGTGCCGTTCAGCCGCGCGGCGGCATCCCGCAGCCGGTCCAGCGCGCTGCGCGTCTCGTCCCCGAAGCCCTTCACCAGGGCGCCGACGCGCGCAGCGCGCTCCTGTTGCGCCCGGTCGGCGGCGGCCTGTGCCGCGGCCAGCCGCTCGCCCTCCTGCACCTTGGCGCGGAACACCTCCAGCGCACGGGCCATGGTGCCGATCTCGTCCGGCCGCTCCTGGTCCGTCACGGTGGCCTGCAGATTACCGCCGGTCATCGCCTCCATGCTGCGGGTGAGGCGCAGCACCGGGCCGCTGATGCCGCGCACCAGGTTGAGCCCAACTGCCGCCAGGCCGAGGGCGCCCAGTGCCAGCCAGCCAAGGATCATCCACCGGGAGGTCGCGTAAGCCGCGCGCGAGGCGCCCGCCGCCGCGAGAGCGCCGCTGGTGTTGAGGTCCGTCAGTTTCTTCGTGGCCTCCTCGAAGGCGATGAACATCGGCCGCCCCCGCTGGACCCCCGCCACGGCCTCATGCTTGGCGCCCTTGCGGCTGAGCACCAGGGCGGCGAAGAGCTCCTGCTCGTACGCCTTCCAGGCCTGCACCATCCCGTCGAACAGATCGCGTTCGCGGGGGCTGCTGAGCAGTTTCTGGTAGTCCGCGAAGCGCGTGACGAGCTGCTCGCGATTCGCCTGGATCAGCTGCTCCGCCTCGGCCATGTCCGCCGCCTGCCCGAGCATCACATGCCGCAGGAATTGCATGCGGATGCTGGCCGATGACTCGTTGATGGCCGCCACCGCCTCCACGGAAGGCAGCCAGTTGGCGGTGATCTCCTCCGTCACCGCCTGTCCGCTCGACAGCCGTTGCAGGGAGAAGCCACCGAGCCCCACCAGGTAGACCAGCAGGGCAGCCAGGGAGGCAATGATGCGCGTCTTGAGGCTCACGATGAGCTCCTGGGGGAAGGGTTCTGCGCGCACACGCTATGGCGAGATTCGATAAGGAACCGTTTCGCTGCGCTGGTAACCGCACCGCCCGGCTTGCCACGAGGCACATCAGGCCGGGCGGAAACCTGTCCCGAAGCGCGAAGCCGCGCACCATTCCAGCGGGGGCACGCTGACGCAGGCACCGGCCACTTAACCTTCCTTCACGCCCGCCGCCGATGCTGCCGCGCTCCAGGACGGAGCATGGAGCACGACAGTGGTGGCTTTGCTGGTTTCCGGCGATGTGCCGAACACCATCCTCGAGAATGCCCGGCCGGGCGACTGGGTCGGGCTGCTCTCAGTGGTCGGACCGGATGTGTTCGACGTCGCGCTGAACGGCACGAACGCCAACCTGTTCGAGGCGACGCTCGATCGGTTGACGGGCACCATCACCATCGTCCCGGCCATGGTCTTCGACCGCGAGGCCTATGCCACCGCGGCCGACCCGGTGTTCAGATTCGGCCTCTCGGTGCGGCTCGCCAGCGGCTGGATCGATACCAGCTATAGCTGGTCCGTCACGCTGCAGGATCTGGACGACGCCCCGCCCCGCCGGCTCGTCTTCGCCACCGGCGGCTCCGTGCTGGAGGATGATGTCGGCGCGGAGATCGGCCGCATCCAGGGCGCCGACCCCGACACCGACACCAGCAAGCTGAGCTACCGCGTGGTCTGGCCGGACGAGGCCTATTTCGAGCTGAAGGACGGCAATATCCTCAAGCTGCGCGACGGCGTGGACCTGCTGACGCAGGGCGGCATCACGCGCCAGGTAATGATCGAGGTCTCCGACGGCAAGCACGAGGCCACCTTCCTGCTGGACGTCGCGGTGCTGAACACCACCGACGTGGACACCCAGCCGGCTCCTCCGGCCCTGCCGCCACCACCGCCCCCGCCTCCCCCACCACCCCTGCCTCCCCCTCCACCACCTCCTCTGCCTCCCCCTCCACCACCTCCTCTGCCTCCCCCTCCACCACCTCCTCTGCCTCCCCCTC